>Ga0224558_1000002_pt1 | contig 420730 bp, 342 predicted proteins | sample 714S32024metaG_FD_180682 | JGI IMG/M metagenome (GOLD analysis project Ga0224558, IMG submission 180682) | Peat soil microbial communities from Stordalen Mire, Sweden - 717 S3 20-24 | ecosystem: Environmental > Terrestrial > Soil > Wetlands > Peat | place: Sweden: Norrbotten County, Stordalen... | reverse complement strand
ATCAGCTCAAGCTCTGAAGCGACGGGTAGCGCGAGAAGTACGCCGACCCACAATACCTGATTCCCAACAGCACGAGAGCCTGTTCTCAACTACATAGCGAGGTGGGGCAGTATGGAACCAAGTTGTAGTCCGACTTCCACTCGGCGATCTTACGACGGGCGTCCGCCAGATCGAAGAACCAGTTTTCGTTCAGGCACTCATCGCGGAACTTGCCGTTGAAGCTCTCGATGTAGCCGTTCTCCATCGGTCGCCCCGGCGTGGGAAGTGCAAATGGACTCCGTTCTCCAGTCGAGCTATCCGCTCGACCAGATGCAGGACGCCGCGCGCCAGGTCGGCGCTATGATCGCGACCACGCCACTGGCCGCGTTGAGCGGCCACTCCATCCAGGACATCGAAACCTGGGACGACAGCGACGAGAACGCCGCCGTTAAGATCGCGGGGCGTTTGCAAGGCAACTTCCCGGTCGTCAGCGCCGGTGACGACGCGCAACTCCTGGCCGGACTCACGCTGGCATTGCAGTCGCAGCCCGGCAAGTACGCGGCTTTCACCAAACTGATCAGCGACGCGCTCGATAACAGCTTCGCCAACGACCCGGTGTGGGGCCCGGTTCCGAGCGACATGATGGTCATCCAGCCCACCCGCACCCTGCGCGAGTTTCAAGATCGGCACTGGCTGGGACGTCGTCGAAGCATTTGTCCGCAACAATGCTCCCTGTCTGATGTGCTATCGCGCCTCGGACGGGACCTTCGCCTTCTACAAACTGGCTCTTCCCCTGGCCAGCCCGGTCACGTTTTCCCTGATCCACAACCCGGGCATGACGCGGGGTTACACCACGGCGAAACCGTTTCTCACCCCGAGAGGCGCGGCATTTCTTGGCTACAACCAAGCCAACGGCAGCGTCGCGCTATACTCCTTCGCCGATGCCCAAGCCAATCCAACCTGCGTCTGGGCTCACCAATGGGCGAAGGGCTGGACTCGTTTCGCCTTTTTCCAGTTCGGCGGCGAGAATTTCTTTTTCAAAACCAACGTCGCCAAGCTCAACGTGAATATCGATCACGTCCTCGATGGCTTGACTGCCGGTACCGTGCAGGTCGGGACCAACCTGCCGCTGGAAAACGCCCTTGCCCTTACCGTGGTTGAAACGCTGACCTTGGCCAATGGCGACCCGCACTTCGTCACCTACATGCCGGATGGGGTCGCCACTCTCAACCGGTTCAACGGCAATTGCCAAGGCTGGACGCCGCTGGCCGCGTGGAACAGCGTTCCTGACGCTACCCACGTCGTTCCATTTCTTATCGGGACGGACGCCTTTGTTCTGTTCGCTTGAAGGTGACCGTTGTGGTCCGGAAAACTCGGACCGCCAAGAGGGCTTGACCGAGGCCCCTTGCAGAACGGCCCCATCCTTGATCGAGAAGGAGCCTTGTGGCACGGACATCCAAGCCTGTTTTCCGCCTGAGAATAATAGACTGCGCAGGAAAGATGAGTGCATTTCTGCCTGTAGCCTAGATATTCATCTTCGACGGTGCGGATCATGATGCAGTGGTCATCTTTTGTTGGATAGCAAAAACCCTCCCCCCAACCGAATCTCTTCCAGTTGACAGAAGAGGCGATCCCTTGAGGCTAATCTTGGGTGTTTCCTCGCCGAGCGGTGAAGCACCTTGATTTGGTGGCGCAGGGCTAGGCTTTCAAGCTGGAGATCAAGACGGGAGCGGACAACCGCAGGCTGTCGAGAAGTGCGACGAGAGAAATAAGGAAAGGATAGAATTCGCAAAGAAGTATAATTCGCGTTCGGTCATACGTTTGCGGGTTTTCGAGAGGCACCAGTTCCCGGACGGGCGTTTCACCCGCTGAAGTCCAGCGGCTTTTCACGGCGCACTTTTTCGCCAACGGACACCACGTTCAACGGCCGACCTGCGGGTAGTGTCTGCGCCGACAGGCCCGACGAAGCCCAGCAGACGCTCCACCAGGCATGCCAGCCGTTTTTCATTCCACTTAAGGAGCCCCACCCATGGAATCCGGAAGCGTTTGGCTGTTCTGTGGAAAGATGGCAAACCTGCCCAAGCGGACACTCCACTTGCTATGTCAACCGGACATATCATGTGCTAACGACAGGACGAGCCGAGCGCCTTGACGAATCGGTCGAAATGCGAGAAGCTTGCCCGCAACTGAGGCTCAGGGTGGGGACGACTGGAATTCCATCACTTATTGTTGCGGCCCAAGGAGGCGACGCGGCTGCTGCAGACGCGCTCTTTGCCGCTCTCTATACGGAGTTGCGCCGGTTGGCCCGTCGGGAACTGGCGCGGCCAGGAGCTGCAGTCAGCCTCAGTGCTACAACTTTGCTACACGAAGCCTACCTTGATATGGCGGCGCGCGACGGGCCGTCCTTTCCAGACCGCGCACGGTTCATGGGTTATGCGGCTCGCGTTATGCGCGGGCTGATTATCGATCACGCTCGCGAACGGCATGCACAGAAGCGCGGTGGCCTGTTCGAGATGACCGCGCTTGATACGAATGCAATGGAGAATGCCATCGATCACCGAGGGCTCAGCCAAATCAGCGAAGGTCTAGATGAACTTGGCAAAGTGGAACCGGAGCTCGCCGAGGTGGTGGACTTGAAATTTTTCTGCGGATTTTCTTTCGGAGAGATCGCTGCTATGCGCAACGTGTCGGAACGTACGGTGCAACGGAACTGGGAGAAGGCGCGCATTTATCTCCACCGGAGCATCAGCGCGGATTTGGCACTCTGAGGAAGACATGTCGACTCTAAGCCCTGAAAAGTGGCGGGTAGTAAGTCCATATCTAGATCACGCGCTCACTATGACGGAAGAGGAACGTGCCGACTGGATGCGTGCGCTTGCGAGCCAGAACCCCGCCTTGGCGGAGCAGTTGACCGCGCTGCTAGATGAGCATCGCGTGCTGGTGCAAAATGGTTTTCTGGAAAAAGGGCACTCCGAGTTGCCCAGTAGTCCGGCGCTGGCCGGGCAGACACTTGGTCCCTACACGCTGATCTCGCAGATTGGCCAAGGCGGGATGGGAAACGTGTGGCTGGCGGAACGCACCGACGGGCGCTTCGAGCGGCGCGTCGCGGTCAAGTTCCTGAATATTTCTCTGATTGGGCGAGACGGCGAAGCGCGCTTCAGGCGCGAGGGTAGCATTTTAGGAAAGCTGGCGCATCCGCATATTGCCGAACTGATCGATGCGGGCGTTTCGGCAACTGGGCAGCCGTATCTGGTGCTGGAGTATGTCGAAGGCGATCACATTGATCGTTACTGCGATAACCACAAGCTGGATGTGGAGAAGCGCATACGGCTTTTTCTGGACGTGCTCGTTGCGGTGGCGGACGCGCACGCAAATCTTATTGTGCATCGCGATCTGAAACCCTCGAACGTGCTCGTGAGCAAGAGCGGGCAGGTGAAGTTGCTGGATTTCGGCATCGCAAAATTGCTGGAGTCGGAAGGAGAGGAAGGCCCAACCTTGATCACGGTTGAAGGCGGCGGGGCCATGACTCCCGAGTATGCGGCTCCCGAGCAACTTACGGGTGCGCCGGTGACAACTGCGACCGATGTTTATGCGCTCGGCATCGTGTTGTATGTGCTGTTGACGGGACAACATCCTGTGGGCGCAAGCGTGCGCTCGGCGGCGGACTTGGTGAAGGCCATTGTGGATACGGAGCCGACGCGGCCGTCGGAAGTGGTTATAGGGACGCCGAAAAGCGACGGCGCAGACGCCGATGCGAAAGCCGCCCAACGCACCACGACGCCCGACAAGTTGAGCCGCCTGCTTCGCGGAGACCTGGACACGATTGTCACAAAAGCCCTTAAGAAGAATCCCGCGGATCGCTACAACTCGGTCACAGCCTTGGCTGACGATTTGCGCCGTTACCTGCAGCATGAGCCGATCCACGCGCGTCCGGATACGCTCGCGTATCGATCCGTGAAATTTGTTCGGCGTCACCGCACGGTGGTTGGGGTTGCCGTGCTGGCTTTTGCAGCGACTGTTGCGGGAGTCGTGGGCATTCTGATACAGACGCGCACCGCAAGGGGAGAACGCGATTTCGCGTATCGTCAGCTAACAAGGATTCAGGAGCACGACGAGTTTCTGGATTTTCTGCTCAACGATGCAGCTCCCACAGGGAAACCTTTTACTGCAAATGAACTCCTGGGGCGAGGGGAGCGGATTATTGAAAAGCAGCATTCCGCGGATCCGAGTAGCCGTGCGGATCTCATGATCTGGATGGGCAATGACTATCTTTCCGGGGACGAGATCGAGAGTGGAAGACGGCTGCTTGAGCAGGCGTATCGGCTAACGCGCGGCCTATCTGACCCGTCGATTCGCGCGCAGGCGTCTTGCGGGCTGGCCTACGCCCTTTCGGCGGACGTCGATCTGGCGCGGGCGGAGGCACTTTTCCAAGAAGGGCTGCATGAGCTCACGGACGACCCGAAGTTCGCCCTCGATCGAGTAGATTGTTTTCACGCGGGAAGTGAGGTTGCCAAGCAACGTGGCGACGCGCGCGAAGGTGTGGCCCGGGCACTCGCGGCAAGGCGCGCGCTGCGCGAATCGCAGTTTTCAACCGCTGTGGCGGAGATGCGTGCTTCTTTGGATGTTGCGGCTGCGTATAGCGGAGCAGGGCAAGACGCAGAGGCACTGATCGAATTCGAGCACACGGCGTCGTTGTTGTCGGCACTTGGTCGTGACGAGACCGAAACCGGAGCTGTGGTGTACGCCGACTGGGGGCTTGAACTTGATCAAGCGGGGCGTCCGCTCGAAGCAGAGAAAATCTATCGGCATGTGATCGAAATCGGCCGAGACAGTAAGACGGAAGACGCCGTCTTTCCCATGGTCCTCAATAACTACGCGCGAATACTAAGGCAACTGAATCGACTTGATGAGGCGTCGGACTATGCCGAGCGTTCTTATACGAAAGCGCAACACGTCCACAATGACCTTGTGATCAATCAATCGTTGCTGGAACGGGCGCGAGTGTATGACGCTCTGCACCAGCCAGACCGCGCCTCGGCAATGTTGGCTGAGGTAGAACCCAGGCTGAGGCATAGCCTGCCCCCGGGCCACTATGCCTTCTCGAGATTAGCGTCGGAACGGGCGGTGGTCGCTCTGGAGCGTGGTAACGTATCGGAAGCGCTGAGACTTGTTAACCAATCGGCAACCATTCTCGAAACCGCGATCAAGGCTGGCGGAGAGGGCGCATTTGCCTTGCCCGGTGTACTGGTCAGGCGGTCCGAAATCGAACTCGAGGCTCAACTGCCCGATCAAGCAGCCGCAGATGCGAGCCACGCCTTGCAACTAGCTCGGCCTGAAACCCCCACTGGATCCTACTCCAGCCAATTGGGTTCAGCGTACTTGGCGCTGAGCCGGGCCCTTGCGGCCCAGGGCAAGCAAGAGGAAGCGCGCGCGGCCGCCCGTTCAGCGGCGGAGAACCTGCAAAGTACCGTGGGCGCGGATCATCCTGACACTCTCAGCGCCCGGCAACTCGCGGACGCCGGCTCTCTCCAAAAATAGACTGGCTTGTGCGTCTCTGAAGAAAAACTCAAGCAGCCTGTCGTCTTTTGCCTCCCTTGCCAAAGACTACCCCAATAAATTTCCTGGCCATCCTGTCGTCTTGTACTTGCCGTTTCCGATTTCATGATCAGAGGGGAAGAATGTCAAAAGGTCCGACGCTCTCCTCTCCGAACTATAAAGAGCTGGAACCTATCCAGCAATGGAGGATCGTATGTCCCGCATCAACGTTCGTTTCGCAAAAACTTCTAAACTTCTGTGGCTCACCCACATGACCGCGATCGTTCTGGTTCTGATGCTTCCAAAGCCGAGCAGAGCACAGAATACGGCATACGGCACGGATGCACTCGCCCAGAACACCAGCGGTTACTGGAATTCAGCGTTTGGATATTATGCGCTATACGCCAACCAAACGGGCTATCAGAACACGGGTGTCGGTTATCTAGCGCTTTATAGCAACCAGAATGGCGTTGGCAACACGGCTGTCGGCGGTAAGGCGCTCTATAGCAACCTGTCAAACTACAACACAGCGACCGGTTACGGAGCGCTCTATGTCAACTACACGGGGTACCAAAATGTGGCCAATGGTTTCAAGGCGCTTTTGAATAACTATTCGGGCGATGACAATACGGCCGATGGTTATGAAGCCCTATATTCCAATACAGGAGGTGCCGCCAATACCGCCGAAGGCGCTTCAGCCCTCTTTTCCAATAGTAATGGTATCTGGAACACGGCGAGCGGGGTTACCGCGCTTTACACTAACGGAACCGGTAGCTACAACACGGCGATCGGTGGTGGGGCGCTGTATAGCAACACAAGCGGGCAAGCCAACACGGCAGTCGGTCTCGATGCGCTTCAAGACAACCAAGCCGGCTCCTATAACATTGCCTTAGGCACGAATGCCGGTTTGAACCTGACCACGGGAAGTAACAACATCGATATTGGAAACGAGGGGGTTGCGGGCGACGCCAACACGATCAAGATCGGAGTCCAAGGAACTCAGACCGCCACTTATATCGCCGGCATTCATGGAGCAACGGTAGCTGGCGGCGTCGAAGTTGTCGTGGATGCGGCGGGGCAGTTGGGTGTAAAGACTTCGTCGGCGCGCTTCAAGGAAGAAATCAAGCCGATGGACGAAGCGAGTGAGGCGATTCTGGCCCTCAAGCCCGTGACCTTCCGCTACAAGAAGGAGCTCGACCCGCAAGGCATCCCGCAGTTTGGGCTGGTGGCCGAGCAAGTGGAGAAGGTAGATCCAGATCTGGTCGTTCGCGACGAGAAGGGACAAGTTTATACCGTGCGGTATGAAGCGGTGAACGCGATGTTGCTCAACGAGTTTCTGAAAGAGCATCAGCGGGTTCAGGAGTTACAAGGGCGAGTCGACGAGATGGCGGCCCAAGTGAAAGAACAGGCCAGGGTTATTGAAGAGGTAAGTAATAAGGTAGAGGCCAAAGAACTTTCAACGGCACAGTTGGCTGCGTACCAAGTAGTCCAGTCCGGAACAACGATCAAGTAGCGGCGCCGAGAAACGTGCCAAGCAGCACGATCTGCACTGATAGAGAGTTAGGAAACGGCGCAGGCGGAGCGGGCAGGCAGTCGATGACTGAACGGAATCTAAACAACTACTATGCCGCCTGATATCTGGGCGGCTTTTTCTTTTTGCGTCATGCCGAAGTAGTAGCACTTTAACTTCTGTTATCAAGTCAGCATGACCGGAACCCGGTCACAACGAGGCATGAAAAGAGGTTGCACGCCAACCACCTGGTTGCAGTGCGTTACGGCTCTTTTCTAGGGAGGCGCTCTCGCAAGTGTGCGCTTTTATTTCGCCTTTTTGAAGGTCGATGAGTGAAATCGCGAGTAGAGTCGAGAACAGGCGCAGCTGTCTGGTGGGTTATTTTGTCGCAACTTCCGTCTGGGACCATCAGCGTAACGGAAATCGACGCTGAATCCCGGGCGTCTTCAAGACCGCTCCATGACGGGATGTTCCGTTTGTACCTCCTCTATTTGAAAGGACCGGTGCGGTAGGTCCAAAGCTCGGTGGACTGCTTTTGAAGTTGCACGAACGACGATGCCGGCGCGGGTTGTGCGATGGCGGCGGCAGAATTCACTTCGCGGACCGCCGATTCGACGATGGAATGTGACAGTGCGAGCGAGCAGGCCGGATCGGTGACGGTGGCGTCTCCGGCAAGCAAAAAGGCCTGGCAGCGACAGCCTCCGAAATCTTCGGTGCGGCGATCACAACTGCGGCACGGTTCGGGCATCCAGTCTTCGCCGCGGAATCGGCGGAAGGAAGGCGATTCCTGCCAGATCCACGCCAGCGGTTTTTCGCGCACGTTCTCAAAAGACAAGCCGGGCAGGACTTCCGCGGCGTGGCAGGGAAGCACCTTGCCGGCGGGATTGATCAACATTAATTTTCGTCCCCACCCTCCCATGCAGGCCTTGGGATACTTGGCGTAATAGTCGGGCACAACGGAATCGATGCGCATGCGGCCGGCGAGGCGCTTCTCGGCCTCCGCCACAATGGCCACCGCGTTTTCAAGTTGCGCATGCGTGGGCAAGAGAGCGGCGCGGTTGGCGAGCGCCCACCCGTAGTACTGGGCGTGGGCGATCTCAACGCGCTCGGGGCCCAGTTGCTCGATGAAGGCGGTCATTTCTTCGAGATGGTCGAGGTTTTGGCGATGCACGACCAGGTTCACGGTGAAGGCAATTTTTTTCTGGCCGATTTGCCGGCGGATGGCGTGCGACAGTTCGATTTTGTGCGCGTGGGCTTTGGCTCCGGCGATCCAGTTCGCGGCCTCTTCGCGCGAATCCTGAAAACTGACCTGAATGTGATCGAGTCCAGCGCCGACCAACGCGTGCAATCGCGCCTCGTTCAGGCCAATACCTGACGTGATGAGATTGGTGTAAAGTCCAGCTGCGCGAGCGGCAGAGATCAGTTCGGTCAGGTCGGGGCGAGCGAGCGGCTCGCCGCCGGTAAAGTGGGCGTGCAGCATGCCGAGTTTGCCGGACTGCTGGAAGACGCTCGCCCACTCTTCGGTTGAGAGTTCCGCCTTCGTGCCCGCCAACTGCATCGGGTTAGAGCAGTAGACGCAATGGAGCGGGCAGCGGTGCGTGACTTCCGCGATGAGGGCGAGAGGGTTGGGGGTCATTGAGTCATTTAATCATTTAGTCATCGGGTCATTTGATTGTCTTAATAGTCGACGATGCGCTTTTGCTGCAACTGCTCCAGGAACGTGCCGATGTCGTCGCTGATCTTTTGTGGATCTGCGGCACCGAACAGCGTTTGCAGGTCGGCGACGATTTCGGCGAAGGTGCGCTGGCCGTCGCAAAGCTCCAGCACCTGGCGTCCGGTGCCTTGGAGCTTGATGGCGCCTTCGGGGAAGAGGATTACACGATCCTCTTCACTTCCGCCCCAGCGGCATCCGGCGGCGAGGCGCGGCTGGCTTGCATCGGACGGGCGAGCCACGCGCGTCAGACTCCCTCTTCTTTGGTCGGAACTGCGCCGATCGGAACCGCGCTGATCGGAACCGCGCCGATCCGAAACGCGCCGGGCGGAGGCCAACCGGGCTGCACGTAGGCAAAATAGAGGGCGTCAAGCTGCGCCCAGAGAATGTCGCACTTGTCGCGGAGGGCCTGAATGGCGAGTTCCTGCTCGGCGCGCGTGGCCGCATTCTCGAAGACATAGTCGATGGCGAACTTTGCGTCTTCGGGAGCTTGAGTGAGACGTGCTTCGAAGTAGTCCAAGCCGCCTGAGAGCCAGGGATAATGCTGACGCAGCTTTTCCATGCGCAACGAGATGAGGTCGCGGGAGAACAACTCGGTGAGCGACGAAGCGACGGCTTCCAGCAAAGTGCGGGTGCGCACGATGTTGAGGTATTCATTGACGGCGAAGCGCGTCGCGGGAAGGATTCCGGTTCCGGCGCGAACCTGATCGGCGCTAAGCCCGGTCGCTTCCGCGAGTCTGAGCCAGCGCTTGATGCCGCCATCGCTGGTGGCGTCTCCGTCATGATCGACGACGCGCTTGCGCCAGGCGCGGCGAAAGGCGGGATCGGGGCCGCGGGAGAGGATGATGGAATCCTTGATGGGGATGATGCTCTGGTAATAGTAGCGGTTTAAAGCCCAAGCCTGGAGTTGTCCGCGATTGAGGCGGCCCTCGTGCATCATGAGATGAAAGGGATGCTGGTGGTGATAACGCTCCTCTCCCACGGCGCGCAACTGGGCGCGCAGATCCTCGAACGAGAGCAAGCCCGAATCGGAAGCCGTTTCTACAGATCGAACTGCCATCCGTCCTCCGCGATTTCCCAGCCCGCCTCGCGCACCTCGCGATATTCGGGGCCAGCCTGATTGAGCATGGGGTTCGTGTTGTTGATGTGCACGTAGATTCTACGTGCACGACTTAATCCCGCCAACCGGGTGAGGCTGCCATCGTCGCCGGAGACAGGAACGTGCCCCATTTGGCGCGCGGTTTGCCCACTGCCTTGAATGCGGATGAGTTCATCGTCGTTCCAGAACGTGCCGTCGAAGAGCAGCACGTCGGCCGACTCGAATTCCTGGAGCAATGCGCGGTCGATCTGCGGGACCGCGGGCATGTAGGCGAGGCGCTTGCCGGAGGGCGATTGCAGGATCAGACCTAACGATGCTTCCCCGGAGCTGAGTTCGGATTGACGACGGGGGGCAACATACGCGGGATAGTGCGCGCCGAGCGAGAGGGGGCGGCAGCGCAGTCCGGAATCCTCGCCGGCGGGATTTTGCAGCGGGAACGTGGGTCCGGGGACGAAGCTGGTCCAGGCGACCTGAGCGGGAACTCGCTGAAGCATGGCGAACATTGAATTGTCTTCGGTCAGAATGTGGCGGATGGAACGGGTGGTATGCACGCGGAGGGGTTGCAATTCGCGCAGCAGAAGCAGGCCGAGTACGTGGTCGATGTCGGCATTGGCGAGAACGGCGCCAACGATGGGCGATTGGCGGAGGCCTTCGCGGGGATGCAGTTCGGGCGCGGCTTCGATTTGCGCGCGCAGATCGGGAGAAGCGCCGAGCAGGAACCAGGAGCGATTGTCGGCGCTGACGGCGAGTTGCGCCTGGGTGCGGGCTTTGCCGTGGAAGGTTCCGGCGCGCAGGGCGGCGCAGTTGGGGCAGGCGCAATTCCACTGGGGGAAACCTCCGCCCGCGCCGGATCCGAGAATTTTTACGCGCATGGTTCGAGAAGCAGACATTGTAAATGGGGCTTCATCGGCGGCGCCAACTGTGCTCAGGACGAGCTGTTCGACGCATGGCTGAAGTTGCCTGACACTTAGCGTAACGCGATGGACGCTGAGTTCCGGGACATCTTTGAGCTGAGCCGCGCACACGAAATTGTGATTTTCCTATACGTTGAAAGTACGACCTTCGAGCGCCCACTAACTAACTAAGTGCTTGTCGGCGAGAGACAACGTGCACGCAGATCGAAACCTGGACTTGCCACGAGAGGCGTGGGAGGATCTCTCGGTGCGACAATGGTTGTGGACAACGTCGGAGGTGCCGGTGACTTAAGTCACGACAATGGCGCTAACGCTTGTTCGGCCAGCGACGATAGGGATGTCGTGAAGTGTTTTAAGCAAATTGCTCTCACGTTCCCCTTGATCACGCTTGGCCTTGCGGGTTGTGGCGGCGGGTTCCCTAGCCCGAAGCCTCCCTCGTACAATATTTCTGTGGGTCCTTCTTTGGTTACCGTGGCTGCAGGATCCACCACCACTTTTACCGCCTTGTTTACGCCCAGTCGCCCCGCAGCCGGTTCACTGACTTGGTCCGTAAGTCCCGCCCAGGGGGGAACAATCACCAGTGCTGGGGTTTATACCGCGTCTGGAACGGCGGGCAACTACACCGTTGTCGCGACGTGGACCCCGTCCAATCTGGCGGCGGGCACCACCATCAGCGGTTCGGCAGCGGTCGATGTGCTTCCGCCAGTACAACCAGGAGCGGAGCTCAACACCGAGTTGATCGAGGCCTCGGGGGCCATCCAGGTATCGGGCACGATTCAGAACGCTGCCATCGTTGGCCAACTTGTACCCTCCGCGATCTCAACAGGGGCTAACGGTAATGTTCAAATCCGCAACGGCTTCACCATCCCGGTTGTGTGCACGGGACCCAACAACAGTTGTCCATAGCGTGAGGCCGAACACCCCTCAGGTATGGCGGACAGTCGGGAAAGCCCGGCTGTATGTTGTACCGGCCCCTTGACACTTCTACTAACCGGTGCCATTACACGGCAGTCGCAGCACCTTGTCTTCCTTTTTCCTTGTTTCAGACGGCATATCGGATAGAGGCGGATGATCAGCGTCGTTAGTTCGGCCGCTAACTCTCGCTCACGGTCAAAGCGGCAAATATTAGAAAATACTTAGATGTATTCTAAGAATTTTGTTAATCGAACGCCTTCGGCCGCACATTCACGGGTCGAATGTGAGTCGCGGATTAGTAACACGTTGGGTCTTCGCGTTTTAGCCTTCCACAAGGCCCGTAGTCCCCATTCCGAAATCGCAACGGATTTGGCGTGCAGATTGCTACGTAGTCGCGGGGGACTGCCGCATCGAGATTACGTTGCGTAAATGGGCGATGGCAAGTCGTTTCCAAGTAACTGTTGTGGCCATCTGTTTCTGGCATAACTTAACCTCGGCGCTGGACGACTACGCACGAAACGACCGGGATAGGAATACGGAGAAGCAAACGACATGCGAACAACCCTGTCGGTTCTTGCGCTGATCTCGATTCTTTGCCTGGTTGGCAACACCTCCGCCCAGGGCACGGATCCAGCGCCAAGTCCCGCGTTGGCATATGAAGGGCGTTTGCTTGAGTCGAACGTGCCGGCATCCGGCGCACGGTCTTTCGTGTTTTCGATTCTCGATTCCAATGGAAACCAGATCTGGACTTCGGGCCCACAAACCCTGACCGTGACCGACGGGATTTACGGCATCGTACTTGGCGCCACCGGTATGCCGGCGCTGCCTGCCTCTCTGGATCTCCAGGCCAACCTACACCTCCGGGTTATTGCTGACGGAGTTCAGCTCTCTCCCGACGTTCCGCTGATTCCAGCTTTCCAGGCCAGCGCTGCATGGAATGTAATCGGCCCTTTCTTGGGCGATATAAGTGGCACCCAGCAAGCCATATCGGTTGATAAGTTGCAAGGCACGCCCCTCGACCTTGTTGTGGGGCCCTCGAATGGAGAGGTGCTCACCTTCAACGGAACGAGCTGGACTGCTGCCGCTCCCACCGGTGGTCAGGGCCCTCAGGGACCACCCGGACCACAAGGACCACAAGGACCGTCGGGAGCGACGGGGCCGCAGGGACCGCAAGGCGCCACGGGTGCGACCGGACCCGAAGGCCCCACCGGATTAACGGGAGCCACGGGTCCGCAAGGCGCCACCGGGCCACAGGGAGCGGCGGGACCGGCGGGACTGAACTGGCAGGGGACGTGGAGCAGCGGCACGGCCTATGCGGTGAACGACGCCGTGGCCTACAACGGCTCCAGCTACATCAGCATCCAGGCGGGCAGCAATGAGGAACCCGACACCAGTTCTTCCTATTGGACTCTGCTGTCCCAAGCCGGAGCGGCGGGAGCCACCGGACCGCAAGGCGGCGCCGGAGCACAAGGGCCCACCGGATTGACGGGAGCCACGGGAGCGACGGGGCCGCAGGGACCGCAAGGCGCCGCGGGTGCGACCGGATCCCAAGGCCCCGCAGGATTAACGGGAGCCACCGGTCCGCAAGGCGCCAGCGGGCCACAGGGAGCGACGGGCGCAACCGGTCCCGCTGGCCCGTCCACTGTAAGCTACACGTCGAATGGCAGCACGATTAATCTTCTGCAAAAATTGACCACCGTTTCCTCCGCATCGCGCGCAGTGGATGCAACCACATCCGACGTCACCGGACTGATCGGAATTGCCAGCAGTACACAAGCGCCGGGCGCCGCTGAGCTCGTGAGCGTCTACGGCACAGCCGATTGCGTTTTCGACGGAGCCACGACCGCCGGAGACTACGTCCAAGCGAGCACCACGGTTGCCGGGAACTGCCACGATCTGGGCGCGTCGTATCCCACCACCAATCAGGTGTTGGGATTCGTCCTATCTTCCAACACTGTGTCGGGCACTTACAGTGTGTTTCTGTTTGGCATAGAGATTCGCGCCAGCTCGAACGCGGTCAGCTCCGTGTTTGGACGGACAGGGGCGGTGACGGCTGCGGCCAACGATTATTCCGTCGGCCAGGTGACGGGAGCCGCCCCACTCGCTTCCCCCACTTTCACCGGCACCGTCACCATCCCCACCGCCGCCGTCGCCACTTTGAGCGGCACGCCGAACTTCACGGGCGCCGCTACCGGTCAGACCGCCGCCACTGCCGACAACTCCACCAAGCTGGCCACCACCGCCTACGTCCAGAATCAGAGTTACCTTGCCAGCGGCAGCGCAGCGGGCGGCGATCTGAGCGGCACCTTACCCTCTCCGACCGTTGCTAAGGTCAACGGCGGGACGATCCCGGTTTCGGCGGGAGTGCTGGGCACCAATGGCAGTGCACGACCCATCGCAGCCAATGCCGATCAAATCGAGTCCCCGCTCACCTGCGCGGACTCTTCCGGTTCGGCAACCGCCCAATTCTGCACTACCACGCCCAGCTTCACTCCCGACGCCAACGATTGCGTTATCTACTCGAGCACGACGGCCAACACGGGCGACCTGACGCTCAACGTCAACTCCTCGGTGGCCGCGCATGTACGCAAATGGCTGGGAGCGGCCACGCTGGCAGCGGGCGACATGCCCGCGAACATGCAAGTGGTCGCTTGCTACGATGGCAGCTACTGGGAAGTGATGACCATTGGCAATGCGCCCGCCGCCGCTCCAGTCAGCTCCGTCTTTGGCCGCACGGGGGCGGTTGCAGCCACCTCCGGCGATTACACCGTCGGCCAGGTGACGGGAGCCGCCCCACTCGCTTCCCCCACTTTCACCGGCACCGTCACCATCCCCACTGCCGCCGTCACCACTTTCAGCGGGACGCCGAACTTCACGGGCGCCGCCACCGGACAAACCGCTGCCACCGCCGACAACAGCACCAAGCTCGCTACGACCGCGTATGTGCAGGCGCAGGTGGCGATCGTGCAAGGAATTTACGCGCCGCTGGCTTCGCCAACTTTCACCGGCACCGTCACCATCCCCACCGCCGCCGTCACCACTTTCAGCGGGACGCCGAACTTCACGGGCGCTGCCACCGGACTGACCGCCACCGCCGGCACCAACACCACCCAACTCGCCACTACCGCGTTTGTCCTGGGTCAGGGCTTCGTCACCTCCGCCACCGCTCCCGTCACCAGCGTGTTTGGCCGTAGCGGAGCAGTCACGGCCGCCAGCGGCGACTACTCGCTGGACAAGATTGCGGCCGCGGCGGCCGGCAAGACCTGGGCCAACGGCAACTTCCCCCTCACCCTCAACTTTGCCCAGACGACCAACAGTCAATCGGGTCTTACGGTGGGAGAAACGACGGCGGCCACGGGGACCTCGGACATCGAACTCAACGTGCAGACGCTGAGCAGTTCCACCGCTCTGCCGCTTCAGGTCACGGCACAGGGCACCGCCAACGGCGTGCAGATGAACACCAGCGGCGTGCTGGCGTCGATTGGAAGCGGGGGCATCACGGCGACAACGGCGGCTTCCGGAGCCACCGGCGTCACTGCTTCTACCGCCGATAACTCCACCAAACTGGCCACTACCGCGTATGTTCAGAATCAGGGTTACGTGACTTCGGCGAGCGCTCCGGTGAGCAGCGTGTTTGGGCGCACGGGGGCGGTGACGGCTGCGGCCAACGATTATGCCGTCGGCCAGGTGACGGGCGCCGCGCCGCTGGCATCGCCCACCTTTACCGGCACCGTCACCATCCCCACCGCCGCCGTCACCACTTTCAGCGGCACGCCGAACTTCACGGGCGCCGCCACCGGACTGACCGCTTCGACCGCCGACAACTCCACCAAGCTCGCGACGACCGCGTATGTCCAGAACACAAATCTGGCCTATGCGCCGCTGGCGTCACCGACGTTCACAGGTACCGTCACCACGCCAATCCTGGCACTGACGGGGAGTCTCCCATCGTCAACGGCCACCGGACTCCTCAATTACGGGACACTGGGATATACCGACTCGAATCAGATCATGGCGTTTCAAGGGAGCGCCAACAGCTATATTCAAAACACGCTACAAAACACGAACTCCGGCTCAACGGCGAGCGCGGACTACATCGTGGGCAACAATCTCTCGACGGCCACGACTTATTATGGAGACTTCGGCATCAACTCCAGCGGATTCGTGGGAACTGGTTCCTTGAGTTTGCCAAGCGCGACGTATCTTTACGCGGCGTCCGGCGATCTGGCACTCGGCACATCCACGGCCAACGGAATTCATTTCGTAGTCAACAGCGGCAGCACGGATTCGGCGTCGGTCTCCAGTTCCGGAGGCTGGACATTCGCTTCCGCCCCGATCCTGCCGTTGACCGGATACCTCTACGGCAACGGAGCGAGCGCGGTGACGGCAGCAACCACCATCCCAATCGGAAACGTCGGGAGTTCGGGCTTGAGCGGAACTTCGCCGATCACCATCAATCCCGCGGGTGCAATTGGCTGCGCGTCTTGCCTGACTTCGCAGGCGTATCCGGGCGCGGGCGTCGCCAATTCGACGGGATCGGCGTGGGGTACGAGTTACGGCACATCTGGAACGGGCAGTACGGTGGCGCTGACCAATGGCCCCACGTTCAACGGCACAACAACCCTCGCCACCGCCGCCGTCACCACTTTCAGCGGGACGCCGAACTTCACGGGCGCCGCCACCGGACTGACCGCTTCGACAGCCGACAACTCCACCAAGCTGGCCACCACCGCCTACGTCCAGAATCAGAGTTACCTTGCCAGCGGCAGCGCAGCGGGCGGCGATCTGAGCGGCACCTTTCCCTCTCCGACCGTTGCCAAGATCAACGGCGGAACCGTACCCGTTTCCGCATCCGTGCTCGGCACCAACAGCAGCGCACGACCCATCGCAGCCAATGCCGATCAAATCGAGTCCCCGCTGACGTGCGCCAACACGAACGGGTCGGCAACGGCCCAGGTCTGCACCACTTCGCCCACGTTCACCCCCGACGCCAACGATTGCGTTATCTACACGACCACGACGGCCAACACGGGCGACTTGACCCTCAACGTCAACGCCTCCTCCGCCGCCCACGTTCGCAAATGGCTGGGAGCCTCCACTCTCGCCGCCGGCGATATGCCCGCCAACCAGCAAGTGCTCACCTGCTACGACGGCACCTACTGGGAAGTGATGACCATCGGCAATACGCCCGGGGGAATGGTCTATCCCGGCTCCGGCGTCGCCAATTCGACGGGATCGGCATGGGGTACCAGTTACAGCGTCGCGGGTGCCGGCGCGGGCCTGGTCACCGGGCCTACCAGCGCAACCACCGCTGGGCATGTAGTGACCGAGCAAGGCACTACGGGACAGATTCAGGATTCAGGCACAGCGTTGAGTTCTCTTGCGCCGCTCGCTTCTCCCACCTTTACCGGCACCGTCACCATCCCCACCGCCGCCGTCACCACTTTCAGCGGGACGCCGAACTTCTCCGGTGCGGCGACCGGCCAGACCGCTTCGACGGGGGACAATTCGACCAATCTGGCGACCACCGCCTACGTCCAGAATCAGGGATACGTGACTTCCTCCAGTGGGGAGGCTACCGTTGCTACGGCTAACTTTACCGGGCAAAGCGCGAACATCGCGAGCACTATTCTGTTCACGCCCGTCATCAGCGGTCTTTACACCGCAATCGTCTATGTAAACCAATCTGCCTTTTGCTCTAACGTCGGCCCCGGAGGAGTCAACTACTACCTCTATTACACGGATTCCGGGGGTAATAACAATCATGAAACTGCGATTCCCTTTGAAACTGTCTTTACGTTCGCCAACGTAATCTCCAGCACCTTCACCTTCTGGGCGATCGGAGGCAATGCCATCTCCTATGCCTTCAATTACACCGCCTGCACCTCCGGCACGGCAAAGTACGACGCCCACATCGCTCTGAACACAAACTGATATGAAGCCGATGCGACGCAGTCTGCGGTGCCTGACGTTCTCCGTGGCTTTGTCCGCGGCTCTGTTCGTTCTGGGCGCTGCGGACGATGCACCGGCACAGACGCCCCCAGCCGCGGGCGCGATTCCACCGTCCATCGCCCAATTGGAAATATTCGGCGGCTATAGTTCCGTGCGCGCGAATATGGTGAGCAGCGGCACCCAACTGAATCTGAAAGGGGCCAGCCTCTCGGCGGCTTTTGACGTGAACCACTGGCTCGGCTTGGTGTGCGATATGGGCCTTTACCATCAGGGCAACGTTGCCGGCAGCGGGTTTAGCCTCACCGTGCAGAGTTATCAATTCGGCCCGCGCCTGAGCTGGCGAAATCGCACGCGACTGACTCCGTTTGGACAATTCCTTCTGGGTGCGGGAAACGCCGTAGGAACGCTCTATACGAGTTCGATCGAATCTGGCATGCCTCCCCTGGGTTCAAGTAACAGCTTTGTGTTCACGATAGGCGGCGGAGCAGATTGGAGACTGAGTCCGAGAATCGGGATCCGTCTGGTTCAGGCGGAGTCTCTCCAGTCGCATTTTCTCAACGGCAGCGGTAACGGCAACCGGCAAAGCAGTCTGAGGCTGAGTAGCGGGCTCGTCTTCAGCTTCGGCAATAATTGACTGAAGCGCGAGCACAACTCATGTCGGGCCCGGAAGGCGAAGCAGTTCGCGGAAATAGGCATGGCTAGCTCGCTCCAGCAAGCACACTCGTTACGCCGCCTTCCACGACAGGTAGCAGCCGGTTGTATTCGATATCTAGAATCTGCGCAATTGCTTGCCACTCAGAATCCCCGTAGGGCTGGCGGCTTCGCTCTGCGGACTTTGCCGGGGCAATCTCAGATGCCTGCCAGTCAGTGAGCGACTCGGGAACTTCGCCTTACACTGGTTTCGCTTCAACTCTGGTAAGTAAGAAGTGTTCCACCCCACCGACAATCTTAGCCAGGTAAGGACCATGCCGAGCTTAGTCCGGTTTGTGGTGCTTCCTGAGAACGTCGATAAAAGACGGCAGGGTCGTTACTTGAAGTCGAAGAGTTTCGAAGGGTTAGCCTATTCGACAGAACCTGCTTCCACATCGGAGCACTCAAATCCGCCTTCGGCCCAGCCCACCCCACGGAAAATGTCTTGGAGTAATGAGGGAATGCACGACATTGCAAACTGGACCTTCACCAGCTTCCGCCACGTCATCATGCTTCTCAACACGCAATCAACATGACGACAAATCCCTCGAATTGTCGCCCATCGGACCAAGGTGGCGTGGTAGCGTCCGGTTGCACCCGGCGTGAATCGAGATCATTGCGGAGTTGATTTCGCGCGTGTGTCGGTTTTTGTTTCCGTCGGCGACGGAAGCGACTGTAGCTCGTGTTGAATCCATTTCAGATTCTTGCCGTCCTCGAAAGCGGACTTGAATTCATCCATATTCTTGTAGAGCATCACGCTGGAGCCGGTGGGAACGGCGGCGCGCAGCTTTTCCCGAGCGGGCCCGGGTGTGGTGGTGTCGAACAGCTCAATGTCAAGCCGGAATTTCTTCGCCTGAATTCTTGGCAGCCAATCAACCGGTTCGAGCGTGGCTACTTTCTTTAAGAAGTCGGGCTTGACGTACTGCGCCCTCTCGTCCTCCGGAACAAAGGGAGAAGCTGCCATCCAAGTCGGCCAATCGCCCCAGGGATCGAGCGCTTCCAGCACCTTAATTCGCGGATCGACCGCCGACGCGAGGATCGCGATGCTGGCTCCCGAGCCTTGCGTGAACATGCCGATGCGATCCATGTCGAGATCGCCGCGCGTGGCCAGATAGTCCAGCACCATCTGCACGTCGTGCGCGGACGTCGCCAGGCATTCCTGAAGTTCGCTGAGGAACCACTGCTTCATCGGACGATCATGGTAGCGGTGTCCCGTGAGGGCGGAAACGAAGCCCACGGCGGCGACTCCGTTCCTGGTAACGAGTTCCTGGTAGTCGTCGCGCTTAAAAATGTCGGTGTCCGTCGGATAACCGTACAGATACAAGATCACCGGTGGCTTCTTGACTCCCTTGGGCTTCATTACATAAAGATCGATGGGATCGCCCCACCGCCACTGCACGCGCAGCAATTCCATGGTGTAGCGAGGATAGTCATTGACGAATTCGAGTGGGTGGGCGGGCATAAGATGGCTGCCGCTCAATGCGGGCGTGGTCCAATCCTCCTGCACACCCTTAAAGCGAGTGTCGGAGGGATCGGCGAGCGGCGCCGGCACTGGCGAAAGTTGAGCGGGGCTAGTCCGAGCCAGGAACAAAAGCGTGCTACTTAGTGCCAAGGCAGCAAGGGATTTGAACAAGACGAGATTCGACTTCATGCTTCCTTTCCAGGATTTGGACGGTTTGACATGCGAAGAGACGGTGAAGGCTATCGCCGAAAAAAGATAGCAAATTATTCCGCGATTCTACGGGCTGAACTCCAGAGTTGCAACGTAATATGAAGGACAGAAGGCGGGCCGGTACAAACGGCCCGCCTTCTGTGTTCGTGGAACTATTCAGCTACAGTTACGGCCGCACCTGCAGGCCTTGGTTGCCCTGAACCTGCTGAGTCGTGGTGGAGCCAACGGGGAGGATCAAGCCGCCCACGTCGCCGCCCTTTTCAGCCTTCGTGCTGTTGCTCGGAGCCGCGCCAATCGGGGTGCCAGCGCCGTCGTACTGTTGGTAGTGCGAGCGCAGGATGGTCAGACCGGGATCGGTCGTGGTCGCTCCCACCGTTTTCACGGCCGGGATAAAGTCCGGAATGTCGTCTACCGCCGCCTTCTGGGCGCCCTTGACCAGATCCGCAACCGCAGTCTTCGCGGAGGCGTAGCTGATCACGCGGATGATCGACCACCAGTTGTAACTTCCGCTGCGAACGTTCGGATAAGACAGGCCGCCAGCCCAGATGGCTTTTTCCGAGCAGGGGAATCCACCACAAGAAACCGGCAGGTTCGCCGAGCCCGGCAACGTGCCGGCCGTGGCAGGCTGGCCGGGATCATATCCGAGCCCGGTGGAACTCTGCGGTCCGTAGCTGGCCCAGAGCGGATCGACGTTGTTCAGCGTGGCATAGCCGTAAGCCGGGTTGTTGGCGAACTTGCTGGCATTGCCGTAGCTGAAGAACGTGTAGCCGATGCCGTCCGTGCCCAGAAGCGAGCCGGAGTTCTTTACCCAGTTGATGACTTCGCCGGCGCCGACGCCGCGATAGCGGCCACCGAGACCTGCGAGGCAAGTTCCAGCTTGGTTGTTGAGCGGATTGTTGAGAGGAGCGTTGACGTTGCTTTCCTGACTGGTACCGAGAATCGCGCCACCGCCTGTGCCAGTATAGACACTGGGCTCGCGGAATACATCGTATTCCGAGGCCGTCATCGTGCCCGAAAGAGGCTCGCGCAGGAAGATACCAATGTTGCCCGGTGCCAGACCGAAAGCACTCGCGTCGCAATTGGTGCCGGAGAATGCCGCTTGCAATTGTTCTGTGCTCACATTCTGTAGGTTGGTGAGTTGACCCTTGTCGCGCTCGAAGAAAGCAACGATCGGATCAATTCCGAGTTCTACCACTGTCGCGGCAGGAATCGTGGTGCCGCTGATCGGATCCTTGCCGGAAATGTTAAATGCTAAGACGTTGGCCACCGAGGTGCTGCCGGGGTAGGCGCTCTTGATCGGAGTCCCGACGTAATTCGCGGTCGCGAGACCAGGGCCGGGGCAGACGCCGGGTTGGTTGTTGGGGTTGTACCCGAGGCCATCGAGGCCGTCGCTGGCGGCGCCACCGTAGCTGCCGGCACCGAGCTGGGAGTTCACGCGGCATGCTTCAAAGGCCGCATCTTCGGGGCGCACGTCGGAGGCGGCGGCGTTGACCAGAGTTCCGCTGGTGAAAATGCCAACGATGGTAGAGGGAAGGGCCGTGTCCGCGCCCCACAAGGACGACGAAATCTGGCTGGAGCCGCTGCCCCCGAGGTTGGCGGAGGTAGCGCTCACGGTGCACTGCGGTTGCGCGTAGAAGCAGCGGTCGCCCACGATGGTGTCGACCTTGTCGTCAGACCACACCTTGGTGACGTTTCCGCCGGACACGCTCCAAACGATCCAGGCAGTGCCAGGATCGACGTTGACCGGCGTCACGCGAGTATCGGTGAGGTTGACGACGTTAGAAGCACTCGTCCAGTGAAAGCAGTTCGCCGCTCCGCTGAGGCTTACACAATAGTTATAAGTACCGACGCCGAGTAACTGCCATGCGCCGGAGGAGCCTGCCATGGTTACCTGGATTACAGAAGTGGCTTGTGCCTGCGGCACAAAGCTGACCATCGCGGTCAACAACAGAACTACTAGAAGCAATTTGATACGCGACATAGATTTGATCCCTCTCTTAGTGGTTTTGAAATTATGGGTCGCACATGCAGCGCCGCGCCACACGCAAGGAGAAAAATCTCAACGAACCCGCGACACTTTGCCCGCAAGCGCTTGAGCGAATTGGCAGCGTCAGCTGCTAGGCACACGCCAACGCACTCTAGGGAAGCTCGCATTTGCAGCCCGAAGTGTAGCCGCTGGAGGGGTCCGGGAATATTAAGGTTGTGTGACAACTCGATGAAAATTTATTAACGTGACCAGCAGAAAAAGCGCATTGGTCGCGGCTTTTCGCGGCGCGGACGCGCGAGAAAGGTGAAAGGCACCTCACGTTCGCGGATGGTCTGCCGCCCCGCCCTGTGGGAAAAGCGGAGGATCGTCTTACTGACCGTCCGCGGGCTGTTCGGGCCAAGCAGTAGATTCCAGAGGCATAACTCTCCCATCCGGATTGGAACAACGGCTCGTTGAATTTCACACTCCTTTAACCTTGGGCCATCGAATCCGCGTATAAAATCCCCGCTTGCATTTAAGAGCATATTTTTCCGGAGCGATGAGTGTGCAATCCTCTGCCTCTTTTGTTTTGCCTCGTGTCGTCAGCGTAGTCTTGGCGCTGGCGTTATTCGGGCTGCCGCTGAGTGCCGCTCAGGCGCAGACAGAAGGCGAGGCTGACAAGGGCGCCATCAGCGGGACCGTAACGAATGCCGATGGCGTCGCCATGCGCGACGCGAAAGTAGTGCTCTCGGTGGGCCCCGCGGCGCTGGTAATCCCAGTCAACGAGAAGGGCGTGTATTCCATCACCGGGCTTAACCCGGGCACTTATACGTTGACTATTTCCGCGGATAGGTATGCCGATGTCATCTTCGATAACCTCTCGCTGACAGCGGGAAAGAAGTTGACCCTCGACGCCACGATGGCGTTGTCAAGCTCGAAGCCCGCCGTCGAGGCGGGCGGCGCAGAGCCGGCTGGACAAAGCGCCGTGCCTGCGGCGTCCCACAAAATTGCCGGGGACAAGAGCGCGATCACCGGCGTGGTGACCGATCAGACCGGCGCCGTAGTAACGGAAGCGAAAGCGGTGCTGACCAGCGCGGGCGGCGCAAAATTCGAAACCCCAGTCAATGCCAAGGGAGTCTACTCGTTCGCAGACCTCGCGCCCGGAACCTATAACCTGTTAGTAACTGCTCCCAACTTTGGCAACATGCCGTTTGACAACATCGCCCTGACAGCCGGGCTCGAAGTAACGCTGGATGCGGCACTGGTCCCAGCCAAGGCGAAGACTGAAGAAGTGAATGTGGAATCGGGAAATGTCGGGCAGGTGGAAACCGAGAGCGCTACCGTATCCGGTACGATTACGCAGAAAGAAGTCGTATCGATCGGATTGAATGGACGAAATTTCACCCAGCTCATCGCTCTGGCGCCCGGCGTGAGCAACCAGACGGGTCAGGACGAAGCCAAGGTGGGCGTGGTAGGCAGTGTGAAATACAGCGTGAATGGTGGTCGCGTCGAGTACAACACCTTCGAGGTCGATGGCAGCGACGTGCTCAACACCGGACTGAACGGCGCCGCCAGTACGCTCATGGTGTATCCCAGCCTGGATGCGATTCAGGAAGTGAAGGTACTCACGTCGAACTATGGCGCTCAGTTTGGGCGCACGGCATCGGGCACGGTGCAGGTGACAACCAAGTCGGGAACGCCGTCTTGGCACGGGAACCTCTACGATTTCATTCGCAACGAAGCCTTCAACTCTCGGAATTTTTTCGATATCGTCTACTCCACTCCGCCGCCTCCCGGGCAGGTTGTGGGCGGGGAGACGTTCGGAACCAAGGCGCCCTTGTACCGCCGCCAGGATTTCGGAGGCACCATCGGCGGGCCGCTCTACATCCCTGGAGTTTTCAATACGAAAAAAGACAAGACGTTTTTCTTTTTCTCCGAGGAGCTTCGTCTGGAGAAAACTCCTACGGAGTACAACCAGGCCGTACCGGGATTGCGGGAGCGCGGTCTGATTTTGAAGTCGGGTGCGGTGCAGAAGAATCTGCAAATCAGCCCGACTGGCAATGTTTATCAGGCCTTCGACTTTAGTGACGTTTGTCCGGTGGGTGGCGGCACCGGCACTCTTTCCCGTTCGCAATTTCCGGATTGCCCAGCCATTCTCGAAGGCAACGGGCTCAATACTTTTCCCAATAACCAACTGGAAGTAGTGGGCCAGCCGGGCGTTGAATCCACCTTCGGCGTGGATAAGAACGCGCTGGCAATTTTGAACTCGAACCTGATACCGCTGCCCAACGCTCCGGTCGGCTGCAACTTCAGCGTGACGAACTTCAACTCGGCCAGCCCCGACCCGAACGATCCGAATCGCTGTTACGTGGCCGCCGTCTCCCCTTCCACTTACTGGCGGGAGGAGTTATTTCGCATCGATCAAACCCTGAATAACAAGGGCGCGAAGCTTTCGTTCCGCTATATCCACGATGCCTGGGACACGAGCGTGCTGACGCCGCAGTGGGGCATCGTGCAGAACACATTTCCCACCATAGAAAATCGGTTTTTTGGACCGGGCACCAGCCTCGTGGCCCGGCTGACGCAGCCCTTATCGAACACGTTGCTGAACGATGTGGTCGTCAGTTACGTGAACTCGAATATTACTTTGGCGGATCAGAATGGCCCGGGTGGGGCGCGGTTCCAGCGCGACCCGACGCTCGATCAGCCCTTGGTCGCTGACTCATCCTTTCCCGGACAATGTAACCCGCAGCTGAGCGTTGACCCGGCCACTCTTTTTCCGCAGTGTGCCATTGGTCATATCTTTAATAACGGCTTTGGCGGAAAAATGCCGGGAGTTAACTTTCTCGGAACGAACGCCGCCTATGGAGGCAGAGGTTTTGCCGTCGACCCCTCCTATATGCCGTGGGGCCACTCCAATCCAACTTACTCCATACGCGACGATGTGGGTAAGGTGATCGGCAAACACACGCTACAGTTTGGCGCGCAGTTCGTCTACTCGCAGCGCAACCAGAATAACAATGCCATTGGAGCAGCATCCGGCGACGAGCAGGGCTTGTTGACCTTCAGCAATCTCGCGCACAGCACGGGAAATGCATTCGCCGATTTTCTGGTCGAATCGACGCTCAATCCCCCGCATAATCCGCAAGGATTCATTCAAAGCTTTACGCAGGATTCCGGGCGCTCGCGTTACTACCAGCGTTTCAAGATCGCCGAGCCTTACTTCCAGGATGACTGGAAAGTAACTCACAGGCTAACTGTGAACCTCGGCCTGCGCATCAGTCTGTTTGGCACTTACAGCGAGAAGAACCGCAACGCGTGGAACTGGGAGTCGTCGCGGTTCAATGCCGCGCGATTTGCCGTGGATCCAGTTTACGGTGAACTTCTCGACAAAAGTGCCGGCTCGGTACCGGTGGCGTTCGACCCCGTCACCTTCCAGTTAGATCCGGGCGTGGTGAGCGATCTCGGCCTGGTCCGTTGCGGCTTCAACGGCACGCCCGGAAGCTGCATGAGCGGGCACCTGTTCAACCCGGCGCCGCGGATTGGCTTTGCCTGGGACCCGTGGGGCGATGGCAAGACGTCGATCCGCGGCGGTTATGGCATCTTTTTTGAGCACGGTACCGGGAACGAGGCCAACACCGGTTCTCTCGAAGCCAGCGCTCCGGTTGTGCTCAGCATGACGCAGCAGCTTCCCGTCAGCTACCCCTGCATTGGCAACATCGGATATGGATCTGCATTCGATCCGACTAACGCTGCGTGTGTAAGCCCGTCGGCTACCGCGGGTTCTGTGCAGCCGGTGGCTGGATCCGTCTTTCCTCTCGATGTCACGTCAATCCCCACCAAGGCCATATGGCCATATGCCCAGCAGTGGAGCTTCGGGATTCAGCGCGAACTGTCGAAAGCGGTGGTCATCAACCTTGCATATGTTGGGAGCAGGGGAACGCATCTTACTGTCGAACGTCAGCTCAACCAGTTAACGCCATTACCGCTAAGTGAGAATCCCTTCGGTCCGAGTGAGCCGCTGACGATTGCGGACTGCACGATTCCCTCGAACGGCTCGCCAGGCCCCGGGAATTACCCCGGCGACGGCACGACTTCCTTTCTTCTTCAGAATGGAACCCAGGTGACGCCGCAAAGCCCGGCCTATATGTACTTGCAGGCAGCGTGCACGAATCCAAACATCCCCAACGTTAACTCGCTTCCCGGCCGGCCTTATCCAGGATTAGGGAGAGTTCTTGCTCTTCAGAATTTGGCCGACTCGAGTTATCACGCGTTTCAGGGGACGATGCGACACAGCAGCGGGCCACTGACCCTCGGCGTCTCCTACTCTTACAGTCACTCGATTGACGACGCTTCCGACCGCAGCGACCCGATCCTGGTGAATTCCTACGACCTGCGCGAGAACAAGGCTAGTTCGAGTTTTGACGAACGTCATCTGCTCAATCTCAGCTACGTTTACCGGTTGCCGTTTAAGGACTTTCCGCGCCGCTTCAGTGATTGGGCGAATGTGCGGCCCAAGGATGAAAGCGCGCCCAAAGCCAATTGTTGCTCGACATTGGCGAATGAGTTTCTCGACGGCTGGGAACTCTCGGGCGTAACGCTGTATCAGTCCGGTACGCCGTTCACAGTGATCAACAGCGCCGGTAACACCGGTATTTCGCTGACCGATAACGCGGGAGTCTCCTCCGGCCTCGGCATCGCCGCCTCGTACCCCGACCTTGCGCGCGGACTGCCGGCCCCCGCCAGTAATTCTCAGAGCTTTGGCCCACTAATCGGCAATCCTTCGCAGTTTGTGGCGCCGCGCGGACTTACCTTCGGCGACGCGGGGCGGAATTATCTGAATAATCCAAGCCGGCTCAACTTTGACCTGGCCGTGCTCAAGCATTTCAAGGTTCGCGAGGCCGGCCAACTCGAGTTCCGGGCGGAGGCCTTCAATGTCTTCAATCACACTCAGTTCCGCATCTACGATCCCGATAACCCCGGGAGTACGGGCAATAACGTGATCAGTTGCTATGCCGGTCCTTCGTATTCCGCCGGTTTTCAGGGCAGCGCAGCCAATTGCGTCAACGGTGCTTCTTTCCTTCACCCGCTCGATGCGCATCGGCCACGCACCATACAGTTTGGTCTCAAACTCGCTTTCTAGAACATGATCATCATGGAAAGAGTGACTCAAAATCGGACGCTGAACGGAGCGAATCGTAAATCGCTTTCGCCCCGGTTTTGCGCAGGGCGCGTGCAGTATCTCTGGCTCCTGCTGCTTGCCGCTACAGTGGCGCTGTCGGGTTGCGGTGGTGGTGGTGGCAGCTCTTCGGGCGCCGTGCCGGTTGACCTCTCGCTCTCGGGTAACTGGCAATTCACCATGTCGCCCCCAGCCGACGGTTCCTACCTAGGTGGCCTGGAAGGCGGCTTCTTACTCGAAAACAATGGCTCGGCAACCGGAGGCGCGACTTACTCCGTATCGTTGCCCAATTTGTTAGTTCCGTGTAACCGCGGATCGGCGATGATGACCGGAAGCCGAAGCAATCAGACCGTGAGCCTCACCGCGGTCGCCGGCACACAGACTTTCACGCTCACCGGCACTTTGAGTGTCGATGGTCTGACCATGGCTGGCTCCTACACTTCAACCGCCGGCACAGCCAGCGACGGTTCCCCTTGCGGAACTCTGCAAACCGTGCCCATGCAATGGAGCGCAATTCTGGTGCCGCCGCTTATGGGTGCAATTCAAGGAAACTTTCACAGTGCGGGGGGCGCAGCCGGGCTCAACGAACAAGATTTCCTCGTCTCCGGAGTGCTGAACCAGGCGCCCAACACGGGTACCAGCAGCGCGGTCTTAACCGGCGATCTGAGCTTTCTAAGCCAGGCGACGAACGCAAGCGACTATCCCTGTTTTACTCTTGCGTCGCTCTACGGCCAGATCAGCGGCAGTTTTGTCACCCTGCAGATCGTGGGGGCCGACGGAACGGAATGGGGGCTGATCGGCGAGCCAGTCGGCTCCTTAGGGTCAACCGGCGTCAATCCAGTTACATTCGATTCCGTGCACGGCATTCTACAGGGGACCGGACCATCTTATTCCGTCGCTACTACCGCTTGTCCCGGCAGTCTCGGAAGCATCAATACGGCCGGAGACTTCGGGACCATCTGCCTGGCGTTGAATGCAAGCGCCTGCCAACAACCGATCAGCCTTGTCCCTTCAGCCCTGATATTCCCGGAGCAGGTAATAGGCTCGACCCCGACCACTCTTGCGATCACGCTGTCCAACGCAGTTGATACGACCCTGGGCGGCGTGACGCTGAGTTTAGCGAACCAAAGCGGTGCGACCAATTTTACGGAGACGGACGCTTGTGGTCTTAATGGCGCGCCTTCACTCGGTGCGCCTTTCAATATGGATTCCGGACAGTCTTGCGTGGTATCGGTCACGTTTGCCCCGCTGGAAACCTGCGCGGTCGGGACTCCGCCGGACCAGTGTCCTTCGCCTCTTAATGCAACTCTCACGATTACCGTTCCCGGCAGCGGCATGATTCTAACGGTGCCGATCACGGGCACCGCGGCCAGCCAGGGCGCATTCTCAATTCCCCAACTCGATTTCGGCGCCGAGCGTGTCCTGCAAGCGAAACTTCTTCCAGTCGCTTCGTTCGCCAATAGCGGGCATCCGGTGCAGACCGTGGCGAGCCCAGGCAATCGCACTTTGCAGGACGTGGAGCATCATGCAGAGATTGACTAAGAAGAGATTGACTAAGAATCGAAAGCCATACCGTGCGAATCATGGATCGCACCGATTGTGCGTACTCTTCGCGAGTAGTCTAAGGGTTTTGTTGCTTGCCGGCACAGTCATAATCACGGCGGCGCTTTCCGCGTGTGGTGGCGGCGGCAGCGGGTCCGGAAGCGCGCAACAGAGTGGAGCGCTCTCCGGCAATTGGCAGTTCACCATGGCCCCGCAGACCGACGGCAATCCGAGCGATCCCACCTTTACGGGCGGGATGCTTGGCGGGTTTCTGCTGGACGGCAACGGCTCGGTCACCGGTCAGACCGTTTATTCGGTTACCTCGTCAACCTCCCTCACGGGAGCGTGCAACAGCGGTTCGGCGCCCGTCAGCATCACGGTCAGCGGGCAGGACGTGACCATTACCCAGATCGCAGGCACGCAGACCTTCACGCTCAAGGGAACGCTGAGCTCCGACAATTCGTCGATGAGCGGGACCTATACCTCCACCGCCGGTACAGCGGCCGACGGTTCCGTTTGCGGATACGACGAAACCGGCCTGCCATGGAGCGCAGTTTCCGTGCCGCCACTGACGGGTTCGATCACGGGCAGCTTTCACAGCGGCGGCACGGGAGACAACTCGGGCCTCGTGAATCAGGATTTCCCCGTGACGGGCTCACTCACGCAGGGACCGAATATTGGCGCGAGCAATGCCACGATAACCGGCACTTTGAGTTTTATCGATCCGACCACGGGCCTGAGTAATTATCCGTGTATCCCCGATGGCCTGCTCTCGGTAAATGGCCAGATCAGCGGCAATACCGTGATCCTCCAACTCATAGGAACGAACGGATCGAATGATGGTCAGATTGGCGTCGCACTTAGTCAGGCCAGCACCACCGGCGGCCTCGATACTGTCACCTTCGACTCGACCACCAACGGATACGTTCTCCACTCCCAAGGCGGACAGGCATACGGCATCAACACCAAGACCTGCCCGGCCATCGTGGTTGCCGGGGTTACCACGCCACAAGAGGTAGGCTACGTCTGCCTGGCGTTGAACAGCACGGCCGCTTGCCAGGAACCGATCACGCTGTCGCCAGCCGCTCTTATTTTCCCGGCACAGCTGTTGGGGACAGCCCCATCGCAGCAGTCCATTTCCCTGACCAACAATTCCAGTAGCCCGCTAAGTGGCGTAACACTAAGTTTCAGTGACAACAATACCTACTCCTTCGGTGGCGAGAGCGATTTCAACAATCTCCCCAGCTTTGCTGAGACCGACGCTTGCGGCAGCGGAGGAAGCCCGTCAGGGGGACAACCGTTCGACCTCGCCGTCGGCCAGTCATGTTCCATCACAGTTACGTTTTCCCCCCAGGAATCTTGTCCGTGGATACCCTTTGGCAGCCCGCTTTCCACTGCCGGTCTCGCGCCGGAATATTGTCCGTACGCGATTCCAAACATTCAGGTGCAGGTCAACACCCCCACCAGTGCGGATAACGATAAAGCCTTTGTTGTGCCCGTTACGGGCCTCGGGCTCAGCGCCATCCAGCCCTCGGTTCGCGAACTTGATTTCAGCGCCGAGGAGCAGCTTGCTCCTCCCGAGGCCAGTCCTCCGCAAACGCTGACGTTTAGCAACACCAGCGCGAATCCAGTGCAGATCCTCGGAAGTGCGGCTTGCGTGAACCCGGTGAGAGCTCCACTCATTCTTCCCGCCCCACGGCAGGCAGCTCCCGTCGCGGGTGTGTTAGTCGTCGGCACGCAACCGGGCGTAAACAATGGCATCGTCCCGGTTTTCCCCACCCCTACCGCGCCACCAACTGTTAGCTACAACTGCGATAGCGATCCCGGTACATTGCAGTCCAATTTCCAGATTTCCGCGGACACTTGCACGGGGGCGCTGCTCGCTCCGCAAGCCGGCTGTAGTCTTCAGATCAGTTACGTTCCGCAGCCGAACACTTCGGTCGCGGGCGGCCCGGATTATTTTCTCGAATTGAACACCTTACAATGCTGGCCGGCTGGCACGCTCCCGTCTGAGTCCAATCCTTGCGAAATCGACAGTGGCCGATACCCCGTGGAGTTGAAGGCCAATCCGACCAGCCCTCTTCGGATGTCGCCGAGTGCAGGCTTGGATTTTGGGAACGAGTTGATAGGCACGAAGAGTGCCGCAATGACGATCACACTTACGAATGACCCGAACCTCACCACCACCCAGACGGTAACTTTGGTCGGCAAAATCCAGGTGAGCGGCAATTACTCGGAATCGGATGATTGTGCATCTACCCTGGCTCCGGGCGACAGTTGCACTTTAACCGTAACATTCAAGCCCGCGAGCGTGGGAGTCCTTCCCGGGTCTCTGACGATTAACTACATACCTGAGCCGACGGGCGTTCCACAAACAGTCCGGCTGCGCGGTACAGGGCAATATGTACCGCCCCCACCCGCGTCGCGGTCAGTGGGGCGGCGGAGCACGAAACTGACCTTGGCGAAATGACCCGGTAGCGAAGAAAGCGGCGAAGAAAGAAGAAGATGATGCAACGCAAATTATCACGGAGGCTGGCATTGGCAACCCATCGATCGATTTTCCTTCTTCTACTGGCGGTGACGATTGCAACCCTCGCCGGATGCGGAGGAAGCACGGACAATGTGCAGAATCCTCCACCGCCCGCGCAGTCGTCGGTCACCATCGCTTTTACTCCCACGCCGGGAGCGTCGCTCGGGGTCAGTTTCTCGGAGAATCTCACCGCTACCGTCGGCAACGATCCAAAGAATTATGGAGTTGACTGGAACTTGACTTGCCAGTTTCCGCCGAACTGCGGTTCGCTCACCGTCAACGGCAACACTGCTTCCCACACGGCAAGCGGCTCTCCCATTACTTACACCGCGCCATCTTCCCTCGCCGGAAACACGATGGTCGTCGAAATTACGGCGTTAGCCACTGCCGATCCAACCAAGAACAAGGTCGCTCCCATCACCATCTCAACCTTTAATAGCAGTCTGCCGGCTGGTAACTACGTTCTCCAGGCGCAGGGTGCGGACTCCAGTCTCAATCCATACCAGTTTGCCGGTGTGATTCAACTCGACGGCAAGGGCGGCATTAAGGGCGGCGAGCAGACCGCCAATTATGCTTCGACGGGCTCTCTGACGGACGCCATCATCGGAGGCAACTATTTCCTCGGCAACGATGGTCGCGGCACCATCACCATCAACACCAACGACACCAGCATCGGCGGCAACGGCGTCGAGACGTTTGCCTTCGTTTACCTTTCAACCACCCAGGCGATGATTTCCCAGATGGACCTCGGAAATGCGGCCACCGGCGCCTCCGCCACCGGCACGCTGGATTTGCAGACCACCACCGCGGTGCCCGCCGGCGGCTACGCCTTCGCGGTCAGCGGCACGGATGTTGTGAAAGCTCTGCCGGTAGCTTTCGGCGGTATCTTAAATATTGATTCGCCCAACACCATCTCCGGAAGTGGCAGCGTGACCGACGAGATCGTCGGTAAGAAATTGAACGCCACGGCCCTGGGGATTTCCGGAACACTCACGGCTCCGGATCAATATGGTGGCTTCACATTGAATCTGAGCGCCCCCTTCGGCGCCGGAAACAAGTCGACCCCACTACAGTTCACCGGTTACATCGTGGACAGCACCCACATCAAGCTCATCGAAACCGACACTATCAATGGCAGCGCTTCCCCCTTCGGCTTGACCGCTGGTCCCGCTATCGGCCAGGGAACCGTAACCGGCACCTTCACCGACAACTCCTTCTTGTCGGGAACCTACGTCTTCGGCATCCTTGGAACGGACCTCAGCAACTTCAATCTGGTCCCGAACACGTTGACTGCGGTTGGCCTCTTCACTGCCGATGGCGCCGGAAATCTCACCGCTGGCTTCTCCGACACGTTCCTGGACTTAAATACTCTTCAAGGCAATTCCAACCCGGGCGCTCAGATCAGTGCGCCATTCACGGGAACCTATTCCGTCGACTCCACCGGAACCGGTCGCGCCACCTCGACTTCCATCACCTTCAACCCCGAGCCGCACTCGGGATATCTACCGACGCTCTTTTTGTATCTCACCGGCAACGGCAACCCGGCCCTGGCGCTCGAGGCGGGAGACAACCACTACCCGTCTGTCGGGTCAGGAATCTCTTATCCGCAATCGACGATGACGGCCGCCTTCAGCGGCAATTATGGCTTTAGCTTCACGCAGGAAATTTCCGGCGGCAACGAGAACGACGGCACCGCCCCATTGAACGCGGACTCAACCGCCATGCCGCCTTCGTTGTCCGGCATTGCCGATATCAATCTCGGGTTTGGCGCCAATCAGGACCAACCATTCACCGGCACGTTCACTGCGCCCACGGCCACCGGTCCTTACTCGGGCGTTCTGGTGGGGACCAACAACCAGTTTGTTAACAGTGTCGCGTTCAATCCTCAGATCGCCGTCGATTATTACTTCATCGATCCCGAGCACGGCTTCTGGGTCGAAACCGATCTGATAAACGCGACACCGCCCGAGCAACCGGGACAGGTTTCGATCGGCTATTATGCCGCGCGAACTCCCGTATGTACCGGCTGCCCGTAGAAAGAAAAGCCTAAGTGCTGCGATTCGCCAGGCGAATCGATGGCGCCGCCGCCGCTAAAGTCATTCCCCCGAGCGCCTATTGCAGTCCTCGCATCGCCGCGCTGCAAAACGCCGATCTGGCTCTTCGATCACAGCACCAAATCGGCGTGATAACCTTCTATTTCGGGCCAAATTTTCTACCATGACCGCGGCTTGAATCACCGATCCTCGGGTCTTGAACATGAGCGGCCCGGGCAATTTCGCGTTACATCGTCCGGGTCAGCGGCCCGGCCCGGCGCGGACTTATATGAACTCATCTTTCAGGAGCTGGCAATGAAAATCGGCATCTTAACCGGCGGCGGCGATTGCCCCGGCCTCAATGCGGTCATTCGCGCCGTCGTCCGCAAAGGCACGTTTCACTATGGCGACGAGTTCGTCGGCTTCATGGAAGGCTGGCGCGGCCTGGTCGACGACAAGACCATGCCCCTCGACCTTTCCAACGTCGGCGGAATTCTCCCCCGCGGCGGCACCATTCTCCGCACTTCGCGCACCAATCCCGTCAAGCATCCCGACGGCCTTGAAAAGTGCATGGCCAACCTCAAACTCCACGGCTGCGATGCCCTCATCGCCATCGGCGGCGACGACACGCTCTCCGTCGCCCAAAAACTTTTCGCCAACGGCATGAAGGTCGTCGGCGTTCCCAAAACCATCGACAACGATCTTGCCGGCACCGACTTCACCTTCGGTTTTGACACCGCCGTCAACGTCGCCACCAGCGCCATCGACCGCGTTCACACCACCGCCGAGGCCCACAATCGCGTCATCGTCGTCGAGGTCATGGGCCGCGACTCCGGCTGGATCGCCGCCTACTCCGGCATTGGCGGCGGCGCCGACGTCATCCTCGTTCCCGAAGTTCCCTTCGATATCGAGCAGGTCGCCGAACTCATCCGCCAGCGCCACGCCCGCGGCCGCTATTTCAGCATCGTCGTCGCCGCCGAAGGCGCCAAGTTCGCCGGTGGTCCCGACCTCGCCGGCGGCGCCCCCGTTCTTCAGGACGTCGGCCGCGACGAGTTCGGCCATCTTCGTCTCGGCGGCATCGGCGAAGTCCTCGCCCGCGAAATCGAAAAACGCACTGGCTTCGAGACCCGCTCCGTCGTTCTCGGGCACATTCAGCGCGGCGGTTCGCCCAGCGCCTTCGACCGCGTCCTCGCCACTCGCTACGGCCTTGGCGCCATTGACATGGTGCATCGCGGCGAGTTCGGCCACATGGCTGCCCTCCGCGGCAACAAAATTATCTCCATCCCACTCGCCGAGGCCATCTCCACCAATCGCAAACTCGACGCCGAAATCCTCGACGCCGCCGTCGGCATTCTCGACAAGCTGGAGGAAAAATCCCCGAAGGCCTAGCCCGCAACTTTCCGGCGACTTGCCCCACTCCTTCGGTATACTAGTAACATATTGCCCGCCGCGAATTCCGCGGCGGGCGGCCTTTTAGGGTGGGACCATGAAGCCTTCTTTCACGCTCGGAATTGAGGAGGAATACCAGACTGTCGATCCCCAGACCCGGGATCTGCGCTCCCACATCCACGCCGAGATCATTGAAAAAGGCAAGGTCGCACTCCAAGAGCGCATCAAGGCGGAGATGCATCAGTCGGTCGTCGAAGTCGGTACCTCGGTCTGCGCCAACATCAAAGAAGCCAAGGACGAGCTCAAGAAACTCCGCCGCGAAATCATCCGCCTCGGCCGCGAAAACGGCCTTAGTGTCGCTGCTGCCGCCACCCACCCCTTCGCCGACTGGAGAATGCAGGAGGTTTATCCCGACGATCGCTACAAAAATATCGTCGAGGACATGCAACTGGTGGCGCGTGCGAATCTCATCTTCGGTCTCCACGTGCACGTCGGCATCGAAGACCGCGAGACTGCGATTCACATGATGAATCACGCCCGCTATTTTGTTCCACACCTCCTCGCGCTTTCCACCAATTCCCCCTTTTGGCTGGGCATGGATACCGGCCTCAAATCCTATCGCTGCAAGGTATTCGACAAATTTCCGCGCACCAACATGCCCGATTTTTTCCCCAGCTGGGGCGAATACGATAACTACGTCAAGCTCCTCATCAAGACCAATTCCATCGACAACGCAAAAAAAATCTGGTGGGACATTCGACCCCACCCGTTTTTCAATACCATCGAATTCCGCGTCTGCGACATTCCCATGCGTCTCGAGGAGACCATCGCGCTCGCCGCTCTCATCCAGGCGACCGTCGTCAAACTCTACAAGCTGCATGAGTCGAATCAGGGTTTCCGCCTCTACCGGCGCTCGCTGCTCATGGAAAACAAGTGGCGGGCCGCGCGCTACGGCATCAACGGCAAGCTCATCGATTTCGGCAAGCAGATGGAAGTGCCCGAACGCGAGCTCATCGAGGAATACCTCGCCTTCGTCGATGACGTGGTCGACGAGCTTGGCTCCCGCGAAGAAGTTGAATACATTCGTACGATCATGAAGAACGGCACCGGCGCCGATCGTCAACTTGAGGTCTTTCGCCAAACCGGCGACATGAAGGCCGTCGTCGATTACATCATTGCAGAGACCGAAGCCGGCCTCGACGAAGATGAAGACGAAGGACTCCAGAACCTCCCCACCGCTAAAGCGGTCTAAGTAAATTTATAAGAAGGGCAAAATTTACCGAGGCATTATTCCGAATGAGCTTGCATACCGCCCAACAATCCAACCGCCAACTGAATCAACTTCCTTTCGACCCAGAACTCGCCCCCGGCGCGCGTAATGCCGTGCGCGTCTGTCTCCGCGTTCAGCCCGGCGAAAAAGTCACCGTCATCACCGACCAGGTTAGCCTCGAAATCGCCGCTGCCCTCGTCCGCGAACTCGATCAACTCGGGAACCCCTACCAGGCCTGGGTTTTGGAGGATGTCGCCCCGCGCCCGCTCTCCGATTTCCCACAGGCCATCGCCGACGATCTAGAATCCAGCCAGGTCAGCATCTTCGCCGTGCAGGCGCAAACCAACGAACTCAAGTCGCGCATGCAGATGACCGACATCGTTAATCGCCGCCACATCCGCCACGCCCACATGGTCAACATCAACCGCCAGATCATGCTCGAAGGCATGCGCGCCGACTTTCAAAAGGTCGATCGCCTCAGTGCCAAGGTCGTCGAGCGTGTGCGAGCCGCAAAACAGATTCGCGCCACCACTCCTTCCGGCACCAACCTCATCGCCGATATGAATCCCAATTACCGCTGGGTCAAGACCAGCGGCATTATCAGCACCGAAAAGTGGGGCAACCTCCCCGGCGGCGAAATCTTCACCACCCCCGGCGAAGTCAATGGAACCTTCGTCATCGATGGCGTAGTCGGCGATTATCTCTGCGCCAAGTTCGGCGACCTCAAAGCCACGCCGCTCACCATACGGGTCAAACAAAATCGTCTCGTCGACGCCGAGTCGTCGAACCGTGAACTCCGCGACGATTTCTGGGCCTACACCCACACCGACGAAAACAGCGATCGCGTCGGCGAATTCGCCATCGGCACCAACATCGAATTAAAAGATGTCATCGGCCAGATTCTGCAAGACGAAAAATATCCCGGCGTGCACATCGCCTTCGGCAACCCCTATGGCGCCCACACTGGCGCCGAATGGTTTTCCGCAACGCACATCGACGTAGTAGGAAGAAAATTCGACATCTGGGCTGACGAAGAACAAATCATGTCCAACGGCAAGTTCCTCATCGAAGCGTAGAGTTTGGGCAGTGCATGCTGCCGATGAGATCACCCAATTCGTCCGCGATTTTCTCTTTGAAGTGTTCCGCCGTGGAACGCCAAACCGAGGTAAATGTGTCAGGCTGGTGGCCTTCATTTCCAAGGATCTCTGACCTTCCAATCGGAAGGGAAGCCCATTTGTGCAAGGTCGATCCAGTCGTTTGCGTCGATTAATTGGTGAACGCAGTTTTTCCAAGTGTTATTCGGCGCGATACTGCGCAGCAGAATTTGAAGTATGAGCAGCACTCCATAGATGCGGTTCCCATCCACCTTTCCGACTTTATTTCTCTTCGGAATCTTAGGGCTGACCGCGAGTTTCCGGTTCCAGACTCTGCTGTGATGCGCGCACAGATTCCTCACATAGGTCAGGCTCTGCATCCAATTTGACAGTACGTTATCCGCCTGGCCGATTTGCTGTGCGATCTTACGTTTACTTTCGAGGGAGAGGCCATTCGAATACAAAACTGAGACGGTGCCGAACGTCAAGATCTCCGTCGCCATCCATATCGGGAGATGGTTTTCGCCCGTATACTTTTCTCGATAATGCTGGACGAAGCTTTCCTTTGATTTTTCGAATTCACCTTCCAGCGTTTTCAGGAAGGTTTTGTGGTCGAAGTTCCTGTTAAAGTTGGATTTCTTAAGATATCCAAAAGCACCGTACTCGTGTGCCAACTCATACGTGATCGCCGTCCGCAGCCAAACCTCGACTCGTTGAATGGCATCCATCAATAGGCTTCGGAGTTTCTGATCGAAGATGTAGAACTGCGCAATTTGCTCAAATGTAGTACCGGCTTGATAACGGTCCGCCCCGGCGAGGCGAAAGGGATATAGGTAGGCGGACAGCCGGTAATAATTGACGCGGCTGAGCCAGCGCAGGGCAAGGCCGCGGTCGGATACGATCAAGCCGCGTGATTCAAGCCGTTCCAATTGCTCTTGGAATGTCAGCGTGGGCTTTGAGTATTTCCGACGTTGGAAAAGTTTGAGTTTGCGAAGAAAAAAGAAAACCCGCCAGATAGGCGCATCACTTGGTCTCCCAAGGAGAGGCGTGGCGAGTGTGTTGCTAATATGATGCCATTTGCGGCCCATTTTTGCAACTCTGCTTTTGGGTCGGGCCATAAAAGCTTTGTCCTAATGATTTGAACAGTTTACACAAGCAGCGTCACAACGAAAATACATTGTCCTCCGCGACTGATTTGAGGCTTTCTCGAATCCTTTTAGTTGAAGTATTCCCGGCACAGTCTGAGGCCACGATGAGATCTGCACCAAAATTGAAACTCAAGATTTTCCGGCCAGGCGCAACGTCCGCCCAACCTGATTCAGTCGAAAAGTAGCGTTCCCCCGCTTATCCGCACGCCGTCTCACACCAGCGTCCAATTCTCGATGGCCAACCTGGACACCCGGGCAAACTCTCGCGTGTTGTTAGTAACGAGTGTCAATCCCAGGCTGCGGGCGTGAGCTGCAATCAATAGGTCGTTTGCTCCAATCATGGCGCCCTTCTTTCTTAGGTCGGCGCGTATGCGGGCATAGTACAGAGATGCTGCGTCGGGAAAATCCAGGACTTCGACATAATTTAGAAAGGCACTGAGCGCCCCTTCATCCTGCCGTCGCCGCGGAGAAACCTCGACTCCGAATAGGAGTTCCGACTTCGTGATTACCGAGATGCAGACATCGCTGACGGGAAGCGTGCTCAGGCGTTTGAGCACCGCATCGTTCGAACGCTTCATGATGTACGAACAAGTATCGGTGTCCAGCATGTAGCGCGGCATTATCGCTCACGTTCCTGCACCGGGAGATCTTCGACATCTTCCATGAAATTCGCCGATGCCGCCGGACCCTCGGCAAGGTAGGTAGTCCAATCAAACGGCCGCGGAGAAAGGACCACTTCACTTCCTGCTTTTTTTATGAACACTTCCTCCGTGCTGAACTGAAACTCCTTGGGCAAGCGCACAGCTTGACTACGGTTGTTCATGAAGATTTTTGCTTTGCGTTGCATGTGCCCTCCCAGCGGCGGTCATTCATGGCATATACATATGTATATGCCATTCTAACGATTTCCCTTGGCCTTCGCAAGAGGCCCTAAAACGCGCTTTTCGTGGCCTGGGGCGGTTGCCGGCCGCTGCGCCCGCCCCCCGTCTTCAGCGATAGTGGATAATGTCCTGACGGCAGATTGCCGGCAGCCAGATTCCCATGATCCCTTCCTACCGCCAAGCCTTCAACGCCAACTTTACCGAAGAAAAATACGACCGCCTCCGCCGCGAAATGATTGCCCGCTGCGGCATCGACATCCCCTTCGCCCTCTGCGAGACGCCCTGCTTTTTCCCCAGCGCTCTCGTCGACCGCATGGGCGAAGACGGCAAAGCCCTCATCCATCAACTCGTCGACAGCCCCGAATATCGCGCCCGATCCGAAGCTTCCATCCCCGCAAACTTTCGCGTCTCCAACGAATCCCCGCATCCCATGTTCATCCAGGTCGATTTCGGCCTGGTTCGCAATGAAGCTGGCGAGCTTCAGCCCAAGCTCGTCGAACTCCAGGCCTTCCCCTCGCTCTATGCCTACCAGCCCGTGCTCGCCCAGGCCTACATCGACGTCTTCGGCCTCGATCCAAATCTGCAATATTTTCGAAGCGGCCTCGCCGCCTCCTCTTATAAGCAACTTCTTCAGCAGGCCATCGTCGCCGGCCACGATCCCCAGAATGTCGTGCTCATGGAAATTCATCCCGAAGAGCAAAAGACGCGCCCCGACTTTCTGTTAACTGAAAAGTTATTAGGCATCCGCACCGTCTGCATCACCAAAATCCGCAAGCACGGCCGCCGCCTCTTCTATGAAGAAAACGGAAACGAGATTCCCATCGAGCGCATCTACAACCGCACCATCGTCGACGAACTCGAACGCAAAAATATCGCCCTGCCCTTCGACTTCCGCGACGACCTCGATGTCGAGTGGGCCGGCCATCCCAACTGGTATTTCCGCATCAGCAAATATTCCATCCCCTATCTCCGTCACCCCTCCGTCCCTCGCACCTGGTTCCTCGACCAGATGACAGAGGTCCCGCCGGATTTGGAAAATTTTGTCCTCAAGCCGCTCTATTCTTTCGCCGGGCTGGGCGTGGTGATCGCGCCTTCGCGTACCGACATCGACGGCATCCCCACCCCCAAACGCGCCGACTACATTCTCCAGGAGCGCCTCAACTTCACTCCCGTCGTCGACACGCCCTACGGCATGACTAAGGTCGAACTCCGCATCATGTATGTCTGGCTCGACGAACTGCGCCCCGTCCTTACCATTGTCCGCATGGGGCGCGGCCTTCAGATGGGCGTCGATCACAACAAGAACCTGCGCTGGGTCGGTTCTTCCGCCGCGCTCGTAATGTAGCCCGCGCAACCTCGCTGTCGACCGCTGCTCCCCAACCCCTCCGCTCCCAGTCCGCCAACCGCCTCCGCCTTCTCTTTATGTGCAAATGATTGCGCAGACCGCGCCCACATGCACTTTTGACGCTTGCTTTTGCGCGCCCCGACCCTCATCATGGAATGCACCACTGACGGCATCGTTGCCGACTGCACACACGCATTACAAAACCCAGACAGGAGTGAGTGAATGAAACGTTTCAATGATATTTGTAGGATCGTCGGAGTTATGACTGCCGCGGTCGCGCTATTTGTGGGAATAGCGACGACGCCCGCAGCCGCGCAAAAACGCGTTGAAGGTGTCTTCAACGGCCATCGCATCATCTATCCCGCGTCGAGCATGCCGGTGCCCGGCCGTCATCACACCAATTATTTCTTCGTCGATTCCGACCAGCCTCAGGGCGGCCCTCCCGGAGGCGTCGAAACTCCCGGCTCCCTCGCCTGTGTTTATCAGCTAGTAAGCGGCCCCGCGGGCTGCCCGGTTAGCACGAGCACCGCCGTGCCAACCGGCGGCGTGGGCGCGATCGCCATCGTCGACGCCGGTTACTATCCGACGGCCGCAGCCGACCTGGCCGCCTTCTCCACCTACTACGGCATTCCGCAAGCGAACTTCTCCCAGGTCTGGCCCGGCAAAAAGCAGCCTGAAGTAGAGTCTGAATGGGAAGTCGAAGAAGCGCTCGATATCGAGTGGGCGCACGCGATGGCGCCCCAGGCCAAGCTCTACCTCGTCGTCTCGAAGTTGTGCAATGTTGGAACGTGTGCCACCGATCCCACCTGGGCGGCAGTCAAACTGGCCGCCAGTCTCGTGCAGGCAGCGGGCGGCGGCGTCGTCAGCATGAGTTGGGGCGATGCTGAATGGAGCACGGAAAAGAAATACGACAAAGACTTCACGAATAAGTCCACCGTGTTCTTTGCGGCCTCGGGAGATTCCGGCATCGGCGTCAGCATTTACCCCGGATCGTCGCCTAATGTCGTCTCGGTGGGCGGGACCTACTTCAATCGCGATCAGAAGGGTGATTTTGTCAACGAGGTTTACGGCGGCGGCGGCGGCAACTTCAGCCCGTACGAGCCGCGTCCGGCTTACCAGAACGGAATCGAAGGCATCGTCGGGACCCAGCGCGGATATCCGGACGTGGCATCGGACTTCTGCTGCGCGCCGATCTACCTTGAAGGAGGCTGGTATTCGGTGGGCGGCACCAGTTGGGCCTCGCCGACCTTCGCCGGCATCGTGAATGCCGCCGGCACCCTCCAAAAGGGCAGTCTCGCGGAACTGAACCTGTTCTACAGCGAACTGGCCAATCCGACCGAGTATGCGGCTGACTTCAACGACATCACGCTGGGCGCGAGTCAGTGCAAGACGGGCTGGGACGAGTGCGCCGGCATCGGCTCGGCCAAGACCTACGCCGGGAAATAGTCCTTCACCAGCAACTCAACTCTTCCATCCCAGGTCCCGCCCAGGCGGGACCTGTTTTTTGGTGTTCCACGTGGAACATGGTTTCGGAGGAATGTTCCACGTGGAACACTTTGTGCATGTAGTGTTATATGTACAAACGGGATAAGTGCTGTGGAGTGAACTGCTTGAAAGAAAAGAAGCGATTGTTCGCGGCCTGGGGATGTTCGTTGGTTGCTTGTACATCAATTATAGTATGTACAAAACGGCCCAAATGGTCATGGCTGAAATAAGTTGCGAGTGCCCCGAAGCGATCCAGCGGCCGGCACAGGTCATCCAGCGGCGTGACGCGCGTTATTCAGCCGATTGGCGTTGGTTATTCAGCAGCCGGGCGTACTCGGCTTTGGCTTGTTTGAGGATTGGGATATCGGGGTCGGCGTCTTTCCAGAGGGTGAGGAAATCCTTGTAGGCGGCGAGCGCCCGTGCGCGGGCGGCATCGGCCTCTACACCCTGCGAGGTTCTCGTCTGCAAGGCGTCGGCACGAGCCACACCCAAATGAGCCAAGGCACCAGTCCAGCAGTTCCAGACGATGCCGCTGTGATCGAGAACCTTCTGAAACTCTGCGGCGGCGGCCTTTCCCTGTCCGGCTGCAAGGTATGCCTCGCCGCGCACATAAATGGGATAGAGGCAGGAAAGGTTAAGGACAAAGCCCATCTGCCCCAACTCGATGGGCGCAGCGACCTGCAAGGTCTGCAAAGCGGGAGCTGGACGGTTTTCGTTGAGGGCGAGTTGCGCCTGAATGGTGGGCAGCCAAAGCGACTGGGTCTGGGTGTCGAGCGGGTAGCGCTGGTTTAGATCTACCATCAAGGACTGAACTCGGTTGGTATCGCCCACCATTGCAAGGGCAAGCGCGGCTTCGCTCTCAACTCCGCGACTGGTGGGAGCAAGCTGTAGGGCATTGGCAGCGGCCTGTCGGGCATCGGCCAGGTTCCCGAAGGCAGCCTCGCGCTGGGCGGCGATGGCTAGCCACATGGCGCCAGTTTCCTTGCTGCCAACACGGATGATTGAATCGGCAGCCTGGCGGGTCAGTGCGCGCGCCTTGCCGAGATGTCCGCCATACGCCTCGGTGTCAGATGTGAGAGCGAAGGCGACGTTCTCATATTCAGGCTTACTGGCGAGCCAGTGCTGCTGTTCCGCCATTCCGGGGGAGTCAGCGCCGAAAAAAGCGAGAGCGTAGAGGGCGTCGTGGAGAACGAAATCACCCATGTTATGGGTTTGCGCCTCGCGAACCACCTGGCGGGTTCCGTCAAAATTCTGCAAGGCAAGGTTGTAGAGGGAGAGATTCTCATACCAGCCAACATGTGCCGGCTGAAGGCGCAGGGCGTGGGCGGTGATCTCGGCGGCCTCCTGGTACTGTCCCTGAAAGGCGAAGACAAGGCCCAGATCGATGTAGGCAGAGCCGGCTCGCGGATAATTCTCAGTCAACTCGCGATAGGATTGGGCGGCTTTATCGAGTTCGCCGGTGACTTCGCGGTAGTAAGCGGCGGTAATCGCCAGCTTTTCCTGCTCGCTCGAATGTTCGCGTAACTGAAACGCCCGGGTGAAAAATTGGCTGGCCCATGCCAACTGGCCGAGGTTGTAGTAGTCATTGCCTACGGCCTCGTGAGCGATGGCAAAATTCGGATCGAGATCGACGGCCTGTTGGTGGTAAGGCAGGGCGGCGAATGCGCCATTCTCGTTATCGGCCTTTTGGCCGAGGCTGTATGCCTTGAGAGCTTCGAGCGAAGAGGTGGTGGCCTGCGCCAGCGGAACGTCAAACTTCTGGACAGTGGCGAGCGATTCGCCGAGTTCGCCGCGCAGCCTGGATGCGGCCTGGCCGAGAGCATCGAGCACCTTCTCCTTAGACTTGGCCGTTGCCTGCTCTTCGGCCAGGGTATCTCCGGTCTGGCAGTTGACGGCCTTCAATCCCACCACGTATTCGTTCCCGAGATTACCAATCGACCCAGCAATGTAGGCGTTGCTGGCGGCGCGTTGACAAAGCTCGGCAGCCACTTCGGGAGTGAGTTTTGTATTGGCGGGCCGGGTCATCAGGTTCAGGGTTTTCGAGACCTGGCTGTCGGAAAGCACGTTGAGGAAGGGCGATTGGCGCAGGGAAATACTGAGCGCGGCCTTGAGCGTGTCGTCGAACAGGGCATCGCCGGTGCTGTTGGCAAAATCAGCGAGAACAATGGTGTCCGTGTCGGTGAGCTTGGGCTTACGGTGAAGATAGAAGTAAGCACCGAGCGACAAGGCCAGCGTAACGACGGCCGCAGGAATGATTGCCTTCCATCGTTTCCTGGCACCAGTCCCGCTTTTGGCCGCCGCTGCCAGGTTTGTCGACTCCTTCGATTCCGATAGCGCTACCAGGGCAAACGCCAGATCCGATGCGGACTGGAAGCGCTGCTCGGGATTTTTCTCCAGACAGCGATGCACGACACGCGGCAATCGGGCAGGAGTGTTTGCCGTAACCTCTGAAATGCTGGGTGGCTCTTCGTTCAGAATCGCGCTCATCGTGTCGGCCGGGGTGGACTTGTGGAAGGCGCGTTTGCCGGTCAGCATTTCGTAGAGGATCGCGCCGAACGAAAAGATGTCGGTGCGATGGTCGACGGTTTGTCCGCGCACCTGCTCCGGCGACATGTAGCCGGCCGTGCCCATCACGACGCCGGGCTCGGTTCCCTTGTCGACCGCGTGGGGGCGGCGCCCGGAGTCAGACGGGAGGAGGGTCAGCTTGGCGAGCCCGAAGTCCAGAATCTTCACCCGTCCGTCTTTGGTGAGGAACAGATTTTCGGGCTTGAGGTCGCGATGGACAATGCCTTTCTCCTGGGCTGCGGCCAGGCCGCGAGCGATCTGCACTGCATAGTCGATCGCTTTTCGCACGGACAGAGGGCCGCGCTTGAGGCGGTCGCGCAGCGTCTCGCCTTCGAGCAACTCGGAGACGAGATAAGGCGCGCCGTCATGCGTGCCCATCTGAAATACCGCCAAAATATTGGGATGGTTGAGGGCGGCGGCGGCGCGGGCTTCCTGCTCGAAGCGGAGCAAACGGCCGGAATCGGAGACCAGCGCCGGGGGCAAGACTTTGATGGCGACATCGCGACCGAGCCGCGAATCGCGGGCGCGATAGACTTCACCCATACCGCCAGAGCCGACGAGGGATTTCACTTCGTAGTCGCCGAGCCGGGTTCCGGAAGCGAGCGGGACGTGCGGCGGAGAAGAGGATTGCAAAAAGCTGGAGCGCACGTCGTCGCTGGACGCGAGAAGGGTTTCGACTTCGCGACGCAGAGTGGGATCGGAGGAACAGGCGTAATCGAGGAAGGCGGAGCGCTCGGCGGGCGGCAACTCCAGCACTTTCTCCAGCACATCCTGAACTTGTTGCCAGCGTTCGGGAGTCATGGCTAAGCAGCCTTGCCCATGTGGTGATGCAGCCAGAGCCGGGCCATGCCCCAATATTTTTTCACGGTGGTGGGCGAGAGATCCATCGCTTGCGCAGTTTCCTCGATGGAGAGGCCGGCGAAAAATCTCAGTTCGACAATGCGGCTCTGCTGCGGATTGAGCTTGGCCAGTTCGTTGAGTGCGTCGTCGAGAGCGACCAGGTCCATGCTGCGAGTTTTCAAGGCGAGCGCATCGTCGAGTTCCAGCCGGACTCCGCCATCGCGCTTGCCGGCGTTGCGGGCGCGCGCATACTCGACCAGAATCTGTCGCATCAACTGGGCGCAGATGGCGAGAAGGTGCCCGCGATTTTGGATGGGAGCAGCGGCTTGCTTCTCCAGGCGCAGATAGGCCTCGTTTACCAGGGCGGTGCTTTGCAGAGTGTGGCCGGGCCGTTCATTGCGGAGGTAGTGGTGCGCGAGGCGGCGCAGTTCGTCATAGACGAGGGGAACCGCGGCTTTTAAAGCCTGCTCGTCACCAGCGCGGAAGGTCGCCAGTAACTCAGTGACCGTGTTGGGAGGAAGCTGCGACACACTAAGCCACCAAGCGGGGCCCCGGAACTGTTGGTGAGTAAAAGTAGCCTCACCCGATCGCCGATGTCAAGCGATTGAACCCCAGCGATACTTCGTTGGTTCTAAGCGAGGGTCTCCCTTTTGGATAGTGCAGAAAGAACGACTAGCGTTTCACGGAAAGATGGCCCCCGGCGTTGCCGGCAAAATTCAGGCCGCGAAAGAAAATTTGTTTGCCCGCGACCAGTTCTCGCGAAAATTTCGCTTTACCAGATGACGAGGCCTGAACTGCTTGTTTGGCACTCTTCCCCAGGAGTGAGGGCGAGTCAAAAAAAACATCGGCACAAAGCTGCCGAAAAAAAAGGAGAACTACCATGAAACTCAAAGCAAGCACACTTATCCTGGGACTCTGCCTCGCCATGTTGGCCGTCGCGGCCAGTCCCGCGTATGCGCGATCAACGACCGGGTTCAGCGCCTTCCATGTCGAGAACCAGGGCACGTTGGGCACCAATCCGTATACCTGCCTCGGGGAGAGTTTTGGGGCTGTGGTGAACAATTGCTCGTACGCGGTAAGCCTCGAATTCGACCTGCCCACCGACAGCCCGGGAGAAAAGGGGATTACCGTCCAGAATTACTGGAAGGGGACCGAAGCCTCTGGTACCTTTTCGTGCCAGGCATATGCGTATTCAGGCGCCGGATCCGCGTATCCGGCCGACTACGCATATTGGGGGCAGATCAACTTCCCCGGGCCAGACTATTCCTTGCAACTCTCGGGCTTCCTGCAAGGCGCCTGGAGCATTCAGTTGATTTGCTGGAACGTGCCGCCGGGCGGTGGCATTGCGAACATCAACTGGACCGAGTAGCGGAATCGAGCGGCCCCCGAGGACGCGGTATCAGAGCGGTCTTAATCCAACACCGCAGGACCAAGGCGCCAACCAGCGCTTTGGCCCTGCGGTTTTTTTTGCGGGTCGAGTTGCTGCCCGTGTGTGGCCGAGGCAATGGACGTTGGTGGGCGAGGACGTCGCCGCGGGTCGGCCGCAATCGCGAGCCGGCGGTTGACCCACTTGCGGGGACACTCTAACATTGTCCCTCTGCGGGTGAGGGTGCCCGCCTGATTTACTGCATGGACATGGTGGGCCAAACTGTGTCCCATTACCGCGTGCTTGGGAAACTGGGCGGCGGGGGGATGGGAGTGGTGTATGAGGCGGAGGACTTGCGCCTGGGGCGGCTCGTCGCGCTCAAGTTTATTCCCGATCACCTGGTGAAGGACCCGCGCTCGCTGGAGCGCTTTACGCGCGAGGCGCGGGCGGCGTCGCAACTGACCCATCCGAATATCTGCACGATCCACGACATCGACAATAACGAAGGCCAGCCCTTCATCGTGATGGAGAAGTTGGAGGGCGAGAGCCTGAAGCAGCGCATTCGCGAGCAGGCGACCGAGCGGCAGGCGATGGACACGGAGGAGCTCGTGGACATCGCGATGCAGGTGGCGGACGCGCTGGCGGCATCGCATGCCAAGGGGATTGTGCATCGCGACATCAAGCCGGCGAATATTTTTTTGACGCCGGGCGGGCAGGTGAAGATTCTGGACTTTGGTCTGGCGAAGCTGATGAAGGATGGCAAGGTGGGGACGGCGACGGACTCGTCGCTGGAAGAGTCCCTGACGCAGGTGGGAGTGATTCCGGGAACGGCGGTGTATATGTCGCCGGAACAGGCGCGGTCGGAAGACCTGGATGTGCGCAGCGATATTTTTTCCTTTGGCGTGGTGCTGTACGAGATGGCGACGGGGAAGAAGCCGTTTACAGGCACGAACGTGGTGACCACGCTGCATGCGGTGATCAATCAGAAGCCGGCGGGACCGCGGACGTTGAATCCGGCGATACCGAAGGAGCTGGAAGCGATCATCGGAAAGGCGATGGAGAAGGACCGCGAGCAGCGTTACAAGAACGCGGCGGAGATGAAGGCGGACCTGGCGCGGCTGCGGAAAGAGACCGATCCGACGCAGCCGAGCGGGCTGCGGGTGATGCCGGGGCCGCGCATTGCGACCAGCGCATTTCAGAGGGCGGACGGGAATCGCAGATGGGTACTGGGGACGCTGGCGCTGGCGATGATTGCGCTGCTGGTGTCGCTGGGCGTGGCGGGGATGTGGTGGATGAAGCGCCGGCACGCGGCGGCGGGAGGGCGGCGGACGATTGCGGTGCTGCCGCTGGAGAATTTCGATAAGAGTCCGGAGAACGAATTCTTGGGGATTGCGCTGGCGGACGAGATTGCGAACGCGCTGACGTATTCGCGCGCGCTGGAGATCCGGCCGTCGACATCGACGCAAAAGTATAGCGAGAACGAGGAGGCGGATTCGGCGAAGATCGGGCGCGAACTGGGAGTGGGGACGGTAATCGCGGGACATTTTTTGAAGCGCGCGAATACCGTGATGGTGACGCTGGAGGCCGTGGAGGTGAAGGACGACCGGCTGGTGTGGACGGGGACGCTGAGTGCGCCGGCGGAAAACTTGATTGCGCTGCGGCGGGAGATGTCGAAGAAAGTGCGGGAAGGCTTGCTGCCGGCGCTGGGCGTGGGCGGAACGATGGAGGAGAGCAGCGTGCCGGCGAATCCTGAGGCCTATGACTTATACATGCGGAGCAAGGCAATTCCGCACGACGCCGGACCGAACAAGGACGCGATCGCCATGCTGGAGAAGGCGGTGAAGATCGACGAGAATTACGCGCCGGCATGGGAGGCGCTGGGACATCGTTATTACTATGACGCGGTGTATTCGGGGGGCGGAGCGGAGGGATACGAGCAGGGATACGAGCGCTCGACGGCGGCGTACCGGAAGGCGCTGGCGATTGAGCCGGGGCGGACGAATGCGGCGGGATCGCTGGCCATCAATCTGGCGGACACGGGAAATCTGGAGAAGGGACTGGAAAGCGCGCGGGAAACGGTGAAGCGGAGCCCGGACAGCGCGTTTGCGCATTTTTCGCTGGCGTATGTGCTGCGCTATGCGGGCCTGCTGGGCGAGGCGCAGGCGGAGTGCGACAAGGCGCTGAGGTTCGATCCGACGAATTACAACTGGCGCTCGTGCGCGTTCGCGTTTTTTGAGGGTGGGAAAGAAGCGCGGGCGATGGAGTATCTGAAGCTGGACGCAGGCTCGGAGTGGTCGAACGCGGTGAAGGTTACGGTGTTGATGCGCGAGGGGAAGCTGACGGAGGCGCAGCGGGCGGTGCAGCCGATGACGGAGAATCCTCTTTGGATGCGGGGTTTTCTCCAGGTGTGCCTGAATAAAGCGCCGGCGCCGGAGGTGCATCGCGCCGCTGAGGCGGCGGAGAAAGAGCTGATGGCGATACACAATTCGGCGTTGAAATACTACGAAGGCGCGGTGCTGGCGTCGTGCGGCGAAAAGCAGATCGCGTACGAATTTCTGCGCACGGCAGTGCAGGGAAGATATTGCGCTCACGACGCGCTGCTGGAGGATCCTCTGCTGGCGGACGTGCGCGGGGATGCGGAGTTTGCGGGGATCGTGCAGGAGGCGGCGGCGTGCCAGGGGAAAGTGCGCGGAGTGAAATGAGTTGCTGTGTCGCAGCGAATGGCGGGTCCGCGGGCGCGCTTATTGGCGAGGTGAAGGCAAATTTCAGGACTCGTTGACGAGGGCGCCCGCGCCACACGTTTGATCCCTTCTTCGTGTAAATTCCATCTTATGGGAATGCTTTCACTTTTTCGGGCCGATCAAGAGTTTTTGCGCGACCGGCGGCGCCGGTCGCCGATCGCTGCTGCGATCTTGTGCATCGTTGTTTTGTCGGCGGCGGCGATTCCGGTCGTCGCGCAGCACTCAACCGCTGCGCTGAGCGAGGACAAGCCTTCTGTCAATCACGGCGCGGATGAGCCCAAGGATCAGAGCAAGGATCACAACAAAGATCAGAGCGCGGCGGATCATTCTGCTTCGGATCAATCCGCAGCGGATCATTATTATGCCCTGCTGCCGCAGGAGACGGGCGAGGCCGGGTTGAAGCTCGAGCTGCGGAAACTGGCGACCACCGGGCGGTTGATGCAGGTGGTGGCGCATCCGGATGATGAGGACGGCGGGATGCTCACGCTGGAGGCGCGCGGCAAGGGCGTGGACACGCTGCTGATGACGCTGACCCGCGGCGAAGGCGGGCAGAATAAGCTGGGCAGCAATCTGTTTGACGTGCTGGGCGTGCTGCGGACTTTGGAGTTGCTCGCCGCCGACCGGTATTACGGTGTGGAGCAGCGCTTTTCGCGCGTCGCGGATTTTGGATATTCGAAAACTCCGGAGGAGACTTTTCAGAAATGGGGCGGGCACGATGTGGCGCTGGGCGATATTGTGCGCGTGATTCGCGAGTTTCGTCCGGATGTGCTGGTGGCGCGGTTTTCGGGGACGGATCGGGATGGGCATGGACATCATCAGGCGTCGGCGATTTTGACGCGGGAGGCGTTTCGGGCCGCGGCCGATCCTACGAAGTTTCCGGAGCAGATTGCGGCGGGCTTGCACCCCTGGCAGCCGAGGAAGCTGTACATCGGAAATGTGTGCAGCTTTGGTGCGCAGGCCTGCGATGCCGATAAGTACACGCTGAAACTGAATACGGGCAAGGCCGATCCCGTGCTGGGAATGTCGTACGTACAGTTTGCGCTGAAGGGGCTGCGGCATCAGCAGTCACAGGGGCTGGCGGCCGTGTCGGTCCCGGATGGAGATCGGTTTACGTTTTATAAGCTGGTCGACGCAGTGGTGGATTCTCCCAAGGATAAAGATGGGCACGAGGCGGATTTTTTCGACGGGATCGACACAACGCTGCCGGGACTCGCGGCGCGACTGGGAGAAGAGGAGAAGAAAGTTCCGTGGCTGCGGGGAGAGTTGCAATCGAGCGCGGCTGAGATCAAGCGCGCCATCGACAAGAGCGAGTCGGATCCAGCGGGTTCGGCCGAGCCACTTTCGACGGCAGTCGGGGATTTGAATGCGGCCGTCGACCGATTGAAGGCGAGTGGAATGCGCGACGCGGCTGAGGAAGACGTGCGGGCGGTTTTGCAGAAAGAACAAGAAGCGGTGCAGAGAGCGGAAAACATCGCGATGAGCCTGCATTTCGACGCGGTAGTGGGTGCGGGGCCGAATCCGAGCAAAAGCGCCGGGCCGTTAAAAGACGCGCTGACGGTGGTTTCTCCGGGACAGACTTTTCAGGTGAGGGCGCGCCTGCATAATGGGTCGGACAAGTGGCTGCTGGTGGATAAGGCAGATCTGGAAGGCGGCGAGGAGTGGATTCAACGGGCGGATGCGGGGGAGATGACGATCAAGCCGGGCCAGGATTATTACGCCAACTATGCGTTGAAGGTTCCGGCGGATGCGGCGATGACGAGGCCGTACTGGCATCGCGATAATCCAGAGACGGAAGCGCTGAATACGATCGATGATGAGAGGTATCGCACGCTGCCGTTTCCTCCGGCGGCGTTGCGGGTGCGCATGCAATATGAAGTACTCGAACACAGCCGGCTGCATTCGCCCGCGCCGGACGCGTTCCGCAATCGGCGAGGCGAAACCGAGGCCGCGAAGGGAGAAATTGCGGCCACGGTGTTTGTGCCTTTTGTAAATGCGGATGGGAGCCGCGATCGAACTCCGCTGGCGGTTGCGCCGGCCTTTTCGCTGAGCCTGGAGCCGGGTGAGCATGTGCTTCCGGCGCAGGGCGAAAAAGAAATCGCGGTGACGGTGGGAGTGAGTTCGAATCTGACGGGAGCGTCGGAGGGGACGCTGCGGCTGGAAGTGCCCGCGGGCTGGAGAGTGGAACCGGAGCGCTTGACGGTCGCGTTGGCGAAACGGGGCGAGCGGCAGGACTTTTTGTTTAAGGTATCGCCGGCGCGTTTGCAGGAGGCGCGGGTTGAAATTCATGCGGTGCTGGATGCGGCCGGCAAAAGCTATCGCGATGGATACACACTGGTGACGCGGGAGGATTTGGGCGCGGCGTATTACTACCAGCCGGCGGTGCAGCGGGTTTCGATTGTGGATGTGAAGGTGCCGCGCGACTTGAAGGTTGGATATGTGATGGGAGCGGGCGATGAGATTCCGACGGTGCTGCAGCAGATCGGAATGAATGTGGAGATGATTGCGGCGGAGAAGCTGGCGACGGAGGATTTGAGTAAGTACCAGACGATCGTGCTGGGCATTCGTGCATATGACACGCAGAAAGATGTGATCGCGAATAACAAACGACTGCTGGATTATGTGGAGGCGGGCGGGCGACTTGTGGTGCAGTACAACACGCTTGGGTTTGGGCCGTCGGCGGGAGATTTCAATTCGGGGAAGTACACGCCGTATGCGGCAACGCTCAGCCGGGCGCGGGTTTCGGTGGAGGAGGCTCCGGTTAAGATACTTGAGCCGACGAATGAGATTTTTCATTATCCGAACGAGATTATGCAGAAGGATTTTGACGGGTGGGTGCAGGAGCGCGGGCTTTATTTTATGTCGTCATGGGCGCCGGAGTTTACGCCGCTGTTAGAGTCGCACGACCCGGGCGAGCCGGAGCAGAAGGGCGGGCTGCTGGTGGCTAAGTATGGCAAGGGGACTTATATCTACTGCGCGTATGATTTCTTCCGGCAGTTGCCGGCGGGAGTTCCGGGGGCGGTGCGGCTGTTTGTGAATCTCGTAGCTGGTCGTTAGTTGTTAGTTGTTGGTCGTTCGGGGATTTTTCGACCGCGGCCGTTCGCTCCACAACTGTTCGATGCACCTATGATTGGCGGGTTTATCCTGACCCCCGATACCGGCCATTGCAATCTTATGTGCTTTCCGAACGACTAACGACTAACTACCTCCTACAAGCTTCGTGACAATTCCTCCCACCACCGAGACGGATAACAAAAACGCCGATAGCCAACTCGTACGCGGAATCAGCCTCAGCTCCGCGACCGCGCTCAACATGATTGACATGATTGGCGTGGGCCCGTTTATTACGATCCCGCTGATTGTGTCGGCGATGGGCGGACCGCAGGCGATGCTCGGGTGGGTGCTCGGCGCGTTCTTGGCGATTTGCGATGGGCTGGTTTGGGCGGAGCTGGGCGCGGCGATGCCGGGGTCGGGCGGGTCGTACCGGTACTTGAAAGAAATTTATGGGCCGCGAAAATTAGGGAGGCTCATTTCTTTTTTGTTCATCTGGCAGCTTTCGTTCAGTGCGCCGCTCTCAATCGCGTCGGGAGCGATTGGGCTTTCGCAGTATGCGGCGTTTTTCTGGCCGGGGCTGGAGCGAGTGTGGTCGACGCACACGGGCACTCTCAAGATGCCGCTGGTCGGAGCTTTGCAACTCACTTGGGTCGCGATGCCGGCGACGTTGCTGGCCATCGGGGTTTGCGCGCTGACCGCGTTTTTGCTTTACCGGCGCATCACGGCGATTTCGCGATTGACGAAAGTGCTCTGGCTGGGCGTGATGGGGACGATTGGGTGGATTATTTTTACCGGGCTCACGCACTTCAATGCGCATCAGGCGTTCGATTTGCCGCCAGGAGCGTTTTCGTTTTCGAGCGATTTTTTTCACGGACTGGGCGGCGCGATGCTGATTGCCGCTTACGACATCGGCGGGTATTACAACGTTTGCTTTCTCGGCGATGAGGTGAAGGATCCAACGAAAAATATTCCGCGGGCGCTGTTTCTGTCGATTCTGGCGGTGGCGGTGCTGTACATCGTGATGAACATCAGCATTCTGGGCGTGATCCCGTGGCGCGAACTGGCGCAGGCGGGCGCGGCGAACAGCAAGCTCTACGTGGTTTCGACGATGATGCAGCGCGTGTATGGGCAGGGCGCGGCGTCGGTGATTTCGGTGCTCGTGATGTGGACAGCGTTTGCGTCGGTGTTTTCGCTGACGCTCGGATACTCGCGTGTGCCCTATGCCGCGGCGCTGGACGGAAATTATTTTCGGGTGTTTGCGAAGGTGCATCCGGAGCACCGCATTCCGTATGTTTCGGTGCTGGCGATGGCGGGCGTGGCGGCGCTGTTTTGCTTTTTGCGGCTGGCGGACTTGATCGCGTCGCTGATTGTGATTCGGATCGTGCTGCAATTTCTGGTACAGAGCATTGGCGTGATCGTGCTGCGGATTCGGCGGCCGGAGATGCCGCGGCCGTTTCGCATGTGGCTGTATCCGCTCCCGGCTCTGATCGCGGCGGCGAGTTTTATTTTTATTCTGGTTTCGCGAAAGAATTTTCTGCGCGAAGTGCGGTATGCGGGAGTGATTCTGGTGGTGGGCCTCGCCATTTACCTGGTGCGGGCGTGGCGGCATGGGGAGTGGCCGTGGGGTCGGTCGTTGGTCGTTGGTCGATAGTCGTTGGGTGGGCGTGGTTTTCGGTCGTCGTTATTCGGAGATGCTGGTGGTGCGTAAGCGGATTTTCGATTACCATCGCATCGTCTTTTTTTGGGGGACAATAACATGCTTAACAAATCTGGAATTCTTCGCTCATTCTGTCTGGCGGCGGCGCTGGCCTCCACGCTGCTGGGAACAGCTTGTATCCATCGGACGCCGCGGTACTACGACTCGTATTACAACGATTACCACAAGTGGAATGACCGGGAGATGGATTACTACGACCGCTGGTGTCGCGAGACGCATCGCGACCCGCGCATCGATTTTGCGAAGCTTCATGCGGACGAGCAGGATCAGTATTTCAAGTGGCGGCACGATCAGGATAAGGCGCATTACAAGCAGCCGCACTGAGGCCGGGTGGGCGCGCGATTTCCGTCGGCGGCTCATGCCGCGCTTTTTTGCAGGATTGGGCGACGAGGCTTCGCGCCGGGCAGGCTTTGAGCCGTGGCCTCACAACGCGCTCGATGAGTGGGCTTCTCTAACTTTGAATTGCAATCTGATTTTCCGGAGGCGATATGAAGAAGATGTTTGGGACGCTCGGTTTGTTGGCGATGACAATGGCGCTTTGCGGTGTATGTGGGGCGCAGGTTTCGGCGGCGGCGAAGGATGCGCCGAAGACCGTTACTTCGGTCCTGGATGCCGGAGTGAAAGGTGTCGAAGGCGAGTTTGTTCCGGCGGCCGAGGCCATGCCCGAGGACAAATACGGCTTCGCGCCCACGGGCGGCGAGTTCAAGGGCGTGCGGACGTTTGCGCAGCAGGTGAAGCATGTAGCGGCGGTGAACTACATGTTGGGGGCGGCGATTCTCCAGGAGAAACCGCCGGTGGAGTTGGGCGGCGAGAATGGGCCGGACGGCATCAAGTCGAAGGCTGACGTGGTGAAGTTTCTGAAGGACTCGTATGCCTATGCGCACAAGGCGGTGGGCACGATTACGCCGGATAATCTCATCGGCGAAGTGCCGAGCCCGTTTGGACGAGGAAAATCTACGCGGATGGGTCTGGCGATTCTGATTACGGCACACTCGTTCGATCACTACGGGCAGATGGTGGAGTATCTGCGGATGAACGGCATTGTCCCGCCGGCGAGCCGGGGTCAGTAGCTCTTTTCGGGATTTAGAAAAGTGCCCGCCCTGAAATCGCAGCGAACGCGATTTTAGGGTGCGGCACCCGCAAGCTTACTTCTTGCTGCCGTGATATTTGCGCCAGTCGCCGCCGTCGCGGCCGCCGTGGGTGGCGATCGTCGTGAGATGAAGTTCGGCTTGCAGGCGCCGCTTGACCAGGTGGGCAGCGATGCGCTGTTTTGTTTTCGCCGGTGAAACTTTGGGATCGAGAAAGACGAGCACCGAAGGACCGGCACCACTCAGCGCGGCGCCGAATATGCCGGTCTCGCCGGTCAACTCTTTGAGCGCGGGCAGCAGCGGGCAGAGCGGCGCGCGATAGGGCTGGTGCAGGCGGTCTTCGAGCGCCGATGGCAGCAGATCCGGGCGTCCGTTGGCGAGCGCCGAGAGTAGCAGCATGGAATTCTGAATGTTGGTGACGGCATCGGCGCGCGAATACTGAAAAGGCAGCGCGCGGCGGGCTTGCTCGGTGGAGAGCGGATTCTCTGGCACGGCCAGCAGTAGCGGCCATTTGCCTTTCGGCTTCACCTCAAACACTTGCGCTTGAACCTGGTTCGCCATGCGGGCCACGGTCAGTGCGCCCATCCAGCAGGCGGCGGCGTTGTCGGGGTGGTGCTCGCGCATCGAGGCCTCGCCGACGATGCGATCATCCTTCCAGCGCAGATGGCCGAAGTGCACGGCCAGCGCGATGCCGGCAAGACGCGCGGCGGCCGAGGAGCCACAGCCTCGGCCAATGGGAATCTCGTTTTCGATGTGAATGCGCAAGGGCGCAACCTTGCGATTCTCCGAGTCCAGCACCTCACAATAGGTTGTGACGATGAGGTGATTTTCCATGCGGCTGCAAATCTGAGCGTCGCGGCCCTCGGCGGTAACGAAGAAATCGGGGGCGCGCTCGGCCCGAAGACGGAGATAGAAATCGAGCGCGAGGGCCGCGGCATCGAAGGCGGGGCCGAGGTTGGCCGAAGTCGCCGGCAATGCCAGGCGTATGGAGCGGCCAGCCGAAATGGGACGTGATGGCATAGTGAATTGGCGATCAAGCGTTGGCGGCGAGGCCGGGTCAATATCTTGAAACTAAGGGATTTACCAGCATTTTTTTACTGGTTTTGAGGGCCGCGGCGCGCTCTCGGGTCGCCAACACATTGAAACTGTGTCTTATACACGAATACGCGGAGAATTGCTATGGGGTAGTCTCGGCGGCGTCGAGAGCGCCGACGACCGCGCTCAGAGTGGCGTCGAGGACGATCGGGGCACGCTGGAGCGATTTTGTCTGGATGGCATGGCGCTCCTCCGAGGTTCCCTCAAATAAATCGCCGCGGTGGAATTTTATTGTGAAGTCGGGGTCTTTGAGCAAATGGCCGGTCAGGATGAGGACTACGAATTCGCCGGGCTTGACGAAGCCGCGGGCGCGCAGTTTCTTCAGGCCGGCGAGAGTGACGGCGGAGGCGGGTTCGCAGCCAATGCCGTCGGCGCCAATTTCGGCTTTAGCCTCGGCGATCTCCACGTCGGTTACCTGCTCGACTTCGCCGCCGGTGGCGCGAAGCACGCGCAGCGCTTTTTTCCAGGATGCGGGATTGCCGATGCGAATTGCCGTTGCGAGGGTATCGGCACTGACCGGCTCCAGCTTCGCCGATTCAAGTTCGCCGTCACCCAATTCGCACACGCAGCGATAAAACGGGTTCGCCCCTTCGGCCTGAATGATAGAGAGCCTCGGCAGGCGCAGGATCAGGTTGAGATCGCGCAATTCCACCAGCGCTTTGCCGATGGCGGAACTGTTGCCCAGATTGCCGCCGGGCACGATGATGTGGTCGGGCGGCTGCCAGGCGAGTTGTTCGAGCAATTCGATGGCGGCGGTTTTCTGGCCTTCGATGCGATAGGGATTGACGGAGTTGAGCAGGTAGACGGGCTTCTGCCGAACGAGTTCGTTGAGAATGCGCACGCAGCCGTCGAAGTCGGTGCGGAGTTGGCAGGTGAGCGCGCCGTAGTCGAGGGATTGCGAGAGCTTGCCCCAGGAAATTTTCCCGTCCGGAATGAGCACCAGGCTCCGCATATTTCCGCGCGAGGCGTAGGCGGCCATGGAGGCCGAGGTGTTGCCGGTAGAGGCGCACGCGACCCAGCGGAAACCCGCTTCCAGCGCGGCGGAGGCGGCAACGGTCATGCCAGTGTCTTTGAACGATGCCGTGGGATTCATGCCCTGGTGCTTCGCATAGAGATGATCGACTCCCACGGCTTGCGCGCAGCGGCGCAGGTGATAGAGCGGAGTATTGCCCTCAGCGAGCGTGATAACGTTCTCAGCGCCGATGACTGGCAGGAGTTCGCGAAAGCGCCAGACGCCGCTCTGGTCAAGGGAATTGGGCAGTGCTGTGCCGGGCGATGTGCGGCGGCCCAGCCACAGAGCTTTGAGGTCCTCGGGGTTGGAGACGGGCGGCGGTGCGAGGTGAAATTCCAAAAGATCGCCGCATGCCGTGCAGCGAAAGTCCGCGGCGGCCGAGTGGGGCGTTGCGCCGCACGCGATGCAGCGGAGACGGGCGGAAGTTTCGACGACAGGCACGGTCAAGTCGCTATGAGTTTACCGCAAATACGCGTCGCTGCCGCTCATCCAGTCGGCGCGCGGCGGATGGAAGACATCGAGATCGACGGTATCGGCGAGCGCCTCGGCTTTGTGCGGCAGATTGGGCGGGATGGTTAAAACCTCACCCGCATTCACGACGATGATTTCCCCGCCAATCCAAAACTTCAGAGCGCCCTCAAGAATGTAGGTGATCTGCTCGTTGGGATGGCTGTGCTCGGGCACAACGCATCCTTTCTTGAGCAGAACGCGCGCCAGCATGAGATCTTGACCTACGATTAACTGGCGGCCGAGCAGAGAGTTCAGAGGTTCGACGGGAATGGAACTCCAGAGAATGTGACGGAGTTCGCCTTTGCGCCGCCGTTTTGCCACGGTGCCGGTGAGGGCAACTTTGCCGAGTTTGCTTGTCCGCTTAGGTGCGGGCTTGGGCTTGGATTTCTTTCGGGAGCGCGAACTGGTTTTCGAGTCTTTCATAAAATTTGGAGGAAGATGAGAAAATCTAGGTCTCCCTCAGTCTACACGCGGTGCAGGCCGATCCGACTGCGTTCCTGCTCATTGCCTCGAGCTTGCGACGCCATATACCCTAGAGCTTGGACGGTTCGAGTTTCACCCCGGGAAGATCGAATAAAAAGTGGTCGTTTGAAGAATCATCGTATTGAAGAGGATGGTATGAAGAAGCACCAATTCCGTCAGGAAACCGAAGCTGTGCGCGCGGGCACCGACCTGCACAAAAAGAGCGGACCGCTGGCGACGCCCATTTACCAGACCTCGACCTTCGAGGTCACGGACAACCAGGAACAACTGCGGGTGACTCCGACCGACCACTTCTACACGCGCTACGGCAATCCCACCCACACCGTGGTCGAAAACGCGATTGCCGAATTGGAGGGGACGGATGCGGCGCTGGTATTTTCGTCGGGCATGGCGGCGATTACGAGCACGGTGCTGGCGCTGGTGAAGGCGGGAGACCACATCGTGGCGCAGCGCGACATTTATGGCGGGGTCACGAAATTTTTGTCGCAGTGGCTGCCGAAGATGGGAGTGGAAACGACGTTCGTGGATACGAACGACATCGAGCAGCACGAACGCGCGATCCGGCCAAATACGCGAATTTTGCACGTGGAGTCGCCAACCAACCCGATGGTGCGCGTGGTGGACCTGGAAAAAATTGCCGCGCTGGCGCGCACACACAAGCTGACTTCCACGATTGACTCGACCTTCAGCACGCCCATCAATTGCCGGCCGGCGGAGTGGGGCATCGATTTGGTGCTGCACTCGGGGACGAAATATTTTGGCGGACACGCGGATTTGATCTGCGGCATTGTGGCGGGCAGCCGCGAGTTGATCGAAGAAATACACGCGGTGCGCACGACGCTGGGGTGCTGCATGGACCCGCACGCGGCCTTTTTGCTGCTGCGCGGCGTGAAGACGCTGGCCGTGCGCGTGGAACGGCAGAACCAGAGCGCGCTGCGGATCGCAGAGTATCTGAGCAAGCATCCCAAGGTGGCGCGCGTACACTATCCGATGCTGCTGGGACATCCGCAGTACGAACTGGCGAAGAAGCAGATGGCGGGGGCGGGCGGAGTGCTGAGCTTCGAAGTCGCCGGTAGCGGCGCCGACGGTTGCCGCGTGGCCGAGGCGCTGACGCTATTCACGCTGGCACCGAGCCTGGGCGGAGTGGAGTCGCTGGTGTCAATTCCCGTGCTGACCTCGCATGCCATGATCGCGCCGGAACTGCGGCAGAAAATGGGCGTGACGGAGCAGATGATCCGGCTGTCGGTGGGAATTGAGAATGTCGAGGATCTCATCGCCGATCTCGACAAAGGCCTGGCGGTGCTGGGCGGGCGGGAGCAGGCGCACGCGGCGGACTAGGGCCGTAGTCGTTTGAAATCAATCCATATTTCCGCGCGCCGTGGTCTAACTCCAGTTCGACGCCGCGTCGATGTTTGGATGCAGACCGACGACTTTGTCGACATTCGTCATTTTCAGGATCTCTTCGACGTGGCCCTGGGCGCAGACGCGGAGGTCGCCGCCGGCTTTTTTGAGTTGTCCAGCCGACATCACGATGATGCCGATGCCGGTGCTGTCTATGTGGGTGACGCCGCTGAGATCGAACACGACTTTCGTCTTTTTCTCACGGACGAGCGAATCGGTCGACCACTCCAGTTGTTTGCAATTGCGTCCCATGGTGAGTCTTCCCGTGATCGCCAGAATGACGATGTCGGGATCAACATTTCTGGTTTGAATTTCCATCATGGCGCAGGCTCCTTTGCATCGCGTATCGGCCGACACAGCCGGCTATCCCCGGAAAACCGCTCAACATCATGTGTCCGGCTATGGTAGGCAGGATGCGATGCTAAGTCAATCGCAGGGGGCGCGGGACGTGTTCTAATTTGCCTTGGTCACCACAGAGGCGCAGAGTCACGGAGAAAATCTTGAACCGCAAAAACACAAAGATTAAGCGACATCAGAGGCCAGGACGGCAGAAGTCGGGGATATCGGAATGAAAATTACCAACCGCAGCAGTCAAACCGAGATTTTTGTCACGGGAGAAGGCGACAACTACTACGAGCGAAACAAATCGGCGTTCGGGAACGAAGAGCAACGTCACGCGGAAAAATTGTTGTGTGAAGCGCTCTCGTCCTTCCGCGCCGAAATTAAGGGCGTGCTCGAGATTGGCTGCTCCAGCGGAATGAAACTCGAATACCTGTGCAAGTATTTCGGGGCATCGGGGAAGGGAATTGACCCATCTTCGAAGGCGGTCAGGGATGGGAATGAGCGGCTGTCTCGCAGCGGCGCGACGAACCTGGCACTGCAAGTTGGCACCGCGGATTCGCTCCCCTATAAGGACGGCGAATTTGACCTGGTGTACTTCGCCTTCTGCCTTTACCTCGTTGACCGCGACAAACTGTTTGCGGCGATTGCCGAAGCTGATCGGGTATTAAAGCCCGGCGGCTTTCTTGCGATCGTGGATTTCGATCCGGCGCAGCGTCATAAGCGGTCCTACCATCACCGCGAAAATGTTTTCTCGTACAAGCAGCCGTATGCCGACCTTTTTGTGGCTAGTGGGCATTACTACCTTGTGGCGAAGAGCAGCTTCTCCCACAGCGGCCACTACTTTGCCAAAGACAGCGACGAGCGCGTTTCACTCGGCCTGCTGTACAAGGAGCCGGACGCGTATTGGGTGAAAGGATCGGAGTAGGCCTCGTTGCGCTGTTATCGCCTTTAGATTTGCGAGGAGCGCCGGCGCCGCCATAGGAAATACACCACCACTCCGGCGGCCACCAGTCCAGCGGCGACGTTGACTCGCGAAACCGTGCGGACCAGTGTTGACCAGTGATGGCCGAAGAAATATCCGGCGGACGAGATCAGGGCGGCCCAGGCGGCGGCGCCGAGAAAGTTGAACACGACAAAGCGGCGGCGCGGCATGTGGAGCACTCCGGCGAGCGGGCCGATGACGACGCGCATTCCGAAGATGAAGCGCGCGAAAAAAACTGTGCTCGCGCCATATCGGGCGAAGAGCAACTCGCCGCGATCAAGTGCGTGCGACGGAATGCGGAAGAAATTCTGGTAGCGCTCGACCAGCGGCCGTCCGCCAAAGTAGCCGAGCGCGTAGCCGAAGACGCCTCCGAGGGCGCAGGCACAGGTGGCGATGAACACGAGCCATCCGACTTGCAGACGATGCTCGGAGTAGGCGAGGAAGCTGGCCACGAGAAGCGTGCTCTCTCCCGGCACCGGGATGCCGGCATGCTCGGCGAGCAGGGCCACGGCGACGGCCCAGTATCCGTAGTTGAGGACGAAGTCGCGCAGGTGGTGAAGAAGGTGCACGGTTTGGCAAAAGCCGGGCCGACAGCGTCAGGCCCGCGATAGTAGAGAGTAGCAGGTTGGGCAAGAGTTGCAGGATCGGCTGTCGGTCAACGGCTCTAACCACCGGGCACTCGGGCGTACAAGACAATTTCTATTTTCGAGAGAGTGCGCGGGGTTTAGGGTGTGGTGAGAAAGTCGATCAGCGCGCGGTTGAATTCTGTGGGGCATTCTTCGTAGGCAAGATGGCCGACTCCCTTGAATGCCACGAGCTGCGCATCGCGAAAATTCTGCCGCAAGCGCTCGGCGGAGGAAAAGTGAACGGCGCGATCCCTGGTTCCCCAAACCAGCAGCGTACGATAGTCGCGGATCTTCGGCAGGATCGATTCGAGGTCGGCGAGATCGGCAGTCCAAGTCTTCAATATCTGCTCTGCGTGCTCGAAGCCCCGATTCTGCCGCACCGGAATGCGATAGCCCTCGAGCGAGTCGGAAGGAATTTTCCCGCCGTCGCCAAACAATCGCCGCAGCCACAGGTAGTCGAGTACGCGATAGCGTTCGATAGTGTTGCGGAATATGATCGAACCGACCGGACTAACGAGAAACGGCGCCAGGCTCTTGCCGTGCGGCGACCATGGATTCACGGGCGCGACCAGGATGAGGCGGTTGATGCCCGGCGCGGGCCGTTCCGTCTTCTTTGAATCGGCGCAGATCGCGGCCGCCATCATGGCCACCGCTCCGCCGTGCGAGGTGCCCAGCAGGTCAAAATCGGTCAGACCCATTGCGTCGGCAAACTGAAGCAGTCGCTCGGCTGTGGCGCGCATCGTGTAGTCCAGCGAATCCGCTGCCGGCGAAAGGCCAGCCCCGAGGTTGTCGATGGCATAGACCGTGGCATACGGGGCCAGCGCCGGCATCGTGAATCGCCACGAGAATGCGTAGCCCAACAAACCGTGAACAAGAATGAGCGGCGGCCCGGAGCCGCACTTGAGATAACGCATGCGGCCTCCGGCAAGAGGAAGGTGGAGTTCTTCAATCGCGGATTGGGCGGCGACGGGCACTGCATCCATTCTAGTTCGATACGGACTGGAGATCGAACACGCGGGCAACTTCTGCCCCACAAACGGAGTCTTACAAGACGAGTGATATCGCCTCTGTCGCTTGGGTGGGAGCTGCGGTTTGGCTCCCACTTCTTTTGTCGAGTTTTTCGAGTTCTCTCGAAGTTCCGTCCCGCAAGTTCCGGCCCGCGGCACGCGCGATGAATGATCGATCGACGCGCCGGGAGACAATTGTGACGAAGAAAGCCCGGAGCGCGAGAACCCCGCCCCGCGCTCCGGCACCGCGCGCCAGGAGACCCCGCACGCGGTGAAGTCGTTTCTTGAGTTAGTGGTCAGGGCGAATTCATCTCGCCGAGCGATTCTCTTCTAATTCGCCGGATGCGTTTCCTTACCGGATCGCAGCCTATTTCGTTTCGTGTTGCACTTACGATGTTCTCACCCAGGGGAACGCGAATCTCGCGGTGCGGGGAACGAGTGCGGCGGAATGCCGCTCTCGCTCCCCGACCACGACGTTCTGCTCAGGGTGCTACATTCATTCGGGCGTCACCTTAATCACCGCGCCATTGGTGGTAGCGCCGCCGGCGGCAGTTGTGGTGTAGAGGTTGCCCAGTTTGTCGAACACCACGCCTCCCAGCGGCTGCTGGCCATCGGGTGTGCAGTTAAATCTGTGGAGAATCGTCTCGTTGCCTTCTGGGGCTAGCTCGTAGATAGTGCCGCCGCTGCCGCAATCGCCGTTGCCGCCGCCTGCAGTTGTGCCATAGAGATTGCCCTCTTTGTCGAAAACCAGCGCCCCTGCCCAGGGTGAAGCACCGTCCGCGCCACTAGTGAAGGTGTGAACGATGGTCATTTGGCTGGTCTTCGGGTCGAACTTATACACCGTGCCGTAGAAGCCGAAACCATTCTCCGAGGTGCCCCAGAGATTTCCTTTCTTATCGAGCACGGGAGGACTATAGGGCTGGTATCCGTCGTCTCCACCAGTGAAGTTGTAGAGAACCTTGTACTGTCCGGCGGCGGTGATTTCGTACAGAACGCCGTAGCTATATTCGCCGCCCGAAGCCGTGGTGCCGTAGAGGTTGCCCTTTTTGTCCAAGGTCACGCCGCTCTCCGGGTTGTAAGCGCCGCCGTTATTGAGGTTAAAGCTGTAGAGCACGGTTTCCGTGCCGTCCGGAGCCAGCTTGAACACAATGCCGCTGCCTCCTTGCAGGCCGCCCTGGGAAGTCGTGCCGTACAGATTGCCCTGCTTGTCGAAAACGGGAGTGACATAATTGGGATACGCGCCGTCCGGGTCGTCGGTAAAGACGTGGAGAATAGTCTCGACGTATTTCTTACCACTCTTGCTGATCTTGAAAACCGTTCCGGGTCCGCCCAGGGGTTGGGTCGGGCCGTAGGTGGTAGTGCCATAGAAGCTGCCCTTGTAATAAGCCAGTCCTCCCGACGGACCCCACGCGTCATTCGGTTCGCCTTGGAAGCTGTACAGAACCGTCTCTTTGCCTGTCGTCGTGCTCACGGACCAGACGGTACCGTTGCCAGCGGAACCGCCCTGCGAGGTTGTGCCGTAGAGGGTGGTGCCCACCAGAAGCGGGCCTGCCAAGGGATAGGCGCCGTCCGGGCCGCCGCTCGGGCTGCCATGGAATGAATAGAGTACGGTTTCGGTCTGCGCCTGCGCGGGGATCGCAGTCGCAGCCAATAGAACCACAGCGGCGAGCATGGCAAGCGCGATTGCGGCCACGCCCGAGTGCTTTCCTTTCCGATAGATTGAATTCATACGACATCTCCTGGTATTGCTGAGATGATTTGTTCCGTCTTGCGCGTTCGAACGGCAGATCCGGAGCCGAGACGAGCCGCTCCTGACACTCCCCGGGCCACACCATCCCAACGCCACAAAGAGCGTGACGTCAGGATGGGGTACCCTCAACTCTTACTGACCCGTTCCGTTGAGTTGTACAGTCTGCGTGCCGGCGGAGTCTTTGATACTCAAAGTCGCCGAACGCGCGCCGGTGGCGGCGGGTGTGAACTTCACCGTGATGATGCAGTCCCACCCGGCTTTCAGGCTCGACTTGCAAGCCGATGTCGCGCCGAAGTCGCCTGGGTCCGTGCCTCCCACCGTTACGCTGTTGATGGTCAGCGCGGTGGTCTGGTCGTTGGTGACGACGACGGTCGCGGTCTTGCTCGTGCCCACAGCTTGCGCCTTGAAGACCATGTTCAACGGCGAGACGCTCACCGGCAGTGTGTTGTTTTGCATGACGGTGACGAAGCTGATCAAAGTGGCGATGGCAAAATCGTCATCATTTAGTACAGCGATGTCCGGCATGCCGTCGCCGTTGAAGTCGGCAACCACCGCCGCGCGGCTGGTCGACCCGACATAGAACTCACCGAGGCGGTTAAATGTGCCATCTCCCTTGCCTTGCAGCAACACCGGACCGGAGGTCACGCCGTACTCCTCTAGCATGGGGATGAACGCGTCCAGCGTCCCGTCTCCATTGAAGTCGCCGACCACCGGATAGACGGGATAGTCATCGCCCGTGCAGTTGAGGGAGCCAGGAGTAAACGTGCCGTCGCCTTTTCCTAGAAGAACGACATAGGCGGCAGCGCCGGTGTAACCTGAGCAACCAGTACTCCCTTCGAGCGTGACGAGCAAATCTGTCTTGCCGTCCTTGTTGAAGTCGCCCGCCGCGAGCGTGGCGGTGTCTACGTTCGGCGGCGCGGCAGCAACGGTGATCGGCGCCTGGAACGTGCCGTCGCCTTTGCCCAGCAGGATATACACATTGTTGCTATAGGAGCCCGGATAATAGGATGCGGCCGCGATGTCAAGCTTCCCATCGCCGTTGAAATCGGCAATGGCTAGCGCATTCAGATGGGGGCTGAGCGCGGCCACGCTGGTGATGAGGCTGGCGGTGCCGAATGTCCCTTTGCCCTTGTTGAGCAGCAGGCTGATGGTGCCGTCCGCGTTGGAAATGACGATGTCCGATTTGCCGTCGCCATTCACATCGGCCAGGAACACATCGTTCGATTGCACCGACGCGCCCGTCGCATAGAACACAGGCTTGTTGAATTTCCCCGTGCCTTTGCCGGTAAAGACAGCCACTTCGTTGATCGGACAGCCGGTGCCGCTGTAGTTCTGGATGGTCGCCACGATGTCGGCTTTGCCATCGCCGGTCACGTCGCCCGTGGCAATCCACTCCGGGTAGCTGGCGCTGCAAGTGCTGGAGAGATACGTCACGTAGGTTGGCGCCGCCAGTGCGCCGTGCGAACTGCCCAGCATGACCCCGAACGCAGGCATGCCGTTGGACTTCGCCCACGAAAACGCCACATCCGGGAAGCCGTCGCCGTTGAAGTCGGCGGTGACAAGATTGTTCCCGAAGCCGGTGACGCCCCAGCCGTAAGCTTGGTTGGTCTGGAAAGTGCCATCGCCGCGGCCCAATGTCACTTGGCCCTTCCAATAGTGGTCGCCCGCTTTGAAAATGTCGAGCGCTCCGTCTCCGTTGAAGTCGGCGAGAATCACGTTGCTCGGCGCGGAGTCCCAATACTGCAGCGGGTAAACGGGCCCGGCGGTGAACGTGCCTTTGCCCTTGCCATAGAACGTCCAGATCTCTCCCCAGAAGTCGGTGAGTACGACGTCCATTTTCTTATCGCCGTTGATGTCGGCGATCGACACCAGCCACGGGAAAGATACCCCCAGTTTGGCGATAACGCCTTTGACGGCAAACTTTCCGCTGCCCTGGTTCAGATAGAGCACGACATTGCCGTAGTAATCCGTAATCACAATGTCGTTCTTTTTGTCCCCGTTGACATCGCCAAGCGCGATGCCCATCTGGCTTTCGAAGGGAGCGATGCCGGAATCGTAATAGGTGGCCGTTCCAAACGTGCCATTGCCGTTGTTCAGCAAAACGGCCATGCCGGAGGTCTCCGTCACCGCGATATCCATCTTGCCATCGCCGTTGAGATCGCCCACCGCCAAGCCGTAGGCGGTGTAATCGTTCGGGTGATTGGGATCGACGGTGGAGTAGCCAACCGCAGTCTGGAAGGTGCCGTCGCCTTTGCCTAGGAAGATAAAGACGCCGTTATAGGGAGTGAGCGCGGCTAGGTCCAGCTTGCCGTCGCCGTTGAAGTCGGCCACGTAAAGGCTGTTAGAGCCGGGATTGAAGTCGGTGCTGTTGGGGGCTGCATAGGTGCTGCTGTAGGTGAAGGTGCCGTTGCCATTGCCCAGGAAGATGACCACTTCGCTGGCGTTGTCCGCGCCACTGACGCCCCATAGGGCAACGTCGAGCCTGCCGTCGCCATTAAAGTCTCCCACTGCCATCGCATAGGGCGTTGGCTGGCTAATGGAATAAATGTTCTGGATCACCGTAGATTGGAACGTGCCATCTCCATTGCCGATCGCGACGTCGAGCTCATATTCCGAGCCGCCGCTGTTTATCGAGACGACATCGAGTTTGCCGTCGCCGTTGAAGTCGCCCACCACGGCCGCGTTGATGGGCGAGATGGAACCGCTGACATCGTTGTTCACAACAAAAGTTGAGGGATACGGAAAAAAAGCCGGTGGATGGTCTTGCGCCTGCGCGGGGATCGCAGTCGCGATGAGTAGAGCAATCGTGGCGAACACAATAGCGAGCGTGCTCGAATCCTTAAGTAGCCGACGTATGAAATTCATTTTTATGTCTCCTGAGAGTGAATAAAGCGGCTTGCGCACTTCTGTTGGAATCGGTCGTTCCCGTGCGCGATGACTTTGAACCGCAGTCCGGGCGCGGTCAATGGACGGCTCATCAAACTTGCATCAGCGTTATGTCACGAGCGAAATGCTCTTTCTTCAGAGAGATGGAAACGGAGATAACAAGAGTGACTTAGTCCGGTTTGCCGCCCGGGGTCCACTTTTTCGGGCAAATAAGTGGTAACCGGGACGCTCGCGCGGGTGTAGAATTAGTTCTCCCCCACAAGGCACAATACTGTGCATTCGACGGTCCCATCCGATCCGTCTCCCCCCGCCAGACCCGACGCCGCGCTCGATGCTGTGAGCGCGCCGGTGGTGCGATTTGGCATCTTTGAGGCCGACCTGCGCTCGGGCGAACTGCGGCGCAGTGGGACCAGGGTCAAGGTCCAGGAACTTCCTTTCAAAGCGCTCACGCTGCTGCTGTCAAGGCCGAATGAGGTGCTAAGCCGGGAGGACTTCCGGCAGGCGCTTTGGCCGGACGACGTGTTTGTCGATTTCGATCATGGGATTACGACCGCGATCAATCGGTTGCGCGAGGCGCTCGACGATTCGGCTTCGAATCCGCGGTTTGTCGAAACGCTGGAGCGGCGCGGCTACCGGTGGATCGCGCCCGTGCAAGTCGATCCGGCGACGTTGCACGAGCCGCGCCCGGCGGACGTTAAGCGGGCGGCCCGAGATACGGAAACGCGCGCGCCCTGGCGAACGTGGATGTATTGGTTGGCGCCGCCGATTTTGGCAGTGCTGGTCTTGACTGCGATCTTATTGGCTCGACATCCGTGGCTGAAGAACTCGGCTAGCGTAAGCGAACTGGTGGCGCCGCCGACGGGCGTGGGTTATCCGCGGCCTTCGGCGAATCGTGAGGCGGAGGAGTTTTATCTGAAGGGCCGTTATTACTGGGAGAAGCGCACGCCGGAGAGCCTGGGCAAAGCCGTCGACTTATTCACGCAGGCCATCGTGCACGACCCCAGTTACGCGCCCGCTTATGTGGGCCTCGCGGATTGTTATAACCTGTTGCGCGAATACACCGTGATGCCCGCCGCGGAGGCATATCCTCGGGCGCTGGCGGCGGCGAAGAAAGCGGTGGAACTGGATCCGCAATCCTCGGAGGCGCATGCCTCGCTGGCGTTCGCGTCTTTCTACGGCATGTGGGACTCGGCGACGGCGGATCGGGAATTCCGGCGCGCGATCGAATTGAATCCCAGTAATGGCGCTGCCCATCACTGGTATGCGACTTACCTGGCGTGCCTGCGGCGCTATCCGGAAGCGCTGGCGGAGATCGAACGCGCGCGCTCTCTCGATCCCGCCTCGAAGTCGGTGTTGGCCGACGAGGGTTCGCTGCTTTTTAGCGCCGGCCGCCGCGACGAGTCGACTGCCCTGCTCAAGCAGATGGAAGAGAACGAGCCTGACTTTATTTCCCCGCACCGCTATTTGAAATTCATTTACCTCATCACGGGAGATTATCCGCATTACCTTCTGGAGGCGCGCAAGGAAGCGGAACTGATGCATGACAGTTCGGCGTTGGCGATTGCGGATGCGAGCGAGAAAGCCTTCGCTGCCGACGGTGAAAAAGGTCTGCGTGCGACTCTCGCCCGCGAGCAGAGAAAGCTCTACGAGCGCGGACTGATCTCACCTTATATCCTCGCTACCACTTACTCGATTGTCGGCAACCCGCTAGAGGCGTTGCGTTATCTGCGAATCGCACACGATGAGCGGGCGGATGGCTTGGTGGAGATCGAGTCCAATCCTGCCTTCGACACCCTGCACGCCGAACCCGCCTTCCAGAAACTAGCCGCCGAAGTAGGCCTGCCCCCAGCCCGCTGAACCGCAGCGCACGGACTCCAACCTGGCCGATGAACGTTATCGCGATTTCTCACCGGCGGTCCATATCATTGAGCATCATTGAGCCCGACTGCTTTCCCAACAGGAGCAGAGTATTCTATCCTCGATCCTTCTGGGAGAAGTGCTCGATGGCTCCGAGTCCTCGTGTTCGTGTCCTCACTTACCTGGTTCTCGTTTTCTCACTCAGTTCTGTTTTTTATGTGCTCTGCCTCCGCCATGGGATGAAAACGTCCTACATCTTCGGACTTATGTGGTGTCCCGCTGCCGCTGGAATTTTGACTGGTTTCTTGACGAAAAGACCGTTGCTTGAGTTCGGATGGGGTTTGGGAAAGGCGAGGTATCTGCTGGCAGGCTGGGCGATTCCGATGATCTATATATGGCCAGCCTATTTGCTGGTTTGGGTAACGGGTCTAGGCGGTTTTCCCAAAGAGCAAACCGTGGAGAGAATACGGAGCCTACTGCATATGTCTTCGGAACCAACATGGCTTCTGCTGACGATTTTCTATTTGCTTGGTTCCATCGGTGCGGTCCTGTTCGGTTGTCTTTGGACGGCGGGCGAGGAGATTGGCTGGCGCGGCTTTCTGGTCCCGGAGCTTATGAAGTTCAACTCGTTCACGCGGACCGCCGTAATCAGTGGTGTGATCTGGAGTGCCTGGCATGCCCCGTTGATTATCTGGAGCGGCTATAACTCGGGCACGCCAACTTGGTACGCCGTCACTTGCTTCGCCACGATGACGGTTTCCGCCAGCTTCGTATTCGCGTGGATAAGGTTAAAATCAGGAAGCGTGTGGCCTGCCGTGCTACTGCATGCCTCGCACAACGCAATCATCCAGGGATATCTTGACCCCCTGACCGTCGACCGGGGGCGGACCATGTACTTTGTCGGTGAGTTTGGCTGCGCGATGTTGCCGCTTGTTATCTTCTGCGCCTGGATGGCATGGAAAGGAAGGGGTCAAGTGGACCCTGGCCGGGCAAGCGATTCCGGCGGGCCCGCCTGCGTTGTCAATTGACATCGTCAGTCGTTTGCGTAAGCGTGCGCTGTTTGTTCGCCCCTCGCAGCCAAAACCTCCTTGGCGATGGGGCCAATGAGCGAGATCGGGATTCTTTAGCAGTTGCTCCTGCGATTTTCTACCGGTGAATCAGTGATCGGACCGAGGGCTCAAAACCAGCATTGCGAGCGTGCTGGACTTACTACCAACTGCTGCGAGCCTTGAGTTTCAACCACAGTCCGTCGTTCTCGCCCGCGTGTTCTTAATCAGTAATCGAGGGTCACCGCAGTTGCACTTACTTGTCCACCGTAGTTACATTGCGGATCGAGGCCGTTATAGTAATCCGTGAACGACCATCCCGGGTTCGCGATCTTCTGATAGTTATAGTCATACAGCACGACCTTGGAGAACGTGGTCGCGTCGTCCGGCGGGTAGTCGCTGCATTCGACGATCTCATACACTTCCAGCGCGCCCGACTGCGCCCAATTGAACGTCTGTCCTTCGCTCGGTGTTTTACTTAGGATTGTGCTCTTATGTGTGGTCTTATCCTGCGTAGTAATCTTCCACTTCGCGCAGGACTCCACCCCTGCCTTGCACATAGACTTGATTTGTCCAAAGATCGTGTCGCCGGTGCTGACCTGCACGGGCGAGCTATATTGCGAGGTTCCGCTCGGACAGCAGTTCCAACTCGCGATACTCCACACTTCGCCAAAGAACGAATTCCACCCCAACACGGGCTGAATAATGGTCTGGTCGGTCTGGTAGTCCACCAGACCCGGAAATAAATACACCGTCTGGCCGTGATAAGTAGTAGGCGCAGAGGGCACGGGCCAGTCCGCAGTAAGTTTGCCGTACGCAGTAGTGGTCGTAGTGGCGCCATCTTCGATCCAGCTATGGGTAATCGTGAGCGGGCCCGCCTCGGAGCCGCCTCGAGTTACAACCTCTCCGCGCGCCGTGTAATGCGGATAACTGCAAACAGGAGCGGTGGCGTCCACCGTGCCATCCGCATGTTGGACACGTCCGTCCGCCAGCACAGTTTCTCCACTGCCCACGCCGCGCACACATGACGGGTGAAAGTAACCGAAGGGAGTAATTACGTAGCCCTCTGGCACCGCCGAAGGCCGGTTCGGTCCCGCCAGCTTTTGGGCCTGAGCAAGCGGAATCGCTATTACGCAGACGAACAGCACCGCTGCGGCAATCGTCCGCCGTCTTGAGGTACGCAGTTTCATTCCAGTCATTTCATGCCTCCACAACTTCCCACAACGCCAGCATTCTACGCCTCCGCGCCGCGCGGAGCGGAGGAATCTACGCGCTTACCGGCTTCATTGTCCGCGATGGCATCGCCAGATTCCGCATCAGCTTCCGGAAGCCTTCCGGATCAAGCGACTGCGGCCCATCCGATAGCGCGCGCTCCGGACACGGGTGTACCTCGATCATGAGACCGTCGGCGCCAACCGCGAGCGCAGCGCTGGAGAGCGCTGGGATCAAACTGCGGCGTCCCGTTCCGTGCGAGGGATCGGCGATCACGGGCAGGTGCGACAGTTCCTTGGCCAGCGCAATCGCTGCCAGGTCCAGCGTGTTACGCGTATCGGTCTCGAACGTGCGAATGCCGCGCTCGCACAAAATCACATTCGGATTCCCGCCCGCGAGCAGGTATTCCGCCGCCAGCAGCCACTCCTTCACCGTCGCCGACGGCCCGCGTTTGAGCAGAATCGGACGATCCACACGCGCCAGCGCCCGCAGCAGCGCGAAGTTCTGCATGTTGCGCGCTCCCACTTGCAGCAGGTCGGCGTATTCGGAAATGCGCGCGACATCTTCCGTGCTCATCACTTCGGTCACGATGGGCAGCCCGGTTTCGTCGCGCGCTTCGGCCAGCAGTCGCAACGCCTCCTCGCCCAGGCCCTGAAAATCATAGGGAGATGTGCGGGGCTTGTACGCGCCGCCGCGCAACAGGCGCGCCCCGGCGGACTTGACCGCCCTCGCCGCCGCCAGCAATTGCTCGCGCGACTCGACCGAGCAGGGCCCGGCGATGACCACAAATTCTTCGCCGCCAATGGGCACTCCCCGCACATTCACCACCGTGGGCTCCGACTTAACCTGGCGGCTGACCAGCTTAAACGGGTGCGTGATGGCGACCACCTCTTCCACGCCAGGCGCGGCCTGCAAGGCTTCCAGCGCGATGCGATTTCCGCCGCTGCCCACCGCCGCCACAATCGTGCGCTCGGTACCGCGAATGGTGTGTGGCTGGTACCCGGCGTGCTCTACGACCGCAATCACGTGCGCGATCTGCTCGTCTGACGCCCCGTACATCATGTTGATAATCACTGCCGTCTCCTTTTGACCCTGAGCTTCTTTGTCGAGTGTTGCGCAAAAAACAAAAGCCGCGATTTGGAGATCGCGGCGTGGGCTGAACTCGTATGCGTCTAAGGCGAAATTGAATCACACACACGATCCGCCGTCGCCGCTACTCCGTAAGGGAAGTAGCGGTAGGTAAACAGCGAATCCGTAAATCGAAAATTGCGCATCATTGGCGTTTGCTGTGCCACGCTTACTCTGCCACACAATTTGTCGGATCGCAAGATTTTTTCCCGGCCGCCAGCGCACTGAAAAAAATTGCGCATTATTGCTTCGGCTCCCTTTCATTTTTCGGCAGCAGGACGCCGATCACGCGCTTGTTCTGGTCGTAGGTGGTGTGGGCTTTGCTCGGATTTTCGACCAGCCAGAACCAGTGCGGGGCATTTTTTACGTTGTCATTTTTTACTGTCGCCGATTGCGGATCGAGTTCCGGCACGCTCCAAGTGAGCAGATCGCTCGGATCGCTCCAGGCGACGATTTGCGGCGTAGGCTTATGCGCGGCGGCGCGGAGATCGCTCCAGGTTTTCAGATGCGTATTCAGGTTCTTCGAGGCGTCGAGGTCCGCCAGTTCGAGCAACCGCACTTGGTTGGCGAGAAAGTAGGCAGAGGCAGTGTTTGTGAGAACCCGATCGAATTCCGTTCTCCATTTTGGGGGCGTAGCCGGATTGGGCGGAATGTCGAGCGCGGAAAACATCAGGTAGCTGCCGAGGCTATGCGCAACGATCACGAATTCCTGATCTGTGGCGGGAGTGACGGACTCGCCGCGCGAACCGTCGTCGCCTACTCTAACCGACTTCAGAATCAGTTCTCCAATGCCCTCGAGAAAAAGGCGGCGCATCGGGCCCACCGCCATGACCGCGTCGGCAAAGCCCCAGTCAAGCACAAAGGTTTTGAGATAGCGATTGATCTTTGCGCCCTTAGTGGGAAGGGCGTTGAGTCGCTGCGCGTCGGTGAGAAACGGATACGAGCGAAACCTGCCGGGATTTTTCTGCGCGTCGGGATCGGGCGTCGCCGGCAAAGAGCAGGTGTGGATGTAAGTTTTTACCGGACCGGCGAGCGCCGCGTCTGCGGCCAAAATCTGCCGGCATTTGGCGGCGAACACCAGCGGCCACCAGTTGATTTCGTCGAGATAGATGGGTGGCGCGCCTCGGCGGATGATCTTGTAGTGATCGACGTAGGGCGCCGAAGCGTTCCAATCTTCCGATGCCCCACCCGCGCCGCTGTTCCAAAGCGGCCGCCCCAAGTACTTCAAGTCAGGAGGCGGCGTGTTCAGAGCGAAGTCTTTTCGGTCCGCGTAATCGGTTCCATCAAACACGCCTCCCGGCGGTGTGCAATCGCGGAGAAACTTGCAAATGCTTTTTCTCAGGCCGGCGGAGGCGGATGCGCCGGGCCCGTCGGCCGCCATTCCATGGACGTAAAAAATGTGAAGCTGCCTTTTTTCGAGGTTGGCTCGTTTAATCGATTCGCCGAGCGAGGGAGGCGATGACGGCTGGACCGCGGGCGCGGACTGGGACCAGGCTATTGCCGTGCTGCACACCAAAGTCGTGATGAGAATCGCCGCGAAAAAAGCAACCTGCGCATTTCGCCGCCGTAGAAAACATTTACTTCTTGAACCGCGGTAAGGTATGGGCATCAGGTCAATCTCTCCGATGCGGGAAGCATATCACCGCAATTTGCCGGGCTTAAATAATCGGCTTGGGCTGACTTACTTTCTTACTCCAAGAGGCGCGGTGCGCGGGGCGGTTTCAGGATTCGTCCGTGAGCTTGGGCGGGACGGCTTTGGGATTTTCGGGATCGAGGCCGGCCGCAGTCATGATGGCGCGGCCCAGTTCTTCGGGCGAGACCATGAAGCCGGAAGCGGACGCTGACTGCGCCAATTGGCTGGCTGGCTCCTCTTCCACATTCGCAGCCACGAAACGATATCCGCGCCCGACCACGGTTTGCAGATAGTGGGGCACGTCGGCATCGTCGCCGAGCGCGCGGCGAATTTTGCGGATCGCAGTGTTAATCCCCTGATCGACGTCCACAAAAACGTCCTTGCTCCACAGCGCGGCGGAGATCTGCTCCCGCGTCACCAACTGGCCCCGATTTTCGACCAGAAACATAAGGAGCTGAAGAGGCAGTCCTTCCAGGCGCAGCGGCTTGCCTTTGCGCAGGAGCTGAAAACGCGCAAAGTCGAGCTCGAATTCGTCAAAGCGAAACTTCTTATTTTGGGCGTGCTGCGGCACCTGGTCGCTCCCGGGCAATGATGAAATTCTGGGCCGGCGCGAGAATAGTGTCAAGCGCGGAGCGGCGCCAAGTCCTTCAGATCAATTCAGACCGATTCAGACCCTCTCCATGGACCTTTTTTTCGAGTCGGGGCATCATGTCCTCACTTGCTCAGGTTTGCTCAACGGCTCCTGGTTGAGTCCGATGAGACCTGTAAGTGGGAGGTTTTGGGGACGGGGAAGGCCTCGGAACCTCCCAATTCTAAGAATGGGTTTTGGGATCCTCGTTTATCTGCAGTTCGCGCCTGCCAAAAATCCTCGCTTGTTTCCTCCAAAATCGCCCATCAAATCCCTAACCCATTCGCAGGATTAGCGAAATAGCCATCAATCGCCGGCTGGCAGGCATCCATAAATCGGAAGAATGCATTCCAATATCCATAGGGGCGGGGCATTGAAATTCGTATAATCGGAAAAGCCGTTTATTCGCCGTAATTTACGTTTGCCGAACAACGCATCGCGCTGGCAGTGAAAATGCTTTCATATTTCCGGAGAGTTGCCGACAGTGGCGTGCCTTCGCGCGCGCGAGCGCTGCCACCGGGGCATACCACTGCGGCTCCGCCTTACCAGCCTATGAACCGCGAATTTCAGGCCCGCTTTACCGTCCTCGTGCTGGGCCTGTTGACGGTTACGGCCATTGTCTTCGCGGTCCTCAATTACAAGCAGGAACATCAGTCCGCCATTCCCGACGACGGCGTGTGGTGGCTGGAACGGCACGGACAGTTGGTTGCCGACCGCCTGGATCCGAATGGGCCGGCTGCGCTGGCCGGCATCCGCGACGGCGACATCGCGGTGAGCATCAACGGCCGCGCCGTGAACAGCTCGGCGGGCGTTGAGCGGCAGCTTTATTACTCGGGCGTCTGGTCGAAGGCGACTTACTCCCTGATCCGCGGCGGCGTGCCTCTTGATGTTGAAGTGGTGCTGGCGCCGGCCGAGCGCTCCATGAACGACTGGCTGCGGATCATCGCGCTGATTTACTTGGGAATTGGCCTCTACGTGCTGTTGCGGCGCTGGACGGCTGTGGGCTCGCTGCACTTCTATATCTTCTGCCTCGTTTCATTCATTTTTTATTCGCTGCACTTCACCGGAAAACTGAACACCTTCGACTGGACCGTATTGTGGGCCAACGAGGTGGCATGGCTTCTCCAGCCCGCGCTCTTCCTGCATTTCGTGCTCACCTTTCCGGAGCGGCGCCCGTTTGTCAGCAAACACGGCTGGTCGATTCCGCTGCTCTATGTGCCGGGAGCGATCCTGCTCGGCGGGCAAGTTGTGACGCTGCAATTTTTCGCCGCGAGCGCGCGCCTGTTATGGAACCTCAACCGCATTCACTGGGCTTACCTGACCATCTTCTTTGTTTCGGCGGCAACGGTTTTGTGGAGCAATTACCGCCAGGCGCAAACGCCCATTCTGCGGCAACAGTTGAAGTGGATTTGGCGCGGCACGGTGCTCGCAATTACTCCGTTTACCACCTGCTACGTGCTGCCGTATTTGTTCGGCGCCATGCCGACTCCGGCCATGAAGGTCAGCGTGCTCTCGCTCGGATTGTTGCCGCTGACCTTCGGCTATGCCATCGTCCGCTACCGCTTGATGGACGTCGACTTGATTTTCAAGCGCGGCATGGCTTACACGCTGGCGGCAGCCGCGATTGCCGGCGGCTACTTTGCGGTCGTGGCCGCGATCGCCGAACTCGTGCACACCCGCGTCCCCAGCGCCGGCCCGCTCGGATTGATGGTTGCCATCATGGTCACCGCGCTCCTCTTCGATCCCGTCCGCAAGTGGATCCAGGAGAAGATGGACGTCTTCTTCTATCGCACGCGCTATGACTACCGGCGCACGCTCGTCGAGTTTGGCCGCGAACTCAGTTCGGAGACGGACCTCGACAAGATGCTATCGTCGCTCACCGACCGGCTGGCGCACACCCTCATGGTCGATCGCATTGCGATTTTTCTCGGCAATGGCGATTCCTCGCGATTTGAGTTGTCGGAATCCTTCGGCCTCGGCGCGGTCGGTGGCGTGGACTTATCCTTCCTTACTAAGTCGCGCGCCGAGGATGCCGCGGGCCATATCTTCTTCGAAAACACGCGCCAGTTGCCGCGCGAAACGGCCGAAGCCCAGGAAGCGATCTCGCGGCTGGATTTGAATTACTACATCCCCTGCCACGCGCGCCAGAAGACGATTGCGTTCCTTGGCCTCGGCAAAACCATGGCCGGAGACTTCCTCTCCAGCGAAGACGTCGAACTGCTGCAAACCCTCGCCGGATATATCGCGATTGCCATCCAGAATGCGCGCCTGTATGCATCGCTCGAACAAAAAGTAACCGAGTACGAGCGCCTGAAAGACTTCAACGAAAATATCGTCGAGTCAATCAACGTCGGCGTGCTGGCCGTCGATTTGCAGGACCGCATCGAGTCCTGGAATTCGCAGATGGAAGTGATGTACGCCAAGCCGCGCTGGCAGGTAGTCGGTCGATCCATCAGTGAGGTGCTGCCGCCGGCGTTTGCCGAAGAGTTTTATCGCGTTCGCCAGAACCCGGGCATCCACAATCTGTATAAGTTCCGCCTCGCCACGCCCACCGGCGAGTCGCGCATCGTCAACGTCGCCATCGCGCCGCTGGTGACGCGCAAATTTAACGTCGTCGGCCGCCTCGTCATCATGGACGACATCACCGAGCGCATCGAGCTCGAGGTGCAGCTCACCCAGGCCGATAAGCTTTCCTCCATCGGCCTACTGGCGGCCGGCGTTGCCCATGAGGTCAACACGCCGCTCGCCGTCATCTCGTCCTACACTCAGATGCTCGCGAAACAGTTGCAGTCCGATGCGCCCAAAGCCGCGCTCCTCGACAAAATTACGCGCCAAACCTTCCGCGCGTCGGAAATCGTCAACAACCTGCTGAATTTTTCGCGCACCACCGGAACCGAATTTACCGAAATCAGCCTCAACAAAGTCATCGCCGATACGCTCGCCCTCCTCGATCATCAATTCAAGGTCGCCCACGTCCAGGTGCAGACGGAACTGAATGAACAACTGCCCTCGATTCAAGGCAACGCTGGCCGCTTGCAGCAGGTATTCTTGAATCTATTCCTGAACGCGAAGGACGCCATGTCCGGCGGCGGCGTGCTGAATGTCGCTACGCAGAACGGCGAGTCCGTCAGCGTGCGCGTCGCCGATACCGGTTCCGGCATTGCGCAGGAACACATTCATCGCATCTACGATCCTTTCTTCACCACTAAGACCGCGCCCGGCGAAGGCCAGAATCGCGGCACCGGTCTCGGCCTCTCCGTTTCCTATGGCATCATCCAGGAGCATGCCGGAAATATTCGCGTCGAGAGCCGCCCCGGCGAAGGCACCACCTTCACTCTGGATTTCCCCATGGTTAGAAAGGCTGCTCATGTCTGAAGTTGCGGTACTGCCGCGTCGGAGCGCACCCGAAGGTATGGCACAAAGCGCGGGAAGAATTCTGATCATCGACGACGAACTGGCGATCCGCGAATCGTTGCAGACCCTGCTCGAACTCGAAGGCTATGAAATTGCGATCGCCGGCACCGCCCGCGAAGGCATGGCCGAGATCGGCGAGCGCAGCTTCGACGTCGTCCTCCTCGATCTCGCTCTCCCCGACAAAAACGGCATGGAGGTTCTCGCCGACATTCGCTCCCTGCATCCCGACCAGGCGATCATCATGATCACCGCCTACGGTACGGTCGAGAACGCCGTCCGCGCCATGCAGTCGGGCGCCACAAATTTTATTCAGAAGCCCTGGGATAACGAAAAGCTGCTCGCCGACGTCCGCAGCGCGGTCGCCCGCCAGAGGGCCGAAGAAGAAAATATTCAACTCAAGCGCGCCCTCAAGCAACGCTACAACTTCGAAAATATCGTCGGCAAAAGTGAGCCGATGCTCAAAATTTTCGACCTGGTTGCCCAGGTCGCGCCCAGCCGCTCCACCGTCCTGCTTCAGGGCGAGAGCGGTACCGGCAAGGAGCTCATCGCCAAAGCCATTCACCTGCATTCACCGCGCCGCGATCGCTCGTTTGTGCCGGTGAATTCGGGATCGACTCCGCCCGACCTGCTCGAATCGACATTGTTCGGCCACGTCAAAGGCGCATTCACCAGTGCCGTCGCCTCCAAAAAAGGCCTCTTCGAAGTTGCCGATCACGGCACTTTGTTCCTCGACGAGATCGGCACCATGAGCATGGATACGCAGTCCAAAATCCTGCGCGTGCTCCAGGACAGGAAATTTATGCACCTTGGCGGCGTCCAGGAAATCCAGGTCGACGTCCGCATCATCGCCGCCACCAACGTGGACCTCCGCCAGATGGTCCGCGACGGAAGATTCCGCGAAGACCTCTTCTATCGCCTCAACGTTATCACGCTCGACCTGCCGCCTCTCCGCCAGCGCCGCGAAGACATTCCGCTCCTCGTCGAGCACTTCCTCAAAAAATATTCCGCGGAGAACGACCTCCCGCCGCGCCACCTCGGCACCGAATCTCTGCGCCCCCTCGTCACCTACTCCTGGCCCGGAAACGTGCGCGAACTCGAGAACACCATCGAGCGCGCCGTCGTGCTCTCTTCGGACTCGATGATCGGCATCGACCTGTTGCCCGATCACATCGTCGGCCGAGGCAGCGCCGTTCCGCGACTCGAGGCCAGCTCAGGCGCGACCCTCTTCGCCATTATGGAAGACTGCGAGCGCCGCACTATTGTCGAGATGCTCGAAAAGTGCGGCTGGAACCAGACCGAAGCCGCCGAACGTTTCCGCGTTCCGCTCTCGACCCTGAATCAAAAAATCAAGCGCCTCAGCATCGAGATCAAAAAAAAGAACAACCATAAGGACGACCGCCCAATCTGATCGTAGCTCCAAGCATCCAGCTCTCAGCCCCAAGGCAAACCTAAAAAAACTCATGCTGAGAGCTGAGAGCTAAGAGCTAAGAGCTGAGACCTAAGCCCCCCGATGACCCGATCACTCCTCTCTGCTATAGTTCCCTGAGAACTTTTCGCGTCGACTGGACTCCGAATCGCACATGGCGCTTGAACTCGAACTGACTTCCCCCATTGATGTCGCCAAAAACGCGGTGGCATCGGTGCAGGACTACGTCAGGCTCTCGGCGCAGTCCGTCGGCAACTTTTTTCGCCCTCCCATCTACATGGGCGACATGCTGCAACAGGCCGACCTCATCGGCTTCGGCTCGCTCCCCATCGTTATCCTCACCGGCCTCTCCGTCGGCGCTCTGCTCGCCCTCAACTCCGCCAGCACCTTGCAGCGCTTCGGCGGCATCACGCTCATCGGCCAGCTTGTCTCCCTCGGCATGGTCACCGAACTCGGCCCGCTCATCACCGGCCTCATGGTCGCCGGCCGCAACGCCTCCGGCATGGCCAGCGAACTCGGCTCCATGATCGTCACCGAGCAAATCGACGCCATGCGCGCGCTCGGCACCGACCCCAGCAAAAAACTCATCACCCCGCGCGTCGGTGCCACCGCCTTCATGCTGTTTTTCCTCACCATCATCGCCGACCTCCTCGGCCTCGTCGGCGGCTGGGCCGTCGCCCATCTTCTCTTCGGCCTCGACACCAATCAGTATTGGACCAGCGCCTGGCAGATCCTAGTTTTCCGCGACGTCTTCACCGGCCTCGTCAAGCCCGTGCTTTTCGGCTTCATCATCTCCACCGTCGGCTGCTACTACGGCATGTCCACCACCGGCGGCACGCAGGGTGTCGGCCGCTCCACCACCCAGGCCGTCGTCGCTTCCTCCGTGCTCATTCTCATCGTCGATTTCTTCGTTACCAAACTTATCTTTGCCGTATTCGGTGTGCGGTGACGCATGTCCACTCCCGCCTTGCCCGGTGAACAACAGGTAGCCGCCACCGCCCACAGTTCCGGCTATGCCATCGAGTTCGACAACGTCTCCATCGCCTTCGACGAAAAAGTCGTCCTCGACGGCATTTCCTTCAAGCTCCCCTGCGCAGAGACCAAAGCCTTATTCGGCGTCGCCGGCTCGGGAAAGAGCGTTCTGCTCAAACTCGCCATGGGCCTGATTCGCCCCGACAGCGGCCGCATCATCATGCTGGGCGAAGAAGTCACCCGCATGACCGAGCGGGAACTCTTCGAGCTGCGCGGCCGCGTCGGTATCGTCTTTCAGGAGAGCGCTCTGTTCGATTCGCTCAAGGTCTGGGAGAACGTCGCCTTCCGCCTGATGGAAAACAAAATCGCCCCCGACGAGATTGAGCGCCGCGTGCGCGAGTCGCTTAAGTTTGTGGAGCTGGAGCAGACCTACGATATGTTCCCCTCCGAACTCTCCGGAGGCATGCGCCGCCGCGTCGCCATCGCCCGCGCCATCGTCTCCCACCCCGAGGTTCTACTCTACGATTCGCCCACCGGCGGCCTCGATCCGGTCACCTCGAACACAATCGTCGAGCTCATCATGAAGCAGCGCGACGTCTACAAAACCAGCGCGTTAATGGTTACGCACCGCCTGCAGGACGCCTTCACCATGGCCAGCCACGAATTCGACAAAAAGAAAAACGAAATGGTCGCCATCCCCAAAGGCCAGCGCGGCGAAGTCCCCATGAGCTTCTTAATCCTCAAAGACGGCAAAGTAATCTTCGACGGCGACGCCCAGCAACTAGCCGCCTCCAGAGACGAATACATCCGCGAATACATCTCGTAGAGTCCTGAGCCAGAAACCGCGCCCCAACTCTTATCCGCGTTCGCGCCATAAGTCGAATTGTCATCCTGAGAGCTTGTGACCTTTTTCCGTTATCATCCTGAGCGCTTGTGACCTTTTCCGTTGTCATCCTGAGAGGATGTCATTTCTTCTTTCTGTCATCCTGAGCGCAGCAGAGACTTCACGCAGTGACGTCTCTGCGGAGTCGAAGGGCCCCCGGCGGCCCAGTTTCAACTCCGCGCACAGTCGTTCATTCCGAATTCTCTGTGTCTCTGTGACTCTGTGGTGAGCCGGTACGCTCATCCTTCCGAGATTTTTTCTCCGGCCCTCGCCCCGGCAGGCTAGCCGGATTTTCGTGGGTCCGCTCGCGGAAGGTGCCCTTCATGCCGGTCGCGAGGCCAATCGTGGACTCGCCGTATTTGTCGCGCAGATGATCCGCCGCCGCCAGAACTTTCTGCCAGCGGTCATTCCTTGGAAGCCCGTCGCGCGCCGGTTCCAGCAGATCGAGCTGCGCGGGCCCCGCCTCGAAGTTTGAAGTCTGCACTCCCAGCAGCCGCACCGGCGCCCCCTGCTTCCAGTTGCGCAAAAAAAGCCGCCGCGAATTTTCGAAAATTTCGTGATCCATTTGTGTCGGTTGCTCCAGCGAATGCGCGCGTGTAATCGTCGTGAAATCCTTGTAGCGCAATTTGAGCTGAATCGTTCGCGCAAAATATCCGCCTTCGCGCAATCGCCTTCCTACCATTTCGCTCAGCCGCATCAGCGTCGATTCGATTCGCTCGCGATCCGCAGTATCTTCATTAAACGTGTGTTCGTGGCTAATCGATTTCGGGTCAGAATGCTCGCCAACAGCGGCATCGAACCAACCTCCCGCATCTTCGCCGCGCGATTTTCCCGCGAGCGCAAGTCCCCATTTTCCGAAGCGCCGCTCCAGTTCGCCGTCGTCAAGTTTGGCAAGATCGCGTACACGAAGAATTCCCATCTCCGCGAGATTCTTCTCCATCACCTTGCCAACGCCAGGAATATCTCCGACGTTGAGAGGCGCAAGAAACCTGGCTTCCTGTCCCGGCAAAACCCAAAGCACGCCATTCGGTTTCGCTTTGGCCGACGAGACTTTGGCGATCAGCCGCGAAGTTCCAATCCCGATCGAGCAGTTGAGTTGCGTCGAAGACTTCATCTCCGCGTGTAACCGCTCAGCGCAGCGCATGGCAGGTCCGTGAAGACGCTCAGTCCCAGTCATGTCGAGATATGCTTCGTCAACCGAAGCCATCTCGACGAGCGGCGAAAAGTGCCCCAGAACTTCATGCACCTTGTGCGAGTACTCGCGATAACGTTCTGGATGACCATCGACGAAAATCGCCTGTGGACAAAGCTTCGCCGCAGTCCTCAAAGGCATCGCAGAATGCACGCCAAACTTGCGCGCCGCATAAGAAGCCGCCGAAACAACTCCGCGTTCCTCGCGCTGTCCGCCGACAACAACAGGTTTGCCTACGAGCGAAGGATCGAACAGCTCTTCCACCGACACAAAGAACGCATCCATATCTACATGAAAGATGGTGCGGTGAATCGGGTCATCGGAAGATTGGTTCATCGGCGGATCTATACAGGCGCAATGCAGCGGAGCGTTCGCCGGACATTCGCCCACACGATTCTAACCGACGAGGTGCAGCAAATGCCCTGGCAAACGAGTTGTAGGGAAAAGCGCGGCGTTTGGTGGAAAGGTTGGAATCGCCAACTATGAGAGCACCGCATCCTTTTTCGGGCTCGCGGCTGAAGTTGCTTCGGAACTGGCTCGCATTTGCCGGACCTTCTCGTAGATTTTGCCGTACTCGCGCGCGGAAGCGCCCCAGGAGAAATCGCGCGCCATGCCGTTGCGCATCAGCGTCTGCCAGGAAGTTTGATCGTGATAGGCCGACAAAGCTTGCTTGATGGTCAGCAACAATGACTCGCCAGTGTAGTCGGTGAACTTGAAGCCTGTTCCTTTTCCGCTGCGCGCGTCCCACGGTTCAATCGTGTCGTCCAATCCGCCGGTCGCGCGCACGATTGGCACAGTTCCATACTTCAGGCTGTAGATCTGGTTGAGACCGCAAGGTTCGTAGCGCGAAGGCATGAGGAACATGTCAGCGCCGGCTTCGATCTTGTGCGCGATGGTGTTGTCGTACGCGACCTTGATGGCAATTTTGTTGGGGAACTGTTTGTTGAGGCGCTGAAACATTTCTTCGTAGAGCTTGTCTCCGGTGCCGAGGGTGACGACGATCATGTCTTCGCGGGCGAGGCGATCCATGATCTGCGCGATCAGGTCGAAGCCTTTTTGCGCGGCGAAGCGGGAGACGATGCCGATCACAGGAATTTCGGGGCTGGCGCTGGTGACGCCGAACGCGTTGAGCAGGTCCTGTTTGCACTTCGGTTTGCCGCTCAGGTCTTGCGGTGAATATTTCGCGGCGATGAACTTGTCAGTCTGCGGACTCCACTCGTCGTAATCGACGCCGTTGAGAATGCCGGTGACGGTGGCGGCACGGTTGCGCAGGACGCCTTCGAGGCCGAATCCATATTCGGTCGTCTGAATTTCCTGGCTGTACTTCTTGCTGACCGTGGTCACGAAATCGGAGTAGACGAGCGCACCTTTCAGGAAATTCACCTGGCCGAAAAATTCCATCTTCGAGATGGTGAACAGATCCCATGGAAGCATGAGCAGCGGCAGAGTTTCCGGCAGAAACAGGCCCTGGTAGCCCATATTGTGGATAGTGAAGACGGTGCCGGTCTGAGCGAAGGCAGGGTCTTCGGTGTAAAACGTGCGCAACATAATGGGCACGAGCGCAGTTTGCCAGTCATGGCAGTGGAAGATGTTTGGGACGCCGAGAATTTTGGAGGCTTCGAGAACGGCACGAGAGAAGAGAGCGAAGCGCTCCGCATTGTCTGGATAGTCGGCGGCGGAAGTTCCGTAGAGCGATTCGCGATCGAAGTAGGGCGGATAATCGACGAAGTAGAATTTGACGCCGGCCTTCGAGCCCGCGGCAACCACAGAGCAGAAGCGGTATTTATCGTCGAAGGGCACGGTGACGCTGGCAACAACAGTGTCGGCATCGGAGAGTTTGGTTTGACGGTAGCGCGGGAGGTAGACGCTCACCTGGTGTCCGAGAGCGGCGAGGGCGTGCGGGAGGGCGCCGACCACGTCGGCAAGGCCGCCGGTCTTGGAATATGGGACGCACTCGGATGCTGCGAAGGCGATATGCATTACGAATAAGCCTCCTGAGCGAAACAACATTGGCTTCGCTCAAGCTATGATGATTCGGGCACTTGTAATTGCCAATTTGCGATTGGTAATTAAAAATCGCGGTGGCATAGGTTTTCAATCACAAATTAGGAAATTACAAATCGCATTTCAGTCTAAAGCGGGGAAGAGAGGGGGTCAAACGTGCCGAAGAGCGCCGCTCAAAAGAGAGTGCCGACGCCGAAGCTGGGGCAACATTTTCTAGTCGACGATGCGGCAGGAGTGCGCATTGTGGAAGCTTTGGGTGACGTGAAAGGCGCGACGGTACTTGAAATTGGGCCGGGACGCGGCGCGATCACCGAAATTCTTGCGCAGAAGGCGCAGCGACTGATTGCGGTGGAGTTGGATCGTGTGCTCTCAGCGCAGTTGCGGTTGAAGTTCGGGCTCTATCAGAACGTCGAGATTATCGAAGGCGACATTCTGAAGATTGAGTTGGACACGGTGTTTGGGCCGAAGCCGGGCACGTTGCGGCCGGGTCTGACGTTTGCGCCGGAAAAGGCGCGCGTGGTGGGCAATCTGCCTTACTACATTACATCCGACATTTTGCTGCGGCTCTTTGAATATCACCGATATTTTTCGACGATCGTAATTATGGTGCAAAAAGAAGTGGCGGACCGCTTGGCGGCCAAGGCCGGAAGCAGCGACTATGGCTTGCTTTCGGCGACGGCGCAGTTGTATGGCCGAGTCGAGAAGCTGTTCACGCTGCCGCCGGCGGCGTTTGCTCCACCGCCCAAGGTGCACTCGAGCGTGGTGCGGATCACGATCAAGCCGCAATTGGAGGCGTTGGGAGTCGCGGAGGCGGAGTTTATTGCTTTTTTGAAATTGAGCTTTGGGCAGAAGCGTAAGACGCTGTGGAATAATTTGAAGACGCAGTATGATGAAGGTGTGCTGCGCGCTGCGCTGGCGAAAAGCGGCGTCAAGCCGGCGATTCGGGCGGAAGCGCTGGGGCTGGAAAAGAGCGCGGCCGTCTTTCGGGCGCTGCGGGACGGGCCCTGATCTGGCAAGCAAACTCCGTTACTGGCGGCAATGGATTGAATCTTGCCGCGGTTTGCGGCGTGGCGGGAGTTGGCGGCGTCTCAATCGTCGCCTTCTAAACTGGCCCTCGCCAGGAAGTTGCTGCTTATGACCTCCAACTTACGACCGGCGGCGGTTGCGGGCAGATTTTATCCCGGGAAGTCTGAAGAACTGCTGCGCGAGATCCGCGAGTACACTTCGAATCACGAACCGCGAGGTGCGAGTGAGGCTGCGCGCATTTCGGCGATTGGATGCGTTGTCCCGCACGCGGGATATATGTACTCGGGACATGTTGCGGGCGCGGTGTTTGCGCGGCTGGAGATTCCGGAGCATTGCATCATTCTCTGTCCGAACCACACCGGACGCGGATCGCCGCTGGCGATCATGAGCGCGACGCGCTGGCAGACTCCGCTGGGTGAGGTCGCGCCGGACCCGGAGCTCGCGACGCAGTTGCTGCGCCTGTTCCCGGCATTGGAGGAGGATAGCGCGGCGCACCGCAGCGAACATGCGATTGAGGTGCAATTGCCGTTCTTGCAGGCGCGGCAGCGTGAATTGCATATTGTTCCCATTGCGATTGGTACCAGCGATTTTGGAGTGCTGCGCGGATTGGGAGAGGCGGTCGCGGAAGTGGTCGGCTCGTTCTCAGCGCTCGGCGAACGTGAGCAAGAAGGCGAGCGGAAAGTCCTGATCATCGCATCGAGCGACATGAACCATTACGAATCTGACGCCGTGACTCGCGTGAAGGATCACAAGGCGATTGAGCGCGTACTGGCGATGGATGCGCGGGGATTGTGGGAAGTCGTGATGACCGAAGGCATCAGCATGTGCGGCTTTGGGCCGACCATCGTGATGCTGACGGCGGCCAAGATCCTGGGCGCGACTCGGACTACGCTGGTACGTTACGCGACTTCGGGCGATGTTTCCGGCGAGCGGGAAACAGTCGTGGGCTACGCGGGAATCGTGGTGGAGTGAGAGACGCGAGCGTGCATTCCAGCGCCGCGGATCCGGCCGCGTTCGCTACGTGATACTCACTTCCGTGTAGGTTCCATACACTTGGCGCAGCGCTTCGCAGATTTCGCCGACGGTGGCGTAGGCGCGCACGGCATCGACGATGTATGGCATGGTGTTCGCATCGGAGATCGCGCCATTGGTGCCCGCGGTTGGCGTTTTTGCGGCCGCTTGCTTCAAGGCGTCAAGCCTGCGCGTGACCTCTTCGTTCGAGCGCCGGGCGCGCAGCGCTTTTAGCTTTGCGGTTTGAGAGCGCGCTACCGATTCACCGATATAGAGAATTTTTGGCGACTCCTCGTCGATGACGAAATCGTTCACGCCTACCGTGATCTTTTCGTTTGCTTCAACGGCGCGCTGGTACTGATAACTGGCCTCGGCAATTTCCTTCTGCGGATAGCCGCGCTCGATGGCCTTCACCATTCCGCCCATCTGGTCGAGCTTTTCGAAATAATCGAACGCGCCCTTTTCCATGTCGAGCGTGAACTTCTCCACAAAGTAGCTGCCGCCGAGCGGATCGACGGTTTGCGCCACTCCCGATTCATACGCGATGATTTGCTGCGTGCGCAGCGCAATGCGCGCCGCTTCTTCGGTCGGCAGGGCGAGCGCCTCATCGTAGGAGTCGGTATGCAGCGACTGCGTGCCTCCGAGCACGGCCGCGAGCGCCTGTAAGGCGACGCGCGCAATGTTGTTTCTCGGTTGCTGCGCCGGCAGCGAAACGCCCGCGGTCTGCGTGTGGAAGCGCATCAGACGCGTGCGGTCGTTCTTCGCGCCGAAGCGGTCTTTCATCAGCCGGTACCAGATCTTGCGAGCCGCGCGGTATTTTGCGATCTCCTCGAAGAAATCGTTATGCGCGTTGAAGAAGAAGCTGAGGCGCGGACCGAATTCGTCCACATCGAGGCCGCGGCGGCGCGCCCACTCGACGTATTCGACGCCGTCGTAGATGGTGAAAGCCAACTCCTGGAGCGCCGTCGAGCCGGCCTCGCGAATGTGATAGCCCGAGATTGAAATCGTGTTAAAACGCGGCGTGAACTTCGATCCGAACTCAAACGTGTCGATCACCAGGCGCATGCTCGGCGCCGGCGGATAAATATATTCCTTCTGCGCGATGTATTCCTTCAGGATGTCGTTCTGAATCGTGCCGGAGATTTTCTTCCAGTCGGCGCCCTGCTTCTCGGCGACTACGAGATACATCGCCCACAGCGCGCTCGCGGGAGAATTGATGGTCATCGAGGTGGTAATTTTTTCGAGGTCGATGCCGTCGAAAAGAATTTCCATATCTTCGAGCGAATCGATGGCGACGCCGCACTTTCCGACTTCGCCTTCGCTGGCCGCATGATCGGAGTCATAGCCCATGAGCGTGGGCAGGTCGAAGGCCACCGAGAGCCCGCCGCCCCCATGCTCGAGGAGATACTTGTAGCGCTGGTTGGTCTCTTCGGGGGAGGCGAAACCCGAGAACATGCGCATGGTCCAGAGTTTGCCGCGATAGCCGGTGGCGTGAATGCCGCGCGTGTAGGGCGGTTCGCCGGGATAGCCGAGATATTGATCGTAGTCCCAGTCGGCGGGCAGGTCGGCTGGCGTGTAGAGGCGGCGAATGGGCACGTTCGAGATCGTGCTGAAGCGCGCGTTGCCGTGCTCGTCGAGGTTGGTGCCGGTCGCGGCGCCGATGGGCTTTTCCGGAGCTTTCTCCAGCGTGGATGCGAGGGTTTGTTCCGCCCACGCCGTTTCCAGTTGCGATGGCTTGCGGTCTTCGAAGACGTCCGAGATCGGGCTCTCGGCCACTAACGGTTTGCGGGCATCGATTCTTGATTTCTTGTCGGCCATTCGGCTCCCCACAGCATGTTTGATGATAGAGGAGCGGCTGGCGTGGGACAAGGGGTTTGGACGAGCCGAGTTTGGAGGCGGATATGGCCGGAGATAAGTCTGCCAGTTGTGCGCTTAGTTCGACTCGCGGCTCTGCTTGACTGTTCTTTTTGCGCGCACCTATCCTTCTTCTTCCTGCTTCTTCTTGCTGCATCGCGGAGGACACTCTGAAGGCTTTTCGTCGTTTACTGAAGCGCACGCCTTTTTATGGCGCGTACAAGGCGGCTGGTCATCATCCCGATTACTGGTACTGGGTTCTGCGTGGGCGTCCGGAGCGATCGCCTCATCTGCTCAAGCAGAAAGTGGTGCGCGAATACGGCGAGCGCTTTGGGCTGCGCACGCTGGTCGAGACCGGAACCTACTATGGCGAAATGGTTGCGGCCATGCGGCGCGAGTTCGAGCGCATTTATTCCATCGAGTTTGTGCCGGAGTTGGCCGAGCGAGCGCAGCGCAAATTTGCCCGCGATACGCACATAAGAATCTTCTGCGGTGACAGCCGCGTCGTAATGCCGGAAGTTCTAGCTCTGCTCGACACGCCGGCGCTTTTCTGGCTCGATGCGGGTTATTACGGATGGGTTGGGAAACAGGGCGACCAGCAGCGGCTTTCGGCCGAATTGGAAATGATCCTCGGCCATCGGTTCGCGCACATTATTCTGCTTGACGATGCGCGCGGCCTGACTGGGCGCGATGGAATTCCCTCCGTGCGCGACGTGAAAGAGCATATTGAGGCGAAGTTTCCGACGCGGAAGGTCGAGGTGCAGTACGACATTCTGCGGGTCACGTAAGGTCCCAGTTGCCAGCTGCCAGTTGCCAGTTTGAAGTTCGCATGCCTTCTTGGGACCCTTTGTTTACTGAGTGGTAATAATACCCCCACTGGTGCGATCTTTTGGAATCAAAGACTTAGAGGGAGAATTTCTCCAGGGGGTAATATCCCATGGCGTCAAGTATAATCAAAACTGCCGTGACAGGTCAGTTAAAAACAGAACGCATCGGAAACTTCCTCGTTCTCGATCTCGGGGCGCATAAGGTCTATGGCGTCCCGACTTCTCTTACTCGGAAGATTTGGGCGGCTCGTGACTTCGTAGAGCACTCCGAAACGCCGCGTTCGGTTGATAGTCGAGCGGCGGTGGATCGGCTTCAACCTCCTGAAAATCAATCGCATGATACTCGTGGGTTTCGTGGCAATCGGGACAGGTCGTTGTAAATGGGACGCACTGAGGCACCAAATGGAATCTATATACTCGCGCCTCTGTTACCGCTCCGATGTAATCCAGTAGCAGCGTCGTTTTGCAATCTTTAGTTTTGCAATCTACGGCCCACCAACGATGAGAGATTGTAGGTTCCATGTTACCTCGCAAAGACTGCGAAGAATGCGTACACGAAGCCGATAACTATAATGACCCAGAACAAATGCGGATGTTTCTTGCGCTCTTCCTGCCAGAGTTCTTTGAAAGCGTTGAGAAGGCCGCGAATCGTGACTTTTTCTTCTGACTCACTCATAACGCCGCAAATTATACTCCTATGCAACTAACGCAAACTATCGAACCGTGCAACGATCTCCGAGACAACTTCTTGAAGAAAGTTCAAAGCTGTGACTACATGCACGATTTTCCGCCTGCCAAAATTCAGGAAAGATATTTGCGGAACGACTTTGAGGTTTTGATAAAGGTCATCCTCAATGTGCGACGGGACGCTGCTTCTTTCTTGGCGAGCATAAAGCGCGAAGTTGCTAGGGATGTCGATGCGTCCAGTACCGGAGCACAAGATAAGCTCTCTGTGCTTATCGACAACGTCCATCTGGTGGATGATGAAGATAGGAGCATCGAGAGGGTCAGGAGCGTTATACGGCTGAAGAGCCCTAATGAGTTCAAGAACGGTTGTGCTGGTAATCCCCTTTACCTGTCTTTCGTAACTGGTAAGTTTGTCTTTATCCAGCGGCTCTTCCTCAAAGACGGGAAATCCGATTCGCTTAGGGTAATCTCGACGGTACGATTCGACGGAAAACTGCCACGCGATATGGTCGAGGCAGGAGCGCAGGTGATGGATGATCTCTCCAACGAGAACGCTGAATCGGGGTGGGATAATCAGCCCCTTATGGTATTGGATTGCCTCAAGAAGAGCCTCGTCATCGTCCTTGGGAAGCGTGGGATACTTGCATTCTTGGAAAAACCTCTCAATCTCTCCATTAAGATTGACGATGTTCTCGCTGGTCCGCTTTAGCTTCTCTTCGATTCCAGCGAAGGGCTTTGACATAGGGAGTATGATCAGACCCATGAAGTCTAAATCAGATGGCGGTAATCAGCACCGGACTGGATACCTACAACCACTCCCTAAAACGGAACCTCTGATGAAGCCGATGTCTCGACAGACTTTTGATCGCCTTTTGGAGCGGGCCGCACCTCCGCTCTCTCGGAAACCTTTTCCAAAATCGAATGAAAAATAAGGTTCCCAGAGTGGCGACGGTTGTAACGAAAGCTGTATTCGTCTAAGTAGCTCTGCAAATATTTCTCGCTAACACTGTGATAAACGCCTCCGATTCCACGCTTAATCAGCGACCAGAATCCCTCGATGGTATTCGTGTGCGTCCCATCGGCCATCACGTACACCCCGGCGCTGTGATTGATGCGGCGGTGCTCGTACTCGTTGCGATGACGCGTCAGGTCATCGTAAGAGGAATAATCGTCGCTGAAGATCACGCTCTTGGGCAAGACGTATTTCTTGATGATCGGGAGCAACGTGTCTTTCTTACGGTCAGCGGCGACCACGGCCTTGACGCGCCCCTTGCGCTCTACCATCCCGAACACGGTTTTCTTGGGCTTAGGCTCACGTCCCAACCGCCTCGTGTTTCCTCCAACTCCAGTTTCGTCGATCTCAACGCCGTCCCCCTCCAGTTGCACGTCCTCCGAGAGCAACGTGCGAATCTGGCGGAACATCCGCCATGCCGTCTTATAGGTGACTCCGGTTTCCCGCTGAATCTGCTTTGCCGAAATTCCGCAGCGCGTCGAGCCCATCAAGTACATGGCATAGAACCACAGGCGCAGCGGCGTGCTGGACTTCTCAAAGATCGTTCCGGCCATCGGGGAAATCATGCTCCCGCAGTAGTCGCACGCATAAGCGGGGCGTCCGGTGACGCGGTGGTGCTTCCGCTCCTGTTGGCATTTCTGGCAATAGGTGACGCCTCCGGGCATCCGCTTTTCTTTCAGGTGCTCAAGGCAGGCGTCCTCGGTAGGGAACCTGTCGTTAAATTGCTGGACAGTAAACCGCAACTCTTTTGGAATGCTTTGTTTAACACTGGATTGGCGGCTCATGGGAACAATCATGCCACAATCCGTACTTGATGTCAAGGGATATTTCCCTCTCCAGGTCTTTGAGAAATAAGGACTTACTTGTAAAGTATTTCAAAATCAATCAGTTACGTTTGATCGGACGTAAATTTCCCGCCAGGTCTTTGAGGAATAAGGACTTACTCGTAAAACACTGGATATCAATTAGTTACGTTGGATCCAGTGCGAATTTCCTGCCAGGTCTTTGAGGAATAAGGAGTTAGGAACCTCGGTCAGGATAGGCGCGATGAGCCACTGTTTTCCTTCTGCCCTCCCAGTTCCCACGCCTTCGCGTATTTCCACGACACATAAACTGCGTGGTTGAGATGAAGCAGCAGGCCTTCGCGGCCGTCAAGAAATCCAAGCCGGAAAAAGTAGTTGTAGAGGAAGGTGGCTGCCGGCCTCACGACGATATTGAACAGGCTAAAGCGCACGTGCCCTTTGGCCACAACCATCTCCGCGCCCAGCGAAGAGTAGCGATTCATGTGATCGAGATAGTCGGCGAGGGTGGGGTAGGAATGGTGGAGGAGTGCGCCTTTCAGTTGCCCGGCAACACCTTCGGTCAGATGTGCGTCTTCATGGACGGCGCGCTCTTCGAACCTGGCCATGCCGCGGCGAAACAGGCGCAGTTTGGGATCGGGCCAATAACCGCCGTGCCGGATCCGGCGGCCGAGAAAATAATTCTTGCGCGCGATCCAGTAGCCGGTTTCTTTTTCGTGCCCAACTGAGTTCGCACCGGTTGGGATGCGCGCCGCTATTTCTGAGGCTAAATCGCGATCCATTTCCTCATCCGCATCCAGGCTCAAAATCCAATCGCCCGCTGCCTTCGCAATCGCCGAATTCTTCTGAGCGGCATATCCCTTCCACTCTTCGACGAAGACCTTCGCGCCGTGCGACTTTGCGATCTCGACGGTGCGATCGGTTGAGCCGGAATCGACAACGACGATCTCTCCCCGGCCATCGACGACAAGCGACTGCACACTCGCAAGAGTGCGCGCGAGGTTCGACTCTTCGTTGTGAGTGATGATGACGACCGAGAGCGTCACGAAGGAAGGATACTCAGCGAGCGCGCGCGGTGCCAGTTGCGAATCAGGTGCCGTGCGATCGATGGTTAGAAGACCGATGGTTAGAACTTGAACACAAGCTTGGCGATGACGGCCACGGCGACTACGACCAAACCGATTCCCCACCCGATGTAACGTGCTTTTTGAGCTTTATCTTGCTCGTACATGCGGCCTCCACTGAGACTATCTTAAAGCACCGGGTCGAGGAATTGGAAATGCGCCGCAGTTCCAAGTGCGTTCTTAATGAACCGTTAAACTCAGAAACGCCGGTTCGGACGCCCGGCGCTCCAAGTCAGAGGATGTGGTTATTGCGGCGGCTGCGGCGAATTCGACGGGAGCGCCTGATCGGTGGAACGCGGGGCCACGTAGGGAATTTTCGGGCTGTGCGTGACCTCGCCGCGCTCCGCATCCGCAATCTGGATGTTGGCATGATCGAGCAAAAGGCCAGTTGCGCGGTCAAGTTCAACCTGCGCTTTTTCGTAGGCCGCCTTGGCGGAAACAAGCGTGACCTCGGCCCCGGTCATGCCCGACTGATACTGAAGCACCAGCGTCGAGGTCGAGGCGCCAAGCGTGTACTTCTTCTGCTCGGCGTCCAGCGACTGTTTGGCCAGGTCAACGGCCGCCTGCGCCGAGGCAACGCTGGCGCGATTTTGCTGCACGCCGAACTGCGCGTTGCGCACCTCGATGCGAATCTGGTTCTCGATCTGCTGAATCCGAAGCTGCGCTTGCCGGTATTCGAATTGCGATCGCACCTGCAGCGCCTGCGCGACCCGATTGCGCAGGGGAATTGTGAGCTGGATGCCCACGCCTTTGTCGGGCGCCGTCGAGTTGACCAGTTGGTGCAAAGTGTCTTCGTACGAGACCGGCGCCGCAGTAGGCGGCGGACCACTCAGTCCGCAGAACGCCGGGTCGGTTGCGCAAATGTAGTTCGGATTGCCATTGCCGCCCACGCCGGAACCGCCGTAGTAGGCAAACAGATCGAGCGAGGGCAACATTGCGTTGCGGATTGCCTTGTTGCTGATCTCGGTATTTGCGAGATTGATCCGTTGCTCCGCCAGATCGGGCCGGTGGGTAAAGGCGGCATTGACGAGTTCTTCGGTGGGTGTGATCGGCTCCTGAGCCGGAATTTCCATGGTCGACGTCGGAATTACTTCCGCGTCGGCCAAGCGTGGGTCAACCAGCGTGCGGCTGAGCGCATTCTTCATGAGCAGTTGCTGAAGCTGAAGATTGGTGAGCGCAAGGGTCAGCGTTTGCTGATCGCTCGCCACGGTGCTCTGCGCGCGAACCACTTCGATGGGCGCGAGGGTTCCGATCTCGACCTGCTTTTTGGTATCGGAGAACGTCTTCTGCGCGAAGGCCAACGACTCCTGTTGCACGCGCACATTTTCGTAGGCGTAGACCAGATCCCAATACATGTTTTCGATCTGGTCGACCGTGGTGATCGTTTGCAGGCGGAAAGCGACATCCGAAAGCTCGCGATTGTTCTTGGCGATGCGGATGTAGCGCTCGTTGGGAGAGAAGCCAAAGCCCTGCAACAGGTGCTGGGACAAACGAAGCTGGAAACTCGAATTCAGAACCGGCGTGAAGGCATTGAACGGATTGTCGGAAGTGACGCGTGTGTTGTTGAAGCCGACCGTCATATTGGTGCCCCACGTGAATCCCTGGTTATAAGCAAAATTCCCCGTGGTCGTGTTTTGATGGGGGCCGCAGAAAAGTGAAGTGCAATCGATGCCGAGGTGATCAACCTGAAAGGTGCCGGTGATGGTTGGATCGAAGCTGGCGATGACGGGCCCGCTGCCCAGAGTGGAAACGACCAGTCCGCCCGCGCCGGCGCCCGCGCCGCCCGCGGCCACCGAGGTTCCGCCCTGTCCCGAACCGACCAGTCCTCCGAGTCCGCCCACGCCGCCGCCCGGAGTATTTTGCACGACGCCGCTGTTTACGCCGAGAATGGTCGAGCCCGCTTTGGCGCGCCAAGTATCGGTGTCGGCAATATTCAGGTTATAGCGGGCGATGGCGATATCGAGGTTGTTTTCGAGGGCGAGGGCGACGGCATCGTCCATGGAAATGTAGAGCTTGCCGTCGCGCATGAACTGATCGATGCGCGGCGTGTTCGCGAGGTTGGGCGGCTCGACGTGCCGCGGCGTGTAGGGCGCGAGGGGATCGGGAAAATGCGAGCGCGGCTTGGAATATTCCTTCACCTGGAATGGCTGCGAGCCGGTCGCCGTGGAACCCTGCGTCTGCGCGGACGGAGCGGCGGGAACGGAAGAAGTATCCTGCGCAAAAACGGCCGCCGATAGCAATGCCGCTGCGGCGGCGAGTTGAAAAATAAAAAGTGCTCGAAAAGCGGAACTGGAACGTTGCATTCGCATCATCTCCATCAGTCAGGCTTGAGAAGAACGGAAGCGGTCGACCACACTGTTAGATTACGTAGAACCCCACACAGGAGTTCCTTGCAATTCCCTTAGACAAGGAAATTTGCGCTTGGATGCAAGTAAATGAGCCGTAAGTGAAATAGTATAGCTGACGCGGCGCTGCGCGTTTTGTGGCCGGGGCGGGAACCGGGCAAAAACGCGGGTGCTCAAACCATTGCTGGACCCTGAAAACGCGTGCGCAACCTCAAACTCATCCTTTCTTATGATGGAACCGATTTTGCGGGCTGGCAGGTGCAGTCCGGCCGCGCGACCGTGCAAGGCGCGCTCGCCTCGGCTATTGGACGGCTGAGCGGCGAAAATGTACTGCCCCAGGGGTCGGGCCGCACCGACGCCGGAGTGCACGCATTGGCGCAGGTTGCGACCTTTCAGACCGCCTCGACCATTCCGCTCGAAAACTGGGCGCTCGCCCTGAACCACATTCTGCCGCCTTCCATTCGCGTGCTGGAGGTGGGCGAAGCTGCCGACAGTTTTCATGCGCGCAAGTCCGCGACCGCGAAAACGTATCGCTATCGAATGTATCGCGGATCGACTTGCCCGCCGTTTTTGGCGCGATACGTATGGCACTATCCTTTTCCACTTGACGAAGCGACCATGGTGGCCGCGGCTGGAATCATCGTGGGCGCGCACGATTTCACGTCGTTCGTGGCGGTCGATCCGGAGCGCGTCGAGCGAATGGCGGCCGATGCGGAGGACTGCCCGGATAGATTTGAGGGCGTGAAGCCCACGAATGTGAAGCCAAACCATGTGAAGCCAATGAATGTGCGGACGATTTTTTCGTCCACGTGGGCGCGCGAGGGGGAGGAACTCGTCTACACCGTGCGCGGCAATGGCTTTCTGCACCACATGGTGCGCAACCTGGTGGGGACGTTTGTGCTGGCGGGAAAGAAAAGCGTCAGTCTTGAGGATTTTCGGCGCATCCTGTCGGCCTGCGATCGCTCGGCGGCGGGGCCGACCGCGCCGGCGACCGGGTTGTTCCTGGTGAGCGTGGAATATTGAGAGCCTCTGGCGCGCGCGTCCCGGCCCGCGTACACTGCTTGCGAGATGGCGACCGACGTTCAATTCGCGGTCTCGAGAATCGCCTCCATCAATCCGGCGACGGGCGAGGTTCTCGGCGAGCTGGATAGCGCCGGGCCGGCTGAAGTCCGCGCGGCAGTCGCTCGGGCGCGTGCAGCGCAGCCCGATTGGGTTGCCTGGGGAGTGCGCAACCGCATTTCGGTGGTGCGTCGATTCCAGCAGCTTATTCTCAGGCGCAAGACTGACGTCGCGCGCCGCATCACGCAGGAATCCGGCAAGCCGCAGGTGGAGGCGCTGATCACGGAAGTGCTGGTGGTGCTCGACGCCGCGCGCTTTCTCATCGAGCACGGTTTTGCCCTGCTGCGCGACGAGCCACTGGCGCACGGCAATCTCGCGGTCAAAACCAAGCTCGGCCACATCCTCCGGGAACCGTACGGCGTTATCGGAATCATTTCGCCGTGGAATTATCCGTTTTCGACTCCGGCGACCGAAGTGCTGGCCGCGCTCGTTGCGGGAAACGCCGTCGTCCTCAAGCCCTCGGAACTGGCGCCGTTGATTGCGCTGGAACTCCAAAGACTGATGCGCGAGGCTGGCGTTCCGAACGAAGTTTTCCAGGTGTTGCCCGGGGATGGGGCGACCGGCGCCGCTCTGATGCAAAGCGATATTGACAAAATTGTATTTACAGGCAGCGTCGGCACCGGACGCCGCATCGCGCACATGGCGGCCGAGCGCCTGCTTCCGGTCGTCCTCGAACTGGGCGGCAAAGACCCCATGCTGGTGCTCGACGACGCCGATGTCGACTCCGCCTCCAGCGGCGCGATATGGGGCGCGTTCGTCAATGCCGGTCAGACCTGCCTTTCCATAGAGCGCTGTTATGTTCATCGGAGCGTGCAGTCGGACTTCATTGATGCCTGTGTCACTAAGACGCGAAAGCTGCGGGTGGGGAATGGACTGGACCCGGCGACCGAAATTGGGCCGATGATTCACGAGCGGCAGGTGCGAATTGTGGAGGCGCATGTGGAAGATGCGCGGCAGCGCGGGGCTCAGGTGCTGGAGGGGGGCGCGCGGCTGCGTGAACTAGGGCCCACGTATTTTGCCCCTACCATTCTGGCCGGCGTCGATCACAGCATGCGGATCATGCGGGAGGAGACGTTCGGGCCGGTGCTGCCGATCATGGCGTTTGACGATGACGCGGAAGCAGTGCGGCTGGCCAATGATTCGGAGTATGGGCTTGGGGCGAGCGTGTGGACGGGGAACCATGCTCGGGGTCAGCGGCTGGCGCGGCAGATTCAGGCGGGAACGGTGATGGTGAACGATGCGATTTCGTGCTTCAGCATCAGCGAGGCGCCGCATGGTGGAATGAAGGCGAGCGGGCTGGGGCGGATGCACGGGCGCTGGGGCCTGGAAGAAATGGTGCGTCTAAAATATGTCGACGTCGACCTGGTGCCGAAGATGAAGAAAGTATGGTGGTTTGGGTATGGGCGGGAATTTTCGTTGGAGGCGGAAAGCTTTCTGGATGTGCTGTTCGCGCGGCCGTTGCGGCATCGGATGCGGGCTGCGATGCGGGCATCGGGTGCGCTGTGGAGGAGGAAGCTGTGAAGGCGCCAGCTCCAAGCTGCAAGCTCTCAGCTCCAAGCTCCCCGGACTTAGTGGGCCGGGCGGAATATCAGCTTGAGGTACGAGCTAGAGCCACAAATTTAGAAAGATGACTGATAACTGAGAACAGACCTATGGACGATTCACGGACTTTGCTGAGACATACACTGGCTACGCTAGCTTATCGCGGCGGGAAGACGATTCGCAACGCGCCTGCGGGGTTTGCCGAATATGGGGCGCCGGAGAGCGGGCGCATTCCGGCGAAGATATTGGCGCACATGGGGGATCTGATGGATTGGGCGCTCTCAATGGCGGATGGGAGCCGGAAGTGGCACGATTCGACACCGCTCGCGTGGGACGCGGAGGGAGAGCGGTTTTTTGCATGTGTCAAGAGGTTCGACGACTACCTGGCTTCGGATCAGCCGCTCCAGGCGACGGCGGAGAAGCTGTTTCAGGGGCCGATTGCCGACGCGCTTACGCACGTAGGGCAGTTGGCCATGCTGCGCAGAATGGCGGGCGCGCCGATTCAGGGCGAGAATTACTTTGCGGCAGAGATCACGGTGGGGCGGGTGGGGGCGGACCAGGCGGCGCCGCGGAAACCGTTCTAGGTCAGAAGTCGTTATTTAGTAGATAACTTATTTTTCTTGATTGTTGCCTATTTAATTAACACTTCGGGTGGTTGTTTTGTGATATCAAGGGCAACCGCAACGGCGGCGGACGAGAGTGGGCGCTGTTAAAATAGGCGTTGGTCAATTCTGCGTTTGAGGGAGAATCCTGTGGCCTCCGACGAAGTCGTTGTTGCTCCGCAATCCGCTCCGGCATCCGAGATTCCGCAACTTCCTAACCATAAAGTGAAAGTGAAAAAGTTGGGGCAGCGCGCGTGCAACGAAAAAGACGCGAAGGGGAAGTTCTGCGGCGGGCATTTGAAGCGCTGGTTTTACGTCGATGACGTGGTGGAGCAGGAGTGCGGGTGCGTGGAGAAGGCCTGGGGGACGGGGGCGGAAGTCTACCGGTGCGAGTTCTGCAAGACGCTGTATTTGCCGAACCCGGAGGAGCCGCGCGGGGTGAACGTGGGCGGCGTGGGGCAGTTGTCGATTTTCGGGATTACGATTCAGCCGAAGGAAGAGAAGAAGGCGTAGGCCCACACAATCGCACCGAGCGCGATGGTGTGGGGCACCCGCGAACGGGACACAAGTCACAACAGGAACATCAGGACGTTAACGTCAGGACATTGACGTCAGGCCATGGAAGTCGTAACGCCGATGTTGTGAGAATTACGTAGTTACAATATCGTAAGTACATTTTGCGTCAGAGCATGAAGATTTCCGAACTTATCTACGACTGGAACCGGATTTATCCGCAGTCGCTGCGGCCGACGGGGCCGGTGCGGCTGACGGATGAAACCCTGCGCGATGGGCTGCAATCGCCGTCGGTGCGCGATCCATCGATTGACGAGAAGATTGAGATTCTGCATTTGATGGAGTCGCTGGGAATCAATTCGCTGGACCTGGGGCTGCCGGGAGCGGGGCCGCGGGCGGTGGAACATGTGACGGCGCTGGCGCGGGAGATTGTGGCGCACAAGATGAAGATTCAGCCGTACTGCGCGGCGCGCACGCACGAAAACGACATCCGGCCAATCGTGGAGATCACGCAGAAGACAGGCCTCGCGATCGAGGTGGCGGCGTTTTTGGGGTCGAGTCCGATCCGGCGGTACACGGAGGGATGGTCGATCGACTTTCTGCTGGAGACGACGGAAAAGGCCGTCCGGTACGCGGTTTCGCACGGACTGGAAGTGATGTACGTGACCGAGGATACGACGCGGTGCGATCCGGAGACGGTGAAATTGCTGAATGCGACGGCGATTGGGTGCGGGGCGAAGGCGATTGTGCTGTGCGACACGGCGGGGCATGCGACGCCGATGGGCGCGGTGGCGCTGGTGAAATTCGTGATCGAAGAGGTGATCAAGCCGTCGGGCGAGGCGATTCGGCTGGACTGGCATGGACACTGCGATCGCGGGCTGGCCACGGCGAATGCGATGGCGGCGCTGGTGGCGGGCGCGAATTGCGTGCATGCGACGGCGCTCGGACTTGGCGAGCGCGTGGGCAATACGCAGATGGATCAGATGCTGGTGAATTTGAAACTGATGGGCGTGGCGCCGTGGGACGCGCAGGATTTGAGGAATTTGAAGCGGTACTGCGACGCGGTGTCGAAGGCGACGGGCGTACCGATTCCGGCGAATTACCCGGTGGTGGGGCACGATGCGTTTCGGACGGCGACGGGAGTGCACGCGGCGGCGGTGATCAAGGCCTATAAGAAGAAGAATGTGGAGTTGGCGAACACGGTGTATTCGGGCGTGCCGTCGCACGCGTTTGGGCTGGAGCAGATTATCGACGTGGGGCCGATGAGCGGGAAGTCGAATGTGCTGTTCTGGCTGGAGAGGCACGGAGTGGCGGCGACGGAGGAGGTGGTCGACCGAATTTTCGCGCGGGCGAAGGCGAGCGACCACACGCTGAGCGAGGCGGAGATATTGGCGTGCGTGGGGAGCGGGGTGGGGTAGGGGTTTCAGGTTTCAAGGTTTCAGAGTTTCAAAGTCCCCGAGAGCAAAGGCAAGAGCAAACGCAACGACGGACCGGAGTGTCCGCACTACAGGTTACTGTCGTAACCTTCCGCTCGAGAGTGTTCCGCAGAACAATGGGAACGAGGCTTTGAATCCAAATGCTTGCGAAGTGTTCGAACGCTTCATGCACGGCTTCTTTCCGATTTCTCCATGTGGGCAGACTCTTTCAGTTTGAAAAACGACATTTGAGTGCCGATGAGCGGACGTATGGCACGGGGCGCGTGAGCGAGGCGGAATTTTTCTGGCTGTGCGAAGAATGCGCGGCAAAATACACGCTGGTGCGGAGCGTGGCAAATTGCGTGGAACTGGCTCCGGTGAAGGAACGGGCGCCGGCGGTTGCGCGGACGCGGGCTGTGGCGGCTGGGGCTGGTGCGTAGGGCTTTATTTGAGCGGGCCGCGCGGCGGAGAAAAGCAAAAGCATAGCCCTGCAACATCAACTGCAACATCGGCGTCGGCACTACGTTTGTGGGGAGGGAATGGTGTAGTTGCCGGTCAGGGAATTCGCGCGGATGCGGAGGACGTCGGCGAACATGCGCAGGCCGTCGCGGAAGGGGTGGAGGCGCGTGCCTTCGCTGTGCGACCAGACGACCGGAACTTCTTTGACGGTGAAACCGAGGCGGCGGGCGAGGAAGAGAATTTCCGGATCGAAGCCCCAGCGCTCGATGCGCTGAAGCGGGAAGATGCGCTGAGCAGCCGAGCGGCGGAAGGCTTTGAATCCACATTGCGTGTCGGCGAAATTGAGGCCGAGAAAAAGGCGCAGGGCGAGATTGAAGATGCGCCCGAGGAACTGGCGGTAGAGGGGCTGGCGCTGGGTTTGCAGGTCGGCGCGAAGCCAGCGGGAGCCGATGGCGACGTCGGCGCCGGCGGCGATGGCGGCGAAAAGTTTTTGCGCCTCGGCGATAGGGGAGGAGAGATCGGCGTCGGTGAAGAGGCAGATGTCGCCGCGAGCGTGGAGCATTCCGTTGCGGACGCTGAAGCCTTTGCCGCGGTTGCCGGGATTCTGGACGAGAAGGATTTGCGGGTGGGACTGGCCGTATTGGCGGACGATTTCGGAGGTATCGTCGCGGGAGCCGTCGTCGACAACGAGGATTTCAATGTCCCAGTTTTGCAGGCGGGAGAAGTGGAGAAGTTCGTCGAGCGTGGGGCGGAGGCGGGCGCTCTCGTTGTAGGCCGGGATGACGATGGAAATCAAAGGGATCGGGTGATCGGGTGATCGGGTCATCTGGAGATCTGGCCATCGAATGATCTAAAATCTAGCCTACCAAAATCCCGACCGACTAAAGAGACCGACTGCCCCCGATCGACCAGAAGCCAGAAAGTTCAGAACCCAGATTATCAGCAGAGCGCCTACGAAAATTGCGGCGAGTGTGTTCTGAGATCATCCGATGGCCCGATCACCAGATCGCCCGATGGTCCGATGGTTCACGCTACCTGGCGGCGTTTGGCTAGCATGTTGAAGAAAACGTCTACTAATTCTTCGTCCCAGAGGCCGGCGCGAGCCTCGTCGCGCATGGTAAGGGCGGTCTGGTCGTGGGAGAGAGCGGGCTTGTAGGGACGGGCGGTGCGGAGGGCGTCGTAGATATCGACGACCTGCAAAACGCGCGGCAGGAGCGGGATGTCGCCGTCTTTGAGGCCGTCGGGATAGCCGCTGCCGTCGGAGTGCTCGTGGTGATGGCGAATGATGGGGAGTACGAGGCGGAGGGATTTGAGCGGGCGGCAGATGGCTTCGCCGGTGACGGGATGAAGCTTCATGATGTCCCACTCGGCGGGCGTGAGATCGCTGCCCTTTTTTAGAATTTCGTCGGGGACGCGAATTTTGCCGAGGTCGTGGAGATAGCCGCCGCGGCGGAGGGCGACGATGGACTCTTCGTCGAGATTGAGAAAGCGGCCGAGATCGCTGGCGTTGCGGGCGAGGCGCTCGCAGTGGCCTTCGGTGTAGGGATCGCGGGCCTCGACGCTGAGGCCGAGGGTGCAGAGGACGGACTCGGCGGTCTCGAGCTCGTCGGTAAATTCCTTCAACTTTAAAAGAGATTTGACGCGGGCGAAAAGCTCTTCGGGGCTGATGGGCTTGGTGAGGAAGTCGTCGGCGCCGGCCTCGATCGATTTGAGACGGTCTTCATGAGCGTTGAGGCCGGTGATCATGACGACGGGGATGAGGCGGGTGGCGGGATTTTCTTTGAGTTCGTGGCAGAGTTCGTAGCCGGTTTTGCCGGGCATGATGACGTCGAGGAGAATGAGGTCGGGGGCTTCGGCGCGGATGCGATCCTCGGCGGCGCCGGCGCTGGCGACGACGGAGGCGTGATAGCCGCGCATGATGAGCATTTCGCGCAGGAGCTCGGCGTTGAGGCGATGGTCGTCGACGATGAGGATCGATTGCTTACGACGGGTTGAAATCAAATCACCCATAAAGATATGAACCGAGGCGCGGAACAAAAGTTGTACAGAAATGAACGAGATGGTCCACCGCAGTCTCGGAGGGCCCTCAGAAAAGACAAATTCTATCTGATATTCGGAGGGCGGGTGGGCGGAAACCGAACATTTTGAGTGTGTCGGGGATCATGGCGGGAAAGATGGGGATTGTGCAGTGTTAATTCATGACCAGCAAAATGAACTGTATAAAGCTGCGCAAAGTTTTGGCGTGGGTGGTGGGATGCGGGCTGGCGCTGTGGCTGGGCGCGGGCGCGTGCGAGGCGACGACGAAGCCGCACGTGATCGTGTTTGGGAAGTGGATTTCGGCGAAATGGATGAACGCGACGGGAGAGAAGGCGCTGGACCTGAAGGTGCGCGCACTGCTGGTGGACACGCGGGTGAAAGAGTACACGACGGGGGCTCCGCATGACGTGACGGACCGGCTGTTTGTGGTGCGGCGGGCGTTTCGCATGAACGACGCGCTGCCGAACGAGAGCGCGGCGCGGTGGCAGTGGCAGCGCGGAGGATGGCTGCTGGTGGATCGGGTGACGGGGCGGGTGGCGCAGCTGAATTTGCCGGAGTTCGACGCGTTTTATTCGACGGCGAGCTGGTATCGGGATTACATAGCGTATTGCGGGGTGTCGGAAGATGGAAAGAAGTTGTATGCGGTGGTGGCGCAGGTGGGGCGGAGGAAGCCGATTTTGAAGAAAGATGTGGGCGAGGCGGGAGGAGATGCGGACCCCGATTCGGAGTGCCCGGCGCCGATGTGGGAGCGGAGTCCGATGCGAGTGACGTTTGTGCCGGACGACGATAAGAAGGTGGTGTTTTCGATTCGGAACCGGGTGGTGGATGTGGTGAGTGATGAGGAGGATGCGGAGGAGTAGTAGGGCAACTTCTTCTCCGCGGACGCACACGGATTTGCGCGCGGATTTTTGGCGTGTAGGGCTGGCTCCGCTCTGGGCAGCCCCTTCGCAATGTGCGCGAAGGATGGGGCACCCACTTTTATTATTGGAAGACAAGAACCAAGTTTGAGGATGGGTGGGCACCCGGCCGCACGGCACGGACGCGAGAACCCCAGATGAACTTCAACAGACACGTTCGGCAGTTTGCCGCGTTGTGGACGCCTCCATACTTTTAGGGCTTAGGCGGTGGCGCGGGTGGTCGCGGAGGTATGCCCTGCCTGTCTTCTCCCCAAGGCGGCCGCAGCGGTGTAATCCACGCTGGCGCAGGTCCGGGCGGTGCTTTTGGTGGCGAGCCAGGCGTTGACGCTGGCTCCGTGAGCACAGTCTCAAAAGCGCTGCGACCGTATGTACCTGCAACTAACGCGCTCGTGGGGGGCGAGGTAGCCCAGGGAATCGATTGAAGATCGAGTACAGCCACATTGGGAAGTCCTGACCCGAATGGCGCCCAACTGGCGGGACTCGAAGGGTTGTTGGCGCTGAACACACCGCGGTCGGTGCCAATGTACAGATTGGGCCCTGAGTATTGCCAATCGACGAAGATGGTATTCACATTTAGCTTCCTTGGTCCGGATCGATTTTGCCAGCTCGGTTGCCCGGAGGCCGATGGCTCCAATTCCCAGGTCCCGCCCCAGGTACCCGTGACGGCGAAGACGTGTTCAGAATTATTCGGATCGACGCTCATCGCAAGAACAGCACCGCCCGCAACGTTGTACATGCCATTGTCATTCTCGGTCCATGTTCTTCCATCGTTACTGGTCACCCACACATGTTGATCGCTCGTCGCTGCGTAGATGTAAACCGGGTCGGATGGCGCAATCGCAATCGCCGTGACGTACCGTCCCGCTTTACCCGCCTGCACCGCGGGCGGCTGCGGCCCGATGGCATTCCACGTCGGTGCCGGGGAAGCGTAGTCGGCGTCCGTCGTTTCGTATACCTGATCCGAGCCAATCAACAACCGCCTTGCATTGTATGGATCCATCACGAACGCCTTTTGCGAGTTATAAGCTAGGCCGTAATTGCCGTAGTTACCCAGCCCGTAAACATTCTGTATCAGGATCGACGTCCACTGAGTGCTCGGCTGCAACCCTGACTGCGGCGTTATCTGGGCGCGCCAAACCAGGTCGTTGTTGCTGTCATAAAGCGTGCTGTAGAGGTACGCGTAGTTACTGCCCGCCGGAGGCAGCAGAACCTTACCCGTCTCGTTTCCCTTGCCGGCGTACTGCCACACGGCATTGGGCTGAACGCTATTAACGACCATCGCCGCATACTGGTCTTGCGCTGTGCCCGCGACCGTCAGGCCGTCGAGCGTAACCGTGTAGAAGCTCGTCAACTCCAGATTGCCGATCAGGGACTCCCACGTCTTTGCTAGCGGATCGTATCGAAATAGTCCTTGGTCCGCTGTAGCCAGGACTTTTCCGCTGGCATCGAAACTGATGGTTCCCCAGTCGAAGCCGAGATTTCCCTGAGGTTGAGCCCACGCTTGGCCGCTGTTCCAGCTTTCAAAGAGGGCGTACGAGTCGTTCACGTACACGTGTTTATCGTTGCTCGGATCGACCGCCATGATCTGGTGCCACATCGCGCGGTTTTCCAGCCCGCCAGGGGTCGCCGCAAGTGCAGTCCACGTCTCGCCCTTATCCAGGGATTCGTAGCGCTGGACGGCGGTCACCTGCTGGCACGGCGTCGCCGCCGTAAGCAGCGAAACGTACAGGGCTCCGCTCGACCCCGTATCCATCTGGATCCCGCAGGCCTGCGCCGAATTCGGCAGAGTTTTCAACTGTTTCCATCTTGCGCCTCCGTCTTTGGTTCGATATACACCGTTTTGACTCGCGCCCGTTCCGCCGTTACCGGCCACCGAAACATAGATAGTCTTACCCGTCGAATCGAAGCGCGCGAACATCACGTCATAAACGTTCGAGGTCGGAAGAGCCGTCACCAGCGTCCACGATTGGCCGCCGTTGGTTGTTTCGCACAGACCCATATCGGTCGCTGCGTATTCAACCTGCTGATTGGTCGGATCAACGGCAATCGAGTAGATCGAATGATCATCGAACGGCCCACAACCGTTCGCAGATTGCGTATTGGCCTGCAGGCTCCAGCTTCCCGAAGCCCCCGCTGCACTGAAGACCAATATGCCCGCGCCCGAGCCGTACAGCCCCGCCTCAATCGGATTCGCGTTTGCAGGATTCAGCAACATGGCGTGCGGGCTGGGGCCAACCTGTAGACTTGCCTGATTCGTCGGCGGGGCGGAGGGCGCGGAAATGTTATCGGTTAGCGGTTGCCACGTGGGCGTTGCCCCGGAACTGGCATTCGAAGTTTTCCAAATACCGCCTCCGGCGGTTCCCACATAAATCACCGCTGTGTTGCTGGGATCGGCAACCGCTACATTCACACGCCCGGCATTGCCGCCTTCACCCGGGCCTGGGTTCGCCACGGGCGCGGGCCCAATTGGCACCCAACTGGAAGTCGATAAACACATCACCGGAACGGTCACGCTTGCCCCATTCATGGTGCCGCTGCCGTTGCTCCCTACCGCGCAACTCTGTCCAGCCGGCTGCGTTAGCACGCTCACACCGTAGGGCTCACCATTCAACGGGCGAACCGGGAAAACAAAAGTTCCGTTGGTTGTAACGGAAACTGTAACCCGACAGCCGGCGTCGCTCGCTTCTCCTAACACCAGCGTGTTGCCGCTGTTAAGACCAGACACCTCAGCGTGAATCGTGTAGGGTCCGGCGCAATAAAACGCCTGGCTCGGAGCCAGCCCACAAGCCGCGCACTCCCCATTCTGGCCTCCGACCGTGCACGCCCCTGCTTTGAAAGATGTCTTCCACTCGCTATTCACACACTGGTAGTTGGTGCAAGGTATGAGGGGCTGCGGTCCACACTCACCCGGCGTGCTTTGCGGTACATAACATTCGCACTCGTCAGACAGTTGTCTGCATGTCCCTTTTGCGCCGCCCCCTGCGTTACACGGCGCTCCCGGGCTCAGGCAGGTAGCCTGGGTCGCTGACTTGATCTCGCACACCTGAGCGTAGCTTCGCGATGGGGCCAGTAGTGACGCGCCTGCGATGAAAATCGCCAGCAGGAGCCGTAAAGAAACGCGCACCGAGCGCGCAGCCCATGAATTGCGCCCTGCGTTCGGATCGTATTGCGGATTCCGAGTACTAGCGTGGGTTCTTGGGAGGCCCAACACAACCATTGGAGGCACAGCGGCGATATATTCCATACGTCACTCTCCGACTCAACATAATCTCCCGGTTTGGGCTGCCGACCGACGAAGGCTGATCCATGCGAGTCTGATCACTCTTACGCGCTGATAGCGTTCCATAAAATGGGTCGGAATTCACCAAACCCAGAGCGCCCATGAAACTCCCTTGCAGTTGGCTGCGCATAACGCCGGACAGGGACACGCGTACTTCTTCGTCCGAGGTTACGAACCTGAATTCCCAGGGAAGTTACCGGTTGAAGCGTGGTCTGGCTCGCCTACTCTGTGGCCTAACTCCGAGCCTACGCGCCGGAGAACCGCAAGGTCACGCGAGGAAGTGGAGCCATTTTGCTTTTTTTGAGCAAAATGTCAAGAAAAATCTTTGTGAATATTTTCAAATTGTTTACTAATTAGCTGCGCGTCTTACGCTGCCGTTTCTTAGTCGATGGCGGGTTCTACGGTTGGGATCGTTTCATGGGTGGGGCGTTTGTGGATTTTGGCGCTCGTTACCATTATTACGCTGGCTATGATTATGGCGCTGCCCATCAATATGTAGCGGTCGATTTTTTCGTGGAGGACTAGCCAGCCTAGAAAGACTGCTACTACTGGATTGACATAGGCATAGGTGGAGACTTTGGAGGTGGGGACGTGCTGGAGGAGCCAGATGTAGGCGGTGTAGCCGATCCAGGAGCCGCAGACTACTAAGTAGAGGATGGCGCCGCCGCCGCGGGCGGTCCAGATGGGATGGGAGTTGCGCTCGACGACGAGGGCGAAGGCGAGGTTGGCGAATCCGGCGAAGACGACTTGCCAGGCGGTGGTGCTGAAGGGGTCGACGGCGGCAGTTTGCCATTTTTTGGAGAGCACGGAACCGAGAGCCCAGGAGAAGGAGCCTCCTTGAAGGGCGAGGCACCAGGCGAGTTCGCGGCGGCCGAGGGCGGTGGGATGGATGAGGGCGGGCCAGACCAGGACGGCGGCGCCGGTGATGCCGATTAGGAGGCCGATTTTGCCGCGGCGGGAGATGTGGTGATCACCGAGGAGAAGGCTGTCGAGGACCAGGAACCAGAGCGGGCTGACGGCGACGAGCAGAGCGGCGAGGCCGGTAGGGACGACGCGCTCGGCGTAGGAGAGGGTGAGATTGCCTCCCATGAGGAGAAGAATACCGACGACGGCGAGATGGGCGAGATGGCGCGGGGCGAGTAGGACGGGGCGTCCGGTGGCGGCGCAGTAGGTGAGCATGACGAGGCCGGCGACGGTGAAGCGGGCGGCGCACATGAAGGCGGGAGGAATCTGCTCGACGGCGATGCCGATGCCGAGATAGGTGGAACCCCAGAAGAGATAGACGAGGCCGAAGGCTAGGACGATCTTCCACTGGCTGGGGGGCTGGCTGTGGCTGTGGCTCGGCGAGGAAGCGGTCATAGACAGTGGAACTGGCGCGCGGAAAGGGTCAGGATAACAGAGGGGGACAGGTTTCAAGGTTGCAGGCTTTCAAGGTTTCAAGGAGTGGATGTTGCAAGGTGGGGAGGTTTCAAAGTTTCAAGGTGGAGAGGTTTCAAAGTTTCAGGGTTGGAAGGTTTCAAAGCAATTCAGTTCATCGTTGAAACTTTGAAAACTGTGTGCGTTCGCTGGTTGGAGTTGATTAGTCTTGGTGCTGGTGCTGGCGATCCACGGACCAGATTTGGGAGTCGTCTTTTTCCAGCGGGTAGACGTGGACCATCCAGTTGAAGATTACGGGATGGAACTCGCCGCCGGCGGCGTCGCATTCGGCCTGGGTGGTGATGGAGCCGTGGAGACCAAACTTCGGATTCGGCACCAGGACTTCCGCCTTGTGGCCGGCGGGAGGCGCGCAGTAATTTACGTGTTCATGCCACTGCGCAATGCTGAGCGGGATGCGCTGGTTGAGATCGTCCTCGGTGTAACGCTTGGGAGCGGTGTACATGACGCCGACAAGGCGGTAGGTGTCGCCATCTTTTTCGTAGAGGAGAGAGGTGGGATTGTCGGGATCGAAATGCGAGAAGGCGGCGAAGGCGTTGCTGTAGTTGGTGAAGTGATACTGCTTTTGCGGGATTTCGGGGTGGAAGATCTGGAAGCCGTCGTTGAGGGCGGTATGGTAGTCCTTGTATTTTTCCATGACGGCGCGGGCGGCGATGACAACTTTTTGAGCGCGCTCGGCGTCTCCGGGCTCGATGGGGCGGAGGGCGGTCATCTTCATGTGCGGGCCCATATCCATGTGCCGGCCTTCCATGGAGTGCATGACGCCGGATTCGGCGGGGGCCGCGCCGGGGTCGGTTTGGGCGGACGTGTTGGACATGTCGTGAGGCATGGTTTTCATGTCGTGCGGGCCGGCGGATGGGGCCTGGGGCGCGCCTTGCTGGGCAAAAGCGAGCGCTGAGGCGAGACAGAGCACGGCGAAGAGAGCGTTCATGGCAATCCTTTTCATGGCAATCCCCACGGATGCTACAAGAAGGTTAACACTGCGGGGAGGGGGAGTTGCGCGGGGGGCAGGTTTAAGTTGTGAAGGTTTCGGGGTTGAGGGTTTCAAAGTTTCAAAGCAATTCGATTCGCCGTGGAAACTCTGAGACCTTGAAACGTTGAAACCTTGCAACCTTGAAACCTTAGAATCTTGAAAACATTCACACCTTGAAGCCTTTAATCCTCAGCAGAGCGAACCGATTCGGCATGGGTGGTGCTGGAATGGATTCGTGAGGTTTCTTATTTGGGTGGGTGGGGGGGACAGTCCGCCCCAAGAGAATCATCACTAAAATGATGTGATGGCTGGCACTTAGTCGGGCAGTGCTTCGGAGTTAGAATTTTTCCCAATTGAGGTTAGTAGGGACCATTCGCGGAACGGGTTCCCGGTTTGGAAGGCGAATGGTTGAAGGCAAATGGTCCCGCTAACCAGTTTGCGGCACTCCCAGCCGCAACGCGTGGTAGCGGTCTTTTTGCAGCGCTCATTTTGCGGCGCTCAGTTGCAGCGCTCTGGTTGCAAAACGATCAGTCGGGCGACGAACTGAGGCAAAGGAATAGGTCTCAGCATGAATGTCACGCCCCAAAATCCGCAGAATTCAGACGCGGGAGAACGCGCGCAAGAAGAAGACCGGCTGCGGCAATCCGAGAAGATGGAGGCGATTGGGCGACTGGTGGGAGGCGTGGCGCACGACTTCAACAATCTGCTGACCGGGGTCCTGCTGTACTGCGACCTGCTGCTTCCCGAACTGGAGGGGAACGAGCGCCTGTGCCGTTATGTAGACGAGGTGCGGAAGGCGGTGGAACAAGGCGCGGCGCTGACCCGGCAACTGCTGGCGATCACGCGGAAGGAAACGCCAAACCCACATGCGCTCGACGTGAACGAGGTGGTCTTGTCGATGGATGATCTGCTGCGGCGGCTGATCGGCGAGCAAGTGGAAGTGATTCTGGAGTTGGATGCCGAGGCGGGAACGGTTTTTGCCGATGCGGGGCAGTTGCGGCAAGTTCTGCTGAACCTGGCGCTGAATGCGCGGGATGCGGTGGCGCAGGGACAGTCGGGGGGAGGAAGGATCCGGATCAGCACGGCGCGTGCGGAACGGCCGAAAAGCGCGGCGGCAGGCGACGCCGCCGAGGCCGGGAAATTGCATGAAGAACTAGAGACGGCGCCGGCGCCGATTGCCCTGGAGCGCGCGGCGGAAGCCATGAGCCGCTCGCAGCGGGCCGTCGTACTTTCCGTGGAGGACAACGGTTGCGGTATGGACCCGGAAACGCGCTCGCACGTATTTGAACTTTTCTTTACCACCAAGCAAGCCGGGGAAGGCACCGGCTTTGGGCTGGCGACGGTGCAGAGAATCGTGGGCGAACTGGATGGAGTGGTTGCGGTCGAAAGTGCGCCGGGAAGCGGCACGCGGATCGAGGTGTTTCTGCCCGCGGCGGAGCGGGGCGGCGAGGTCATGGACATTCGGACCTCTGCGAATCGTGAGCCAGGCAATCTTGAGCCGGGCAATTATGCTCTGGCGAAACGCGCGGGCGGCGATCCCATTGTCGATCCGGGCGCCGATCCTGTCGCTTATCCGGGCGGCGATCCGGTCGCTTATCCGATTAACGAACGGTTTTGTAACTCATCGCCTTCGAGTTCTCCATTACTCGAAGGTCCACTTACTAAGGGAGACTTAACATGTTAGGTTCATCTGCCGTTCCCATTTTCAATCATGCTGCGCAAGTTCATTCTCCACAACTCCAGGGAGCGAACTTCCTGAATCTGCTGATTCTGGATGAGGATCATGCGGTGCGCGAAGCGTCGCGCGAGGTAGCGCATTCGCTGGGATTCAGCGCGCATGTGGCGGAGTCGGCCGAGCAAGTCCAACGCATGCTGGACAGCCACGGGATCGACGCCGTGTTACTCGACTTGCACATGTCGGGCGGAGGGAATGGACTGGAACTTCTGCGCGCCATCAAACGGCACCGGCCGGACACGGTGGTGATCGTCGCCACCGGCTACGGAACCGTGCAGTCGGCGGTGCAGGCGATGAAGGATGGGGCCTACGACTTCGTGGCCAAACCCTTCAGCATGGAAGAACTGCGGCGATTGCTGGTGGAGGTGGCCGCGCAGTTACGGGTGAAGACGGAGAATCGTTTGCGGCGCGAGACGGTCAAGTCGCGGCACGGATTCGCCAACATCGTGGGGCACGCGCCGGAGATGGAAAAGCTGTACCGGATCATCGCGAAGGCCGGGCAGAGCACGCATCCCGTGCTGATTTTGGGAGAGAGCGGCACGGGCAAGGAGATGGTGGCCAAGGCGATTCATTCGTGCGGGCCACTGCGCAACAAGCCGTTCATCCCGGTGGATTGCGGGTCGCTGGTGCCGACGCTGATCGAGAGCGAGCTGTTTGGGCACGTGCGCGGAGCCTTCACCGGCGCGACCAATCCCAAGGATGGACTGCTAGCCATCGCCGAGGGTGGAACCGTGTTTTTGGATGAGATCGGCGAGTTGCCGGTGGACCTGCAAGCCAAGCTGTTGCGGGCGATCCAGGAGAAGGAAATTAGGCCGGTGGGAAGCGTGAGGCAGGTGCCGATCAATGTGCGCATTCTGGGCGCGACCAATCGGGATCTGGAGCAGTCAGTGAACGAAGGCACGTTTCGCCGCGACCTGTATTTCCGGCTGAATGTACTCACCCTGAGGATTCCTCCGCTGCGAGAGCGGCGGCAGGATATTCCGCTGCTGGTGGCACACATTCTGGAAAGAATCGGGCGCGACGCGGGCGTGGAAAAAACCATTTCCGATGAGGGCCTGAAGGCGCTGCTGAGTTATGACTGGCCGGGAAATGTGCGCGAACTGGAGAACTCGCTGGAGCGGGCGTGCGCGCTTTCGAGCGCGAGCGAGATTCAACTGCGCGACCTTCCCACCCATCTTTCGAGTGCGCCGGCGAGCGCGCGGGAGAGGCCGTCGAATGGAATTGTCCCGATCGCGGAACTGGAAAGGCGGACGATCATTGACGCGCTCGCGCACGTGAACGGAGACAAGATGATGGCGGCACGGCTGCTCGGGATCGGGAAGACGACTTTGTATCGGAAGCTGAAGGAGTACGAGTCCCAGGATTGAACGGTGGAACGGTTCGTCAGGACTGGAACGGGAAAGGCAGGGTGCAGTCGACCGATAAGTGGTTTGAACTCAGCGGCGGCGTTTGGCCGGAGAGTTGCACGAGTAGGCAGCATGATCTTGCTGGCAACTCCACTGGAAGGGCGAGATGAGTGCGCAGCGGCGCTCCAGGAAGCGATTGGGCAACCGGTCGTGACCGCGGAGAACCTGCTGCGGGCAACAACGCTGCTGCGCACCGGTCTATACACGGTCGCCATTTTTGACGGGCAGTTGATGGAGAGCGAGCCGAACGAGATGGAGACGGTGATTGAGCATCTGGGGACAGTCATTCCGTTGGAGGTCAATCTGGCGATCAGCGGAATGGCCCGCCTGGTGCGGCAAGTGAAGGCAGCGCTGCGGCGGCGGAAACAAGAGATGGCGGCGGCGCGGCAAGCGGCCGTGCGAGCGCTCCACGGCGAATTGAATGGCACCCTGACGACGGTGCTTCTGAATTGCGAACTGGCCATGCAAGTTGCGGATGCGCCGGCGCAAGTGACGGAACGGCTCGACGCACTCTACATGGCGGCGCAGAAGATGCGGGTTCAATTGGCGTGAAGGGAGGGAGAGACCGGCTCGCATGTTCAGATGCGCGCCGGCATTGTTTCAGCAGCTATCTCATAAGTATTGACGCTCCATACTAGCTGCAAAGGCGCACGACTCGCGCAGAGGGCATTTTTCGCAGAGCGGGCGGGCGCGGCGGCAAAGCGCCTGGCCGTGCCTTCGCAAGAGTTGGTGCGCTCCGGTCAGGGAGGGGCAATCTTTCGGAAGCTGGCCGCACAACGCCTGCTGTACGGCGCGGTAGCTGGCCGAGTAACTTTTCTGCTCGCGCGCGAAACCGAGGCGCTGCAAAACGCGCAGCCCATTCGACTCGAGGCCAAACACGGGGTACTTGCCGGCGAACATAAGGATCTTTTCCGCGCCCGGCTCGCCGATGGTGGGAAACTGGCGCAGGGTTTTCTTGGCCTTGGCGAGCGACTCGGCGAGCGCGGCATCCAGAGCGCCCTTGAGGAGAATTTGCGCGATCTCGGCACTCTGCCGCAGCCGTTCGGCGCGCAGCTCGGGAACCATCCCGCCCAGGCGTGTTACTGCCAGTAACTTCTCCGGAGGAGCTTTGAGGATTGCGTTTGGGCTGGTGCCGACTGTTTTTTGCAACTCGGCAAAGGCCCGCGCGCGCTTGTCGTCATCGGCGAGATAAGCGACGTTTTCCCAGAGCACCTGCTCGAAGGGATCGGTGACGGGCGGCGGAGGCGGAGGGCCGTAGAATTTCTTTAGCTTTGCAATAACTGCCGCAAAAGTGGGGCTCGCGGGCATGGTGTTATTTTGCTGCGTTGCGGGTTATAGCCGCGGCAGCGCGATCAAGTCCTTTTCGCACCACGTCATCCGCATCGTAGGCGAGATTGAGTGCCGGCAATTGCTCGCGCGTGAACCATTCCACTTCGGCTGCGTCGGTGCCGGCCATAAGTTCGCCGCCCGCTGGACGACAGAGATAGTCGATCAGAACATAGTGGTAGCGCACGCGGCCGTTGTCGCTCAGGATAATGCGCTCATAGACGCCGAGCATCTCTCCTACTTCGACGGCGAGGCCGGTTTCCTCGCGGGCTTCGCGAATGGTGGCCTGGCGGAGAGTTTCGCCGCATTCGAGGACGCCACCGGGCAAGGACCACTCGCCGAGCAGTGGAGGCTGGCCGCGGCGAATCAGCAGCACACGATTGTCATGGACGATCACGGCGCCGACGCCGACAAAGGGCGTTGCTGGATATTCACGGCTCATACGGCGATCTTGCAAACTCGCGTACTTATTTTGCGGCCACCTGATATTGCTCGATCTTGCCGTCGGGCATGATGCGCTCCCAGACTTCGAGCGTCTTCTGCGGGAAATGCACTTCAAATAGGCGGAAGGTCATTCCTCCGCGGTCCTGCCTGGCGGTCTGCGTAAATTCGGTGGGCGCGCCGAGCGGGCCGAGGCTCTCGCCAAAATCCTTGAGCGCCTGCTCGGTAAAATAACTGTTGCAATTGTCGGTTAGCAGCGCGCGGTCGATCTTCCCTTGCTGCAAGCCGGCGAAGATGGCGCGCGACTGTTGCTCCTCCTGGGAGGCGTCGCTCTCGCGGAACAGCAGCGCGGCGATCTTGTGCGCCACATCGCTCGAAACGCCGACCGAATCTTCATTGGTGAGAACTACTACGGCAACTTTTGCGTCGGGCAAAACCATGTTGTGGGCGGTGAAGCCGGACACCTCGCCGCCGTGTTCAATGGCGCGTTTGCCCATTTGCTGGCGAACGCCGACGCCTAAACCATAGTGAGTACCGAGTCCGTCCTTGAGCACGGTCTCGCGCTCCATTGCCGCATAAGATGCGGGTTTAAGCAGCGTCTGGTGGATCATGGCGATGTCCCATTTGGCGAGGTCCGCGGCCGGCATGGCGAGTTCACCCGCCGCGAACAGCCAGCCTTTGCCCTCTTTCGGAGCGGGACGCAGCGGGCCAATGGCATAGCGCAGATAGCCGGTTGCGTCGGTGTCGGTCAGGCGATCCTGATCGATGTTGATGACGCTCTTCATACCGAGCGGGCCAAAAATGCGCTCGCTAAGGAATTGCAGAAGCGGCTTCCCGCTGGCTTTTTCCACGATCAGTCCGGCAATGACGAAGTTGGTGTTGCTGTATTGCCATTCGGTGCCGGGATCGAAGTCGAGCGGCTTGCGCGCCCAGAGGTCGAGAATCTTCTCGGCGGTCACCGGTTTCAGCATGCTCGGCATCACGTAATCCTGCGGCCAGTAATCCTGATAGCCGGAGGTGTGCGAGAGCAGTTGGCGAATCGTGACTTCGTTGCCGCGCGTGAGATTGGGGACGAAGCGCGACACGGGATCGTCGAGCGACAACTTTCCATCCTCGGCGAGAAGCAGAATTGCGGCGGCCGTAAATTGCTTGCTGATGGAGCCGATGCTGTAGCGCATCTCGGGGCGCGCGGGGGTTGCGGGATCGACGCGCGCATTACCGTAAGCCTGGAGATATGTGATGGCGCCATTCTGAACGATGGCAATGGAGGCGCTGGGAAGGCCGGTTTCGGCGAGAGTGCGCTGGGCGAGGGAGTCAACCTTCGCGCGCATGTCCGCAGGAAGTGCGGCGGGTTGAGCAAGGAGATCGATAGCGCAGAGAGAAATAAGAAAAACCACCAGTTTGCAGATCAGCTTCATGCTCGCTCCTAGAAAACGCACCAGTATACGTCTTCGGAGTGAAGGCAGTTTGCTGCGCGCGTGAGCCCTGGGCTGTGTAATCGCAAAGAGAAGGCAACAATTAGAGTAGTCCGCACTCTGACTCGCGCTAGTAGAATCTGGTCAAGAGAAGTCCGGTGTTAAGCGTCGCCGACACGGCGCATGGAAAGGAAGAGCAAGGCTATGGAATCCTTCCCAGTTTTCTTCGCCATGATGGCCTCCTACTTTCTGATCTACTATTTCAGGAATTCGAACCCCAACGACGTCACTCGGGCGAGTAACCGCGCCGAGCAACTTGCCGCTAATCAAAAGTACGCCGAAGCTGAGCAGATCCTCCTGCGACTGGTGAAAGATATTGAGCGAAAACAAGGAAAAGACTCCCTGGAAATCGCTTCGTACCTGCGCCGGATCGCCTATCTCAAGATGAATCAAGGAGACAAGGCAGGCGCAGAACGGCTGTTTCAGCGAGTGGTCGCCATTCAGGAAAAAAGCATTGGCCCCGATTCCCCCGATCTGCTCTCGACCCTCGGATATCTGACGCAGTTCGCGCGCGCGAGGGGTGATCTCGATTCGCTTGTGGCTTTGATGAGAAGGATGCTGGCCATCATGACGGCGGCGTACGGGCACAACGATGGAAGGATGGCCGAGGTTTATAACGCGCTTGGACTCGCGGAGTACGAGAAAGGCGATGCCGCAGGAGCGAAGTCGGCATTTCGGCGGGCAGTGGAAGTCAACGAGAAAGTCGCCGAGAGGTCAACTCCACGCGAAAAGGAGTTGGCGATGAATTTGGAAAATCTCGCCACGATGCAACTTAAGGAACGCGATTTTGACGGGGCGGACTCCCTGTTCCGGCGCGCGCTCGCCATTCGCGAGAAAGTCACCGAAGCAGAGAGCGCTGAATTCGGTACTAGTGTCGCCGGACTTGGGGGAGTGCTTTTGGGAAAAAAAGATTTTGCCGCTGCGGAACCGCTGTTGCGGCGGGCCGTCGAAATCAGGGAGAAGGCTTACGGGCCGAATCATCCGCTCACTCTCCTGGCGCTCAACCAACTTGGCCAATCGCTCACGGGGAAGGGGGATACAGCGTCGGCGGAGACTTTGTTGCGGCGGATAGTCGCAGCCGAAGAGCAGGAAGCGAATCGGCCGCTTGCGATCGCAGAGGCGAAGGACAACCTCGCGGGCCTGCTTCGCGATAGAGGAGAGTTCGCAGAGGCAACAGCGCTCTACCGGCGGTCGCTGGAGATCAAGGAGAAAGAATTAAGCGCGGATCATCCCGCTATGGCCGTCCCGCTGAGAAATCTGGGGTGGCTGCTCTGGCAACAGGGTGACTTAGCCGGAGGCGAAAGGAACTTGCGCGCCGCGCTGCGGCTTGGCGAGCGTGGCGGAGAGGAGGCGAACAAGTTTGTGGCCGACGTGCTCTACAACCTGGGGCTGGTACTACGTGACAAGGGCGACCTGGCACGCGCCGAACTGCTGCTATGGCGAGCGATGGCCCTGGCGGAAAAATCACAAGGCACAGATCACCTGAACTATGCATCGGTGCTGGAAGCGATCGCATTCGTCCGCCGCGCCCAGGGCGATGCCAAGGGGAGCGTACCGCTTCTGCGGCAATCGCTGAGCGTGCAGGAGAAACGGTTCAAGCCAAACGACCCTGCCATTGCGAAAGCCCTCCTGAACCTGGCGCTCGTACTCAATGAAACTGGCGAACGCAATGAGACCGAGGCTCTGTTGCGGCGTGCGGTGTTGATTTATGAGGGTGCGCGCGCCTCGGAGGATCCCAGCCTGGGTACTGCCCTGTTTATTCTCGCGACGCTTGTCCACAAAAGAGCGCAGTTCGCGGAGGCGGAAGCTCTTTACCGGCGCGCGCTGGGGATCATGGAAAAAGTTCGAGGTCCGGAGCACCCCCAAACGGCAAATGTCATGGGCTCGCTGGCACAAGTGCTGGAGGCCACCGGCGATTTAGCCGGGGCCCGGCTACTAGCCGGTCGCGCCTACAATATTACGGCCAAGACGCTGGGAGAGAATCACACGGCAACGATCGACATGAAGACCCGCCTGAACCGCTTGATGATGAAATCGGCTCCAATTCAGGAAAGCTAGTCTCCCGCATTCCAATCAACGGCGAGAGCTATCGGTCCCGCCAACCTCCCGAAAAGCAGAAGCGTCTCACGAGTACAATACCGCGATGGCTCTCGACGAATACAAGCGCAAACGGCGTTTCGAGGAAACGCCCGAACCTCCTCCGAAGGTCGAGAAGAAGTCGAAGCACCGCTTTGTCGTGCAGAGGCATCGCGCCACGCGGCTGCATTATGACTTTCGCCTGGAGATGGAAGGCGTGCTGAAATCGTGGGCGGTTCCAAAAGGGCCGTCACTCGATGCCGCCGACAAGCGGCTCGCGATGCAGGTGGAAGATCATCCCGTCTCGTATTTCGACTTTGAGGGCACGATTCCGGAAGGCAATTACGGCGCGGGAACCGTGATGGTTTGGGACGTAGGAACGTGGGAGCCGCTGTCGCCGGTTCCGGTGGATGGGAAGTATGTTCCGGGGACGGACAAAGAAGCGGCCGCGATGCTCGCGAAGGGCGATTTGAAGTTCCGGCTGAATGGCCAACGGCTGAAGGGCGATTTCGCGCTGATCCACATCAAAGCGCGGCGCAGCGACAGTAAAGGAACGGAATGGCTGCTTATCAAGAAGAAAGACGAGCATGTAGTTGAGGGATTCGACATCGAGAAGTACGACACTTCGATTCTGACCAAGCGCACGATGGCCGGGATCGCGGGCGATGCGGATTCGGCGGAGTGGACGAGCAGCCGTCCGGCGAGCCGGGGCAAGCTCAAGGCCGCGTGGCTGGCGGAGGCGGTGGCTCGCGCGGATCGCAAGAAAGCCGCGGGTAAAAAAAAAGTCCCGGCCGCAGGCTTAAACGCAGAGGCCGCTGAGAGCGCAGAGAAAGCTAATGAAAAAACCCCTAGCACGCAGAAGCTTCCTTCCTTTCAAAATCATCGCGACGGCGGTGCGAACGGAAAATCCACGGGCGGGAGGAATGGCGGATCTGGTGTTGTCGCCGCAACCTCATTCCCCGAGAAGAAAAAAAAGAGCTCCTCTGCGAACTCTGCATCCTCTGCGGTTAAATCGGCTGCCCGCAGTAAAACAGCGGCGGCGACGAGTGAAATCGAGGGTGCGGTGCGGCGGGCTATGCCGACCGCTATCAACCCCATGCTGGCTACGGCGATCGAGAAGCCGTTCGACAATCCGGACTGGCTGTTCGAAATCAAGTGGGACGGCTACCGCGCGATCGCGTTCATCGACGATGGGCGGGTGCGATTCGTGTCGCGCAATCAGAACGATCTGACGGCGCAATTTTCGGAACTCGCGACGCTGCCAAAATTCGTCAAAGCGGGCCGCGCGATTCTCGATGGAGAAATTGTTGCGCTCGATGACGAAGGGCGCCCCTCGTTCAGCCTGATGCAGCAGCGCACCGGGTTTCGGCCGGGGAAGCCGCGTCTGCCGGGGCGCGAGGGCGTGCCGATCACTTATTACGCTTTCGATCTCCTCTATCTCAACCATCTTGATTTGCGGCGCGTGAAACTGGAAGAACGCAAGCGATTGCTGCAAGAGCTGATTACGAAAGGCGACGTGGTTCATTTTTCCGACCACTATGCGGAGAAGGGCCTCGCGCTGTTTGAGGCGGCGGCGCAAAAGGGACTGGAAGGCATTGTCGCCAAAAAGCGCAACAGTTTTTACGAGGAGACGCGGTCGCGAGAGTGGCTCAAAATCAAAATTACCAGACGGCAGGAGTGCGTGATTGGCGGCTATACCGACCCCGAAGGCAGCCGGGATTATTTTGGCGCGCTCGTGCTGGGGCTGTATGACGGGCAGCGCAGGCTGATTCATGTGGGGCAGGCCGGGACCGGTTTCGATCACAAAGCGTTGAAAGAAATGTTCGCGACGTTGACGCCGCTGGAGACGGCGAAGAATCCGTTTTACGGCGAGATTGGCGGGTTGCGGAAAGTTCATTTCGTGCAGCCGAAGCTGGTGGCCGAGATCAAATTTTCCGAGTGGACGCACGAGACGAGCGAAGGCGGCATGAAGCTGCGCGCGCCGGTTTTTATGGGCCTGCGGATGGATAAGTCTCCGGAGGAGTGCACGTTGGAGGACGCGATTCCGAAGCGCGTGCCAGCGAGTTAGTCGAAGACGCCGGTTTGCGCCACTATTTGATTTCCTTCATCGGCAGCATGGAGCCGTAGTCCTGGCCGTTAGGGGCCACGGCGCGGGCAACCACGCCGGCGAAGGCTTCGCGCAACTCGGGGAATTTTGCGACCAGAGTTCTGATGACCTGCATATTTTCTTCAAAAGTTTTTTGAGTACTCGAAATGTCGGGCGAAGAATAGCGGACGACTACGTCGAGATCGTTGCCGACGGCGAGGGGGAAGATTTCGGTCCAACGATAAGTCTTGCCGGCCGCGGTTAGCTCGACAGGGTTGCCGTCGGCGGGCATGTCGGCAGGGTGGACGGACTGGGCTTCGTCGTAGAGCTTGTCGCTCGCGAGCGTGCTCATGAAGTCGACGGGCGAGTTGAGCGCGATGGCGTCGCGGTAGAAGAGCCAGGCGTTGTGATTCTGGGATTTTTTCTTGAAGTCGCGAGCCTTGTCGAGGTACCAGTTGCCATCGTGACCGGCGGCTTCGGAGGCGCGCGCGTAGTATCCGGCTAATTTCCAATCGGCGCCGAGCTGCTGGAGAATGAGCGTCAGGGTGCGCAGCTCTTTTTCTCCGCTGACGTCGAGAATGACGACGGCGTATTTTCCGGGCGGAAGATTATTGAGAACGAAGACCGCGCTCTGGCTGGTTTGGCCGGAGGGACCGAACACGCCGCAGAGGAACTCGGCGTGGGGCAGTGGGTCGGGACCATCGGCGGTAAGAAGAAAAGGCGGGCGGGCGCTGGCGTGGGCGGCCGAAAAGATGGACTGGTTGTCCCTGAGGGCGGCTTCGACGCCGCCAAAGCTGGCGGCGAGCGCAGGGATGGAATTTTGCTTGAGGGCGGCCGCATCTCCGCGGGCGGACATTTCAAAGTAGCGCTGGGCGGCGGATTCGAGCGCGGTGCGGACGGGCGCGCCCATGTCGGGGGCGCTCAGGCAGGTTTGAGAGTAAGCCGCACCGGCGCCAAGCAGGAGTGCCACAAACGCCAGTGCGCCTCGTCGTTTCCAAAGCTTCAGGGAAGCAAGATTCACGACGAACCTCCTTTCGCATTCTACCGCCGAGGCGGGGATGTGATAGGAAATCCGGACGATCGGGGCGAGTGGCGATTTTGGGGCGGCGATCTTTTGGCGCTCGGGATATTGCCGGGCGTCGGTCGAAACCTGGTAACGTTCCGGTGGTAATAAAGACCGCAAGAAAACTCACGGTTCGCGTTCTTAAACCAGTGATAAAATCGCTTGGGGTGCGGGCGAGAGGGCGGGTTGGCTGCCGCTCGCGGAAACGGGGACGCAGATGCTGCGTAAAACGCAACTGATCGCGCGATTATTCGTGCTCCTGCTGGGGGCGGCGTTGCTCGGTCATGCCGTCGATCAGGCGACGCCGACCCCGGTGGCCCACCACAAAGCTCACAAGAAGACGGCGCCATTGGTTCTGCCGCCGCTGCCGAGCGGACCGCTGTCGCAAGTGCCGCTGGATCAGATGCCGGCGGCGGCGCCGAAGATTACCTATCAAAATGGATTGCTGACGATCAACGCGCAGAATTCGACGCTGGGCGAGATTTTGCGCCAGGTGAGAAGCGTGACGGGCGCCTCCATCGATATTCCGCCGGGCGGCGGGAACGAGCGGGTGGTGACGCAATTGGGCCCGGGAGCGCCGCGGGACGTGCTGGCGATTTTACTGAACGGAAGCTCCTTCAATTACGTGATGCTGGGGTCGATGGCCGACCCAAATTCTGTGGCGACGGTGTTGTTGACGCCGAAGCCCTCGGCGGGCGGGGTGCAGACGGCGGCCAACGTTCCGGGCAACGCGTTCGACCAGAACCAGCCGCCGCAGCCGATGATGCCAGGGCGTATGCCGCCGCAGGCCTTCCGGGATCGGATGATGATGATGCAGCAGCAGCAGCAAGGTGTGCCGGCGCAAGCTTTTCCGCCGCCACCGGCGCAGGCCGCAGCCGCGGCGGACGACAGCGACGATTCGGATGCCGACGACGATAAAGATGACGATTCCGATGCGCAGCCGGCGCCGGCGCCGGGACAGGGTCAGATTCTTCAGCCTCAACCGGACCCGAACCAGGAGGAGCAGCCGAATCCAAACGCGGGGCCAAAGACGCCGGAGCAACTGTTGCAGATGATGCGGCAGGGTCAGCAACCGGGAGGGCCGGGAGTGCCTCCGGGTGTGCCGAACCAACCGCCGAACGAATAAATGAGGGAGCGGCAGGGGTTCTTACGCCGCGACTACGTCCCGTCCCTATCGCTTCAGCCCACGGTTGGCGCCGTGGGTTTTATTTTTGCGCCGCGTCGCGGCTATGAAACCGGCAAGCACGCGACGAGAATGTCGCGCATTGCGGCGCAGCGACCGCGGCGAGATCGATTAATCGCCGCTGGCTTGAGTGGGATTGGGGATGAGTTGCGGGAGCAGGTGCGACTTGCGCTCGGGATTGAAGGCGGCTAACACACCGCAGACTGCGTAATACGCGCCGAGTACGCCGAGAACAACCGATACGATGGCGGTGCTGCCGATCAGGAAAATTGCCAAAATCGCTTCCACGTCTAAATCCTCATGAGGCCGTAATAGTGGGCCAGTCCTACCTGGCCCATCTTAAATTTGCAAAACATTAAATTTGCAAAACGTCCGCAAATCTTAATTTTGCAAATCTTTTAATTCGCCCATCGCAGCGTTGGCGCAAATCTTAGCGCCGCAACCGGCAAGTCATTTAACTGTAGCGGCATTTGACCCCGAGAACTGTTAACACCTATGATACGGGAGTCAAGCCGCGTACTTTCACTCTCCAACATTTCTGGGGACCCCGTCCACGTTACGGAAGTCCATACAGTAGTCGCTGAATGGCCATTACGAAGATTTCGGTGCGCGGTGCGCGCCAGCACAACCTGAAGAACATTGACGTCGAGATCCCGCGCAACACCCTGACGGTGATTACGGGGCTGAGCGGATCGGGCAAGTCGTCGCTCGCCTTCGACACAATTTATGCCGAAGGGCAGCGGCGATACGTGGAAACGCTGTCGGCGTATGCGCGCCAGTTTCTCGATCAGATGGAGCGGCCGGATGTGGATTCGATCGACGGGCTGAGCCCGGCGATTTCGATTGAGCAGAAAACGACCAGCCGCAGCCCGCGATCGACGGTCGGGACAATCACCGAAATTTACGATTACCTGCGATTGTTGTATTCGTCGATTGGCGTGCCGCATTGCCCGAAGTGTGGCAAGGCGATTACGCGGCAGTCGGCGGACCAGATTGTGCAGCGCGTGATGGCGCTGACGCCCGAGGACCGCGTGATGATCATGGCGCCCATCGTGCGCGGGCGCAAAGGCGAATTCAAAAAAGAGATGGAAAAGCTCGTCCAGCACGGCTTTACGCGCGCGCGCGTGGATGGGGAACTGGTCAGCCTGGAAGACGATCTGCAACTGGACAAGCGCAAAAATCACACGATTGAAGTGGTGGTGGACCGGCTGCTGGTGAAGCCGGGCATCGAGCACCGGTTGGACTTGTCGGTGTCGCTGGCGATGAAGCTGGGCGGCGGATTGGTGCTGGTCGCGGTGGTGAATGGCGAAGAGATTCTGTACTCATCGATGCTGGCGTGCCCGGACTGCGGGATCAGCGTGCCGCAACTGGAGCCGCGGTCGTTCTCGTTCAACAGCACGTACGGGGCGTGCCCGGAATGCCATGGCCTGGGCAGCCGGTATGATTTCGATCCGGGCAAGGTGATTGTGGACTGGTCAAAACCCTTGCTGGACGGGGGACTTGGGCCGGGCTCGGCGTCGCAAAATCTGATTCATGGATTGAAGCTGGTGGCCGAGGCGTATGGTCTCGATCTCGGCATGGCGTTCGAGAAATTTCCCGAGAAGATTCAGAATCTGCTGTTGTATGGCGAGCCGGCGCGCGGCGGGAAGACGGGATTCTTAGGGGTGGTTGGGTTTCTGCGGCAGAATCTCGAGTCGTCGACGTCGGAGGGCTACCGGGATTATCTGATGGACTTTATGTCTGCGAGCGAATGCCCGACGTGCCACGGGCAGCGGCTACGGCCGGAAAGTTTGGCGGTGAAGGTGAACGGGATGTCGATTGCGGATTTCACCGCGCTGCCGGTCGCGCGCTCGCTGGAGACGGCGCGCAAGATTAAGCTGAAGGGAAGGGAAGAGACGATTGCCGGGCGCATTCTGCACGAGATCGTGGAGCGGCTGGAATTTCTGGCGAATGTAGGGCTCGGCTATCTTTCGCTGGGACGGTCGGCGGCGACGCTCTCCGGCGGCGAGGGGCAGCGGATTCGGCTGGCGACACAAATTGGATCGAAATTGCGCGGCGTGCTTTATGTGCTGGATGAGCCGTCGATTGGATTGCACTCGCGCGACAACGGGCGGCTGCTGGCGGCGCTGGAGAATCTGCGCGACCTCGGCAACACGGTGCTGGTGGTGGAGCACGACGAGGAGACGATCCGCCGCGCAGATTATGTGATTGACCTGGGACCGGGCGCAGGACGGCATGGCGGCGCGCTGGTGGCGAGCGGAACGCCGCAGCAGATCATGGATTCCCCGGATTCGCTGACGGGCGCGTACATTGCGGGGCGGCAGCAGATTGCGATGCTGGCGGAGCGGCGCGGCGCAAATGGCAAGGCGATCACGATTCTGGGCGCGCGACAAAATAATCTGAAGAATCTGGATGTGGTGTTTCCGCTGGGCGTGATGACCGTGGTGACGGGCGTATCGGGGTCGGGGAAGTCGACGCTGGTGAACGACATTCTGTATCGCGCGCTGGCGCGTCAGCTCTACCACTCGCGCGAGGAACCGGGCACGCACAAGGCGATTGTGGGCGCGGAGCTGATCGATAAGGTGATACGCATCGACCAGTCGCCGATTGGGCGGACGCCGCGCTCGAATCCGGCGACGTACACGGGAATTTTTTCGCTGGTGCGCGATTTTTTTGCCATGCTGCCGGAAGCGCGCGAGCGCGGCTACAAGCCGGGCCGGTTTTCGTTTAACGTGCCGGGCGGGCGCTGCGAGGCGTGCCAGGGCGAGGGGCAGCGGCGCATCGAGATGAATTTTTTGCCCGACGTGTACGTACAGTGCGAGGTGTGCGGCGGGCACCGCTATAATCACGAGACACTGGCGGTGCGCTTTAGCGGCTATTCCATCGCGGACCTGCTGGAAATGCCGGTGTCGGATGTGCTGCAGATTCTGGAGAACATTCCGCAGGTGCGGCAGAAGCTGCAAACGCTGGTGGACGTGGGGCTGGGGTACATTCATCTGGGGCAGTCGGCCGTGACGCTGTCGGGCGGCGAGGCGCAGCGCATCAAGCTGGCGCGCGAACTGAGCAAGCGCCAGACGGGGAAGACGCTGTATCTGCTGGATGAGCCGACCACAGGTCTGCACTTTGACGATGTGCGCAAACTGCTCGACGTGCTGCACCGGCTGACGGACTTGGGCAACACGGTGATTATTATTGAGCACAATATGGACGTGATCCGGAACGCGGACTGGATCATCGATCTGGGTCCGGAGGGCGGCGAAGAAGGCGGGCGCGTGGTGGCGCAGGGCACGCCGGAGCAGGTGGCGCGAGTTAAAAAATCGTACACTGGGCAAGAGCTGGCCGCGTACTTTAACGGCTCGTTGGCGCACGGGGCGCGCAAGGGCGAGGCGCGCGCGACGGGCGCGCGGAGCTCCGGCTCACAGGAATCCGCTTGAACGCATTTCCTCAGAACGAGTCTCAGGACGAGCCGCCCGACGGCGCGGACCCGAAGCCCGGAGCAGAGATCTCGTCCGAGATCTCGCATCCTGAAATTCCCCCTGAGATCTCGGCCGGGACTGGGATCTCTCTCGGCACCGATATCTCACATGAGGTCTCGCAGCTCGAAATACCCCGCGATCCGCCGTGGAACGCTTTTGATCTTCTGCGGCTGGCGATCCTTTTTGTAGTGGCGCTGATTGTTGGAATCGTCTCAGCCATTGCAGCCGCGCATTATTGGATTTACCCGCACGCTTCGTTTGGCCACCTGCTGGGCGTTCCGCTGGTGGTTGTTGCGGGACAGGCGCTCGCCTATGTGCTGGTGCTCGCCTACATGTACGTGATGGTGACGCGCGAATATGGACGGCAAGATTTTCTGGCGGCGGTGCACTGGAACTGGCCGTCGTCGCCCGCTCTTTATGTGGCGATAGGCGGGACGCTTTCGATTGCGCTGCAAGTGCTGGCGAGCCGGCTGCCGATTCCGAAGCATCTTCCCATCGACTCTTTTTTCCGGACGCCGGCGGAGGCGTGGGCGTTAACGATTTTTGGCGTCACGCTGGCGCCGCTGATGGAAGAGATGTTGTTTCGCGCGTTTCTTTATCCGGTGGTGGCGCGTAGCATTGGCGTGATGGGCGGGATTGTTGTCACGGGATTTTGTTTTGCGCTGCTGCATAGTTCGCAGCTGGCGAATTCCTGGGGGCCGGTGCTGGTGATTTTTCTGGTGGGTATTACGATCACCGCGGTGCGCGCGTACAAAGATTCGGTGGCGGCGGGCTTGATCATTCACATCGCATATAACGGAACGATCTCGGCGCTCATGTTCGCGGCGACGGATGGGTTCCGGCATTTGGAGAAACTGCAGTAGCAGCTCTCAGTCGTCAGCTCTCAGTAAAAGCGATCCGCGATCCGCCAATGATCCGCGAATACTCACCGGCAGCGACAAGGAGATTTTACTGACAGCTGAGAGCCGATAGCTGAGAGCTTTTCCCGTGCTATCGTAGAAACTCATGTGCACTGCCAAGCGAGAGCTGCTGGAAATGCTGGCTGCGAAGTCGTTCCGGCTGGGCGAATTCAAGCTGTCGTCGGGATCGACCAGCGACTATTACGTCGACTGCCGCACGACCACGCTGGATGCCCGCGGATCGCAGCTTACGGGGCAGGTTTTTCTCGACGAGATTCACGAGCAGGGCTGGGAGCCGGCGGCGGTGGGCGGGCTAACGATGGGCGCCGATCCGATTGTGGTGGCGATTGCGGTGACAAGTGGCACGGTGCACGGATTCCTGGTGCGCAAAGCCGAGAAGCAGCACGGGACGGGGCGGCGCATTGAAGGCTTCAGCGAGCCGGGCTCTGCGGTGGTGATTGTTGACGACGTTTGCACGACGGGCGCGTCGACGGTGGATGCAATCGAGGCGGCGCGCGCGTTTGGATTTGAAATTGTCGGCGTGATGTGCCTGGTGGAGCGGCAGGACGCGCACGGGCGTCCGAATGTAGAGAAGGCTGCCGCTCCCGCGCCGTTTATTTCGATTTTTACGGCTGTCGACGTACGGAGAGAGCATCTCTCGCAGAACGCATAGGCGTCACCGGGAATGCGCGAGCTTTCGCCAACGACTAAGAACTAACGACCAACGACCCATCCCATGATCCCTGACGGATTCACCGACATTGCTCCGGGAAAGATCGCGTCGATTGTGACTTTTCTTGAGATGCGCGAACGGCCCGCGCTGGCGGAGGCTTCGACGACGCATGCGTCGTCGACCGGGCTGCGTTTGCGGCGCGTGCTGAATCCTGATCTCAATTGGTACCGGGCGCTGTACCGGCGGGCGGGTGCGCAGTGGTTCTGGTTCAGCCGACTCGAGATAACGGACGATGAACTGCGCTCGCTGCTGAACCGGCCGACCAGCGAGCTGTTTGTGGCCGAGCGCGAGGGCAGCGAGGTTGGCATGGCGGAACTGGACCGCTCGCAGCCGCCGGATGTGGAGATTACTTTCTTCGGGTTATTTCCCGAGGCGATCGGCAGGGGCCTGGGACGATCGTTAATGAGCGCGCTGCTCGATCGCGCGTGGGACAAGGCGGCGGCGCGGGTGTGGCTGCACACTTGTAACCTGGACGCTCCGGCGGCGCTGACTTTTTATATGAAGTGCGGCTTCCGGCCCTACAAGCGGGCGATCGAAGTGGCGGACGATCCGCGCATTCGGGGTATTCTGCCGGAGAACCTGGCGCCGCACGTGCCGATTATCCGTTAATCTAAAAGCTCCAAACCTTGCAAAGGCCTGACTGAGCCCTAACTGTCACGTTGACGGCAAGGCTTGGTAGCCAGCTATGGCGTGGCGCTGACTAACAACGAACGACCAACGACGAACTTATGATTCAAACCTTGGAATGGACCGACCACGGCGTAGTTTTCATCGACCAGACGAAACTCCCGACCGAAGAAGTTTATGTAACCTGCACCACGCACCAGCAGGTCGCCGACGTGATTCGCAATATGGTGGTGCGCGGCGCGCCCGCGATTGGCGTGGCGGCGGCGATGGGCATTGCGCTGGGCGCGAAGAATTCGGCGGCCAAAGCGGGCGACGATTTTGCCCACGAGTTTGATCGGATTTGCGAGAGTATCCGGCAGACGCGGCCGACGGCCGTGAACCTGTTTTGGGCGATCCGGCGGATGCGGGAAAAATTCGAATCGCTGCGGACGCAACCGATCGCGCAGATCAAGCAGTCGCTGATTGAAGAGGCGCAGCGCATGCACGCGGAAGATATCGCCGCGAACCGGGCGATGGGGCGCCACGGCGCGACGCTGATGCCCGCGAGCGGAGGCGTGCTGACGCACTGCAACGCCGGAGCGCTGGCGACCGCAGGCTACGGCACGGCACTCGGAGTGATTCGCGCCGCGGTGGAGCAGGGAAAAAAAATTCACGTGTATGCCGACGAGACGCGCCCGTTTCTGCAAGGCTCGCGTTTGACCGCGTGGGAGCTGATGAAAGACGGCATTCCGACGACGGTGATCTCCGACAACATGGCGGGCGCGATGATGAGCCAGGGAAAAATTGGCGCGATCGTGGTCGGCGCCGACCGCATTGCCGCCAACGGCGATGTGGCAAACAAAATTGGAACTTATTCGGTCGCGGTGCTGGCGAAGGAGCACGGGATTCCGTTTTATGTGGCGGCGCCGATTTCGACGGTGGACCTGGAAACGCCCGATGGGAGCGGGATTCCGATTGAGCAGCGCAACGCGCGCGAGGTGACGCACATTGCCGGGAAGCAAATGGTACCGGACGGAGTGGAGATTGAGAATCCGGCCTTCGATGTGACGCCGGCGAAGTATGTGGCGGCGATCATCACCGAGCGTGGCATTGCGCGCGCGCCGTACCAGAAGACGTTGCGCGAACTGGCGGAGAGCGCACGACTGGCGGAGAAAGCGCGGTAGGCTGAATATTGTTGACTCAAGCGCGGCGCGCAGTAGTGCCAACGCCGAAACCGCGCATCCAATAAGGAATGCCAACGGTCACTCAATCGCAACTTACATTTGAAAGCGGCGGCAAGAGCATTCGCATGGAGGCGTATGTGCCGGCGAATGGCAGCGCCAGCGCCACGTTTCCGGCGGTGATCGCGCTGCATGGCGCGGGCGGCGGTGTGGAAGGAATGGAGCGGTTTGCCGGCCTGCTGGCCGAGCAGGGATTCGCCGTTTATGTGCTGCATTATTTCGATCGCACGGGTACGGAGTATGCGGACCGGCCGACGATTATGCGCCACTTTCCCATCTGGATGAAGACGCTCTGGGATACGGTCAGCTTTGTGGAGAAGCAGGCGGCGGTGGATGGCGAGCGAATCGCGCTGCTCGGCTTTTCGCTGGGCGCATATCTGGCGCTCGCGGATTCGGCGATCGACGGGCGCATCAAGGTGGTGGTGGAGTTTTTCGGTGGTCTGCCCCGTGAGATGAAACTGTTTATGCGGCGGCTTTGTCCGACGCTGATTCTGCACGGAGAGAACGATGCAACGGTGCCGGTGGCAGAGGCATATAAGCTCCAGCAGTTGCTGGAAGAGAAAAGCGTCCCGTATGAGATGAAGATCTATCCGGGCGTAGGGCACGGATTTGAGAATGATACGTGGCGGGATGCGGGCCTCAGCGCGGTAGCGTTTCTGCGGAAGCATTTGGACGGGAGAGGCGGGTAGAGTGAGCGGCGGAACGGCATTTTTCGGCAAGAGACTGCATCTCTATTTGACCAGCCGCAAGCTGCTCCCGTAGAATAATAGTTTCGGTCCTACCCGAATATCCTCCTAGCGAATTTAGGACAAACAAAGGGAATCCGTAGCATGGCTAATCATTTTTCGGCGCTGAAGCGCGCGCGCCAGACAGAGAAACGAACCGCGCAAAACCGGCAAAGCACTTCGCAGTTGCGCACCTCGCTGCGCAGTATGCGGGAAAGTCTTGAAAAGGGCGACAAGGCGGCGGCCGGCCAAGTCTACCGCGAAACCGTGTCGGCCCTCGACAAGGCCATCAAAAAAGGCGTTTTGCACGAAAATACCGGTTCACGATACAAGTCGCGGCTGTCTGCCCGCCTGAACGCCCTGAAGTAGGTTGCCGGGGCTGGTACGAACTGCGTCATTTGTGGGGCAAATTGTTCTTGACCTGCCCCAACGGTTTGCTATACTGAAAACCGTCCCCGGACAAGAGCTGGAATCCGAACGTCCGGCATCTCGCCCGCGTGGTTGCTGGTTGCAATTTCCGAGGTTGCAGTCCGGGGTTGCAAGTCCAAAGAAAAGAGCAACTTTCGAAGTGGGCGGGGCATCTATTTGGGTAGTCCTGGCAAATCCGTCTAATCCAGCCGCTTGCAGTTGGCCAGGGTTCTGTGCCGCGACCAATCGCACGGCAGACGATCGACGGGATTTGTAGCCTGTAACTTTCCAAAGAAGGAGAAAGATCGAGAATGCGCTCCGATCGCGTTTTTGACGCGCTTCATACTTTGCGTAACCGCTATATGTTATGCCAGCTTGCCTCGAAGGCAACGCGGAAATTCCATCGACCGAACACGCGAATCCAGGAAACCATGAATGAGGTGTTCGACAAAATCGCCGTGGCCGAACGTCACGACGTCCTGAGTGAACCAGAAAACTTTGCCGAAGCACAACGGCGGGCTGCCTGAAACAGCCCCGCCGTGTGCCCACACGGCGGCAAGATTTCCCCGAGATTCCCTCCTGAACATAACCAACCGTAGGTGAATATGACCATCGCAGAACTGAAAGAAAAGAACATTACCGAGCTAACCAAGATCGCCCGATCCTTGGAGCTCCCCGGCGCCAGCGGCCTGCGCAAACAAGACTTGATCTTCAAGATCCTGCAGGCGCAAAGCGAAAAAGAAGGACACATTTTTGCCGAGGGCGTGCTGGAAATTTTGCCCGACGGCTACGGCTTTTTGCGCTCGCCCGACTACAACTACCTGCCCGGACCCGACGACATTTATGTTTCGCCGTCGCAAATCCGCAAGTTTGACCTGAAGACCGGCGACACCATCAGCGGCCAGGTGCGGCCTCCGCACGAGGGCGAGAAGTATTTTGCGCTGGTCAAGATTGAGGCGGTGAACTTCGAGTCGCCCGACGAGGCGCGCAACAAAATTCTGTTCGACAACCTGACGCCGCTTTATCCGAATGAGCGGTTGAAGCTGGAAACGGTGCGCGAAAACATCAGCGCGCGCGTGATGGACCTGCTGACGCCGCTCGGCAAAGGGCAGCGCGGCCTGATCGTTTCTCCGCCTCGCGCCGGCAAGACCATGCTGCTGCAGAATGTGGCGAACTCGATTACGACGAATCATCCCGAAGTGGTGCTGATGGTGCTCCTGATCGACGAGCGCCCGGAAGAAGTTACGGATATGCAGCGCTCAGTGAAGGGCGAGGTCATCTCGTCGACGTTCGACGAGCCCGCCGCCCGCCACGTGCAAGTCGCCGAGATGGTGATTGAAAAGGCTAAGAGATTAGTTGAGCACAAACGCGATGTGGTGATTCTTCTGGATTCGATCACGCGCCTGGCGCGCGCCTATAACACCATCGTTCCGCCATCGGGCAAGGTGCTCTCGGGCGGCGTCGATTCGAATGCATTGCAGAGGCCGAAGCGGTTTTTTGGCTCGGCGCGAAACATTGAAGAAGGCGGCTCGCTGACGATTATTGCGACGGCCCTCATCGACACCGGTTCGCGCATGGACGACGTGATCTTTGAAGAATTCAAAGGCACGGGCAACAGCGAAATTATTCTGGAGCGCAAGTTGGTCGATAAGCGCACCTTCCCGGCCATCGACATTCAGCGCTCGGGCACGCGTAAGGAAGAGTTGCTGATTCCGAAGGAAGACCTGCAACGCATCTGGGTGCTGCGCAAGGTGCTGAACCCACTGTCGCCGGTGGAAGCGATGGAGTTGCTGATTGATAAACTGAGTAAGACCCGGGCGAACAGCGAGTTCCTGTCAAATATGAGTTCGCTGTAAGGGGCGTGGAGCGATTGGCGGTCCGCCTGCAAAGAAATCTTGCCTCAGCCTGATTTGAGATTAGACAAAATAAACGCCATCCGGAATGCCGGATGGCGTTTTGTTTGCGCAGAACTGCCTACTCCGAGCTGATCCTCATCCCGTAGAACGACCGGTAGACGAAGAAATAGGAAATGGCAAAGAAGGCCAGCGCCAGCGCCATTGTCAGGCCGGTGGCATGGCCTTCGGGCTTCAGAGTTTCCGCCAGTTCAACGGCCAGTAGTCCAAACAGCGTGGTGAATTTGATGACTGGGTTCATGGCCACGGAAGACGTGTCCTTGAAAGGATCGCCGACCGTGTCGCCGATGACCGTGGCGTCATGCAGCGGCGTGCCTTTCTGCTTGAGTTTGGTTTCCACAATCTTCTTGGCGTTGTCCCATGCGGCGCCGGCGTTGGCCATGAAGATGGCCTGGTACAAGCCGGAGATCGCAATCGAGATCAGGTAGCCGATGAAGAAGAACGGCTCGACGAAGGCGAAAGTCAGCGTCCCGAAGAAGACGGCAAGAAAGATGTTGAACATACCTTTCTGCGCGTACTTGGTGCAGATCTCCACCACCTTCTTGCTGTCGGCAACCGACGCTTTCTCCGATCCTTCGAGATGGATGTTGGCTTTGATGAACTCAACCGCACGATAAGCGCCGGTGGTTACAGCCTGCGTGGACGCGCCCGTGAACCAGTAGATCATCGCGCCGCCGGTAATCAGTCCCAGGAAGAACGGGGCGTGCAGCAGCGAGAGACCTTCCTTGTTCACGGTCAGCCCGTGGGTGAGCGCCATGATGATGGAAAAGATCATCGTCGTCGCTCCCACAACAGCCGTTCCAATCAGCACAGGCTTCGCCGTAGCTTTGAAGGTGTTGCCGGCTCCGTCGTTTTCTTCCAGCAAATCCTTGGAGCGGTCGAAATTCACGTCAACGTTGAAGTCCTTCTTTATTTCCGCTTTGACGTTGGGGATCTGCTCGATCAGCGACAGTTCATAGACGGACTGCGCGTTGTCGGTAACTGGACCATAGGAGTCGACGGCGATGGTCACCGGCCCCATGCCGAGGAAGCCGAAAGCCACAAGGCCGAAGGCAAAGACCGCCGGCGCGAGCATTCCGGCCGCCAGTTCCAAGCCCATCGTGCTCATGTAGTAAGCGACGGCCATCAGGGACATCATCGACAAGCCCAGATAGTAGGCGGAGAAATTGCCGGCGACAAAACCGGAAAGAATGCCGAGCGATGCGCCGCCTTCTTTCGCTGAGGTCACCACTTCGTTCACGTGGCGTGAGTTGACTGATGTGAACACTTTGACGAGCTCGGGAATCAGCGCGCCCGCCAGCGTTCCGCAGGAGATGATCGTGGCCAGCTTCCACCACTGCGTCATGTCGGTGCCGAGGCTCGGGATGATGAGATACGAAATGAAGTAAGTGGCAATGATTGAAACAATGGAAGTGAGCCAGACCAGCGAAGTCAGCGGGTGCTCGAAGTCCATTTTATCGGCGTTGCCGTACTTCGCCTTGGCGACGGCGCCGTTGACGAAGTATGCCAGCGCACTGGAGACGAGCATCATGATGCGCATGACGAAAATCCAGACCAGCAGTTGAACCTGGACAGTCGGGCTCTTTACGGCTAGCAAAATGAAAGTAATGAGCGCGACGCCGGTCACGCCGTAGGTTTCGAATCCGTCGGCCGAAGGTCCAACCGAGTCGCCGGCATTGTCGCCGGTGCAGTCGGCGATGACGCCGGGGTTGCGCGCGTCGTCTTCTTTAATTTTGAAGACGATCTTCATCAGGTCGCTGCCAATGTCGGCGATCTTAGTGAAGATGCCGCCCGCGATACGCAGTGCGGCTGCGCCGAGCGACTCGCCGATGGCGAAGCCGATGAAGCATGGTCCGGCATAGTCAGCGGGAATGAACAGCAGAATGAAAAGCATGATGAGCAGTTCGACCGAGATCAGCATCATGCCGATGGACATGCCGGCTTCAAGCGGAATCTGGTAGACCGGATACGGCTTGCCGGGAAGCGAGGCGAACGCGGTGCGCGAGTTGGCGAACGTGTTTACGCGAATGCCAAACCACGCCACGCCGTAACTGCCCGCAATTCCCACGATGCTGAACAAAAGAATGATGGGCAGCGTGACGCCAACCGATTTTCCGGGAACCGGCTTGAGCAAACCGAAGTACACGCCAATGATGATCGCGATGAAGACCCACAGCAGCATCAGGAACTTGCCCTGCGTCACGAGATAGGTCTTGCAGGTCTCGTAAATCAGCTCGGAAATCTCGCGCATGGCGCGATGCACAGGCAGATTCTTCAGGCGCATGTAAATGGCCAGGCCAAAGCCGAGTCCGAATACGCAGAACACCAGTCCAATCAGTAGGAGCTTGTGGCCGTCAATCGAGTTGTTAAGAAAACTGACCGACGACAGATCGGGTAGTTTGAGCGAAGCCTCGCCGCCGCCGGCTTCTTCGGCAGGCTGGGCGAGGGAGCAGGCAGCGGTGACAAACAAAAAAGTCGCCAGAGCAGCCGACGCTTTCGCAATCGAGCGGCTCGCGGACGCAAATCGGGCGGTCCAGGTGGGCATTCAAATCCTCCTCAAATTTCTATTCAGGGGTCACAAAGTGTGTTCTGCTCCGGCGCTTGACAGCCCCGCGCGGCACAACGGCATCGCGGAAATGCCGCCACCAGAGTTCCGACCACGCTTCCACCGCAAGGCATATAAAGAAGGAGTGCTGATTTGGCCGCGTCGGAAAATTGTTGCGCCGCCGGCACGCCCCTGGGAGCGCTGCATGCATGCAGCACAAAGCAAATGTTTATAACATCTTGCACAAGTGGGGGTCAATGACGGCCATCACCCGGCCGGTGCGTTGTTTTGCCGGGCATGCGATTGGCGCCGGGTTTGTGCGGACCCGGCGTGAATTGTCCCAGCGACTGGTCTCTTTCCGCTACACTCTCCGCATGCTCTTCATGGTGATTGAGCGCTTCAAGAGCGGCGATGCGAACGCGGTTGGCGAACGCTTCAAAACCAGCGGCCGCATGTTGCCCGCCGGCGTGACCTACGAATCGAGTTGGATGGAGATCGCGGGAGCGAAGTGTTTTCAGATCATGGAGGCGCCCAGCCGCGAGGCGCTGAATGAATGGACGGAGCGATGGAGCGACCTGGTCGACTTCGAAATTGTTTCCGTGCTGCCGTCGGCCCAGTTCTGGGCGCGGGAGACGAAAGGCTAGCGGCGAGGTTATTCGCCTGCTGAAGATTCGACGAGTTGCCGCGCTGATTTTCCCGCGCTGTTGTGGCCGTGTCGAGTTTGAACCATAAGCCTCACTACCATTCCTTAACCTTCGTTTCTCGGCATTCGCGCTTGCCGACCGGCATGATTCGCACCGCGTTCTTTATAATTGCAGTTGCACGATTGCAGTTGCGCCCATGCCTGCCTCATTGGATTCCATTCTCGCCGCCACGCGCACGCGCCTCTCTGAGCGGCGCCAGGGCATTGACCTGCGCGCGCTGGAGCGGGCTGCCGCGCAGCATGCCCCGCGTGGGTTTCGCGATCGCCTTCTGCGCGCCTCACACGACGGTATCGCCATCATCGCCGAACTGAAAAAAGCTTCGCCGTCAAAAGGCTTGATCCGCGCCGACTTTCACCCCGCCGCCCTCGCCATCGAACTCGAGCAGGCTGGCGCCGCCGCGCTCTCCGTCCTCACCGACGAGCAATTTTTCCAAGGCTCTCTCGACTACCTGCGCGCGGCATCTGCGGCGACGTCACTTCCGTGCCTGCGCAAAGATTTCATCCTCGACGAATTTCAGATCGTCGAAGCTCGCGCATACGCGGCAGATGCCGTCCTGCTCATCGTCGCGGCGCTCGATCAAAAAAAACTTGTTGCCCTGGCCGCGAGTGCGCGCTCGCACGGACTCGACGTTCTCTGCGAGGCGCACGACGAAGAGGAACTCGCGCGCGCCGTCGATGCAGGCTGCGACCTGATCGGCATCAACAGCCGCAACCTGCGCACCTTCGAGGTCACGCTCGATACGGCGCTCAAACTTGCCGCGAAGATTCCCGCCGGATGTTTGCGCGTCGCCGAAAGCGGAATTCACCGTGGCGCCGATCTAGCGCAGCTCCGCGCCGCCGGCTACCAGGCATTCCTCATCGGCGAATCGCTGATGAAACACTTACGCCCCGGCCAATCGTTGGCCAAACTACTCGAAGATTCAGCCCAGCACGAAGCCATCGCCAAGCAACAAGATTTTAGCTCGCGGCTCGAAGCTCGCGGCTCGAAGCTGGCCCTATGACCTGGATCAAGATCTGCGGGATTACGAACCTCGACGACGCGCTCGCCGCCACCGATGCGGGTGCGAACGCGATTGGTTTCGTCTTTTATCCGAAGAGCTTGCGCTACATCACACCGGAAGCCGCGCAGTTCATTGCGCAGCGATTGCCGGCGCACGTTCAAAAAGTCGGCGTGTTCGTCAATCACTCGATCGAAGAGGTGCGCGACGCCGCGAAATTGATCGGCCTCAACGCGGTGCAACTCCACGGTCACGAGGATCGGCAGTTTGCGGTCTCGCTCTTCCGCGCGCTCGCCAACGGCGCGCAGGCCAATGGGGCGCGGACAAACGGGGTGCTGGCAAGCGTCGCCGCTTCCGCCAACGGCACAACTCGTCCCACTATCTACCGCTCCTTCGCCGCCCAGATTTTCGACAAGCCCGCCGAAGAGCCCGTCGGTTGGGACCCCGTGGCTGTCGGCCTGATCGAGCCCGACGAGGCCTTCCGCGGCAAACGCGTGCACAAAATTCACGTCGCCAAAGACGGGGATCTTTTTCTGGAAACCCACGGCTTCCGCCCCGGCGTTATCTCCGGCGTGCTGCTCGACTCCTCCACCGCCTGCAAGCCCGGCGGCACCGGCGAGCCCTTTGACTGGGAGCGCGTGCAGCCCTGGGCCGGCGTCATCAACAGCATCAGCAAGCTCATCGTCGCCGGCGGCCTTTATCCCGGCAACGTGCAGGATGCGATTCACGTGCTGCATCCCTGGGGCGTCGACGTTTCCAGCGGCGTGGAAAGCGAGCCCGGCAAAAAAGATGCAAGAAAAGTCCGCGCATTTATTCAGGCCGTGCGCGCGATGGAAAAATCGAAAAACTAATCCAATGGCAACCGCAAGTGCGAACCTGAAAACTCGAGCTAAGGCTGCAACGCCGCAATCCGCGCCCGCCCCCGGCCGCTTCGGCCCCTACGGCGGCCGCTACGTGCCCGAGACGCTGATGGCCGCGCTTCAGGAACTCGAGCGCGAATATGAAAAGGCCAAGCGCGACCCAAAATTTCAAAAGCGTCTCGACCTCCTGCTCAAAACCTACGCCGGCCGCCCCACGCCGCTTTTTTTCGCCCGCCGCCTCACCGAAAAACTCGGCGGCGCGAAAATTTATCTCAAGCGCGAGGACCTGCTCCACACCGGCGCGCACAAAATCAACAACTGCCTCGGCCAGGGTCTGCTCGTCGAGCGCATGGGCAAGCGCCGCGTCATCGCCGAAACCGGCGCCGGCCAGCACGGAGTCGCCACCGCCACCGTCTGCGCGCTGCTCGGCTTCGAATGCGTCGTCTACATGGGCACCGAAGACATGCGCCGCCAGGAACTCAACGTCTTCCGCATGCGGCTGCTGGGAGCCGAAGTTCGCGGCGTCGATTCCGGCTCGCGCACCTTAAAAGATGCCATCAACGAAGCCATGCGCGACTGGGTCACCAACGTCCGCACCACGCATTACCTGCTCGGCAGCGTGCTGGGCGCGCATCCCTATCCAACGATGGTCCGCGATTTTCACCGCGTCATCGGACGCGAAGCCCGCGCCCAGATTCTCAAAGGCGAAGGCAAGCTGCCGCGCACGATCATCGCATGCGTCGGCGGCGGGTCGAACTCGATAGGAATTTTCTACGACTTCATTAAAGATAAAAAAGTCGAGCTAATCGGTGTAGAAGCCGGAGGCCGCGGCGAATCTCTAGGCGACCACGCCGCCCGCTTCCGAGGCGGCTCGCCTGGAGTCTTACAAGGCACTTACTCCTATGTGTTACAAGACAAAGCCGGCCAGATCGCGCTGACGCACTCGGTGTCGGCGGGGCTAGATTATCCATCAATAGGACCCGAACATGCCGAGTTACACGACACAGGCCGAGCCGAATACGTCCCCGCCAGCGACGCCGAAGCATTGGAAGCAACCACACTGCTGGCAAGAACCGAAGGCATAATCCCCGCCCTGGAATCCGCCCACGCCGTAGCCGAAGTAATCAAGCGCGCCCCGAAGATGAAGAAGTCAGAAGTAGTAATCGTGAACATCTCCGGCCGCGGCGACAAAGACATTGGGATTATGCGAGAGAACCTCAAGCTGGATTAACTCCCACCTTTCAAAGAACGCAAAGGTGGCCCAGCCATAAGTCATAAAAGCGTGTGCAATGTGTCGATGCCTTCGGGCAATCCCTCTAATGCCATGACTTGAACATTCTGAGCAATGGGGGAATAGCGGCGGCATATATCAGAGGCGTGCGGATCGAGGATCAAAATACGCTTCAGATTTCCGGCGACCGCCGCCCTACGCAGCAGGTCGGTGATCGCTACGTCATATGAAGGCAACGAATATCCACAAACGATCCAATCCGCGGCTCCAGCGAGATCCTCTTCGGCACTGTTCCAGACCGGCTGTAACCACGCAGGTATTTCCTTCTCGGGAACCGGTGGGATAATCGCTGCATCTCCGCGTCTCCGAAAGGCGGGACGGAGATCCTGGAACAATTCCAATCCGTCCCTCCCGCGGGACCAATTTAGCGAACCATGCAACTTGTATACGGGGACTTCCCCCTCAAGCTCAATGTGATTACCCTGATAGGCCCACGGCAATTGAGTGCCTCGCAATAATTGAGGCTTCGGAATCCCGCCGTAATAGCAACCGGGTCCGAAAACGCGCTTCATCCTCCTGTGCCTTAGCCCTCGCTCGATGAGGATATCGTAATTCGTAGTTATCGCCGCGACGTGGCCCGCCTTCCCTATCACCTCCCGCCAAAACGCGGAATGCGATTCGCAACGGAACGGGAATGTAACGCGTGCTCCGTAGCGGAAATTCGTTACTGTTGTGTCAGAGGGCAACGGGGTTGCTAAGACGGCTGCCAACAGTTCCACGGCCCACTCAAACGGTGGAATGACGCGCGCCGGGACGGGAAAATCGGGAAATGAGAAAGTCGACCCTTGTGCTTCAATCGGGGCTGTGGCCTCCAAATCACTGCGTCTTAACACTATGCTTCGTTTGCCGTCCACGTTACCGAGCGCCTGTGCTTCGGCAGGTCGGCTAAGTACTCCTCTGGATTGCGGGAGGGATTTTCAGTTGACCACATCTCGTAATCCCTCCAGACGGTATGGAATCTGCGTGCGGCAGCCTCGGAAGGGACTGCCACGCCGTGGGTGGCGAACAGATCTCTTGTCAGCGGCACGCCAGCAACATGCGAGTAGCCCGCGCCGAGGATGCAACAAATCGATTGCTTCAAGAAGTTGCTCATGACCAAGTTTCAATGGAAGCATACTGTCGAGCTATTGAAAAGAATGCTATTGTTTTAATGTCATCACCTGAAGGACTTTGCAGCTATGACCGGAATCCAGTTTGTCACCGATGAGAAGGGCCGCAAGGTCGGGGTTCTGATCGACCTGAAAAAACACGGTGCCATCTGGGAAGATTTCTGGGACGGTTTTGTCTCTGAATCGCGACGGAAAGAAAAGGGCGTTCCTTACAAGCAATATCGCGCGGCCCGCTTGAAACGCGCACGCCCCCGTGGCTAAGTATTCGCTCGACGTCAAGCACTCCGCGCGAAGAGAATTAGATTCGCTGGACGATTCTGTATTCAAGCGAATCGACCGCAAGATCTTGGCGCTTGCCGACAATCCCCGTCCTCCCGGATGTAAGAAACTGAGAGGCTACAAAGATCAATGGCGTGTTCGAGTGGGTGACTGGCGCGTAGTTTATCTCATCGATGATGAAGCGAAACTTCTCACCATAACTCGGGTCGCGCACCGGCGCGAGGTCTACGAATAAGCATTCAGGAGCTACAGCGGCCGGACGCGGCCATTCTTCTCATCCGCCAACGCGCGCTGAATCGCCGTATCAAGCCGCCCTGCCGCCAGATCGGCCTGAAGACGAGCGTCGATGGGCTGCGGAAAATGTTGCTCTAGCCAAACGTACAATTCCTCTACTTCTTGCGGCGTAAGAGTTCCGATCGCTCGTTCAATCTCTTTGACTTCGTTTATGCTCATAAATCTCTTTGAATTCTACCTGTGCCGTGGAGAATCCCCAAACTCATCGTTTCTTAGCCCTGGCACTTTTGTTTTTCATAATCCCATTTTTCCACGTAAGGTATTTATTCCTCAATAACATACACAGAAAAATCGCCTCAAAATAGTCGCCAGACCAACCCTAAGTTGTTGATTTAAAAATACTTTAATAGTAAGTCCTTATTCTTCAAAGACCTGGCCGAAATGCACACTTAAGTCTTTTGTTTTCAACGACCCCTCCAGGGGGAGATATGTACTTAATGGTAAACTTCGGCCTTCGCGACCCTCGTCTGAACTCCTCTCCAACCATTACTTCCGGCGACTCAGACCTCATCCAGCCCTCCGCAATCTACAATGCTTTCGTGCCCTTCCACTTCGAATCGAAACCCGCACTCGTCGCCTACGTAACTTGCGGTGATCCCGATCTCGCCACCACGCGCGATGTGATTCTCGCCGCGATTGAATCCGGTGCAAGCATCATCGAACTCGGCGTCCCGTTCAGCGATCCCCTCGCCGATGGACCCGTCATCCAGCGCGCCAGCGAGCGCGCCCTTGCGCACGGCACGAGCCTTGAGCACGTGCTCAAACTCGCCGCCGAAATTCGCGAGCATTCCCAATCCGTCGGGCTCGTCGTCTTCTCTTATCTCAATCCAATCCTGCGAATGGGACTCGCCAAGTTCTGCCACGTCGCGCGCGCGGCCGGAATTGACGGCACTCTGATCACCGATCTCCCCATCGAAGAGTCGGCCGAATATCTGCGCGAGGCCCGCAGGAACGACCTCGCCACCATCTTCCTCGCGGCGCCCACATCCACAGATCAGCGCCTGAAGCAGATCGCCGAAGTCTCCACCGGATTCATCTATGCCATCTCGCGTACTGGAGTCACCGGCGAGCGTCAGCAAATGTCCGGAGACGCCAAGGACCTCGTCAAGCGCATCCGCCGGTTCTCAAAGCTGCCGGTCGCAGTGGGCTTCGGAATCTCCACGCCTGAGCAGTTTGCCGCCGTCGGAAAATTTGCCGATGCCGCGGTCGTCGGCAGCGCCATCGTTCACGTCATCGAACAAAACGCGGGACGTGAAGCCGCATCTGTGGCACACTTTATTGGTTCGCTCGTAGCACGCGGCTCGTAGCTCGCGGATCGTAGCCCAAAGCTCCATGGATATTTCCGATTGGCGCCGGAAAATCGACGATGTCGACCGCAGAATGGCGGCGTTACTCAACGAACGGGCCAGCGCGGTGATCGAGATCGGAAGGCTCAAGCGGAATTCGTGCATGCCGATTTATGAGCCCGACCGTGAGAAGGACGTCATCGCCAACGTGCAGCGCAACAGCGCCGGACCCTTGCGCGATCTCGATCTGGCCAAGATCTACGAGCGGCTGTTGGACGTGATGCGCAGTATTCAGGGGCACGAAATGGGCGCCGACTCCGCGTCCAGCGGCCGCGAAACCGAACTTGATTCGCGAATGGAAGATTAAAGTGGGGCAATGCTGAGGAAAACGAGATACTTCGCTTCCTCAGATTGACAATTCGAATTGGAAGGTAAGAAAGCGCACACATGATTGTCGCAATGCAAGACCGCGCTAGTGAAGAGCAGATCCAGTATGTGATCGATCAACTGGTCCGGATGGGTTTTGAAGTGCACCGCTCCACGGGCGCGTTGAAGACGGTGCTCGGCGGCGTCGGCTCGCAAACCGATTTCGACACGCGCGAAATCGAAATGCTGGCAGGCGTGCAGGAAGTCCATCGCATCACGTCGCCATACCGCCTGGCGGGCCGCAACTTCCGTCCCGAAGGCACCATCGTAAAATTCGCCAACGGCCTGGAAATCGGCGGCAAAAATATCGTGGTCATGGCGGGGCCGTGCTCAGTCGAATCGCGCGAGCAGCTCTTCACAGTCTCCGAACAAATTGCGCAGGCAGGGGCGCGTGTGCTCCGCGGCGGCGCGTTCAAGCCGCGCTCGTCTCCGTATTCGTTTCAGGGGCTTGGCCTGGAAGGGCTGAAACTTCTGCGCGAGGCGGGCGACCGCTTCAACCTGCTCGTCATCAGCGAGGTCATGGAGATCTCGCAGATTGAGCTGATGCTGCCATATATCGACATCTTCCAGGTGGGCGCGCGCAACATGCAGAACTTCAACCTGCTGCGCGAACTGGGCAAGGTGCGCAAGCCGATTCTGCTGAAGCGGGGAATTTCCGCCACCTTCGAAGAGCTGTTGTGCTCGGCCGAATACGTATTGGCCGGCGGGAATTACGAAGTGATTCTTTGCGAGCGCGGCATTCGCACGTTTGAAACTTACACGCGCAACACGATGGACATCTCGGCGATCCCCATCATTCACAAGCTGTCGCATCTGCCGATGACGGCCGACCCTTCGCACGGCACGGGGCGGCGGGATAAAGTTGCGCCCATGGCGCGCGCCTCGGTGGCCGCGGGCGCCGATGCGCTGCTGATCGAGGTCCATCACCAGCCCGACAAGGCTTTGTCCGATGGCGCGCAGTCGCTCTACCCGCAGCAATTTGCCGATCTGATGGGCGAGATTCGCATGATCGCGCCGGCGGTGGGGCGGACGATCGCCTAGTAATTTGTAATTTGCGGATTTGTAATTGGTAATTGAAAAGCAAAACCCAAATTACAAGATGCGGGCGCGAACTTTGCAGGTCGCAAATTACAAATTGCCAATTCCTAATTACAAATGTCCTTCAAGCAGGTCACCATCATCGGCACGGGATTGATCGGAGGCTCGCTTGGCCTCGCGCTGCGCAAGCGGGGTCTGGCCGGGCGCATCGTGGGATGCGACCGCGCGCCCGTGCTCAAGCGCGCCAAAGAGTGCGGCGCCATTGATCGCGGCGTGACCAACGTCTCCGAAGCTGTCCGCGGCAGCGATCTCATCGTGCTTGCCACGCCGGTGATCGCGATCATCGATTTGATCGAGCGCCTCGGGCCCGGGCTTCCGACGCGCACGCTGGTTACCGACGTGGGCAGCACCAAATCCGAAATCGTGAAGCGCGCCACCAAGTCGTTTGGCCGCTCGGCGGCGCAACGATTTCTGGCCGGACATCCGATGGCGGGCAAAGAGAATTCGGGCGTGGAATTCGCCGACGCCGACCTGTTCGAAGGCGCAGTCTGGCTGTTCACGCCGCTGCCGCGCCAGAACCCGCACGCGGGACTTTGCGGAGAATTTCTGCACTGCGTGGAAAAAATGGGCGCGCGCGTCGTCCTGCTCGATCCTGCCGAGCATGATCGCTTCTGCGCCTGGATCAGCCATCTGCCGCAGATGATCTCCACCGCGCTGGCGGCCACGCTGGTCGACGAGTTCGGCGCCGGAGCGCCGCTGCTCGACATCGGCGGCCGCGCTCTGCGCGAAATCACGCGCATCTCCGGTTCGCCTTATTCCATGTGGCGCGACATCGCCATCACCAATCGCGGCAACATCGCCGACGCTCTCCATAAGCTTGAGCAGCGGCTCGCCCACATTCGCGAGAACCTCGACTCGCGCGAACTGGCTGCCGAATTCGAGCGTGCGCACGAGCTGAGAAAAAGTCCACCACGGAGACACGGAGACGCGGAGAAAAGAAAAAGATGAACTTCTCAGTGTCCCTGTGCCTCCGTGGTAGATTCTGGGTTTGACTTTTCTCCTGCAAAAGGAAATTCCTATAGAATTCTCTTGCCATGCACAAGGTCGTTTCGAGCGCGGAAGAGGCCATTCAGGATGTCTTCGACGGAGCCACCATCATGGTGGGCGGGTTCGGGCTCTGCGGCAATCCCGAGAATCTGATTCGTGCGCTGGCCGCCAAGGGCGTCAAGAATCTCACCACCATCAGCAACAACGCGGGCGTCGATGGCGCGGGCATGGGCCTGTTGCTCGCGAACGGCCAGATCAAGCGCCACATCGGAACCTACGTCGGCGAAAACAAATTGCTGGAAGCGATGGTGCTCGACGGCCGCGTGCAGCTTGACCTGGTGCCGCAGGGAACTTTTTCCGAGCGCATTCGCGCGGGCGGCGCGGGTATTCCAGCGTTCTTCACTCCCACTGGATTTGGCACGGTGGTCGCCGAGGGAAAGGAAGTGCGCGAGTTCGATGGGCGTCCCTTCATCATGGAGCGCGCCCTCAAGGCCGACTTTGCCTTTGTCAAAGCCTGGAAGGGCGACACTTGGGGCAATCTCGTCTATCGCAAAACAGCGCGCAATTTTAATCCCATGATGGCGACCGCGGCCAAGGTCACGATCGCCGAAGTCGAGCATCTGGTGCAGCCCGGTGAACTGGAGCCCGACTTGGTGCACACGCCGAGCGTGTACGTGAAGAGAATTTTTCAGGGCAAGGTGTTTGAGAAGAGGATCGAGAAACGCACCGTGAGGAAAGTTGCAGCGCGCTAGTAGCGGGTCGTTCGGGAGTTCCGAGCAGCTGCGTTCGCTGCGACTTCCAGAACGATGAACGCCCAACGACGGCCGACCTTGTAACCGAAGAAACTTATGCCAACCGAAACCAAGCCCGCAAAAGATACGGAAAAACGTGACCGCATCGTCAAGCGCATTGCGCGCGAATTGCGCGATGGATTCTACGTAAACCTCGGCATCGGCATGCCGACGCTGATTGCCAATTATGTTCCGCCCGGCATGGACGTGATCCTGCAAAGCGAAAATGGCATGCTCGGCATCGGGCCCTACCCAGTCGAAGGAACGGAAGACGCCGACCTGATTAACGCCGGCAAGGAAACGGTCAGCGAACTCGCCGGCACCGCATATTTTTCAAGCGCCGATTCGTTCGCCATGATTCGCGGCGGCCACATCGACCTCAGCGTGCTCGGCGCAATGGAAGTCGACGAGCAGGGCAATCTCGCCAACTGGATGATTCCCGGAAAAATGGTCAAAGGCATGGGTGGAGCGATGGACCTGGTCGCGGGCGCGCGTAGGGTCGTCGTCGCTATGGAACACGCGACCAAAGATGGTCAGCCGAAAATCTTGAAAAAATGCACGCTCCCGCTGACCGGAGTGAAAGTGGTCGATACCATCGTGACCGAGATGGCCTACATTCGCGTCACGCTCGAAGGCCTCGTGCTCGAAGAGATTGCTCCCGGACTGACCGTCGAAGACGTCCAGCGTGCCACCGAACCAAAACTGCGCATCAGCCCCCGGCTCATGACCATGCAGGGGTAGAACTTTCACCCGCTCCAGCCAGCCCGCTAAACCCGGAAAGGCGCTCGCAGCAGGCGCACCGGCAGCATAAATACTTCCCGAACCAAAGCGAGAGCTCCGTGAACGGCAATTCCGACAAGCCGGAATGGAAGCAGCAGGAGCCACACGAAGGGATAGAGGATGAGCGCGAGCAACGCCAGCGGCCAGCACAAGACGAACAGCACGCACCAGAGCAGGAAGGAGAACATGGGATATTCCTCAACAAATGATACGGCGGAACGGGAAAAAAGTTCCGATCCGGAAGCATGCCAAGGCCAAACCTGAGAATCCCGGAGAGCTAACTGGGTCAGCCAAATGCCATTGACTCCCATCGCAGCCCGCGCTACGCTTTAGGACAATGGTTGTCATACGCCCCGAAAGGGCGCACCTTCCGCAGATTCTTACCTCAGAGACAATCTTTGCGTGTAAAAAGCGGACGGGCGCGGGCCGGTCATTCCATCCAGGAACGAGAGAATTGGCATCCGAGCAGAGCCCCCAACGCTGCGGGAGGCAGCGCCAGAACCCCGAATGAAGAAGAGCATTGACCTGACCAAGAATATCGAGACCCTGTTTGGCACGCGCGATGAAAACCTGCACTTGCTGGAAGCCGGCCTGAACATCAACATCGACATGCGCGCCAACTGCATTGAACTGGAGGGCGCGCCCCGCGATGTAGCGCGCGCCGAACAGCTTTTTGCCGACTACGAACAATTGCGAAAAACCGGCTACCAGTTCCAGAACGGCGATTTGAACAGCATGTTGCGCGTGCTGGTGGGCGATCCCAATGTGACGCTGAAGGGTCTGGCGGAAGCGGGCCGGCAGCGCTCGTTCGGGCGGCGCACGGTGCAGCCGAAAAGCCCGAACCAGCGCCGCTATCTGGAGGCGATCGAAAAGCACGACATGGTCTTCGGCGTGGGGCCGGCGGGAACGGGCAAGACGTACCTGGCGGTCGCGATGGCCATTTCGGCGCTACTCAACAAGCAGGTGAACCGCATCATCCTGGCGCGGCCTGCGGTCGAGGCCGGCGAGCGGCTGGGATTTTTGCCGGGCACCCTCCAGGAAAAAATCGACCCGTACCTGCGCCCGCTCTACGACGCGCTCTTTGACATGCTCGATCCGGAGCGGGTGGAGCGATACCTGGAGAAAAATATCATCGAGATCGCGCCGATTGCCTTCATGCGCGGCCGGACGCTCAACGATTCGTTCGTGATTCTGGATGAAGCGCAGAACACAACCTCCGAGCAGATGAAGATGTTCGTGACTCGATTGGGCTTCAATTCGAAGGCCGTCATCACCGGCGACATCACGCAGATCGATCTGCCCAATGCGCGCCGCAGCGGGCTGCTGGAGGCAATTGACATTTTGCAGGGCGTGAACGGGCTGGCCTTCGTACACTTTGACGAGAGCGACGTGGTGCGGCACCACCTGGTGCAGCGGATCATTCGTGCCTATGACGAACACAAGACGCGGATCGCGGAGCAGCAGTTATTGCTGCTCGAACCCAAGACGGGAACGTCCGATGCGATAGGCCAGGTGCGAACCGCGAGCGGCGCGAAAAGAAGCGGAGAGGAAATTCCGGCGCGGGAAGCCCCTCCGGCCATTACCATGGAAGAGCCGCACGTGCGCAATTAAACTTGAGCGAGAGCCGGCTTAGGCAGCTTTTTGCCGCGCCGGACAAGGAGGAGCTTCGCGGCCCCTCCTTTCGTTTATGCCTGGTTTTGGGCGACGGGAACTGGCGGAGATGGCAAGATGGTCATCATGCGAAAGCGTGTGAAGGACCTCAATGAACTGGCGCTCAGCCGATTTGTGGCCCGGGCGCGGGGCGTCGCGAAATTGAAGGGATTGGTCGATGTGCTGGTGACGTCGAATACGGAGATGAAGTCGTTGAACCGGCGCTTTCGCGGAAAAGATCGGGCCACCGACGTGCTTTCGTTTTCCGCAGCGGCGGATGATGCGCGCAAACGATTTGCCGGTGAGTTAGCCATTTCAGCGGAGATGGCGGCCGAGAACGCGCGCGCCTTCGGTCATCCAGCGGCGGTCGAAATCAAGGTGCTGGTCCTGCATGGCGTGCTTCATCTGGCGGGCTATGACCATGAGCGAGACGGCGGGGAGATGGCGCGGTGCGAAGAGGAATTGCGCGCCCGGCTCGGCTTGCCACCGGGGCTGATTGGAAGGACCGCGCATGCGAGGAGCGTGAACTCTGGCGGTGCGGGCCGGCGAGAAACTCTGCGCGGACGCGCGGCGAGGAAGACGAGATCATGATCGGCCCCGGCATCGCGATGGTGCTGTTATTTGGCCTGCTGACGCTGGTCTCCTACGTAGACCGCCTGTACCAGGAGATTGGAAAATTTCTCTCGCGCGACTTCCAGGACAATATCGATGCGTTTGAGCAGGTGGTCGAGCCGCGACTCGGCGTGACGCGGGCGCGCGCCGCGCTTTCAATGGCGATTCTGCCGCAACTGGTAATGGCGGCGATTGCGATGATCGTCGGCTTCAGCGTGTTTCGCGATCGCGCCTGGACGATCTCCGAAGTGCTCGAGGCGACGCTGAGCCTGGTGCTGGTCATTATTCTCTTCAACCGTTTTCTGCCGTTTGTATTTTTCTCGCGCACTAATGGCCGCTGGCTGGCGCACTGGGCGATGCTTTTGCGGGGACTCATCTACCTGATCATGCCGGTGACGCTGGTGCTGGGTTTTTGCCAGTCGGTGGCGTCATTGACCCACGAGCACGCCGAGGCGCAACCCGAAACGCCGTCGGAGGCCGTGGACGCGCTGATTGAAGCGGGACAGGAAGAGGGAATTATTCAGGAGGGCGACCGCGACCTGATTCAATCGGTGGTGGAGTTCAGCGGCAAAACGGTGCGCGAAGTGATGAAGCCGCGGCCGGAGATGGTGGCGGTCGCCTCCGATTCGACCGTGGAGCAGGTGATCGAACTGCTGCGGGTGAAGCCCTTTTCGCGCCTGCCCGTGTATGAAGCGTCGATTCACAATATCAAGGGGATTCTGCACACGCAGGATGTGTTGCAGGTGGCCGACTCCGAGGCGCACACCCGCACGGTCGCGAGCCTGATGCGCAAGGACGTCTATTTTGTCCCGGAAAGTAAGTTAGTAAGTGACTTACTCCGCGAAATGCAGAAGAGTAACGTCCGGATGGCGATCGTGGTGGACGAATATGGGGGCGTCGCCGGACTCGTCACCATCGAAGACCTGGTGGAAGAGATCGTTGGCGAAATTGGCGAGGAACACGAAAAAGGCCAACTGGTGCAGGAAAGCGAGCATTCGTTTGTGGTTCCGGGAAGCATGGATGTGGACCGGCTCGACGAGTTTTTTGGGAAGCGGCCGGAGGGACGCGAATCGTCGACCATCGCGGGGCTGGTGAGCGAACTGGCGGGACGCATTCCGAAGAATGGCGAAGTGATCGAAGATGATGGGCTGAGATATGAAGTGCTGGATGCGACCGACCGGCGCGTGGAGCGGGTGCGCATCACGGCGGCGGAGCCGAAGCAGCTGAAGTTGATGTGACGGGATCCGGCGGCAAAAGAGATGCCCCACTCATTCGTTGTTTGTCGAACGAGTGGGGCCATGGAAGAGCCATTTCGTTTCGGCAGGCTAGTTTTCGCCGATTGCCGAGACGAATGCCGCGTCGCCCTTGTCAAATGACGTGCCCCAAACCACGCTAGTGGCGTCGGAAGTTGTCGTGCTCCAGACCACGCTAAAGCCGGTGTTGGCGCTGGCTCCCCAGACCACCGACGATCCCCAAACGACCGAACTTCCGGCTACGTTGGTGCCCCAGACCACCGAGGTTCCCCAGACCACCGACGATCCCCAAACCACCGAGTTGCCCGCGACCTGCGAGTTGCCATAGGAGAGAGTTACGGTCCCGTTGCTGGAGTTATAAGCGGCGGTGGGCGACAACGCCGATCCTGCCCCCGCCGGTGCTAAGTCGGTATTCGTGGAAGCGGCGTGAAGGTCAAGATAGCCCGCGCCGACCGTGAAAAGGTCGTAGTAGGCCGTGTAAGTCTGCCCGGTAACTGGATCCGAAGCCACGCTCGAGGCCGGAAACGTTTTGTAGGCGGTCTTCATCAATCGCGCTTTCATCTGATCCGGCGTCAGGGACGGATTCCGTTGCAGCAGGAGAGCGATGCCGCCCGATACGATGGGGGTGGCCATGCTGGTGCCGCTGAGCGTGAAATAGTCGGGCTTTCCATCCGTGCCCAGCACCGCATTGCCGGGATAGTAGTAAAGTAAGGTGCTGCCGGGAGCGATGACGCTGGCCGCGTAATTGCCCGGGGCGACGATGTCCGGCTTTACTACGTGATCGTAGGTCGTCGGACCCTTGGAACTGTAGCTGGCGATGCGATCGTCGGTGCGGCCGTAGGTCTGCATAGTCTTCATGCCGCCCACGGTGAGTACATAGGGATCGTTGCCGGGTGCGGCGATAGTGCCGTACCCGTTGCTGCCATTCAGGCTGACCCGTCCAAAATTGCCGGCGGCGACCACGACCACGATGCCGCTCTTCCAAGCCGATTCCACCGCCTGGCAGAGGGGGTCGTTCGCGTAGGGCGCAAATGCCGCACGCCCCAAAGATAGATTGATGATGCGAATGTTGTAGGTGCTCTTCAACGCGATCGCCTTCTGAAGGGCGGAGATCACGATGCTGTCGCTGGCGCCGCCATTGGCGTCGAGGACGCGCAGGTCCAGCAGGTTGACGTTGGTGGCCATTCCTCGTTCCGTAACGCCGCCCGAATGGTAGCCGTTGCCGCCGATGATGCCGGCGACGTGCGTGCCATGCCCGTAGGTGTCGTAGATGACATTGCCGTGCGAGTCTTTATTGGTTTGGCCAGTGAAGTCCTGGCGATACACGACGCGCGACTTGGTCTTGGCGGCGTTCCAGAAATCGAGGCTGCTGTCATTGATGCCGCTGTCAATGACGGCGACGCCGATGCCGGAACCGTCCGTTGTTTTGAACCAGTTCGTGTCATTGCCGACGGCGGTGTCGTTAATGTCGTCGAAGGCCTGGAGCGCATGGTCCACGCTGACGTAGGCGACCTTCGGATCGTTTTCCAGAGCCGCGAGCGCGCTGACCGGCAGCTTAAAGGCCGCTCCCTGAATCACGTCCAGCTTGCGCGAGAGGAGGCCGCCTTGGTTCTGCAAGCGCGCCAGAGTTTCTTTTTTCGGCGACCGCTTGTACTGCACGATGACACTGACGCTCTCGTTTCCGCCGAGACCCTGCCGGGCCTGAGTGAGCTCGTGGTTCAGTTCGGCCGATATCCGCGGCGACAGCGGTGTATGCTGCTCCTCCGCTCCATCCCATGCCTGCGCGAACGCCATCCCAGTGACCAGAACTAACGTCATGACCGCGCCTGCCATGGGTTTTCCCCAGGCCGCGCTGTGCCGTTCGTCCCGCCTTGCGGGCTTCGTTGCTTTTTGCTTGACCTTCATTGACAACCTTTCCTTACCCCAGAGCCGCTTCAGACGAGCCCCGGTCCACGACTGATCTTGCACCCGGCCTGCCACCCCTTTGCGAGGCCTAAGTCACTGAAAAAACAAGGAACTCGAGATGGGAAGCCAGGTGTGCTTGGGCCAACTTGTCTCGCTCCGGCGTGCTTGGGACACTCTGTCCCAGCCGGTTGAGCCGAAGGCAACCCTACTATCCGCTGCTGGGGCAGGCCTGAAGCTGATTAACATTGGCGTGCCCATCCACGTCGCCCGGTGAAATAGCAGCCCGGTCCCGGCGCGCAAAACCTAGTACCCTATCCTCATGGCATTTCACTCTGGATTCGTCTGCATTCTCGGCCGGCCCAACGCGGGCAAAAGCACGCTGTTGAACGCGCTGGTCGGCGAAAAGCTGGCCATCATTTCGCCCAAGCCGCAGACCACCCGGAACCGCATTCTGGGGATAATCAATCTGCCAAAGCGGGAGCAGGGCGGCAAAACGCGCGAGTCCGGCCAGATCGTGCTGATCGATACGCCGGGCGTGCATCGCTCCGGTTCGTCGCTCGGACGGAAAATGATGGCCGAGATCCGCGAGGCGCTGGACGGCTGCGATTTGATTCTGCTCATTGTTGACGGCAAGCGGAAGTGGGACGCGAGCGATGCGGATGTTCTCGATCTGGTCAAAAAGACGGCCACGCCCGCCCTCCTGCTGCTCAATAAGATTGACCTGCTCGCCGACAAACGCGACCTTTTGCCGCTGATGGCGCATTTTCAGCGGCCGGAAAACGTTCGCGGCGTAACTTTTCAGGAGATCATCCCGATTTCCGCCCTCAAGAAAAAGGGCCTCGACGAGCTGCTGGAATGCGTCGTGAAAAATCTGCCGAAGGGCCCGCGCCACTTTCCCGAGGAGCAGATCACGGACCAGCCCGTGCGATTCATGGCGTCAGAAATGATCCGCGAGCAGGTTCTGATGCAGACGCAGGAAGAGGTTCCCCATGCGGTCAGCGTGCTGATCGAGCAGTTCGATGAAGGGCCGAAGCTGGTGCGAATCGCCGCCACCATTTACTGCGAGCGCGCAGGGCAGAAAGCGATCTTGCTCGGCAAAGGCGGTCAGATGCTGAAGAAGATCGGAACCGCGGCGCGCCTCGATATTGAAAAAATGGTGGGCGCCAAGGTCTTTCTCGAGCTTTTCGTCAAGGTTCATGCGGGCTGGCGCGATTCCCGGCAATTTGTCGAGGAACTCGACTGGCGCCGCCAATTCCAACAATTCGGCGCGGAGCAGGGACCGAAATCAGAGTGAAACGTATGCCCGGGAGGGTTCCAGGATCCGCGGGATAGCGCTTGTGCCGCTTCTCCGGCTGAGGTTTGACCAAGATTGGCCGATATCGAAAAAAGTTGCATCATTCTTCATAACTGCCTACAATTCACAAACGCCTCTGAGCATCTCACTTACCGACGGGCCACTCGAGATCAGACGGCCAAGGCCACGACGCTCCCATGACCGATTCTTCGCGGGAAAAGCCGGACGGAACGGGGACGAGCCATTTCGACCTCAAGCTAAGTGTCACGCTGAGCGCGGATCGTGACGCCGTGGATCCGGTGGTGCGCAGTGTGATGGAGGTGGTGCGCCAGACCCGGTGCGCCTCGGGCCGCGAGGACGACATCGAACTGGCGCTGACCGAAGCGCTCGCCAACGCGGTCGTACACGGGGCCAAGAGCGATCCTTCCAAGATTGTGGAATGCGACGTAGCCTGCGATCCGCAGCAGGGAATGTTGATCGTGGTGCGCGATCCCGGGCCCGGCTTCGATCCTTCTAAGATTCCAGATCCCTGTGACGGAACAAACATCTATTCCCACCACGGCCGCGGCATTTTTCTGATTAACCAATTGATGGACGAGGTCCGGTTCCACAAGAATGGGACCGAGATCCACATGATTAAGAGATAGTCGTTGGCCGGCGGTCGACCGCCGTCGCCTCACTCCTTCGCCGCAATCCCCAGGCTTTTCATCTTTCGATAAAGGTGGCTGCGTTCGAGTCCGAGCACCTCGGCAGTGCGGCTTACGTTGCCGTGATTTTCGTCGAGCTTCTTAAGAATGTAATCGCGCTCGTAGGCTGCGCGCGCCTGGTGCAGCGTGGACGCCTCAACGCCGGCAACTCGCCTGCTCCCGTCGCGGTGCAGCAGCGGCGGCAGATGCTTGCGCTCGAAGCGCGTGGTGGTGGGGTTCATGATCACGATGCGTTCGATCACGTTTCGCAGTTCGCGAACATTTCCCGGCCATGAATAGCGCATCAGCGAATCGATGGCATCGTCTGTGATCTCGCGCGGACGGCGCCCATACGCCGACGCGAATTCCTTGAGAAAATGCCGCGCCAGTAACGGGATGTCTTCTTTGCGCTCGCGCACCGGCGGCACCACAAACGGAATCACATTGAGCCGGTAAAAGAGGTCTTCGCGGAAATTGCCCTTGGCAATCTCCTCCTCAAGGTCCTTATTGGTGGAGGCGATGACGCGCACGTCGACCGTGACCGCATCGTCGCTTCCCACCGGCACAAAACGCTGCTGCTCCAGAGTGCGCAAGACCTTGGCTTGCGTCTTCAGGCTCATGTCGCCCACTTCGTCGAGAAACAGGGTTCCGTGATCGGCCTTCTGAAACTTGCCTTCCTTGTCGGCGGTCGCGCCGGGAAACGAGGATTTGCGGTGCCCAAACAGTTCGCTGTCGATCAGGTCTTCGGGGAGCGCGGCGCAGTTGATCTCGACAAACGGCTCGTCTTTGCGCAAACTCCGCACGTGAATGGCATGGGCCACCAGTTCTTTGCCCGTGCCCGACTCGCCGTAAATCAGCACGCGCCCGTGAGTCGGCGCCATCAGCCCGATCTGCTGGCGCAGTGCCTTCATGGGAACGCTGTCGCCGACGATGACGCTTTTGGATTGCAGCTGTTTGCGCAGGTCAAGATTTTCGTGGCGCAGGCGGCGCGCCTCGGCCGCGTTTTTGACGAGAATCAGCGTCTTCTCCAGAGAAAGCGGTTTCTCGGCGAAATCGTAGGCCCCGAGCTTGGTCGCGCGCACCGCGGTTTCAATGGTGCCGTGTCCGGAAATCATGATGACTTCAGGGGGATCGTCGAGCGCCCGGATTTTTTCCAGCGCCTCAAGCCCGTCCATGCCCGTCAGCCATACATCCAGCAGAATGACGTCAAAGCTCAGCTTGCGCAGCTGTTCGAGGCAATCCTCGCCGCTCGGGCTGACGCTGACCTTATGACCTTCATCCTCGAGGATTCCCCGCAGAGAGTCGCGGATGCCGGATTCGTCGTCGACAATAAGAATGTGAGCCATTAGCTTGCCGCCGGCGCGCTGATCGTTTCGACCGCTACCGGCAATTCCATCACAAAGCGGCTGCCCATCGGCTTGTTCTCTTCCACGCGGATCGAGCCATTGTGATCTTGCACAATTCGGCTGACAATCGCCAGGCCAAGGCCGGTGCCGCGTTGTTTGGTGGAGAAGTAAGGAAGGAACAAGCGCTCCTTTACCTCGCGCGAAACGCCGTGCCCGGTATCGGAGACCGCCAGTTCGACCGTCTCACGGCTGGCCACGAGCGCGGTGCGGATCGTGATTTCTTTGAGCATCGCATCCTGCAACGATTCGGCGGCATTGTCGACCAGATTTGCGATCGCGCGCTTGATCGCCTCCGGATCGGCCAGAACCGCCGGTAAGTCGTGCGCCAGTTCGGTTCGCACGCGAATGCCCTCGAGCCTGCCATCGAACAGACTCAGCGCGCTTTCCACCAGGCTGTTGAGGCTCGCCGGGCGCGGATGCGAGGCAGGGAAGCGGGCCAGCACCGAGAATTCATCTACCAGTTTGCGCACGGTTTCCACCGCATGATTGATGGTGTCTGCGCACGCGCGGATTACTTCGAGCGACGCCGCATCGGGAGCGGTTCCGCGCGTTAGATGGCGGTGGATGCGTTCGGCCGAAAGAGCGATTGGGGTCAGCGGATTTTTGATCTCGTGCGCCACGCGCCGCGCCACCTCGCGCCACGCGGCCTGTTTTTGTGCGCGCAGCAGATCCGACAGGTCTTCGAAAACCAGCACATACCCCAACCTCTGCGCCGGATATTCGAGCGCCGCAACCGTGACGGCAACATTCAGTTTCGCGTGCGGCAAAGGAATTTCCATGCTCGCCGCCGTCAGTCCCATGCGATCGGCGCGGCGGAGCAGAGGCTCAAGATCCTCTAGAACGCTCCCCGGCAGCAGATCCTGAACCGGAAGCCCAACCAGCGCCGCCGGGCTGGTGAACTCCGGCCGCTCAGGATAAAACATGCGGGCAAACGCGGCATTGGCGAGCGTCACGCGGCGCGCGCCGTCAATCGAGACGACGCCGGTGGGAATGCTCTCGAGCACGATTTCGATGTAGTGGCGCCGGCTCTCGAGCGCCTCATTCGCCTTGGCAAGTTCGCGGCTGGAGGCTTCAATCTGCCGCCGGCTGGATTCCAGTTGCCCGGCCATGCTGTTGAACGACTGCACGAGTTCGGCCAACTCATCGGTCGCGCGGATGTCAACGCGGTAATCGAACTGGCCTTTCGAAATCGCCTCCGTGCCCGCCGCCAGCGCCGCCACCGGCCGATTGACCAGCTTGGAAAGAAACAAAGCAAGCCACGTCGAAGCGAACAGCACCAGCACGGTCAGAAGAAGCAGAAATCCCAGATAAATGCGGCGAACAAGTTTTCGATCGCGCGAGAGTTCAAAATAGCGCTTCTGACTGTCCTGAATCTGCTTGGCCGTCTGGGCAAATTTTGGCGGCAACGGCATGGCCACGAGCACGACACCCGTACCTTGCTGCGCCGCGCCGACAATATAGTCGGTGTCGCCCCACTGGAATTGAGGATGCTCTCCGCGCAAGGCCTGCGCCAGCGGAAAGCGGCTTTTCATCTCGGTCCACGCGGCGGGAGTGCCCAATGCGGCAGCCGCGTTCCCATCGCTCAACACGATGACGAACCCACCTTGCAGAGTAGGTACATGCTCCTGGAGCTCTTCGTTGACCGCCGAAAAATTCCCACGCGCAAACGCCTTTTGGAATTCCTCCGTTTGCGCGATCGACTGCGCCTCTGAAGTTGCGTTCTGTCCGGCATAGTCGTAAAGCAGTGCCGACATGGCCGCGGTATCGGCTCGCACTTCCTCGACCGGCTGCGAAAACCACTTGTCGATGGAGCGGTTCATCAGCCCGTATGAAAACCAGAACATCGCGATCACGGGCAAGAACGAGAGCAGCAGATTTACCACCACCAGGCGCGTGCGGAACTTCGAGCCGGCCACTCCCAGTTGCCGCTCCGCATAAAGCTTTAAAAGGTTGCGGCCCAGCACTACCGAGAGCGCGACGAAAGCCGCAAAGATCAGTCCCGTCAGGCTGACAAAAAAGAAGAGCTCCTGGTTCGTGTCTGGGCTGATGAATTTCAGATTGAACGAGCCTTGCGCCACCAGCAGCGCGAGCAGTAAAAACGCGCCGATCGCCACCACGATGACGACTTTCCGCCGGGTCGATGGTTTGTTTTCGAGATCGCGAGTTAGATTGTCGGCCGCCAAAAGTAGAGGTCTCCCCGACCCTTGCCAGAGCGGGTAATCGCCTCATTATAGTGCGGCCTGCGGGCGAACGAGAGTGGAGACGCGGCTAGCGCCCTCGGGCAAGCGCCTGGCGCAGCGCGTCATAAGCGGGTTTTGGCTGGTAGTTCCCGTCGAAGGGCAAGGCCGCGCCTCGCGTGTGTTTCGAGTGCGAGCCGATCCACGAATACTTATCGGTGAATCCCCATGTCTGGATTGCGCTGCATCCCGAGTGGTCGAGGCACGCATCGGCAATCCGCCGATAAATGTCGGCTTGCTTCCGGAGATCATCGCCGGTCGCGTTGCCCGCGCCGTCCACCGGCAGTGACACATCCATTTCCGTGATGTGCACCTGCACGCCGAGCGCCGTAAAGCGCGCGATGTTCGCGGAGATCGATGCAATATCCGGAACCTGGTCGCCAATGTGCATTTGCAAACCGACTCCATCAATCGGCACGCCCTGCTTTTTTAATTCGCGCACCATGGCATAGACCGCGTCCGATTTCCGGCCAACCTCTTCCGCCTCCGCCTCGTTATAAAAAAGAAGGGCATAGGGATCGGCCTGGCGCGCCCAGCGAAAGCACTGCGCAATGTACGCCGCGCCCATTCCCGCATCGCCGATGCCCGGCTGGTCGGACCAGATCGTGCTGCGAAGCTGGCCCGTTCGCACGCCTTCGTCAAAGGCCTCGTTTACCACGTCCCATGCGAATATCTTTCCCCGGTAATGCCCGATCACTGTCTTAATGTGAGTCTCGAGCAAATTCGCGAGTTGCTCCGGCGTGAAGCTCCCGTTCGTCAACCATGCCGGATTTTGGCGATGCCACACCAGCGTGTGCCCGCGAACCTTCATATTGTGGCGCGTGGCGAAATCGACGATCGCATCGGCCTGCGAAAAGTCGAAGGTCTGCGGATCCGGCCGCAGCGTCTCCCATTTCAGGGCGTCTTCCGGTTCCAGCATGTCGAACTCGCGGGCGAGCGTTGCGGCGTAAGCCGGCTCCGAAAGCTGCGCCGGGCGGACGGCCGCGCCGACCAGAATCCCGGAACCCTGCGCTGTGCCGCGCAACGATGTGGGCGGCGAGAGCAAGGGCGGCGAGGATGCGGCCAACGCGAAACAGATCGAAAGGCACCAAAGCGCGGCGCAAGTGGTCCGGTTCATGCTCGCACTACTTTGCGGCAGGAAGAAACTTCTGCAAAGGACAGCGCTCACACTCAGGTTGTGATGATTTGCAAAAATTCTTGCCGACGCCCACGATCAGCCCGTGCATTTCGTTGAAAACTCCCACCAGCGCCGCGCGTTTCGCGGTGCTCATGCGCGACGGCAAGTGATACGAGCCGCGCGGCAGAGCCCCTGCAATTGGCGGGGAGGCGCATTCGAGCGTCTCCTCCGCCAAGGGCGCCAGCGATCGCTCGAAAAGGGCGCGAATGTCCTCGTAGGTGGCGCGCGGCGAGATCAGCTCATGGCGCTCCAGAATGCGCCGCGTGTAAGCGTCCACCACAAACACCGGATGATTTCCTGCATACAACAGAATCGAATCGGCGGTTTCCGGGCCAATCCCGTTGAGGCCGAGCAATTCCTCGCGCAGCCGGGCCGTCGGCGCGGCGAACATGCGCGCGAGCGACCCGCCGTAGCGCCCGTCCAGAAAATTGATAAAGGTTTTAAGCCGCTGCGCTTTTTGACGAAAATATCCCGCCGATCGAATCAACTGCTCCAACTGTGGTAAGGGCGTGCGCCGGACCCCGTCCACGCTCAGAATCCGCGCTTTCCGCAAGCTCTTCATCGCCTTTTCAACATTCGTCCACGAGGTATTTTGCGTGAGATAGGCGCCCACAATTACTTCGAATCGCGTTTGCGCCGGCCACCAGTGTTGCTGTCCCCAAGCCGCGTACAGCGTTTGAAAATAATCGCGAATGCTGCGCTCGGACCCGGTCGGCGCCACGTCTCCACGAAAGACGCGCGCATCGGTTTTTTGTGATTCAGTGCGATGCATCACTTCCTTTCTACACCGAAGATCATGTTCCAGCGTGCGGCGGCCCGCCGCAAATTGTGGATTTCTGCTAGCCAATGGTCGCCCACAGCCTGTCCCGCGCTCCCCCGCTTCTGAGTACAAGTACTGAAGTTACTTTTTCAGAATTCCCAAAGGGTTGACAATTTGTGTCAGTGCGAACTCGCTGCCCCCTGATCCCCCCGGAAATCAGAGGTTTCGCACAAACCCGTCGAAACGGGAAACAGGAGAGATATGTCTCAGCGGCTGGGCGACCTGCTCGTCAAAGAAAAGGTCATTACCGCAGAGCAGTTGGAACAGGCGACGAAGCTCCAGAAAGACACTCGCTGCCGCCTCGCCTCGGCTTTGGTGAAGCTCGGCTTCCTCTCCGATGAGGATGTCACCAACTTCTTGTCGCGCCAGTACGGCGTGCCCGCCATCAATCTTTCCTATTTCGAGATCGACCCTGCCGTCATTAAGCTGATTCCGTTCGAGACCGCCAAGCGCTACCAGATTCTGCCGCTCAGCCGTGTGGGCGCATCGCTCACCATCGCCATGGTCGATCCCACCAACGTCTTCGCCATGGACGACATCAAGTTCATGACCGGCTTCAACATCGAGCCGGTCGTGGCTTCCGAAAGCTCCATCGTAGAGGGCATCGACAAAGCCTACGGCGCTTCCAAGGAGGAAGAGCTCGAGCAGGTCATGCAATCGATGAACGACTACGGCGAGGCGGGCGATATCGAGGTGCAGGCCGAAGAGCACGAGATGGAGCTGAAGGAGCTGGAAAAGGCCGCCGACGAAGCTCCGATCGTCAAGCTCGTCAACCTCGTGCTTACCGACGCGGTCAAGCGCGGCGCCAGCGACATTCACATGGAACCCTACGAAAAGGAATTCCGTGTGCGCTTCCGTATTGACGGCATTTTGCAGTCGATCATGACTCCGCCGCTCAAGCTGCGCGATGCCATCATTTCGCGCCTCAAGATCATGTCCAAGCTCGACATCAGCGAAAAGCGGCTCCCGCAGGATGGCCGCATCATGCTGAAGATGCAGATTGGCGGCAAGAAAAAGCAACTCGACTTCCGCGTCTCCACGCTCCCAACCCTGTGGGGCGAGAAGATTGTGCTCCGCTTGCTCGACAAGGAAAATCTGCGGCTCGATATGACCAAGCTCGGATTCGAGCCCGAGTCCCTCGTCAAATTTGAGAAAGCGATTCTCAAGCCCTACGGCATGGTGCTGGTCACAGGTCCGACCGGATCGGGCAAAACGAACACTTTGTATTCCGCGATCTCGCGCTTGAACCAGCCCGATACCAACATCATGACCGCCGAAGACCCAGTCGAATTTCAGTTAGGCGGCGTGAACCAGGTCCAGATGAAGGAGCAGATCGGCCTGAACTTTGCGACCGCCTTGCGCGCCTTCCTGCGGCAGGACCCCAACATCATTCTGGTCGGCGAAATCCGCGATTTTGAAACTGCGGAGATTGCCATCAAGGCCGCGCTCACCGGCCACCTGGTGTTGTCGACTCTGCACACCAACGGCGCGCCCGAAACCATTACGCGCCTGATGAACATGGGCATTGAACCGTTCCTGGTGGCAACCTCCGTGCACCTGATTTGTGCGCAGCGCCTGGTGCGGCGCATTTGCAAGGATTGCGCCGAGCCCGTCGAAATGCCCCCACAAGCCCTGATTGACGAAGGCTACACCCCCGAAGAATCCAAGACCGTCCAGATCATGAAGGGCAAAGGCTGCGCCACTTGCAACAAAACCGGCTACAAAGGGCGCACCGGGTTGTACGAAGTGATGGAAGTCGATGACGAGATGCGCGAACTGGTGTTAGTGGGCGCTTCCGTGCTCGAGTTGAAAAAGAAGGCAATTGAACGCGGCATGATCACGCTGCGCCGCAGCGGACTGACTAAGGTTGCGCAAGGCTGGACCACGCTCGAAGAAGTGGCCCGCGAAACGATCCACTAACGTACGGGAAGAAGGGAACGAACAACATGGCACTTACGCTCAGCGACCTGCTCCGCCGCATGCTTGAGATGTCGGGAAGCGATCTCCACATCACCACCAACTCGCCACCGCAAATTCGCGTGCACGGTCACCTGGTCCCGCTCGACCTGCCGCAGCTGACCCCGGCTGAGACCAAGCAACTCGCCTACAGCGTCATGACCGATTCGCAAAAGCATCGCTTCGAAGAAAACCTCGAAATGGACTTTTCCTTCGGCCTGAAAGGTCTGGCCCGCTTCCGCGCCAACGTTTTCAATCAGCGCGGCGCCACCGCCTGCGTCTTTCGTCTCATTCCCTTCGAGATCAAATCCTTCAACCAGCTCGGCCTGCCTCCGGTGGTCAGCAAGCTCTGCGACAAGCCGCGCGGATTGGTCCTCGTCACGGGGCCGACCGGCTCCGGCAAATCGACCACGCTCGCCGCCATGATCGACAAGATCAACACCGAGCGCCACGACCACATCCTCACCATCGAGGACCCGATCGAATTCGTGCACATGAACAAGAACTGCGTGGTGAACCAGCGCGAGTTGCACTCCGATACCAAGAGCTTCACCGACGCCCTGCGCGCCGCGCTTCGCGAAGACCCGGACGTGGTGCTGATCGGCGAAATGCGCGACCTGGAGACGATCGAATCGGCCTTGCGCATCGCCGAGACCGGCCACCTTACCTTCGGCACGCTCCACACCAATTCCGCATCTTCCACCATCAACCGAATTATTGACGTGTTCCCCGCGCACCAGCAGTCGCAGATTCGCGCCCAGCTCTCGCTCGTGCTTGAAGGCATTTTGTGTCAAACCCTGCTGCCCAAATCGGATAACCGGGGACGCGCCATGTGCATGGAAGTGCTGGTGCCGAATGCGGCCGTGCGCAACCTGATTCGCGAAGACAAAATTCACCAGATCTATTCGGCAATGCAGTCGGGGCAGGATAAGTACGGCATGCAGACCTTCAATCAGTCGCTGGCCACCTGCTATTTCCAAAAGCAGATCACTCTGGAGACAGCCATCGCGCGCTCCAGCAATCAGGATGAATTGCAGGAGATGATCGCGCGCGGCGTCAGCCTGCTCAACCGGCCGACATCGGCCACCACGATGCCGAAGGGCGTTGCGCACGGCAAACGGTAACTCGATTGCGGCCCGTCAGCACGCCGGGCCGCCAGACCATATTCAGGAGACAGCAGCCATGCCGGTTTTTACGTTTTCAGGGAAAACAGCCACAGGCGAAAAAGTTCAGGGAGAGCGCGTTGCCCCCAGCAAGGACGGGTTGGCGTCGCAACTCCGCAGGGAGCGCATCACTCCGCGTTCCATCCGCGAGAAGGGCAAGGAATTTTCCCTGCCGACCTTTGGCAGCAGCAAGATCAAGGTCAAGGAGGTTGCCGTATTCTTCCGGCAGTTTTCCGTCATGATCGATGCCGGCTTGCCGCTCGTGCAGTGCTTGGAAATTCTCGGCGCCAACCAGGAGAATCCGAACTTTCAGAAGACCCTGCTGGGCGTCCGGACCACGGTCGAGGGCGGCTCCACGCTCGCCAACGCCATGCGCCTCTATCCTGTCGTATTCGACGACCTAACGACCAACATGGTCGAAGCCGGCGAAACCGGCGGTATTCTCGACCTCATCCTCCAGCGTCTCGCGATCTACGTCGAAAAGGCTGTCAAACTGCGCGCGGCCATCAAGTCGGCCTTGATCTATCCCGTCGCGGTCGTCTCGCTCGCCGGGTTAATCGTGGGCGCGTTGCTCAAGTGGGTCGTCCCCATCTTTGCCAACCTCTTCGTCGGCCTCGGCGTCGCCCTGCCGCTGTCCACCCGCATCGTCATCGGGCTCAGCAGCTTTGTGGGGCACTTCTGGTGGTTCGTCATCGCCGGCATGGGCGGCTCGTTTTTTGCCGTCAAGCAGATTAAGAAGCACCCCCGCGGGCGCTATTACTTTGACGCGATGATGCTCAAGCTGCCCGTCGTCGGCGCGCTGCTGCGCAAAATCGCCGTGGCTCGTTTTACGCGAACCCTTGGCACCCTGATCACCTCGGGCGTTCCCATTCTCGAAGGCCTGGCCATCACCGCTCGCACCTCCGGCAACGCCGTTCTCGAAGAGGCGCTGATGAAGGTGCGCAAGGCGATCGAAGAAGGCCGCACCATCGTCGATCCTTTGCGCGAGTGCGGCGTCTTCCCCAACATGGTCACGCAGATGATCGGCGTCGGCGAAGCCACCGGCGCCATGGATGCCATGCTTCAGAAAATCGCCGACTTTTACGAGGACGAAGTCGATGCCGCCACCAAGGACATGCTGGCCATGCTTGAGCCGATCATCATCGGCATCCTCGGTGTGTCGATCGGCGGCATCGTAATTTCGCTCTACATGCCGCTGTTCTCCATGATCTCGAAACTGGCGGGATAGCTTCGAGCCGTGACCCGTCAGTCACGAGCCATGAGCCGGCAGGGCTCTTCGCTGTCAGGGGCGCTCGAAGCTCGCGGCTCCAAGCTCGAAGCCATGGCATGCGGAGGAATTTCAAAACTGCAACTGCGAACGACTAACGACTAATTCCATGCACTCCACCACCGATGACCGCAACTGGCTGACCTGGCTGGTCAAGGTGCGTATGCTCATCCTGATGGTCCTGCTCGCTATCGAGTTGGCTGTCATCCGACTTACACCGAGCCCCGTTCCAGTCGTTCCCTTCCTGACCGGAATGTTTCTCTGGTTCGTGCTCTCGCTCTTTTTTCTGTTTCTAGTTTCCGTGTGGAGCGAACATCGCCTGCAGGCGATCCTCCAGGTGCTCGCCGACCTCGCCATGGTTACGCTGGTCGTGCAGTTGACCGGCGGCATCGACAGCTCGCTCAACTTTCTCTATCCGCTCGTCATCGTCGTTGCCGCCATGCTCCTGCCGCGCGTGTGGGCCTACCTCAGCGCGGGGTTGGCATTCATCCTCTTTGGAACGATCCTGGAACTCGATTACTACGGCGTCATCCCGTCCTTCTCCACCTCGCACCCGAAACTGAAAGCGTTGCAGGTTGTCATCTTCGTCAACCTGTTTGCCTACTTTGCCATCGCGTACCTCGCGGCCCTGCTCGTCACCAAGCTGCGCCAGGTCGATGTCCAGCTCCAGAACGCCAGCGGCGCCCTCGAGAACCTTCAAGCCCTGCATGAAAACATCGTCGAGTCGATGAGTGGCGGCGTCATCGCCACCGGTTCCGATGGCCGCGTCACGCTGGTGAATCGCGCCGCCCAGCAACTGCTTGAGATGTCCGGCGAGAAACTGCTCGGGCGCTCGGTGGGCGATCTGTTTCAGGATCCCCTGCCCGACTTTGGCGCCGACCGCAGCGGGGCCGAGGTGCGCTACAAAAGTGCTAAGGGCTTTCGCAAGACGTTCCGTGTGCTGGTTTCCGCGCTCAACGCGCGCGGCGATCTCGGTTTCGTCTACACTTTCGACGACCTCACGGAAATCCGCCGTCTGGAGCGTGAAGTGCGCATGCAGGACCGCCTGGCAGCCGTCGGCCGCTTGGCTGCTGCCATCGCGCACGAAATCCGCAATCCCCTGACCTCGATCGCCGGCTCGGTAAGCATGTTGTCGGACGCGCCCGCCTTGAACCCCGACGAGCGCCGGCTGCTCCAGATTGTGATTCGCGAGTCCGACCGGCTCAACAACATCATCACCGATTTCCTGGCCTATTCGCGGGGCAAGCAATATCGCTTCGAGCGCGTCAACGTCGTCCCCCTGCTCGAGGACACGCTCACGCTCATCGAGCACCGTCTCCTCGCCGAGGACATCGCGATCCGCGTGCAGCGCGCCTTCTCCACGCCCGAAGCCTGGGTGCTGGCCGATGGTGACAAACTCAAACAGGTCTTCTGGAATTTTTGCGAGAACGCCGTGCGCGCCATGACAAGTGCGGGAGGCACTCTCTCGGTTTCCCTGGTCGAGCGCGGCCCTGACTGGGAGATCGGCTTCTCCGACACCGGCCCCGGAATTCCGCCGCAGCAAACCGAAAAAATCTTCGAGCCCTTCCAGTCGAACTTCGAAGGCGGCACCGGCCTCGGCCTCGCCATCGTCTACCAGATCGTCCAGGCGCACGAAGGAAAAGTGTGGGCGCGTTCCGAGGTCGGCAAAGGCTCCAGCTTCGTGCTGCGCCTGCGCCGCATGGAGCAGATGGAAGAAGCCGATCAGATCGCGCAAAAGGAATCTGTGATTGCCGCCGGACCTTCGCGCTCGAACTCCGCCCTTTCGAACTCCCCCGAAATTGCCGCCGCCGGCGCCGGAGGTGCGCGTGGGTAGCATCCTGGTCTGCGACGACGAACGGTCCATCTGCGAGTTGCTCGATATCGCTCTGCGCCGGGAGGGACACAAGGTCGAAACCGTCACCGGCGGCGAAGCGGCCCGCCACAAAATTGACAGCGCGCTCTTCGACGTCATCGTCACCGACATCAAAATGCCCGGCGTAAACGGCGTCGAGGTCCTGCGCCACGCGCACCAGGTGTCACCCGACTCGGCCGTGATTCTGATGACTGCCGTCGACGACTACGAATCCGCGGTCGAGGCCGTAAAAGCCGGCGGCGCCACCGATTACATCCGCAAAAGTCCCGGCCTCGTCGACGAGGTCAAACTCGCCGTCGCGCGCTCGCTCACCAAGGTCTCGCTCAGCCGCCAGAACTTTGCCTTACGCCGCGACGCCGCCGCGCGCAACTCGCTCGAAAATATTGTCGGCATCAGTCCCGCCATCGAAAAGCTGAAGCACACCATCCGCACCGTCGCCACGACCAGCAGCACCATCCTTATCTTTGGCGAGAGCGGAACCGGCAAAGAGCTGGTCGCTCGCGCCGTGCACACCTGCTCGCCACGCGACGCCGAAGCGTTCGTTTCGGTTAACTGCGGCGCCTTCCCCGAAACGCTGCTGGAAAGTGAGCTCTTCGGCTACGTCAAAGGCGCTTTCACCGGAGCGAGCCAGAACCGCCGCGGACTGTTCGAAGTCGCCGACCAGGGCACCATCTTCCTCGACGAGATCGCCGAAATGACCATGCCCATGCAGGTCAAACTGCTCCGCGTCTTGCAGGAGCGCACCGTTCGCCCCGTCGGCGGCACCAGCGAAATCGCCGTCGATGTGCGCGTCATCGCCGCCACCAATCGCGACCTCGATAAGCAGGTCAGCGAAGGCACGTTCCGCGAAGACCTCTATTACCGCCTCAATGTCATCCCCATCCGCGCGCCCAGCCTGCGCGAGCGCCCGGAGGACATCCCCCTGCTCGCCAATCATTTTCTGAAAAAGTATGCGCCCGGAGCCGGCAAGAGCATTCACGCCGTCAATGCGGCCTCGCTCGAAACCCTTACCGGCTACGACTGGCCGGGCAACGTTCGCCAACTCGAGAACACCATCGAGCGCGCGGTCGCGCTGGAAGCGACCGCCGAGCTGCATGTCGAGCTTCCCATCGAGCGCCCGAAAGCGCGAGCCGTCGCCGCCGGCGCCGAAGCCGCCTTCCCCATCGCAGGCTCGGTTCTGCCCAAAGGCGTGAACATGGAAAACTACGTCGAGCAGATTGAGCGCTCGCTGCTTCAGTCCGCGCTCAACCAGACCAACGGCGTGCAGGTCAAAGCCGCCGAGGTCCTCGGCATCTCCTACCGCTCCTTCCGCCATTTAATGAAGAAATACGACCTGTAGGTCTAGACCCAGATTTCATCCCAAACCCCGGGCGATTCACGGGGTCCGTCAGCGTAGTTAAAACAAACCGGGAATTTGGTCGGGGCGCGCGGATTTGAACCGCGGACCCCCTGCGCCCAAGGCAGGTGCGCTACCAGGCTGCGCTACGCCCCGACTGCTTCCGATTATAAATCACGTTTTCAATGTGACCTCGGTGACCCTCCCCATCGGTGGTGTGCGTTCGCGCCTTGCCCTCAGCTATAATTTCACTTGACCGCATGCCGAATGCACGCTACGCCCTGGTGAGTTACATTCGCAATCCAGTTGGGGAGTTCGTCGAAAACCTCCGCCGGGAGTTGCATCCCTCGCTGCCCCACATGGCCGCTCACCTCACCATCCTCCCGCCTCGCGAACTGGCGGGGACCGAAACCGCCGCCCTCGCCTTTCTCGAAGAGGCTTGCAGCCAGATTATTCCCTTCGACTTGGAATTGGGCGATGTGGAGACCTTTCTCCCCACCACGCCCACCGTGTTCATCCAGGTCAAGCGCTCCGCCTACCGCGTGCGCGAACTGCACGACCAGCTCAGCGGAAAAGCCCTTTGTTGCGCGGAAAATTGGCCCTACATCCCGCACCTGACCATCGTCAAAACCGAGCGCGATGAAGAAGCCCAGTCCGCCCTCGTCATTGCGCGCGAGCGTTGGGCGCAATTCCCAGGCAAACGCCAGGTTCGCGTCGAGGAACTCATGTTTGTCCGCGAGGCCGACGGCCAATGGCACGATTTGGCTCTCGTGCCATTAGGACGCGGCCAATTGTCTTCCAAGTCTTAATCGCCCCCTTTTCCGCCCCCCCAAAAAACCTCCAAAACCCTGACCGGACCGGCGTTTTCCCGCTCGGAAGTTCATGTACTTCTCCTCTGTTGCTATCTTTCTGCGCAAGATTACTATGGAGTTTACGGGCACCAACTGCCGGATCCCAGGCTGCGGTCGAATCGGAAATTGATCTGAAATTGTGATCTGAAAAGATCGGAACGGTGCTTTATGCAAATTGGGGTTTACGGTTCCGGCTATCTCGCGACTGTTATCTCTGCCTGCCTGGCCGATTTCGGCACTCCTGTATGCTGCTGTCACGCCGATGGCTCGCAAATCATGGAAGTCGCCAAAGGCAACATCCCTTTCTTTGAGAAAAATCTCCAGGAGGTCATTCGCCGCAACGTCCGCTCCGGCAGGCTTGTTTATTCGGCGGATCCGGAAGACCTGGCTCGCAAAGCCCAGGTGATTTTTCTCGCCGAAGATTCCTCCGAAAACCTCGAACAGATTGTCACGCGCCTCGCGCAGGCCGCTGGACGCTTCCAGGTCTTATCCGTCGTGACGCCCGTGCGCGTGGGCTTCACGCGGCAACTTGAACAGGCGCTGCGCGCGGCTAAGCTCAGCAGCCTGCTTGTCTGCCAGCCCATGTTTTTCACCAACGGATGCGCGGTCGAAGACTTCAACTGGCCCGATCGCATTATTCTCGGCACCTCTTCCAGCGAAGCCGTTTCTTCGCTCAAGCAGATATTCCATCCGCTCGTCATGCGCGGCGTTCCCGTGCTCGTCACCAATTACGAAACCGCCGAACTCGCGCGCGAAGCGACCACTGCCTTCGTCGCCACAAAAATTTCTTTCATCAACGAAATCTCCAGTCTGTGCGAGCACGTCAATGCCGACGCCGTCAGCCTTTCGCTGGCTCTCGGTCTCGACAAGAAAATTGCGCCCCGCTGCCTTCAGCCCGGCGCCGGAATGGGCGGCATCTTTGCCCAGTCCGACATGGACTCGCTCACCGAACTCGCGCGCTGCAACCGCGTCGACCTCAAGATTCTGAATGCCGCCCGCGAAGTCAATCGCAGTCTGGCCGAGCGCCTGCTCCTGAAGGTGTCGGGCGCGCTTGAAACCGTGCAGAACAAAGATGTCGGCATCCTCGGCCTCGCCTTCAAGCCCAACACCAATTCGGTTGCTGGCTCGGCTTCGGTGGAACTGGTGCAGAACCTGCTCGCCAATGGCGCGCGTGTGCGCGCCTACGATCCTGTTGCCATTCCGGAGGCGCGTCTTCAACTCAACGGCACGGTGAAGTACTGTGAGTCCGCCTACGGTGCCGCCGAGGGCGTAGACGCCCTGGTCGTGGCCACCGGTTGGTCCGAGTTCCGCACGCTCGATTTCACCAAGATCCGCCATCTCGTCCGGCGGCCCATCATCATTGACACCAAGAACCTGCTCGACTCCTCCCGTCTGCGCGCCATGGGTTTCCAGTACATGGGCGTGGGCCGGTCATAAGCCAGAGGAATACGTAAGGCCTGGCAGGATTTGCGGCAGCAATTTTGGCGAATTGCCTACGCGACCGACTCTCCCCGCAATTGTTATAATCAATCTCTGCGGTGGGAGTAGCTCAACTTGGTAGAGCATCGGACTGTGGCTCCGACGGTTGCGGGTTCAATTCCCGTCTCCCACCCCAGTTATAACCGCGCCGCCCGATGCGCACTGCTTTTCTGATCGACCGAGTTTAATCGACCGAGTTTAATCAACCGAGCACGCGCTCCCCAAGCCTTTGCCCATGCCTCAACGGATGCCCGCCATATTCTTCGGACACGGCAACCCCATGAACGCCCTCCAGCGCAATTCCTACACCGAGAAGTGGAGCGCCATTGGCCGAAGGCTGCCGCGCCCCAAGGCGATCCTCTGCGTCTCGGCCCACTGGTTCATTCAGGATGCGGCGGTCACGGTCAGCACGTCGCCGAAAACCATCCACGACTTCGGCGGATTTCCCCGCGAGCTGTATGAGGTCCAGTATCCCGTGCCCGGCGACCCGGATCTCGCCGCGCGCGTCCAGAGCCTGCTTGCGCCGCTGCCCGTCCGCCGCGACGAACGCTGGGGCCTCGACCACGGCGCTTGGTCCGTGTTGTGCCACGCCTATCCCGACGCCGACATTCCAGTTGTCGAACTGAGTATCGACGAAACTCAGCCGCCGTCGTTTCACTTCGAAATCGGCCAGCGCCTCTCCGCCTTGCGCGAAGAGGGAATCCTGATCGTAGGCAGCGGCAATCTAGTCCACAATCTGCACGCCTACGCCTGGGGACGCCACGCGCAAGAGCCCTACGATTGGGCAGTCGCGTTCGAGAACCGAGTTCGAGAGCTATTGCAGGCCGAAGAGTACCGCCCGCTGATCGACTACGAAACCAAACTAGGCCGCGAAGCGATGCTAGCCGCACCCACCCCAGACCACTACCTGCCGCTCCTCTACGTAGCCGGCACGCGCACCGCGCCCGACCAAGTCACCTTCCCAGTAGAAGGCGTAGACGGCGGCTCAATCTCAATGTTGGCAGTTGAGGTGGGCTGACCGGCCCCGAGAAAAATTCGCGCCCCTTTCGTACTCCGTGGCTCTATATAAGTTTGTATATACAACTCCTCCAACGTCTGCTACCTTTTGAGGCAGAGGCTCGCGGCGCGAGAGAAGAGCAGGTTGTCGAAGTAAGGTAAGGCAAATCAGGGTCCAACGGACCTACTCAGGAGCACGATGAATGGCGCGCAATGTATTTGAAGATCTGGGCTTCTCGCCCGAAAAAGCTGCGGCTTTAAAGCTGAAGGCCGATCTGCACTCCAAGATCGTGAAAGTCGCGTCTCGTCATTCACAGCGTGAACTGCAGAACATTCTCCAGACCTCGCAGCCCAGGATCAGCGACCTGTTGCGCGGCAAGATGTCCAAGTTCAGTCTGGAGATGCTCGTGTTTTACGCCGAGCGGTTGGGGCTCGAGACTAGCATCAAGACTCATGCGCGGACGCGGGGAGCGTCTGCGGGGGTTGCGAACTTCGCGTTATAGAGGCGGTCGCGAGAGCGAAGCGGGCAACTCAGCCCCGCACCCCAACTTCTTCCTTCTCTCTCGCCGCGTAGTGCGACTCAACATAGTCGTCCAGTATCTTCGTAAACTCCGCCACAATCTTGTCGCCCTTCAGCGTCGTGAATAGTCGCCCATCCACGTACACCGGCGCTTTCGGTTCCTCAAAAGTTCCCGGCAGCGAGATGCCCAAGTTCGCGTGCTTCGATTCGCCGGGGCCATTCACGATGCAGCCCATCACGGCGACCTTCATCTCTTCCACGCCTGTGTAACGGCCCTTCCAGTGCGGCATTTGCTCGCGCAGGTAAGTCTGAATCTGCTGCGCCATTTCCTGGAAAAACGTGCTCGTTGTCCGTCCACAGCCCGGGCAGGCCGTAACCTGCGGCGTAAAACTGCGAATCCCAAGCGACTGCAAAATCTGTTGCGCCACCCGCACTTCTTCCGTCCGGTCGCCTCCCGGCGCCGGCGTCAGCGAAACGCGGATCGTGTCGCCAATCCCTTCCTGCAGCAGCACCGCCATGGCCGCGCTCGACGCCACCACGCCCTTCGCGCCCATGCCCGCCTCGGTCAGCCCCAAGTGCAGCGGATATTCGCAGCGCTCCGCCAGTCGCCGGTACACGTCAATCAGGTCCTGCACGCCGCTGACCTTCGCGCTCAGAATAATCTGGTCCGGCCGAAGTCCGGACTGCTCGGCCAGTTTCGCGGAATTCATTGCGCTCACCACCATCGCTTCCATAGTGACTTCGCGCGCGTCCTTCGGCTCCGCCAGCCGCGAATTCTCGTCCATCATCTTCGTCAGCAGCGATTGGTCCAGCGAGCCCCAATTCACTCCAATGCGCACCGGCCGCTGATACTTCACCGCGACCTCAATCATCGTCCGGAAGTTGTCGTCGTTCTTCCGCCCCACGCTCACGTTCCCGGGATTGATGCGGTACTTCGCCAGTCCCTCGGCGCACTCGGGATACTTGGTCAGCAGTTGATGTCCGTTGTAGTGAAAGTCGCCGACAATCGGCACACGGATGCCTTGCCGAGCCAGTCCCTCCACAATGTACGGAATCGCCTTCGCCGCGTCGTCATTGTTGACCGTAACGCGCACCACCTCGCTGCCCGCGCGCGCCAGCGCCGCCGTCTGCTGAATGGTTCCGGGAATATCCGCGGTATCGGTGTTGGTCATCGACTGCACCATAACCGGTGCATCGCTGCCCACGCGCACTCCGCCAATCGAAGCCGTATAGGTTTTTCTACGCAGAATTTGAGCCATAGGGAACTTCTATTTTAGCAGTTGTGTGGGCCATTCCGCAGATGGAGCGCTGGTTCCGGCTCGCGGGCGCACTTCTCCCTACTACGCCATCAAGGGAAGCGCGTCAGCCCAGGCAAGGTCTTCACAATGTCGTTGTAGATCACCATCACTGCAAACAGCACAAGGAAGACAAACGCGGCCTGGTAGATGCGTTCTTTAATCGCCAGGTTGATGTCTTTCTGCATCAGGGTTTCGATGAAGAGCAGCAATATGACGCCGCCGTCCAGAATCGGAATCGGCAGCAGGTTCATGATCCCCAGGTTCAGGCTGATGGCGGCAGTGATCGCCAGCAGCGGCGACCAGCCTTTCTCGCGGGCCGCGGCGCCCACCGCGCTCCCAATGCCGATCGGCCCATCCACCTGCCGCATCGAAACTTTGCGCTCCGCCATCTTGCGCAGCAGTTCGAGAATCAGGAACGAACTCTTTTTATTGTCGTCCAGCGAGTGCCGAAACGCGTCCGGCAATGTCAGCTTCACCACTTTCGTCGGAATACTCGCAATCCCAATCCGATACCGCATCTCCCCGGTCGCCCCGCTCGGCGCCAGCACCGGCTTAATCGTAAACGTCAGCTTCTGCCCGCTCTCGTCAGCGCCCGGCCCGGCACTCTTAGCTTTATTCTCCGCCGCTTCATTCTTCCTCAGCACCGTAATCTCCAGCGGCTGATCTTTGGTCTTCGCCAGCATCTCCACCAGCGCTTCCAGCGCCGGAATTTGCTGCCCATTCGCGGTCAGAATCTGGTCGCCCACCTTCAGCCCCGCGCGCTCCGCCGGCATATTCGGCTCCACCGACGTCACCGTCACGCTCGTTTCCTTCGGCACCCAGCCAATCGCACCATATTCATTCGGCCCGAATGGTTGCGGCGTGATGCTCTCCTGCAAAACCGTGCCGTTGCGGTCGATGGAAAACTTCATCGGCTGATTCGGATTCAGCGCGGCCTTCACATCCACCTGCTCCCAGGTGGGGTTAGCCGTGTCATCCACTCGTACGATCTTGTCGCCAACTTGAATTCCCGCTTTTTCCGCGGGCGTATTCGGCTGCACCCAGCCCACCACCGCCGGCCCATCCGCCGACGCCGGATACTCGTAGTGCAGCATGTAAACGCCCGTCAGCAGCGCGACTGCCAGGAACACGTTCATCGCCGGCCCTGCCAGCGCAATCGCAAAACGCTGCCAGCGCGGATGATTCAAAAACTCGCCCGGATCGTCCGACCGATCCTCCATCGGGTTTTCGCCCGACATTTTCACGTAACCGCCGAAGGGCAGCATGCTGATACGGTAGTCCGTCTCGCCCTTACGGAAGCCGATCAGTCGCTTGCCAAACCCAATGGAGAACACCTCTACCCGGACTCCAAAATACTTCGCCGCAGCGTAGTGTGCGAACTCATGGATCAGGATGAGGAATCCCAGAACGATTCCCATGACGACGATGGTATGAAAAATGGATATGAGCTGGGACATAAAGAATAGAATACCCCGAAAAAAATTCGTTAGAGAATAGCCCTGATGGGCGATGCTGCGCGGCTGCGTTCTTGCACCATCTCGCTGGCCAGACGCCGGGCCTCCCCATCGGAAGCCAGCACTTCCTTAATAGATTCCAAATTTGCCGCCGGCGTTGCAGTTATTACGTCTTCAATGATGCGCGGGATGTCGTCGAACCCGATCCGTTCGTCCAGAAACGCGGCCACCGCAACCTCGTCGGCCGCGTTGAGGGCTATGGTCTTCGCGCCTCCCGCCGCGGCCGCCTCATACGCCAGACGCAGACAAGGAAATTTGATCATATCCGGCGGATAGAAATCGAGGTGCCGCAGGTCCATGACCGGGAAGCGAAGGTCGGAGGCAATCCGGTCTGGGAACGTAAGGGCGTAGAGAATCGGCAGCCTCATATCCGTTACCGAAATCTGCGCCAGCAGGCTCCCATCCACAAATTCCACCATCGAGTGAATCGTCGACTGCGGATGCACGATCACCCGCACGCGCTCCGGCCCCACGTTGAATAGCCGGCACGCCTCAATCACCTCAAACCCTTTGTTCATCAGCGTCGCCGAGTCAATCGTGATCCGCTTGCCCATCTTCCACGTGGGATGATTCAGCGCCTGCGCCACCGTAATGCCTGCGAACTTTTCGCGCGGCGTGTGCAGAAACGGCCCGCCCGATGCCGTCAGCCAGATTCGTTCCACCTCGTTCACACTCGCGTCCGCGCTGATGCGTCCCCCGCGCAGGCATTGATGCACCGCATTGTGCTCGCTGTCGATCGGCAGCAGCGGCTTGCCCTGCCGCCGCGCTTCCGCCGTAATCAGTTCGCCCGCCACCACCAGGCATTCCTTGTTCGCCAGGCCCACCGATTTACCCGCCCGCACCGCCTCATAAGTAGCTTCCAGCCCAGAGACGCCAACAATCGCGCTCACCACAAAATCCACGTCGGCGTGCGTTGCCACGCGCACGGTCCCCCGCGATCCGCTCACTACCTCAATTTGGCTGAGTCCGGCCGCGTCGAGTTTGGCGCGCAGAGCTTCCGCACCCGCTTCGCTTGCCACCGAGACCACCTTCGGCGTCCAGCGAACGCATTGCTCAAACACGGCTTCAATGTTGTTTCCGGCCGCCAGCGTCGCCACCGCAAACCGCCCCGGATAGCTTTCGACGATGCTGAGAGTGCTGCGACCGATCGAGCCGGTGGAACCCAGGATGGCGATGCGCTTCATGCGAGGTGGTGTCACCTTATTGTAAGGGATTGGCGATTTCGAAGCGGTTTACGCGTCCGTTTCTTCTTCATCCAGTGCTGCCTCAGCGTCCCATCAAATGGCGCGATGACCGGGCCAATCCGCTGTTCTCCGAATCTTCCGGTCCCGCTATCACCGTCCCCCGTGACCCACTTCACTGACAGAAAGCCTTTCTTCGTATCCCATTGCTATTGTCTCTTGCGCTTCGCCTCCCCGAAGAGCAACTTTCCCCCAAGGCATGCACACCCCCGAGGCGAGAGCGCTCAACGTCGGCCCCTTTAGCAAGTTGGCGTGTTGGCTGCGGTCCCCAGGTGCAGGCCCGGCAGTTCGAGATCAGAACCCTTGTAGCTGACCGATCGACCTCGAACACAGTCTCCACTCTTCATCGGTGGAAAAGGAGGTGTTGTATGAGGCGCAAGCTCCGTCGTAATTATTCTCTCCGTGTTGCTGTTCCTTTCATCGCATTTCTGACTCTCTTGGTCGCGGCGGCCGTGCAAACGTCCGGCGCAGGTCAGCCCACGGGGAAGGGAAACGCCGTGTTGGCTTCAGCGGGAACCTTCGCATCCGCACAAGCGCATCGCCCGCTAACGCCATGGACCAGCGCTGCCAGTTCTCCCGTGAGCCGCTCGCAGACGAAACGGCACGGGGCACGCCCGGCCGACACCATCCCGCTCTTCCTGCCGGTTGTGACTTATGGCTCGGGCGGGTACGGGTGTAATTACTGGGATATCAACATTAGGTCGGCAGCAGTCGCCGATCTCAACGGTGACGGCAAGCCGGACCTGGTAGTGACGAACATGTGCCAGGACACGGTGGGCGTGCTGTTGGGCAATGGGGATGGGACCTTCCAGCCGGCCATAACGTACAGCCCGGGCGGTCAGTATCCAACTGCGGTCGCAGTTGCGGATTTGAACGGTGACGGCAAGCCCGATCTGGTAGTGGGGCTTTACTATGAGAGCGCAGATAGCGGAGTAGCCGTAGCCGTGATGTTGGGCAATGGAGACGGCACCTTCCAGCCGGCCGTGATCTATCCTTCCAGCGGCGGATATGGCGTCTACGATGTAGCGATTGCCGATCTCAACCACGATGGCAAACCAGACCTGGTTGTGGTGGGCTGCGAATGGGACAGTTGTTTGGGCGAAGGGGGACCATTGGCAGTGTTGCTGGGAAACGGAGACGGAACCTTTCAGCCAGCGATAACCTATGACGCCGGTTCCGCTCTGTCGGTGGCGGTCGCGGATGTGAATGGCGACGGAAACCCCGACCTGCTAGTCGCGAACTGGAACTGGACGGTGGCTGTCTTGTTGGGCAAGGGAGACGGCACCTTCCAGCCGGCCGTGACATACCCCTCTGACGGGGGTGGGGTTATAGCGGTCGCCGACGTGAACGGTGACAACAAGCCTGACGTAGTGGTGGCGAACACTTCCGGGGGCTCCCATGATGGCTGGATCAGCGTGCTGCTGGGCAATGGGGACGGCACTTTCCAGCCGCCGGGAGCAGAATACGACTCGGGTGGCCTTTTCACCGATGGAGTCGCAATTGCGGATGTGAACGGCGACGGCAAGCCGGACGTGTTGACGGCAAACCAGGATAGCAACAACGTCGGCGTGCTGCTGGGCAACGGGGACGGCACCTTCCAGCAGGCTTTAACCTTTGGCTCAGGCGATGAGTCGGGTTGGGGCCCGTTTTCGGTGGTAGCGGCGGATGTGAACGGCGACGGCAGGCCCGACTTGGTCGTTCGCAACACTTATTACTACTCCGTCGGTGTGCTGTTGAACAACTCTGGACCCCACGCTTCCACAACGACTACTTTGGTTTCGAGCTTGAATCCGGCACCTACGCGGACGCCGGTTACCTATACGGCCACCGTCGCCAGTCAGAACGGAGGAGCGGTGACGGGATCGGTAACGTTCCGGGACGGCAACTCGACCATCGCCACTGTTTCGTTGGCCAACAATCAGGCGGCCTATAGCACAAAGTACAAGAAAGGCGGTTCCCACGCCATCACCGCCGCTTACTCGGGCGACCTTCATAATGCGCCTAGTACATCCGCGACGCTCATGGAGTACATTAGGGTTGCGACCAAGACGGTCGCCACCACCTCCGGATCGCCTTCTCACGTGGGGCAACCGGTGACCTTCACCGCAACTGTCACGTCAAAATACGGCGCCATACCGGATGGCGAACTGGTGACCTTCTACAACGGGAAGACCGAGATGGGAACGGGCGCCACCGCCGGCGGCGCGGCGACCCTCACAACCTCCTCGCTGCCGGTTGGCAAGCACACCATCAAGGCAACCTACGCCGGGGACGACTCGTTTGAACCGAGCTCTGGCCTCATTAAGCAGGTGGTGGAGAAGTAGAGTGAGGCCCGTCTATCCGCCTCTTCTCACCGAAACGACTTCTTTTTCTTATTCGGAGGACACATGAAACGCACATCAATTTATCTACTGCTCTGTGGGGTACTGCTGTGTACGGTCGCTTGGGCGGAAAGCGGCGTCATGGAGAACAAGTACGGCACAATTTTGATCTCCGACGCCGGCATTGTCTCCCACGGCTCGCAACTCTTCTTCTGCAACGGCTTAATGGCGGAAAAGGGAAATTCCCTCGGCTCAGTCAGTTTCGCCGTCGGACCCCTGCTCAACGGGAGCATCCGATCGGGGGGAACATTCTCCGCCGACGGCTCGAGTCTCACGATTACCGGCCTATGCAAGAAAAAGGATGAGCCGCGAGGCGTAGTTTTTATCGGCAGCTTTGAAGGCGACGTCACGTGGTCCTTGGTTAACGTAGTGGGACAAGAACTAACCTTCAGCCTCTCCGGGACCGTAAAGGGCACGAACCGCAGGGGCAAAAAGGTCCGCGCCGCAGTCGTCCAAACCATCGTCACGACTATAGACCAATTGGCTCAGAGCGTAGGACACATTAAGGCCGGCATAGTGATGTTCGGCACCTAAGCCAGCATTCTCACATTCAGCAGGAGGGCACGATGAAACGAATCATAGTTCTGCTGCTGCTGGTGCTGGCGCTGCCGGGCGCGGCTTGGGCGCGATACCTTTGGTTTAATAATGCGCGGGGCACCGTATCGGGTTCGGATACCGGCATCGTGTCGAAGGGCTCGCAGCTCGTCTTCTGCCTCGGAATTGTTCCGCCTGACGGCCATTCGCTCGGCTCCATCACTTTCTCGACCGGAGCGCTGCTAAGCGGGAGCCTGGAAACGGGTGGGACATTCGCGGCCTCCGGATCGATCTTTGCGGTAATCGGTAAGGGTAATTATGGCGAACCGAAAGGGACAATTTTTTCGGGAAACTTCATCGGCCCGATCACATGGACGCTGATCAGCAAGACTGGCGACAAGCTCGTTTTCAAGCTCCACGGCGATCTTTATGGGCAAGTCTACACCGGGCGCATGATCGCCGCTGAGACGACCCAGGTGATCGTTACGACGGAAGAACAGATCGCTCAGGGCATCGGACACATTGAGACTGGCAAATTTGTCGTCAGTCCCTGAGCGAATTAGGAATTTGGCAGGAGGGCATGATGAAACGCTTGCTAGTTGTCGCGCTACTGCTTTGTGGGGTCGCGCCCCGGACCGCTTGGGCTGCCTCCCACTTTTTCACCAATCAATACGGCACCATTTCAATTTCCGAACAGGGCGTCGTATCCAAAGGCTCCGAACTCGTCGCTCTCGGTCAGATCGTCGCCTCGCACGGCCATTCCCTCGGCACAGTCAACTTTACCGCCGGCACGCTGATCGAGGGCACCATCGCCGGTGGCGGCGCATTCTCCGATTTCGGCTCTTCCTTTGTCATCACTGGCGACGGCAATCAAGGCGTCCCCAAAGGCCCCATCTTCGTCGGCGCATACGTTGGCAAGGTTCACTGGAAACTCATCAGCCAGGATGGTCAGAAGCTCACCTTCCAGCTCAACGGCCGCATTCTTGGCACCCTCTACACTGGCCGCATGGTCGAGCTCACATCGAAGCAGACCATCACGGCCACCGAGGATCAGCTCGCCCAGGGCATCGGCCACATCGAAATCGGAAAAGGAATCGGATTCCCATAAGAACCCTGAACTTCCTGTTACAAGCGAAGCAACAGGGATACAATGTTGGCCCTATGAAGCCAGCAAGGTTCGCTCACCTCATCCTTGTTTTCTTGACCCTTGCCGGCTCCGCCCCGCTCCTTGCCCAGGAGACCATTCTCTACAACTTCCAGGGCAACAACGTTGGTGGCAGCGATGGCATCGGCCCCAACGCTCTGGTCGCCGACGCGGCCGGCAATCTCTACGGCACCACGGAACTCGGCGGCAGCAGCCAGCAAGGTGTCGATTGCTGCGGCATCATTTTTGAGTTGTCTCCCGGCGCCCCCGGCCAGCCCTATACCGAAACCGTCCTCTACCACTTTACCGGCGGCGCCGACGGCGCGCAGCCATCGGCCGGCCTGGCCTTCGACAGCGCTGGCAATCTGTACGGCACCGCACAAGTCGGCGGCCAGTTCGCCACGCACTATTGTTCCCTGGGTGGCTGTGGCGTCGTCTTCCAACTCGCGCCTCCCTCCCAGTCCGGTGGAACCTGGACTTTCACCACTCTCTACGCATTCCTTGGCGGCCTCGACGGCGAAACGCCATGGTCCAATGTAATTTTCGACCGCGCCGGCAATCTGTACGGCACCACGCACGACGGCGGCAATAGCAATGGAGGTTACGGCTGCGGCGTTATCTATGAGTTGTCGCCTCCCGCTCATCCCGGCGGCGACTGGACCGAGCAGGTCCTCTATCGCTTTAACGGCACCACCCGCGGCGGCGCTTCTTACGCCGGACTCGTCTTCGACAAAGCCGGCGCACTCTACGGTACTACTCAGAGCGGCGGCAAAGATTATCAGGGCGTCGTCTTCCGCTTGTCGCCTCCGAGTAAACCCAAAGGCCGCTGGCGCCAAACCGTCCTCCACCGGTTTAATGCCGCTCATTCCAAAGACGGCGCCCATCCCTTTGCCTCGCTCATCTTCGACAGCGCCGGCAATCTTTACGGCACTACCGTGCAAGGCGGCACCGTTCCCGATGGCAGCGGCACGGTCTTCGAACTCAGTCCCCCGTCCGGCTCCGGCAAGTCATGGACTGAACGCCTGCTCTACAGCTTTGCCTGCCAGAGCGATGGCTGCCAGCCCTATGCTCCTCTCACCTTTGACGCGATGGGCAACTTGTACGGCACGGCCTTTATTGCGGGTGGCGGCTTTGGCAGCCCTGATTGCGGGAGTTTAGGTTGTGGCTCGGTTTTTAAGCTCGCGCCCGGCCAAGGTGGCGCCTGGACCGAGACTACGATTCACGATTTCTCCGGCCCCGACGGTGACCATCTTCTGAGCGGCATCCTAATCTGGCCCGACGGTTCTCTCTACCTCTCAACCGCCGGCGGCGGCCCCTCCCTGGATGGCAACGTAATTCGCATCGTGCCTTAACAAGGCCGGCTGGAAAGCTGCCACTGAAGCCTGTTCCGCCCGACCTCACTGCATCAACATCCACGCCCGGAACGCCCACACCACCGGCACCGCGAACAGCATCGCGTCAATCCGGTCCAGCATCCCTCCATGTCCCGGCAAAATCGTCCCCGAATCTTTCACTCCAGCCCCGCGCTTAATCAGCGACTCGACCAGATCTCCAAGCTGCGCCGCAATGTTCACCACCACTGACAGCGCAACGATCGGCCAAATCCGCGGCCGCTCCAGCCCGAACATTCCGCTCCTCGCGTCAATCAGCCCCGCTCGCAGCAGCGTCGCGCTCAACGGCCCCGCGTAGTGAAACCAAACCACGCCCACGATGACGCTGGCCACAATCGAGGCAATCGCGCCCTCCCAGGTTTTCTTCGGACTAATCCTTGGCGACATGCGGTGGCGCCCCAGCGATTTTCCAACGAAGTAAGCGAAAATGTCTCCCGCCCAGACCGCAAGCAAGGTATAAATCACCCAGATCGCCCCAGCAGGCTGCCGCCGAATCTCCACTAGCAGCGCCATCGGAATGGCAATGTAGGCGAACGCGAAGCTTGAGGCCGCCGCCGCCGGATAACCCGTGCGCAAATCGGCCCGCATCATCGCCGCCGTCAAGAAGATGAATGGCCCGACCGTCGCTCCCAGCGCAATTCCGTAAAGGGCCGCCGTCCCTTCCATCAGCGGCGTGCCGTTGGCCGAAGCAAAGATGATGAACACAAAAAAAACGCCAACGAAGAGATACGTGACCAGCGTAAGCGGCTGCGCTCCATACGACGCCGTCAGCTTCAAAAACTCCGCGACCGCCAACAGTCCCACCGCGCCCGCAACCATCACCAGAAGGTAGGCCGGTGCCTTCAGCACCAGCAAAAGCACAATCGGTATGAGGACGACTGCGGTCGCAATTCGCTTGATCATTGAGTGGGCTAGCCGATCAGTGTCGCAGCAAATCTTAAACTACCAAGCCGCAGCGAGCCACCACAGCCACCAATGTGCGCGCTGTTTTTTGTGAAGGATTGGGCAGGAATGCCCGCTGCTGCTTTACAGCTTAGCCTCGGCATGCTCCCGGGGTTTGGCATGCTCCCGCGTGTGCCCTGGGTCGCCTCCCAGGCCGCCATAGCGCCGCTCCCGCTTCTGGTACTCTTCAATCCCTTCCAGGAGCTGCACCCCGCGGAAATCCGGCCACAACGTTTGCGTCACGTAGATCTCGGCATAGGCAAGCTGCCACAAAAGAAAATTGCTCAACCGCATCTCCCCGCTGGTTCGCACCACCAGGTCCGGATCGGGAAGATCGCGGGTATAGAGATTCTCCGAAATCGCCTGCTCGCTGAGTTCCAGATGGTCGAGGCCTCCATTGCGCGAAGCGGCTTCGGCCAGCGCGCGAAACGCATCCACAATTTCGCTGCGCGCGCTGTAGTTCAACGCCAGCGTCAAAATCATTCCGGTATTTCCGGCGGTCGCCTCGCTCGCCTCCGCCATCTCGCGCTGCACAATCGCCGGCAACTCATACCGCCGTCCAATGTATTGCAGCCGAACATTATTTTCGTTGAGCGTCTTGATCTCCGCCTTCAGATAATGGCAGAGCAGCCGCATCAGGAAATCGACTTCCGACTTCGGCCGCTTCTTCCAGTTCTCTTCGGAGAACGCGTACAGCGTCAGTGCCGGAATGCCGATCCGTGCGGCCGTTTCAACCGTCGAGCGCACCGCCGCAACACCCGCGCGATGTCCGGCCACGCGCGGCAGATGGCGACGGCGCGCCCAGCGCCCGTTTCCGTCCATGATGATCGCTATGTGCTGGGGAAGCCGCGCCGGATCGAGCCGCAGGTAAGCGTCGCTTTCCTTGCGGTCCATCCCAGCCGGGACCGTGTGTCGCAAAGGAGACTCTCCGAGGTTGAAGCTAACACACGAATTCCAGTGAGTGCAATCCGAAGCGAATCCAACCCGAGCCCACGCCACCGATGCCGGGCAAGTCTCCGCTGCCCGCCGGCTCTACTGGCCCAGCACTTGGAAGGCGTTCTGCGTGTACTGGTACGGAACCCACACTCCGCTGTTCGACCCGCAGTATGTGGACGAACCAACGCAGTATTCCGCGGCCAGCTGGGCTCGCATGTCCGTCGTGTTGAAGTTCCAGCCGTAAATGTCCGTGTCCTTCGATGTCGTGCTCACGACGACCCAATATTGCGTTCCGGCTGTGACTTTGACTCCTTTGACGTTCGCTGTAGCGACTGCGCAGCACTGCCCATAAGGCTGCAACGGTGCAACGTGGTACGACTTGATCTTCTTTCCGGGTACGCCGCTCGCGTCCGTCCAAATGCCCAGTTCGATGCCTGTCGAGCCGCTGTTCAAATCTCCGACCGCCACTTGAAGCTGGGTCACGGTCGCATTGGCGGTGGGCGTAAACGCTTCGCCCTGCCAGATGAGAAACGGGTAGCCATTAACCCCCTGGTCGATGGTATTTCCAAAGATGCTGAAATACGTCGCGTACTGATAAGTGCTGAAGTTGCCTGCGATCGTCGTGGCGTTCGGATCCACCGCCGGCGCTTGAGTGATTTGCGCCGCTGGATTCATGGCCGTTACGGTTCTGAGGTCCGAACTGAAGGCGTACTTATTTTCCCGCGATGCGACCAGCGTCATCGTCGCCAAAAGAACAACGGCCAAACAGGATACTGAAATTGCGATTTTTTTCTTCACGGATCTCTCCTGGAAATGCGTGTCTCGTTTCTTCGAACAGTGTTTCCTCGCCCGCGAACTCGCAGCTTTGCTTCTTCCTCGCGAAGCCCGCCCATGCGCTGCGAATCATCACACTCGCGAAAAGCAATGTCAACCAGAATGCACTTCAGAATACGATTCGAGACAATAATTTGACAATTACCGGCACTTCTTCCGATCGCCCGAATCCCCGCGCGCTCGCGAAGGCCTTCGCCGCGCTTCTCTTTGGGGGGATGTTCTGGGTTCGGATACGCCTTTGCGTTCACGCCAGCAGCGAATAATTTCCGCTGGCGTCTTCCACTTCCGAGATCGGTTTTAGTTCCGTATAGTGCCTGACCAACGTCTCGGGTGCGCGAACTTTTTTCCCTTCCAATAGATGCCGCAGTTCCAGCGCGTTCACCGGCGCTTTCGCCTGGTAATGATTGTTCGCAATCACGAACGTGGATTGCGCTTTTTGCGAGATGATTTCGATCTTCTCTTTCCACTTCTCCAGTTCGGCTGGTTTGTAGAGATAGTTGTAACGGTCATTGCGACTGTCGGTGCCGGACCCGCCTTCGAGCCCGCTCTCGAACCAGTGCTCGTAGTTGCGTCCGTGCAGGCGCACATACCCGAGGCCTGAAGTAACGTGCTCAGTCGGCGCGAGCGACCGTCCAAGCAGCGGCTGATCGATGTTGCAGAAGCCGACATTGTGGCGAAGGAAGTGATCCAGCGTTTCGGGTTTGTTCCAACTCTCATGGCGCACCTCGACCACGCGCGGATATTCGATGAACTGGCGGAGAAGCTGTTCGAGGTATTCGCGGTTGAGGCCCGTGTTCTTGAACGACACAGGGAACTGGATCAGCAGCGCTCCCAGCATGTTTTCCGCGGCCAGCGATTCCAGGCCCTCGCGGGCGAGGCGCTCGTCTTTATCGTTTGGGCGAATGCTGGCCGCCGACGTAGGCTCCATGACCGCAAGCGGCGAGTGCGTGAAGGAGCGGTGAAGTTTGGCGGTGAATACGAAATTTGGGTTGACGCCTTTCGCCTTGCGGCACCAGAGTCGGCCGATTTCGGGGCGAATGTGCCCGTAGAACGATGTGTTAATTTCGATGACGTCGAAAAAACGAGCCAGATATTCGACAGGGTGTATTTTTTTGCGCGTGACCTCGGGCGGATAAAGAATGCCGTCCCAATCTTTGTAAGACCAGCCGGCAGTGCCGACGCGAATTTGCCCAGCGGGGAGCATGAGGCTGTGGGCAGCGTAACACCGATTCGCCCAGGAGATTGGATGCTGCGGATAAAAGCTTGAATCCGAGAGCTCACAGATGCGCGCACAGGCAAGGTCAAATTAATTCAGCAGAATTGCGACCCAGTAAATTCCCGTAGGATATGCCGCATTCCGCGCGTAGCACGAGCCAATCGCGAACTGATGAAGATTGGGATCTGCGACCACGTGTGACGCGGCGGCGGGCAACAGCTCCGGCTGGCTTTGCGTGTAGGTGATGATCTTTCGGTTGGCATAGGTTGCGGCCAGCAGGCGAGCGCTCGGCCGTTCCTGTTGCGCGAGTTCGCACGCCGCTTCGTCAAGATGGGAAGGGCTTGCCTCGGCGAGCTGCGGCAATCCTGCGCTTCGGCGCTGCTGGTTCAAAGAATTTGCCACGATTTCATCGGCCGCCCGTGCAGAGTACGACGGCACCTCGTGCGCAAAATCCTGAACCACATAGAGACGCCCGCGGCTCCAGATCGCCGCAATCCCCGCTCGATTGAAGTTTGCGTCCAGAAGATTTTTCCGGTGCGGCGGCGAGAGCAGCAGGGCCTGATGCGCGCCATCCGCGCAGGTCGCGTTCGCAATGTTCTCCCCGGCGCGATCCAGGCGAAGACTGCTGACCTCGGCGATTCTTTGTAGCAACGGCAATTCGTCGGCAAATTGATGTTCGAGCTGCTGCTTTGCGACCATCAGTCGCGCATGTGCCCGTGCCGCCTGCCGCAAGTTCTCTTCCATGTTCAGAGGCGCCACCCCAGCCTCGCGACGGCTCTGGTTCACCAGGTCGAGAAGCGTACTTTCCGCGGCAGAATCTTCGTGCGCGTCAAAAGTAAGAGCGGGCAAAGGAGAAGACAGCGAGTGCTGAACGCCGGGTTCGCGATCGGAAGCCGGATTGGCCTCAGCACTCGCCGGAGGGCGCGCAGATTGTGCATAACTGCTCGGCGCATGGAGCGCTGTGATCGCCAGTGAAAGGACCAGGGCCCGAAAAAACATTGTTCGATCAAACCTGCGCTGCAAGGCACGCGAGCGAAATATGCAAACTTCCGCTTCCCAACTCTCACGCTAGCCTCTAGAATTCAGCCAAGCCACTTACCATGGAGACCATACTGCTGGTTACCGTTCTCGCCGGAACCCTTGCTGGGCTTGGGTTTTCGGCCCTTCTATTGCGTCGCTTTTCTGCCTCCGCGCAAGTGGATGTAAAGGCGGAGGTTGCCGGCGCGCTCGAAAGGCTCGATACGACCCTTGGCCAGAAGATCAGTCTCAGCACTGCCGACATGGCCACCCGCCTGGAGCAGACTAAAGGGGACCTGCGACAGCAGGTGACAGACCGCATCCAGCAAGGGTTTTCAGAGATTCGCGGTGCGGTGGAGCAGCAATTGGCGGCGGGCCGGGAAGAGCAGAACCGGAGTCTGGGCGACGGGAGACGGGAGTTGACGAGTTCTTTGTTGCTGACGACGCAGCAACTCAAGGTGGAATTTCAGGGATTGAACCAGCAGACCGCGCAGAGCCTCGAAGGCATTCGCGACCGCGTGGATGCTAAGTTGGCCGCCATTACCGAGCAGGTGCAGGTCAAACTCGATCAGAACATCAAGGAGGGATTCGCGCAATTCGAAAAAGTACAGCAGCATCTGCGGGCCGCCGAAGAGCAACTGAAAGAGGTCAGCACGCTGGGACATTCGATCAACGATTTGAACAATCTGCTCAAGCTGCCGCATCTGCGCGGGCAATTTGGCGAAGCGAGTCTGGAGCGGCTGCTGGCGGATTTTCTGCCGTCGCATATGTTTGCCCTGCAGGCATCGCCTGGTGAGGGCGGTGGACGCGCCGATGCCGTGATTTATTTTCCGGATCGCAAGCTGCCAATCGATGCGAAATTTCCGCGCGAGCAGGTGATTGCGCTCTTCGAGAGCAACGATGAAGCGGAGATTGCCGAGGCGCGCGTGGCTCTGGTGCGGGTGATGAAGGCGGAGGCAAAGCGGATTCAACAGTACATCCAACCGGAGAACGGAACAACCGAAATCGCGCTCATGTATTTGCCGAGCGAGACGCTCTATATGGAAGTGATTCGCAATCGCGAGCTTGGCGACTGGATGAACCAGCAGCATGTGTTTCCGGTCTCCCCAAATACGCTGCTGATGACGCTGCATACGATTGCGCTGGTGCATAAGTGGTATGAAGTCGCGAGCCGCTTTGAGAAGAGCCGGGCCGAACTGGCGAAGGCTACGAAGTCGTTCGACTTTTTCCAGAACCAGTTCGAGAATGTCGGCAAAAATCTGAGCAAGGCACAGGAAGCGTTCGAGACTGCGCAACGGCACTTGAAAACCTATCGGGGCAAAGTGACGGCGTTGAGCGGCCAGGAGCAGTTGGAACTGGACGCGGCAGCGGATGCGGCTGCGTCAGCTACAACCGCGCTGCGCGTGGAGAACAAGCAGATGCCTTTGATCGACAAAGCCAGCGCGTAACACCCTGAACCTCGGCCTCTTGGACTTAGCGAAACATTCGCAGATCGAATTCAAACGCAGCCGGTTTTTCGATCTTGAGCTTGCGGAAGTCCGCGTGTTCAGGATTGATCAGGGCATTCCACTCGCCGCGAATGGCCGCGGACGGAACCAGCAGCGCGATCGTCTTTCCGCCACGGACCCAATGATCGCCCAAGGCCTTTATGGAGTCGTCTCTTAGCTCATGCCATTTACGGGGGAGGGAATGCGGATTGAGACGCTCGATGCCGAGGCCTTCGGGAATCTCCGCCTCGATGGACACGAGGTCGTCGGGCCGCAGATTGGGTTCCAGGTGGACAAACGTCTCGATCGCGGCTAAGGCGAGAGACGAGGAAGCGTAAACCACTTTAACTCCCGGGCTATTCCAGCGGCCTCCGTAGAGGCGGGCGCCATCGCCCGAAAAAGCTCCAGCAGCGTGGATGGCCCGGCAGATTCTCCAAAGTTTCATCGCTCAATCGCCATCCCGTCGTCAGACTGTCCGCGTTTGTTCGACTCATTGCCATCAGCTGTACACGCCGTACGCGATGCGGCCAAGAATGTTTTCGACTTCTCTCGCGCCGAGATCGGTATCGAGTTGGTCGATAGGAACCGCGCCGCCGAGCGCGCGATTGGGCGTGCGAAGCCACTGCGCGGCCTTCTCTGCGTTTCCGATCATTTCGACGGCAGTGGCGTAAACCCGCGCCAGGCGCACGGTTCGGTCCGACTCGGCGGCAGTGAGACGGGAATGGCGGCTGAGGCGTCGAGTTAAAGTGCGCTGCGGAATGCCGAGTTTCTCCGAAAGCGCGGCATTCTTGAGATCGAGTTTTTCGCCCAGCACGAGCAGAGAGCCGGATGGCAATCCTCGGCGAATCAAGTCGGCAAGGTCGGCGAAGTTCTTGATCGATCGGCCCAGGGTTTTCTTGCCCCCGAGCACTTCGGCAATCACGGCGGAAGTCATATTAGCCTCGTGGCTTTTCATAATACGCCAAATGGCTAATACATGCAAGCGTGCATGGAATCGCCGGGTTGACGCGGAAGCATGGCCGGGCGGCGGCCTCTAGCCCTTTTCCGCCTTTATTTCCCAGACCCCATCGAACTTCACAAAGTACGGCTCGACGGAGACGCCAGCGAAGTTCGCACTCACAAGTTCGGCGGCGCGCAGCAGTTCGGCGCGATGGTGCGCGGCTTCGGCGGCGCGATCGCCTTTGAAGTACGCCAGGCCGCCATAAGTCGCGCAGTCGGAGTGACTCATCACCAGCACCCGCTTGCTTTGGTGCAGCCGGATCGACATTCGGACCTGCTCGAGGATGAAGTCCTGCTCGAAGTCGTTGCGCGGCGAGGCCAGCGTCTTGGCGCCGCCCGCGACGACAATCATGTCAGATCGCTCAATGTTTTGCTTCTTCAGAAATTTCCGCACCGCGGTGCTGATGCGATAGTCGAAACAGCAAAGCACCGCGGCGTCCGCAATGTAGGGCGCGTCGGCAGAGTCGAAGTGGAAGATTTTGCGCATGGGAGTTTCTCGTTAGGGTTCTAGCGCACCTGAGTCGCGACGGTGTTGGTGTTGCTGGCGGTTTGCTTCACGATCCAGATTGCGATCTTATCCAAAGCCACGGGCGCCATGGTTTCTTCAATCTCGCCATACTCGCTGACCGCACCGGTTTTTGCGGTCTGAAACAAATGGTTCAGGCCCGGCAGTTCGTCGACCTCGAAATTTTTGTTGCCCGCATCGGCCAGCGCTTTTCGAATGACGGGAAGGTTCTGATCCGGCGGCACCTGCAAATCCTTTTCGCCATTTATAGCGAGCACCGGGCAGGTCAGTTTTCGTAGCGTCGGCGCCGGATCGTAGGCGATGAACTGGCGGAACCAGGGCGACGTGATCGTCTTGATTTGCGCGTCAATCTGGCCTTCTGGAATTTTCCCTGCTAGCTTCTCGCGCAACTCTTTATTCAGCGCGGCGTCATCTTTCTCGCTCTCAATCAGGGCCAGCATTGTGCGCTCATCAGCCGCATCTTTTTCCGCCTTGTCATGGCTTTCTCCCGCGGCCTCGGAAATGAGAATCAGTTGCGCGGGTAGAATCTCATCTCCCCGCACGCCGGGACCCGCCATCATCACCACGAAGGCGACGTCAGGATTGCCCGCAGCCGCCATGGGCGCAACAATTCCTCCTTCGCTGTGCCCGATGAGACCGATCTTATGCTGGTTAACCTCGGCGCGAGTTTTCAGGTAGGCCACGGCCGCGTCGGCGTCGGACGCGAAGTCGATCGTGGTGGCCGCCGCGTAATCGCCTTTGGATTTTCCGCAGCCGCGTTTGTCCGCCCGCAAAACAACAATGCCCTTGCGCGTCAAATAGTCGGCCAGCACGAGGAAAGGCTCGTGGCCCATGAGGGTCTCATCGCGATCATGCGGCCCCGAGCCAGTGATGAGCACCGCCGCGGGAAACGGCCCAGCGCCCGGTGGCGCGGTGAGCGTCGCCGCCAGCGTTACCCCGGCAGCTTTGTTGTCGAACGAAACTTCCGTTTCCTTGTATGGATACGGCTTCGCCGGATTCTGCGGCCGTCGCCGTTCCAGTTCCCCCGAATTTTTCACCCGCTTAAGCACGAGCGGAAAAGAATTGCCCATCTGCGTCCACGTGCCATCGATGACGTTGAGATCGCCGCCGATCTTGCCGTCAAACGAACCATTGATGGACTTGACTTCCACCTTGAGCGACGAGCCATTCCGCGACACGCTCGTCGCCGGAATGCCGTTCGCGCCCTGATCGAGGCTGTCAAGCGTCGCTATTAAGCCATCCTCGGTATTGGTGATATGAAATACGACGCGGAGCTTCCCCATGCTCGTGTCAATCGTTCCCAGCCAGTCGCCATCGATGTCGGAGGGCTTCGCCGGTTTGTGTTCGGTCTTAATGGGCGCGGCTGCGCGCTTGAAGGTCAGCGGCAGCGCCTGCCGCTGCGTCCACATGCCCTCAATCTTGCTCGCATCGGCGGAGACTTTGCCCTCGTAGGTCCCATGCACGGCGTCGATCGTCAAGTTCAAACTCGCGTTTTTGATCGCGATGGAAGTCACCGGAATTCCATTTGCCCCCTGGTCGACGCTATCGAGCGTGGCTTTGTAGGTGCCATCCGCGTTTTGGACGATGTGCAACACAAGGCGCAACTCTGCTCCGTTCGCGCTGAGCGTGCCCTGCCAGTCGCCCGCAATGTTCTGCGCCTGCGCAAAGGCCGCCGCGTATAAGAGGACTGCACAAATCAGCACACGTTTCACGTTTCGTGCTCCTTTCAAGAAACATTCCGGCACTTGTTTGTTTGAACACCGAAGGGCCTTCGCCCTCGTAGTCCGTGCCGGCGCCGTCTACGCGCCGCGCTTCGTCTTCAACTCCGTCAGCAACTGCTCGATGCGATCCTCTTTCTCGAGTGCGGCGATGCGGTCGTCCACGTCGTCAGCCAGCAACTCCGCTTTGGCCTGGCCCACCGCTTCTTCGCGCGCCACTTTGCGCTTCATGCGGTCAAATGTCGCCGACTTCGCATTCGCACTCATGCCCGAATGCGCGTCGTTAGCCCTGCTGGCGGCGCGGGCTCGGCGATGCTGCGCAATCAGCAAATCGGCCTTGGTGTTCGCCTCGGCCAGTTTCTGCTCTAACTTGCGCAGCGCAGCCTTCAAGTTCTCGACCTGCGCTTTCTGGTCCTCCACTTGCTGCGTAAAGCCGGCGCTCATTTCGCGATAGCTTTCCACCCGGAGCAGGGACGCGCGTGCCAGGTCGTCCTGCTTCTTATCGACGGACAACTCCGCCTTGCGCATCCACTCCTGCACTTTGTCGTCGTTCTCCAACTTCTTTTTTTCCAGCAGGTGCTGATCGGCGATCGCGATCGCGACCTGCGTTTTGACTTGCAGAAGCTGGTTCTGCATGTCGAGAATAACCTGCTTGATCATCTTTTCCGGATCCTCGGCCTGGTCGATCAGGTCGTTGAGGTTAGCCCGCACTAACGTTGAAACGCGCTCCAGTAATGCCATAAAGCACCTCGCTGTTGGTGGTTCGTCGTTGGTTGTTCGCGGTTCCGCGCAGCACGTTGCGGCAGAATCCCGCCTCAGTTGCGATTTGTTTTCCAGGCGCCGCCCACAATTGTGATCGCGATGTAAAGTGCGATTCCCGCGGCGACCCATACGCCCATGTGTCCCGTAGCCGCACCTATGGCTGCGCCCATGGCGCCTCCCAGCGCGACCGAAAGTCCCAGCGATCTTGCGTGATGCACCTCGTCCTGCATGGATCCTCCTGAAATCTGTGGTTGGTTGTTGGCAGCCGGTCGTTGGCGAACACATTCAGTTCGCCGACGACCGACGACCGTTCTAGCGACCGGCTACTTCGCGCCATTCCCCGGTTCCGTCGATTTCGGCGACTTGTCGCCAATCTGCCGCACCTTGCCCAGCAACTCGCCGAGCGGCATGCCGCTCAGCGTTTCAAACAGCGCCGGCACCTGTGCCGCCATCTTCGCGATATCGCCAGTGATCTTGTTCATGCCCGAGGCATCGCCATTCCCCGTGGAAACGATCGTGATCTTGTCCACGTTTGCCAGTGGGGCCGCCAGCGCCCTTACGATTTCCGGCATGCCCGTAAACAGCTTGTCGATCACCGCGGCCTGGTTGTACCCCTGATACGCCTCGGCCTTCACGTTCATCGCTTTCGCTTCGGCCTCGCCCTTCTTGAAAATGATTTCGGCCTCGGCCTCGCCCTGCTGCCGGATCGACGACGCGTGCCCCTCGGCTTCGGCCATCAGGCGGTTCTTCTCGGCGTTGGCGAGCGTTTCGATGCGCTGGCGTTCGACTTCGGCCTGCTTCAGCACCGTTGCAACCAATTCTTTTTCGCGGCGATTGATTTCGGCTTCCTGCACTTTGACCTGGCCCTCTTTTTCCACCTGCTGCACCCGCACCTGCTCCGCGATCACCTGCTGCTGCATGATGTTGGTCTGGATGTCGTAGGCCTTGTCAGCCTGCGCCTGCTGCTTCTTGGTGACTTCGAGGTACTGCGCTTTCTTGATCTCCAGATCGCGCTGCGCCTCGGCCTGCTTGGCCTGCGAGACCGTCTCCGCCAGCACGCGCTCCTGGTCGGCCTGCGCTTTCGCCACCGCCGATTCGCGCGTCGCCACCGCGCGCCGTATGGCCGTGTCGCGCTCCGCTTCCGCAGTCGCCACGTCCGCGTCGCGCTTGATCCGCGCCACGTCGGGCTTGCCCATGTTCGTGATGTACTCGTTCTTGTCGCGCACTTCTTTAATCGTGAACGAGATCACTTCCAGTCCCATCTTGTTCATGTCATCCGCGCAAGTTGCGCGCATGCGGTCGCCTACCATCTCCGGCTGCTTCACAATTTCTTCCACCGTGAGCTGCCCAATGATGCCGCGCAAGTGACCTTCCATCACCAGGCGAATCAGGCCTTCGCGCTCCTGGTCGCTCTTGGTCAGAAACTGCTCGGCCGCCGTCAGAATCGACTCTTTGTCCGACTTCACCTTGATTTGTGCGACGGCTTCCACCGTCACCGCCACGCCCTGCTTGGTGTACAAGTCTTGCTGCGGCGCCACGTCAAACGACATCAGCTCGAGCGAAAGATCGCGGCAGTTTTCCACCATCGGAAAGATGACCGTGCCGTGTCCCTGCACTACGCGCGTTCCGCGAAACCCGTACACGATCAGCGCCTCATGCGGTCCCGCCTTGCGGTACAGCCGCGCCAGCGCGCTCAGGATGAACATCAGTACAAGAACTCCAAGGCCCACCCAGATCCAGATCTCCATCAGCTTCGACATCTCGAACATATCGCCTCCTAAAATAGCTTCGAGCCGCGAGCTTCGGGCTTCGAGCTACCAGCGTTGAACCAACAGCCGACACGGGAAGCCTATCGCTCCGGTGTCGACTCGTGGCTCGAAGCTCGTGGCTCCAAGCTCTCACCCGTAAATTCGTCCCACGGCCGCACGTACGCGACGCCACGCTCGTAGCGCGCTACCACGACCTCAATATCCTTCGTCAACGGTGCGCCCGTGTCGCTGCGAGCCGCGCAGCAGCGCCGCTTGCCCGCTTGCGAAAAAATAATTTCTCCCACACCCGCCGCGCGAATTGGCGACGATACCCGCCCCACCACGCCCACCATCTCGTAATCCGCCTGATCCATCTCCGCCTCTGGGTTTGACAGCACGCGCGCCAGAAACAGAAACACAATGGTTGCCCCCATCAGCCCGACCAGCGCCGACAAAAACAATCCGAGCGCGAATACCACGGCCGAATACCGCGCCAGCAAATAACCCGTCCCGCCAAACCACGCCAGGAAAATCGCAATCGTAAAAAAGTTAAGCGGCGAAACTCCCGACCGGTTTCCCCCGCGCCCTCCGCCCGCGCCATGGGCATGCCCATGCCCCACCCCATGCAGGCTGTGCGCATGCGGCCAATGACCGTGCAGATGCAGGCTGCCCGAGATGAACGAAATCGCACTAAGCAGAAATCCGATGGCAAAACAAATTAGATAAAAATCCGACCAGGTCATGGATTTCGCCTCCCCATCAGTTCCGACGCCAGCTTCCAGACTCGCGCCGCCAGCCACAAATCGCGAGCCTCGATCTAAATTCGCACCACGATTCCGCCACGTCCCGCTAAGTCCGCCTTTGCTGAGGCGTCGTTTCCGGGCCCAGCGCCTCAAACAGCCGGTCCGCCAGTCCCGGCGTATTCAAAATTTCTCCCAGCAACAAAATCGCGCGTCGTGTGTCGCTTTCTCTCGCCGCCTTGATGAGCGCCTCGCTCACCGCGGGATCGCTCGCAAACCGCTCCGAGCCTTGCAGCAGCCACACATCGAGCTGCCCCTCCGTCGTCCGCAGGTCCGACGTCAGTTCCGCGTGGTAGCCCTCTGGGTCCGTCACCAGAAATCCCGGATGGACTTTAAAAAACCGCGCCAGCAGCGTGCGCGTCGCCTGCGTCATATGCGGCCGCCGCCCGCTTTCGATTTGTGACAGGTAAGACTGGCTGATCGCCTTGCCCGTCTCTTTGCGAATCGCCTTCATCAGTTCCTGTTGCGTCATCGGGCGGCCCAGCCCGCGCAGCGAGCCTTCCACCTCGCGTAGATAGCGAATTTTTTCGCCCACTGTCATATCTCAAATCGCAATAATGATATCGCAATATGTAATATTGTCAAGAACTCCATTTCCCCCTTTTTGAACCACTTACAGGCGCCAGCGTTCCGCCTGTGCAAATCCGGCGCCCGCCGCCATCAACTTTTCAGGATCGCTGCGACTCGCCCGAAGCTGGATTGCCCGAACCTGGGTTGCCCAAAGCTGGATTGCCCCAGACGCGCCAGAGCCCCGCTCCCACAAACCGTGGGCGCGAGGCTCCGTCAAAGAAGAAAGAGGAATTTGAAACTAGTTCACCTGCAACGACACGATCGCCTGGTGCGATGCCCCGCTACCCGCCGACGCCGTGACGGTGATGAAGTACAACCCGGCCTGTGTGCCTCCGCCGTTCGTCGCCGCAGTGCTTCCGCCACTGCACGCCGGTTGCAGCAGGATCAATCCCGCCAGCAATCCCAGCATCGCTCCAATCAGCCAGCGCCGCCGCTTCTTGCCCGCGCCAATTCCCAGACCCAGAAAGCTCAAGCCCCCAATCGGCAGCCACGCCGCGTAGAAAGCTTTTCGCCGCAACAGACTTCCGCTGTTCACGGGCCGCGCCACGGTTTGAATATTCAGCACGGACTGGCCATTGGTCGTTCCCGAGAGCACGATCGGGTTCACGGTGAATGTCGGAGACGGGTTTGCCACAATCGACGGCGACGCACTCTGGCTCAACGTGATGCTCGCATCGTAGCCATAGGTTTGGGAAGGAGTCAGCGTGATCGCAATGGTCGCCAGGCCCCCGGCGCTCACCGCTCCTCCCGGCGTCGTATTCACCGCGCTCACCGTAAAGTCCGTAACGTTCGCCTGCTGCCCCACCGAATTGCCCGGTGCTCCGCCGTTGGCCGCCGCGCTGCCAGACACTGAGATGTGCGGCGTCACCACCGGGATCGCCGGGGTTACGAACACCGCAACCTGCGCCTGCGCGGCCACCGCCAGCGTCCCCACATTGCAGATGATGATCCCCGTCTGCCCGTTCGTACAACTCCCTGTCCCGCTGCTCACCACCTCGGCAGTCGGCAGAGTTTGCAACCCGGCCGTTGGCACGTTCGCCGTGAACGTCACATTGTTCGCCGGATCGGGCCCGTTGTTCGTAATGTTAAACGTGAATGTAGCCTGCGTTCCGGCCGGCACGGGGCTCGGCGACGGGCTGCCGCTCGCGGCCGACGTCACTACCGCGCTGTTGCCGCCCAGCTTCGTCACAAACGCGTTCTGCGTCCCGAGTAACTGGTCCTGATAAGGATTGGCGAGCGGAAAATTCGCCGACTGCGTCGATCCCGCCACATACGTCGCGCCAAGTGTGTCGAGCGCGATTCCCGTGCCCACGTCCGTACCACTACCGCCAAGATACGTGACGTAATTGCCGGTCGGAGGTGTAACCAGCGTGGTTGAAATGAGCGCTGCGAAGGCATCGCTCACTCCTCCGCCATACGTCGCCTGCGACGCATCCGCCACGCTCAAAGTATCCGACGCCGTCGTGCCTGCGACGTGCGCCGCCTGCACTGAGTCGACCGTGATCGCCTGTCCCGTAATGTTTTGGCCGGCGGTCGCGCCCGACTCCCCGATATACGCGAAAAAGTTCAGCGGATAAATGCCGCTGCCAAAATTCCCTACCTTCGCAATGAAGGCATTCAATGTGACCGCGGTGCCCGCCTGGTGATACGCGTTATACGGGCTCGGCGCAAACACGCACGAGTTGTTGCAAAGCCAGTCCGACGAATTCGTCCCGCCCGTGACGTATGTGTTGCCAATCGTATCGACCGCCACGGCGTTCCCGAAGTCATCGTTAGCCCCGCCCAGATACGTAGAGAACGACGGACCCTGCCCCACCTGGTTCGGATTGATCTTCACCAGAATCGCATCCCGGTTCGGCCCCGGCGCGCCCGTGCATTGCGTCGCCCCCGATTCGTTCAGGCAACTCTGATAGGCATTCACCAGCGGGAACGGCGCCTCTCCATTCGGCCCGGTAACTCCCGGCATGTTGGTTGTGCCCGTGAAATACATGTTCACGTTGCTGCGCGGATTGTTCGGAATCACGTCCACCGCAATTCCTCCGCCCGCTGTCTTCGCGTTGCTCGGCCAGCCGCCGCCAAAATATGTCGAGTACAGCATGCTCTGCGCGCCCGTTCCCAGGGTGTTGACCTGGCTCGCAAAAAACTGTGTTGGCCCCGTCGTCTGCGGACACGGCGTGCCTCCCGCTTGCGCCGGCTGAAATGGACAGATCTGGTATGCGTTCGGGGTCGACGGAAATCCTGTATCCACGTCCGTCGACGTCGTTGTCCCTGTCACGTACGCATCGTTGAAGCTGTCCACCGCAATTCCCGTAACGATGTCCGTGCCGTTCCCCGCCAAATACGTCGAGTAGCTCAGTGTGAATGTGTTGCCGCTTGCACCGGCCGCCACATTGATCGTGCTCAGGAATCCATGAGTGCCCGGCACCTGCGGCGGCCCAACCTGGAATGCCGAAGCTGTGGTCGGAAAAGTGGTGGAAGTGGTGGTTCCGGCAACGTAGATGTTGATGCTCGGGAAACTCGCCGTGCCGGGGTCGATCGTCACGCCCGCCAGACTATCCGTTCCATTCCCGCCCAGGTATGTCGCATAGAGCAGCTGCGCCGAGCCCGTTCCCGCCGTCGGGCTGAGCACCGCAATCAGCAAATTCGCCGTCCCGTTCAGGCTCGGTTGAATCGCTCCCGCGCTGGTCGGAAATCCCGCCGCGGTCGTCGTGCAAGCCAGGTAAATATTGTTCGCGTTGTCCACGGCCACGCTAGCCAGCGACTCACCGCCCAGTCCGAAGTACGTCGAGTAGCTCAAAACCGGATCGATCACCAGCGCCCGCGAGTGGTCATATTCGCCAATCGCGAAGCCAACGTTGTTGTCCGCCAGCAACCGGAAACCGCCCGAGATCGTCTTCTCGCCCGCGTGTGACGACTGCCCGCTTGCCCCATCGCCCGCGCGCGGCTGATAAATGTGCGGAGCCCGGAACCGTACGTCTCCCCCCGAAGTAGTCAGAACCAGATCGCCCGCCTCAATCCGCGCGTTAGCGCCCTCAAAGCTCAGCGCAATCTGATTTGCATCCGCTCCCGGCGCCACTCGGAAGTCATACTCCAGTTGCTGCCCGTTGCCGTAATACGCCAGGTCGATGCCGCGATACACATCCTGATATTCCACGCGCGCATACTGCGGAATCCCGCTCCGCCACTTGCTCCGCTCGTTGCCAATAAAATAATTGCTCTTGCCCGGCAGCGGCTCCGCGCCCTGAATGCGCGCCGCCGCGTTCGCCCCTGCCAGCCGCATGCGAATGGCATTCGTGCGCATCGAATGTTCTTTGCCGTCTGCCGACTTCTTCGCCACCGTCCGCTGCAGCGCCAGCACCGCCTCATCGGCCGTCAGGAACAGGCCGTAGCCCGCCCCCCGAGCCAGAAACTTCACTCGCCCGTCCGTCTGCCCTTCATTCGGCTCAAAAAACAGCGGCAGCGATACAGCGCTCGCCGAAGCCGCACTCTTCGCTCCCATCAGCGCGGATCTCGAGTCCCTCGCGCCCGCCGCGCCCGGTTTCGAACCGGCAATAAAGGCCACGCTCGCCACGCCCACTACGAACACGGCCAGCAGACTCGCTCGTCTGCTCCAAACTGCCTTCCGGCCTTTGCCGGTTTCCGAATGTCTCACCGAACCTCCTGCCGACGCCTGGTAATTCCGATTCACCGACTCCTCCGATTTCCCAATCTCGTGGGGTGAGAACACGAAAGGCACACAAACACCGCTATGATCTACGCCCTGGGAGGCGCATGCGCACCTGTCACCAACAACTGGAATTGAAGCAATTAAATACTTTTACATCCAAGAGATACGCTGTCAAGCGCGCACACCCGTCGCACCGCCTAGTGAGAAGGTCGAAAGCCCCGGAATGGTTGTAAAAAGATTGTCGTTTACGCTTCTGCGGCTGGATGAAACCGCTTCACGCGAATCTGCTTCTCCCGCTTGCGCGTCTGCGCGATGTCATAAGCAGCCTGCATCCGCATCAGCGTATCCATCCTGACGCCAAAAGCCTTCTCGATCCGCAACGCCATTTCACCCGACAGGTCCGCCTTGCCATTAAGCAGGCTGGAGAGCGCGGGCCGGGAAACTCGCAGCACGCCGGCCGCCGCAGTCACCGTCAGGCCAGCCGGTTCAATGATCTCCGTCCGTACAAAATCTCCGGCGTGGGTGGGGTTCTTGATGGGCATGACTGTTTTTCCTCTCAATTTCCTAGTGATAATCTTCCAAGTTCACGTCGCAGATTTCGTTCTCTACGGCGTCGATCCGGAATGTCAATCGCCGGTTGCGCGTTACGCTTAGACTCCAAGTTCCCTTGCGGTCCCCGCTGAGCGTATGACCTTCCACGCAGGCAATGAGCTCAATTCCTCCGCACCGTCCATGTTGTCGAGAAACGACAGCATCTTGCGAAGCTTGTCTGCCGAATCTGGCGGAACGCCCCTTAAGCTGCCATAGGAGTAGAACTCCATCAGCCCTTTGTGGACGAAATTCCGAATGTACACAAGTAGACTGTAGCCTGTAGCTTAACACTTGTCAAGGCAGATGTGAGGCTTGGGGGCGAGTAGCGAGAAGACGCGTCGTCTCTACTTCTTTAACTCCTCAATCTCCCGCTTCAGCCGCGCGTACCGCCGCCGGATCGTCGCCAGATAAATAATGTGAATGACCCACGTCGCCGCGTACGCCGCGAACAAATAAGGGTTCGAACTCATCGCATGCTCCTCGCCGCCGCGCTCGGATCGTCCAGCAACGACCGCATCGCGTGCGCCTCATCCACCTCGCGCTGCACCTTCTCCAGCCGGAAGCGCGACCAGCACACCAGAAACGCGAAGCAGGAAAACGCCAGCCAGTTCACCAGCAGAACATGCAGCATGCGCGGATCGATCGATCCGCCTCCGCCCATCACCGGTTGCGGATGCTGCGTCCGGAAAAACCAGATCGAAAAATAAACGAACGGCACGCATAGCGCGCCCAGCACCGCCAGCGCAGCCGCCAGCAACGGAGTCTGCCCGCTCGAAGAAAACTTCCGCAGAAAAAGATAGCTCACATAAATCAGCCACAGCACCAGTGTCGACGTCAGACGCATGTCCCACGTCCACCAGATCCCCCACACCGGCCGCGCCCAGATCGGTCCCGTCACCAGCACCACCGTGCAAAAAACCACTCCCACCTCGGCCGTCACCAGCGCCACAATATCCGCCGTCGCGCACCGCTTGATCAGGTAGTAAACCGACGCGCCCAGATTAATAAAAAAGAGTATGAACGCCGTCCAAGCTGAGGGCACGTGATAATAGAAAATCCTTTGCACGCTGCCCATAGTCTGCTCGGTCGGCGCCCCGATCAGCGTGATGCCCCCAATGTGCACCACCGGCAAAAGCGCAATCGACATCGCATAACTAAGCAAAACGCCGGTGAAAATGACGAGAATAGGAAATAGCCTTCTCATAAGGATGCGAACCGGTGTTCCAATGACTAAATGTTTAAATGACTAAATGATTAAATAAGCTCACTCCGCATTCAACACCGTCTCGAACAACAGCAGGCATCCCGTAGTAAACACCAGATCGTACGTTGCAAGCAACACGATCCAGAACCGCGCGCTGTATTCACCCGTAAGAATTCCCGCCGTCGCCTGCACCATCGCCAGGATCGCCGGGATCGAAATCGGAAACAGCAGCAGCGGCAGCATGATCTCGCGGCTCCGCGTGCGGATCGACATCGCCGCAAAAAATGTCCCGTTCACCACCAGCGCCCACGTTCCAAACGCCGCCACCAGCAGCAACTGCCACGCTGGCCCAATCGCCCGCAGCCGGTAAAAAATAATGAACAGCGGTGTCATCAGCGCTTCCAGCACCGCCACAAAAATAAAATTCCCCAAAACCTTCGCCATGAACAGCGAATTCGGCGGCGCCGGCGACACCCGATACGCATCCAGCACCTGGTTCCGCAATTCGCGCGCCCACGTCTGGTTCAGCGCCACTACTGCGGCAAACAAAAACGCCACCCAGATCAGTCCGCCCGCAATCTGCCGCGATTCCTCCGCGCTCGGGTCGAACGAAAAGCTGAACACCACCACCACCAGCAGCGAAAAAAACAGCATCGAGTTGATGGCGTCCTTTGATCGCCACTCCAGCCGTAGGTCTTTCAAAAGTGTCGCCCGCGTGATCCCGCGCGCCACACCCTGTTTCGCGCCCTTCTGGCCTTCCGCCGCGCCGCTCATGCCACCGGCTCCGGGGGCGTCAACTCCCGCGTGCGCCCCACAATCTTCCCCGCCGCCATCCAGACAAATTCATCCACCGCGCCCTCTAACAGTGAGGCTTGGTGCGTCACCACGAAAATAGTTTTGCCCTGATCTTTCAAACCGGCCAGCAGGCGTACCATCTCGCGCGCCGACCGCAGATCCACATTTGAGAACGGCTCGTCCAGCAAAAGAATTTTTGGGTCGTTCAGCAGCGCCCGCGCCAGCGACATCCGCTGCCTCATCCCCTGCGAGTATTGCCCCACCGGCCGCGTCAGCGTCGCATCCAGCCCCACCGCCGCAATCACTTCCGCCCCGCGCCCCGGCGCCTCAATCCCATAAAGCTGCGCGAAGTACGCAAGGTTCTCCACGCCGCTCATCTCGTCATACAGCAGTGAAGGATGCGCCATATATCCGACTTCACGGCAAATCTCGCGAAACCGCCGCGACCCGAGAATCTCAACTTGCCCGCTCGATGGCTCGTTCAGCCCCGCCAGCGTGCGCAGCAACGTCGTCTTCCCCGCGCCGTTGTCGCCCAAAATGGCGTAGAACTTGCCCCCCGCGAATTCCGCCGTGACTCCGCGCAAAGCCGCGAAGCGGCCGAACTGCTTGATCAGATTATGAACGGTGATGACGGGAGCGTTGTCAGTCAATGGCTAGGTTTCTACTTCGCAATCGTGCTCAACTCTACTTCGGTCTGCACTTCGATCTGAATTTCGATCGGACGATCCGACTTAATTCGCCATCCCGCTCGCCCCAGCGCCCTGGTTCTGCGACATGCTCTTCGCCGGTTCCGCCGCAGGAGTCGCGCCCGGCGCCGGCGCATACTTCGACGCGCATTTCGCCTGCAATTGCTTCGCGTGAAAAACGCCGTCGCGGCCAAAGCTGCCGTCGGCCAGCGCCTGCGAATCGTCCTTAAATGTGTCCGGCGGCGCCTCCGTTCCCGTGTAGGAAACCGGCAGCGTCAATTCGTTTTCCTTCAGCATGAAATCCACGCGCGTTCCCGTGCGTCGAATCGATCCCGGCACCACATTCCCCGCCACTCGCAACCGTTTCGAATACGCCTCATTGCCCATGGTGTTTAGTTCTTTAATCGTGACATAGTAGCTCTTGCTGTCCTGCACGCCGGTGTAGGCAAGGTAACCGAGCGAGCACAGTATCAAAACTGTCACGCCGCCGAACTTCAAATATTTGCTGGCCTCGCTCGACATATATCGCTCACCCCTATCCAAGAATCTACGCGCCGCCCCACCCCCGGTCAAGCCAACCTGCGAAGATTCTCTGCTCCGCTACAGCCCGCACCGCCGCAAAAGGCTTGCACACCCCGATAGCCCTAAATCCAGGAAAATAGAGGGCATAATCACCCTAAAAGACCTATCGTCTTAAAGTCGATAAAACTACTTGACATTAACTCCGACCCGCGCTATTCTCTTCTTGTTTCCTCCCGACCCGCACTGCCGATCGCCCCGGCGTGCGGGTCAACTTTTTGTGTGGAATATGGCGCGAAGATGACCACGTCTGCTCCCGCCCGAACCGGAGTCGCGCTGATTCTAGCTCCTAGCTCGGCTCCCGTTCGTACGGTTTCTGCATATACCGCCGCGCCTCGTCCTGTGCCCCTTGCGTGTTGTCGTTCGTCTGAATCGCCTGTCGGTATTCGTTCACCGCCCGCTCGCGCTGCCCGGTGATGTCAAAAATCTTCCCCAGTTGCAGATGGCTCCAGACCTCCGTCCACCGCGGCTCTCCATCTCCATTCAGCGATTCGCGATACGCATTCGCCGACGACTGGTAATTCTTCTGTAGATAAAAAATCTCCGCAATCCGGTAATGCGCCAGCGAGCTGTTCTTGTTCACGTCCAGCGCCTTGTTGAATTCGCCGAGCGCCCCCGCCAGGTCCCCCTGCTGTTGCAAGCCCTGTCCCCGCAATATTGACGCCCGCAGCTTGATGTCCTTCGAATTTGTCAATACATTATTGTCCGGATCAATCGAGATCCGCCGCGGCCGCCCAAACGTCTCCACCGAAAATGGCGAGTCCGTCCCCACCACCTCGATCCGCTTCTCTTCGGTCCTGCCATCCGTGTCAATCCGCAGCCGCACCGGCATCCGGAACAAATCCAGGTCCTGCTGGATAGCCCCCACAATGCGAAAGCCCTTGTTATTCCCCAGCCGGTACACCGTGTATTTCGTCTTGAACTCCGGCGCGCTCGTCGAATCCATCCACTGCGAGAAGAACCACGTCAGCCTTTCCCCATAATCTTTCTCCACCAGCTTGCGGAACTCGTCCGTGCTCGCCGGTTTTCCCGCATACTGCGTGGCAAAATCGCGCATGATCTTCAGAAATTTTGTCTCCCCCACCACATACCGCAGCATGTGCAGGATCATCGCGCCCTTGTCGGTCACCAGCGATTGAAACTCCGGCGAATAAAAATCCAGCTTGCCCGCGCTCGAAAGCGGCACGCTGTCATACGCCAGCGCCCCCACCGACATGTCCTTCACCATCTCTTCCAGCCCCGCCGCGCCCGCCGCGCTCTCCACATACCGCGCCTCCGAGTAGCGCGCAAACCCGTCGTCGATCCACCAGTCATCCTTCGTCGCCGGACTTACCGAAACGCCCCACCACTGATGCGCGATCGTGTTCGCCAGCAACCGGTAATTCAGCTTTCCCGTGATCGCTCGCCCCGCAATCGCCGCAATCTCCGGCGCGTACGTCGACGGCAACGTGTCGTCCGGCAGTTCCACCACCTGCAGCCGCGTCGATGGCGCGTTCCCATACTGCGTTACGTAGTACGTAAACTCTTTCACCGCGGTCGCGCCATACTCCGACGCCAGCTCCGCGTGCGCCGGCTTGAAAAATACGTGCAGGTCCATCCCCGCTTCGTCGCTCTTATATTCCTGAAAACTCCCCGCAATAATCGTCCCCGGAAAACTCGGCTTCGTCCAACTGAAGGTGAACGTCTTCGAGTTCGCGATCTGCGAACTCGCCGCCTGCCCCTTTTTCCCCCCGGGCGCTGCGGCCGCGGCCTGCCTCCCGCTCCCAATCACAATCATGTGCGCCGGAACGGTCACGCTGATCGTCGCCGTAAACCGGTTCACGCCATATCCCGCCACCGGAAACCACAATCCCGGATACAGCAGATAGCTCGTATCCGGCCCCACGTACGCCAGCTTCAATCCCTCCACGGGGCTATCATCCGGGCTCGCCAGCGTCCCCTCGTAGTCGAACGCGAATGTGGTCGTCTCATTCTTCGCAAGCCCCGAGTTCAGGCTGAACCGAATACTCGAATCCTGCGTATTGCGCTCCGGCGTCAGCGGCTGGTCCTTCGCATCCACCAATTTCGTGATGCGCAGTGCGTTATTCAGCTGAAAGCTGGCCACGCTCACGTCGTCGAGCGCCGTGACTTTCACCGTTGCGTGGGCGCTCAGCTTGTGCGTTTCGGGCAGCAGTTCCGCGCTGATCTGATAGTCGTCCACCCGCATGCGCGCCTTTTCCGCGGCCTGCGCGCACATCGCGGAGAGAGCACACAACACTGCCACGACATATACACAACGCGCCCGGCGCATGAGCCGTGACTGAAACAAGGTCAAGGAAGTCTCCTGGAGATGATCGCAATAAAGAGATTACCGCATAAAGTATGATGTTAATTTTCCCGCAAAAGATGCTGGGCCCACAAGCGCACAGCAAGGTGGAGCGGCAAGCACACGGCAAGGCTGGGGCGACACGCGCGTCCTAAGCAGCTTCAAGCCTTTGACTTCCTCCGGGTTCCCTCGTGTCCCCCGTGGTTAAAGGCTTTGGCCCACAGTACCAGCCAAGCAATCGGAAAAGTGTGCAGCGACGGCAAAAGGCCTTAGCCAATAAACTCCGCGATCTCTGCGTTTAGAACTCCCACAGCCAAAGCTATCCCCGGCGAATTTGCCCCAGCATCTCCCCAATAATTCCCGCGGCCTTTTCCGACGGATGTCCTCCACCGCTCCCCTGCTTCAGCCGCGCCTTCACCCGCGCCAGGCCCGCAATCATTCGCGTCCGAGCCTCGCCGTCGGGAAGAATCCTCTGCATCTCCTCCACTACATTCCCCGCCGTAAACTTATCCTGCACCAACTCGGGAACAATCTGTTCTCCCGCAATCAGGTTGACCATCGCGTAATACGGAACCTTCACCCGCGGTTTGCCCAGCGCATACGTCAGCGGCGAAACGCGATACACCATCGTGAACGGTGTTCCCATAATCGCCGCCTCCACGGTCGCTGTGCCGCTCGCCACAATCGCCGCTCGCGCGTGATAGAGCGACGGCAACGCGTCCGGAACCAGCCGAATACGCGGGCCTTCGCGCTTGCCGCGACCGTCCATCGCCGATTCCTGCGCCTCGATCAGCGTCCTCACAAATGCCGCCTCCAACGTTCGCGCCACCGGAAGCACAAATTCATATGCGCTTCCCAATTGCCGAACCGCCTCCAGCATCGTCGGCAGAATCATGCGCACTTCTTTGCGCCGGCTGCCTGGCATCAGCGTGATCCAAGGCTTCGCCGCGTCCAGCCCGAACTCCGCAGCATACGCTTCCCGCGTCACCGACGGCGCGGGCAAATCCGCCAGCGGATGCCCGACAAACGTCGCATCCACTCCGCGATCGCCGTAGAACTTCTCCTCGAACGGGAAGATGACGAGCGCCTTGTCCACGTACTTGCGCAGCAGCTTGACTCGTCCTTGTCTCCACGCCCAGAACTGGGGGCAAACGTAATACACCACCGGAATGCCGCGTCTGCGCATCTGCCGCGCGACGCGCCAGTTGAACGCAGGCGCGTCAATCATCACCGCCAAATCCGGCCGCCGTTCATCGGCCGCGCGCAGCAGCTTCTTATAGAGGCCGAGAATCTTCGGCAGATGGCCGACGATTTCCGTGATGCCGACCACCGCCAGATCCTTCGCGTCGACAACGATCTCGCAGCCGGCAGCGCGCATTCGCTCGCCGCCCGCGCCAAAAAATGTGATCTCCGCATCTGCTCGTCCGCCAAACGTCCCAGAATCACCCGTGGCCATGCGCGCTTCGAGCGCCTGCATCAGTTGCGCGCCGTACATTTCGCCGGACGCTTCCCCGGCCGAGATCAGAATCCGCACCCCGCAATTGTAAGGGAGCGCGAATGTCCGCGACGCGAGCGCCTTTGCACGATTCCTGTTGTTCGTGAAAACGGATCGCTATATCCTCACAAATGTCTAGGAGAAATCGGACGAAGACGAAGCGCGCAGCGGACTGCGATGGGTGCCCCACGTCTCACGGTTTTCGAGACATGGGTTCGAGAAGTGTCGGCGCGTTAACGGTTCCATGCCGCGTCTGCACGCGCCAATGGAAGGCCGAGCGCCCCTTATTGCCATGAACAAAAATACCTGGAGAGCGGTGATCGAGGTGGCCTTCATCGTCTTCCTTTTTTATTCCAATCTCCTCATGGGAGAATTCGAGCGCTCGGGCCTGGGGGAGAAAAAAGGTCTGGCGTCGGCGCTCACCGACGTGTTCACCCCCGCCAATTTCGCCATCGCCATGATTTCGGCCCTCATCGGCTACAGCCTGTTCGAATTCCTGCGAAGGAAGTTCTAAGGCCCCGCTCGCTTGGTTTCGTGGATTGGACCGTTGCTTGCCCGCGGCGAGCTCAAGTCTCCCGATTTCCAGTCCCGGCTCTCCACACCGTTCGTTTTTCGCCCCCCGGTGGGTCTATCCTATATATCGGATTCCCCAGAATCGCTGCAATCGCCAATTCCGGCCCAACTCGATGAACGAAATTTCTCGACTCTTTCAAGCTTTCCTCGCGCCCGCAATTTTTGTCTCGGCGACTTCGCTGCTCATTCTCTCCATTAACGTCCGCCTCATGGGAATTGTCAGCCGCCTGCGGCAGTTCGTTCACGCCAAGCACGATGCCGCCCGCAACGATCGCATGCAGGAGGCCGAAGCTTACACCGCGCAGATCGCCTCCATCGAAAAACGCGCCGAGATTATTCGCCGCTGTTTCCTGGTGGCGCTCATCTCGCTCGCGGCCACCATTTCATCGTGCCTGTTGCTCGGCCTGGGACTGTATTTCAAAGATGCCGAGCTCGCGGCGGCGATTGTTTTTGTGATCGCGCTGATCTGTCTGCTCCTCGCCAGCCTCTACTACATTCGCGAAGTCATGGTTGCGCTCAGCTCCGTGCGCGATGAGGCGCGCGATCTCGGCTTCATGGACCTCGGCGTTACTCCCGGCGCCCGCCCTCGCGACACTTTGTAGCCTCGCGAATGCAACCCGTTTCCCACTCGGGCCGCGCACGTGGCGAATGACTGGGTTTCGCCACAGCCCAAATGCAACTCCAAATGCGCGGCATCCCACCCCCACCTCAACACTTTGTAGTGCCACGTACCCACATTGGCATCGCTGCCGGCACTCGACAGTCTCGCGTTTTTCCATTCTTGTGCAAACAAGTTCATCTTCTTGTAAAAAGATTGTCTGCGCCCAAAAATCTCCGTGCTTTCCTCGGAGAACCGGGCTATAAACTATATGCGCTAGTAGCCCACCTTCGCCCCCCCGAACGGTTTGCCGAACGCGTTTCAGCAAGCATTTCGCACCAGCGCGGGATTTGTGTGCCCCGGAATTGAGAGACGGAATCGCCACTTCGGACAAATCAGGGGCAGGAAAAGTGTCACAGCAAGAGATGCGGATCGATGCGATAGATCAACTCCAGCAACATGAAATTCTTCACGAGGAAAACCAAATGGTTCGGATAGGTACTGTGCTTCGTACTCTCGCTCTTTGTGGTCTGGCGTTATCCACGCTGGCCTTTGCCAAAACCAAGCAGAACAAAACCATCGTTATGACCCCCACCTTCGGCGAGTCCATGCCCGTGGCTGACATGCCCGTCGAATTCTCCATGTTTCCGGGGAAAGAAATGCCGGAACCACGGCGCAGCCCGAACCACGTGAACGGTCCGGTTGGCGGAGAAGACCCGGCCTTGCAGAAAGAAGAGATTGGCCCCCTCCAGGCCGTCTTGGGCGTTGACTTCGATGGCATCTCCTCCAACGGTTACGCACCCTCCGACTCCAACATGGCCGTCGGTCCCAATGACATCGTCGAAGTCGTCAACGTCCTGTTCCAGGTCTTCAACAAGACCGGCGGGACCATCGCTGGGCCCACCAATATTCAGAACATCTTTTCCGGTCTCGCCGGCGACTGCTCTTCCAGCACCTACGGCGATCCCGTCGTCCTTTATGACCGCGCCGCCGACCGCTGGGTGCTCAGCATGATCGGCTCCGGCTCCACTACCTCTGAATGTATCGCCGTTTCCAAGACCAACGATCCGACCGGCGCCTACTACCTCTACGGCTACTCGTTCGGCTCCAACCTCAACGACTATCCAAAACTTGGCACCTGGGCCACTGCCAGCAACAGCGCGTACCTGGCCAGCTATGACATCTTCATCAACTTTCAGTCCTACGGCGGTGCCGACCTTTGCGGTCTGGACCGCACCAAGATGCTCGCCGGCGATTCTTCCGCCAAGCAGCTTTGCCAGATGACTCCGAGCAGCGAATTTAGCTATCTGCCTTCCGATATGGATGGTCCCACTCCTCCCGCCGACGGAACGCCCGGAGTATTCATCAACCACGACAACGGCACCTCGACCCAGTTGTATCTCCGCACCTTGGCCCTCAACTTCGCCTCCGGGACTGCGACTATGTCAGCGGCTACGAAGATCACTGTCTCCTCCTTCAGCGATGCCTGCCACAGCGCTTGCGTGCCCCAGTCCGGAACCTCGCAGACGCTCGATGCACTCGGCGATCTCCAGATGTACCGCTTTGCGGTGCGCCATTTCTCCGATCATGATCGCGCGGTTGTGAACAATACGGTCCTCAACAGCGGCAAGGGCGCCGTTCGCTGGTATGAACTCTACGACCCGGCCGGCGCGGTGACTCTCAACCAGCAGGGCACCTACGCTCCCGACTCGACCTGGCGCTGGATGGCCAGCGCGGCGGAAGATCAAAACGGCGATATCGCCGTCGGCTACAGCGCTTCCAGCAGCAGCCTCCATCCTGCCAACCGCTTCGCCGGCCGCGTGCCGACCGATCCGTCTGGTACTCTCGAGACCGAAATCAGCATCATCGAGGGCGGCGGTTCGCAATCCTCCGGCCTCTCCCGTTGGGGCGATTACTCGGCCATGCAGGTTGATCCGACCGACGATTGCACCTTCTGGTATGTCGCCCAATACGAGCAAAGCACCGGCACCTTCAACTGGCATACCCGCATCGGCTCGTTTGCCTTTCCGGGCTGCACGGGCGCGCAAACCTTTAGCTTGACCGCGAATCCGAACTCGCTGACGATTGCCGAGGGAAGCCAGGGTACGAGCACGATTACGGTCGTTCCCGAGAACGGCTTCAACGGCAGCGTTACCTTGAGCGCAACCGGCCTACCTAATGGGGTTACGGCTGGCTTCAATCCCAACCCGACGACCACAACCAGCACCCTGACTCTGACCGCGAGTGCGCAAGCAGCGATCGGCACGTCCACCGTCACTATCAGTGGCGTTTCGGGCTCGATCTCGCAGAGCACCACGATCAGCCTGACGATTACGGCCAGCGGACCGGTCGTGAGCCTCAATCCCACTTCGCTGAAGTGGGGTAAGGTAGTGGTTGGCAACACCTCCGGAGCCAAGAAGGTGACGGTCTCAAACACCGGCCAGTCCACGCTGAACTTCACCAGCATCACCACCACTGGTGACTTTGCTGTAGCGCCGTTCACCGGCAAGACGGCCTGCGGCAGTACGCTGGCCAAGGGTGCAAGCTGCATCGTGAAGGTCGACTTCAAGCCGACTCAGACGGGCCTGCGCACGGGTCAGTTGTTGTTCACCGACAACGCCGCGGGCAGCCCCCAGACGGTGGCTTTGAGCGGCACAGGCAAATAACTGCGGCAGCGTTGGCTGACGCACAACACTCTGGGCGGGACTTCGGTCCCGCCCTTTTTTCGTGTCCCGAGCACGTTCCACAGCTTGGAGATGGAAGTCCTCTTCACAACCTGATGAAAGTGAAGTGATAGCAAAGCGCAAGGGTGCCATCGCTCCGCAATTACTACATCTTGTAGTTCCGGAAGAAACCATTCATCTTTAATGCAGCGTCTTTCAGTCTGTTCGAAGCCACCGGATGGGTGTAAGCTAAGCGCGATCGTTCCAGCCCGCCGGCTGTTCCCCCTTTTCCATCGAGTCGCATGAAAAGTCGCCGGGCTTCGCGTAAACGTTAAGCCACCGTATGGTGCGGTGATTGCCTGTTTATTAGAGGAGAAGCCATGATTCGAGTTACTACATTCTTGCTTGCCGTCGCCATGGTTGTTTCGATGGCGAGCGTTGTTTCCCAGGCGCAGCCCCAGGCGCTATTGACCCGCCACACCCGCGAAGTAGTTGTCAATGGCCAAGCCGAGTTGCTTGGCCGCTTGCCCGCCGCGCAATCCGTTCGATTCGATCTCGTTCTCGCGCTGCGTCATCAGCCGGAACTCGAAAATTTTCTTCAGCAACTCTACGATCCCACCAGTCCCTCCTACCGCCATTTTGTCTCGGTCAACGAGTTCACCGAGAGATTTGGTCCCAGCGACGACCAATATCGCGCGGTCATTCGTTTCGCCAAAGCCAATGGCTTTACCATTGTCAACACCTCGCGCAACCGTATGGATCTCGTTCTCCTCGGCTCGGTCGCTAACATTGAAAAAGCCTTTCACGTGCAAATGGGCTTGTACCGCCACCCCACCGGGAATCGTACATTCTTCGCTCCTGACCGCGAGCCCGCGCTGGATCTGCCTTTCCAGTTGTGGCACATCTCCGGCCTCGACAACTATTCGCCTCCCCGCCCGCTCTTCCAGCACGGCAAACTCGCGGGCCATCCTGATATCTCCGGATCCTGTCCCAGAAATTCTTATTGCGGCAGCGACATGCGCGCGGCCTATTACGAGGGCACTGCTCTCACCGGCGCTGGGCAATCACTCGGCCTGTTTGAGTTCGTCGGCACCGATTTGGCGGACTTGACCACCTATTACCAGAATGTCAACCAGACCCTCAACGTCCCCGTCACGCTCTTGTCCGTGGACGGCACTCCCACCACCTGCTACGCGTCCCAAGGTTGCGACGACACCGAGCAGACGATCGATATGACCCAGGCTCTCGGCATGGCGCCCAACCTCTCCAGCCTCGTCATGTATGTCGGGTCCAGCGACACCGCCATTTTCAATGCCATGGCGACCGCCAATCCGCTCAATGCTCAATTGAGCTGTTCTTGGGGATGGGGCCCCCAGGACGCAAGGACCGACGATCCCATCTTCCAGGAGTTCGCCGCACAGGGACAGAACTTGTTCGCCGCGGCCGGCGACTCCGGCAAGTGGACCAGCAGCGCTTACCCCGCTGACGATGACTATCTTGTATCCGTAGGCGGCACCGACCTGGTCACTCAGGGCGCGGGCGGTCCATGGCAATCCGAGACCGGCTGGTCGGGCGGCGGGGGCGGCATTTCGCCCGACCATTTCCCGATTCCTTACTGGCAGGTCGCCGCCGCCGCGGGCTGCTCCAGTTGTTCCCAGACCTATCGCAACGGGCCTGACGTCGCGGCCAACGCAAACACCACGTTCTACTATTGCTCGGACCAGAACGGCTGCGGCACCGGATTGGGTGGCACCAGCTTTGCCGCTCCCATGTGGGCCGGTTACCTGGCGCTCGTCAATCAACAGTCGGTCGCCAGCGGCAATCTGCCGGTCGGCTTTATCAATCCAGCCATTTATTCGATTGGCTTGGGGCCGAACTACAACACTGATTTTCACGACATTGTCAGCGGCAACAACGGCTTTCCCTGCGCCATCGGTTTCGACTTATGCACTGGCTGGGGAAGTCCCAACGACTCCGGCCTCATCAATTCACTCGCCGGGCAGTATTTCACGCTTACTCCAAACCCGTTCGCGCTTGCCATTCAACTCGGCAGTACCGGCACCAGCACCATCACTGTGGTGCCTGCCAACGGGTTCAACGGCAGCGTGACGCTTTCGGCGTCAGGCCTGCCCAGTGGCGTGACCGCGTCGTTCAATCCCAATCCCGCCACTTCCACCAGCACGTTGACTCTCACTGTTGCCCCCGGCGCAGCGGGCGGCAACTCGACCGTATTGATCAACGGCGTCTCGGGCAGCCTGACCAGCGAAGCCGGCATACAACTCGATGTCACTGGGGCCCCCGTTGTAACGCTTTCGCCCACGTCACTTACTTTTGGCAGCGAAGTGGTCGGCCAGACCTCCAAAGCTCAATCCGTCACTCTCACCAACACCGGCCAGGCCACGCTCGATATCTCGAACATCGCCACCTCCGGCGATTTCGCCATTCAATCCAAGACCTGCGGGTCCACCGTGCCCGCAGGTGGAAAGTGCACCGTTACCGTCACCTTCACGCCCACCCAGGTCGGCTCCCGCACCGGATCGTTGACCTTCACTGACAACGCGCCCGGCAGCCCGCAAAGCGTAAGCCTCTCGGGCACGGGCACCGCGCAAGCCACTTTAGCTCCCGCCAGCGCTACGTTCCCCGCCACCAAAGTGGGCAGCAACAGCAAGGCGAAAAATTTCACCCTCGCCAACAAACAAAGCGTTGCGCTGACTGGCATCTCCATCTCCACCACGGGAGACTTCAGCGTTTCCTCCACCACCTGTACCTCCAGCCTCGGAGCGAAGAGCAGCTGCAAAATCGCCGTGATCTTCGCTCCCACTCAGAAGGGAACGCGGTCGGGCACGCTCCAGGTCAGCGACAGTGCTGTCGGCAGTCCCCAAACCTCGACCCTGACAGGCACCGGCAAGTAACTGCACCACGCAGTAGTTTTTCAACCAGCCTGTAAGCTGTTTTCAGCGGGGCCGCGCAAGCGGCCCCGTTGTTCTAGTGGCGACGGCTCGTTATTTCTCACCCGAATTTCTCAGCCGACGCTCTGCTGAACCGTAAAATCAAAATGTCGGAGAGACTCTCCAACCAAGCCGGTTTTCTCCGTGCCTCTGTGCCTCCGTGGTGAAAAACGAATTGCCCCGCCCCCGCCCCGCCGATTTCGCCCCCGCCTCGCCTTCGTGTAGAATTTCTTTGGCGAGTACACGGTACCGATCAACCTATGTTGACTCCGCCCGGCCGCGAACGGCTTGGCATTCCTCAATACTCCCCAATTACCAGGTAGAACCCCGGCCTTTTCACCGGCGGCACATTCCTGTCAGGAGAACGTAATGGCAAAAATTGCAAAAACCGCCGACCGTAAGAAGGTCATGGACACGACCAAGTCAACCGCCTGCCCCAAGTGTGGCAAAGATACGCGCATCGTTAAGCGCGTCAAAGACCGCGAGCGCAGCGTTCCCGGCGGCATCTTCATCTCATGCTCCGCCTGCGATTTTTTCGAGAAGTTATAGACTCGCAGCTGCGAGCTTTTGCTGGCGAGGCCTATGCAGAGAGGTTCGGGTGCCTATGAGCGCTAGAGAAGTAGTAATGTCTTACATCGACGCAATGGGCAAGCGGGATTACGTTGCCGCCAGGCGCTACTTGGGCGATGGTGTCTTCATCAAGGGCCCAGCCGGCGAGGCCTTCCGCAGCGCCGACGATTTCCTCAAGATGATGGAGAAGCAGCAGGGAAGATACCTCATGAAGAAGGTTTTCGTGGACGGCGACGACGTTTGCCTGCTCTACGACTTCGTGACCGAGAAGGTAACGACGTTTTTCTGTTCCTGGTATCAAGTAAAAGACGGAAAGATCGCCTCCATCAGGACGGTTTTCGATCCGCGCGCATTCGCCGCGTAAGGGTCACTTCCGGGGACAGTCACCCTCGGCAGTCGAGCCAAGGCTCCAAATTACAAATCAGAAATTACAAATCAGGAATTTCCCTACGCCGCGATCTGCCCAAGAATCGCCCGCGCTTCCGCCGCCGGATCGCTCGCCTCCGTGATCGGCCGCCCCACCACGATGTGCGACGCTCCTGCCGCCATCGCTTCCGCCGGAGTCACCACCCGCGCCTGGTCATCGTGTCCGCTGCCCGCCGGCCGCACTCCCGGCGTCACAATCGCGAACTCGCTCCCAAACTCCGCCCGCAGAGCCGGGCACTCGCGCGCCGACGCCACCACCCCTCTGCATCCATTCGTCAACGCCAGCGCCGCCATCCGTAGGACCTGATCCGTCAGGCCTCCACGCACGCCCAGCGTCCCCAAATCGTCCTCGTCCAAGCTCGTCAGCACCGTCACGCCCAGCACCACTAGCTTCGGGTTCACCTTCGTCGCCGCCTCCGTTGCCGCGCGCAGCATCTTTCCCCCGCCCGCCGCGTGCACGGTCAGCATACTCACGCCCAGCTCTGCCGCCTCCCGCACCGCCGAGCCCACCGTATTCGGAATGTCGTGATACTTCAGATCGAGAAATATCTGCCGGCCCGAGCCGACCAGCTCCCGCACCACCGCCGGCCCCTCCGCCGTATATAACTGCATCCCCACTTTGTAGGTGAACGCGGAATCTCCGACGGCCGCCACGATCTTCCGGGCGGCCTCGGCTGTCGCTACATCGAGCGCGACAATCAATCGCTGGCGCCGGTCAAAATTCTCAACCATCGCTCGCGAGTGTATCGGTTTTATCGGAGATTTGCTACCGGTTCCAGCTCGGCCAGCGTAGTCGGCCGGTCCAGATCCAGACGAACCTTCTGGACACCGCGCTCTCTAAATCCAAGCGCCCGCGCGGCGACGTAGGAAACATCGATGATCCGCCCATCCACCACCGGGCCGCGATCGTTGATTCGCACGACAACGGCTTTTCCGTTGCCGAGATTGGTCACCTTCACGTAACTTCCCAGTGGCAGCGTCGGATGCGCCGCGGTAAAGTCCTGCATGTCATACGGCTCACCGCTGGCTGTTGCCTTGCCCTGGAAATACTCCCCGTACCACGAGGCCGTTCCGACCTGGTAGGGGTGGGACTTCTTGCTGACTGGATTGGTTACCGGGTGGGTTATTTTGTTTGTAGGGGCGCCGGCAGTCTTTACAACCTGCGGCTCTTTGACCTTGGCGGCTTCCAGGCTTGGCCCGGATGCGGCTCCTGCCCCCAGACTGGCGACCGATAAAAGCACTGCCAGGCCTTCGGCGAAACGTCGTCGCATTCAGTTACCTCCGTTTGAAAGTCGTTTGTTGGTCGTCTGCTCCTTTGGTCAAACGATTTCGTGATCCTACGGGTCCCGGCGCTCTATGTCAATCGGAAAAGACCTCGAGTGACTTTACTTAAGAGTAATTAATCGAATGGTTTAGACCCGACAATCTGCCCATTTTGCCCCCTATCTTGCTGATTACAGTCCCTCGTCACTGTTAACTAAATAGTAATCGGGCAACTTTTCCCCAAATGGAATCCCAAGCTATCTCCCATAAAATCAGTAATTTAGTAAGTATTACCAGATAAGTCATTTACAATGAATACCTTACGCGCGCGCGAAGGCATGACTCCATGGTAAATAAAAAATCTTGAGCCCCCGCAGAAAATCACTAGTGAAAGGCGTAGCGCCAGTATCCCCGCTTGCTGTCGGGTGGGCATCCTGCCCCCGCATGTTGATCGCGAACCCCGTCCTGAACTCTGCAATCCCCACTCTGCAATCCGACTTCTGACTTCTAACTTCTGACTCCTGACTTCGGTTACAGTGGTCTCATGGCCGCCCCGCCCATCATCCTCACCATCGCCGGCTTCGATCCTTCCTCCGGCGCCGGCGTCACCGCCGACCTCAAGGTCATCGCCGCCCACGAGTCCTACGGCGTTGCCGCCATCACCGCTCTCACCGTCCAGTCCACCCTGGGAGTTCGTCAGGTCCACCCCATCGATCCCGCCATCCTCGCCGCCACCCTCGACGAACTCGCCGCCGACTTCGCCATCGACGCCGTCCACATCGGCATGTTGGCCAATCACGCCATCGTTACCGCCGTCGCCGACTTCCTCGAAAAAACGCGCCTCCCGCACATCGTCCTCGACCCTATCCTCCGCTCCAGCTCCGGCGCCGAACTCCTCGACCCCGCCGGCACCCGCGCCCTGATCGAGCGCCTCCTGCCTCTCGCCGAAGTCGTCACTCCCAACCTCGACGAGGCCGCTGCCCTCGCCGGCCTCACCCGCGCCAGCGGCGCCGCTGCCGGCTCGCCCGCCAACTCTTCGACGACATCCAGCACCACCTTCGACGGCACGAAGCTCGAAACCATCACGTTTGAAAGCATGTCCTCCGCCCTCGACGCCATGCGCGCCTTCGCCCGCCAGCTTCACACTCTTGGCGCGACCAACGTGGTCGTCACCGCCGGCCATCTCGAAAAGGCCATCGACCTTCTCAGCCTCACCACCTCTCGCGGCATCGAGCAGGAAGTTTTCAAAGCCACGCGCCAGTCCTCCAATTCCACCCACGGCACCGGCTGCGCCTTCGCCACCGCCATCGCCTGTCACCTCGCCCACGGCCGCGGACTCCCCGAAGCCGTCCTCCTCGCCAAAGCCTACGTCTCGGCCGCCATCGCCAACGCCCAGCCCATCGGCCACGGGGCCGGCCCGCTCCATCACCTCTACCGCATGCAGCAGCAACGCCGCCCCAGCGCCGTAATCTCCGACCCCGAACACCTCTTCTCCCGCAAGTAATCCAGTCGATCCCTCACGTCTCAACCGGGCGCTGCCGCTGAGAGTTGGACGGATGAGGTTTAACTTCTGACTTCTAACTTCCCACCCCCCCGAACCAAACCAAACACGTCCCACAAGCCAAATTCTCAGGCAATATAGAGAGGAAATTCGGGATCATCGCGTAATTCTTGCCATCCCGAACCCGGCCCTCCCCCAAAGGCCCGTCCTTAACCCATGTGTTTGCAATTAGTTGTTTTGGTGATTGGCTTGCGATGTACCGCACCACACACAGCCGCATTTCGGTAACGTCATCACCTGCGGCCGCTTAAAAGGGGAGTCCCAGGATGGCAGACGCAGCACATCAGGTTCAGCACGAGTTCTGGCGCCCCCCAGCCCCCGTCTCGACCCAAGCATCCCCGGCATCCAACGCATCCTCCGGAGCTATCGCATCCTCCGCCGCCCCCGTAACCAATGGCCGCCGCGAGACCTGCGACGCCTGTGCCTCCGAGTTCATCCTCGGAGCCCGCTTCTGCCACACCTGCGGCACCGCCCGCGAGTCAACCGCAACGCCTGAGTCATCCCCCGCCCCCGAATCAACTTCAGCTCGCGGTTTAACCACCCGCTCCGCTGAACTCCACAACCTGGCCGCGCTAACCGGCCTCCCGCAATTCACCGCCGCCGCCCGCCGCCTTGGCCTGACCACGCCCTCTCTGCTCGCGTTCCTCCTCGGCCTGCTCTGCTTCTTCGCAGCACTCTCGGTCAGCATCATCTTCACTGCCCGCACCACCCTCGATTGGCAAGCCATCCAGCTCTGGCGCATCGAATGGCTCCTCGCATCCATAGCCAGCTTCGCCGCCGCCTTCCTCCTCAAAAAATCCAACTGACCGTAGAGCGTGACCCCGTGGCGCGGGCGCCCGCGGCCGATGCTGTTGTTCCTAGCAAAACGTTATCAGCGTAAGCCTTGTCTGGGTCTCCGTGCTACGATGCCATCGTGTTCAATTTCGGTAAGCCGAAAACAGTTGGCGACTGGATCGTTCATTTCGCAGGGGCAGTTGTTGCAATATTTCTTGTCTGGTGGATTCTGCGGCTCTACGTTCTGTAGTTCCTCCCGCCATCTTCGTGATCACGAAATCAGTTACCATCCGCGATCAAGCAGACGCAGAACCTTCCGCTGACCGCATCCCAACAAGAGCGCGGCTCCGGATGGGAGCCGGATATCTAACTCCGTGCCTTCGAGAGCTCCAGTTCGGCCTGGAACCAGTCGTGCTTGTCTTGGCCTTGTTCGCAGCCACGATTTTCATATAGTTCGTAGGCACGCTTATTCACTCTGTCCTGTGTTGGGACCGTGTTTGGCATCACCGCCAGTTTGGCTGGCGTGTTCTTCGGGGTGGCGGCGACGTTCGGTTTCGATTGCTTGTGCGCGTTGGTATTGGACATTTAAGGCACCTCTTGAGTTGGCACTAATAAGTTGGCACGAATGAGTTGACACTAAGTGGAAGGCACTTCAGATGAACTGCCTAGTTCAGAGGACCTGAAAGAGGAGAGGAACTGCTCACTCACCTTCGACCCTACTCTGAATCCTCATCTGTGTCCACTCTAGAGGCCGCCGCCATCCGGTTGTTATCGGTGTAATAGAGATTTGTCGCCAACGATCCGGCGTATAGTTTGGCAAGCTGAAAACGGCTAACGTGCTAGCTCAAAGACGGTGCCGCAACCTGGCGTGGCGCCGACTTGACAGGAAAGGCGGTTGCCTGGAACTAGCGCTTCCGGGCAAACCGCTGGCCGACCAAACCCGCGACTTCTAGGGCTGATAAATCTGCACGTTGTTGATTGGGGCTCCGTTAAAGTTAGCAAAGCCGCCGATGCAATAGAGCTGTTTTTTGTAGACCGCGGAACTGCCTTCAAAGGTTCCCTGGGGCATGGGTGCGAGCGCCGTCGTCCATAGTCCTTGTCCAAATCCTTTCGACAGATCGAAGGACTCGTTCACAGTGGTTGCCGGCCCGGCATTGTTGAGATAGCCGCCGGCGTCATAGAACTTAGCACCGATAGATCCGAAGCAGGATACAACGCGCGCTTCAGGATCGACGGCGAGTCTCTCCCAGGTGTTGGTGGCTGCGTCGTAGCCCTCGCTGGCGCCGGTGATTTGGCCGGGCTCAGAGCCACCGTCGGTAACCATGATCGTGGTTCCGAGCAGACCGGCGGCAGGTCCTTGTTTGTTCTCTAACATCGGCGTCTCTTCGGTCCAGGTATTGGTGGCAGGATTGTAGCTCTCGACTGTCGCGAGGAAGTCGGTGGGGCTCGCGATGCCGCCGAAGACATAAATGATGTTCTTCTCAACCACCGCCGCGGTTAACCACCTTGCCGTCGGCATGTTCGCCAGGGCAGTCCAGGTCTTGGTTTTGGGGTTAAACGCATACACGGCGTTCGTGGGCAAACCTTGGCCGGGGGATCCCCCAAACACGTATAAAACGTTTTTCACCACGGCAGCGCTCGCCCCTGAGATGGCCACTGGATAAGACACACCAGTACTCCAGGTGTTGGTCGCAGGATTGTAGATTTGCACGTCGGCGACCTCCTCTGTCGCGTCATTGCCGCCGACCAGGTAGATCTCGTTCTTGACCACTGCCGAGGCCGCAGCGGCGACGGGGATTGGCAGGGCCGCGCCGCTGGTCCACGTATTGTGGGTGACGGCGGGGGTCTGGCTGGCTGGGGACTCGGTCTGGGCAAGCAGCGGGAGGGAGGCTATGGCTGTGAGGATGAAAAGGGTGAGCATGGTGAGCGCAGATGCGGCCATGCTAGTTCTCTTGCTTGTCCTGCGATTGCTGCAATACATGTGAAAGCCTCCTACGAGCGAGATATTTCCTGCTCGTACTGTTGGAATCGTTAACCGCAAAATTCGCCGGGCGGACCAGGCTTGGGAGCGCACCACAAACGCCCTCCCATCGGGTTCTCGCCTCGGCTGCCCATGCAAAGACGTTGATTCAAATGCGCTTACGTGGGGGGACGGCAAGTCTTCTTTCTGGCCCTGCAATCCGACTTGCTCAAAATGAACGCAGACTGGTCAAAATGGGGATTTCGATCCTCATCCTCCGCGTATAATGGCGGAAGTCTCTCTCCCCCGCAACGGACAACAACGGACAGTAGTGGGCATTACAGGATGGGCGATAGTTCTGCGCGTCAGTTAGCCAATCAGCGCCTTGATTCTTGGAAGGAAATCGCTGCCTTCTTCAGCCGCGACGGGCGCACCGTTCGTCGCTGGGAAAAGGAGCGAGCCCTGCCCGTCCACCGCGTTCCCGGCGGCGGCCGCGGGGGTGTGTTTGCCTACACCCATGAACTGCGCGAGTGGCTCAAAGGACGAGGCGACGAATTAGAGTCCGCAGACTCCGAAAAAACCGAGTCGGTAGCTCACAGGGAAAAACTCGAACTTCCGAAAGGCCTGGTCGCGCTGTCCCCGGCTCCGGACCTGCCGCCTGTTCCCGCCCCGTTCCTTCCTTCATTCGCCAGCATTGCGGTTTGGCTCGCACCCTTGGTTGTCGTCGCCGGATTGATCGCCCTCTTCTCGTTCAGCCAGCGTGAACCGCATTACAAGAACGCCCTCGCCGCCCGACACACACCCAACCCCGAGGCGCAGGAGTTGTATCTCAAGGGCGAGTATCACTGGACCAAGCGCACTCCCAAAGATCTCAACAATGCTGTCGATTATTTCACGCAGGCCATCGTCAAAGATCCGAGCTACGCCGAGGCCTATGTTGGATTGGCCGACAGCTACAACCTGCTTCGTGAGTTCAGTGTCATGCCCGCGGAAGAGGCTTATCCCCGTGCGCTGGCCGCCGCCCAAAGGGCGGTCGAACTCGACGAGACTTCACCTGGAGCCCACACTTCCCTGGCGTTTTCCAGCTTCTACTGGAATTGGGATCCCCGGACGGCCGAACGCGAATACAAACGCGCACTGGAACTCGACCCGAACTTCGTGCAGGGTCACCACTGGTATGCCACGTTCTTGCTAGCCTCCGCTCGCTATTCCGAAGCTCTCGACCAGATTGAGCAGGCCCGCATCATTGATCCTGCCTCCACCACTATCCAGGCCGACAAAGGCTGGATTCTCTTCAATGCGGGGAGAAAGAACGAAGCATTCGCCCTCCTCAAGCAGTTGGAATCTACCGATCCCGCTTTGGCGACGACGCATGGGTATTTGGCTGCGATCTTCCTCGATCGCGAGGATTACCCGAACTTCTTGTCCGAATCAAAACAGGCGGCACAACTGCGCCACGACGAAGGCGGTCTGGCCGTGGCCGCCGCCGCCGAGAAGGGTTATGCCGTGGGCGGGTTAGCCGGCATGCGGGAAAGCATGCTCCCGGTGCAGAAGCAGATGGTCGATCGCGGGTTAGGGTCCGCCTACGAATTAGCCACAACCTGCGTCTTGCTTGGCAAAAAACAAGATGCCTTGCACAACTTGCAAGCAGCCTACGCGAAGCGCGACGTCGGTCTGCTTCATCTGAACCGCGACTCTAACTTCACCAGCCTGCGCAACGATTTCGTTTATAAGGAAATCATCGAACACGTCGCGGAACGATTGTCGAAGCAACAGTTTTCTGTGGGTGTCGAAAAGGGTTGAGTTCTATTTCGATTGGTGAAACATCGATGTTCCTTCACCTCAACCACAACCGAGCCTGGGTTGGTTTGCACTACCAAAGCTCACCCGTGCCTGGAAGCCGACATTGTCATGGAATCAATTACACCCATTAAGAATTGGCCCGACGGGCCGATGAGCGTATTCGAAATGTTACGCCAACGCTAACCATTGCAGTCCATGGTTATCCGGCCTGGACTGACAAAGCGTTCAGGAGGCACTTCAATGAAGCCGAGAAGCTTGATGATTATCGTACTATTGGTGCTCCTCTCCAGCTTCGCCTCTTCCCAAACGTTTGGCTTCGCGTCCGTTGACGGCAGCTACCTGTATTGCAACTATGAAGTTCTCGCCGAAGCTTACCGTGCCGTGTGGGAAGGCGTGGACATCCTCATCTTGTGCGGCGGCAACATCAATGGAGATATTGTTGGCACCAGCGGCGGCATTTCGGCATCTGGCAACCCTGCTGGTTTTGTCGTGAAGGGGGTCACCTACGCTGACGACATTTACGATGCGTTCTCGCTGACTTTCACGGGTCTTCAGTGGTACGTAGTCACGGACCTGAAGTGCTCGACGTTCAAGAATGGTCGTTATTCCGGCAAGTATGGTTGGATCGGGTTTGCCGTCACCGAGGGCATCGTGTACGGCGATAACTACGGTTACCTGAGCTGCCAACTCACTGGACAGCCGGGTTCACCCCCGTTCAAGGATGTATCGAACGCCGGCGCAACAACGATTCCCGCGAAAAAGTAACAAGACTACGGCGTCACCTCGAACACTACCCGCATGCGGCGTGGGCGTCGCACGAGGGGCCACCGCCCGACGTGGTGGTGCCATAGAGATTGCCATGCGCATCCCGCAGCAATCCGGCTCGAGGGAGCTCACCGTCAGTCCCGCCCGCCTTTTGAAGGTCGATGAGCCCTATCGCGATATTTCAACAACTATCCGCCTGCCCGCGCTCTGCTCGGTGGCTCCCTGGCCATCCCCGCCCATCAAAATGTCCCCCATGTCACTGACAACGTGCCCTCATTCGTGGGCTAATTATCTCGTCTCGCCTCTCCGAAGAGCAGGCTCCCCTCTGTATGTACACCTGTATGCACACCCCCTGAGACGAGAACTGAACGTTAGACCCTCTTGGCAATTGGCGTATTGCTACGACTCTCTGGCTTGGGCCGCGCCGTTCGAGGATGAGAACGCTCGTCGCAGAATGAGCGACCCCAAACACGGTTTCCACTCTTCCTCCATGAAAGGGGGTTTGCCATGAAACGCAAGTTTGGTCGTAATCATTCTCGCCGGGTTGTTCTCCCTTTCTTCGTAATTCTGATGATCTTGTTCACGGCTGCCGTGCTGGCGCAAACGTCCGGCGCAGGGCAGACGACTGGGCGGTCAAACACCGTGTTGCCTCCGGCGCGGGCCGCCGCGGTCGCGCAAACGTTCACGTCATCTACGGATACCGCTGGGCGTTCTGCGGTAGGCCCTTCGCATACAAAACGGCATTGTGCGGTTCCGCTGGACGAGAACCCGCCGCTCTTCCTCCCGGCGGTGGCTTATGACACGGGCAGCGCCGTGACGGTCGCGGTCGCGGATGTAAATGGAGACGGCAAGCCCGACCTGGTAGTCGCGACCTCGGGCTCGGTCGAGGTGCTGTTGGGCAACGGGGACGGTACCTTTCAGGCGGCCCTGGATGTCGGTGGCTCCAGCGGCTACCTTGCGGTTAGGGATGTGAACGGCGACGGCATACCCGATCTTGTGGTGACGGGTTGCACAGGCAGTAATTGTGCTGGGTATGTAGCAGTCCTCCTGGGCAATGGTGACGGTACGTTTCAGACGGCGGTTACCTATGACTCGGGCGGGGATTATCCCTTAGCGGTCGCCGCGGGCGACGTCAATGGCGACGGGAAGCCCGACTTGGTGGTGACCAATTGTGTGTCCCACGGGCAGAGTTGCGGTTATTATCCCGGACTCGTGGGTGTTCTCCTGGGCAATGGTGACGGCACCTTTCAGCCGGTGGTCACCTACGATTCCGGAGGGGACTACCCGGCCGCGGTCGCCATCGCGGATCTGAACGGGGATGCCAAACCGGACCTCGTCGTGGGAGAGTTGGGCAGCGCCGGTTGGACCTCCGGTGTTGCGGCTGTATTGCTGGGCAATGGTAACGGCACCTTCCAGCCTCCCGCGACCTACGACGTGGAGGGGTTAACCCCGAGTTCGGTTGCCATCGCCGATGTGAATCGCGACCACAAGCTGGACTTGGTCGTCACCAGTCAGTGCTCTGAACCCTCCTGTCACGCCGACGGCGTAGTCAGCGTGTTGCTGGGCAATGGCGATGGCACCTTTCAACTGGAGGCAACCTACGACTCCGGCGGGTTCGAGCCAAGGTCGGTTGCGGTTCAGGATGTGAACGGAGACGGCAAGCCTGACGTGGCGGTGGCGAACACCGGTACGGACCGCGGTTCGGCGGGTGTTCTCCTGGGGAATGGCGACGGGACGTTCCAGGCGGCGGTCACATTCGATTCCGGTGGGATCAGTGCGCTCGGGGTAGCCCTTGCCGACGTGAACGGAGACGGTTTGCCAGACCTTTTGCTGGCCAACCAGTGCACCACGACGTATTGCGGCCCAGGCACCATAGGAGTGCTCTTGAACGACACCGGACCCCACAGTCCGACAACGACGACGCTGGCTTCCTCGCTGAATCCGTCCCTCTTCGGGCAAGAGGTTACCTTCACGGCCCAGGTCAGCTCGGCCTCGGGAACGCCCACCGGTACGGTGATTTTCTCCGACGGCTCAACCCAACTCGGCAGCGCGACTCTAGTGAACGGGAGCGCATCGCTCTCGACCTCGTTGTTGACCGCCGGCCTGCACGCGATTACCGCTGCCTACCAGGTTTCACTCAAGTTCGACGCCAGCACGTCATCTCCATTCAGCCAAGTGGTCAATATGGCGGCGACCACCACTTCACTGGTTTCTTCGCCGAATCCGGCGCGTGTCAACCAACTCATCACCTACACCGCGACCGTGAGCGGCCAGTACGGAGCAGCCTTGACCGGTACGGTGACGTTCCAGGACGCCGGCGCGACCTTCGCAACGGCGACGTTGCTCGGCAACCAGGCGGCCTGCACAACCACATACGCGGCGCCCGGGAACCACGCGATCACCGCTACCTACTCAGGCGATGCCAACAACTTTGGCAGCGCATCCTCGGTATTAGTCGAACAGATTAATAAGGCCTTCGCATCGAAGACAGTCGTGGCCACCTCGGGATCCCCGTCGTTCGTGGGCCAGCCGGTAACGTTCAGCGCAACCGTCAGGTCAGCCCACGGGGCGATTCCGAATGGCGAACTGGTGACCTTCTACGACGGGAATACCGCGATTGGAACCGGGACTACCGCGAGTGGCGTAGCCACTTTCACCACCTCGGCGCTGGCGGCGAGGACGCACACGATCAAGGCCACCTACGTGGGCGATGCGACGTTTGATCCGAGTACCGGGTCGGTGAAGCAGCAAGTCGAGAAGTACGCCACGGCCACAGCACTGAGTTCAACCCTCAATCCGTCGCAATACGGACAGGCAGTCACGTTCACGGCGCAAGTCACCAGTTCCGGTCCTGTGCCGACGGGCGCAGTGAAGTTCATGGACGGAACGAAATCGCTTGGATCGCGGAAGTTGACGGGTGGCATCGCCACGCTCACCGTATCCAGACTCGGTGTAGGTACGCACCCAATCACGGCTCAGTACTTGGGGGATGGTGCCAGCATCAAGAGCACCTCCCCGGTTCTGGATCAGGTGGTGCAATAGCTTCGACGAACAGCGCACTAGAGCGTGTTTCATAAACCGGGTTTGGGACGGGCACGACTTTTAGTCGTGCCGTCCAAAGACCTTGTCGGCCCGGCGATCACAAATGAGCCGCCCGATGTCCGGGCGGCTTTTGTTTTGCCACGCGCGGAAGGCGGGAACTGCAACTGTCGTTAGCAGGCACTCCTGCGCAATCTCGCAGCAACACGAATGCATAACTTTTCATCTTGAGCAGGCCCGGGGGCTTTGGCATACAATGGTGCCCTTCTTGAAGGCAGCGAGATTGCGCACAAGAAGAAATTTCAATTCAAAAGCGTGCCCCGGTACCGGGCACCCAATAGGGGATTTCATGCATTCGATCTTTCGGTTCTCGGCAGTGTGCGTTGCTGTTCTGCTCGTGTCCGCCTTCGGCGCAACCTCCGCTCTGGCCCAGACTACGCCTCACTTCAATCACATCATCTGGGTAATGGAGGAGAACCTCAACTACTCTGACATCACCAGCGCTACTTGGCCGAATCTGTATGCGTTGGGCCACACCTACGGCTATTCCACCAACTTCTTCTCTGACACGCATCCCTCCATCGGCAACTACGAAGAGGACATCAGCGGCCAGATTCTAACCAACGATGACGGATGCGATCCCAACGGCAGCGGCGGTTCCGACTGCCCGTTCCCCAGTACCGTCGATAACATCGTCCGCGAGCTCTTAGCCCAGGGCTTGACCTGGAAGTCTTACGCCGAGTGCATCCCCAATGCCGGCTACTTAGGCGGAAACTATGTCGCAAAATCCTGCCCCACCGATCTTACAGGTGACAACACCTACTACGTTCGACATAATCCGTTCCCCTATTACTCGGATGTATATAACAACCAAACGCAGGCGGATAACATTGTCCCCTTCAGCCAATTCGCTACCGACGTGGCGGCTAAGAACTTACCCAACCTCACCTATGTTGCGCCCGACGGCTGCGACGATGCCCATGATTGCCCGTCCTATCCCGGCCATATTGACCTCACCGCGGATACATGGTTGCAGACCAATGTCATCGGGCCGTTGACCGATCCCTCCGGTTATGGCCCAACCTTCGATGATGGTGACCTCCTGATTGTCACCTTCGACGAATCGAGAAATGACAACCAGAACGGCGGCGGCAAGATCTTCATTGCCATGGTCAGCCCGAAGTATTCCAAGCTGGCGTATGTCTCTAGTATTTCCTACGGCGAAGGCGCCCTGGCCTGCACGTTACTCCAGGGCCTCGGCCTCACCGCCGTGTACGGCGACGCCTGCAGCACATCTCCCCCCACTCAGTACGCCACTGCCGCCATGTCGGATTTCTTCGGAACAACACCGTCGTTCTCCTTATCCGCGAATCCAAACACGCTCACCGTCGCCCAGGGCAACATCGGCACAAGCACTATCACCGTTACTGACTCCGACGGTTTTAACGGCGAAGTCACCTTAAGCGCCTCGGGTCTGCCCAATGGAGTGACCGCCCAGTTCGTTCCAAATCCCACAACCACCACCAGCACGCTCACGCTTACGGTCGCGAGTGGTGCTGCTCTCGGAACCTCCACCGTCACCATTAGTGGCGTCTCCGGCAGCTTGACCAATCAAACCACGATATCGCTAACGGTGACGGCAAGCGGCCCCATCGTGAGTCTTTCGCCGACGTCTCTTACATTCCCGAAGACCGACGTGGGCGTGACCAGCAAGCCCAAGACCGTCACCCTCACCAACACTGGAGCCTCGACCCTTAACATCGCCAGCATCGCGCCCAGCGGAGATTTCGCCGTCCAGAGCACGAACTGCGGCAGCACCTTGGCGCCAAGTGCGAAGTGTACGGTGAACGTCACCTTCACCCCGACCCAGGCTGGAACCCGCACCGGAACTCTGTCCTTCACCGACAATGCGCCGGGCAGTCCACAAACGGTCGCGCTCTCGGGCACGGGCATCGCGCAGGTGACGCTGACTCCGGCCAGCGAGACCTACCCCAAACAAAAGGTAGGCACGACCAGCAAGGCGAAGAAGTTCACCCTAACCAACAATCAGGCCGTGGCCCTGACGGGCATTACGATCTCGACGACGGGAGATTTTGCCGTCTCGTCCGAGACCTGCGGCTCGAGCCTCGCTCCCAAGAAAAAATGCGCCATCGACGTAACCTTTACGCCCACCCAGACGGGGACGAGGACGGGACAACTAAGCGTGAGCGACAGCGCCAGCAACAGCCCCCAGACGGCAAGCCTCACCGGCACCGGAGATTAGACCGCGTTTTATAAATCAGGGTTGGGAAGGGCACGAGTTCCAGAGGTCGCGGAAAAACTGATTGTCGATAGGACCGGGAAGGGCACGAGTTCCACTCGTGCCAGTAAGTCGATGAAACTGTGTCGCGCTTTAGCGCCTGAGGCAGCTTCTTCACGACTGCCCGACTTTTTCCGCAGCCTCTTCTAGCCGCTGAGGTTCCCACGCTTGCGGCCACCGCCAAACCGCTTTAGTTCACGATGGCTTGCAAGCCTGACGGCGCGGACGGCGTGGCTGACGGCGCCGGGCATGAGAACGACGACGCATCGCTGCCAAACATTGTCCGGGCGCTTTCCACCAGCTTGCGGGACGCGGACGAGGCCGAGTACAGAGCGCTGAAGTAACTGCCGAGTCGGTCCGGGAATGGAAAATCCTTCGCGTAGATATGGTGAGGGTAGGCGAGGGGATCGTGCGTGGTATCGAGGGGAGAAGTGGGATTGAACCACGTCAACTTGAGCGTGGAGGGAGCGCCCGTCCCCGAGCCTTGGAGCAATGCGGACTCGATCGCCTCCTTATCCGATTGGCCCAGTTCTATGAAGTTCGAATGCGCGTAAAAGTCCTGGAGAGCATGCAGGGCTCGCCCTAGCGCCTCCAGTGCTTCTTTGGGTTTGCTCTTTCCGAACTGCTGAACCAATCCCATCTGCTCGCGGATATACCCAACCCCGTCGCTGAAGGCCTGCGCGTGGCTCATCGAATCGTTCCGGTCAAAGTGAAACTTATGTTGATAGGTCAGCGCCGGGTTATCCTGTTCGTTGTTCGCGTCCGCCACAATTTTCACGGCGCACTCCGGGTACCACTTACTGTCCGTATTGGATTCTTGCAGGAACGCGCCCAGCGTGAGCCCGCCATGGTCGTTCGGGACCAGAGCGGAAAGTCCATACTTGTCGTATCCGCTAAGGAACGCGTTTGCCTCCGGCGGCCAAAGCATAAACCAACAAAACACGCATACAAACAAGTAGTGCAGAACTCGATGGACGCGACACCGGCTGACAGCGTTCATTACGGCGATGGGTCGGCTGGCGGGGATTATCATTTCTGCCTCCGGATTCGGACAGAGAATATACACTAAATTCGCTGGGGTCCCCCATTCAATCGCGCTTTTTGCGATTGAGTGGGCTCTCGACTCGACCAGGGCGGGGACTTTGAATTCCTGTCCCCCACCACCACTCCCATCCGCTCCCGTTTCCACGACTCAATTTTCACCACCGTCCGTTCTGCCAATTTCGCCGCCCTATTGTCTAAGTGAGTAACGACCATCCCATAGGCAAGTTAACCATCCAATTACTACAATCCGCCTTCCCGAGCCCTCCAGCTCCATTTTTTCCGTAGCACATTTCACACCCTCCAGGTGCTATTTAAGTGGTAAGAAAACAACAATATTTTTGTTACCCAGAAAGTAATAGTCTCCCACCCCGCCGCCCGCCCAAAACCCCTAATCAGGTACACTGCTTTTGCGTGCATTTTTCTCCCATCAGCCTCCGGAATTGTCTCCGCCGCCCCACCCGGCCGGCCGTCGCCGCAGCCATTGTCCTGCTCTCCATAATCGCCCCCGCCCAGCCCCAAACCGCCAGGGCCGCCGCCCCGCCGTCGTCTTCCCCCGGCGCCATGCGCCCCGCCGATCCCCTAAACCCAGCTGCCAGCGCGGCTTTCTACAACCTCGACTACGAAGCCGCCATCTCGGATTTCGAAACCATCCTCGCCCGCCACCCCGGCGATCCCTTCGCCATCAACCATCTTCTGTCCGCCGTCCTCGTCCGCGAACTCTACCGCATGGGCGCCATCAATACCGGCGAGTACACCAATGACAGCTTCATCGGCCTCGCCCATCGTCCCCCCGACCCGGCGAACAAAGAGCGTATGAAGCAGCTCGTCCGGCAAGCCGAAAAACTCGAAGACGCCGAACTCGACCGCCACCCCGATAACGTCGAAGTCCTTTATGCCCGAGGAGTTACGCGCGCCCAGTTCGCCCTCTACACCGGCCTCATCGAGCGCGCCTGGTTTTCCTCCCTCCGCAATGCCGTCGGAGCCCGCCACGATCACGAGCGCGTCCTCCAGCTCGATCCCAACTACACCGACGCCAAGCTCGTCCTCGGCACCCACAATTATGTCGTTGGCAGTCTCTCCCGCGCCGTCAAAGTCGCCGTCTCCCTCGTCGGTCTTGGCGGTGATAAACAAAAAGGAATCCAGTACTTATACGACGACTACCGCTCCGGCGGCGAAACCAGCGTAGACGCCGGCATGGTCCTCCTCGTCTTCCTCCGCCGCGAACATCGCTACGACGATGCCCAGGCCATTGCCACCGCGCTCGCCCCGCGCTTTCCCCGTAACTATCTGTTGCCATTGGAGCAAGGGAACCTCTTGCGCGCTGCCGGCAAGCTCGCCGAGGCCGAAGACCAATATCGCCATGTCTGGCAGGAAGGCCGCCAGGGAAAATATGGCAATCTTCACTATGAGTTAGCGGCCGTAGCGCTGGGCGACCTGCTGCGCTCCGAGAAGAAGTATTCCGCCGCCGCCGCCGCCTACGAAATGGTAGGCGAGGTCAGCGCCCCCGACCCCGAACTCCTTCAAAAGGCGAACCTTGGAGCCGGCGAGATGTACGACCAACTGCAAAATCGCGAGCAAGCCCTGAAGAAATATCAGGCCGTTGTCCAGATCGACGCCGGCAACGCCGAGGCCGAAAAGGCCCGCAAACGCCTAAAAGAACCCTACCGCGAGTAGAAGAGAATGCGAGAGCTTGCTGCCCGATATTTGCTGCCGAATAAGTGAGATTCTCGCTCTCTGGGAACTTTCAACCCCATTCGCCCGTATAATTTACCAAAGGGGAGGCGACCATGGAACCCGGCACAATGTTCTGCAACCACTGCGGCACCACCATCTCCGACCAGGCGCGCTTCTGCTCCAGTTGCGGCCGCCCAATCGCGCTCCACCAAGCCGCCCCCAGGCTCCTCCGCTCCCGCCTCGACCGCAAAATTGGCGGCGTCTGCGCCGGCCTGGCCGAGCACCTCGACCTTGACACATCCCTAATTCGCATCCTCTGGGTCTTCCTGACCTTTGCGTCGGGATTTTTCCCGGGGCTAATCGCCTACATTTTGGCCTGGATCATCATTCCCGAAGAGCCGTTGCTCCCGGTCGTGGCCCAGCATCAGCATCCGGTTGCGAGCTAAGATCACTAAGCTACGAGAGTACGCCGCTATCTCCTCAGTCGATGGAACAGAAATGCGTGAAAACGATCCAAACGAATTTGTTTCGCATCTCGTCTGAATTGCACCTTGACCTTTGATACCCTGTCAGTTGCCATGCTCAGTTTGCGGAGCGACGACGCGGAGATTTTTTACGACGTTCAGGGCGACGGTCCCGCCGTCGTTCTCCTCCATCCATTTCCTTCTCACCACGAATTCTGGATGCCAGCCGTCCCCGCGCTGCAATCGCGCTACCGCCTGATTCTCCCCGACCTGCGCGGACATGGTGAATCGGAGATCGGGAAAGGCCCGGCATTTATGGCAAAACATGCGGCGGATGTAGCTCGCGTCATGGACGCTGCGGGCGTTGGCAAGGCCGCATTCATCGTGTGCTCGATCGGCGGCTACATTGTGTTCGAATTTCTGCGGCGGTATCGCGGGCGCGCTTCGGCGCTGGCGCTGTGCAATACGCGGCCACAGCCCGACACCGCGGAGGCGCGCGCCAACCGGCTGAAGAATGCGGAAGTGGTGCTGGAGCAGGGAACCGAGCCATTCCTCCAAAGCATGATTCCCAAGCTGCTGGGCGCAACGACTCTTTCTTCGCGGCCCGACCTGGTGGAAGGCGCGTTGCGCATGATGCGCAAAATGTCGCCCGAGGACATCAGCCTGGTGTTGCGAGGAATGGCCGAGCGCCCCGATTCAGTGCCTGACCTGAAGCGCATCAACCTGCCGACGCTCATCCTCATGGGCGATGAGGATACGCTGACTCCCGAAGCCGATGGCGAACTGATGCGGCAGAGTATTCCGAACAGCCGTCTGAAGATCATTCCGAAAGCCGGCCACTATGCCCCCTGGGAACGGCCCGAGGCGGTAGCGCCACTGCTGCGGCAGTTTTTGGATTTTGTGCCGCTCATCTGAGCCGATGGCGAGTCGTCGCCGGCCCGCGCCTGCGCCATTCCCGACCGGGCGCGCGCCGGTGGTTGTTCGGCGGTGATCGTCGTCCTACTGGCGAACGCGCAACCTCTGCTAGAATTTGCCCGTCATGATTGAAGCCTTCCTTGTTCCTGAAAATACCGTTGCCACCGCCAAGGGGGACGGGCCGGCCGTTGACCTGCGCTCCGCTTCCACACGGGTCTTCCTCGTCAACCTCGCCATTACCGACATCATCGAGCAGGAGTCGATCGACGTCAGCATTCAGGGCTCCGCCGACGGCACGACGTTCGATCCGAAGCCCGTGGCCGCGTTTCCACAAAAGTTTTATCGCGGAGAAAGTCCTCTGCTCGTCGATCTCTCCGGCACGCCCGACGTCAAGGCCATCCGCGCGCACTGGGATGTGAACCGCTGGGGCCGCGGAACGGAGACGCCCATGTTCGAGTTCTCGGTAACGCTCCGCGAGGTGCCGCAAGAGATACTCGCCGCCAGAAGCTAGACCCGCCCTAATTGTTCAAACTCAAGGCTCGCAGCGAGTCACCTCCGACCTCGAACCTCTCACCTCATCGCCAGATCTTCGGTATAGTGGAAGCCCTCATGGCTCGCAAAACTTCTCCCAACTCCACTCGCCGTTTCTTTCTTCAGACGGCTGTCCTCGGTGGCACAGCCGCTGCCCTTGGCCCCTTCAACCAGGCGTATGGTGAGCACCGTGATTTATCCATCGCCGAAAACGTTGGTGCAGGCAAAGGCGCCCAGGGTCACCCAGGTAGTGCTTCCGAGATGCGGGCGTTCGAACTCGATGAGATCACGATTGCCGAACTCCAAGCCGGCATGAAATCCGGAAGGTTCTCTGCCCGCGGGCTGGTCGAAAAGTACACGGCGCGCATCGTCGAAATCGACAGGGCCGGGAAACTCGGCCCAGGCTTGAACAGCGTAATCGAACTGAACCCCGACTCCATGTCGATCGCCGGAGCGCTGGATAAAGAGCGCAAAGAAAAAGGCCCGCGCGGGCCGCTGCACGGCGTCCCCGTTCTGATCAAAGACAACATTTCGACCGATGACCGCATGATGACCACTGCCGGCTCTCTCGCGCTCGTCGGCGCGAAAGTTCCCAGGGATTCGTTCGTCGCGCAAAGGCTGCGCGCGGCGGGCGCGGTCATTCTTGGCAAGACGAATCTCAGCGAGTGGGCGAACATTCGCTCCAGCCATTCGACGAGCGGTTGGAGCGGGCGCGGCGGGCTGACGAAAAATCCCTACGCGCTCGACCGAAATCCCTGCGGCTCGAGTTCCGGCACCGGCGCGGGCATCTCGGCGAACCTGGCCGCCGTGGGAATCGGCACCGAGACCGATGGCTCCATCGTTTGCCCGTCCTCGTCGAATGGACTGGCCGGCATCAAGCCCACGGTCGGCCTCGTCAGCCGGGCGGGCATCGTTCCCATCTCGCATTCGCAGGACACTGCCGGCCCGATGGCGCGCACCGTACTCGATGCGGCCATTTTGCTGGGCGCGCTCACGGGCGCCGATCCCGATGACGAGGCGACATCGGCGACCGCGGGCAGAGCGCAAACCGATTACGCGCAATACTGCGATCCCGCGGGATTGAAGGGCGCGCGCATCGGTGTGGCGCGAAAATATTTCGGCTTCAACGACGCGGTCGACGCCCTCATGGAAGAATCTCTGGACGCGATGCGGAAGCAGGGCGCGATGCTCGTCGATCCGGCCGACATCGAAACCTTCGGAAAATTTGACGACACCGAACTGCTGGTCTTTATGTACGAACTGAAGGCTGACCTGAACGCCTATCTGGCGCGGCTTTCGGGCTCGCCCGTGCGCACGCTCAAAGACGTAATCGAATTCAATGAACGCAACCGCGCGAAAGAGATGCCGTATTTCGGACAGGACTTGTTTGTGAAAGCCGAGGCGAAGGGACCGCTCACCGATAAGGAATATCTCGATGCGCTGGCGAAAAATCGTCAATTAACCCGCACCGAGGGCATTGACGCGCTGATGGACAAGCACCGGCTCGACGCCATTGTCGCGCCCACCGGCGGCCCGGCGTGGCTCACCGATTTGGTGAATGGCGATCATGTGGCGGGTGGCAGTTCGAACGCCGCGGCGGTGGCGGGCTACCCGAATATTAATGTCACGGCTGGATTCATCTCCGGGCTGCCGGTGGGCATTTCATTTTTCGGCCGCGCCTGGAGCGAGCCCACTCTGATCAGGATTGCGTTTGCTTTCGAGCAGGCGACAAAGGCGCGCAAGACGCCGAAGTTTTTGGCCAGCATCGGCCCGGGCTAAGTCATCCTCAAAAACGAAGCGCGCTTGACTGCCCCAAGGTTCAGATCGAGAGAAGTGGATCGGTGAATTTATGGACTTGTTTGCGGCGAAAAGATAACATCGGCATAGCCGGACGCGCGGCAGCGGGCAGTGGTTCAAGGCCGATGGCTGGCCGCTCAAGAATAAGGGCTGGGTCTTTCCATGAGCATTAATCTGACACCGGAGCAACAAGCGATCATTCAGCAGGCGATTCAAACAGGCCTGGTGCGATCGGTCGATGAATTTATTGAGTCCGCACTTGGCGCACTGTCCCACCGCAACGGCGAGTTTGACAAAGCAAAGTCGCGGCTCGCTGGCGCGCGAATCCGTGAACTGCGCAAGGGCGTCAGGCTCCAGTTGAAGGGCATATCGATCCGCGAACTGGCTCATATCGGGCACAAATACTGATGGATGCATTCGTCCTGGACGTATCGGCGTGCATTCCCTGGTGCTGCGAGGATGAGACAACCCAGGCATCGGAACAGTTGCTTGAGTGGGCAATGGATGGAAGCGCCTTGCATGTTCCGTCTTTATGGACTTGGGAAATTCTGAACACCGTGGCTGTGGTTATCAAGCGGCAGCGCATTACAGCGGATCTGGGGAGAGAGTTTCTAACGCAGCTTGCCACGCTGAATTTTAAAGTTGATAGTCCTCCGCCGATTGCCGATTTTCCCCGGCTGAGTTCTCTCGCCAGTAAGCATCTGTTAACTGCTTATGATGTTGCATATCTGGATTTAGCGAATCGTCTATCGCTGCCCTTGGCGACACGCGACGAAGATCTGACGCGGGCCGCGCTTGCCGAGGGCCTGCAAATCCTCTAATCACAGTTTGAGGCAAAGGTCAGCGGTGGCTTGTGTTGGAGCCTTTGGCCTTCGGCGTCAGCTTGCGAATCACGAATTCCTGCAACAGGTTGGAGATGGCGGTGGCGCCGATTCCGATGGCCGTGTTTTCGAAGGTCAGGCTCGCATCATCTCGATCCTGCTTGGGATAGTAGAGATTTGAAATACCGCCCGCAGCAAGGCTTCCAAGCACGCCCGAGTAATTCGGCTGCCAGCGTTTATTGTCGCCCTTGCAGATGAAGGCATTGGCGATGGCGTAGAGCGCGCGCGCCGGCACGCTGCCCGTACCTTTGTAGAAGTAGCGCGGATCCTGCTTCAGAAGCGAAGGCAGAATCGCGCCGCCGATCAGCGTGCCGGTAACGGCGTCCGCGTAATTCGCGCCGAAACGCTTGCCGTATCCTTGCGCGCCCTGCCCATATTCGGCAAAGTGATTCTGCGCCTGCTCCACTCCGGCCGCGCCGGCCACCATGACAAGGGTGAAGGGATCGATGAGCGACCTCCACGCCAGCTCAAGTTTCTGTTTCGGCGTGAGCGGCGCGGCGTCGGGCACGTAGCTCACATAAAAGTTCGGCAGCACGCCGAGAACGCGCTGCTTTTCCTCCACCTTGATTTCTTCCTCCGCTACTTCGATCTGGGGAAGCCCGACTTCCACCTCGGTGCCCGCGTCCGCGACGCTCAAGGCGATCGGCGGCAAGGTTTCGACCTGGCCGGCGCTGACTGCGCCCGTGATCGTCTGCGTTGCGAAGCCCGCCGCCGTAATGGTCAGCTTGAACGGGCCGGGAGCAATTTGCGGGAAAAAGAACTGACCATCGATGCCGGAAATACCATCGAGGTTTTGCGCCGGATTTTGCGCGTTGAGCTTGATTCGCGCATTACCCACCACCGCGCCGCTCGGATCGACAATGGTGCCGCTCACGCTCCCCGCCGCTTGCGGATCGGCGGGCGCTCCCGGGAGTGACTGACCAACACCAGGTTCGCCGGGCGCGGCCGTGGCCGGGCCGGTGGCGCCAGCCGGCGCAGTCGATTTCACCGTTTGGGCGTTGGAGGGCGAGGTCAAAACCAAGGCCGACAAACTAAGGAACACTGACAACGGCACTGACATCAAAGCGAAGTTCATAAACTCTTCGATTTTATTCGGTTCGGAATCGCTGTGAAGTTTGATGCTCAATCTGCCGCGCCAGCGGCGCGAATCTGCGATACGAGTTGTAAGACAGCCGCCCGCGCCCGGCCTTACTATGGGAAGGCTTAATATTGAAACGCCATGTCAGCTTCTACCGTCATCATTCGTCCCGCTCGCGCAGTGCAGGGCGTGGTGCGCATCCCGGGAGACAAGTCCATCTCGCACCGCTATGCGATGCTCTCCGCCATCGCCCGCGGCATCAGCCGCTTCCATAATTTTTCCGCGGCGCGCGACTGCGCCAGCACTCTGGGCTGCATGCGCCAGCTCGGTGCCGAGTGGCGGCGCGCCGACGACGGTGCCATCGAGGTCGACGGAATCGGCTCCGCGCTCACGGCTCCCAGCGCCGCTCTTGACTGTGGCAACTCCGGTTCCACCATGCGCATGCTTTCCGGCATCCTCGCCGGGCAGCCCTTCACCAGCGAATTATTCGGCGACGAATCGCTCTCCCGCCGGCCCATGGCGCGCATTATCAAGCCGCTTTCGGAGATGGGCGCGACCATCGCCTCCAGCGACTCGGGCCGGCCCCCGCTCAAAATCCACGGCGGGCCGCTGCGCGCCATTCACTACCGGCCCGAAGTCGCCAGCGCGCAGGTGAAATCATGCGTGCTGTTCGCCGGCCTCTTCGCCGACGGAGAGACCATCGTCGAGGAGCCGATCCGCACCCGCGACCACGGTGAACTGGCTCTGCGCGCCTTCGGCGCCGAGGTCGAGCACACCGGAAATGTCGCGAGCATTCACGGAGGCCACGCCCTGACCGCTCTGGAGGCGCGAGTGCCGGGCGATCTTTCAAGCGCAGCCTTTTTCCTTTGTGCAGCCGCGCTTTTTCCCGGCTCGCAACTTTCCCTCCCCGGCATTCTCATGAATCCCACGCGCGCCCGCCTCCTCGACATTCTCATTCAGATGGGATTGAAGGTTGCTGTGGGTCAGATCGAGCAGCATCACGGCGAACTGGTCGGCTCCATCGAAGTTCACGGCGACGCGTGGAAGGGCGGAACGATTGCCGGTGCGGACACCGCCGCGCTCATCGACGAAATCCCGGTCCTGGCGGCCATTGCGCCGTTTTCGCAGAATGGACTCGAAGTGCGCGATGCCAAAGAGCTGCGCGTCAAAGAATCCGACCGCATTGCCGCAGTCGCCACCAACCTCCGCAAAATGGGCGCCGATCTTGAAGAGCGCCCCGACGGCCTGCGCATTCCCGGCCAGCAAAAACTGCATGGCGCTGAACTCGATTCCTTCGGCGATCATCGCATCGCCATGGCCTTCGCGGTCGCGGCCCTGCGCGCGCAAGGCGAAACCACGATTCTCAACGCCGATGCCGCCGGCGTCTCCTACCCAACTTTCTTCGAGGACCTGCACTCGATCGCCACCGACTGACCAAGCCAATATTTACCACGATATTAATCGTGGGCGAAGAAGTGAGCTAAGATCTCTGCGAACTCTGCGAGGCGTCTGCGATCTCTGCGGTTAAAGGCTTTATGGAAGCGTCCGACGCACCAAGCGGCGCCCCCTGAAGCCAAACTTCTCTCCGCAACATCTATACTCTCGATTCCATCGCCAGCGTCGCTCAGGAAAGAACACATGTCCACATGGCCCGCACCCAGCATCCTCGACCCAAAAACTCAAGCCTTTCCAATCCTCACTCAGGCTCAAATCCAACGCATCGTTCTCATCGGCAAGCGCCGCAAAGTGCAGGCGGGCGAGATTCTCTTTGAGCCAAACGACACCAACATCCCGTTCTTTGTCCTCCTCTCCGGCGCCATGGAAATCGTTCAGCCCACCGTCGAAGGCGGCCTCGACATCGAGCGCAACATCGTCGGCCACGCCGCCGGCGAGTTTACCGGCGAGATGGCCATGATCACCGGCGCGCGCTGCCTCGTCCGCGGCCGCATCACCGAGCCCGGCGAGGTTCTCGAAGTCGCTCCCGACGGCCTCCGCTCCCTCGTCGCCAAAGACGCCGAACTCGGCGAGATCTTCATGCGCGCCTTCATCCTTCGCCGTCTCGCCCTGATCCGCGAGGGTTACGGCAACGTGATTCTCCTCGGCTCGCGCCATTGCTCCGGCACACTGCGCCTGCGCGAGTTCCTCGGCCGCAACGCCTACCCCTACACTTATATCGATCTCGACACTGACAAGGATTCCCAGGCGATTCTCGATCGCTTCGACGTAAAGCTCTCCGAAGTTCCGGTTGTCATCTGCAACGCCCGCACCGTATTGAAAAATCCCAGCGTGCAGGAGCTCGCCGATTGTCTCGGCTTCAATGTCAGCATCGATGGTTCGCTGGTCCGCGACGTCATCATCGTGGGCGCAGGCCCGTCAGGCCTTGCGGCCGCTGTTTATGCAGCCTCGGAGGGCCTTGACGCGCTCGTCGTCGAAGCCGAATCTCCCGGCGGCCAAGCCGGCTCAAGCTCAAAAATCGAAAACTATCTCGGCTTTCCCACCGGCGTCTCCGGCATGGAACTCGCCAACCGCGCCATCGCACAGGCGCAAAAATTCGGCGCCAAGATGATGATCGGCCACGGCGTCGCCCGCCTCGACTGCTCCAAGCGTCCTTACGAGATCGTTCTCGACAATAACGACCGGCTCGCCGCCCGCTCTATCGTCATCTCCACCGGCGCGCAATACAACAAGCCGCAAATCGCCGACCTCAAGCAGTTCGAAGGGCGCGGCATCTATTACGGCGCAACTTATATTGAGGCGCAACTCTGCGTCGGCGAGGATGTCGTCGTCGTGGGCGGTGCCAACTCCGCCGGACAAGCCGCCGTCTATCTCGCGCAGACCGCGCGCAAGGTCCACATGCTCGTGCGCCGCGACGGCCTTGCCGAAACCATGTCGCGCTACCTCATCCAGCGCATCACGGAAAATCCCGCCATCGACCTTCACCCCAACTCCGAAATCACCGGCATGGATGGCGACGGCGACGGCGGCGCCAACCGGCAGCTCCGCCGTGTAACCTGGCGCAACAAGAAAACCGGCCAAACCTCGACTCACGACATCCGCCACGTCTTCCTCATGACCGGAGCCTCGCCCCGCACCGAATGGCTGCGAGGTTGCGTCGCCCTCGACGAAAAAGGTTTCATCCTCACCGGGCGCGACATCCCCACCGCGCCCAACGGATCGGCCGCGCCCCAGGTTTCTTCGCCCAATATTTCCTCGCCCAATGTCGCATCGCCCGATGTCGCGTCGCCGCATGTCGCGCATCACACCTGGACTCTTCCCCGCCCGCCGCAAATGTTCGAAACCAGTCTGCCCTCGGTCTTTGCCGTCGGTGACGTCCGTTCCGGAAATGTAAAGCGAGTAGCCTCCGCCGTCGGCGAAGGCGCGATCGCCATCTACATGGTCCACCGCGCGCTCGCCGACCATTAAGCGCGAAGTCGCCCTACTCGTCTCTCAAATAACAATGCGCGGATTGTGCGGGCGTGAGCCGCCTGATATGTTCAGAGCCAGCTTCGCGCATGAGCGGCGTAACTCAATTCGTAGCAAAAGCAATCGTTCCGGCTGCCGTCGGGGTAAGCTTCGCAATTGCGCGCAAATACCTGAAGCCTTCCGTCCGATTGTCGGAATCGGAACTCTCTGCACTGGATGCACGGTTCCAACAAACTAAATGGGTTGTCGGCGTTAGCATGATCGTTGTTGCGGTCGTATTTGCCTGGACCACCCATCACCTACTTGTTTTACTGAATCGTTATTTCGCCGGAAGTGACGGTCCAGAAACGTCATTGCGGCTATGGCCGCAGGCTGCCACCTGGTGGTTCTTTCCGGGATTTGGAGCAGTCGCTCTTTGTTGGGAAATGACTCTTCAACTCTGGTCCGCGTTCGGGCAGGCTGACACCGCGAGATCGTACAGGCTCTGGTCAGATGGACGAGCGGGCTTTGACTGCACAAGAGGTTTGCGCTGGATGGCATTGGTCATCGCAATGCCAATCGGAGTCTTTTCAGTTCTGGCTTTACCAATGCACACAGCACTCCGTCACCAGGATATTCGCGCGTGCGGATACGCATGGGCAGACTGCAAAACTTTCGACTATTCAAGAGCAGTAGAGATGACGCGAATAGAAGGATTTCGCGATCGCGATGGCAAGCTCCATCCGCGGGCCGGAATTGTTTTGGACTTTGCCGACGGACGGAGATGGTCATCCGCTGATATCGGCGATTTCCGTAAGAGCGTTGACCCTGTGCTTTCGGCCTATCTCATCGAACGCACTGGCCTGCCGCTGGAGCAAGCGGAAACCGAAATGGACATTCCGAAGACGAACGGCGGGACCAGCAAATCGCCAGGTAACAAGTTGGGGAAAGCTCCGTAATTGGCGCCACCAAATCGTCCACTTCGCGTCGCCGCTCGCCCGCAAATAAACCTCAACCCCCGCCCCTACCCGGCGTAGAATGATCTCGCGTCTCTGGCCCGAGCGCGCCGTTATCCCCCTTCTGCTCGCAGGGCGGAATCTACCGACTAAAGGACCCTTTTCATGAATCATCCGACTTTAAAACTCCACCTCCCCGTCACCACCGTCCTCACAACATTTCTAATCGTCCTCGCCCTCGTCACCGCCTCGCCAGCGCAATCCAAGTCCCCCGCGCTGCAACAGCTCTCTACTGACACCTTCACCAACTCCGAGATGCAGCACGCCACCGAAGTCGAGCCCGACACCTATTCCTTCGGCTCCATGTTCGTCGCCGCCTTCCAGGTCGGCCGCCGCTACTCCGGCGGCGGCGCTTCCGACATCGGTTTCGCCACCACCACCAACGGCGGCGCCACCTGGTCCAACGGCTTCCTCCCCGGTCTCACCCAGTACTACCAGGGCGGCACCTACAACGCCGCCAGCGATGCCTCCGTCATCTACGACGCTCGTCATGCCGTCTGGCTCATCAGTTCCCTCGGCATCTCTGACACCAATGGCAACACCATCCTTCTCGTCAACCGCTCCTCCGACGGCATCACCTGGTCCAACCCCGTCACCGCCAACAACAATAGTTCCTACGCCGACAAGGATTGGATTACCTGCGATAACACCTCCACCAGCAAGTATTACGGCAATTGCTACATCGAGTGGGAAGACGCTGGCATCGGCGATCAGATCCTCATGACCACTTCCTCCGACGGCGGTCAAACCTGGAGCAAAGCCTACACCGTCCCCAACGCCATCGGCCTCGGTGGCCAACCCGTTGTCCAAACCAACGGCAACGTCGTTGTCCCTTTCCTCGGCAATGAGATCGACTTCTTCACCTCCACCACCGGCGGCAAAACCTGGAACAGCGCCGGCATCATCTCCAGTCTCTCCGACCACACCATCTCCGGCAGCCTGCGCGCCGTCTATGTTCTCCCCTCCGCCGAGGTCGCCAGCGACGGCACCGTCTACGTCGCCTGGTGGGATTGCCGCTTCCGCTCCGGTTGCTCCACCAACGACATCGTCCTCAGCAGTTCGACCGACGGCAAAACCTGGTCGTCGCCAACCCGCATCCCTATCGACGCCGTCACCAGCACCGTCGATCATTTCCTCCCCGGCATCGCCGTTGATCCCGCGACCTCCGGCGCCACCACTCACCTCGGCCTCACTTACTACTACTATCCCCAGGCCAACTGCACTACCAAGAGCTGCAAGTTGGCCGTCGGCTTTGTCTATTCCCACGACGCCGGCAACACCTGGTCCACCGCCACCACCCTCGCCAAGGGAATGAAGATGGCCTGGCTCCCCAATACCACTCTCGGCTACATGGTGGGAGACTACATCTCCACGTCCTATCTCAATGGCAAAGCCTTCGGTGTATTCGCCAAAGCCCTCGCCCCTAAAAACGCTGTCTTCAAGGAGGCCATGTTCACCCCCAGCTTGGGCCTCTTCGAGATGCGGGAAGGCGAAGGCCCCTACGTCAGTTCAGCCGGCGACAAGCCGGTGCCCAACGCCAAGTCCGACCATCCGCCGGTACCCTTCTGGGATTCTGAGGGCCGCATACCAAAACAAAAAGCAGCCAAGCCCACTCAGCCGAAAAACTAACGCCGACAACAACAATAAAGGCCGCCAGCGCGCAAGCACTGGCGGCCTTTTCAGCCTGCGCTGGACTTTCTCCGCTCTCCTCCGGTCCCTATGTTCCGTCAACATGAAATGGTCTGCGCTCAGCGGCAGCGTTTCTTTTGTGGCTTACCGCCGCAAAAATCGCGTCTCTACTGATTGCGGATCGCGGCGGACGGTAGGGACGCTTCTTCGATCCTTGCTCCTTAATCCACACCAAAATCCACACCAATCCCCGCAATTCTGTGTAGAATAGGCCCTGCTTCGTAAGCAAGACATCAAGGGTCCGGCTACGTGGGGAAACGCCCGGACAAAAACTAAAAATCTGGGGAGAGAAAAATGAAACTGAAAAAGTTCGCGTCTATTTCGGGCATCGTTTTGCTGGCGGCGATCTCCGCTGCCGCGCAAGCGCCCAAGGAGCCCGGCACTATCACCGCGCTCGAAGTTCAAACTCCGAAGAACGGCATGGTTCAACAGTACGAGGCCGGCCGCAAGGCGAAGGCCGCCTGGCACAAGCAGCAGAACGATCCGCAAGTTCTGTGGGTGCTTGAAATCCTGACCGGCGAAAACACCGGCTCCTACATCGTCGGTCGCAGCGACCAGCACTGGGCCGATTTCGACAAGCCCCCGATTCCCGACCAGGCCGACATGGACGAATACAACAAAGTCGTCGGTCAGTACGTGGAGAAGATGCACGCTTCCTATTGGGAGTTCCTGCCTAAGGTCAGCAACCCGGGCAAAGACATGGGCGACAAGTACACCAGCGTTACCACCTTCCAAATCCGCTACGGCAAGGGCGATGATTTCCGCAGTGCCATCGCACGCATGCACGATGCCGCCGAAAAAACCAACTGGGGCTTCCACTACCGTTGGGAGCGCCTGGCCAACGGCGGCCCCGGTGGAACCTACGTTCTGCTGGTCGATCACGCGAATTGGGCATCGTTTGACGACGATCCCGCCATCAAGCCGCTGCGCGACATTTTGCGCGAAGCTTTCGGCGAGCAGGAATCGATGTCGGTCGTCGAACGCCTCAACGGCTCGATTGAAAAAACCTACAGCGAGATTGTCGAGTTCCGTCCGGACTTGAGCTACATCCCCGGCAAGTAAGTCGCGCTGGTCTCATAGCTGGCTTGGAGTCGGAGGTTGATGAGCTGGTTGCGGCAGATCCGCCGATTCCACAATTCCATCAGCAACTCCCGGAATTCCCGCACGGAGTTCCGGGAGACATTAACCGAATAGGAGATATCGATGCAAAGCAAGTCCGCCCGCCCGCTGTGGTTCGTTGCGATCTTCGCAGTACTGTTCGCAATAATGTTCGCACTGATCTTCCAGGTAGCCGTGGTCGCCGCGCCGGCCCAATCGCCCCCGGCACAATCATCTTCAGAGCAATCGCCCTCAACGCAATCGCCCGCGCCTCAATCCCCGCCAGCGGAACCGAAGCCTTTGACTCCGGAGGAGCGCGCAGCAGCTCTAAAAAGCCTTCAGGCCACGCGCGACGCATTCCTCCAGTCGATCTCCGGGCTCTCCGAAAAGCAATGGAAGTTCAAGCCCGCTCCCGATCGCTGGTCGATCGCGGAAGTTTCGGAACACATCGCCGTGTCTGAGTCGATGATATTCGGCTTCGTGCAAGGCAAGTTTGTCGCCGGTCCGCCCACGCCCGAGAAGCGCGCCGAAGTGAAGTTCACCGACGATCAGATCTTAACCAGGGTTCCCGATCGCAGCCATAAAGCGCAGGCCCCCGAATTCTTGCAGCCCACAGGCCGCTTTGCGAATCGCGAGCAAGTGACGAAGGCCTTTGAAGACGCCCGCGCGAAGACAATGGACTACGTGAAGACGACGCAGGACGACCTGCGCGATCACTTCGGCCCGCATCCTGCTTTTGGCACCCTGGACGCGTATCAGTGGATTCTGCTGATCTCCGCCCACAGCGAGCGCCACACCAAGCAGATCGAGGAAGTGAAAGCCGACCCAAATTTCCCGAAAGACTGACCTGAAGTTGCGGCGACGCGTTGCAATACGCATACGCGTCGCCGCTCTGAATCACGCTGCCCGCACCGCGCTACGCCATCACGTACTTTCCCGCCTCCAGCGTCTTCTGCGCAATCTGCTGACGCAGCGCAATCGAATTAAACGGCTCGTGCTTCGCCAGCCGCCGCACGATCGCCATCTGCGTGCGCAGCATGTCGCCTTCGGCCACGTCGGCCGTCACTTTCTTCGCCGCCGATTCCACCTTCTCCAGCGCCTGCGTCATGTAAACGCGCGTCATCGCAATCGGCAGCGCCGCCGCCGCTTCGCCCTTCTGCTCCACCAGTTTCTGCGTGCGCAGCACCGCCGACTCCATGGCATAAATCTCAATCGCCATATCGGCAATCGCGCCCATCACTTCCTGCTTGTCCTGGATCGTTGCCATGTACTTCTGCGTCGCGGCTCCGGCGGCAAACAGTCCCAGCTTCTTGGCGTTCGCCACCATCTTCCGCTCATCCGCCATCGGCCCTTCAATTTCTTCGCCCATCGACGGTCCGCTCAGCACTTCATCCATCAGCTTCTTGATCGCCGGCAACAGCGGCAACTGCCCGCTCATCGACCGTTTCAGCAAAAAGCCCGTAATGATCAGCCGGTTGATTTCGTTCGTGCCCTCAAAAATCCGATTGATGCGCGCATCGCGATACCCGCGCTCGGCCGGATATTCCTCGACAAACCCGTACCCGCCATAGATCTGCACCGTCTCGTCGACCACGTAATCGATCATCTCCGAGCCCCAGACCTTCAGGATCGAGCACTCGACCGCGTATTCCTCAATCGCCTTGCGCATCTCCTTCGCCGCGTCCGGACTCGCCTTATCGATCTCCCCGAGCAGCGCGTCCATCATGCCCACCGTGCGGTACACCATCGATTCGCCGACATAAATCAGCGTCGCCATGTTCGCGATCTTCTCGCGCACCAGGCCAAAATCGCCGATCACCTTGCCAAACGCCTTGCGCTCCTTGGCGTAGCCCACCGCATGTTCGATCGAAACCCGCCCCCCGCCCAGGCACATCGCGCCCAGTTTGAAGCGCCCAATATTCAGGATGTTGAATGCGATCGTCGCGCCCTTGCCCGCTTCGCCCAGCAGATTTTCCACCGGTACCTCGCAGTCGTTCAGGATGACCGGGCACGTCGACGATCCGCGAATGCCCAGCTTGTGCTCTTCCGCCCCCGTCGAAAATCCGGGGAACGTCCGCTCCACCAGGAACGCCGAAAATTTATCGCCGTCAATCTTCGCAAACACCGTAAACAGATCGGCAAACGCGGCGTTCGTGATCCACATCTTCTCGCCGTTCAAAATGTAGTGCTTGCCGTCCGCCGAAAGCTCGGCCCGCGCCCGGCAGTTCAACGCATCCGAGCCCGAAGACGCTTCCGACAACGCATACGCGCCCACAATCTCTCCCGCCGCCAGTCGCGGAAGGTATTTCTGCTTCTGCGCCTCGGTTCCGAAATACACCAGCGGCAGCAGCCCAATCCCGCTGTGCGCGCCCCATGTGGTCGCAAATCCCGCATACTTCGCAATCTTGTCTGCGATGATCGCGGCCGTAACCTTATCCATCTCCAGCCCGCCGTACGCCTCGGGAATTTCCACGCCGCACAGGCCCAACTCGCCCGCTTTCTTTATCAGGTCGCGCGAAATCGAGTAGTCCTTATGCTCGATCTTCTCCGCGTTCGGCAGAATTTCATTCGTCGCAAATTCGTCCGTGGTTTGTGCGATCATCCGGTGCTGATCGCTGAAGTCTTCGGGAGTGAACACATCGGCGGTCGCCCGCTCTTCCAGCAGAAACCCGCCGCCAGGAATCTTTGTTTTAGGAAGTGCCGTAATAGTGGCCATTTTGACCTCAAATCAAGGTTGCTGTCGCAACGGAAAATTGATGAAGATTGTTTAAACAAACGCGAAAAAACGAATACAAGACGCGAATACGCGACGAGCTAATTCTACCCCTTGAGCCAGGGCGCGTGAATATCGCTAGAAAAGATCTTGCAGGCCCGCACCGCTGAACGCGAACGCCGAAAACGGCTGCCCCTGGAAGTGCCGCAGGCACTGCTGATATTGATTCAGCAGAAATTGGTAACGCAAACTCTCCGTCGGATCCGACTGACCTTGCATGTGCTCCCGCTCCTCAGCCAGCCGCCGCGCCAGGTCTCCGCAACCAAACAGCAAATTCTGATCGGCTTGCACTCCGCATGAAAAGCCGTTCCACACCTGGCCTTGCCGGCATTGCGTGCAATTCTGTCCTTTCTTGCAGCGCGCCGGCGGCTGGTTCCACACCAGTCGCGCGGGAGCCGGTTTCCGGTGCCGCAAAAACGAGAACACGCCCTTCTTCGGTTTGCCGCTCGCGTCGGTTTTCGTCGCGTCCGTCCGCGCTGGCGCCGCCGTTCGCGCTCCGCCTTTTACGCCCGCCGCCGATCCCGCACTGCCCGTTCCCCGGCCCGCACCCGACGCATTACTCGATCCATGCGAACTGCTGGCTGACGACCCAGCGCTCGACGATGGAGCACTCGAAAATCCAGATGAACCGCCGTGAAACGATCCGCCCCCGCCCGCCGAACCGCCGCCGCCCGACGAATGCTGCGCGACCACCGGAGGTGAAATGAGTAGAAGTGAAATGAGAATGAAAAGAAGAATCCCTACGAACACCACCGAGGAGAGCCGCATAAAGCACCTCCAAACCGGCTGAGCAGCCGGGCACAATCCTTGCTGCGCTTGGCTTTCCGCTTACTCGGCGCTCGCTGACAAGCTCAGGTTAACTCACAACCTTGTAAAAGAACATAGCGATTGCGTAAAGATTGCGTAAAGCATCGGAGTTGAGCAGCGCGTCGGGTGCCACAAAAATGTTGAGCAACGCGTGCTGCCACAAAAATAAAGATGTGGAAGTCTCCCGCGCGCCCCCGTGTACCCCGTGGTTAAAGGTTTTAAGGTTTTTGCGGCTAGTTCAAATTCTCAAATATCCCCGCCGCGCCCATCCCTCCGCCAACGCACATCGTCACCATCCCATACCGCGCCTTCCGCCGTTTCAATTCGCGAATCACCGTCGCCGTCAGCTTCGCCCCCGTGCAGCCCAGTGGATGCCCCAGCGCAATCGCCCCGCCATTCGGGTTCACCCGTTCCGCATCCAGTCCGCCTTCTTTAATCACCGCCAGTGACTGCGCCGCAAACGCCTCGTTCAGTTCAATCACGTCAATATCCGCCAGCTTCAATCCCGCCAGCTTCAGCGCTTTCGGAATCGCAAACACCGGCCCCAGTCCCATCTCTTCCGGCTTGTATCCCGCCGTCGCAAACGACACATACCGCGCCAGCGGCGTAATCCCCAGCGCCTTCGCCCGCTCCGCCGACATCACCACCGCCGCCGCCGCCCCGTCCGACATCTGCGAAGAATTCCCCGCCGTCGTCACTCCCTTCACGTGAAACGCCGCCTTCAGCGCCCCCAGCGCTTCCAGCGATGTGTCCGCCCGCGGCCCTTCATCGGCCTTGAACACAATCTCCTGCCGCTTCGGCTTCGCCCCATTCGGAGTCGTAAAGCTCACCGGCACCGGCACCGTCTCTTCTTCAAATTTCCCTGCCGCTAGCGCCGCCAGCGCCTTCTGATGGCTCCGCAGCGAAAACTCGTCGCACTCCGCCCGCGTGATTCCAAACCTCGACGCCACGCGCTCCGCCGTCAGCCCCATCGACAAATACGAATCCGGATAATTTTCCACCAGCCACGGGTTCGGCGAGATCTTATTCCCGCCCATCGGTATCATCGACATCGATTCCGTTCCGCCCGCCACCATCACCTCCGCGCCGCCGCTCATAATGCGCTCGGCCGCCATGGCAATCGCCTGCAATCCCGACGAGCAAAATCGATTGATCGTCACCGCCGAAACATCCACCGGCAACCCCGCCCGCAGAGACGCGATGCGCGCCACATTCATCCCCTGCTCCGCCTCCGGCATGGCGCAGCCAAGAATCACGTCTTCAATTTCCTTGGGATCAAGTTGCGGCACGCGCTCCAGCGCGGCCTTAATGGCGATGGCCGCCATCTCATCCGGACGCGTAGCCCGCAACGTCCCCTTAAAAGCCCGCCCAACCGGAGTCCTAACCGAAGCAGCAATAATAATTTCCCGCATGGACAGATTCTAAACCTCACCACCCGTCAAGCGCACCGATTTGGAGATGTTCCGATCTCATCTGCCCGCCAGAAAGCTGACTAATTCCTCGCGAGTGAATCCGGCCTCACGGAGCAGCGACATTAGAGTCCCCTTTGGCAAGTCGCGGTTGTGACTGGGCACAAAACAGCCCTTCGGCGCAAAATGGGGTGATAGAAAATGAAATGACTGCCTGAAGTGTGATCCAGGGTGAAGCCGTTCCGCTCCAGAAACCTCATCACTTGCCGTGGCTTAATCGAGGGCAGCTTTGTCATCGGGCGCATCGTAGCATAAAAAAAAATTCGAAACCGACAGAAAAGGTCCAGTTCGTCGAGTCGGAAAACCACTGCACATTATCATCTGAGAGCACGAAAAATTCGTCGCCCGTGCCGGGCTCTTATCGGGAGTATTCGAGATCGAGGGACGCGAGCAGCGTGTTATCGTCGCTCGGCACCGGGTCGCCGTGCTTACGCAGGCTCGCGATGTAGCCGGAAATCGCGTCCTTGGCCAGGGCCTGCGCTTCATCGAGCGTGCGTCCATAGGTGACGCAACCGGGCAGAGCCGGCACAAGGGCGGTATACCCACCCTCGGGTTCCGGTCGCAGCATGATGTTGTAGTGATAGCGCGCTTTCGGCATGACTAACGGCATTGTAGTGTCGCGCCTCCCGCGAGTCAAAACGCAGGCGATTCTAGTACTGGTCTCATAAACGGTCTTGGGTAGGGCCCGGCTTCAGCCGGGCCGCTCAGGGCCAATAAAAGTGCGGGCTTTAGCCCCTGAGGGCCCCAGGCATTTGGTTCCCTAAACGCTTATGAATTCGGTAGTAGCGCTCGCCGTGGGGATGGCGTCTCCATGCTGGCGCGTGCCTTCGAGATGGAATTCAATCGCCTCGCGGATCAGAGTCTTCACTTCTTCAATCGTTTTTCCGGCGACGCCCAACCCAGGCAGATCGGGGGCATACGCGCCCCAGCCCGTTGGAGATTTTTCGTAAACGATCAGGTATTTCATTTCAGCCCTGCCTGCTTCAGGAATGACGTCGCGGATTTTCACTCATCAGAGATTGTATCCAACCGACCCCGACCGAACCGCTCATCGTCGGACGGCAGGCAGACGGCCCGCCCGGCCAATATTGTCGCCTCCACGCCACTTTTGCCTGCTCAACATCCTAGCCCGCAGCCACCCCGAAAAATCCTTGACTTAGTGCTCCAAACGTTCAACATAGATACAGGGGCACGGAAGCTGCTCCTAGTTCCACTCGGTCTTGCTTCGAAAATGCCTCCCAGGAGGCGAGGGTTGGAAACGGTCTCTGACATTTTTTATGGCCTAACGTGAGCCTTGGAGGACGTGGGTTTGACAACTCGTGAGTCGCTTCTCCGATTTCTTGGAGTTGACGGTAAGTCGTTGGTTTATAAAGACTTCAGCTCTAAGTCCTTATTTCTCAAAGACCTGGCGCCCCGCACCTCTAAGTCTTTGACTTCATTAGACCAGGGGAGGGGGGGTACCCAGTTCACCCGGACCATTCGCAACGGAGGAATTGCGCGAACTAGGGCATTTTGGCGTGCTAAGTGTCATGCAATCAATATTTTGCCTATAACTCTTTTGCGCTGATTGCTTTGAAGGAAATTCCCCCTAAATCTATGATTCCAATAGACCGGTGTAGGTAGGGGGGGAGGGGGGTAGGGGGTGGGGGGACCCTCGGCAAACATCAATCTCCTCCGGGGCAGGCCAGCACGCGGACGGCCGCATTCAGACTTAAGTCCAATATATTAAATATTTTGCACCTAAGTCATTATTCTTCAACGGTCTAGCGGAAATGACCTACCTAAGCCCTTTGTTTTCAATGATCGCTTGAAGGGAAATATATTACCGAATAGTAAACAGCTTAAGGAAACGACTCACTTCTGACCTCGACCTACTGCCGCTGCGTTGCCGCGTGTCTCGGCACAAGCCTCACCACAACCTGAAAGTCGCTCGCCATCTCTTCTGACTCGGCTTTCACCTGTGGAGGCGCAGACACAACCTCGAACACTCCGTTGTTGATGAATTCTTCCGGCACAACGCTCAGCGGGAAAAACGTCCGCTTCGAGAAGCGCACCATGAATCGCCCCGCGCTGTCTGTGTATGCGACTTGCTTGCCGATGTGCAGCGCCGCTCCCTCCACAGGCTCGCCGTGGTCATCTTTCACCACGCCCTGCACCACATACTTGGCGATGGAAAACGTCTCGGCCGATGCGTTCGAGATCATTCCATTGATGCGGTAAAGATACGTGCTCACGCCAAACGCATAGCGGATATGCCCATCAGGAGCCACGTTCGACGCAACCGTCACCTGCCACGGCCCGCTAACGCGAAACGACCCGTTCACCGCCATCGCCTGCTCGAACGGCTTCGTCGGACGAAACGGCAGGTAAACGTTCTGGTAATCCACGCGCAGCATCAGCCGATTGCTCGTGTAGTCGCCGCCGAACGCGTAAGTCGTCTCGCCGCTGGTTCGCGAAATCAGCTGCAGCAGGCTGAACCGCGAAGAGAAATTTTCGCGCACCGTGCCCGAAATAATGACCGACGACTGCGGCGCAACCGAACTCTCTATCTCCGGAACGCGCGTCGTACTCTTAAAGTAATTCGCATTCGCCTCAAGTCGCCGGCCGAATCTGCGTCCCCCATAAAAGTTTGTCCCCTGCGTGCTATAGCCCGCAGTGGTCGAGCTAAACAGTCCAGTGCCGAAGTAAAAGCGCTCGATGTGAACATCAGCCGACATCTGGTTGACGGTTGCTTGCTGCATCGCCGCTCCCAGCGCAATCGGCTCAAGAATGTTCTGGTGTCCGGTCATCAGCGTGACGAACTGGTTCACCTTGTACAGCAGTTGCACATTGCCTTTGTCGACCTCGGAACTGAGCGGGCTGAGCACAGTGACGCGCTGGAACGTGTCTCCCATGAGCACATAGCTGGCTTTGAAGGCGAACTTCTGCGTCTCGGCGTCAACCGCCGAGGCAAAGTACCTCTGGTTCGAGCCGATTCCACTCGTAAGCGACGCTTTGAGCCATTTGTTCTGCTTCCACTCCAGGCCCTGCAAGGCGGTCTGTCGATTGGAGACGATATCGCGGGAGAAGAAGCGCAGTCGGTCCGTCAGCTTGCGTTCGTAGAAGAAGATGCCGACCGGATTGTTGCTGGTCGCGGCGCTGAATAATCCCGTGCCCAGCCAGGTTGAGGTCGCGCCGGCAAAGGCGTAAATCGCGTGGTCCGCATCTTTCTGCATCGCGCCAATGCCGCGCGCGGAAAAATAGTGACTGCTATCGAAAACGTCAGTGGGAAGAACGAACGGGATAGACTCGTCTCCGGCCAGCACCGTATAGCCATGGTACTTGCCACGGGCCTCGGCTCCATATTCGAAGTGCCCGTCAAAGAAGCCCGCGCCGATGTTGCCGGTGTAGTTGGGACCGTTGAATTCGACCGAACCGCCCTCGGCGCTGAGCAGCGTGGAAGCGCCGCCCTGCACCTTGAAGACTTGCGCCGCCGCGCTCCCGGCTACCAGCGCCACGAGCATGATCAGCGCGCTATGGACTCGGAGACGCATGGGCAGAGGCGAGGGATTGAGTGGCTTGCAGCTTTCCTTCCACCTTGAAATTCTGGAATTGGAGGACAAAGTCCACCGGCACGTTTTCCCCCTCCGTCTTGTCCTCCAGCGGAATCTCGACGATGCGCTTGCTGTGCGGGAAGACCGGAAAGCCCGGCGCTTCCTGCTTCTTTTTCGAATACAGCAACTGCGTTTCCAGCACGCGTCCAAAGTTGTCGCCGGTGTTCTCCACCTCCAGCCGAACCTTATTGTCGGAGCGGCTCAACTCGGCGCGATCGATCTGGACCTCGTTCTTCTCCACCGAATGCTTGGGCAGCAGGTAGACCGTGTGCGGCAATTGCAGGCGCACGTTCATTCCCTGCGCGGTACGGAAGGGGAAGCCGGAAAACGACGCGTAGATCACGAACCACGAAGGGCTTTGGGGCGAACTCGCCTCGTAAAAAACGTAGTAAGTCTGCTGCGGCTGGATGCGAAAACTCGTGGTCGAGAGCTTTAAATGAATGTTCGGGTCGAGCGGGCGGTAAGAAATCTCGCCGGTTTCGGAGACCGTGAAGCTCTTGGCTTCCAGCACCACGTTCAGTGGCGTCAGGCTGTCATTGACATAGTCGACGCGGCCCTTGGACGGGTTGCCCATTTCGTTGATCACCGGGCGCACGGTCTGCGCCTGGCTGGCGGCGTTCAACAGAAAAGGAAATACACAGAGCGCGCCGCACAGAAGCCGGCACGCGGCCCGGAAAGAATCTCGTTTCATATTCCTACCCTGCGCTTAAATTGCCTGGGCCTGTATGGTCAGCGTTCCGGTGTAATCGCCGGAAGGCAGGTTGGGCAGCGGGCTCAGGTTAATGTTGAATTTCATCACGTCGGTGCGACTGCCTTTTTCGTTGAACAGTAGTATCAGTGTCTGGCCCAAAGTCATGCCGGCATTGGCGCCGCCAAATGGCGTGGTGCTGGTCAACGCAGTAAAGGCTCCGCCATTGTCGGAAATCTGAAAATCGGCGGATGGAATGTTGTCCCCGGCGCCATCGGTCAGCGCGGCCGCCGAGTTGCTGAAAAACGCGTAGACGCTGACCACAGCAACCAGCTGGTTCAATGTCCAGGAGGTCGTCGCGGTTATCGATGTGCTCCCAGGATTGTTCGCACTGCCCGCGACCAGGTTGAAATTGACGGCATTGCCGGACAGGTTGACCGAGAGCGATTGGCTCAGCACCGCGTTCAGCGCGATGGGGCTGGCGCCCGAGTTCCGCACTTGCGCGCTCGCCGACCCCGCCAGCAGAGAGGCCAGCGCCAGTGTCGCCACTGCGAGTACCACCGTTCCGAATTGTTTCCGTAGCCGCATCTTCACTTTCTTTCTTGAGAGGGAGAGAAGGGGAGCACGGATTTTGCTCCGCGCCCGCCCCCTATAACCCCCTCTTGATGCGAGAAACTACGGAGTTGCCTGCGCCTGTATGTTCAGCGTCCCGGTATAAGTGCCGGCCGGAAGCTGAGGCAGAGCGCCGCCCGTCAGGTTGATGTTATAAGCCATGACGTCGGTGCGACTGGCGGAGCGGTTGGCGGCGGTGATGGCCACATTCGCCAACTGGAGGCCGGCGTTTGCGCCACCGAAGGCCACTGTGTTGGTTAACGCGGTCGATGCGCCAGCGTTATCGGCAATATAAAATGCGGATGACGGAATGTTATCGCCGGCACCATCGGTTAAAGCGGACGCCGCGGTGGCGAAATAGGCGTAGACGCCGACCGCGGTCCGGCCCGGCTTCAACACCCACGCCGTCGTGGCGGTAATGTTGGTGCTGCCGGCGTTGGTGGCGCTGCCCGCAGCAAGTGTGAAGTTGACTGTGCTGGCCGAGAGTGTAAGAGTGAGCGATTCGCCCAGCGTGGCATTCAGAGCGATCGGCTGTGCGCCCGAGTTAAGCGCCTGCGCCGATGCCGAGATGGCTACGAAGAGCGCCAGCATCAACCCTACAATCCGGATACATGTTCCCGTTTTCATTGATCCCCCGTTGATTTGACTTTTCCGTTGTCGGCTGATGCCGCGAACGGCCCAGTCAACGCACCGGATTTATTAGAGGATTATTAGGGAATACTTTAGGCCCGACTACGGTACGCCAGTAACCCGCGAAGGTCATTTCAGGACGATACCGAAACAGGAAGGCCTTCGAGGACGCCCGCCTTTCGTGTGCCTGCCCGCCAAGTCGTTGAAAACGGAAAAGTTTGGGCGATGGAGCCCAAAATCGCTGACCGGAGCGGCATTACATACGTCACCCCCAGCCTTGGGACTTCGGTGATGATCTCGACTCGGCAGAGCGCGCGCGGGAAGGACGAAGCGACGATTAGCCCGGGCCTTTTTTTAACTGCTGCTTCCAGCCCAGCACCCGCGCTCTGTTTCCTTCCGCTTCCGCTTCGGGGATCATTCCTTTTTTCTGGTACAGGATGGAAAGGCTGGTATGCGCCAAGACGTCATCGGGATCGACGAGCGAGATTTGCTGCGAGACTTCGATGGCTTCGTCAAGCCGGTTCAGGTTTTGCAGAGCGCGGCTCAGTCCGTGGAGCGCGTCGGTGAAGGCGGGATCGGCCGCGAGCGCCTGGCGGTATTCGTCGACGGCCTCGGCATCGTGGCCCTCGGCTACGTGATCGAGGGCAACATAGTAGTGGGTCTCGGCGAGTTCGCGGTTGAACTCTGTCTGGCCGGTTTGGCGCTCACCATCGGCATGGTTGCCGGCGGTCGGGTTTTGGCTGGCGTCGCTGGAGGGATCGTCAAGCATTTGGGCGTCCGTTTGAATTCTAGCAAGGTACAATCGCAGGACGCGGGCGCATCCCACGCAATGACTACGCGTTTCTTCCATCTACGATCTACGATCCCACTCGCTGGCTTCTTCCTGCTCGCATTTGCCGCGGGTTGCGGGCGGCAGCCCGGTGTGCCGCAGTCGAATTCGGACAGCGCGCAGAAGCTGCCCTTTGATCGCGAGCCGGCGACCGGCGGCGTCTCGCCCAGCCAGTCGGTGGTGCCCGAGACGAAGCCGTTGCCGGCGGGAACCGCGATCGTGGTCCGGCTTAAGAAGGAGCTGTCGAGCGCCTCGGCGAAGGCCGGAGAGAGTTTCGATGCGACGGTCGATGAAGCGATAACCGCCGACGGGCAAGCGCTGGTGGCGCGCGGCTCCCAGGCGGTCGGGCGAGTGCTGGATGCGGAGAGCGCGCACGCGGACCGCAGCGGCTATGTGCGGCTGGCGCTCGTGAGCGTGGAGGTGCAGGGAAAGACGGTGCTCGTCGACACCTCCAGTATTTTCGCCAAGGGTGGCGCGCACGACGGGGCCCAGCATCCCCGCGGGACGGGCGCGAAGGATGTCATTTTTATGCCAGATCGCCGGCTCACTTTTCATTTGACGAAGGCGGCTGATTTGCCGTAAGAGCGGCCTCTCGGAAGCGGTGAAGGCGCTACCGCAATTCGTTCCCGTAATTTCAATCACGAAGCGGCATCACGCCATCCCATTTGAAAAAATGACGGAGTGAACCTAGTACTCTGACCGCATAAAACCCCCCACTGTCATCCTGAGCGCAGCATGATCATCGCGAAGCGGTGATCATGCGGAGTCGAAGGATCCCTGCCTTTTCCTGCCCATCCGGGTTCATACACTTTCATCCGGTCACGGTACTAGAGGTCGCAGACGAGATCCCCATCGCGGTGAGCACCTTGCTCGCCGCTTCAGTGCCCGAGCGGACGCAGTCGGGAACGCCGATTCCGTTGAAGCCGTTGCCGGCGAGCGCCAGGCCTGGGAGTTTCTGGCGGAGGGCTTCGATGCGCTGGAGGCGGTCGAGGTGGCCGACGGCATATTGCGCCATGGCAGCGCGCCAGCGGTAGATGCGGACAAAGAGCGGATCGGCGGTCAGGCCGAGGATTTGCTGAAGCTCCTGACGGACGATGCGGAGAATTTCGTCGTCGGAGGCAGACATGGATTCTTCAACGTGCGCGCCGCCGAGGAAGCAGCGGAGGATGGCGCGGTCGGCGGGCGCGCGATGCGGAAATTTGTTGTGCACAAAGGTGGCGGCGAGGAGGCGGCGGCCTTCGCTGCGGGGAACAAGAAATCCGAAGCCGGGAGGAAGCGAACGTCGAACGGCGTCGTCGTAGCCGAGGGCGACGGTGATGGAGGAACTGTAGACGATCTCGCCGAGTTCGCGGGCGAGAGTTGCGTCGGCGGACTGAAGGACCGCGGAGGCTGCTCGGGCGGGCATGGCGACGATGACGGCGTCGAAAGTTTCGGTTTGATTGCCGGCGGTGACAGTCCAGGCGCCATTTTGCGGAGTTGCCGACTGCACCGGAGTCGAGGTGCGCAGGGCGCGGGGATCGAGGCGCGCGACCAGTTCGTCGGTCATCTGCTGCATGCCGTTTTTGAGCGAGGTGAAGAGCGGGCGCGGCGGCGTTTTTGAATGCGCCATTTGAGCTCGGGCGGCGAGCATGGCGCGGCCGAGGCTGCCGTATTTGGCCTCCATGTCGGCGAAGCGGGCGAGCACGGCGCGCACACTGAGCTGCGAGGCTTCGCCGCCGTAGATGCCAGAGAGCAGCGGATCGGCGAGGCGGTCGACCATTTCCGGGCCGTAGTGGCGCTCGACCATGGCGGCGACGGTCTCGTCGGCTTCGGCCTTATGCGGAGGATGGAACCACTCGGCGGCCATGCGAATTTTGGTGCGCAGCGAGAAGAGCGGCGAAAAAACGGTGGGAAGAATTTTGGTCGGGACCATGAACATCAGGCCGTCGGGCATGACGACGAGACGATTGCGAACGAGGATATAGGTCTTGCGGTCGGCGTCGTTGGAGCCGATGAGCTGGTCGCCGAGGCCGATTTTGCGGCAGAGGTCGGCGGCCCAGGGTTTTTCGGTGACGAAGGAATCGGGACCGGCTTCGAGGAGACAGCCATCGACGTGATCGGTGACGAGGACACCGCCGAGGCGCGGGGCGGCTTCGTAGAGGACGTATTCGATCTTTGTGTCGGCCTGGGCGCCGGACTGACGTTTTTCTTCGAGCGAAAACGCGGCCGAAAGGCCGGAGATTCCGCCGCCGATGATGGCGATACGTGGCATAAGGTCAGTTTGCGCTCTTTGTTGCTCGGTGTTCGCTTCTAAGCATCGGCCTTTAGGTCATTGACTGTAACCCGCTTCTTGGATTTACCCCACCGCATTAAATAGGAGGGATGGTAGATAGGCATTCCTTTAACGGAGGGCAAACCAGCACGCTTAATATCAATGGAACGTCCGCGCAATTCAGACATGCGTCCCTGTTTTATTTTGGCCACGAGTCGAACGGACTTAACGCCAAGGAGATCGACTCTATCCCAATGCCTTTTACGAATAATGGGATCGACGTGATGCTTAAGGCAATGATCAACCGCAATTTGTGCGGCCTCTTTGCTGATGTACTTTCGCGCTTTGCTGTCAGTAGGAAAAGCATTCTTACGAGGCCGACAATTAATGCAATTAATGATCGTGAGCCCGTCTCTTGGGATACGTGCCTTTTCTAAAAGAGAATTAAACTCTCGACCGGCATCGCCCACGAGGGGTTGGCCCACTCGGGATTCTTCTTCGCCCGGTGCCTCGGCAATCACCAGTCGATTGAGGTCACGGGCGGGATTGGGAAGCTGAGGGCTTATGAAGTTCTCCTTGAACCTTTGCATTGGGCAGCCATCGCAGCCCGCAGTTTGAGAGACGGTTTTAATCACTTAGACCCTCCTCCTACCTGTCCCTTGCTTTGGGAATTGTAGATCCATCTGGCGCGGTCGCTTCCATGTCCTCGCCACTAAGCGTTAAGTGCTACGCGGCCCCGCACCAAATCCGCTAGCGCCGCCGTCAACATTTTCGATCCGTTCAGTGATTCGGCTCGCCATAGTTGCATGCCTTCCTTTTCTGCGAATTGTTTGAAGAAGATGTCAATGTCGAAGAGGACTTCTACGTGATCGCAGAGGAAGCCTACAGGTTGAATGAAGACGCCGCGATGGCCCTTGGCTTTCAGGCTCAGAATTGTTTCTTCTACGGTGGGGCCGATCCACTGGCCTCCGGACATGCCTTGGCTTTGGAACGCGAAGGTCCAGGCGGCGTCTTCGAGTCCGCCCGCTTTCGCTACTAACTGGGCGGTTTCTTTGGACTGGGCTTCGTAGGGATCGCCTTCGGTGATGGTGCGCGCGGGAACGCTGTGGGCGGTGAAAATGATGGGCAGAGTGCCGGACAAAGTGCCGCCGTATTCGGCGTTGGCGTGGGCCCATCCGGCGCGCAGATTTTCGGCGAAGGCCCGCGCGAGGAGTGGCTGGTCGTGCCACTCGTCCACGAAATCCAGAGTGAAAGGCAGGGCGTTCTCGCCGGTGACGGCGCTGCGATAGAGTCCTACGCTGGTGCGGGAATTTTGCGGGGCCATACAGACAGCGATGACTCGCTCGAACTTTTGCGCGGCGATGGCGCGGACTGCGTCGGCGATGAAGGGCTTCCAGTTGCGCATGCCAACGAAGACGGGCAGTTGCAGTTCTTGCGAAAGCTGGTCGGCTTGAAGAAGAGTCCAGCAAGCGAGCGGCGAGAACCCGATTAGCGAATAGCGATGCCGGATTTCTTCGACGACCTGCGGCGGGAGCGGCCGGCCTCCGGTGACGTAGCGAAGGAAGTCGGGAACCTGGTCAGGGTTTTCAGGGCTGCCGTGCGCGAGGAGAAGCACAGCGGTTTTGGCGGGCGCGCCGGGAGCGGGCGACGACGGAGCCGGCGCAGGCTGAAACGCGCTGATCTGGTTTGCGCAATAGCAGGCCCCAGCCAGGCCCAGCGGACACGCGGTCATTTCTTGTGCTCCGGCGTTTTGAACTCCGCCGCCTTAAATTCAGAAGAGTGCTCGCGAATATATGCGCAGAGGGACTTCACGTTCTCCACTGGAGTTTCCTGAAGAATGCCGTGACCGAGATTGAAGATGTGTCCCGGTCGTCCGGCGGCGCGGCGGAGAATGTCCGCGGCGCGCGACTTCAGTTCTTTCCAGTCGGCGAAGAGCAACACGGGATCGAGGTTGCCTTGCACGCCGCCGCGGTTGCCGAGCGTTTGCCATCCGGTGTCGAGCGGAATGCGCCAGTCCAGGCCGATGACTTCGGCACCCGCCTCTTGCATTGATGGAAGAAGCGTGGAACTGTCCGTTCCGAAATAGATGATGGGCACGCCGGTCTTTTGCAAACGCTTCACAAGGTCGGTCACATGCGACAGAACGTAGCGGCGATAGTCTTCCACGCTGAGGCAGCCGACCCAACTGTCAAAGATCTGAATCGTGTCCGCTCCGGCGCGAACCTGCTCCGCGGAGTATTCGGCCGTAACCGCGACTAGCTTTGTCATCAACTCGTTCCACGCGCCGGGCGCGGAGTACATCATCTTTTTTGTGTGAATGTAGTTGCGCGACCCGCCGCCTTCGATCATGTAGCTGGCTAGCGTGAAGGGCGCGCCGCAGAAGCCGATGACGGGAAGCCTGTCGCCGAAATGCTCGCAGACCAGTTTCACGGCCTCCGAGACATAGCCGAGATCGGCGGCGCGATCGGTGCGCAGATGCGCGATGTCTTCAGCGGAGCGCACGGGCTTCTCAATTTTTGGCCCCTCGCCGGCGGAGAAGTGGAAGGGCAGGCCCATGACTTCGAGGGGAAGAAGAAGATCGGCGAAGATGATGGCGGCGTCGACCTGGAGGATTTCGGCGGCTTCAATGGTCACTTGGGCGGCGACCGCGGGCTTCTTGCAGATTTCGATGAGCGAATGCTGCTTGCGGACGGCGCGATATTCGGGCATGTAGCGTCCGGCCTGGCGCATGAACCAGACGGGAGTGCGTTCGGTAGGTTGAGCCTTACAAGCGCGGACGAAGAGAGAATTGGGAGCGGACATGAATCTTTTAATTTAGCATTTTCGGGGCAGCGGCGGATCGTGGGCGGAAAAAGCGCGCGGGAAAAAGCTTCTAAACACGGAGCGCGCTGAGGACGCAGAGAAAACCAGAGAGCTTGCAGCCACGGGAACCCGGAGGAACCGAAAGGCTTGAAGCGCAACGAGAGTGCGGATAAAACCTAAAGGTTTGAAGCGGAGGGCAGTCTATAATCTTGGCTCTGTCTTCGTCTGCCCTTTTCATGGCCCTGACCTCTGGCAAAAAGCTCGGACCGTACGAAATTGTCGCGCCACTCGGCGCAGGCGGGATGGGCGAGGTTTATGAGGCGCGGGATACGCGCCTGGAGCGCACGGTCGCCATCAAGATTCTTCCAGCGCATCTGTCGAACGATCCTGTCCGGCGGCAGCGCTTTGAACGCGAAGCCAAGGCCGTCTCCAGCCTGAATCATCCACACATTTGCACGCTGTACGACATTGGCTGCCAGGATGGTCTTGACTTCATCGTCATGGAGTACGTGGAGGGAATCACGCTGGCGTCGCGTCTGGAAAAGGGTCCGCTGCCGACGGCCGAGTTGCTGGAGTATGGGATTCAACTGGCGAGCGCACTCGACAAGGCGCACCGCAACGGCGTGACGCATCGGGATCTGAAGCCGGGCAACATCATGCTGACGAAGTCGGGCACGAAGTTGCTGGATTTTGGACTGGCGAAAGCGACGGCGCCGCCGCTAGCCGCCGGCGTGACGCAGACGAATGCGGGGGCCGAAGCCCACCCGATGACGAAAGAGGGCGCCGTGATCGGGACCGTGCCCTACATGTCTCCCGAGCAGGTGGAAGGAAAAGAAGTGGACGGGCGCAGCGATATTTTTTCGCTGGGCGCGGTGCTGTACGAGATGGTGACGGGCGGGCGGGCGTTCCAGGGGCAGAGCGATTTCGGCGTGGCGTCAGCGATTTTGGTGAAGGAGCCGGAGCCGATCAGTACGCTGCAACCGCTGACGCCGCCCGCGCTGGAGCGGACGATTCGAGTTTGCCTGGCGAAAGACCCGGACGCGCGTTGGCAGTCGGCGGGCGATCTTTGCAAGGAACTGCGGTGGATTACGGAGAGCGGGTCGCAAAGCGGAGGGATGCCGATTGCATTGCGAGTCCGACGGGCCTCGAGGCCCGGGATCGCGTGGAATATGGGGATTGCAGTTGCGGCCGTGGTGGCGGCATTCGCGCTGGGCATGGCGCTGCGGAGCCGGCTGGACGGGCATGGCCCGGAGGCGCTCGCTTTTCGGCAACTGAATTTTCGGCGCGAGGCGGTTTTCCAGGCGGCATTCGCGGAGAAAGACACCGTGGTGTATAGCGCGGCGCTGTCGGGAAACACGCCGCAGATTTTCGCGGTGCGGCCGGACTATCCCGAGCCGCAGCCGGTGGGCGCGCCGGGCATGCAACTGCTGGCGGTTTCGTCGAAGGGCGAACTGGCGGTTTTGATGGGGGCGAAATACGTGTGGTACCGGCTGTTCACGGGCACGCTGGCGCGCATGCCGCTCGACGGCGGAGCGCCGCGCGAGATTCAGGATGGAGTGCGGCAGGCGGACTGGGCGCCGGATGGCTCGCAGTTGGCGATCATTCGCGAGGTGGACGGGAAGGATCGACTGGAGTATCCGATAGGCCATGTGCTGCGCGAGGTGAGTGGCTACATGAGCGACTTGCGTTTTTCGCCGCGCGGCGACCGCATCGCCTATTTCGAGCATCCGCGGAAGTGGGATGACCGGGGCTCGGTGAACCTGGTCGACCTGGGCGGAAATAATATTGTGCTGTCGGAGGGCTACTGGAGCGAGCGTGGGCTGGCTTGGTCGCCAAAGGGCGATGAGGTATTTTTTTCGGCGAGCCAGAGCGGCGGGCCGTACACGATTTACGCGGCAACGGTCGCGGGGCGCACGCGGATTGCGTACCAGTCGCCGGGCGGCTTGACGATTCAGGACGTGGCGCGCGATGGCAGGTGGCTGACCACGCGGCTGGATTATCGCTATGCGGCGATGGTGCATAGCGGCGCGGCGGCGGAGGATCGGAATCTGTCGTGGCTCAACACGTCGCACGCGCGGGCGCTCAGCGCAGACGGGCACACCCTGCTGTTTGCCGAGACGGGCCTGGGAAATAATTATGCGGTGTGTTTGCGGAAGACGGATGGCTCGCCGGTAGTGCGGCTGGGCGAGGGATGGCCGGCGGATTTGTCGGCGGACGGAAAGTTTGCGCTGGCGGTGGTGCAGTCCAAGCCCCCACAGCTGGTGATTTATCCGACCGGAGCGGGCGAGACGCAGCAACTCAAGCGCGGCGCGATTGAAAATTATGTGACTGCGCAGTGGTTCCGCGACGGCAAGCGCGTGCTGATCAACGGCAATGAGCCGGGGAAGAGCACGCGGTTTTATGTGCAGGGCGTCGGCGCCGCGCGGGAGAGCGAGGACGCGGCGCGGCCGATTACGCCGGAGGGAACCCGCGATGGGACGCTCTCCGCCGACGGGAAGCTGATTCTGGCGCGCGGAGCGGAAGGGAAGTATTTTATTTACCCGATTGCGGGCGGAGAACCGCAGGCCGTGACGGCGCTCACCGAGGCGGATACGGTGGCCGAGTGGAGCGCGGATGGCCGGTCGGTGCTGGTCTATCGGCGGGCGGAGATTCCGTGCCGGATCGAGCGCGTCGATCTGGCGACGGGGCGGCGAACGCTGTTCAAAGAATTTGCACCAGCGGATCGGACGGGCCTTTTGTCGATGCGCGAGATTTTTGTGACGGACGATTTGCGGTCGTATGCGTATACCGCGTATTACCAGGTGTCGAGTTTGTTTGTGTCGGAGGCGAGCAAGTAGCGGCTGGGCATCCGAATAAAGGAGATTCATGCGAGCGTTTGGGGCGATGGTTTTGATTTTTTCTCTCGTGGTTCCATCGTTTTTGTTCGGCGCGGATGCTGCGATCGGGCAGGCGCAGGCGACCGATCCGCGCGCGGCCGATGCTGCGCTGGCGGGCTACTCGGCGCCGAACGCGGCGAGCGAGCGGGAGTGGGAGGCGAAGTTTCGGGCGATGCCCGATCCCGCGAATTTGCGTGAGTACATGCGGCGGCTGTCGGCGCGCCCGCATCATGTGGGCTCAGTTTACGACAAGGATAATGCCCAGTGGATTCTGGCCCATTTTAAAGAGTGGGGGCTGGATGCGCACATAGAAAAATTTGATGTGCTGTTTCCGACGCCGAAGGTGCGCGCAGTGGAGATGGTCGAGCCGACGAAGTTTACGGCCAAGCTGGAGGAGCCGTCGCTAGCCGTGGACCCGACTTCGAATCAGAAGTCGGAGCAGTTGCCGACTTATAACGCCTACTCGATCGATGGCGACGTGACGGCTCCGCTGGTGTTTGTGAATTATGGCGTGCCCGAGGATTACGAAAAGCTGGACCGGCTTGGAGTTTCGGTGAAGGGGGCGATTGTGATCGCGAAATATTATCACTCCTGGCGCGGCGTAAAACCGAAAGTCGCGGCGGAGCATGGTGCGATTGGGTGCTTGATTTATTCCGAGCCGAAGGACGATGGCTACTCGGTGGATGATGTCTTTCCAAAAGGCCCGATGCGCAATCCGGATGGCGTGCAGCGCGGGAGCGTGATGGATTTTGCGTCCTCGAATCCGGGCGATCCTCTGACGCCGGGTTGGGGCGCCGTTCCGGGGGCGAAGCGGCTGGACATTAAAGACGCGAAGAGCATCACGAAAATTCCGGTGATGCCGATTTCTTATGGCGACGCGCAGCCGCTGCTGGCGGCGCTTGCCGGGCCAATGGCTCCGGCGGAGTGGCGCGGATCGCTGCCCATCCCTTACCACGTGGGGCCGGGACCGGCGAAAGTGCATTTGAAGGTTGCGTTCAACTGGGACATCAAGCCGGTGTATGACGTGATCGCCAAGATTCCGGGGAGCGCGGCGGCGAACGAGTGGATTGTACGCGGCAATCATCATGACGCGTGGGTCAATGGGGCGGAGGATCCGGTTTCCGGGCAGGTGGCGCTGCTCGAAGAGGCGCGGTCGCTGGCGGCGCTGGTGAAGCAGGGATGGAAGCCGCGGCGCACAATTATTTATTGCGCATGGGATGGCGAGGAGCCAATGCTGCTCGGCTCGACCGAGTGGGCAGAACAGCATGCGGCGGAGTTGCAGGAGCACGCGGCCGTTTACATCAACACAGACGCGAACGATCGCGGCCTGCTGAATATGGGCGGTTCGCACAGTCTGGAGCAGTTTATTAACGGCGTGGCGCGCGACATTGACGATCCGGAGACGCACATGTCGGTGTGGAAGCGGGCGCAGCTCTCGCGGATTGCGGCCGCGAAGTCGCCGGAGGAGCGGCAGGAGGTGCGATCGCGGGCCGATTTGCGCATTAGCGCGCTCGGTTCGGGGACGGATTTTACCGCATATCTCGATCATCTGGGGATCGCAACTTTGGATTTGGGATACGGTGGCGAGGATGAGCAGGGGATCTATCACTCGATTTACGACGATTTTTATTGGTACACACATTTTTCGGATATGGATTTCACCTATGGCCGCGCGATGGCGCAGACGGTGGGGACATCGGTGATGCGGTTGGCGGATGCCGAGGTGCTGCCCTTTGACTTCGTGGATTTTGCCGACACGGTGGATATGTACAAAAAAGAATTGCAGAAGTTGCTGGCGGCGAAGCAGGAGGAGATTCGCGAGCGGAATTTGGAGTTGGATGAAGGAGTGTTTGCGGCGACGAACGATCCGCGGCGGCCGACGGTGGCTCCGGTGAAAGAGGAGGTGCCTCCGCATTTGAATTTTGCGCCGCTGGAAAATGCGGTGGAAGCGCTGACGCGGAGCGGCAAAGATTATCAGCGGGCGATGGCGAAGGCGCAGGCGAGTTTGGGGGATGAGACGTTTGCGGCGAAGCTGGGCGCGGTGAATAAGAAGCTGATGGAGAGCGAACGGCGGCTGACGAATGAAGATGGATTGCCGCGGCGCTCTTGGTACAAGCATCTGCTCTACGCGCCGGGAGTGTACACGGGATATGGCGTGAAGACGGTTCCGGGCGTGCGCGAGGGGATCGAGCAGAAACAATGGGCCGAGGCGGACGCGGAGATTGTGCGCGTGGCCAAGGCGCTGGAGGATGAGGCGGCGGTGATCGACACGGCGGCGCGCGGGTTAGAGTAGGCGCGGTCAACTCAATGAGTGCACTCCCGATTTCACTCATCAATCGACTCTGAGCATGATGCCACGCCATCGACATCCGGGCGGGCCGACACCGACCGCATCGAAGAGATTGGAAGACACTGGCAAAAGCCCTCAGAGTTTTTACAATGGTTTTACATTTTCACGACAACTGGCTGAGTCTTCCTTAGCTACTCTCATAAGGACAGTAACCACAACTTTCTTTGGAAGACAGGGATTGGGAGACAGGAACAGGAAAATGAAAATGACCAGACACATTCGTAGATTCATCCCGACGGCCTTGGCAATTGCGGCCTTCGCCCTCACCACCAGCGCTGCCATGGCGCAGAGCTACACCGGCAATTGGCCGGCGACTGTGACCCAGTCGCAGCGCTCCAACGGCACGTACTGCGTGACCCTTACCGACGATGGCAGCTATGGCTGGCCGCACAGCGGCGAGGCCAAACTGAACGGCCAAAATGGCCCGTATCCCGGCTATTTCACAGTGATCAATGGGCTCATCACTGTGACTTTCACCTATCCGTCGGGCGAAGGCGACTGTTGTGACTTCTTTGTTTTCACCGCTCGCGCCAGCAACCGCAACATCGGCAAAGGCGCCTTCAATTATTTAGGCCTGACCGACAATGGTCTAGTGGCGTTCGGCAAGAAAGACGGCTGCTGAAATCGCCAAATATCTAAAGCTTGTTTCATAAATCGGGTTTGGGAGGGCACGACTTTTGGTGGTGCCGTCCACAGCCAACAAAGACGCGGGCTTTAGCCCCTGAGGGAGTCGGCCGTGTACTTCCCTAGTTCATTATGAGATAGCTTCCTACTAACCAACGGCGAATCCCGCCCGTAGAAAGGTCGCAGATGCCGCATGAACCCCTCCGCGAACTCTGCGGTTTAAGATTTTGGTCTGGGCCTAAGGCGAATCTCGAACCCATGGCCGCTCCCGTTCGCCGGGATTCTCCGTTTCGGCAGTCCCCTCAAAACTACTTCACTACAAGAAAACGCCAGCCCTGGACTGGGCTCCAACCACCCCAAAACGCCTCCGACATCTCCCGGAAAACAGGCCGCTCTATATATCACAAAATAGAGTCTCTACATGCTATTTAAGTAGTAAAAAATGAAGCACCTCCAGGTTAACGAAAAGATCAACAAAAAAACGCCACTCGCCGTCGCCGCCAAACCCTCCAGCATGCGCAATGACTAAATGATCAGATGATGAAATGACTAAATTCCGCGCCGCCCTTCGCCAGCCTCACCCATCCCCAGCTAAACGACTGAGGTCAAGCGGATTAACCGGATATTCAACAAACGTTCACCCGTTCTTAACAATCCCGGTTTTACGATGTCTGATTCTGAAGGAAACAGCATTCCATCGGACCATTAGTAGGGGCCGTTTACCCCAGGTGTCTAATTTTGTCTGTAAGGAGATGAAAATGAAGCGACTTTTGGCCGCAACGCTGGCGATGGCGTTAGTCGGCACAATTGCCTTTGCCCAGGAATCGGCGACTGAGAAGAGCCCCCGCAAAAAGAAGGCTGCTCCCTCAATCGCCAGTCAGCTCAATGAGTTGAAAGACGCCATCCAGACGCAACAACAGCAAATCCAACAACTTAGTCAGCAGATCCAAAGCCGCGATCAGCAGATCCAGACCCTCCAACAGCGGCTCGATCAGAACCAGGCGGCAGCCACTCAGGCTCAGGCCAAGGCCGACGCGGCAGCCACCCAGACCGCCGACCAGGCGCAATACGTCAGTTCCCTCAGGAGCGACGTAACCGACCTTAAGTCCAATGCTACCAATGTCGCCATGACCCTTCAGGAGACGCAGAAGAACGTCCGCGAGCAGTTTGAGAGCCCCATGGCTCTTCACTATAAGGGCATCACCATCACTCCCGGCGGCTTCCTGGCGGCTGAATCCGTGTATCGCAATCGCGGCCTCGGTGCCGATATCAACACTCCTTTCAATAGTTTAAACTTCCCCGGCGCCGGCCAGAACGCCGTCTCTGAGTTCTTCTACTCCGGCCGTCAGTCCCGCATCAGCCTGTTGGGTGAAGGTAAAGCTGGCGACATAAAGATGACAGGCTACTACGAAGCCGACTTCCTTTCTGCCGGCGTCACCTCTAACAACAATCAATCCAATAGTTACACGCTCCGTCAGCGTCAGGTCTGGGGACAGGTCTCCAACCCCGAGTGGAGCTTCACCGGCGGCCAGATGTGGAGTCTGGTCACGGAAACCAGAAAAGGCATCGACAACCGGCAGGAAGCGCTGCCCATGACGATCGACGCGCAGTACACCGTCGGCTTCAGTTGGGCTCGCCAGGCCGGCGTCCGCCTCGTCCGCAACTTCAACAACAAATTATGGTTAGCGGCTTCTATCGAAAATCCGCAGACCACCTTCTCGGCCCGCGGCAATGCCGCCAACTTCTCTCTCGGCGGCCCCGGAAACGGCAGCGGAACTTACAACAACGGCATCAGCACTTGTTCCACCTCGCTGGTTGGCACCAGTCCCGTTACAACTTGTACACCGCTCGCCACTTACTCGTTCAATGCCACCCCGGATTTCATCCTCAAGGCCGCGTTTGAGCCCGGCATTGGCCACTATGAAATTTTCGCCATCGGCAGCCGTTTCCGCGACCGCGTCTATCCCTGCGTGGAGACCAATCCCAACCCGATCTGCAATGGAAACACGTCGGTAGCCCTCGGAGCCTATAACTCCTCCACCAACGCGGGTGGCTTCGGCGCCAATGCTCGCGTCACCGTTGCCAAGCACTTCGATTTCGGTCTCCACGCCCTCACCGGCCGCGGCATCGGTCGCTATGGCACTGGCGGCCTCCCCGACTCCACCGTGAACCCCGACGGCACCCTGGCTCCCCTGCGCAACTATCAGGGATTGGCCACCCTCGAAGTTCACATGCCCCGATTCGACTTTTACCTGAATGGCGGCGAAGAATACGTAAAACGCCGCTATCTCGTTGATCCTCTATCGACTAGCGGTGCCGTCGTAGGCTATGGCGCTCCCACCAACTCCACCTCGGGCTGCTACAAGGAAACCCCGCCTTCTGCCGGCAACGGCTTTTCCTTCGGCTCGCTCTCCGGTTGCAGCGCCGATACCCAGAGCCTGATCGAGGGCACAATGGGCTTTTGGATTAAGGTACATAGCGGTCCCCACGGAAGGCTCCAGTTTGGTCCGCAGTACTCCTATGTATCCCGGAATGCCTGGACCGGAACGTTCGCCAAATCCCCCACGGTGTTGTTCTCTTCCCCTCACGGGATCGACAACATGTTCCTGACGTCATTCCGTTACTACTTACCGTAACGCCAACAAAATAAAGCATGTAAAAACTCCCCCGCCCCGATTGATCGGGGCGGGGGAGTTTTTCTCCTCTGAACTTCTTTTCTGAACTACTAAGAATCGCGACCGGGGGTTTCGGAAAGAGGCATCATTCCCTCTATTGCGCCGCCGGAACAAAAACCCGGTCCGCCGCCACCAATTCCGCATTGGAAACTTCCGTCCGCACCTTGACAGATCGCAATCCCCCCTTCTTCTCCGCCTTCGCCACAAATGTCAAAAGATACTGGTGATTCGTCCGGTTAGTGAGGTCTCTCAAATACGGCGAAAACGAAACCGGCGATCCGGTCATGCCAATGTAATAGGCTTCGCCGCCGGTTCTATCCGCAATTTCAGCAAGATACATCTGCCCCCAATAGGCTTGCCAGTAACTATGGCCAAAATGCCCTGCGCTAGGGTTGTAAATTGCCGATACCAGCACGCCTTCACGCTGCGCCGCATCGATCGCGGACGACAAATAAGGGTCATTCAGGTCCCCGCTGCCATAGTACCGGTCGATTCCATCCGTCACCATCAATACTTCCCGGCGGCTCTTGGTTTGCGGCCAGCGTTTCAGCAAATCGCTAAGCGAAAAATAGGGGCTCGCATTCGCGCCCGCCATACCCAGCGGGAGTCGCAGACCCTTGGCCGCGAGCGCATGATCGTTCGTCAGATTCTGCTCCACCTTCGCTGTGCCATTCTGCATATACGCGACTCCGACCAGCGCGGAACTCGGCAACTCCTCCATGAATTTGCGCAACTCGTCCAGTTGATTGCCGATGCTCCCGCCCGAGCTGTCGTCGATGAGCACAAAAAGTTCCAGTTGCGCGTGCTCCGCCCTCGCCGGCACCCAATCGGTCACCTGGTCGCGATTGTGCCCCTCATACACCATCACATCTTTCTGCGTCACATCCGGCACGTCCGAGCCATGACGCGCCTCAACCGTGACGATCATCTGCACGGGAACTCCGTTCCCAGCCGGAGCTTGTTGGGCCCGCAGACTCTGGCTACTTGCTATTGCGAGCGCCATCATGACCACTGCTGCAAGTAAAAACTTTCCTCTGTTCATGCATCGCTCCTCTAAAACGCGATAGCCGATTGCTACACCGGTTGTCATTCACCGACCGCGATTCTCTGGCTTGCTCCCTTAATGTTCGATGCGCGACACTGCTGAACGTTGCCCACACGGCGCCCCGAACTTTCCGGCGCCTGTTCAATTTGCATCGCTTGTGGCAGAATCCAAGCGTCGCAAAGTTCCATCACACCGATCCATCCAAAGGAGGCCGAACCGCTAGTGGAGATCTACCACTGGTTGCCGCCTGAAGCCGCGAAACTTCTTCTGGTTATTTTTCTCTCCTTCCTGATCGGCCTGGAACGCGAGGAGCACAAACTTGCCGCCGGCTTTTACTCCTTCGGCGGTGTCCGCACCTTCCCTCTGCTCGGCCTCATCGGCTATTCCATCGCGCTTCTCTCGGGCGCTCAATTCCTTCCAGTAACTCTCGGATTCATGGTCATCGGCGTGTTCCTGGCGCTCTCTTATTGGCATAAGATCTCGCGCTCCGAGTCCGCCGGAGTAACTACAGAAATGTCCGGGCTCGCTACCTACCTCGTCGGTGCGCTTGTCTGCTACGACCACGTCTGGATCGCCACCACCCTCAGCGTCGCCAGCCTGTTCTTCCTCGACCTGAAGGCGCGCCTTGAAAAGCTCGCCAGCCGCGCCGCCCCGGAAGAAATCCTCACCTTCGCCAAGTTCCTCCTGCTCTCGGCCGTCATTCTGCCCGCCTTGCCCAACCAGCAGTTCGGCCGCTTCCACATCAATCCCTTCAAGACCTGGCTCGTGGTGGTCGCTGTAAGTACAATTTCGTACGGCAGCTACATCCTGCAAAAGGTAACAAAAGAGACCGGCGGCGTAGTCCTCACCGCCTTTTTGGGCGGAGCCTACTCCTCCACCGTGACGACAGTTGCCATGTCGCGCCGCGCCGCTCGTGAGGATCGCCCCCACTTGTTCGCCGGCGGAATTTTGATTGCTTCCGGGGTGACCTATATCCGTCTGGCCGTTCTCCTGGAGCTTTTCAATCGTCAGCTTGGTGCAATGCTGGTGCCAGCCTTCGTCGTCCTCGCGGTTCTTGCCATTGCCATCGGCTGGTTCTGGTCCCGCCGCCCCGACCCGGTCGACTCGCAGATTAAGCGCGAGTTTGAACCGGGTAACCCTCTGGAACTGACAGCGGCGTTTCTCTTCGCGCTGGTCTTCCTTGCCATGCTCGTAGCCACGCAGTTGGCCGCTACCTACCTTGGCAGAGCCGGCGTGAATACTCTCGCGGCCATAATGGGAGTCACCGACGTAACTCCCTTCGTCATGGGCATGACCCAAGCTGCCGGCACGCTTACCCCGTTCAAAATCGCAGCCGCCGCAGTCCTCATCGCCGCCGCCAGCAACAACCTGATCAAAGGCATTTATTCCTTCATCCTCGCCGATAGAAAAACCGGCAAACAAAGCCTGTCTCTCCTGATCGGCCTCACGCTAGCCGGCCTCATACCGTTGCTATGGCTCTGACGAGGTTAGAAGTCAGAATTTAGAAGGTAAAAATGCCCCCCCCCCGGGGTTGACGGTCTTGCTTCAACTTCTGCCTTCCGACTTCCCCAACCTCACCGCCAAATGTGAGACTCGTCATAGACCCCTGTCTCATTCCGGTTCATCATCTCCTACGGAGGGCAAGATGGCAGCCGTCAGCACGAAAAGAGGCGTTCTTGGAATTCTCACCGGCGGGGGCGATGTACCCGGCCTTAATCCCGCAATTCGCGCGGTCACCATTCGCGCCATTCGAGAGGGCTACCAGGTCATCGGACTTCGCCGCGGCTGGGGCGGTCTCGTCGACATCATCCGCGACAAAGACGCGGATAACACCAATAACTTCCAATTGCTCTCCGAAGACGTCGTCAACCGCGCCGGCCGCACCGGTGGCACATTCCTCCACACTTCGCGCACCAATCCCAGCAAGGTCGGCAAAGCCAGCGTTCCCGACCACCTCAAAGATGCCTTCCACGCCGAGAAAAACGACCTCACGCCGGAGGTTTTGAAAACTCTCGATTGGCTCGGCATTGACTATCTCATTCCCATCGGCGGCGATGACACGCTCAGCTATGGCGTTCGTCTCGACCAGGAAGGCGTTAAGGTTGTCGCCATTCCCAAGACCATGGACAACGACGTTCCCGGCACCGACTACTGCATCGGCTTCAGCACCTGCGTCACCCGCACCATTCAGATGGCCAACAGTCTTCGCACCTCGGCCGGTTCGCACGAGCGCTTTCTCGTGCTCGAAGTTTTCGGCCGCTACGCCGGCTACACCGCCATGCTCCCCACCATGGCCGGGGCCGCCAACCGCTGCGTCATTCCCGAGCACAAGTTCAACATGGAGCAACTGACCGAGCTAATGGTCCAGGATCGCAATAAAAATCCCAGCCGCTATTCGGTCGTCCTCGTTTCAGAAGGCGCCATGTTCGAGGGCGGCGAGATGATCTTTTCCGGCGAAACCACCGATGCCTACGGCCACAAAAAACTAGGCGGCATCGGCGACCTCGTCTCCGAGCAACTCAAAGAAATCTCCAAGAAATTCAACAACGGCAAGTCCATCGACATCATCAACCAGAAACTCGGCTACCTGGTTCGCGGCGGCGATCCCGACGCCATCGACTCCATCGTTCCCATGGCCTACGGAAATCTCGCTCTCGACCTCATCCTCGGCCACATTTACGGCCGCCTCGTCGTATTGCGCAACGGCCGCTATGACAACACTCCCATCGACGTCGTCACGGCCAGCAAAAAAACTGTTAATGTCAGGGAGCACTACAACACGCAACGCCTCCGTCCGCATTACAAGAGCTTTGAGATGAAACCGCTCTTCATAATGACCAGCGAAGCAGGATAAACTCTTAGGCGTTTGCTTGATCGCATCGCCCGGATCCTCCGCGCACCGCAGTCTGATTTGCGCTTTTTGTCGATTGCGGATCGAACGATCGGAGAAGTTTCCAGAGAGAAGAATGACCGCAACAATGACCGCAACCAGGACCTTCAACCCATGACCGAACTCGAAACCAAATCCCTTCCCGACAACGCCTACCAGCCTTTAAAAGACGGCGAAACCTACATTCCGCTTGTCCCCGCCTCTTCCGCCCCGCCGGAGGTCACCTGGCGCGCGGTCCTCTGGGGCACATTGCTCTGCATCATCTTCAGCGTCGCCTCGGCCTACTCCACCCTTAAAGTCGGCCAAGGCATGGAGGCGGCCATTCCCATCTCCATCCTCGCCATCGGCCTGGCGCGCGTTTACTCGCGGCGCTCCACCGTGCTCGAGAACATGATCATCACGGGCATGGGCGGAGCCTCCGCCGCCGTGGTGTCCGGTGCCGTCTTCACCCTGCCCGCGCTCTACATTCTTCACCTCGACCCGCATCCCGCGCAGACCGTCTTCATCTGCCTGACCGGCGGCTGCCTCGGCGTTCTCTTTCTCATTCCGCTGCGCCGCTACTTCGTACGCGAAATGCACGGCAAGTTCCCCTTCCCGGAGGCCACCGCCATCACCGAAGTCCTCGTGACGGGCGAAAAGGGAGGATCGCAAGCCAAACTGTTGCTCCAAGCCACCAGCATCGCCGCTATTTACGATTTCTTCGTCACCACCTTCCACGTCTGGAAGGAATATTTGAACTTCCAGTTCGTACCGGTGGTGCGTTCGCTCGCCGATCGCGGACGCATGGTCTTCAATTTCGACGCAGTTGGCTTCATCCTCGGCATTGGCTACGTGATCGGCCTGCGCATCGGCTTGATCTTTTGTGCAGGTGGCATCCTCGTAAACTTCGTCCTCGTCCCGTTGATCTGGTTCATCGGCAGCCACATGGGCGATACCACCGTCTATCCCGCCTCCATCCCCATCTCACACATGGCGGCTTCAGACATCTACCGCAATTACGTGCGCCTCATCGCGGTCGGCGCCATCGCGACCGCTGGATTCGCCGGCCTGCTCAAATCGCTGCGTGTGATTGTCGGATCGTTCGGCATCGCGCTCCACGCCTTCCGCCACGGCGAGGCGCCACAAATGGATCGCACTGACCGTGATATTCCCATCGGTGCCATCCTCCTCGGCGTGGTCCTGTGCACAATCGCAGTAGCCGTCTTTTTCGCACTCCTTCACGTTTCGTGGACCGTGGTCGCCGTGGGCCTGGCGCTCACGCTGCTCTTCGCATTCTTCTTCGCCACCGTGGCTGCGAACGCCATTGCCACTACGGCAAACAATCCGGCCAGCGGCATGACCTTGCTGACGGTCATCGTCTCCACGGTCGTATTGCTGAAGTTCGGACTCTCCGGCACCACCGGTATGTTCTTCGTCATGGCCCTGGCCGGCATGGTCTGTGTAGCCCTCTGCGCCTCGGGACAGTTCATTACCGACCTGAAAGCCGGCTATTGGATCGGTTCGACGCCCGCCGCGCAAGAAAAAGTGAAATTCATTGGGGTCGTCGCCTCGGCGATCACCGCGGGGTTAACCATCGTCCTCCTCGCCAAGGCCTACCAGTTCGGAGAAGCCGCTCCCGGCGACCTGCGTCAGGTGCTGGTGGCGCCCCAAGCCTCCGCGCTCAAAGCTGTGGTCTCGGGATTCATGAGCGGCCAGCCCGTCGCCTATATGCTCTTCGGCATCGGCGCCATGATCACCGTCGTCCTCGAAATGCTCGGGCTCTCGTCCATGGTCTTCGCCCTCGGAATCTATTTGCCACTCCAACTCACCACGCCCATTCTCGCCGGCGGATTCCTCTCGCACCTGGTCAACAAGCGGGGTGAGAAAATCGGCGGCGAGCACGGCAAGTCCATCCGCGAGCGTGGCATCATCATCGCCTCAGGCCTGATGGCCGGCGGCGCTCTCGGCGGTGTGATCGGCGCGGCCTTGCATCTGTCCCACTGGTATCGCGAAGATTTGATCCAGACGCCCTTCTACGAAAATATGCCCGTCTCTCAAACCGTCTCGGCCCTCTGTTTCATTGGCCTCTGTGTTTACGTCTGGTTTGGTTCTATAAGAAAGGAAAAGGAGCTCGAATGACAAATCAATCTCTGCTCACAAAAGACGCAGTAGGACAGTACGTCGGCGACGCCGTTCTCGGCATCGACACGCTCTGGGGCGGCGACGTCTTATGCGCCTCCGGCACCGGCCGCTTTATCGCCGACTCCTGGTTCTCCGACGAGCCTCTCCCCGCCGCCTACACCCATCCCGCGGCCGCGCGCCTCCGCCAGTCGGGCGGCGTCTCCGGCAAAACCATCGATCGCGAGGCCCTCGACCTTTATCTGCAAGAGATCAACCTTCCCCGGGCGTTCGCCGGAGTTCGCGAAGAGGCGAAGAAAATCGGCGGACTTCGCGGCGCTTACCTCACCGCCTTAGCTGATTCGCTCGACACCATGTGGGACCTCGCCATGGAAGTTGCGGGCAAAGGCGATCCCGTGCCCTATACCCGCTGCGTCGAGGCCTCCACCGCCAAGCCGCCCGAGCCCTCACAGCCCGAGAAAAAACGCGCCCGCGTCGCCGAACTCCTTGGCCGCGCCGGCTACCTGCCCAACGCCGGCAACGGAGCCGCCCTCTTGCACGCCGTCGATGCCTGGCGCCGCGATCGCATCGCCCCCATGGCCTCGGTCCGCGCCCTCGGCGCGGCCGTCATCACTCACTTCGACAATCTCAGCGCCAAAAATCTCCTCCCCTATCTGCCCAAAGAGCTCGCCCCCATCCCGCGCGCTAACATCAATTTCCTCGCCATTAAAGACGCCTGGTTTTCCGGCTCCATGAACTATCTCGGCCGCGCCCGCAACGCCGACGGCTCGCCCCAATACGAAGCCACTTACGAAATCAATGCCTCGCTGCAAATCTCCTACCCCGAGTTCGAGCAATTAGTAAGTCACGAAGTAGTCCCAGGCCATGTCACCACCTTTGCCTACTTGCAAGACTTATACGTCCGCGGCAAAGTCGGGTTCGAAACCACCGTCCTCACCATGAACACCCGCGCCGCAACCCTGTTTGAAGGCATCGCCAATAACGCTATTCTCATCGCCAATGGCGTCACCGAAGTCGAACAGTTGCCCGATGAAGATCTCCAGATTGGCGTGCTGCTCGCCCTTTTGCAAGACGACGCGAAGAACCAGTCGTCCTATATGACATGGGGCGAAAAAAGACCGCAACCGGAAGTCGCCGCCACGCTGCGCCGCGATTTCCTCGTCACCGAAGAGCGCGCCGACAAGCTCTCCGGAGCCTGGGGACGCCATCCCCTGCTCGGCCGGATGTATCTGCCAGCTTATCGCGCCGGCACCGACAAGGTCGCGGCCTTGCGCAGAATGTACCCGGCGGCGAAAGTGCTCCCGGCAATCTATGGCTGCAATGGGTTAGTGGACATTCAGACGATCGATCAAGTCCTGAAGAGCTAGATATGGCAAGGTTAGATTTCACGCCGGCAACTCGATGAGCCAAGCCTCCCCGCTTGACTTTTCCAGTCTGCCGGCGCGAACCTGACGAGCAACCGCTAACAACACCCTAAGGAAAACGATCCCGTTCCGCTGAAACCCAACTGCCCTCGCAACTCGCAGCTTACAGTTCGGGGCTCTCTAGTTGACGACGAAACTGGTTTTGCTGGTTGCAGATCCCGCCGGTGTCGTGACTTTGATCTTCCCCGTCTTGGCTTTGTTGGGCACGGTCGCCGTCAACTCGCTGTCGGAGATCACAGTGAACGCCGCCGCCTTACTGCCAAACGCCACGCTGGTGGTTTGCGTAAAGCCCGCGCCCATGATCGTCACTGGCGTTCCTACCGGCCCCGATGGTGGATTGAATGACAGGATCGATGGCGTGTTCAGCCCCTTGAAGCCTTGTGCCTGCGAAGCTCCAGTGGGTAGGTAGTGGCCGACAATTTCGTTGTGGTCGTTGATCGTGTCGATGCTCGTGTTGGTACCGGCGGGATCGTCATCCACGTAATACTGGCCATTGGCGAAAATTGCGCCGTGCAATTCGTTATTCGTATCCACCCAGCCGAACGCAATCTCACCACGGTTATTGATCGCATGAACTTCTGTGATCACTGCATTGGGAACGTTCAGCACGGTGTAGTTGCCGCCGGCGAGCAGCCAGGCCGACACGAACCCACTGGAGTTCAATGATTGCAAGGTAATCAGGTTGCTGGTGTTGATGCCGACGGCGAGGGTGACCGCGGCACCGGGCGCATCCAGCGTCTGGTACGTAGACCCGTCAAAAATAAATCCGTGTTGGCCGACATTGTCCGCGAAACTGCCGACCACGATCCCATCGTCGTTGATGCCATAGGCGGTTGTGCCGGCAGTCGCCCCGGGCACAATAACGTCAGTGAAAACCCCGTTTTGGTAGATGAATCCATTGCCGAAACCGCCCTGAAGGGCATAGCCTCCGACAATCGCACCAGCTGAGTTGATCCCGTAGCAGTTCGTCCCTATCCCGTTGGGGTCGGTGATGGTGGTGACGGTGGACCCGACGCGCATGAAGCAATGACTCACACCGCTCGAATCCGTGTAATTCCCGGACATGACGCCGGAATCGTTTACTCCGAACACGTCTGTGGTCTCGGAGCGAGGAACTTTCACCTCGGTGTACTTGTACGAGGCCTGCGCCCAAGCCGTTGGCACTGCCAAGAACCCCGCCAGCAGCAGAAAGAGAACTTTCGTGGTCTTCGATACCAACATAATCCGAGTTCCTCCAGTCAAATTTTCAGCGAAAAAGCTGCAAGACCTTGCAACTTTGCCCGGCTTAAATCCAGCTTCTCCCTTTTTCCGCCACGGGGCGAAATTGGGATAAGATTGCTAGGATTGACGCGCCTTGCAGGCCATCCCCCGGTCGCCTGATTGCCAGTAGCACTCTGCCGTGCAACCAGCCTGGAAGTCGTTAAGAGTTCTCATTTTTTTCTGAATTCTTCTGAATACCATGGATATGCCCGGCCAGTCCTCGTATCAGTTTGGGGCCTTCCGCCTGATCCCTTCCGAGCGTGCGCTCCTGCACGGAGACCGGCGCCTGGACTTGCCTCCCCGCGCCTTCGATACCCTGGTCGTCCTTGTCACCGAAAAGGGCAACCTCGTCGAGAAAGACCGCCTGATGCGCGCCATCTGGCCTGACACCGTCGTCGAGGAAAACAATCTCAGTCAGGCTGTCTATCTGATCCGCAAGGTTTTGCATGACGGCGAAGACGGCATGAAGTACATCGAGACCGTCCCCAAACAAGGCTATCGGTTCGTGGCCCGCGTTCGCGAAGTGGAGAATGGGGAAGATGACGTCTGGAAAGCTGAATCAGACACTAGCCTCAGCGCGGGCAACGGCTCGGCCGAGCCTCGAAATTTACTGCCCCGGAGCGACGTCGATTCGGAGTCTGCACCGGCACGGCCAGGCGGCGCAGGTTCGGCTCCCGCAGCCACTTCTCCGAAATTCCGCTGGGCGCTTTGGGCACTAGGGGGAGCACTCCTCATTCTGCTCATTGCCGCTTTTACGCAGCTTTCAACCTGGCGCGAGAACCGGCGAAATCAGGCCGACCTCCAGACCATCCGCTCCGTCGCCGTCCTCCCTCTTCAAAATCTCTCCAACGATCCTGAGCAGGAATATTTCGCCGACGGCATGACCGACGAGCTCATCACCGATCTCGCCCAGGTGCGCGAATTACGCGTCGTCTCCAAAACATCCGTCATGCAATACAAAGGGGCGCACCGGCCGTTACCGCAGATCGGCCGCGAACTCGGTGTTGACGCCGTCGTTGAAGGTTCGGTCTTGCGTTCCGGCGACCGCGTCCGCATCACCGCGCAACTCATTCGCACCGCCACCGATTCCCATCTCTGGGCGAAATCCTATGAGGGAGCCATGAAAGATGTCCTCTCCCTCCAGGCGTCCGTGGCCGAAGAAATTACCGGCGAGGTGAAGCTCACTCTCACCGCCGCCGAGCGCACTCGCCTCCAGCGCGCGCATCCCGTGGATCCCGCGGCCTACGAAGCGTACCTGCGCGGCCGTTTTTCCTGGAACCGCCGCGACGAGGCCGGATTTCAAAAAGCTGTCCAGTACTTTAATCAGGCCATCGCGACCGATCCGGATTTTGCGCTGGCCTATTCCGGTCTCGCCGACTGCTATACGCTGATGGCTCTGAATGCGCCCGACCCCGAAAAAATGCCCCGGGCAAAAGCCGCGGCACTCAAGGCCCTCGCGCTCGACGACGGATTGGCCGAGGCCCACACCTCTCTTGCTGCCGTCAAAGTCTTTGGCGATTGGGACTGGGCCGGCGCCGAAACCGAATTCAAGCGCGCGCTGGATCTGAATCCCAATTACGCTCCGGCCCACCACTGGTATGGAAATATTTTGCTCGGTCCTCTGGGACGCCACGAGGAGGCCATCGGCGAACTCAAGCGCGCGCAGAGCCTCGATCCGCTCTCTCTCATCATTAACACAGACGTCGGCTTCGCCTACTATTTAGCCCGCCGCTACGATGATGCGTTTGCGCAATATCAAAAAGTGGTGGCCATCGATCCCGCCTTCGTCCCCGTCCATTACGATCTGGCTCGCTACTACCAGCTGATGGGAAAAACCGACGCGTGGCTGCAAGAGGAACTTGCCGTCTCCACCCCTGAGCGCGCCCAATCTCTGCGCTCTCTCTTTGCTAAAGGTGGATACCGAACGTTAATGGCGGAGAGCGCCGCCACGGGCGGCAGCTTTCATACAGCGACTCGCCCCTCGCCGTTCGTCACGGCAATGTCGTACACCGCGTTGGGCCAGCGCGCAAAAGCTCTGGCCGCACTCCAGCAATCCTGCAATCAGCACGAGCCCGGCCTGATCTACCTCAAAGTCGATCCCGTCTGGGATCCCCTCCGTCCCGACCCAGCTTTCCAGGCCATCGAGCGCCGCATGGGTTTGCCATGAAGCGGCGGGCAAGAAATTCCCTGCCGTCCCAGCCTGGTTTCGGTTACTGTGGACCGCACCCGGATTTCGGGAAGGGCACGACTTCAGTCGTGCCCTTAATGGGCGCCGGGAATGCCGGCTTTTAGCCCCGGAGCGATTGCTGATGGCTGGCTTTCTGCTAGCTCTTCCTCGACGTCACCGCGAAAAACGCGGTCGCTTCCTGCTCCACGTTCTTGCTCCCGCAATGCGGGCACTTGAGCGTTTCGTGATCATGCTCGTCCAGGGTCAGAACCTCCTCAAAGGTTTTCTGACAGTCATGGCAAATGTAGTCGTATACCGGCATGACGTCCTCCTTCGGAAATTGGATATCTCTTCCTACGTGCGTATTCTAGTCCCGTTCCCGCGGAAAAAAGTCGCGCCGCAAAGCACCCGGTCGCGGCAAACCGTAGCAATCTCAATTCAACTTCCCGACAACCTTCTCCGCCGCTTCAACGATGGCACCCTCTTTCGCGACTCTCGCCAGCGTGTTGATGTCCTCGTGCAGCGGCCGATCTTCCTCCAGCTTCTTGACGTGCCTGCGAATCTCCTCATACGCGGCCTGCCCGGCCGGAGAAGGTCTCACCGGATAACGCATATCGAATGCCTGCGCTGCCGCCATCATCTCAATCGCCACTACGTACCAGGCGTTCTCAATGATCTGCCGGGTCTTAATGGCCGTTGTCATTCCCATCGAGACAAAGTCTTCCTGATCGGCCGCCGCCGGAATCGACCCCGTCGCCGCCGGATGGCTCAGCACACGGTTCTCGCAGACCAGCGCGCCCGCCGTGTATTGCGACAGCATCAGGCCGGAGAACATTCCCGCGCCCTTTGTCAGGAATGCCGGCAGTCCCATCGAAAGATGCGGATTCATCAGCCGGTTGAGCCGCCGCTCCGAGAGCGCCGCCACTGTCGTCACCGACATCCCCGCCAGTTCCAGAGCCAACGCCATCGGCGTGCCCTGGAAATTCGCGCCCGTCAGCACGAGTTCTTCATCCGGGAAAAATGTGGGATTATCGGCGGCATGGTTCAGCTCGATCTCCAGCATGTAGCGCGCCCAACGGAACGCCTCGCGCGCCGCGCCAACGACCTGCGGACTCGAGCGCAGCGAATACGCGTCCTGCACTTTCTTGCCCGGCAGTCTTAACAGTTCCGATCCTTCCGTAAGCCGCCGCACATTCTCCGCGCACACTTCCGCCCCGGGATAGCCGCGCACATGATGAATGCGCGCATCGAATGCTTTCATGTTCGCGTTCAGCGCCTCCAGGCTCATCGCCAGCGCTACTTCCTGCGTCTTCAGCCACTGCTCCGCGTCATACAGTTCCACGCATCCCATCCCGGTGATCATGTTCGAGCCGTTGATTGTCGCCAGCCCATCGCGCTCGCGGAAAACAATCGTCGGAATCCCCGCCTCGTCCATCCCCGCCTTCGCCGGCAGCCTGCGTCCCCGGTAAAAGACCTCTCCCTCGCCCATCATCGTGATCGCCATCTGCGCCATCGGCGATAGATCCCCGCACGCTCCCACCGAGCCCTTCTGGCACACCACCGGCGTCACCCCGCGATTCAGCATCGCCACCAGCGTCTCCACCACTTCCAGTCGGATGCCCGAATGCCCCCAGCAATGCGTGTTCAGGCGCGACAGCATCCCCGCCCGGACGTTCTCCTCGGCACAGGGCTCTCCGCAGCCCGCCGCATGCGAATAGAGCAGATATTTCTGATACTGCTCCGCCTGTTCCGGCGTCAGCACCACCTCCGAGAGTTCGCCTATCCCGGTGTTGACCCCGTACATGATTTCCCGCGCCTCGATCTTTCGCTCCAGCAGCGCACGGCAGCGATTGATGCGCGCAATTGCCTCGGCGTGCAACTCGATCGGCCTACGATTCCGCGCGATTGCAACCACGTCCTCAATCGTCAGCGAATGTCCATCCAACACCGTTGTGCCCGTCGTGCTGCTTGCCACTTCATTCAACGTGAGCGTCATGTTCCACCTCGCTTCTGTCTGAACCTACTCGCGGCCCCGCACCTCCGAGTAGGACCGATGTCACCAGTCGCAGTGATTGGCACAAGCACAACGAACGGGCAGCGAGTAGCGCTGCAGCAGACCCGGGTAATGTCATTCGAACGAGGAACTCGGTTTCAACCTTTGCCTGCGAAGGCGCCCATCTCTCCGCGTGCAACTCGTAAACCGAACTGCTAATCTTACGGGTTCACATTCACTGGGCTTCCGGCCACAGGTCGCGAGCTCATCGCGCAAATGAATTCATCCAAAGCGAGGTTCCATTGGCGGTTCTAGTCGTCGGAGGCGCAGGCTACATCGGCAGTCACGCGGCGCGCGCATTGCGTCGCGCCCGTTACAACGTCATCATCTACGACAATCTTTCCACCGGCTTCCGCCGACTCGCCGAAGGGTTTGAACTCGTCGAGGGCAACATTGGCGATCCTTCTAAGCTTCACCACGTCCTCTCGCGCGTCGACGCCATCATGCACTTCGCCGCTCTCTGCTACGTTGGAGAATCCGTCACCGACCCGCGCAAATATTTTCGCAACAACGTCACCGACGCGCTCACCCTCCTCAACGCCGCCGTCGACGCCGGTATCCGCCACATCGTCTTCTCTTCCACCTGCGCCGTCTACGGAGTCCCCGTCAAAGTCCCCATCACCGAAGAGAATCCCCGCGAGCCGATCAATCCCTACGGCGCCACCAAACTCGCTTTCGAAAACGCCCTCGAAGCCTACGGCCGCGCCTATGGCCTGCGCTCCGCCCGCCTGCGTTACTTCAACGCCGCCGGAGCCGATGACAGCGGCGAAATCGGCGAACTCCACGATCCCGAAACCCACCTCATCCCGCTAGCCCTGCAAGCCGCAACCGCGAGCGGCTCCGAACTCCAAATCTTCGGCGACGACTATCCCACCCCCGACGGCACCTGCCTCCGCGACTATATCCATGTCAACGACCTAGCCGACGCCCACGTCCGCGCCCTCCAGCATCTCGAGCAAGGCGGCGACTCGTTGGCCTTAAACCTGGGCACCGGCCAGGGAAATTCCGTGTTAGAGGTAATTCACGCCGCCGAGAAAGCCACCGGCCAACCAGTTCGCCGCAAAATTGGCCCCCGCCGTCCCGGCGATCCGCCAGCACTGGTGGCCGACCCCAGCAAAGCAAAGCAAGTCTTGGGCTGGACTGCCGCGCGCGACTTAGACAACATAGTAAGCACTGCCTGGAACTTCATGCGCGCCAACCGCTAGGAACTCTCGGCTGGCCTGTAGTTGTAGGCATCTGAGCGTAACCGCCTAAAGGTCTAATTCGGCGCTGGCTTTGTCAACCGGCGAACTCAGGCGATTGCGCTCAGAACTCGGGTTGTGAGTGTAATTGGGATTTTGCGACAGTAATAATAATAATGAGGAGGCGGAGGAAAAAAGAAGGCCAGCGCGAGGTGGGAAAGAACGTTCGATGCGCTGGCCGTTAGTGCACTTCTCAGGTGACTGTTGGTGGGAAATAGTTTCCTTCGTGGGCCGGGCGAAAGTCTGTTCAAAATTGCTCACTTTGAAGAGAATGCGACGATGTCAAGACCTTTCACCACGGGGTATAGGGGGACGTCAAAGTGCAAACCTTTTCACCACCGGGGTATAGGGGGGATTTCGAGGTCAAAACCTTTCACCAAAGGGGGACACGCGACTTCAAAGCGTTTTTTTTTGGCGCAGGTAGACCTCAAGGCACACGCGCGACAAACAGATAGGACTTAGACGAGTGACTTATCCGCAACGTACGACTGTCTTACCAGTTTCCAGTGGTGAGATAGTCGTGCATGGCGCTGGCGGCGCGGCGACCTGCGCCCATGGCCAAGATTACCGTGGCGCCACCGGTTACGATGTCGCCGCCGGCGAAGACTCCCTTGCGCGAAGTTTTCTGGGTAGTGTCGTCGGCCTGGATGTAGCCCTTTTTTGTGGTGGCGAGACCGGGCGTGGTGGTGCGGATGATAGGGTTGGCTGTGGTGCCGATGGCCATGATGGCAACGGAGAGCGGGACGACGTATTCGGAACCTTCGATGGGGATGGGGCGGCGGCGGCCGGAAGAGTCGGGTTCGCCGAGCTCCATTTTTTGACAGCGCGCGCCGGTGAGCCAGCCTTTGCCGTCGTCGAGAAATTCGAGCGGGGCGGCGAGGGTTTGGAACTGAACACCTTCTTCTTTGGCGTGCTTGACTTCTTCCAGGCGGGCGGGCATTTCGGCCTCGCTGCGGCGATAGAGGATGAAGGCGTTGCCGGCGCCGAGGCGTAATGAGGAGCGAATGGCGTCGAGGGCGGTGTTGCCGCCGCCGATGACGGCTACGTTTTTGCCGCGGAAGTCGACCATGGGCTCGTCGTACTTGGGGAATTCGTAGGCGTGCATGAGGTTGATGCGGGTGAGGAATTCATTGGCGGAATAAACGCCATTGAGGTGCTCGCCGGGAATGCCCATGAATTGCGGGAGTCCGGCGCCGGTGCCGATGAAGACGGCGTCGTAACCCTCCTCGTTCATGAGTTCGTCGACGGTGACGGTGCGGCCGACGACGACGTCGGTTTCAAAGACGACGCCCATGGCGCGCATGATGTCGACCTGCTCGCGGATGATTTTCTTGGGGAGGCGGAACTCGGGGATGCCATAGACGAGGACGCCGCCGATTTCGTGGAGAGCCTCAAAAACGTGCACCTGGTGGCCCTTTTGAATGAGGTCGCCGGCGGCCGTGAGGCCGGAGGGACCGCTGCCGACGATGGCAACTTTTTTGCCGGTGGGCGGCGCCTTGACGATGGTGGAAGGATCGAAGTGCTGCTGCTCGTAGTCGGCGACGAAGCGCTCGAGATAGCCGATGCCGAGGGACTCGCCGCGCTTGCAGAGCAGGCAAGCGCCTTCGCAGTGATCCTCCTGCGGGCAGACGCGGCCGGTGATGGCGGGGAGGACGTTATCTTCGCGAATTTTGGCGGCGGCGGCGAGGAAGTCGCCGTCGACGATGAGCTGGACGAAATCCTTGACCTTGACGCCGACGGGGCAATCCTTGGTGCAGGTGGGCTTGGCGCATTCGAGGCAGCGCAGGGCTTCCTGGCGCGCGAGTTCGGCTGAGTAGCCGAGATTGACCTCGGTGAACTGCTTATTGCGGATCTGGGGGAGCTGCTCGGGCATGTGCTGCCGGGGCATTTTGATGCGCTCTTTGTTGGGGACTGGATTGCTGGACTTGTGCGTTGTCGGCATTTACTTTCCCTCTACGGCGCAGGTGGTTTCGGCCTCGGCGGGGGCGGAGGCTTTTTGTTTTTCGAGTTGGCAATCGCGCTGAAAATTTTCGAGCGAGCGTTTTTCGGCGTCGCGATACATGGCATTGCGCTGGACGAGGATGGCGAAGTCGACGCGATGGGCGTCAAACTCGGGGCCATCGACGCAGGCAAATTCGCTTTTACCCTCGACCTGAACGCGGCAGCCACCGCACATTCCGGTGCCATCGATCATGATGGGATTGAGGCTGACGACGGTGTGGATGCGCTCTTTGCGGGTCATGTCGGCGACGGCGCGCATCATGGGAATGGGGCCGACGGCGAGGACTTCGTCGATGCGCGTGCCGTTGTCGATGAGTTGGCGAAGCTTGTCGGTGACGAGGCCCTTGTCGCCGTAGCTGCCGTCGTCGGTGGTGATGAAGACAGTGTCGCTGACTTCGCGCATTTCGTTTTCGAGGATGACGAGATCTTTGTTGCGGCCGCCGAGAATGGTGATGACGCGATTGCCGGCGCGCTTCAGGGCGGCGGCGCTGGGATAGGCCATGGCCGTGCCGACGCCTCCACCCATAACGACGACGGTGCCGAAGTTCTCAATCTCGGAGGGCTTGCCGAGCGGACCGACGATATCGAGAATGGCGTCGCCGGTCTGGAGCGAGTTGAGAAGGTGGGTGGTTTTTCCGATCGACTGGACGACGATGTTGACCGTACCTTTGTCGGGGTCGGAGCGCTCGATGGTGAGCGGGATGCGTTCGCCGGTTTCGTTGACGCGAACGATGACGAACTGTCCTGGGCGCTGCTTGCGGGCGATGCGGGGCGCTTCGATGACGAAGCGCTTGATGCCAGGGGCGATGAACTCAGCGTGGATAATTTTGAACACGGAGTCTCCGTAGAAAGCCGGATTTATTGTCACGTGGGGGTGTGACATGCCGATGTGACGTGAGTCACAAGGCAATGGTCATGGGGAGAAGGTGGGTCACGTGCGCGGCAGTGATTTACGGGGATTAGAGGGGGAATGTTAGCATCGTGACGGTAAATACGGCGGCGGTCGGGAATCCCACTCATCGCAAAGAACGCGATGAATGGGGCATCCAGCGCCTGCCGCCGGTGGGCTTCTTGTCTCAGCTACTTTCAAACCGCATTAAGGAGTTCGCGCGCGAGGCCGGGTTTGAGCTTTGCGGGATTGCTGCGGTGCGCGAATTTGGGGAATTGCGCGTGTTTCCTTCGTGGATCGCCGAGGGGCGGCATGGGGAGATGAAATACATGGAGGCGCGCAACGAGGCCGGGGAGTTGAAGCGGGAGAGGCTGGCGAATGCGGCTCCGTGGGCCCGGAGTGTGATTGCGTGCGCGATCAACTACAACACGGCGGAGGCGTATTCGACGCAGGTGGATGCGAGCGAGAGCGCGGGGACGGGGTGGATTTCGCGGTACGCGTGGAGCCGGGAAGACTACCATGACGCGGTGATGCGGCGGCTGCGGGCGGTGGAAGGGCGGCTGCGCGAGGCGCTCACCTCGGATGATGAGGGGCGATGGGCGGGCGCGGAATTTCAGTCGCGGGCTTACGTCGATACGGGGCCGCTGGTGGAGCGCGTGTATGCGAAGTATGCGGGGATTGGGTGGATTGGGAAAAATACATGCATCATTAATCAGAAGATCGGGTCGTGGATTTTTCTGGGAGTGATTCTGACGTCGGTGGAAGTGGGGGGCGAATACGCGGCGGATTTGGCGGCGCCGGATCGGTGTGGCACGTGCACACGTTGCATCGCGGCCTGCCCGACGCACGCGATTGTTGCGCCGGGGGAACTGGATGCGCGGCTGTGTATTTCGTATTTGACGATTGAGAAGCGCGGGGATATTGCCGAGGAATTGCGGGCGGGCGTGGGGCGGCATGTTTTTGGATGCGACATTTGCCAGGATGTGTGTCCGTGGAATCGGAAGGCGCCAGTTACGGCGGCGGAGGAATTCGAGGCTCGGGCAGGATTGGTCAATCCTCGGCTGGAGTGGCTGGCTGCGATGGGGGCGGAGGAGTTTCGGGCGGTGTTTCGGGGATCGCCGGTGGCGCGGGCCAAGCTTTCCGGGTTGCGGCGGAATGCGGTGATTGCGATGGGCAACAGCGGGGACGCGAAGTTTGCGGCGGCGCTGAGGGAGTTGGCGGAGGATGGGGACGCGGTGGTGGCTGCGCACGCGCGGTGGGCGGTGAAGCGGCTGGAAATCAAAAAGGCGTCCTGATTTCTCAGAACGCCTCTGGCAGCCCTCCCCCAGAACTGCCAAACTACATGCTCATCGTAGGGCCTTATGGGCGGAGTGTAAATGTCACTTCCGTAATGGGCGGCGGAAAATAAGTACCTGCGAAATCGGGTGTCTGGAGTAACTAATTCGGGGATTACCAAAGCGGGGCGCGTGAGCCGGGATGCGTTAGCACCGGTGTCGGAGGTTGAGGTCAGAGGTAAGAGGTTTCAGGGTCAGAAGGTTTCAAAGTTTCAAGGTAAAACCCGGGACATCTGCTCTACCTTGAAACTCTGCAACCTTGAAACTTCTCCAAACTTTGCAACTCGAGTCCTTGAACCCTTTCACTCTACATTCCGGGACCTGACGGGTAGGCCGGCAGATCTGGCGGACGGGCGGGGAGTTTCTTTGGATTCGCGTTGATCTGCTGCATCACCATCTCAATTGCTTTTTCGAGTTGCGGGTCCCGACCTTTAACGACCAGGTCGGGCGAGTTATCGACCTCAACATCTGGGGCTACGCCGCGGTTTTCGATCGCCCATTGGCTGTCGAGGCCGTAGAGCGAGAACTCGGGACGGGTGATGTAGCCGCCATCCATCAGTTCGAATTCGCCGCGAATGCCGCGCACTCCGCCCCAGGTACGCTCGCCGATGAGCGGACCGAGTTTGTATTGCTTGAAGAAGTAGCTGAAGAAGTCGCCGTCGGAAGCGGCGTAGCGGTTGGTGATACAAGCCAGATAGCCGTGGAAGACGACATCGGGAATGGTGCCGGACTCGAAGTTCCGGGCCGAGTCCATTCCGGCGAGCACGCGGCGCAGACGCTCGAAGATGAGTTGATCGACGAAGCCACCGCCGTTGTAGCGGACGTCGAAGATCATCCCTTGCTTACGGACTTGCGGGAAGAACTGCTTGACGAACTGATTGAGGCCTTCGTCGCCCATGTTGCGGAGGTAGACGTAGCCGATTTTTCCGCCGCTGGCGGCGTCGACTTTCTTGCGGTTGGTTTCAACCATGTTTAATTCGCGCAGGTTGTACTCGTCGGCAATGGGTTTGACGACGACCTTGCGCGCGCCATCGGCGGTGGGCTTGGAGTTGACGGTTAAGGTGACGACCTGGTTGGCGGTGTTGACCAGCAATTCGTCCGGGGTTTGCGGCGCGCGAAGGGCGCGGCCGTTGATGGCAATCAGGTAATCGCCTTCCTTCATATTTACGCCGGGCTCGGTCAGGGGAGAGCGCGTATGCGCATCCCAGTTTTCACCGGCATATATTTTCTTGAAGCAATAGACGCCGCTGGCGGAATCGAGAGAGTAGTCGGCGCCGAGCAGACCGACGTTGACGGGACGGAGTTCGGGGTATTCGCCGCCGCCCACGTAGGTGTGCGAATTCGAGAGCTCGCCGATCATTCCGGCCAGGATGTAGGTGAGGGAATAGCGGTCGGCGACGTAGGGCAGCAACTGCGCGTATTGGTCATGAACCTTTTGCCAGTCGACGCCGTTCATGGAGGCCTCGAAGAAAAAGTCGCGCTCCTGCCGCCAGACCTCGTTGTACATTTCCTTCCACTCGGCGGGAGGGTCGACGAGGGCGCGCATGCCGGCGAGATTGATTAAGCCGTCTCCGGACTTGTGGGGCGCCTCGGGGGGCTTGGCGTCAATGATGCCGTACCTGGGGCCTCCCGGGGCGGGCGGGCCGTCCGGGGCGGTGTCACCGCCGGCGCGGTAAAGAAGTTTTGTGCCGTCGAAGGAGAGCGTGAAACGGCTTGCGCCTTCGATCACAATTTTGTCTTTGTGATCCTTTAAATCGTAGGCATGGATGGCCGGCTCTTCGCCCGGGATGGGACCGGAGAGCCCCGGGATGGGCGAGGTGCCGTAGTAGATGGCATCTTTCGAGGCGTTGAAGCTCCGGATTACTGCGGGCGGAACGGCGAGGGCGACGACGCGATTCTGAATTCCATCGAGATCGATTTTGAAAACGCGCGGCGGCTGCTTGGTCTCGGTCTCTACCGTTTTCTCTTCGGTCTTTTGCTCCTTGGTATTCACGGGCGGGGTCTGCGGTTTTTTATTCTTCTTGGTTTCGGGAGTCATTTCCGGCCCGGCGCCCGAGGCCGCGGGCTCGTCTGTTTTTACCTTCACTTCATCGCTCAACGCGGGAAACGGGGATAGTTCGTCGGCCGTGAGGGTGACGAGATAGACGCGAGTTGTTTTGGGATTAGCGAACTCGGCGTCGTAGTTTCCCAGCACTTCGTTGTAGTCGCGGTCGGAAAGGAAATAGAGGTAGCGTTTGCCCGGATCGAAGACGGCATTCGAGCTGTTAGTAAGAGTCGAAGTGACCGGCGTGATTTTCTGGTCGGCGAGGCTGTAGAGGTAGACGACCGATAAGCCGGTGTCTAAATTCTTGTCATAGGCTAGCCACTGGCTATCGGGCGACCAGTTGTAATTGAGAATTTCAAAAAACTTTCCGCGGTCGACTTCGATCGGCTTCTTGGCCTTGCTGTCGATGTACCAGAGGCGCAGGGTTTGATCGGACCAGGCAATCTTGGTGCTGTCCGGCGACCATGCGGGTTGGTACATGAAACCCTTGTGGCCGCTGGTGATTTGCTCTTCGGGGCCGAGGCCATCCTGGGGCGCGATGTAGATTTCGTCTTCGCCGGTACGATCGGAAATATAGGCGATCCATTGGCCGTTGGGCGACCAGGTAACTTTGTGCTCGCGCACATCCGGAGAATGGGTGAGATTGCGGATGCTGCCCTCTTTGGCGGGCACGGTGAAGACCTCGCCGCGTGCGGCAAAGACGGCGCGTTTGCCGTCAGGGGCAATGTCAAAATCGGTGATGTGATGGCTGGCGTCAGCCCAATGCTTCATGGCCTGATCGCGCTCGCCGTCTACGAACAAGGTCAGCTTCTTCGGCTTTTTGGTTTCGAAATCGAAGGTATAAAGATAGCCACCGTTTTCAAAGATGATGGCGTCGGGCCCGAGGCTGGGGAACATGACATCGAAGTCGGCGAAGGTTGTGAGCTGCTGCACCTGTTTGCTGGCGAGGTCATAGCCGTAGAGATTGAGGCGATGTTCGGGGCCGCGATCGGAGGTGAAGAAGATGGTGTTGCCGTGCCACATGGGAAACGTATCGGTCCACTCGGTGTGCGGGATGACGCCGTCGACGGTGTTGTTTTTGAGGTCGTAGATGGTGATGTCCTGCGCCATGCCGCCGGTGTAGCGCTTCCACTGGCGAAAATTGCGGAAGATGCGGTTGTAGGCAATCTTGCCGGCATCGGGGGAATAGGAGAGCAGGCCGCCTTCATCCATAAACATGGGCTGCGCCAGGCCGCCTTGCACGCTGACGGTGAAGGGACGCTTGGTCCAGCCGTTGGAGGCATCGCGCCGCGATAGAAAAATTATGTTCTTGCTGTCAGGCGTCCAGCCGATGACCTGATTGAGAACGCCCATGCGGTCGTTGAGCGGGCCGGCCTGCCCCTGGAAAAAGGTGAGTTGCGTGGGCTGGCCCCCTTCGGAGGACATGACATAGACGTTGAAATTCCCGTCGTATTGGCCGGTGAAGGCGAGCCATTTGCCGTCGGGAGAGAACTTGGGGAACTGTTCACGGCCGGGGTGCGAGGTGACGCGGCGCGCCTCGCCGCCCTGGCTGGAAGCGAGCCAGATATCGCCGCCGTAGACGAAGGCAATTTTATCTTTATGAATGTCGGGAAAAAGAAGGAGGCGACCTTCTTGTGGCGGCGCCTGCGCAGAGAGAAGGGAAGTGAGGCACGCGAGAATGGTCAGCGCAAGTAATTTCCGGAGAGAAATCATGAGGGCTCCTGTGGGGATTTCGGTTGCAGAGGTCGTTCGCAAATGATCAGCAATCTTGAGCCAGCAATCTTAAACAACGTCGGATTGTAACAGTGTTGGACGCTTTGAAGTGCCACTTGTAACCCATATTTTTGCCGTTAATGGTCGGGGGAACTGGCGGCGGTGCGCACCGCTTCCTGACAATTGCCGGCCTCGGTTAACACTTTGTCGAAGGCTGTGTCTGTGCGGAGTTTTGCGAGCAACGGATCGTAGAGAAGGTTCGAATATGCGCAATAATTCTGTTCGACCGCGGCTTGCAGCATGTGCAGGGCGGCCGATTTCTTGCCGCAGTAGGCGAGAATCGCTCCCTGGTAGTACCAGGTTTCGGGGTCGGCATCGCTGGGGAGATTGGTTTCATCGTCGTGGGCGATGCGATCGAGTTCCGATGCGGGGCGCAAGCCGAGGCAGGCCTCCAGCAGGTCGCGGTGATAGCGCGGAGTGGTAGGCATCTTTTTGACTGCCTCGCGCGCCTCTTGCACTTTGCCTTCGCGCAGCAGGATCGAGGGCGTTGCGTAGGCGGCCCATTCCGAGCCCGCATCGAGGCGAACAAAATCCGCCGCCTGTTCCGTTTTGCCCAATTCCATAAAAGCCCAGGCGCAGGAGCGGAACGCGTAGTTGCCGGGATCGAGCGCGAGCGCCGTGTTGCACTCACTCACCGATTGCTCGAGCATTCCGGCATATCGGAAGACATAACTTACCGTGAAGTGGGCCTGGGCGCTATCCGGGCGGCTTTTGACGAAGGCCTGCGCCTCTTTGTAGGCCTTGCCGAGTTCGCCGCGCTCCACATGGTTGTTGATTAACTGGCCGGCGGCGACGATGCGGTTGGGATCGAGTTCGAGGGCACGCTCGTAGGCTTTAGTGGAACGCTGGAACATTTCTTCGCCGCCGTCGGAGTAATCGGCGTCGTAGTAACAGCGCAGGCCGAGCTGCTCCCACGCCGGCGCGTAGGTCGGGTCCATTTTGACAACGGTCTCAAGCACAGAGATCGCATCTTTGTTGGGCCCGGCGTCGTGCGCCAGGGCCAGGCTATGCAGATAGAGATCGTACGCATCCGGATTCTTTGGGCGCGTGCCGGTATCGAGGAAACTTCCCCCAATGCCGAGCGCGGGCAGCAATCCCTGGCGGATTTGCGCGGCGATTTGCGATTGCATCGCGATCAGATCGTTGGCGGGCGCGGTCACTGTCGTCTGCCAGAGCAGGCGGTCGTCGTGCACCTGCGTCGCTTCAATGGTGATGAGCAAGCGCTCGCCCTGTTTCAGGAAATGTCCACTCAGCACGGTGGCAACGTGGACGTCGCGGCCCGCCTTCTGCGGATCGATGTCGTTGCCGACAAATTTGCGCGTGATCGCCGAGGGGCGCACGTCGAGGCTGCGCGTGTAGGTCAGCGTGTTGGCGATTTCATCGGAGAGAGCGAAGCGCAGAAACTCCACGCTGATGTCGCCATTCATATTTTGCATTGGCAGCACCGCAATCGTGTTCTTGGGAGCGGCCGCGGCAAACGATCCGCGGTGCTTGTACCACCAGGCGCCCGCCGTGACAAGAAGCGTGAGCAGCACCGCGCAGATGCCAAGAAGAATGTACGTGGACCATCGCGTGGTGGCCTGGAAGGTCGTGGTCGCGAGGCGGTAGGGCAATGTGGGCCGACGATGGCCACTCTTCGAGATGCCGGACTCGGTCTCCCTGCGCAGCGATTGCAGATCGCCCTTCATGGCGAGCGCGTTGGGATACCGATGGCCGCGCTCCTTCTCCATAGCGCGGCCGATTATGCCCTCGAGGTCGGCGGGCATTTTAGGATTGAGTTGCAAAGGCGAGACCGGCTTCTGGTTCAAGACCGCGTCGAGCGTAGTAATAATGTTGCCGGTGGCAAATGGCTTTTTGCCGGTGGCCATTTCGTAGAGGACGACGCCGAGAGAAAACAGGTCGCTGCGGGCATCGAGTTCTTCGCCGCGCGCCTGCTCGGGCGACATGTAGACGGCCGTGCCCGGAATCACTCCCATCGCGGTCAGTGAGTCTTCGAAGGCGGCCTCACTCGAGTTGGGATCGTGGACCATCTTGGCCAGGCCGAAGTCGAGGATTTTGGTCTGGCCGTTGCTCGCAACGAAGATGTTGGCGGGCTTGATGTCGCGGTGAATTACTCCCTTGGCGTGGGAGGCGGCGAGCGCGTCGGCAACCTGCACGCCGATGTCGAGCAGTTCATCGGTGCCGATTTTGCGCTCGCGAATCAGATCCTTGAGGCTGTTGCCCTCCAGCTTCTCCATGACGATGAAGGGATGGCCGTTGTTATCTTCAATGTCGTGGATGGTGCAGATGCCGGGATGGTTCAGTTGCGACGCGGCGCGGGCCTCGCGCACGAAGCGGTCGAGAGACTTCTTGTCCTTGGCCATCTCCTCGGGAATGAATTTGAGCGCGACGTGCCGCGTCAGACGGGTGTCTTCGGCCTCGTAGACGACGCCCATGCCGCCACCACCGAGTTTGCCAATGATGTGATAGTGGGAGACTGTCTGGCCGATCATTCCGAGGCCTCAAGATGCCCTCGGCGGTAATGTTAGGTCCTGCTTGCATGCGCGGTCAACCCGGGAAGGAGCGCAATTTGGGTGCGACGCCCCCGCCGATCTCCAGGTCTTGATCCTATGACTCTTCGCGGATAAGGTTCGACCCGCAATTGGCGCGGCCGAAGTCGACTTAGACAAAAAGGTGGAAGGCCGCACCGGGCGGCCCTCCAACGATTCTTCGTTCCGTGGATCGTTCGTTCGGCCCATCTTGGTTCGGTCGACCTTGGTTCACGGTTTGGGTTGGATGCGGCCAAATGTTCCGGCCAGATTGTTGTTGGGACCCGCCGTGAAGAATAGCTGATTCCTCGCGCCGTTATTTTTGCTGCCGCCGCCGAACTCGATGCCCCAGAGCTGGTCGATGTGGATCGCTTTTCCGTTCGTGTCTTTCACCGTGCCGACAAACTGTCCGCTCTCGAGGTTGAAGGCATTGATAGTGCCGTTGTTGGTATTGTTCGAGACCAGCAGCGCGTTGCTGAGGGGCCCGAAATTCTTGGGCGCGATCGCAAATCCCCAAGGCTGCGCCAGCGGCTTGCCCGCGATCAGTTGGCTCACCATGGTGCCATCTTCGCGGAAAACGTCCACGTAGCCGGTGGGACTTTCATCCACCGGCGCGAACGCCACATACACCAGGCCATTGATGTCCTGAATGCCAAACGGCGCGACGCCCGCGGGCAGGGAAGAGTCGGTGAACGACGTCACGAGCGTGAAATTTCCGTCGTAAACATCAACCTTGTTATTGGCGAGGTCGGCCGCATAAAGATAGTTGCCTGACGCCTTGCTCGTGATCGCCAGTCCCGTGTAAACCGCGCCTGCGGCGGAGTTGTCGACGGCGATGATCGCTTCGTTCGGATTCGACTGCGGCGCCCAGCCGCTGATGGTTCCGTCCAAAGTCGCAAACAAAAAAATCGCCGGGTTTCCCAGCACCGCAAAATCCGGCGACCCGTTGAAGACAATTCCGGTCGGCGAGCCTGGGCCCGCGCCCGACTCGGATGGCACAACCACCTTCAGACCTTTGGCTGCGCCGTTGCCGGTGTAGAGCGTTGACCAGCCCGAGCCTTCGTCGCTCAGCCAAAACGGGCCTCCCGGGCCATACGCCAGCCCCCAACCGTTCACCAGCAGGGGATCCGTATGCCGCGCGTCCCCCACCTGGTTCGAGACCAGATTGGTCAGTTGATATTGCGCCACCGCCGCGGTCGAAACGAGCAGAACCGCGAGCCCGAGGCAAAGTGTTAATGCAATTTTTCGACTCATAAACTCCTCCTTCAATTTGCCGCCATGCGCGGGAATCGAGTCTTGGCGAAATCGTTCGCCGACAACTCTTCCCGAAATGTCCGGCGAATCGAATGCTAGAGGAGCGGGCAGGGGCAGGTTGTCATCGCGGCGTCACCGCTTTGCACAATTCTTGTCGCTGGCGCTGGCGTGCGCGGGATTGAAACGGAGTGGCGCGGCAATTACAACGACGGGTCGGGTTGCGCCGTCGCCCGACCACGTTAGTCTTTTCCAGATTGCAGGCGATACAATGAGCCGCAACCTGGATTCCAGATAAAACGTCAGGGAAAGCGGGGTAGAGTCATGCCCGAGTCGATTGAGTGGCGGAGCCGTCCGCCACGGCGCCGGAAGGTTTTGCTGGTCATCGCGATCGTTGTCTTCCTTCTCCTAAGCAGTCGCACGGCGTTGTCGTATTATGTCGAGCTCCTCTGGTTCGGCTCGCTGGGTTTTGCCGACGTATTCCGAAAAACACTGCGCCTTCAGTACGGGGTGTTCGCGGTTTTTAGCGTCGTGACATTTGTAATTCTCTATGGATGGTTTCTGGCGCTGCGCCGCGCCTACCAGCCCGACTTGCCGGATGGCGGCGTCATTTATATTGGTGGGCAGCCGCTGAAGCTGCCGGTGGAGCGCATTCTGCGCCTGATTGTGCTCGTCGTGTCGGCCATTATTGCGCTGGCAACCGGCGCGGGCATGATGGCGGAATGGCCCACCTTCGCTCTTTATTGGTACGCCCCGCAAACCACGCCTGGCCCTAGTGCTGCGGTTTTCGATCCGATTTTCGGGCGTTCGCTGCACTTTTACCTGTTCACGTTGCCGGCATGGCAATTGCTGGCAGGGTGGTTGCTCACCATTGCCATCATCGCGTGCGGCTTCGCCCTCTTCTTTATATTGATCACCGGCAGCACGCGCATCTTCGCCGGCCGCAAAGCCAGTTCCATCCCCTTGCCCTGGCGCGGATTCTCGCTGGCGTTTGCCTTCCTGTTGCTGGTGGTGGCGATGCGCGTGTATCTCAGCCGGTTTGACGCGCTGTTTGAAGAGCACACCGTTTTTTCCGGGGTTAACTATACCGACGCACATATCACGCTGCCCGGATTGCTCGTCGTCTGCGCGGCGCTGATTGTGGGCGCTGCCTTGGCACTGATCAATGTCGTCTCCGCGCCGCGCGTGCGCTGGCTCGCCACCGCGGTTATTCCCGCGTTGGTTTGCTATGTTGGCCTTCAGATCGTTGGATGGTATGTCGGTAACTTTATCGTCAAGCCGAATGAGTTAGTCCGCGAACGGCCTTACATTGCCCATAACATTGCGATGACGCGGCAGGCTTACGGATTGGATCGAGTTTCGCAGCGCGAATTTCCCGCCGAGACCACAGTTCAGGCGGCCGATCCCGCCAATAACCAGCCTACGCTCCAGAACATCCGGCTGTGGGATTGGCGGGCGCTGCAAGATACGCTGCGCCAGATTCAGGAGATCCGGACTTACTACGACTTTCCAGATATCGATATCGATCGCTATGAGATCGACGGCACCATGCGCGAGGTCATGCTCGCCGGGCGCGAGTTGAATGTGGACAAGCTGCCCGAGAGCAGCCGCAACTGGATCAACGAAAAGCTGATCTATACCCATGGTTACGGCTTGACTATGAATCCGGTGAACGGCTTTAATGCGGAGGGATTGCCGGCCCTCATTCTTAGTAATATGCCGGTTCAGAGTACGGCCGGCAATATCAAGGTTAGCCGGCCCGAGATATACTTCGGAGAACTTACCAACACCGATGTATATGTGAAGACCCGACAGCAGGAATTCAATTATCCGCAAGGCCAGACGAATAACCTGACGTCTTACGAAGGGACGGGGGGCATTCCGATCGGCGGATTTCTACGCCGTATCCTCATCGCAATCGACCAGGGCGACCTGGCGAAGCTGCCATTCAGCGACGACGTCAATAGCGAAAGCCGGCTGCTGATGCGGCGCAACGTGCGCGATCGCGTCACGGCCCTTGCCCCTTGGCTGACCTTCGACTCCGATCCATATCTTATCGTCGACGACGACGGCCGGCTCTCGTGGATGATGGATGGATTTACTACATCGGATAACTATCCTTATTCCAGCCATTATCCCTTGAATGGAAATGACGTCAATTACCTGAGAAACAGCGTCAAGGTTGTGGTGGATGCCTTCGATGGTTCGACCGTCTTCTATGTGTTTGATGCGCAGGATCCTATCATTGCGGCCTATCGGGCGATCTTTCCCTCCCTATATAAAGATGCGTCGGCGATGCCCGCGGCGCTGCGAAAGCATGTGCGCTATCCCGAACTCCTGCTGAAACTTCAAGCCGCCGTCTATGGGCTTTATCACATGACAGACCCGGAGGTGTTTTACAACCGCGAGGACTTGTGGAACGTTGCCTCCGAAGTCGGCATGGGGCAGGCGGGGGAGCAGAAGACGCAAACGATCGAGCCGAATTTTGTGCTCATGAAACTGCCCGGCGAGAATAACGTCGAGTTCGTGGAGATATTGCCGTTCACCCCGGCCAATCGCAACAATCTGATCGGATGGATCGCCGGGCGCAGCGATGGCGCGAATTACGGAACCTCGGTGGTCTACGATTTCCCCAAGACCAAGCTGGTCGATGGACCGCTGCAAGTGGAGGCGCGCATTGACCAGAACGCGCAGCTCTCCGGGCAACTTACTTTGTGGAATCAGCAGGGCTCGCATGTGCGGCGGGGAACGCTGCTCGTGATTCCATGCGGCCGCGCGCTGTTATATGCGGAGCCGATCTATTTGCAGGCTGAGCGCAGTCCCATGCCTGAACTGCGGTTGGTGGTGCTGGCGCTGCAGGACCGGCTGGCGTATGGGCCGACGTTCGAATCGGCGATGCGAGCGTTGTTCGGCGGAGAGACGTCGTCATTGAGCGGGACGGCCGCGCCCGCAGAATCCGGGCCGAGCGCGCCGCAAGCCGCCGGCATGGGCGCCGGCGCCGCGCCCAACCCTGCGGAGGACGTGAACTCGCTGATTAGCGGAGCGGCCAGAGACCTCGCCGACTATCAGCGCCTGACCGCCGAGGGCAAGCTGGGCGAAGCCGGCCAGAAGCTGGAAGAACTCAAGCGTAAGCTCGACGCGCTGAACGCGCGGCCGAAGTAATGCACGACCGAGGTAACGCGCGGCCGAAGCAAAGTTCCGCGCTGTAAGCTATCGCTCTACTTCGTTTCGCCGATCTGCTGCGCGAGATAATTCGCGATGCCCATTTCCTTGATGGCGTGCAGTTGGGCCTCGAGGAAGTCGGCGTGTCGCTCTTCGTCCGCAATCATGTGCTCGAATAGGGCCTTCGATCCATCGTCGCCGGCCTCGATGCAGATCCTCGCGGCCGTGTTGTACTGACCGACGGCCTCAACCTCGTCCTTGAGATTGATCTCCATCTGTTCTTGCACCTTGCTGCCGAGCTGCGGCTTCAGACCGACGTCGACAGTGGGAATGCTGTCGAGAAAAATAATGCGCTCGATCAGGCCTTCGGCGTGGCGCATCTCTTCGATGGCGCGCACTTTGGTCAGGCCGGCGAGCCTTGTATAGCCCCAGTTCTGGCACATCTCCGATTGCGTCATGTACTGCACGGACGCGGTTAATTCCGAACTGAGCGCCACATTCAATTGTTCGATTACTTTTTCACTGCCTCGCATGTCTTTGCCTCCATCCTACCGATATTGAAGGCGTCACGGGCAACTGTGCTGTGACCCGGCGCACAGGGAAATGGTTGTGTGCCACAGGTTGTGCGCGATCGCGAAGGATTCCTCGGGGACGTGTCGCCGCTGAGAGGGAATATATCGTGTGCTGGCCCGGGGGCAGGATCCAGGTTTTTTACCAGCCCAGATTCGATCCCTCGCCGTCCTCCGCGCCGCGCACCTGATTGCGCTTATGGTGGATGACGAACAGGAGGGCGATCATTGCCAGAGTGGGAGGGATGATCATGATCAAAATCCCGCTGCGCAGGGCTTCGATCATCTTCTGGCCCGCGGAGGCGGCTTGCGTGTAGCACAGGGCGCAACCTTGGGCGGAAGCGGTGAGCGGGTTTGCCAGCACCATCAGGCTCGCGAGCACCAGTGTTCCACGCTTCCATGGGCCGCGATGGTCTGTGTGTGTATCTGTCGGCAGAAGTTTCACGGTGCGACCGTCCCGCTCTTAGACTGCGAGTAAGGTGCGCCAGCTTCCATTCGATGACTGTCTGTCCAGCCAAATTGCATGACCAGTATGACAAACCCCGTGAACACCACGACGAACAGGAGAAAGCCGCGCTTCTCCGCCCATAAGTGCATGAAGAACAACAGCGCGAGGATCGCCTCGGCGATCGCAACAAACAGCATGCGGGCAAACATTGCTTCCGCATCGATGTGCGTGAAGGCGATGAAGAACTGCGCCGCCGCCAGAATCAGAATGCAGACGTAGATCAGCAGATAGCGTCCAAGCGGTTCGTGCGGTTCGTGCTTTTGCACATCGTGTGCGTTGGCCATAGTATTTACTCCCTCCCGGCTTCTAATGAGCGAGGTTCAATAGATAGACGAATGGAACGACGAACATCCAAACCAGATCGACAAAGTGCCAGTAAAGTCCAGTTACTTCCAGGTCATCGGCGTCATAGCGGCCGCCCATGTAGCGAAATCCAACCGCGAGTAGCGCGACTACGCCGCCCGTTACGTGCAAAAGGTGCAGGCCGGTAATGCTGAAGAACGATGCGCCGAAAAGCCCCGTCCCCCAAGGGTTGTGAAACATCGACATACCTTCGTCAATCAGGCCCATCCACTCGCGGATGTGCAACGCGGCGAAAAGAATGCCCATCACGGCCGTGATCATCGTCCAACGGAATGCGCCCGATTTATCTCCCGCCTTCGCCGCCCGCACGCCCAGTAACATGGTCAGGCTGCTGGTAAGAAGGATGAATGTCATCACCGAAACATTTACGATGCTATGGAATGGGCGCGGCCAATTGGCGGTGCCATTGCGCAGGAACCCATAGGCCACGAGGCAGGCCGCAAAGGTGGCGGCATCGGCGATGATGAAAAGCCAGATCGCCATCTTATTTGCCGAGACGGAAAACGGCGCGAGTCCAATGGTCATTCCGGGCGGGTGTGCAGGGTGTGACATGGTCAAATCGGCTTGGCTCACGGAGCCTCCTCGGATCGATCAGAGTTTTGCCCACAGCAAAATAAGCAGGTAAATCCAAAGCACGTCCATAAAATGCCAGTAGCGCACGGTCGCATCCAGTGTGCTGCGGCGCAGAACATGCAGCTTGAGCTTGCGAATTACTCGCGCCATGCCGACCAGGCCGCCAAACAAGTGCAACGCGTGCGCCGCTGTGAATACATAAAAGAAAGAACTGCTGGGGAAGGTTGCAAGGTACAGCCCCTGCGCGTATAACTGCCGCCACGCAACGTACTGGCCAGCTAAGAACACCAGGCCCAGTATGAGAGTTATGTAGAGCCAGCGCGCGGGGTGCGATGCTGCCTCGCGCCCGCCCGTCATGAAAGTAGCTACACGGCGGCGCGCGATTTCAATCGTCACACTGCTGGCGAGCAGCACGACCGTGTTGAGATAAAGGATGGACGGCAGCGTAAAGTGCTGCCAGTCGAGCGCTCCGCCTTTGCGAACCACGAGCGCGCTGGTCAGCGCAGCGAAGGTCATGCACACGGCGCCGACAAACACCCATATCGCAGTCGAGGACGGAGGCGGCGCGTAATCCCGCACCCCGCGCAGTGTTCCGCCTTCCGGCACAAGGCAGCGTCCGCCGCCGTTTCCCGACGTCGCTTTCAGGCGCGATCGGTCGTCAATGCCCGGAGTTGCCGGCGGATGAATTGTGGTTGCCATTTCGATACTCCAACTTTCGCTTACAAGTCTTTGTTAGGACAAGCCGGTTAGGACTAGCCAGTTGTAACTAGCCAGTCATGCTTCGTTGTTATGCTTCGTCACTCTCCAACTGAATTTGCGTGGGATCGGTCTGCATCACGTAATCGCCCGCCGGCCCTTCAACGCCGTATTGATAAGGATCGTGATAGACGACCGGCAGCTTTCCGCCGAAGTTATCGAACGGCGGCGGCGAGGTGGTGGACCACTCCAGCGAAGTTGCTTCCCACGGATTCTCCGGTGCAGGTTTGCCCCAGAACCGGCTGTGAATGAAGTTATAGAGGAAGATAGCCTGCACTGCGCCCGTCGCCACAGCCGCGATCGTGATGAAGCGGTGAACCGGAATCAGCGGCTGGAGATAATCGTCAGTGAATGCCTGGTAGCGGCGCACGTTACCCGCCATTCCGAGGTAATGGAACGGCATGAAGATGCAATAGGCGCCGATGAACGTGAGGATGAAATGGATCTTGCCCAGGGTTTCGTTCATCATTCGGCCATACATCTTAGGGAACCAGAAGTAAGTTCCGGCAAAAATACCGAACATGGCTGCTACGGCCATGACGAAGTGGAAGTGGCCGACAACGAAATAGGTCGCGTGCAGCATGATGTCGAGCGAAGGCTGCGCCAGGAAAAATCCGCTGACGCCGCCGCTGATGAACATCGAAATCATGCCCAGCGAAAACAGGCAGGCGGAGTTGAGCCGAATCTTCGACCCGTAAAGGCTGCCCAGCCAGATCAGCACGATGATGGTTGCGGGAATCGTGATGACCAGAGTTGGGAAAGAAAACGCAATCGACGAGATCGGATTCATCCCGCTGACAAACATGTGATGGCCATAGACCATGTAGCTGAGGACGGCAATCGCCCCCATGGAGTAGATCAGCGCGCGGTGGCTGAGAAGAGGCCGGCGGATGTTGGCCATCAGGATGTGAGAAACGATGCCCATGGCGGGCACGATGGCGATGTACACCTCGGGATGGCCGAAGAACCAAAAGAGATGTTGCCACAACAGAGTCGATCCGCCGGAATGCGGCTGGAGTTGATCGTTGATGACCAGATTCGACGGAACGAAAAAGCTGGTTCCGGCCACGTGATCGAGAACAAGCAGGATGCAAGCTGGCATCAGCACCGCGAAGGCCGTCAGGCCCATCACCGACGTGATGAACCACGCCCAGGTCGTGAGCGGCATGCGCCACAAACTCATGCCCTGCGTGCGCATGTCGAGCGTGGTGGTGATGAAGTTCAATGAGCCCAGCAATTGGCCCACGCAGAAAATCGCGATCGAGGAGGCCCAGAGGACTTCTCCCATGCCTTGGCCGGGTCCCGCCGCGGGACCGACGGCGCTGAGCGGAGCATACTGCGTCCAGCCCGCCAGACTCGGCCCATCGCCGACGAAGAATGCCGCGATCATCACGAGGAACGATACGAACGTGACCCAGAACGACATCATGTTGAAGCGCGGGAAGGGCATGTCTTCGGCGCCCACTTGAATCGGCAGAAAGAAGTTACCAAACGCCGCGAAGGGCGCGGTTGTCAGCACGAAGAAGACCATGATGGTTCCGTGCATGGTCATCAGTTGCAGGTAATACTCCGGCGTCAGAATGTCGCCGGGCGCGCCGTTCTTCGAAAGCAGGTGCAGGCCCGGAATCGCGAAGTTTGTCCAACCCAGATGCACGCGCATAATCCAGGAAAGGATCATGCCGATAATGGCCGCGAAGAAAGCCAGTCCGTAGTACTGCTTTCCAATCACCTTGTGATCGAGGCTGAAGACATACTTCCGAATAAAACCGGTCGGAGCATGATGTGCGGCATGTGCCTGCGCTGACATATCGTGCATCGGGTCACCTCAAAAAAATTTCTTGCGTGCAAGACGAAACGGGCGTCTACCGCCTACTGAAGTGCTGCCTGCTTCTTCAGCCAGTCGTCGAACTCAGCCTGGGACATCACAGTCAAATACGCCTTCATGTTGTAGTGCCCCAGCCCGCACAACTGCGTACATACGATTTCGTAACGGCCCGTCTTCGCGGCCGTGAAGTGCAGCGACAAATCCAGCCCGGGAACAAAATCCTGCTGCACGCGCAGTTGCGGCACAAAGAACGAGTGCCCCACGTCTTTCGAGTGCATCAGCAGATGAATCTCGCGGTTGACGGGAATTGCCATCTCGGCCGTAACAATGTCGTCTTTCGAGTCCGGATCGTGGGCCGTGTCGAGTCCGAAAAAGTTTTCGTTGCCTTCGTTGATCTGGTCGGGATGAAGGGGCCCGAATGTCCCGTCCGGCCCGGGATAGCGGAAGTAGAACGCGAACTGGCCGGCCTGCACCTGGACGGGCAGCGCGTCGGCCGCGGGTGGAGCGAGGTAGACGTTGGCCCAAGCCTTCATTCCAAACACGCCGAGCGCCAGCACTTCGGTTCCGACCAGCAGAAACGCGGCAATCACCAGGCCCATCGCTCCGCCCGGAAACTTCTTGATCTTCTCTCCCGGCCTGGGGCGGGCGTACTGCCAGATGAAGAGGGCCAGCAGAAACTGGGAGGCAAGGAACGAGATGCCAGCCTCCGCCATCGTCTCCGACATCTGTTCGTCAATGGCGTGCCCGTGTGTCGAAATATCTTCCGGCATCCACCAGGTGTGCCGCAGAATGGGGATCGCAGAAACAATCGCGATGACGATCAAAGTGATAGCCAACAATTTCGCCATTTGTCCTCGCGTACGAAAAGCCGTAGTTTGAAATTCGAACCGATTACCGAACTACTGTGTCAATTGCGCTTTCTTCGATAGAGCTCGACCCTGCGCTCACTCAAGCGAGAGCTCGCAGTTAAGCCCGGCGGCGAAATGACTTGACGGCACTGGCCTCGTCTGCCTGGATGTCGAAAATGGCCGCCAGTCTTGTCATCTGGAGCAGGTCGTGAACCCTCTTGTTGAGGTTGGCCAGCTTCAGTTCGCCCCCCTTGTTGTGAATGGTCGTATGCGTTTTGACCAACTCCCCCAGCCCGGAGCTGTCAATGTAGTGCACGTCGCCAAGGTTGAGAACGATTCGGGTCTGTCCTTTGTCGGCCAACTCGCGGACAATTTCGCGGAGCATCACATTGCCTTCGCCCAGCGTGATCCGCCCGCTGACGTCCAATACAGTTACGTCGCCCACCTGTTTCGACGTCGTTTGCATTGCGACCGGGGTTTTTCCCTGTATTCCGATCCCAAGGCGGTCGAGAATCGCGCATGCCGCATTGGCAATCTCCTTCGAATCGGTTCGAACCACAATCAAAGAGCGCCCTTCCTTGAGGACCTCGCGGAAAAAGTTGGCATCCTCGGCGCTGGTCTCCGTGGCAGGCTGCGGAGCTTCCGCATCGTGTGCGGCCCACGAACCGACGCCGGCTCCTGCTCCTGCTCCCGCCAGTCCGAGCAGCGCGGCAGCGCCGAAGCCCAAAGCAAAAACCGGTCCGACGCCGGGGAGAAGCAGTGTCGCAGCAACCACTCCGGCTGACATGCCGGTTGCACCGCCCAAAAATCCGCCGACCGTCGCGCCGAATTGTTTGGCAATCGTCTTCGCTTCACCCTCAGAACGAGTGAGATAGACGATCGAATCTTCCGGTACACCTTTCTTGCGTAGTTCCTTAACCGCTTCCTCGGCACGATCGCGTGCGGAAAATACTCCGATTGCAGTGTCCATTGGGTCCCCGCTAAAAGGGCGGCGGTTGTTCAACACCGCCGCCCAGAGATCGGCTTGCTACTTCGCTTTAAACGTAAAGTCTGCCTTTGCTGCCTGGCCGCCGGCGACTGTAACTTTGGCCGTCTGCGTTCCCAGATCTTCCTGCCAGGCCGTAACCGTGTAAGAGCCCGCCGGCACATTCTTGATGGTGAAATTGCCGTTGTCGTCGGTGACCGCGTACGGGCCTTTCACCACCACGTGCCAGCCGTGCATCCACGGATGGATGTTGCACTTTACCGGAATCGCGATCTCCTGGTTCTTCCAACTGTTTTCGATCGGCGGAGCTCCCGGCGGCTGCGACTTGTTCCAGCCGATGTTGCCGCTGGTGGCGGCCGGCAGCGGATGGATGTTATGTGTCGTCTGGTCGCTGGTCGTGACTTTGAATTTCTGATTCGCGTCGACGGCCATGACGTGCGGCGTGTACATACAGCCTTTTTGATCGAAGCTCGGCTCATCCGACGGCACTGCGCTCGCCGCCGTTGCGCTCAACCCTTCGGAAATGTACAGAACAACGTTGTGCAGTCCGCCGTTGGCGCCGACGACCACGTTCTCCAATGTCGCCGGGCTGCTCGTGTGCTGTTGCGCACAGTACGGGTCCTTCGACATATCGATGCCCTTCATGTGCGGCGCCGTTCCGTTGAGTTTCACTGAGCCCGTGATCGATCCTTCGCCGGCGGCCTTTACCCGCTGATCGACGACCGTGACTACCAGGGCGGCGACAACCACTGCCAATACGATTCCAAAGCTTTTCTTGTACCCATGCTTCATTTTCAAAATTCTCCTTCTATTTTTGCTAGGGCCTCATTTGGGGAGCGACCCATCTGGATTGAGGGGCTTCAGATGGAGCTGTTCGGCAATTTCTTTCGCCTTGGACGGATACGACTGGAGCGTGCGCAGGAAGAACACCAGATCCCACGCCTCATCCGGTTTGATGTTATCGGAAAACGACGGCATGGGAGTGCCATCCAGGCCGGTCATAAAAATCTTGTAGAGTTCGGTGTCGCTGTTGCCGCACTTCGGCCGACCCTCGTGGAAGTTATAGGGCAGGATCGGATGTCCCGGATCGTCGGTGAGCGTCGAGGCGGATGGCCCGTTCGCGTTGCCCGTCACGCCATGACATTTCCAGCACTGCACGCGCGAGTACACTTCCTGCCCGGCTTTCACACGTTCGGCGGTTACTTCGGGTTCGGCCGGAATCTCGATCGGCGGGCCCGCTTTCTCGGTCTGCCAGCGCGGCGAGTAATGTTTAATCCACGCCACTAGGTCCGCTCGAGTCTGCTCCGAGAACGTATTCCAGGGCGGCATGTTCGAGCGATCCATCCCGCGCCCGATCGTGTTGTAGAGATCTTCGTCTGTGGGCAGCGTGCCCGTCGGAGTCGAGCGGCACTTAAAGACGCCTAGCGTGAAGTCGCGCGGCTTCGGGTACAACGGGGGTTCGAACCACTGCGCGCTCTCGCCATTCCCGTCGCCCATCTTTCCGTGACAGACCTGGCAATACCGCCGGTAGCGTTCCTCTGCGCCGCTTCCGTCTCCGGTCACATTCCCGACGTGGCTGGTGATGGCTGCGGTATGCAGCCACTGATCCTGCTGGTACTCGGTTATCTGCGCTTGCGCCAGAGCGGGAAAAGCAAACACGCCGGCAATCACCGCGGCATAAGTCATTTGTGGTAGTCGCGAGTTCATCGTTTCCCTCTCTTTAGAAGTCGAAGTCAAACCCAAATAACAGCTCACTGCTCGTCAAGTTACTGCCTGTAACTGGTGATGTCCCATCCTGATGGAACCAGTTATATTCCGCGTGATAAGCAAAACCCGCGCGGTTGTTCATGAATGGGTTGATGCGCGTGCCCAGCGTGTAAGTCGTGACGTTACCCAGATCGCTTGGCGTTCCCGGTGTGGACTGCTGCGACATGCGAATCGTTTCGTAACGTGTTAGCAGGATCCATTGCGGGTTCACGACGTAATGCGGCTCAACCAGCACGCCGTTCCAGGTGGGCGCGCGCGAGCCGGGCGCCAGCGAAGTGCCGGGCAGGTTGTTGCAGGGAGCCGGGAAGCCGGTTGAATTCGCGCAGGTCGCCGTTGGATTATCCACAAAGTCGCCATATCCCTGGCCGAACCACGCACTATCCCAGCCATGCTGCGTGACCACGGTTACGTCAGCATGTTCTCCAAAGTAGATCTGACCAACAAAACCTTCCCGGTGATAGCCTTTGTTGCCCGTTCCCGAGCCCGGGATTGGCGCGCCCGATCCGCCGTTTGTAAGCCACTGCGTAGGCGCCTCGCCGACCATCGCGTATCCACCAAAGCGCGAGACGCCGAGTTTGCCAAAGTCAAAAGCCTGACTGGCCGCGAAAAATGCGGAATACGATTCCGAGCCATAAGGCAGGAGGACCGACCCGTCATTCGAACTCAGCAATGCGGCCGAGATTCTCGTCCGGTCGTTGGCCGAGTGTCCCATCCACTCCGCGCCGAGTTGGTTGTCTCCTATCTGGCCGAAGATGTTGTTATCTCCCGCCGGGATGAAGTGATAGAGCTGGTAAATCCCGCCATTCGCGGTCAAGGTTAAAATGCGCTTCTCCGAGAGCAGGTTGTCGAGTTCGAACTTGCCGAACTTAACGTTGAGCCACGGATTATTGCCGATGTTATCGACGCGGGCGAACACGCTCTCAAAATGGAAGGCGCCGGTTGGGTCCGACGATGGAAGTAAGTAGAAAGAGAAGTTCTTTTCCAGCGTGCCGGCCGTGTGGAAATCGAGGCCGCTCAGGTCAAAGCCCGAAGATGTGATCTTGGCTTCGGTGGTGCCCGTTACCGTGTCGCCCGTGTAAACATCGACCTGGTTCCGGTTCGTGCTCACCCGGTGCCAGATCGGCGTCATGCGCATCGTAGCCGGCCAGTAACTGGGATTCTGCCAGATGGGCGAATCCCGGTCGTTCATCAACTGGTAGCCGTTGTCCTTGAACTTCTGGCCAAAGAAATTCAGCATGGGCCAGCTTTCATGACAGGCCGAACAGCGCAGGCCATACTTTCTGGCGAAAGCCGGAATGGCGTGCGCCGGTTGACTGCTGGCAAGGATTAGAAAAACCAACGCAAGGGCGGCGCCGAACGATGGAACCAGCCGCACCTTACGGCAGAGAAGAGACTGCGCCCACATACGCATGCTGCACTCCTCAGTCACGACTCGAATTTTGCTGTAACCCCAACAACCCCACGAACTGCCCAACGAACCGGAGAAAGCCGCCTCCAGCCCTTGCGAAAACTTGACGGGACTGACAAGCGCAAGAATTTTCCGGTCAAGTGGTCCAACCACAAATCGCAGCGCGCAAATACTACTACCGCGCTCGGGCATAGCGCAAGCATGTTCGCAAAATATTTTTTCAAATTGTTTACAACCTCAATCGCCGGGCGGCAACGCGGCGGAAACAGCCATCGAGGTTGACAGCAGGCCTTCTTCGTATCAGACTCTTGGATCGGGAGCCCATGCAGTCAGACGTGCAGTCGCCGGGAGAGCGCCAGAGCAAGGGACGCCGAGCCCTCATCCTTCGCCGCCATGCGCTAATTTCCCTCTTCATCCTGGTGGTGATTTCCCCCCAGGCGCGCGCGAAAAATATTGCACATTACGGGGATGGGCTCATCATCAACATCCCGGCTCCCATCGCCGAGGTCTCCGAGGCCGTTCAAGACGTCGCCGGCAACGGCATCATTCGCGGCACCAGGGAGTACGCCAAAGACGAATACGTCAGCGGAGCGTTCGCCGCCTCATCCACTCCCCTGTTTCCCCCGTCGAAAGAGCCGGGCAAGGTTTTCTATAAAATTCGCAAGGCCGTCCTCAATCCCTGGAACTTCAAAGACAGCGCCGATGTTGGCACCATCGCCGTTCGCTATGTCCTACAACCCCAGGGCGAAAATAATTCCATTCTCCGCATTGACGCCCTTTACGTCGAGGACTTCCGCCGCACCGTTCACCAATCCAACGGTTCCGTCGAATCCAGCGAGTACAAAGATATTCAGGACCATCTCTCGCAGATGGAACTCATAAAGAAAGAAACCGCCGACGCGGAGAAGGAAAAAGCGGAACACATCGCCAAGAAAGAGTTCGATCTGAATAACGGCACCGAACTCTTGAGCACTCCGCCATCGTCCAGTTTGGAAAGTTCCAGCCGCCCCGACGCTCTCGCCGATCGCTCTTCATCCGCGAAGCTGGCGGAGCCGATCGATCCCAACGAAACGCCCGAGCAACGCCTCGCGCGGCTCCGCAGAGATGTGGAACGCCTCGTCAAAAAGCCCGGCGCGCCCCTCAAGTCCGCGCCCTTTCACACCGCCAGCACGTTGAAGACTCTCGACCCCGGCACCGAGGTTTTGATCGTTGTCTTGACGCCCTACTGGCTCGGCGTGGAAACCCATGACGGCGAACATGGCTGGATTCGCCGCGATGAACTGGAGCCCTTGCCATGATGCGTTCGGGCCGCCGATTCCCGCGAGCGCCACTCGGAGCCGCGCTCTACGCCGCGTTGGTTTTCTCCGTCGTTACCGTCGCCGCACAGACCGCTCCCACCGAGCGCACCTTCTCCGCGTCGAAAGCCCCCGTCGAAAAGGCGCTCAAACAAATGCACGCGTCGATGAGCGGACATTTGCCCACCGTCGCCGGCTTTGTCCTGGTGGGCGATCATCCCGTGAGCCGCTATCAGCGCGCGTTCTACCAGTGCACTGCGAAAGTGAGCGCCACGCCTTCCGGAGGCTCGATCGTCCGCGTGACCGCCAATGTAACTGCCTGGTATGCCGACCCCGACGTATCTCATTCCGGCTACCAGTTGCTCACCTCCAACGGCCGCCTTGAAGCCGACTTCCTCGATCGACTCGCCGACCAACTTTCGAACCCGGGAAATGTCGCATCTGCATCCTCGCCGAACTCTCGCGCCGGTGACGCCGAGACTTCCGCTAAACAGGCTCTGCCCGATGAGCCCACCATCTCCGCGCCCATGCCGAACGCGCCGGATAGCGGCAACATCTTCATCTCGTCATCGCCCGATAAATCTTTGTCGGCCCCAGACGCGGCCACAAGCAAAAGCAGCCCTTCTGCATCCCCCGAAAAATCCGCCGCATCCATCGAGGCCGAGACCGCGACCCTGCAGGAAGCGTTAAGAAATCAGGTCCGCCCGAGAAATCTCGTCGCCGTCCGCAAATCTGGAACTCCCGTCGTCGCTTCTCCCAGCCTCGCCGGCAAAACGCTCTTCCTGGCCGACGCGCACGACGAGTTCGAAATGCTCGATTACAACGCTGACTGGGTACACGTCCGTATTTCCGGCCTCTCGCGCGGCTGGCTCTGGCGCACCGGGCTTGAGATGCCGGAAGGCATCTCCGACGTTCCGACCACCGCCGCGGCCTCCGCCCCCACCGCCGCCGACTTGTTTCAGGTCAGCCGCGAAGAGACTGCGCAATTTCCCGGCGACTGGGCGCCGCTTCGCGGCAAGAGCGTAAAAATCATCTCGGTGCAAAAAATCAAAGAAAACGAGCAGGATGGCGGCCCGAGCGCGAAACTGCAATTCGCCAAATCGCTGCTCGACTCGACCTACGCCGAGCTCGCCAAGTCTCCGGATTTGTCCGGACTCGTGCTCATTTTTGATTCGGCCGATGGCGGAATGATCGCCGCCACTCTGCCCACCATTCGCCGCTGGAAGGCCGGCTCGCTGACCGATGCCGCGCTCTGGCATCAGTGCTATTTCGATCCGCCCGAAACCTTTACCGTATCGAGCGCAACCACCGGAGCACGTTAGCCGGGCAGTCTATCTCCACTTTGAACAGGGCAGGTTTTCCGCGGCATTGGAGTTTTATCTTGACAGCAGCACCGATCTCGCGATACGAATGCAATCCTCGTGCGGGTTCGAATTGTTTGCGATTGTGGAACTCGGTCCGCGGGTTATGATTAGAATTCGGCTGTCGGTCTCAAGCAAGCCGTAATGAGGACGGAAGAGATCGGCCGGTGTGGGGTTCATGGCACAAATTACTGCTCGGACATTGCCGGGTTTGCTGCGCGACTATGCGGAGCTGACCAAGGCGCGTATCACAACCTTAATCGTGCTCACTGCCTGGTGCGGATACTTCTTCGGCGCGCATCGTGCCGGCGTACCTTCCTGGTCGCTCGGACTTTTCCACGCTCTCCTCGGCATCGCTTTTGTCTCCAGCGGCACCGCCGCGCTCAACGAAGTGATCGAAGCCAATGTCGATGCGCACATGCGGCGCACCGCCTCGCGCCCGTTGCCTTCGGGCCGCATGTCGCGCACCCATGCCCTGATCGTCGGCCTGGCGCTCACCCTCGGCGGTTCCGTCTATCTGACGATCTACGCCAATCCCCTCACTGGATTGCTCGTCTTCCTCACCGCGCTCGTTTATCTGGCGGCCTACACTCCGCTGAAAAAAGTTTCGCCCGTGTGTACGTTTGTGGGCGCATTTCCCGGAGCCATGCCCGTCATGCTCGGATGGACCGCGGTCCGCGGCCGCATCGAGATCGAAACTCTAATTCTCTTTGCCATCATGTTCGTCTGGCAGTTCCCGCATTTCCTCTCGATTGCTTGGCTCTATCGCGAAGACTACGCGCAGGGTGAAATTCGCATGTTGCCGGTCGTCGACGCCGACGGCAAATCCACCGTCTGGCGAATTCTCGCCTACTCCGCCGCGCTCATTCCCGTGAGCCTGTTGCCGGTCGCGTGGGGAATGGCCGGCCGCGCGTACTTAGTGGGAGCGGTTCTGTTGGGCGCGATGTTGTTTCGCTACTCCATGGGAATGGCCAGCCCGCTCCCAGCCACCGCCCCAGCCTCCAAACCGCCCGCCCGTCGCCTGCTTCGTGCGACTATCCTCTACCTGCCCGCGTTGTTCGCCCTCATGATGTTGAACGCCGGACACTAACCACGTGCTCATCGCCAAGGTCAGAAGCGGGCGCGTTCGTATTGTTTCGGCCATGCGATCTGCTGCTTGAGCACCTGCGCGGCCGAAAGCGGCCAGTAAGGGTGGCGGAGAAATTCGCGCGCCAGCAGCACAACGTCAGCTTGTCCCGTCGCGATGATGTGCTGCGCTTGTTCCGGTGCAATGATCATGCCCACAGTTCCAGTGAGAATTCCCGCCCCATGGCGAATGCGCTCGGCAAAGCTGGTTTGATAGCCGGGACCAACAGGAATTTTGGCTGCCGGAACAATGCCTCCCGAGGATGCGTCGATCAGGTCGACTCCGAGTGGCTTGACTTGCCGAGCCAGGGCGACGGAATCCTCGATCGTCCAGCCACCCTCGGTCCAGTCCGATGCCGAAATGCGGAGCCACAACGGGAGGCGTTCGGGCCAGACTTTACGAACTGCCTCGACAACCTCGCGCAGGATTCGCGTGCGGTTCCCAAAGCTGCCGCCATACTGGTCGGTGCGGGTGTTGACCAGTGGCGACAGAAACTGGTGGATGAGGTAGCCGTGGGCGCCGTGAATTTCGACGAGTTCGAAGCCGGCCTCCAGGCTGCGGCGAGCGCCTTCGGCGAACGCGTGTGCAACCTGCGCGATGCCTTCGGGCGTCAGCGCTTCGGGTTCCAGGGATTCCGGCGTGAAACCCTTGCTGGTGGAGGAGTAGATGGGGCGCCAGCCGCCCTCTGTCACGGCGACCGGCCCGCGCTGATTCTGCCAGGGCGCGGCCGTGGACGCTTTGAAGCCCGCGTGCGCCAACTGAGTTCCGGCCACGCTGCCCTGCTGGCGAACGAATCGGACGATGCGCGCCAGATTTTCGATATGCGCGTCTTTCCAGATGCCGAGGTCGCAAGGACTGATGCGTCCCTTGGCGAGCACAGCGATGGCTTCGGTGAGGACGGCTCCTGCGCCGCCTACAGCTCGCGAGCCGAGGTGAACCAGATGCCAGTCGTTGGCGAATCCATCCTCGCTCGAGTACTCGCACATGGGCGAAACCGCAATGCGGTTCCGGAAGGAAATATCTCGAATTTTGAATGAGTCAAACAGGTTCATAACGTATGGATGGTATCAAGGGGAGGATTGGTGCAGCGAGCGCGCAAGTTTGTGCGATCGCCCGAGCTTTTTCTTTCGACTGGACCGACTGAATTCATCTCGATGCTCCCCCAGAAGCCCTTGCTTCGCGCCCCTAGCCACTCGATGAACAAAGGACGAAATACTGTGATTTCCATCACATCCTTTCCCACGAGATATGCCTACGCTCTTTCAATGTCAGAACCTCTCTCTTGGCAGCCCGAACCCGCGGCCACTATGGCTGAAATCGACCGCCAGCATCAAAACCTCGTTCGTATCATTCAGAATCTGCACCGCGCTATTGCCGCAGGGCGGGGCCAGGAAGTCATTGAATCGGCTTTGGCTCAAGTTGTGAACTACACGATTTATCACTTCGCCACCGAAGAGGATTTGATGCAACAACACGGGTTCCCTGGCATCGTCGCGCACCGCATTGCGCACAATGACCTGACACTGAAGATATTCGGCTTTCAAGAGGAACACGCTGTGGGCAAACCGGAGGCTGCGGAAGGACTCCTGAACTTCCTGCAACAGTGGCTGGAAGAACACACGTGGAAAAAAGATAACGAATTCGCTCTGTTTCTCAATGCCAAAGGTATAGCGTAACCACCCTCCCGGCAACGACACAGGTAAAACAGCCAGCAGGCCTGCAACGGATGGAACGTCGGCAGATTGAACCCGTCCCTTCGCCGGGTTGCTGAAGAACTACTGCGCGACAAAGTCGCGGACTGCGCGCAAGAACTTTTCGGGCTGATCCTCGAACGTCATGTGACCGCTGTTGGGCAGGATGACGAGTTGGGACCCAGCGATTTTTTCATGCATCTCCTGCGACATTCTTGGATCGCTTTCGTCGTGATCGCCCACGATGATCAGCGTGGGGACTTTGATTTGCGATAGCTGGCCAAGGTACTCGACTTCCTTGAGATTGCCGTCCACGACGAATTCACCGTCCGAGCCCCACATCTCGCGATACACGTCCCAGGCAGTGCCGGTATTAGAAGCTAGCGGGTCGTAATTCGGATCGGGGTGGTTCTGATAGACATAGGGAAAATACCCTTTGCCCCAGGCCAGTTTGGCATACTCTTCGGGGTAGCGGCCGTGCTCCCAGAGTTCGCCCTTGCCGAACAAGCCGGCGGCTTCGAGCGCGTTGACGCGATCGCGCTCCTTGGGATTCATCTCGGCTTTCATTTTTGCCAGCGCCTGGTTCAGTTCCTTGGTGCTGGCGAAGGTGCTCCCGAGAATAAGATGAGAGAGATTCTTCTGGTACTTGAACGCATAGGCCTGCACTAACGCTCCACCGAAGGAATGGCCGAGAAGGCTGATCTTACCCAGGTCAAGGGCTTGGCGGACGGCCTCGATATCCTCGACCATGTTGGCGATGTTGTATTGAGTGGGGTCCTCGATCTTGGACGACTTGCCGGAGCCGCGTTCGTCGATGAAGACGAGCCGACTGGTGCGCATAAGAGGCAGTAAGTAGGGTAGGAAGTAATCGTGCGAGGCGCCGGGCCCGCCGTGGATGATCATTAAGGGCGCGCCGCGTCCTACCGATTGGTAGTAGATCAGAGCGCCATGGCTGTCCACGAAGCCTTCCTGAATGGGAAACAGGTTCGGGGGCTCGGAAGTTTGGGCAGAACAAGTCAGACAAGCGGTGCCAACGAAGACGAGAATCAGCAAGCGGTTTCGCATGCGGAAATGCTAGCACGAGGTATGCAGGGAAGCCGCTTGCAGCTGGAGCCTGTGATTCTTGAGAGAGGCCTCTGTCGAACTTCAGCTTGACCCAGTGGCAGGTGTGGCGACTCCTATGTCCGCCTCGTATTCCGTTTTGCGGAATGACGGGCTGAGCACGGGCTACGCGCCATCAGCGCAGGAAGTGGATCGCGAACGGCAAGCCCACTGCCAGCAGCACGCCTAGGTACAGCGCTCCCATCGTGGCCCCCAGTCGCCAGAAGTCTTTGGTGGGGATGTAACCGCCGCTATACCAGATTGGCGCCGGCCCGCTGGCGTAGGGAGTAAGGACGCCCATCAAGCCCAGCGAGTACACCAAAACCAGCGTGATGGCCCGGGCAGGAACGCCCGGCACCGTCAGCACCGCGAGCAGGAAAACCGGCAGCAGCGCGGTCGCCTGCGCCGTGATGCTGGCAAACAGATAGTGAATGACGAAGAAGACGGTGACGGCCGCGATCATCATGGGAACCAGTGGAATGCGCGTCATGTAAGTGGCCGCCCGCGAGCCGAACCAGGCCAGGAAGCCAACCGTGCCAAGCCCTTCCGCCATCGCAACTAATGTGGCAAACCAGACCAGGACGCTCCACGCCTGTTTGTTCGCAAGGATGTCATTCCAAGTGACCACGCCCGCGAGCAGCATCACCGAGATTACAGCCAGCGCGACCGTGACCGGGGTGATCCAGCGGCCGCCGGCGATCCAGCCAACCAGCGCGGCCACCGCCAGCAACCCCATGGTCACTTCCGGCCGAGTGATCCGTCCCATGCCGGTAAGTTCACCGCCAGCCCAGCGTGCAACCTCGTCGCCACGCTTGATTTCGGGCGGATAAATGAAATAGGCAAGCAACGGGGTCGCCGCGAACAGCAAGACCCCGACCGGCAGAAAGCCCAACGCCCACATGCCCCATGAGATATCCACGTGCGCGACCTTGCGCGCAATCTCCACCGCCAGCAGGTTGGGCGCGAGCGCGGTCAAAAACATCGAACTGGTGACGCAGGTCGTGGCAAAGCCGGTCCACAGCAGGTATCCGCCGATCTTTCGCGGGCCATCGTTGGGCAACGAACCATAAAGGGGTGGAATGTTCTTTACGATGGGATACACCGTGCCGCCGCTGCGCGCTGTGTTGGATGGCATCACCGGCGCCAGCACCAGATCGGAGAGCGCGATGGCGTAACCGAGGCCAAGCGTGCGCCCGCCCAGCGCCTTGACCAGCAGCAACGCGATGCGCCGGCCCAGACCGGTGACTTCATATCCCAGCGCGAACATGTTGGCGGCAAAAATCAGCCACACCGCATCGTTGGAGAATCCCGAGAGTGCCCATTTGTTGGCGTCGGCCGGCGTTTTCCCAACCAGCCCTAATGCGGCGGCTACGGTTACGCCGATAAAACCGATGGCTGCGCCCGGCAGCGGTTCCGTGATGAGCGCGGCAATGACGGCGGCGAATAGCGCGAAGTAATGCCACGCGGTCGCGGTCAGGCCGGAAGGCGCGGGAATCAGAACAAGGATGAGGCCCAGGGCCAGCGGCCCAATCCATTTTCGAAGCTGTTTGGAAGTGGCGGCGGAAGCGCGAACTGGAGCGGCCGGTTTCGGTGGCGCATCGCTTGGCGAGGCCATGAGCTTGCCTCCTTGGCGCGTGGAACGACGGCCTCATGTTATCAGGATGCACCCATGCGAATGCCAACGATGGAACCCGGCGATAGTTCGGCGCGGTGTTACGTGCTACGAGGTCGGGGAAGTCAACCCATGGAAAGAGGAGAAGGAGCCCCGGAATGCCCTTGATTTCGAGACTGTGCAATTTTGAACAGATTTCTAGATTGGCGCCGTTGTAAATTAACCCGCAAACGAGCTAGGGGCCCCAAGCGGTCGCCCGGGTTCCTTTGCTCCCAATCACGGCGCAGCAGTTGAGCCTGCACCATTTTTTCTTAAAGCGGGGTTGCGATGGAGCATCCATTCCACAGTCTAGCGAAGAAGGAACCGAAGTCTGACGCCGAACTCATTGCGTTCTTGGCGGTCACGAGAATTTCAAATCACGTTCCGATAAGTACCGTCCTATCTCTGCCGCCGAGCCAACTGACGCCGGAGCATGTGTACGACTGCCTCATACGTGAAGCGTGCACGCTCTTGGACTGGTACCAAGACCATATCGAGAGAAGGGCCCGCAAGCGGGCTGTCTTGCAAGGACTGCCAGACAGACATGGCGACCAACGGCCGATTTTCCCTGAATGAAGTGCCGCTGCTGCCACATGGCATTTTAGTTGTCCCGGTGGGCCAGTTGCGCTTCTGCGATTCCTTCCCATTCGAACCGCCAGATACTGAAATGACGAACCGGGCCGGCGCAGTGGTCGGTCTCGACAGGCGTGGTCGCAGCCGCCATAGACTCGTCAACTCCTGAAACATCCCCGATTTGCATCAACTACCAACGCATTTTCTTTGATGGTGAGCAATTTTGAACAGACCGCCCATTAGCCGATATGGAAACTAGTTACCATCAATAGTCCTTAGAGTCGTGGCACAACAGACCAGCGCATCGAATCTCTCTCGAAACTCGCGCTGGTCTTTTTTGCTTAACCCCTCGCCACTGTCGCAAAATCCCGTTTCTAACAATGTCGGCGGTGTCAAGCAAATTTGAGGCGTACCTCACCGCGCACTCTGGTCTACCTTCCGCCGCGACTCACGGAACTACCAAGCTGATGAGGAATGGCTTTCGGCGGGTCCCCGCCCACGTGGCCCGTATTTAGGCCAGCGTTAGAACACACCGCTCTGCTTTCAGAATGCCGTTGGGGGAACGATCAACGCTGGAGTGACCGATAGGCTGGCTTTAATTTCGAGACGATTGACTAGAGGCGTTGAAAAAGCCCGAGCCCGCGCAATCAAGGGCTGAGCGCGGGCTGGAGAATTTTGGCGATTCTCTGGATCCCTATGGAAAATATGGTAGGCACGAGGAGACTCGAACTCCTGACCTCTACCGTGTCAAGGTAGCGCTCTAACCAACTGAGCTACGCGCCTACAGCGAGCCGTTTCAATGGTTCAGCAAATTTCTGCTGACGGCCGACGACGGAAATCATCTGTAAAACGTCACCTGCAAAAGTCAGTTTACCGCGTCCGAACCGTTTCGCAAAATCGCGCGGCGCCAGGGCAGCGCCAGGGAAGATGAACTTGCTTCCCCGGCCCCACCACTTGCGTCTCCGTCGCCTGAATCGGGCGCCATCGTTTTTTGCATCCCTCGCGGTCGGACGCGGACTGGTTGCGGTTGGAGTACGCAACGAGCGAGCGCCGGGTTTGCGGGCTGATGGGGATACCGGTGGCGAGTTACCGCTACCAAGCGAAGCGCGGGGAGAATGATGAGGGGGCAGGTCATTCTCCCGCCGCCCACCGGGGCAGGCATGTTCCTTCCGCTCAAAACGTGATAAAACCAAGCATCGAGCGTCTCGCCGCCGGCCCGCACCGCAACCCAGCGCGGCGGCGCAAAAGGATCGCGTCATGACCTTTCCCGTAAGAGATTCCGCCCCGGCCATCGAACTCGCCGAGAACCCCGCCCCTCGCACTTTGCCCAATTACATCAATGGCCGCTGGGTGCCCGCGCAGGCTTCCGCGCATATCGACGTCACCAATCCCGCCAACGGACAAGTGCTGGCGCGCGTGCCGCTCTCGGGCTCCGCCGATCTCGAATCCGCCGTGGCTGCCGCTTCCGCCGCTCTGCCCGATTGGCGCGGCCGTGCCGTCGGCGAGCGCACCGAATTCATCTTCGCCTTGCGCGAGCAGTTCCGCTGCCGCATCGACGAACTCGCCGAATCCATCACCCGCGAGGGCGGCAAAGTTCTCTCTGACGCGCGCGCCGAAATCACGCGCTCCATCGAGGTACTCGAAGTGGCCTGCGCCTCGCCGATGACGATGCAGGGCTATGTGCTCGAAGGCGTCGCCCGCGGCATCAACACTGAAACCTTTCGCCAGCCCGTTGGTGTCTGCGCCGCCATCGTGCCCTTTAATTTCCCCGCCATGGTGCCCATGTGGTTTCTGCCCTTCGCCATTGTCTGCGGCAATACCTTCATCCTCAAGCCATCGGAGCAGGTTCCGCTCACCTCCGAACTCATCTGTCACATCCTGGAAGAAATCGGATTGCCCCGCGGCGTCGTCAATCTCGTCCACGGCGCGCACGATGTGGTCAACGCAATTCTCGATAGCCCCGGCATTCACGCTGTCTCGTTCGTTGGTTCCGTGAACACTGCGAAATACATCTACCGGCGTGCGGCGGAAAAAGGCAAACGCGTGCAAGCCCTCGGCGGCGCAAAAAACTACATGGTCGTCATGCCCGATGCCGCGGTCGACAAGACAGTCTCGAATATTCTCGGCAGCGCCTTCGGCAATGCTGGCCAGCGCTGCATGGCCGGATCGATCCTCGTCACGGTCGGCGCCGCGCGTGCCGCCATCATGCCCCGCCTGAAGCAGGAGGCGCAGAAACTCGTCGCCGGCGATGGCACCGACCCCAAATCCAGCCTGGGACCGGTCATTTCGCCGCAATCGTGCGAGCGCATTCACCAGGCCATCGAAACCGGATTGCGCGAAGGAGCGGACTTGCTCGTTGACGGCCGTCGCCCCCAAAACGTTCCCTCTGGTGGCAACTTTGTCGGGCCCACAATTCTCGACAATGTGAAGCCAGCCATGCGCGCCGCCCGCGACGAAATTTTTGGTCCTGTCCTCTCCGTCATGCACGTCAACTCGCTCGACGAAGCGATTGCCCTCGTCAACAGCGATCTGCGCGGCAACGGCACTTCGATTTTCACTGAAGACGGCGCCGCCGTCCGCGAGTACAGCCGCCGCGTCGAAGTCGGCATGGTTGGCGTCAACATCGGAGTCGCCGCTTCGCCCGCCTACTTCCCGTTCTCCGGTTGGAAGGATTCCTTCTTCGGAGATCTTCACGTCCACGGCAGAGACGCGGTAGAATTCTTCACTCGCAAAAAAACCGTTACGTCCCGCTATTTCTCCTCCGGCACGTCGGGCCGCTTCTTCACCGAGCAAGGCGACAAACACTGATCGAAGTCGCGAGTGCGGAACTCACGGCAGGACGAGCGCCAGAAAATCTTCATCGCTATACGAACGGTTCCGTCCGCTTGGGCGCGGACTCTTGCCCTGCACTTTTGAGGTATGGGGCTTTATATCCCTGCGCCCAGAGCCCGCTCCAGCGTCAAACGAATGAAACGTTGATAGGGCAGACCCGCATCGGCCGCCCGCTCGCGCACCGCCTCGTAAAGCTCCTCAGACAACCGCAGATTAATGGACTTGTCTTTGCGCTTGATCTCAAAGCGCACCAACTGCGCCCCCGACAGGTCATACTGCGATAGGTCTGCCCGGTCCACGAATGCCGCCGCCGCACGGTCGCTCTTAAAGGTCGGGATTTTCTTTTTCATAGGTCTCGGTCTCCTTCTTGTGCATATATCGCGCGCTGATTGGACGGATCAGAACTTCGTCGCCCCGGCGCCGAAGCGTGAATATGATGAAGACGCCCCGCCCCATGTCCGTTCGTCCGATCGCGCGAAAACGATTTTCCTACTGTGAGTGGGCCGCGTCGGGGAAAATTGCCAGGGGGCGCGTAAAGAGGCCTTCGATAATGGCAACGGAGAGTCCATGTTTTTCGCACTTGGCTCGGTTCCCCCGATCCCATTCGAAACCGTTCGCTTGTAAAGTCACGATAGCACAAAGAGTACGCAAATGTATAGACAAATGTCAATGCGATCAGGTCTTGATTTCAGCAATCTGACGTCTGCAATCTGACCTGTGCAATCTGCAATCTAACTCTTACCCTCTGTTCTACAATCCTCCCATGTTCAAACCCGACCTTCTCCTCAACCGCCGCATCCTCATCACCGGCGGAGGCACTGGCCTCGGCAAAGGTGCCGCCCAAAAATTTCTCGAGCTCGGCGCCGAGGTCTACATCTGCGGCCGCCGCGAAGAAGTCCTTCAGGCCACCGCGCAAGAACTGCATCAGCGCACCGGTGGCCGCATCCATCCCCTTCGCTGCGATGTGCGCGATCCCGCCGCCGTCGACGAGATGATTGCCTCCATCTGGGCCGGCGGCCCGCTCGATGCCCTCATGAACAACGCCGCCGGAAATTTTCTCGCCCGCACCGAAGATCTTTCGCTCGGCGCCTTTCAATCCGTCATCGGCATTGTGCTCATGGGATCGCTGCACACCACTCTGGCCTGTGGACGCCGCTGGCTCGCCGCCCGCCACCACGCCGCTGTTCTCAACATCACCACCACCTACACCACGACCGGCTCCGCCTATGTCGTGCCCTCCGCCGTCGCCAAGGCCGGAGTCCATTCCCTCACGCGCAGCCTCGCCGTCGAGTGGGGCAATCGCGGCATTCGCATGAACGCCATCGCGCCCGGCCCGATTCCCACCGAAGGCGCCTTTTCCCGCCTGCTGCCTCGCCCCGAACTCGAAGAGGCCGCCAAGCAACGCAATCCGCTTGGCCGCTTCGGCACCGTCGAAGAATTTGCCAACCTCGCCGCCTTCCTCCTCAGCGATGCCTCTTCCTACATCAACGGCGAAGTCGTCACCATGGATGGCGGCGAATGGCTCCAGGGTGCCGGTGAATTCACCGCCCTCGGCCGTCAACTCACCGAAGCCGAATGGCAAATGATGAAGCCCAGGAAAAAATAAAACAGTCGGCGCTCCGTCCCCAAATCGCCGCTCTGAACCGAATGGCAGTTACCGTGTCCAAACCACAGCCGCACCGGCTCAAGCCACGCTTGCGGAAATCTCCCGCGCAGGCATAGCATTTTCTTTTTGGAGGTCAGCCATGTCCTCGCACTCCGATTCCTCCCGCCGTGACTTCCTGAAAAAAACCGGCGTCCTCGGCGCCGCCGTAGTCGCTGGCCAAGCCGCCGGCAAAGTTTCCGCCGCCACTCTCCCGCCGCTCCCCGCCAATCCCGCCACCGAAAAAGCCATGCCCATGCGCAATCTCGGCCGCACCGGCTACCGCGTCGGCATCTTCTCCCTCGGAGGCCAGGCCGCCGTCGAGCAGCCTCACAACGACCACATCGCCGTCCCCATCGTCGAGCGCGCCCTCGACCTCGGCGTCAACTACATCGACACCGCCGCCATGTACGGCGGCACCGATCGCTGGAGCCAGCGCTATGTCGGCGAGGCTATGAAGCGCCGCCGCAACCAGGCCTATCTCGCCTCCAAAACCCACGACCGCTCCCGCGACGGCTCCCTCAAGCTCCTCGAAGAATCCCTCAAGCTCCTCAACACCGATCACCTCGACGCCTGGCAACTCCATCACATCGACTCCCAGGACGACGTCGACCGCATCTTCTCCAAAGGCGGCGCCATCGAGGCCTTCCAGCAGGCCAAAGAACAAAAAATGGTCCGCTTCCTCGGCGTCACCGGCCATCGCGATCCCGACCTCCTCATCCAGTGCATCGAGCGCTTTCCCTTCGACCAGATCCTCATGGCCCTCAACGCCGCTGACAAGCATCACCTCAGCTTCCAGGAAAAACTTCTTCCCCTCGCCGTCGAAAAGCAGATGGGCATCATCGGCATGAAAATCCCCGCCCGCGGCCGCATCCTCGCCACTTGGAAGCCCGACCCGCACAACCAGGGCGGCTTTGAAGGCCACGCCCCCGGCCCCGGCACGCTCGCCATGAAAGACGCGATGTATTACGTCCTCTCCCAGCCCGTCAGCACCGTCATCATCGGCTGCGACACCATCGCCCAGCTCGAGGAAAACGTCTCCTTCGCGCGAGACTTCACTCCCCTCAGCGAACGCCAGCTCGCCGCCCTCGCCGACAAAGCCCAACCCGTCGCCCGCCAGGCCCTCTTCTTCCGCCGCTGGGCCTAGGTTTTCACCCTCGGCCCACCGCTTCTTGCGCCACGCCGCCGCTCCCGTGTGCAATCCCTTGCACAATTTAGTGCTCCCCAATCCCTCCCCTCCACAAATAATCTTGACTTGCCCGTCCAGTAGAGTAGAGTTTCTTGTGGTCCTTTTGGATCGCGGCATGCGCCAACCTCGCCGAGCTTCCGACCGGCGTGTTCTGACCCGCTTAACTAGCGGGGCCCAGGGCAGTTCCCCCGCTGTCTAAATTTTGCATTTCGATTGCCCGTGTGCGCGAAGGGGATTCTTTGCTCATCTTCCCTCCGCCCTCGCGGACCGGATTGCGTCGCATAGCATTGCCCCGCACCGGCGGATTCATTCACAGGGATCGCACAGTTTCGGCACCAGTTTCTGCCACCAGGCAAGGCGAATTTAATCTCACGATCAGGCCAATATCAGCATGGGAGACAGCATGACTCAACCACTTCAAAGCACACGCGCGGTAGGCATCGCACTCGTTCTTTCCATTTGTCTGGCGGGCTCGCTCGCCCAAGCCAAGAAGACTGTTTACGTCGGCACCTGCCACACCGGCACCCACTATTCCACTATTCAGGCCGCCGTCAACGCCGCCTCCGCCAATGGCCCCACCACCATTAACGTCTGCCCCGGTTCTTACCCCGAGCAGGTCATCATCTCCAAAAACAAAGTCACCCTCGCCGGCTACGCCAGCGGTGCCAGTGACGCTTCCGTCGTCCTGCCTCCCGCCGGAGGCCTGGTGCAAAACGGCTCTGACATTTTCGGCAATCCCGTCGCCGCCCAGATCTTCATCCAAAATGCCACCGGCCTCTCCATCAAAAATATGGTGATCGACGCCACCGGCAACGATCTTGCCCCCTGCGTCCCCGTCACCATGGAGGGTGTCTACTTTCAGAACTCCTCCGGAACCCTCACCGACAGCGTGATTCGCAATCAGTATCAGACCGATTACGCCGACTACGGTGTCTGCCAAAATGGTCTCGCCGTCAACGTCGAGAGCCTGACCGGTTCCAGCGCCGTTACCGTCTCCAACAATGCCATTCGCGCCTACCAGAAGAACGGTGTTACGGCCACTGGCGCCGCCACCGGTCCCGGCTCGCCCGGCCCCGTCGTGCAAATTCTCAGCAACTACATTGTCGGACTCGCCGCCACCGGCATGAACTGGCTCACTCCCGGCGCCGCCGAAAATGGCATTCAGGTCGGCTTCGGGGCCAGCGGCAAAATTCTTTCCAACACCGTCAGCGACAATATCTGGGGCCCTGACACCATTGGCGATTCCGGCGACGCCGCCTCCGGCATCCTCATCTACGCCTCTCCCGGATTCACTCTGATGCACAACAACATCAACAGCGCCCAGTTCGGCATCCTCGCCGTCACCGATACCGCCGACGGCTACGGCACCGCCGACAACACCATCGTCGAGAGCAACAATATTTCCGGCACTCAGATCTTCGATGGCATCGATATGTGCAGCAGCTCCAACACGGTGGAGTCCAATGTTGTCTCCGGCAGCGCCGAATCCGCCATCCACCTCGATGACACTTGCGGCAGCGGCAATAACAACACCGTCAAGACCAACACCATCACCGAAGCTTGCGCCGGCGTCCTCTTGGGCACCGGAACCGGCAATTCCGTCAGCGGCAATCCAACTTATGGCGCCGATTTCTCCACCTTGGCCGGCGACACCTGTACTCCGCCCCAGGCCGCCAAGTCCGGCTCCGCAAAGAAGCCCGCCCGCTTCCATCCCTCTCCCTACAAGCCGATGAAAAGGTAATCCCAATTTTCCCCAGAACGAAAAAGGTGCAGGCCCGTTGAGCCTGCACCTTACCTCCTACGATGCCGCGAAAACCGTAGCGCCAGCCTCCTGCTGCTGGTTGTGCCTTCGCGCCTTGCCTTCTCCTTGACGCGAAAAGAGATTGGCGGGAAAATAGCAGCCATTTGTCGGGGTCAAAGGGGCCAAAAGGAGAACCCCGCTTAGGAGGATGGACGTGAAAAAAACTATGCACCGCCTCAGGGAAAAGCACATCCTGGGCAAAACCATCTTGGCTGTTTTCGCGCTCTGCGCGTGGGTCGTTCCGTCGCATGCACAGAGCGTCATGCAGAAGGCGACACAGTATGTCTATTGGACCAACAATAATAACGGCTCGATCGGCAGGGCCACGACCACCGGCACTGGCGTAGACCAGAGCTTCATCGGCTCGCAAACCGGCGGGGCGGGTGGGGGGGCTGGAATGACGGTGGATGCGAACTACATCTACTGGACCGGGGCGAATGGCGGATCGGCAACCAACATCGGGCGGGCCAACCTCGACGGAACAGGCGCGAACGAGGACTTTATCACGGGCGCCGTGAATCCTTGCGGGGTCGCAGTCAACACCTCGTTCATCTACTGGGCCGGTGACCTGGGCGCCTCCATCGGACGGGCCAACCTCAACGGCAGCGGCGTAAACCAGGACTTCATCGAGACCGGCAACGGTGTGTGCGGCGTCGCGGTCACCAAGACTCACATCTACTGGGCCAACTACGAAACCGCCTCGATCGGGAGGGCGACGATCAACGGGACGGACGTGAATCTGAACTTTATCAGTGGTGCAGGCTCGGGCTCGGGGATTGCCATCCAGGGTGGGTACATTTATTTCACCTCAAACGGTGGGACCGGGATCGGACGCGCCAAGCTCAACGGCACCGATGTGAACCCGAACTTCATCACCGGCCTGAACGGGGAGATTGCGTTCCTCGCAGTCGACAGCAAGTACATCTTCTGGGCGGACTGGGGCGACCGCGGCTCAGGCACCACCATCGGGCGGGCGAATCTCGACGGCAGCGGCGTGAACCAGAGCTTTATCACAGGCACGAACGGCGGTTTCGGCATCGCTGTCACAAAAGGCAACCCTTAACCGCACCGGCCGGCAAAATTTTCCTTTTCCAGGGAAACGCCGATCAGGTACCCTTTTCACGAAAAACCGCGGGGAAATGTGTCGTGCAAGCGCGGGCAAGAATGCCCGCGCATGCACACTTGATCGGAGTTTCCCCACTAGAGCCGTGACCGCGTCACATGTACCACGCGGTTCCAGAAAGTAACGCCGCCGTCCCGGCGGCTGTCCCGAGGGCGTCCCGCCCTCGGCCCCGCCACTCGTAGAAAGCAGCTAGCAGCTCTCAAATTGTCAGCGTCATGCCTTACATGAATGGCTCCTGGCCCAGAAGCGGGCTAACGTTGCTAATCAACCCCATCGGCGATACTCTTGCGCAGTGCGACCCCTTCGGTATTCCATCAACGTCACATTGGACGGGTGCTGCGATCATCGTGCAATCACACCGGACGAAGACCTGTTTCGTAACGCGGTCGAGAACCTCGACCAGGCCGATGCCCTCCTCTTTGGCCGGGTGACTTACGAAATGATGGAGGCAGCGTGGCGGCCGCCGGCGCTGACAGGAGCGAGGCCTGATTGGATGGAACCCTTCGCCCGGACGATCGATGCGGCAAAGAAGTACGTCGTGTCGAGCACCCTGGACCGGGTCGATTGGAACGCGGAGCTAGTGCGCGGGGATCTAGGGACGGCCGTTCAGCAGTTCAAGCGGGAGTCGGGTAAGGGACTGCTCGTGGGAGGCGTAAAGCTCCCGCTCGCGTTGGCGGAGCTGGGATTGATCGATGAGTACGAGTTCGTGGTGCACCCCAGGCTAGCGGGCCACGGGCCGACGTTGTTCGCGGGGCTATCGAAGCGTATCGACTTGAGGCTCGTGAGCCGGCTGGAGTTCGGCTCGGGGGCCGTGGCGATGCGCTATGAGCCGAGGAGGTAGCCAGTGGGGCGCATCCGCAGTAACGTTGTCTCTGCGACATGCCACTAGAGCAATTTGCGAAGGAGGTCTTCCGCGTTCTGCCTCTTCACGCAAACAGAATTTCCTTCTAATAAATAAAAGGTGCAGGCCGTTTAGCCTGCACCCTTTTTTGCACCTCTTACCGCCTGCCGTTTAGTAGACAGTGATCGTTGTGCTTCCCGTCGTCCCGTTCATGCTGGCCGTGATGGTCGCGGTTCCCGTTGCGGCCGTCGTCGCCATCCCGCTTGAGCTAATCGTGGCAATGTTCGCATTCGAAGAATTCCAACTCGCCTGCGTGGTCAGGTCTTCCGTGCTCCCATCGCTGAACGTCCCGACCGCGTCGAACTGCTGCGAGCCGCCCAACGCAACGCTCGGATCGCTCGGTGTAATGTTGATTCCAGTTAGCGAAGCGTTCGTCACGGTCAACGATGCAGTCCCGGCCGTTCCCCCGAACAACGCCGTGATTGTCGTCATGCCCGGCGAAATTCCCGTCGCGAATCCTCCTGCCGCATCGCTCACCGTTGCCACCGCCGGCGACGACGATGCCCACGACGCCGAATTCGTCAGGTTTTGCATCGTGCCGTCCGCGAACGTCCCGATCGCCTGAAATTGCACTCCCGTTTGCTCCGCCACAGTCGCTGTCGTGGGCGAAATCTGCACCGAGACCAGCGCCGACGATCCCACCACCACCGACGCCGTTCCAACCACCGACCCCAGTTGCGCCGTGATCGTGGCCGATCCCGCCGTTTGTCCTGTCGCCAGTCCGTAGCTCGTGATGCTCACCACCTGCGGCGCCGATGATGTCCACGTCACCGCTGTCGTGATCGTCTGTGTGCTGCCATCGCCGTAAGTGCCCACCGCCGTATATCCCAGGGTCGACGCCGGCGCTATCACCGCCGTCTCCGGCGTTACCGCAATCGATTGCAGCCTCAGCGCATTCACGGTCAATACCGTTGACCCGGTCACTGCGCCGAACGTCGCGCTGATGTCTGTCGTCCCTGCCCCGACTCCCGTCGCGCTTCCCGCTCCGCTGATGGTAGCCACTCCCGGCTGGTCCGACGCCCACGTTGCGTCCCCCTTCAGGCTTTGCGTGCTCCCATCGCTGAACGTCCCGGTTGCCGTATACGCCAGCTTCGTTCCCACCGGGATCGACCGCCCCACCGGCGTTACCGAAATCGACACGATCGTCGCGTCCGTCACTACCAGGGTGGCCGAATCGCTGATCCCGTTCACCGTCGCTGTAATATTCGTGCTTCCCGGTGCCAGTCCCTTTGCCAGGCCCCAGGTCGCGCCCACCGTCGCTACGCCCGTGTTCGACGACGTCCACCCTGCCTGAGTCGTCAGGTCTCGCGTGCTCCCGTCCGTGTATGTGCCGGTAGCGGAAAATTGCTCCGAAGTTCCCTCCGCAATCGTTATGCTCGTCGGCGTCACGGCCACTGATACCAGGCCGACAATGACCACCGTCGCGGTCGTAGTGCCGCTGACCGATCCGAGCGTGGCCGGCGCCGTCGCCGTGATCGTCACACTCGTCGGCTGGCCGCCCTGCAGGCTGCGCGCCGTCGCCAGCCCGCTTCCAGTCATCGAGACGTAGGTGCTGTTGGATGAAGTCCACGTCACCACGTCTGAGATGTCCTGCGTCGTCCCGTCAGAAAAATTCCCCGTCGCCGTGAGCTGCTGCGACGTGCCCAGCGGAATCTGTATATTCGCCGGCGTAATCGAAATCGACGTCAGCGTCGCGTTCGTCACCGTCAGTGTCGCGCTCGCCGAAAATCCACCCGACGCTGCCATAATCCCCGACGTCCCCGGCGCATTGGCGATCGCCAGACCGGCCACGCCGTTCCAATTCATGCCCGCCACTCCTGGGTTCGTCGCGGTCCATTGCACCGACGTAGTGATGTTTTGCGTGCTCCCGTCGCTATAGGTCCCCATCGCCGCGAACTGCGCCGTCGTGCCTTGTGCAATCGAACTCGTCAACGGCGTTACCCCAATACCTGTCAAAATCGCGTTCGTCACCGACACGCTCGCGCTCGAAGAAATCTTCCCCGATGCCGCCGAAACCGTGGCTGACCCGACCCCGACTCCCAGGGCCAGGCCCGCTTTCCCGTTCGCATTGATCGCCACCAGCGCCGAATTGCTCGAACTCCATTGCACCGATGCCGTCAAATCCTGCTGCGATCCGTCCGTGAACGTTCCCGTAGCCGCCAGTTGCGCGGTCAAACCGACGGGCATGGAAGCCGTCGCCGGCGATACCGCCAGCGATACCAGCGCGGCCGCCGTCACCGTCAGGCTCGCGCTCCCGCTCACACCCGAATCGGTCGCCGTAATCGTTGCCGATCCCGCCGCCTTGGTCGTCGCCATCCCCGATGCCGATATCGTCGCCGCCGCCGTATTCGACGAACTCCAGCTCGCCGCACCCGTCAGGTCTTTTGTGGAGCCGTCGCTATATTGCCCGGTCGCTGTGAACTGCTGCCCCAGCCCCGCCGCAATCGACGCTGCTCCCGGTGCAACCTGGATCGACTTCAGCGTCACCGCCGGCGGAACGCCGCCCCCGCCGCCCGACCCCGCGCTGCTCCCACCACCACATCCCACCATGATGGTAAGACCCACCAGTACCAGCGAAATCCAAAGCTTTTTCATACACCTTTTCCTTTTGGCCAATGCGACCGCGTAAATCCACTCCCTAAACGGGGGATGGTCTGACAAGTTTGAGGGAGATGAATCTTTTTTGCTTTTCTTGTCTCGGGGGGAGACGGTCATTGTGCTGCTCGACTCTTCTATTTCACGCGAGAAGTCTTTTTTGAAGAGTGTTATGCACAAAAAAGTGCAGTCAATATGCCAAACGGAATAGAATCACGCGAAGACATGAATGTCTTATTTATCTTATAGATAGGAAAATAGCCCAACCAAATACTGTAGTCGCAAAACACATCAGTGCAACACTTTGCACTTTAATCCCGCGAATCTTTCGCCCTAAACTCTCACTCTGCTCCCTCCCGGAGCCTCGAACCACAGACTTCTGGCTTCTAACTTCTGGCTTCTGGCTTCTGGCTTCTGGCTTCTGACTTCTGACTTCTGACTTCTGACTTCTGACTTCTGCCCATATCACAAAACTCCCCCTCAAGGTGCTATTTAAATGGTTAAAAAAGCAGAAGGAGGAAGTTTACCAATTAGATAACGATTTTAGTGCCGGAAATGTAAGTCGCCGAAAGAGTTTGGTAGGCCCGGCAGGACTCGAACCTGCAACCACCGGATTAGAAATCCGATGCTCTATCCGCTTGAGCTACGGGCCCCTTACGTGTGTATCGAACCTTCCTCAAAGTATCGCACAGCGTTCCCGCCCGCCGCCACTGCGGTTCTCGCCCGCTAACATCCTGCAATCAGAGGCTTTACAAGCCCACCGTGCGCTTCAGCAGCAACCCATCTTGATCTCGCCCGTCTCCGTCAGCGGCGCCCCAAACGCTTCCTTGGGCGCGGGCACGCCGCGGAGTGTCGCGAGCCAGCGCCGGACGGCGTCAAAAACAACGAGAACGACCCCCACGATGAAGATCGACATGAGGATGGAATCCAGGTAGCCGGTTACCACCATGCCCGGTTTCGAAGTGAGCGGCCAGAAAATATTCTCTATTGACATAACTCCAGCTGTAATCGTGGTGACTCCTACGAAGCACATGGGGACGGCGGTGATCCACGCATATTTTTGCTTGCCCATATTGATGAGGAAAGTGGTGGTGACGGCCAGCGCAATCGTGGCCAGTAACTGGTTGCCGGTGCCAAACAACGGCCAGATCGTCGATATATTTCCCGTGTAGATCAGGTATCCCCAACCCAGCACGACAAAAAAACTGGTGATCAAATTTCCCGGCAGCCACGCATTATTGCCGAAGGGCTTATGCACTTTGCCCATGAGTTCCTGGAGAACATATCGGGCGACGCGCGTACCCGTATCGACCGTCGTGAGGATAAACAGCGCCTCGAACATGATGGCGTAGTGATACCAGTAACCCATCAGCCGGTCCATGCCCGGAAGCCCGCGGAAAATCTGCGCCATGCCAATCGCCAGTGAAACCGCGCCTCCCGTGCGGCCGGCAAGCTTCTCGCCGACCTCGCGGGAAAACATGTCCAGATTCACGGTGGCGAAGCCGAGCTTATGAAAGACGTCGGGGGCGGTGTTGATGGCGAAGTAGTCTCCCGGATGCAGCGAGCAGGCGGCGATAAGAGCAAGAATGCCGACGAGGGATTCGGCGATCATTGCGCCATAGCCGATGAAGCGCGCATCGGATTCTTTATCGAGCATCTTGGGAGTGGTACCGGATGCAACGAGGGAGTGGAAACCTGAAATCGCGCCACACGCAATCGTCACAAAAAGGAAAGGGAAGAGCGAACCCTTGATGATGGGGCCGCCGCCATGTATGTACGCCGTGTAATTCGGGAATTGGATGTTCGGGTGGACGATGAACACGCCCACGACGAGAACACAAATGGTGCCGAGCTTGAGGTAGGTTGAGAGATAGTCGCGCGGCTCGAGCACCAGCCAAACCGGCAGCACCGAGGCAATAAGGCCATAGATCGCCATCAGAATCGTGATCTCATGCGGAGTGAAAGTCAGCGCCGACGCCGCGCCGCTCTTCGCCACCCAATGTCCCGCCACGACGCTGCCAATCAAAACCACCACGCCGAAGATGCTGGGGCCGGTCACGGTGATTTTTCCGGTATGGCTCTTAAACATCCACAAACCCATAACCACGGCGATCGGAATCGTCATGCCGATGGTGAACACGCCCCACGGGCTATTCGAAAGCGCGTTGACCACCACAATGCCTAAGCCTGCGAGCGTCACCAGAAGAATGAAGAGGACCGCGATCATTGCCACGAGGCCGGCGAAAGGACTGATCTCAGTGCGGGCAACGTCGGCGAGGGAGCGCCCGCGGTGCCGCACTGATGCGACCAACACCGTGAAATCCTGCACGCATCCCGCCAGCACCGCGCCAATCAAGAGCCAAAGAAAACCGGGAGCAAATCCGAACTGCGCGGCCAGGGTGGGACCGACGAGTGGGCCGGCGCCGGCGATCGCCGCGAAGTGATGTCCAAACAGCACCCATCGCGGCGAAGCGACGTAATTGTGCCCGTCGGCGAACATGTGTGCGGGAGTGATGCGGCGATCGTCGAGTGCCAGGGCCTTGGCGGCAATAAACGCGCTGTAATAGCGATAGCCGAGGGCATACACGCAAAGCGCTGCCAACAAAACCGGGAGAGTGTTCATGGCGGACTCCGCAGCCGCGGCAGGGCGATCTGCTATTCGCCTGCGCGCGGATTTAACCGACGATCCTACAACCAAGCCGCAGGCGGTACAACGGGGATTTGTTGGATCTGCGCTACGACAAGGAGGGCTGGCTTCTCTTGAACGCCGAGGCCGCGGTCCGCTTACTCAGGGGGTGAGAAATGAATCTCGATGAGTTCGAGGGATTCATGCGCGGAGGGTTCCCACTTCCATTGGCGGACGGCATTCACGGCCGCCTGAGCGAGAACGGGGTGACCGCCTTTTACATCAAGCATCTTGACGGTGCCGTCGGGAGCGACGGCGGCCGCGATCTTGACGACTCCGGCGAGGGCCATGCCGCGGGCCAGGGAAGGATAAGAAGGGGCAGTTCGGACGACGATTCTGCGTTTGGAGGCTTCCTGCGCGGGCAGCAGAGGCGCGAGAGTGGCGAAGAGGATGACCAGGGAAAGGCAGCACCCGAGACGCGGGATACGCATGAATCGGGCACGCGGAGGCATGGGTTCAGTCTAACCGAGGGAAGTTTGCGGCTGAACGGTACGAACGTAACGGGCGACATCGGCTCTCGAAATCATTCTGGACTGTTTTGCAACGCGACTCGACGAGGGTCTTCGAACCAACGTGCCGTGACCGCCCCGAAGATGAAGCCGCCGATGTGCGCCAGGTATGCTACGCCTCCCGTCTGCGCGTGTACGACAGCGCCGGCATTGAAGAGCTGGGAGAGAAACCAGAGGCCGATTAAGAGTGCGGCCGGGATGAACGTGACCCGAAAAAATACAAAGAGAAAGAGCACGGTGCGGATGCGATCGCGAGGATAGGTGACGAGAAAAGCGCCCATCACGGCGGCAATCGCGCCACTTGCGCCGAGGTTCGGGATTGTGGAGTGGGGGTCGGCTGCGACCTGGGCGAGCATGGCCACGAGGCCTCCGACAATATAGAAGGCAAAGTAGCGACCTGGCCCCATGGCGTCTTCGATCTCAGGGGCAAAGGCCCATAAGAAGATCATGTTGCCGATGATGTGGGACCAACTGGCGTGCATGAACATGGCGGTCAGAAGCGTGATCCAGCGATGACCGGAAAAGACTTGGGCGGGGATGGCCGACCACGCGGTCACGAAAGCCTCGCCCCCCATCAACTCCTGAACGAAAACGAAGGCGTTGACGAGGATGATTAGAATCGTGACGGTGGGGATGCGAGTGGGCCGCCGTGATATGTCACCTAGCGGGATCATGCCGCCCATGAGGTTGTCCTCCGTTTGTGATGAAAGGCCAGATGCAGCGGCACAATTCTCCCTCGGCGTCTAGCACCGCAGCCCCTCGCCAAAGGAATTTCTAACTCAAACCATTAGGCCGCTAACCGCGTGATCTCAGTCGTGGCCTTGCGCACCGCCAATGACATCATGACGCGCGTAACGCCGCTGATGATCATGCTCACGCCGACTAGAGTGCCGATTGCCCATGCGGAGCTCGACGGCCATTGCATATAGATCATCAAGCCCAACAACAACGTGATGATCCCATCAACCAGCACCCAGGTCGATCCTCCCATGGAGCGCATTTTGAAAAACAGAACGATGTTCAGAATGCCCTCAATCAGGAAGAGCGATGCCAACAGTAAAGTGAGTGACGTCACGCCCAGCACCGGATGCATGATGAGGTAGGCGCCGAAGACGAGATAGGCGAGACCGATCAGCAGCTTCCAGATCATGTTGCCGGCTCCATGAGCGCGAAAGGCGAGCATAAGGTGGACCACGCCAGCCAGGGCGATGAGCCAGGCAATGATCACGTTGACGGCAACGGCGGCCAGGAAAGGCGAAGCAACCGCCAGTACGCCGAAGACGATCAGCAAAAGGCCCCATACGATGGACAAGGTGGAAGCTTGGCGCACGATATCGGCGGGAGTGTGCTGTGTCATGGAGACCTCCTTCGGAAGGCGGACCTATCCTATCTCAAAAAAGCAAATTGGTAGAAGTCCGAAGCAAATTTCCTGGTTTGCGAAGCGAAATTTCTTAGATGCCCACTGCGGAGCGGGGCCCGGCATCACACAGGCTTGGCGTCAGATAGGCTTGGAAGCACGAGCTAATCTTTCAGCGGGACCATCGGTTGATCGCCGCGGCAGAACGTGGCTACCTTGAGAAGACCGTCGGGCTGGGGCAAGGTCATGACGGGCCCGTAGCAGTAGACGGCATGCCCGGTGGCGGCGAAGTACCAGCGTCCGCCCTTCTTCCTGGCAGGCTGCTGAGCGGGCGCCAGGTTGAGGTTGGCGGGCGGGGTCAACTTTGGAACGGGAAGAGAGAGCAGTAGCGCCAGGGCCAGAGCTTTCATAATAGGGTCTCACTCCATCACGGCCACCACAGAAGGCCGATTTACAACAGAACCTTTTTCAGTACCGCAGGGTCTTAAAGTTGCGAAGTCTCAGGTTTCGAAGTTTCAAGGTTGCAATGTTTCAAAGTTTCTTCGCGCTTAGCGGCCTGCACAAATCAGATGGTGTGGGTCGCGCGGCGCACGTCTTCTAGATCGGAGGGCGGCACACCCGGTGACTGTTTCATCGAGTGCGGATGCTTGCCGGCGCGTTTCGCATCTTTATTCGCGTTCGGGTCCGCACTTTTCGAGGCAGCGCCGTTTGAGCCAGCGGGGTTCGGGTTGTTAGGGTCGGGAGGAGACTTGTCCTGCGCGTGCTGGCTCTGACCCTGCGCGATCTTGCTTTTCAGCGCAGCGAGCTGCGTGCTGTCCTGGAGCATCGCGCGGATTAGGCCGCGCTGCGACTCGATGGTGCGCCCTTGCTCAAACACCAGCATGGTTAGAAGCGCATAGGAGACGATAAACAGAAACACCAGAATCGGAAGCATGCTGCCCGGGCGGCTGGGCTTATTTGCCGCTTTGCACTCCGTGCTGTAGACGACGCTCAAAAGTGCTCCTCGCCCCCATAAGTTCGGGGCTTCGGTTGTTTGAATGCACCCCGAAAACCATACATTGCCTGCCGGGTAAGTTGTTGAGGTCGATGACGTTCTCGCATCCATGGCGAGATTGCGTTCCCGGGAGGGTGAAAGCGTCTGCACTTTATGAGTACAACCTCGCTCAGCCGGGCCGGAGTCGGCCAAACCTGGCGTCCAGCAAGGCATTTGGGGTGGCGCGGGAGAGGAGGAGTGGAGAGGCTAAAGGGAAGAGGGCTGGATTGGCTCCACCTACCGTGAGTTCGAGCGGCAGTATTTCGAGCGGCTCGTTACGCAGGCTGGGAGCCGCTTTGCACCTTGGCGAGCAAAGTTGCGGGTGTGGTCACGAGGTGCTGAATTCCCACGTATTGTCCGCGCACCCGCGCCCAGCGCGCTTCATGCACGCGGACGTCGACGTGGAGAAATCCGCCGTCGTAAACGCCAATGCCGCCGTTGAAGAACGCCGGTACCTGCAAGGCGAGTTCATACATCTGTTGGAGCGAGAGACCGGGAATGTCAATGTCGGCAGCGGTGCCGAGCGTATGTTCGCTCTGGGTGACGCCGCCTACATTCTGATTGTGCCCGAGGCAGCGGTAGCCGTCGTGCACGACGACGGGCTTATTGGCCAGCGTGCGCAGGCTTTCCAGAGCTGCAATCAGGCGGGCATCGATCTCCAGTTGGCCGCAGCAATGGCAGGCCAGTTCGGCCTTTGAGAAATGTTCGCTTAGATCGCCCAACGTTTCGTCTCCCCCGATGGTTCCCGCGAATGCACAGACCTACTTGCGATGACACACGACAATGTTTCTCGACGCTGTGAGCGCGATCACTCCTGATTTGGTCGGTTTCCGAGACGCGCTTGCGACCTTTATGCGGCAAGTGCATCTCATCCTCGGAGAGCAATCATGACCGATCAAGTGACGGAAAAGACGCAAAGTCCGGCGGAGAAAGTCCGCAAGAGCGATGAGGAGTGGCGGCAGCAGCTTTCGCCCGAGCAGTACCAGGTGGCGCGGCAGTGCGGGACCGAACCGGCCTTCACCGGTAAGTATTGGGATAAGCACGACGACGGCTCGTATCACTGCGTGTGTTGCGGCGCGCTGCTGTTTGGCTCGGAGACGAAGTTCGATTCCGGGAGCGGTTGGCCGAGTTTTTATAACGCGGCCGACAAGAAGAACATAAAGGAGTTGACCGACCGCAGCTATGGCATGACGCGGACCGAGGTGCGTTGTGCGCACTGCGACGCGCATCTTGGGCACTTGTTTTCGGATGGCCCACGACCGACCGGCATGCGCTATTGCATTAACTCGGCGGCGCTGGATTTCAAGCCGAAAGAGTAATTTGCCGGTGTGAACGGCTCGCATCTCGGCCCATGCGACAACATCTCAGCGTTAATTGAAGAAAGCTTCGCCAAAAGGAAAGGACAGGCTTCATGCCTGTCCCTCTTTTTATCGGCCTACGAATCGTCGGTTAACGCATTCGATTCCGAAAAACTTATTTGCCGGCGGCTGCGGCGACTGCTTTTTGCGCATCGCCGAATCCGGTTATCGCGGGCAGCGGCTTCTGAGCTTCGACCGTTTTGGTCTGAGTCTGCTGCGCCTGCTGCTGGTGCGTCTTCACGTCTTTCTTTTCGGGCTGGCGCACTTCGACGCCACCTTTCAGGATGGCGCCTTCTTCGACGCTGATGCGGTGCGTGATGACGTCACCGGTGAGCGTGCCTTCGCTGCGGATATCGAGGCGATCTCCGCATTCGACGTTGCCCTGCACCTTGCCCATGATGACGACTTCCTTGCCGAGAATGTTGGCGGTAACGTTCCCGTTGCGGCCAATGGTCACGCGATGCTCGGGGAAATGCAACTTGCCTTCGACGCGTCCATCGATGAAGAGGGGCTCGGTGCCCGAAACTTCACCCTTGATCACGACGGAACGAGCAATGTAGGTCTGGTTCACGGTTGTGGCTGAACTCGGAGGACTGTAACTGTCTGCGGGAGTCGTGGCCGAAGAGTATTTCTGATCCGGAGACTGCAACATGAATAACCTCGCTTAAGTTCCGCGGCCGAAGAGTGAGTTGGCGGCTTCGACCGCGGTCGATGGGCTTCTTACGGCGAGAAAAGAATGGCACGAAAGGCCGTGTTACGGATAGTTACCGAGGTACTTTAGGATTTTTGCCGCTTGAGAGATCACTCTCGACAGTGGTTGTCGTCGATTACGGTTTTGTCTTCTCCCGACTGCTCTGGATTGGCTTGAGGTCGCGTGTTCAAATCGGCCACAATTTAAGTGGGGTTCTCTCTCCGTCCATTCCTTTCCGGGATCGAGCCTGGATTTTTTGAGTTGCGGAAAACGACTCGAAGCTTCAGAAGGCCAAATCTCGACTTGATTTTTACTGATTATCAACCAAAGCCTGTTTGGGAGGTACCCCCCTCCCCCCGGTCTTTTGAAGTCAAAGACTTAGGAGTGAATCCCGCCAGGTCTTTGAGTTCAAATGGGTTACGGGTAAAGTATTTATTGTTCAATAAGTTACGAGTGCTCTACGGGGAATGGCTCTTCTCCTCTGTTCCGATCCTTTGTTCCTGTCTTTGGGGGTACCCCCGTCCCCCCGGTCCTTTGAAGTCAAAGACTTAGAGGTGAATCCCGCCAGGTCTTTGAGTTCAAATGGGTTACTCGTAAAGTCTTTATTTGTCAATAAGTTATGAGTGCTCCTGCGGAGTTTCGTTCGTCCTCTCCAAATCTCTGGCTGCGGACCTCGACTTACATGGGCGGAGGGCCGTGAGTTCGAAATTAATTGTCTGCGAGCAATTGGACCGCTGCGTGATCAAGTGGCACCGCTATTAGTTGAGCGGGTGGGTTGGGCTTAAGTCAAGTTTATTTCCTGGGAAATGCATCCGTCCGGCAGATCGGGTCGCTAGCATACTGGAACTGGATGCGATGAAAGAGAAGGTCTCTATCGCGTTGTCAAAAGATGTGCTCGTCCGCATAGATCGCATGGCGGGAGCAGGACAATCGCGCTCGGCTTTTATTGAAACGGTGCTGGCGCAATACCTGGGCAAGCAGGCGCGAATGCAGGTGGAGGCTCGCGATCTGGAACTCCTGAATCGTGCGGCGGATGAATTGAATGTTGAGGTGGAGGACGTTCTGCGATATCAAGCGACCCGAAACGCGCCCACTACTTAAGAACAAATCTTTGCGGAAGCATTACGCCCGTCTGGAAAAAAGCCAGCCCGGTTCCGAAAAGTCCAAGCGCATTCCCCGGCAAATTGTCGACGGCATCGGCTAGCGGCTGGCGGAAGATTGGGCTTCCATGTAGGAGCGGAGGATGGCGTTGATGCGGGTCTGGTAGCCGGGGCCGTGTTTCTTCAGCCACTCGACGACATCGTGGTCGACGCGAATGGTGAGGCGGTCTTTGGGTTCGGGCAGGACGAGGCGGGCAGACTTCCAGAAAGACTTCCCGAGCTTGGGGATGTCGGAGAAGTCGATGTCGGCGTCGCGGAGGGCGCGCAGGCGCTTAAAGTTCGTGGCGCCGTTTTTATGATTGGTCGAGGCGCTCGGCGTAAGCTTGCCTTTCATCGCGATGTGCCCTCCTGGCTGAAATGATGCGGCGGTGCTGGCCGCGCGTGACGTAAACCACAACGATTTCGATGTCCTGCATGAGGCCGATGGCTACGACGCGGTCTTCGCCGTGGCGGCGCTCGGATTTCTCAAAGACTGGTCCATCGAAAATGTGCGTGGCGTCCTGAAAGTCAATGAGATGCTTTGCGAGATTGGCCTGGCGCTTGCCTTCGTCCCACTCGAAAAGCATTTTGACGGCCCGCGCCGCGGCGCTCTATGTACAATGTGTACATACACCAGGGAGGATTGTCAAGGCGGGGCGGCAAAGTCGAGCACGTAATGGCAACGGTGGGGAGTGTCTCCGGTTGCCGGCCTCCGTGGTTGAAAGCTCGTAAGATAGCATCATTTGATGCTATAATCAGTGCCTGGAGTATCTATGAGAACCACTCTTGCGCTGGATGACGAACTGGTGCGTAAGGCCCAGGAGTTTACCGGAGTCGCGGAGAAAACGGTGCTGATTCGGGAAGCTCTCAAGGCGCTGATTGAGAGGGAAAGCGCCCGGAGATTGGCATCCCTCGGGGGCACGATGCCGGGGCTGAAGAAGATTCCGCGGCGTAGGGCGAGCGGGAATTGATTCTCGCCGACACCTCGATTTGGATCGACCACCTGCGCGCGGGAGACAAAGAGCTGGGCCGGCAACTCGGCCGGGGGAACATCGCGATTCATCCATTTATTGTTACGGAACTTGCTCTCGGAGGGTTGCGGGAGCGCGCCCGAACGCTGGCGCTGCTAGATGTTCTACCGCAAGTGCGAGTGGCGCAGCTCGGCGAAGTGCGGCAGATGATTGAGAGCCGTCGCCTGTATGGGCGCGGCGTCGGGCTGGTGGATGCGCACCTGATTGCATCAGTCTTTCTCGATGCGCCCGCCCTTCTGTGGACAAGAGACAAAGCGCTGCGCAAGGTCGCGGAAGGACTGGGCATTGACGCCGGGCTGGTGTGAGGAACATGAACCTTTCCAAGCCTGCGGGCCTCGGCTAGCATCTATAGCATGGCGACGGCAAAGCAAAGTCAGCGGCGAGGCGGGGCGGTATCGGTCTCAGCGGCTCGCAAAGCGCCCGCGACGAAGGCCCAGTCCTTGCAGAAGCTGTATGCCCGCCTCGAAAAGAGCCAGCCGGGTTCTCCAGAGTCTAAGCGCATTTCCCAGAAGATCGTCGACAGCATAGGATAGCTCCATGCCGGCGGTTCGGATCAGCCCGCCCAGGGACGCACGTTGCCGCGCGTACCGAGATCACCTGCGCGATTGAGTCGACAAGCAACAATTTCTCGCGCCGATGGCGATGGAACTGGATGAGTGGCTCAAGGGCAGTCCCGAGGCTCCGGACCTGGAGGAAGCTCCGCAAGGCTGGCACAAGTTTTTCGATTCGTTCACGATTTGCGGGGAAGGCGAGTGCATTAAGACGCTGTTCACGATCTATGTTCCAGGAGATCCCAGGCGGGGAGGCGTCAATTTAGATGAATGGAAAAAGCGGCGTCGAGAATGAACGACCCGCGCAAAGAAACTGGGACACCGCACCTCTGCGGTGTCCCCCTGCTTACCTACCCACAACTTGATGGTGGCGCGGCTCGGGCCGCGCCTTACTCGAACTATTTGTTCTCGTTGATGGCGCCGAACTCTTTGCGGGCGATGACCGGCCTTGCGGCTCGGGCGGCGGCGGCTGCCGGGACTGCGGCGGCTGCGCCGTAGCGCTCGAGTAACACGGGAACCATTGCGCCTTCGGCTTCTTTCACAAACGTGAGTTTGCTTTCGCCGAGGAGGTCGACGCGGACGAAATCGCCGAGCTTGACCTGACCGGTGGCGACGAGGTTGGCCAGCGGGAAGACCAGGTGGCGTTCGATGGCGCGCTTGAGGTGACGGGCGCCGTACTTCGGGTCGGTGCCTTCGCGGAGCAGGAAGTCTTTAACCTGCGCGGTGCAATTGAAAACGAACTGGTGCGCGCCGGAGGCCATGAGCACGCGCTGCTGGACCATGCCGAGTTCGATGTCAAGAATCTGCTTGAGGTGCTCGGAGCGCAGAGTTTTGAAGACGACGACCTTGTCGATGCGGTTCATGAATTCGGGAGCGAACTTGCGGCGCGCGGCGTCGACGGCGGAGCGGGTGATTTTTTCGTCGAGCGAGTTATCGACCTGCACCGCTTTGGGTGCAAAGCCGAGGCCGCCATCGACGAGGCCATTCATTTCGGAGGCGCCGAGGTTGGAGGTCATGATGATGATGCAGCTGGACAGGTCGACGCGGCGGTTGTCGCCGAGCGTGAGCGTGGCCTTGTCGAGAATGCCGAGCAGCAGTTGCCAGAGCGAGTCGGACGCTTTCTCGATCTCGTCGAAGAGGAGGATGGAGAGCTTGAGCTTCTCGGTGTGAAATTGGTTGAGCGCTTCCTGCGTGAGCAGGGGATGGGTCTCGCGGTGGCCGAGGTATCCGGGAGGCGAGCCGATGAGCTTGGCAATTTCGTGCGAGTGCTGGAACTCGGCGCAGTCGATCTTGATGCAGGCCTTGGCATCGCCGAAGAGCGACTCGGCAACGGCCTCGACGACGCGAGTCTTGCCCGAACCGGTGGGTCCGAGGAAGAGCAGGTTTCCCACAGGGCGGCCGGGGGCGTTCATGCCCGCCAAAAACATCTGGTAAATTTCGGCGACTTTTTCAATCGCCTGATCCTGGCCGACGATCTTGCGGCGGAGGCTCGCCTCGAAGTCGCGGGCATCATTGCTACGGCGGGTTGGGTCAAGCACAGTTGCTAAATTCGTTCTCATTCGCTCAGGCCCCTGTTTCCTTTCCGGGAATTGCAAGTTTTCAGGAAAGCTGCTCATTTTTGTCACTCGGGGTGGGAGGCTCTAGTCTCGCCCACCCTGTGCTTTCTTGTGCAAGCCGTTCGCCAACCTGCGAAGGCCGCTGGGTCCGTTGTTTCTGACGGGTTTAGATGCGTCTAGGTGGCGTGGCCCGGCACCTGGGTTCGGGCTAACAGATTCTGTATGAGCAATAGTTTGCAGATAGCAGGGGCAGCCAGTACCCATGGGTAATGGGCCCCGGTACGGGGCGCTGAGGCGCATCGCCCGTTCGTAACTGGCAGGGGGCATTACCTGGCGCGACAATTGGGACAGAGAATTTCCCACACGGAGAAGATCCTTGTCCTGCCCAAGTCTGGCTGGAGTCGGCGGCCGCCTCTCTTTTTTGTTATTGATTGCAGCGAGCATATTGCCACAAAGTGCCATGGCGGTACAGAATCCGCACGCGGCGCAGTTGATGCGGGTGAAAGCCGAAGCCACGCGGAGCACGCCGGCGCCGATGGCGGTTCCGGCTGGGTCAGAACTGTACCAGGCGCAGCGCGGAGACAGTATTCCGGCGGTGGCGCGCAAGTACCTGCGCAAAACCAAATACCTGACCTCAGCTGAACTCGGAGAGGCGATCCGATCGGCGAACGGCAACCGGCAGGCAACGTTCCTGAAACCGGGAGAGCAGATCGTGATCCCTGGAATGCTCGAATCGCCTATTGTAGAGAAGCCGGTGCAAGTTGCAAGAGATTTCGAAGTGCGGGCGATTTATTTGACGGGGGTGATGGCGGGAAGCGAACACGGGGAGCGCATTATCCGACATTGGCGGGAGGTGGGCGGGAACGCGGTGGTGTTCGATATTAAGGATAGCGATGGGATCGTGAACATTGCGTTTGACCACCCGCTGGCGAGCGGTCAGCGGCACTATATTTCCGATCTGCCGAAGTTGGTGCGGTTTTTGCACGCACAGAATATGCACGCAATTGCGCGGATTGCGATTTTTCGCGACGAGCACCTGGTAACCAGCCATCCGGAACTGGCGGTGAAGTCGCGGCGGACGGGCGAGGCGTGGCGGGAGAATGGGAAGCTGGTGTGGACCGATCCGTCGAATGCGAAGGTGCAGGACTATGACATTGCGCTGGCGAAGTTTGTGGCCGGGGCGGGAGTGGACGAAGTGCAGTTCGACTATGTGAGGTTTCCGGCGGAGGGGGATCAGAAGGACGCGAGCTTTAATTTTCAGCGCGAGCATGCGGAGTGGCAGCGGTCGGATGTGATTGCGGATTTCTTGAAGCGGGCGTACACGGAGATCCATCCGACGGGCGTGCTGCTGTCTCTGGATGTGTTTGGCGTGATGGCGTGGCAGAGGCCGGTGGACCTGGCGCATACGGGGCAGGATATTGTGGCGATGGCGAAACATTGCGACGTGCTCTCGCCGATGATTTATCCGTCGCACTTTTTTGGCATGGACGGGTATGCGAATCCGGGAGATGCGCCGGAACATTTTATTGGCGAATCGATGGACCGGTTTAAGCTGATCACGAAAGACAGTGGAGTGGTGATTCGGCCTTGGCTACAGGCGTTTGCCTGGCGGACCAAGAGTTATTCGCCGAAGTATGTTGAGGTGCAGGTTTCGGTGGCAAAACAGAAAGGCGGCGTGGGATTCTTATTCTGGAATGCGAATAACGACTATTCGAAGCCGTATGCGGCGATGCCGGAGATGCGGGCGGCGCGGGGAGAATATTTTCGCGGGGATGAAGTGGGAGTGAAGATGGAAGCGGCAGTGGCGATGTCGGGAATGCGCGCGCCGGCTGCGGGCGGCACGAGTGCGGCCAGCTTGGGTGGCACGGTGGCGCCGGCTCGAAGTGAATCTGGCAGCAGCCAATCAGAGGGCGTGCCGGCGGACGCGCGCAAATCCCCTACGATCTGGCGACACTAACCCGGCCTTGCGGCGTTAAAGTGAGGAACTTGCGATCGGCCTATGGAGTCACCTCGAACACGGTGCCCGCGTTGCTCGTTCCACCTACATCGGTTGTACCGTAGATATTACCTGCGCTGTCCAGAATCAGGCCGCCCCATGGCTGAGCTCCGTTTGCGCCGTTGAAACTGCACAGAACCTTCTCTTTATAACCGCCCGCGCCACTGGAAGACGACAGCTCATAAACAACTCCGTCACCGGATTTGCCGCCCTGAATTGTTGTGCCGAAAACGTTTCCGGCCGCATCGATTAAAACTGACGGCCACGGTAAGTCGCCGCGCTGGCCGCCGGCAAAATGGTGCAGAGTCTGCTTGGTCCATTTTCCTTTGTTTCCCGGGCTCAGCTTGAAAACTGTGCCAAAGCTGTAGCCGCCCACGGTTGTACCGTAAACGTTTCCCGCCTGGTCGAGCACGGGCGTGTCCGCCGGACCGCCATTTTTGCCACCGGGATTGAACTTCTTGATGATTTCGTAACTCCAGCCGCCGTTACCGTTCGGAGATAACTCGAATATCCACGAGGGTGTTGCGCCGAAAATGTTTCCTGAGGGATCGACGGTGACGCCGCCCCAAACGGTGTCGGCGCCTTCGTAGATGACTTGTTCGGTCCAGTTGCCGCCGGACGCGCTGAGCTCGAAGACGACGCCATCGCCCTGCTGGCCACCTTGATAGGTCGTGCCGTAGAGGTTGCCTGCCGCGCCCATGGCGAGACCGTTGATCGGGTTGACGCCGTCCTCGCCGCCCGCAAAGCCGTGCAAAACGGTCTCGGTCCAGCCACCTTCCGCGGGGCTCAGTTGGAACACAACGCCTGTGCCGCCCGGGCCGCCATAGTAGGTTGTTCCGTAGAGATTGCCTTTGCGGTCGAAGATGACTGGCGAGAACCAAGGGTTACTGCCGTCCAACCCTCCGGTGAAGCTGTAGAGGACGGTTTCGTTCCAGCCGCCGTTGGGGTTCGGCGAAAGCTCGAACACCGTTCCGGATGCAAACACACCGCCGTTGAACGTCGTCCCATAAAAGTTGCCGGCGCCGTCGGAGGTCAGGCGGGAATAGGGATTTCTGCCGTCGCTGCCGCCGGTGAAGTTGTAAAGGACAGTTTCGGTCTGGGCCTGCGCTGGGCGGGCGGCAATCAGCAGGAGGGCGGAAAGCAGGGTTAGGGTCAAGGCGGCGCGGGAAACCGCGGCTGTCAGTTTCGTAGGACTTGTCGTGGTTGCTGAATTCATGGCTCCGTCCTCAAATGGCTCTGTGCGAGACTGCGTTTTGTTTGTTGACGAACATCTTACGGAGTTACTTCGAACGCGGTGCCGACTCCGTTCGCTCCACCCGCGTAGGTCGTGCCATAGAGGTTGCCCAGGCTGTCCAGGATAAGGCTGCTTTCTGGTTGGTTACCGTCGGTGATGTTGAAACTCCAGAGGATCTTCTCTTTGTAGCCGCCGGTGCCTGTCGGGGTCAATTTATAGACGGTTCCCGCGCTGTACTTGCCGCCGCCGATAGTGGTGCCATAAATATTGCCGGCGCCATCGAAGACGATTCCCGCCGAAGGCCCCACGCCATCTTTGCCGTTGGTCTTAAAAGAATAGAGAATCTTCTCCGTATATGTTCCTTTCTTCTTCCCCGACACCACGGGAGTCAGTTTATAGACTGTGCCGGCGTTATCCTTGCCTCCACTGGTTGTCGTACCGTAGAGGTTTCCGGCCTGGTCCAGCACGAGGGTGCAGAACTCCCCACCAATCCCATCTTTCGGCGAACCCTTGAAGTTGTGGATCAGGGTCGCATCCCAGCCGTTGCCGCTCGGGGTCAGCTCGAATACGGTCGAATTTGTGCTGCCGAAGATGTTTCCGGAGGCATCCATAACCAACCCGTCGGCGGCTCTGTCGGACTTGCCAATGCTGTAGATGACCTGCTCGGTCCAATTGCCGCCGGATGGACTCAGTTCGAAGACAGTGCCAATCCCGTTCGCGCCGCCCGCGCTGGTCGTGCCGTAGAAATTGCCCTTGGAGTCCATGATCAAGCCGCCGATCGGATAGGCGCCGGTGACGTTGCAGGGATATCCCTCGGGGCAGAAGTTGTAGAGAACGGTTTCGGTCCAGTTCGATCCTGGCGGGCTGAGCTCGAACACAACGCCGTAAAAATTCGCGCCGCCGCCGTATGCGGTTCCATACAGGTTGCCGGAATGGTCGAAAATCACGGGCGAAAAGTCGGGAGTGTATCCGCCGGCTGGCTGTGGGCCAAAGCTGTAAATTGGCGTCTCGTTCCAGCCTCCGTCGTTCGGCGAAACTTCGTAAACGGTTCCATCTCCGGCCGATCCCCCGCCGGGGGTCGTGCCGTAGAAGTTGCCTGCACCGTCAGAAGTGAGGCGCGAGTTGGGACCGGAGCCATCTTTGCCGTCGAAGTTCTGGAGCACGGTTTCGCTGGCCTGAGCCTGTGCTGGGCTGGCGGCAATCAGCAGCAGCGCGGAAAGTACGGCCAGGGATAGAGCGGCGCGGGCTGCGTTTCTCTGCTTCGTTGAGCCGAGTCGCGGCCCGGCATCGGAAATGTTTAAATGGCCCTTCGTGCTGCCTTTCGCCCCTGATGAACGCATAGTCCTCTCCTTGTAGTTTTGTAGTGAGGCTTTGCCTCTTTCGTTCTTGACACCAGGCTCCCGGGGAAATTTCGGATAGGCGCCTACCTTCAGGCGCAACGTGCACTTACGCCGACCCATTCCGAGCGGAGGGAAGTGGCCGGAAGGAATGAGCCGGTAAAACTTGAACGCGGTAATTGTTGTCCCGCGAGGGGAGGGTGTCAAGAGTTATGCGAAAGAAGTGAGTGGCCGGAAAGCGGCCGCAATTGGCACGAGTCGCACCCGTCAGCGAGCGACGCCAAAAAGAAGTTGCGTGCAACCTTCATTTCGGTTTCCCGCTTTTGGCATCTTGGTTTAAACTGCCATCTGCTAGTCTTCGGTTGTCCGGCCGCTACCACGGGCCGGGCTGTGGGACCGAAGCTGGCATGATTCAGAAACCCCCAGCCGGTTCCGCGCATCTTGACATACATTAGGAGCGTTCATGGCCATTCAGAAGACGGAAAAAGTCTGGCACAACGGTAAGTTCATCGACTGGGATGATGCCACCATTCACGTAATGTCGCACGTCGTGCACTACGGCTCTTCGGTCTTCGAAGGCATACGCTGCTACGCGCTGCCGAGCGGCCCGGCCATATTCCGGGCGAACGAACACATGCGGCGCCTGATCGATTCGGCCCGCATTTACCGGATCGACGTTCCGTTCACCGCCGATGAAATCCTGCAGGGCATGCTGGAACTGGTGGGAGGAAACGGCGTGTGGCCGTGCTACGTGCGGCCGGTGATTTTGCGCGGCTATGGCGAAGCCGGCGTCAATCCGTTTAACTCGCCGACCGAGGTTTATATCTGCAATTACCCGTGGGGAAAATATCTGGGCGCCGATGCGAATGAAGGCGTGGACGTGTGCGTCTCGTCGTGGACGCGCATTGCGCCGAACACGCTGCCCGCGATGGCAAAGGCGGGCGCGAATTACATGAACTCGCAGCTCATCAAGATGGAAGCCATCGTGAACGGCTACGCCGAAGGAATCGCGCTGGACGTGAATGGCTACATCAGCGAGGGCTCGGGCGAGAACGCGTTTGTGGTGCGCCATGGCGTGCTGCAAACGGCACCGCTCGGTAACTCAGTGCTGCCCGGCATCACGCGCGATTCGGTGCTGGAGATTGCGCGCGATTTGGGCATCAAGGTCGTAGAGCAGCCGATTCCGCGGGAGTGTCTGTACATTGCCGACGAGGTGTTTTTGACGGGGACGGCCGCGGAGATTACTTCGATTCGCTCGGTGGACAAGATCACCGTCGGCACGGGAAAGATCGGTCCGATCACAAAGGCCATCCAGCAGGAATTCTACGGCGTGGTGCGAGGGGAAAAAGCGGATCGTCACAAGTGGCTAACGCCGGTGCCGGTGCGGACGAAGCAGCCGGTCGCGGTGTAACCCGAGCTTTCGACTGAACCAAGAGTCCCGGATGCCTTTGCAGCCGGGGCTTTTCGTTTGGGATCCGATGAGCGTGGCCAGTTCCGATGCTCACTTCTCCTGCTGGATTGCATTTGTCATTCCTCACAGGTTGTCGCGAACACGCCGGGCGAGTCATTTAGGACTACAATTCAGTCGTCTACCAAGCGACGAGGTGCGCGCCGTTGCGGCACCTCTCCTACCTCGCTCACCTCGCCGGGACAAGGAGAAGACCACTATGAAACATGCACGGTCCATTCTCGTCACAACTCGGCACGCGACGGTAGTACTCTGCACGATGCTCGTTTTGCTGGCTGCCGTCAGCGCGCAAAAACATGTCCCAACCAAGAAGATGCAATCGCCGTGTGCAGTTTCTAACACCGCCTGCCCGGTACCGAAAACTGTAATGGCTACGTGCGGATGCGTGTTGTATTCGAGTAGCATTCCTTGCGGCGGAATGCTCGGCAACGATCTATCATGCCCATCGCTGGGTTCGGCAATCACCCTCTACGATGACAATAACGGCGGGGTGCTCAATCTGGATGGTCGAAGAATTCTCGGCTCAAGCCCTCCGCTGGCGTTCAGTATCGGTATCGACGCCGACCATCACTGGACCATCATGGGACAAGTGGGACTAGCTCCGGTATCGGCTAACCACGGGCCGGGCGAGATCAATGGCTTCGACACGGGAATCCAATTTGAGTCCGGCTGGAACAGTGTGACTCATGTGCATCTGATAAACAACAATACCGGGATTGAGATGAATTTAGACCCGGGCAATTCCATCACTGCTAACACACTGATCGGAAATTCTTGCTATGGGATACTTATCCCAGACGAAGGGGAAGGTTCGGATTCCGTCGTCAACAACCTGGTTACTGGGAGCACAGGCTCATCTACTGCCTGTCCACCTAACCCCGGTATGGGGATATATGTTGGGTATACGGAGTTCTATCCTAACCTCGTTCAAGGAAACTCGGTTAATCACAACAACATCGGCATGTGCGCGAACCTTGATGGGGGGGAGAGCATCACGGTTTCGGGAAATGACTTCTCTGCCAACTCACAGCAAGGCGCCTACATCTATTACGGGGAGGGGATCACGGTCTCAGGCAACTTCTTCAACCGCAATGGGCAGGATGGTCTGTGGCTGGACTATCTGCAGAATGCCGGAACCTATGCTTCCGTCATCCAGAATAACTTTTCCAACGATAACAAAGGTCACGGAATCACTCTGACGAACAGCGGCGGATCGAGCCCTGCGAATCTTCTCACCGGCAATGTGGCGCTCCATAACAATACGTATGACTTGTTCTGGGACGGGCTTGGCCAGAATAACTGGCCAGCCAAAAGCAACACATGCGATACCAGTTCTCCATCCAGCATTGTTTGCAATTAGCTTTCATTTGGCCGCGGAACAAACGGAGTGGTTTGCATGAACTGGCACGGCACGGCGGACGCTGCCTCTCCTCTGCGCTATTGCAGGGATGTGGCCCAAGAGAGTGAGAGACAGTATGGGGCCTTCCGGTTTGCTCTCCGCGGCCGCTTGCGCTAGAGTGGGGACGCCTGATCGCAGGCGTCCCTTTCCGTTTTTCCAAATCCGATTTCGAAGGAGAAATTGTATGTCCGCTCCGAGCCACGCTCCCAGCCCTGAATTTGTGCTCACCTATCGCGCCATGATGCTCGATGGCCTGTCGCGAGAAGTCGATAAAACCAAGAACGTCATCGCCGCCGTGCCCGACGCCAAGAGGGATTACCGGCACGATCCGAATGGCCGCACCGCGTGGGACCTGGCGTGGCATCTTGCGAGTTCCGATGTGCACTTTCTTGACGGAATCGCGGATTTGAAGTTCAACATGACGCCGACGGACGATAAACCGAAAACTATCGCCGAGCTTGTCGAGTGGTATGACCGCAACATGGCTCGCGCTGCCGGGCGGGTGCGGGCCATGTCTGCCGAGCAACTGTCGACGCCCATTGAATTTTTCGGAGTCTTCAATCTGCCGGCCGTGTTTTACCTGCAATTCATGAACAATCACAGCATCCACCATCGGGGCGAGCTGGCGACCTATCTGCGGCCAATGGGATCGAAAGTGCCGCAGATTTATGGCGGCAGCTTTGACGAGCCACTTCAGCCGCCGGCGACGAACGCGGCGTGAGGATGCGGCGCGCGTGCTGCTTTTGCGGGCCGTGACATAAAGAAGGGAAGTGCAGTGAGAGAAGCCGCCGAGTGGCGGCTTTTTTATCGGCCGGCCCAGAGGATTTCGACCTTATACCGTCTAATTTCTCGATCCGCCGTAATCAAAATCAAGTCTTCGCACTGAGCCTGCGCGACCAGAAGGCGATCGAAAGGATCGCCGTGGAGCAAGGGAAGATCATGCACAGCCAAGGCATGCGAATAAGTCACTTGCAGCGGCCTCAGTCCCTGCCGCTGTGTTTCCCTGGGAACGACCACGCTGGGAGGTCCCTTAAGGTTCATCTTGCCGATGCTGGTCTTAATCGCGATCTCCCACACGCTGGCAGCGGAAAAGTACAGATCATTCCCCGGATCGGTCAAAACATCGCGGGTGGCCAGGTTGAGGCGCGCCACCTCGCCAACGCTCCACAACCAGACGACGGTGTCGAGCAAGAATCTCATCGCCGGGCGCGCTTCTTCGCCGGTTTCTCGGACTTCACGCGTGCCGGCTTCTTATGTCGAAGCTCTTCGCCATAGAACAAAGCGAGAAGATCGTCGGGGAGAGGGGCGTCGAAATCGTCAGCGATATAAATCTGGCCCTCCATCGCTCCGAGGGGTCGTAGACGATTGGCTCGCGGGACCGCAACCAGTTTCGCCACCGGCACGCCGGCGCGAGAGATGGTGATCTCCTCGCCCTCGGCGACACGCCGGAGGAGGCGGGAGAGCTGCGTTTTGGCCTCGTGAATATTGACTTCCATGGAACTTGAGGTTAGCTAAGCCATCGGACTAAGTCAAGGGATCTCGAGTTGTGAGCCGCGAGCTACGAGCCAAACAAAGCTGGGCGGAAATCGACAGGCGTCAAATTCGTGCCTGCAATCAGAGTTTGGCTTGAGACTCGAGGCTCGCGACTCGAGGCTGTTTTCCGCGCGGAAGTCCCGTTACCTACGTCATCTCGCCGTGTCACCTGGGAGCGGGCATGATAGTCACAGTACGCCGGATTCCGATCCTCATGAATATTGACGATCTACTTCGCATTGCCATGGAGCGCCGCGCCTCCGACTTGCACCTGAAGGTAGGAAACTATCCGCACCTTCGCGTCGACGGCGACCTTTTTCCACTGACCGATCAGCCACGCGTTTCCGCCGAAGACATGCTGAATATGGCGTTCAGCATGATGTCGGCGCGGCAGAAGCAGAAATTCAAAGAGACGACGGAAATCGATATGGCGTACGGCGTTGCCGGGCTGGGCCGGTTCCGTGTGAACGTATTTCAGCAGCGCGGCAACGTGGGCCTGGTGCTGCGCGTGATTCCGACAAAGATTCGCGCGCTCGACGAATTGTTTCTGCCCAAAGTTGTGGAACAGATCTGCGACATGCCGCGCGGGCTGGTGCTGGTGACGGGAGTAACCGGGTCGGGCAAATCGACGACGCTGGCCGCGATGGTGGACCGCATCAATTCGACGCGAGCCGAGCACATCATCACCATCGAAGACCCGATCGAATTTCTGCACCGCGACAAGAAAGGATACGTGAATCAGCGCGAGGTCGAAGTGGACACGCCCTCGTTTTCCGCCGCGCTGCGCGCCAGTTTGCGTCAGGATCCGGACGTGATTCTGGTGGGCGAAATGCGCGACCTGGAAACGATCGGAACGGCACTGCACGCGGCCGAAACCGGCCACATGGTGTTCTCCACGCTGCACACGCTGGATGCGGTGGAGAGCATCAACCGAATTATTGCCATTTTTCCGCCGCCGGAGCAGAAGCAGATACGGCTGCAACTGGCGGCGGTTCTGCGCGCCATCATCAGCCAGCGCCTGGTGCGGCGCTGCGACTCGGAGGGCCGTGTACCGGCCGTCGAAGTCATGATCAATACGCCCTATATTCGCGAGTGCATTCTGGTGCCGGAGAAAACGCGCGCCATTCGCGACGCGATTTCATCGGGCACGTCGCAGTACGGGATGCAGACCTTCGACCAGTCGCTCTGGGATCTGTTCCAGGCTGAACTGGTGAATTACGACACGGCGCTGGAGAACGCGTCGAACGGCGACGAATTCAAATTGCGAATGCAGGGGATCTCGTCAACCGCGGATATTTCGCGCCAATCGATGCAGTCGGCCGGCTTCGGGCGATGAGATCGGATCAGCCCGGCTGAAATTTTTGCACGTAAAGTTTTTCCTCCTGGATGTTTTTGGGCGCGCTTCGGCGCGCCCTTTTTTCGGTGGGGTGAACGCCTGGCAAAAACGACTTGTGAGATAGCTGCTAGTGAATTTTCCTCACACGCTCCTGGATTTCGTCCAACAGGTAGGCCGAACCCGAGGAACTCACGGCCACTGCCACGACGTCGTCGAGGTTGGTCTCGCTCGCGAGTAGGCCGTTGCCATTGTAGCCGCCGATACCGGTACCGGCCAGAGTTTGGATGGTGCCTGTAGTATCCACGACGCGCACGCGACCATTACCGTAATCGGCGATGTAGAGGCTACCCTTCTTGCCAACGGCCACGCCCCAGGGAAAGCAGATCTGGGCCGCGGTGGCCGGGCCACCGTCGCCCGAGAAACCGCAGACGCCAGCGGTGCCGGCAACCGAACTGATCAGTTGCGTATTGACGTCCACCTTGCGCACCAGACTGTTGCCCTGATCGCTGATATAGATGTTGCCCTTGGCGTCGAGGGCTACGCCGTACGGGCCATTGAGCCAGGCTTGCGCGGCCGGGATTCCATCCGAGTTGTAGCCGCAATCACCGGGTACGCCGGCAACGGCGGTGATATTGCCGGTAGGCGTAATTTGCCAGACGGCACAATAGTAAGGATCGGCGCCGTAGAGGTTGCCAGCCGCATCGGTGGCCAAGCCCGTCAGACCGCCGAACACGTTACTGGAGGCAATGGTCGTAATCGTGCCGGTAGTGTCGACCTTGCGGATGATAAAGCCGCTTTCATCGGCAATGAAAACATTACCCGCAAGATCCACCGTCGCCGACACTGGCGCGTTGAGAAGGGCTGCGCTGGCTGGTCCGCCGTCGCCGGAGTACCCGCTGATGCTGGTGCCCGCAAAGGTTGTGATGACGTTCTTTGCGGAGAACAAACGAACCCGGTTGTTTTCCGTGTCCGCAATGTAGAGATTGTTATGGGCATCAAAACCCATGCCCTGGGGCAGGTTCAGAGCTGCTTTGGTGCCGGGACCCTTATCGCCGACAAAGCCGCCGGCAATCGTGGTCACAATTTGCGTGCTGACGTTGAGCTTTCTGATTCGCCCGTTTCCACGGTCGGCAATGATGAGGTTCCCCGCAGGATCGAAAAAGACGCCGCGTTCGCCGCGGAACCTGGTGGAGAGCGGAGGATTGCCATCGCCGTCGAAGCCGCCTTGCGACCCTGCCAGCGTGGTGATGATGTTGGTGGTGAGGTTCACGGCCCGTACTCTGGAGCAACCATTGTCGCCGATCAGCAGGCTGCCGTTACTGATCAGCAAGCCGCCCGGGCCGCCTAAAAGAGCCTGGGTGGCTGGCCCGCCATCGCCGTCGCATCCACCGATCGTGCCGTTGCCGGCAAAAGTGGTGATGGTGCCGCTGCCGTCGACCTTACGGACCACGGCATTATAGAAATCCGCAATGTAGAAATCGCCCAGGTTGTCGGGCAAGACGGCAAAGGGAAAGTTAATGCTGGCGGAGATGGCTGGGCCGCCGTCGCCGGTGTACCCGGCGATTCCATTGCCTGCCACGGTGGTGATGATGCCGCTGGTATCGACCTTGCGGATCCGGTTGTTGGCCTGGTCGCAGATGTACAGGTTGCCGGAGGCATCCACGGCGAGGCCCCACGGGCCATTTAACTCGGCGGCCGTTGCCGCTCCGCCATCACCCGCAAAACCGGCGGTACCATTGCCTGCGATGGTGGTAATGATGCCTTTGGTGTCGATCTTCCGGATCCGGTTGTTTCCGCTGTCGGAGAAAATCAGGTTGCCTTTGGCGTCGAAGACGATGCCCACCGGGTACGAGAGATGGGCAGCTTTGGCCTTGCCGCCGTCGCCGCTGAAGCCGGCGATGCCATTGCCCGCGATCGTTGAAATGATGCCGGCGGGGGTGACCTTCCGGATGCGGTGCGCATAGTCGGGGATGTAGAGGTTGCCCTTGGCGTCGTAAGCCCCGAAACGGGGCAACAGTATGGAAGCAGAAGTGGCGGGCTGGCCGTCGTTCACGACGCCGCCGGCCACGGTAGTCACCTTCATTTGCGCGTACGCGAACATGGTTGCGAAAATGCACAGCAGGAGCGCAACGATCGGAGCTCTCGAATTTTTCCTGGAATTCATTTTGTCTCTCCTGGGAATGTGACTTTTACTGACTATTTTTCGGTATCCGGGGCGCGGACTCCCTACTCCGCAGCCGGACCGGCGCTGTTCGTTCTTCATGAACATTTCGCGACCAATGGCTGACGTGAATGGCAACAACTGCGTCCTCACCCCACCCCGCGCTGATCTTCGAGGTGGCGGTCCGAATCCGTATGGTTGATGGGGGCGGCTGCGAGTGCTCGGGGAGGAACTGAGCACTGTTTACCACTCTACACAGCGGGCGCGAGAAAGCTGTGATAGAGCGCACCGGTCGAAGTGACAACGGCAAGGCTCAAGAATGGCTGGATCGGAAGGATGCCCCTTCCTTGCGGGCGGGGCGGCTGTTTATTGCGGCCGCAGGTGGGACGGCCTAGTTGGGCTTGCGTCCGCGACTGTCGGCGAGGTATCGCAGCATGATCGCATCCGTGGCGCTTTGAAATTGCTGGTCGATTTCGGGCGCATGAACCGGGGGCTCGAGGCGGAGCGTTTGGCGGAATTTTTCGCCCATCTCGGAATCGCTGGTGACGACCTGCATGTAAAACCAGAGGAAGTGGCGCATCTGGTCGAGCACCGTTTTCAGCATCTGGAGCGATTCCATCTGCGATGGCTCGGAAAGAGCTTCCAGGAGTTCGGGGTCGTTGGGAGCCTGCATGGCGGCGCAGTTGAGTTCGCTCTGGATGATGCGGAGGTCGTCGGTCACGCGCAGAATCCGCAACTGAACCTCGTCCATGCTTTCCTTGCTCTCGTGATCCATGGTCTCCCTTTCGCCCCGCCGGGCTAAGCCTTCACCATCAAGATCGCATTCCGGGCGATGCGGCGATAGATTCCCCGTGTCCATGAGCTTCGGTAAGTCATGTTACCTTCGGTCTAAAACTGGCTCTGGGCAAGGCTTTTCACGCCGCCGCGACAGGGGAGGGAAAAGCGCAACGGGACGCGCGAATTCCGGAAAAGCCGGGCGCGGGAAAGCCTGCGAGCTTTGCATTTCTGCGTGCGCCAAAGAAGTGTATTCGATGAACAAGCTGATGTGGTAAAAACGGTTCCGAATGACTTCGTCGCGAACGGGCCTGGTGCGCGCCTTGGGCCGTTGGAGTCTGGCCGCGCTGGCGGTGAACTCGGTGATCGGCAGCGGCATCTTCGGTCTGCCGGCCACGGTGGCCGGTTACCTGGGTACGCGGAGCACGATCGCGGTGCTGATCGCGGGCGCTGCCATGGCCATCATCATGGGCTGCTTTGCGGAGGTGGCATCGCAATTCTCGGAGGCCGGAGGACCGTACCTCTACGCGCGTACCGCGTTTGGCCGGCTGATCGGAATCATGGTGGCCTGGACGCTTTACTTGTCGCAGACCGCGGCGCCGGCAGCCAATGCCAATCTGTTCGTAATTTATTTGGCCGAATTTGTGCCGCGCGCGAAAGAGCCGTGGCCGCGATTCCTGATTCTGACAGCGCTGGTGTGGTTCCTGGCTTTTATTAATACGCGTGGCGCGCGGCAGGGAGCGATGGTGAGCAACGTGTTCACGGTGGCGAAAATTCTGCCTTTGCTGATGGTGGTGCTCGCCGGAGGCGCGCTCACGCTGTTTCATCCGACGCCGTGGATTGGTCCGCATTCCTTCCCCGCGCATGCCTGGATGAAGGCAATTTTCCTGCTCATCTTCGCCTATGGGGGATTTGAATCCGCGCTGGCGCCCAGCGGCGAGGCGAAAAATCCCGCACGCGACACGGCGTTTGCTTTGTTTGTTACGCTCGTCACCTGCACGGCTCTTTATGCGCTGGTGCAGTGGGTGGTGGTGGGAGTGCTTGGTCCCAGCGCCACCAGCGATCGCCCGCTGGCGGAGGTTGCGCGCGTGACCATGGGAAATCGCGGGGCGGCGCTGGTGGCAATTGGCGCGCTCATTTCCGTCTATGGCTACTTGAGCGCCAAGCTGCTGGGGATGCCGCGGGTGACGTTCGCGCTGGCCGAAGGAGGCGACCTGCCACGCGTTTTCGCCGCGGTGAGCCGGCGATTCCACACGCCCTGGTTTTCGATCGTCTTCTTTGCCACCGCTGTCTGGGGATTGGCTTTGGCGGGAAGCTTTGCCTGGAATGTGACGCTCTCAGTGGTGGCGCGGCTGTTTTATTACGGAGTGGTTTGCGCGGCCTTGATCGCTTTGCGGAAAAAACCAATGTTGCCGCAGGCCGAGGCGTTCACGCCTGGCCTTCGGTCCCCGGGATTTTACCTGCCGCTCGGCCCGTTATGGGCGGTGTTAGGTGTGCTCATCTGCCTGGGGCTGCTGACGCAGGCGGACCTAAGTAAGTCTCTTATTCTGGGAGTTACGGTGGCGGCGGCGCTGCTGAACTGGTTGTGGGCGCGGCGGGATGGAGTTGCAGCATGACAATTCGTTGGCTTTGGCTGTTAGTCGCTTTCCCAGTTGCGTGTCTGGGGCAGCGCGAACCTGTGCTCAAACAAATCGATTTGCCGCATCCGTATTACTTCCGGGAAATGTACCTGCCGCAATTGACGACCGGCCCCAGCGCGGTGGCCTGGTCGCCGGATTCGAAGAGCCTTGTTTACTCGATGGGAGGCTCGCTGTGGAGACAGGAGTTCGGCAGCACAACGACAAAGCAGTTGACTGGCGGCCCGGGCTATGACTACCAGCCGGATTGGTCTGGCGACGGCCGCTGGATCGTCTTCGCGCGGTATGCGCGCGATGCGGTGGAGTTGTGGTCTCTGGAGGTTGCGAGCGGGCGCACGCAACAAATGACTTCTGGTGGCGCGGTGAATGTGGAGCCGCGATTCTCTCCGGACGGGAGACAGATTGCATTTGTCTCGACATCGTATAAGGGGCACTTCCACATCTTTATTGGTAACTTCGCCGACGGCCTGATAAGTGACGTGCGACAACTTATCAGCGAGCATATAAGTGATCTGCCACGTTATTACTACAGCCCAGCGGATCATGAGATCAGTCCGGTATGGACGAAGGATGGGGCGGAAATATTGTTCATCTCCAATCGCGGGCATATTTATGGCACGGGCGGGTTCTGGCGGATGAAGGCGGAACCGGGGGCGGAGGCGCGCGAGATTCACTATGAAGAGACGAACTGGAAGACGCGGCCGGATTTTTCGCCGGACGGCAAGCGAATGGTGTATGCGTCGTATCTGGGGCGGGCGTGGCACCAGCTCTGGCTGATGCCGGCGGACGGGGGCGATGCGTTTCCAATTTCCTACGGCGATTACGACAATACAAATCCACGGTGGTCGCCGGATGGGACGAAGATCGCGTTCATTTCGAATCGCGGCGGGAACACGTCGCTGTGGGTGCAGACGATTCCGGGAGGCGAAGAGACCGAGGTTGATGCCCGCGAACGACAGTACACGGGTCAGGTAGGACTGATCTCGCTGAAGGTTGTGGACGGGCAGGGAAGGGCAGTGGCGGCGCGGGTCTCGGTGACTGCGGCCGACGGGCGCGCGTATGCGCCGGACGACGCGTGGATGCATGCCGACGACAGCTTCGACCGCGCTGAGCGTCCGTTTGAGGCGCACTACTTTGATACGGCAGGCGAGTCGGAGATGACGGTGCCCGCCGGAGAAGCTGAAGTGGATGTGATGCGCGGGTTCGAGAACCATTTTGAGCGGCGCAAGGTCGAGGTGAGGGCAGGTCAGGCCGCGGCGCTGACGGTGCAGATGACGCCGATTGTCAGCCTCGCAAACCGCGCGTCAAAATGGGTCAGCGGCGATGTGCATGTACACATGAACTATGCCGGGGCCTACCGGAATACGCCGAAGCATCTGGTGGAGCAGGCGGCGGCCGAGGATGTTTCTGTCGTTGAAGACCTGATTGTGAACAAGGAACAGCGCATCCCGGATATCTCCTATTTCTCGCGAAATATCGATCCCGCCTCGACGAATGGACAGTTACTCTTTCACGGTCAGGAATACCACACGAGTTACTGGGGGCATCTGGGGCTGCTGAATCTGACGGGCAACTTCTTGCTGCCGGGATATGCGGCTTACCCCAATACCGCGGCGGCGAGCTTGTACCCGACGAACGCGAACATAGCGGACATGGCGCATGAACAGGGGGCTTTGGTCGGGTATGTGCACCCGTTCGATACTTTTCCGGACCCCGCGAAGGACCAATCGCTGACGGATGAGTTGCCGGTTGACGCGGCACTCGGCAAGGTGGATTACATCGAGGTGCTGGGCTTCTCCGAACATAAGGCGACGGCCGAGGTCTGGTACAAGCTATTGAATTGCGGCTTTCATCTGCCGACGGCGGCGGGCACGGACTTCATGGCGAATTACGCTTCTGTCCGCGGTCCGGTTGGGCTGAACCGCGTGTATGCGGAGGTTCCAGGGCCGCCGAACGAAGCGATCAGGATCGAGCCATGGCTCGCGGCGATCAAGGCTGGGCGCACGTTTGCGACGAATGGGCCGCTGCTGCGATTTTCGCTGGGTGGACAGGCAATTGGCGGCGAAGTGAAGTTGGAAAGGAAGGAGGACGTGCATTTCTCTGCGGAACTATTCTCGATCGTCGCGGTCGAGCATCTCCAGATTGTCTGCAACGGAAAGGTCGCGCAGGAACTGAAACTCGACGCCGAGCGCACCTCTGCGCATGTCGATGGCTCGCTTCCTCTCGAAACCAGCGGCTGGTGCGTGCTGCGCGCCTTTAGCGACAGGGCGGAATATCCGATTCTCGATCTCTATCCCTACGCGACTACGAGCCCGATCTATGTGAATGTGGCGGGAGTGCCGCTGCGGAGTCCGGCGGATGCGGCGTACTTTGTGGCTTGGGTCGAGAGGCTGATAGCAGCGGCGCGGACGAATACCTCATGGAATACGGATCGGGAGAAACAGTCGGTGCTGACGATATTCGAAGAAGCTCGGAAGAAGTACGATGTGCTGGCGAAGTGAGTCGCGGGTCGAACCGGGCGTGATCGGCGCGATCAGATTGCTATTTACCATCTAGTAATATATGTCCCCTTAGTCGTTCTTTTGGAATTAGTTAGTTAGCAGGAAGTTCCCGCTAGATCTTTGAGGAATAAGGACTTAGCGTCTCGTTTAGAATCAATAACTTAACTAAGATCCACTTGTGATCTTTGAAAAATAAGGACTTAGCCGTAAGATATTTATTTTTCAATGAGATAGAAGCGTCTTTTCCGAATGGCTCAGGCCCCGGCTTGTTTTTCCATGGCGAGCAACTGCTCCTTGCGCTCGATGCCCCAGCGGTAGCCGCCAAGTTCGCCATCTTCGCGAACTACTCGGTGACATGGAATGGCGATCGCTACTGGATTTGTCGCACAGGCGCGGGCTACCGCGCGCGTCGCCTTCGGCATGCCGAGTTTTTTTGCGACTGCGCTGTAGGACTGCGTTTCTCCGCGGGGGATGCGTTGTAGATGCTCCCAGACGCGGCGCTGAAACGCGGTAGCGCGAATATCGAGCGGGAGCGAGGGATGCGAATCCTGGCCATCGATCAGGCGGTCGAGGCCGACGCGCCACGGGCCGAGCGCGGCATCGTCGCGGCGGCGGACGGCGAAGGGGAACTCGCGCATCAATCCCTGATGCAACTCGCGATCGGAATCGGCGAATTGGATGGCGCAAATGCCTTTGTCGGTGGCGGCGATCAGCATGCGTCCGAGCGGTGAAGGCGCGATGGTGAAGCGAACGACGGCAGCCATCGCGCCGCGGCGATATTTTTCTGGCGTCATGCCGAGTTGAGCGGAGGTGCGCTCGTAGAGGCGGCTGCTGGAGCCGTATCCGGCCGCGTAAAGAGAGGTGGTCACGTCGTGCCCGGCCTGGAGATTCTGCTTGACGCGGCGGAGGCGGCAGGCGTCAATGTAGGCCTTGGGCGAGACGCCGAGCGCGGCCTTGAAGGTGCGCTGAAGGTGAAATGGGCTGCGCCGAAATTGGCGGGCCAGCAAATTGAGCGTGAGGCGCTCCTCGACCTGCTGATCGACAACGTGCTGCTCGATGTAGCGGCAAATGGCGCGCACCAGCGTGGACTGCGGATTGCCGTCGACGGCCTTGGGCCGGCAGCGCAGGCAGGCGCGATAGCCGGCCTTCTCGGCGGCGGTTGCGTGCTCGAAGAACGCTACGTTCTCGCGCCGAGGCCGGCGTGCCGGGCACGATGGCCGGCAGAAAACGCCGGTGCTGGAAACGGCAAAAACAAACGCGCCATCGAGCGAGCGGTCACGCTCGATTACGGCCTGCCAGCGCCGCGTTTCGGTCAGATGGGAAGTGGCCTTCATGTTGGATTCGACGGTTGCCTGCCGGGAAAGTATCGCATTGGTTGCCATGCGGACAACAGTAGGATATCGCGGGCGCACGGACTATCCGAATCTTGCGGTCAAACGCAATTTGCCGATTCGAGACGCGATTTCTCGGATGGGGACGAAATGAGAGCGGCCAGCAGGAAACCGGGATCTGGCCCTCGAGTTACTCGATCCTGGCGCGCTTGCGCAACTCGGCAAGCAGGGCGCCGGCGGCATTCAGGTAAGTTTTGTTGGGATCCGAAGTGTCGGCCCATACGGCGTCATAGACAATTTTCCCGGCGTCCTTCACTTCGAAGTGGAGAGCGGCTTCCATGCGGTCGGCTTTTTGGCGGAGATCGTCGTAGCAACTGTGGCAGACGGCCGCGGGCTCAACCTCGCCGCTATGATTCTGGCCCAGCGCGCAACGAATGATCGTGGCCGGCACCTGAGGGTGAGAGGCATAGATCTGCGCCTTGAGTTGGCGGAGGCGCTCGGTCTCTTCGGCGAGGACCTTCGAGGGATCGGGCTGGCGAGACGCAGGCGTGGGGGTGAGGGAATCGGCGTTCCCGGGCGAGACGCGCACGGTTGACTGACAGATGGGGCAGGCGTCCATATCGGCGGGATAGTAGGCGCGGCACTGGGAACAGGGCATGCCATAGCCCACACTGTGACCTTTGCCGGTGCGAGGAAGTGGAAGCTCCGGAGCAGGCGCCGAGGCCAGGCCGGGCACTGATGAAGATAGAGGCGCGGCAGAAGCCGAGCCCATAGCCGCGTTCAACGATGCCGCCGCGGTGGCGGCATCCGGATTGAGAAAAATCTCTCGAGCTTGCTTAACCCCTGTGCTTTCCATGGTTATTTCAATCGGCAGAGCAAGCTCAGCCTCAACTCATTTTAAGTTTCTTCGCGACCGTCGGCGAAGTACGAGAGTTCACTCCCGAGCGCGTCGCAGGTTACTTAGGTGCAATGACTAGTCGCAATCGCTGCTTCGACAATCGCTACTTGGAAGTGGTGACCATGCGTGCAGCTTCCTGCATGCGCGCGCGGTACAGGTTCTGTTTGGGATCAAGCCGCGAGGCAGTTTCCAGTTCGCCGAGTGCCTCCTCATAGCGATTGAGCGCCATCAGGCAGGCCGCCAGCGAATAGTGATTCTCGGCGGTCGGCTCCAGGCGCAGGGCTTCGCGCAATTCTCTTTCCGCGCCCGGCAGGTCCTGCGTATTGACGAGCGCGGTGCCAAGATAATGGTGGGCGAGCGCCGATCCCGGATTCAATTCCACCGCCTTGCGCAGGATTTCGACGGCTTCGCGATCCTGGCCGGTGAGCAAAAGCGCCTGGCCGAGCACGCGGTATTCGGCCGCGCCCGCCGGATTGGCGGCGATGGCCGCGCGCAATTCACGGATGGCCGCGGGATAATCGCGCCTGGACATATAGGCTCGTGCCAGGCAGTTGTGGCCGCCCTCCCAGTCGGGAGTGTCGCGATAAAGGGCGGCAAATTCGTCGATGGCGGCGGAGAAGTCTTCCTTATCGCAGAGGGTGTTGCCCAGATTGTTGCGAACGCTTGCGTCATCGGGCTTGAGGCGCAGCGCGGCGCGGTATTCGGCGATGGCGTCATCGAGTTTGCCCTGATCGCGGAGCACGACGCCCAGATTACTGTGCGCCTGCCAGAATTCCGGGCGGAGCGCGAGGGCATGACGATAGGCAATGGCCGCGCGCCGCAAATCTCCCTTGTCGCGCTGCGTGATGCCGATGTCGAAATAGACGTCAGCGTTGTCGGCTTCGCGCTCCAGCGATTCGTCGAAGGCAGTAAGCGCTGCCTGGTAATTGCCGCCAGCATAGTGCGCGAGCCCCAGATAGCGATAGGCCTCGGCGTTTTTCGGATCGATGCTGAGGGCGGTGCGCGCCTCGGCCAGGGCGTAGTCGGAATCGTCGGTGCGATAGAAGAGGTAGGAAAGCTGGCTGTGGGTCTCGGGGAAACTCGGCTTGAGGTGGAGAGAATCGGTGAAGGCGTCGAGGGCCTCGTCGAAGCGCTCCTGGCGGCGCAAAATCGCGCCCAGCACAAAGAGCAAACTGGAGTCTTTGGGTTGGTTGCGCAGCAGGTCGCGAACGCTGGTCTCTGCCGCCTTCAGTTGATCGGCGTGCGCGAGCACGGCAATGTTCGCCTCGGCGCTCGCGCAATTGCAGGCTGTGCTTTCGGCGGGGCGGTGATTTGAATTCTGGTGGACTGTAGCCTGCAAACCGGCGCCGGCGAGTTGGTGAATCAAAGTTGGCGCTGCGCCTGCCTTTTCGAGCGTGCGCGCACAAGTTGGCGTGACGTGACAGGAGAGATGGACCTGGCCAGCGCCGAGATTGGCGAGACGCTCAATGCGCGCGTTTGAAATGCCGCCGGCCAGCCACAAAAATACGTCATCGATGCCGAGGTTGGGGACAGGTGAATCGGAGGATGAGACTTGCGAGGAGGACCGCACGGACGAAACTTGGGCTGCCGCCGGTGAGCCTGAGATCGACAACTCCGAGAACGGCGCTTTGCTGGAGGGGACCTGCTCGGCGGCCAGGGAGCCTGAGAACAGCAGAAAGAAGAACCAGGTCAGCCAATTGCGTGTCACGTGAACCTCCAGCCAGATGGGGCTTTTGGGGCGGGCGATGCCCTATCGACAACATAATCCGGAGGCCTAAGGGCCGATAGGTAACGTCGGTAATTGGCCCCGGCCCAAGCGTGCGAGCGGAGGCGGGTGCGTCCGATTGTTTTCACTACCGGAGTTCGGCATGAGCGACACGCGTTTGCGTCGAACTCCGTGGTCAAGAAAGGACCAATTCGGCAATCGAGGAGACTCGCGCCCACCTTTGCGCTACACTCGTAACGTCAGGGTTGCTGGGACCTTCCGCAACCTGCCGCGCTTCGGAGGCATTATGTTTGAAGGCTTGTTTCAACCAATGCACCTGCTGATCATTTTCTTCATCGCGTTGCTGGTGTTTGGCCCCAAGAAATTGCCGGAATTAGGGAAGGGAATTGGCGAGGGCATTCGCGCGCTGAAGGCGGGCATGAAGGACGGCGAAGGCAAGGCGGAGACCAAGCCCGAAGCCAAGCCGGAAGAAAAGACCGACAACAAGACGGAAACGAAGGCCTGAACTGCGCCCCGAACTGGGCGGCCTGAACTGCCAGCACAATTTCCTCACGAATGCGGCGTCTGAATTTCGCGTGGCCTACACTTCTGCGTATTCATTTTTGCACGACAAATCCGAATTGATGCATGACAAACCCGCGCTCCCGCCCATATAATTTCTCGAATCCATAAGATTGGGAAACTCCGAGTAAGTCTCTGGGTAGTTCTCTGCGTTTGCCGCGGAACCCGTGGTCCCGCAAATCCCGTTTGTGAGCAGAGTTCCCGTCGCTGATTCTGCAGGTAGAGTTCCGCCTGCTGCCGTGGGGGTCGATATATCCCAATTTATCGATGTAAGTTAATTCATTCGTTAGCGAAAAATAGGAGGAGTTCTGTGCATAGGCAATGGGCAGTAATTTGTTTGCTTTTTATTGGCAATTCCGTCGTTCGCCGATCAGGTTGTGCTGAAAAATGGCGACCGTCTAACCGGTTCTATTACAAAGTCGGATGGCAAGACGCTTGTGCTGAAGACCGATTACGCGGGCGATCTGACAATCAAGTTCGATGCCATTCAATCCCTGAGTTCGACTGCCGATTTGAACATCACCCTGGGCGGCAAAACTGCGGTGGGCCCCGTCACTACGAGCGGCGCCGATGTGGTTGTGGCCACGAAAACTGCGCCGGTCGAGGCGCCTTTGTCGGCGGTCACGGTGATGCGCAGCCCGGCGGAACAGGCGGCGTATGAAAAGAGTCTGCACCCCGGTCCGCTGGAAGGCTGGGCGGGCGGGCTGAACCTGGGTTTTGCGCTGACGCGCGGCAACAGCCAAACCAAGAATCTCAACATCGCATTCAATGCGGCGCGCAAGGGATTGCACGACGACCTTATCCTCTACACGAATACGACTTATGCGACCAACGATCTATCCACTGCGTCGCCGCACACCACGGCGAACGTCGCGGCCGGCGGTCTGCGCTACGATCACGACTTTGCGCCGCGCTGGTTCGGATTTGTGAATGCCGACTTCTACAGCGATGCGCTCCAGAACCTGGACCTGCGGGCAATTCTCGGCGGCGGGCTTGGATACCATGCCGTCAAGACTCCGACCACCACTCTCGATTTCCTGGCCGGTGTGAATTACACGCATGAGAGTTACTCCGCGTACGTTTTGCCGCCGGTGCCGCCGGCGACGATGGGCACGCCGGAGGCGGCGGTATCGCACAGCTTCGCCGCCATCACCGTGGGCGATGCGTTCACGCATAAGATTGGCAAGAGCACCGATATCATCCAGGGTTTTGTCTTACCCCAACCTCAAGGATACGAGCCAGTACAACGGGTCGTTTAACTTCGGGACTGTGACCAGGCTGAATAAGTGGCTGGGCTGGCAGAATTCGTTTTCCGACAACTACGTCAGCAATCCGCCGCTCGGAACCAAGAAGAATGACATTCAACTTTCCACGGGCCTGAATATCGCGTTCAAGCACTAAGTAAGTCGAATAGGCGGGCGCCGCAAGCGCCCGTCTTATCTTTCAAGGATTTGTTTCCGCGTGGGGTTCCGGCGGATGGGTGAGGGGATCGACTTAGCGGGTTCCCGAGGAGGCCAGGTACCAGCCTTCGGACAAGAATTGCGGGATCGAGTTTTCGAGATTGCCTTCCTGAACGCGCAGCTCGTCGTTCAGATAATGGTAAGAGAGTGTGCGTGCGGCACGGTCGAGGCGATCGATGCGGATGCGGTTGCCATCGCGATCGGCGCAGATCTGGCCGACAGCGAGATCGCCGTCGGCTACTTTTCGCACCTTTGTGGTTGGTTCGAGCGTCGAATTATTGGCGGGCATACGCTAATTAGATGCGATCGCGTCGGCTGCGGCTACAGGCGCGAGGGCAAAACTGGGCGGCCAGCGCCGCTTCGGTCTCCCACTTTGGTATTCGGCTCCGGCCTATGCCTTGTCCTTTGCGCGATTGCAGCGCATGGAGGATGATAGAAGCTGGGTATGGCAAACCGCGCAATTATTTTCGTTGTTTTTGCCGGTGCAATGCTGTTCTCGATCACTCGGGAATGGAATGCGCCGCTGGCCTGTCCGCGAGCGCCGGTGCATCGAGTTTCGGCCCGCTTCACTTCCTCTGCGATCGCGCGCTGAGCATCACGCGCTGACTTGCTATGCCACCCGCAGGGGCTGAAGCCCGCATATTTGTTGGCTTTGGACGACACGGCTGAAGCCGTGCCCTTCCCAACTCCGATTTACGAACACGCTCTAATGAGTTTGCGGACCCGGAGCGGTTGCGTTTTCCGGGGAGCGCGGCTGTTTTTTTATCTTCCGGCGAATATCGGGCCAGAATTCTTTAATCACCAGCGTGATTGTGTCATACCCCACCTGCGATCCCCAGACGCTGGCGGTATTTCTGAAGGTGCGATCGCTGGCGATATAACGAACATTCTCACCGGGAATGGGATGGTAGCCGGGATGAGGGTGGTAGCTGTAGGTGGAAATCGCGGAGGCCAAAGCCGAGCCCACGATCTCCGAATAATTGAACTGGCGGTCTCCGGAGTCGGCGCGGGTCACAACAATGCGGCTGACGGAATAGGTGGCGCGATGGAAAAAGGTGCCGTGGCCGGATTGAAAGTAGCGGGGATCCTGATGGAGCATGGCGGGAAAAATTGCGCCGACAAAGAAATTTTCGATGGTGCCATCGGCGGCGTACGCGCCATAGCGCTTGCCGTATGCTTCCCATCCCTGGCCGAAACCGGGCTCGCTGTTTTCGGCCTGGCTGATGCCCGAGAGTGCGCCGTACCAGACGATTTGAATCGGGTCGAAGGAGCCGCGCGCCACGACTTTGAATTTTCCTCCCGCCGAGAGCGGCGGCACATTGGCGGCGTTTTCCAAGGTGAGGAAATTGGGCAGGGCGAAAAACAGACGGTCTTTGGATGTGGCGGCTTCGTTGCTAGGCTGCGCTTGGTCCTTGGTATTGGCAGAGCCGGTATTGGCAGAGCCGGGATTGGCAGAGCCGGGATTGGGAGACGCGGTGGTGGGCGATGTTTGGCCACTGGCAGGCGCTGGCGCGCTCGACTGACTTGGCGTCTGGGCAGGCGTATTGGACTCGGTTGCGGTTTGAGCGCGCGACAGGGTGGCGGCGAGCACGAGGCATACAACTGCGAAATGCGTACGTTGCAAGTTAATGTTTATCTCCAATGTCGGCGGTATCTGAAAATCGTCCCCAGGGCGTATTTAACGGGCGGAACGCCGAATCCGCCGGCTGGTTTCTCCCACTCTTTCCAGCGTGATTTCGATGTCCCGCTCGCGTTCGAAACGCGGAAACTTCTCTCCCCACTCTATCAGCAAGATGCTGCTCGGGGCGAGCAAGTCATCGAGAGCGAGGGTCTCAAGTTCGCGTTCGGTATCGACGCGGTAAAGATCGATGTGGTAGAGAACGGCGGCGGGGCCGCGATATTCATGAATCAGGGTAAAGGTGGGACTGGTGACGTCATCCGCGCGAGCGGCCTGGAAGCCTTCGGCAATGCCTTTGACCAAAGTGGTTTTGCCGGCGCCCAGATCGCCGCGGAGCAGCACGAAGAGCGGCGGAGAAAGCTCGGCAGCGAGGCTTCGGCCATAGGCAATCGTCTCCTCGGGAGAGTGCGTGACGATCTGATTGGTTGCACTCATGGCGTCTGTCCGCGATACTCTCTCCCCCGTTCAGGGAACGCCGCGGAAGCTCAGTATAATGGGCGGCGGGATGGGCAGGGTGGACCTTACTCCGACTACTGCTCCGCCGAGTTTTAGAAGTCGGCCGCTTCTGACAGGACCGTGTCAGTCTCCAGCAGGGAGCGATCGCGGGCGGCATCGAGCGCCATGCGAAGGGCGTGATGGTCGTGATCTCCTAAAGCGACAAAGCGGAAGGGCTGGAGGCACGCGGCTTCAGCCTTACGAGCCGGCTCGAGCATTTCCGCCATGCCGCTGATCGCGCCGGATCGAGTGTGGAAGGCAATTTCCACAAAGTCGCCGGTCGAAAGCTCCTGCTGCAACTGGAGAAGGCCGCCATTGACGGAGATGGATTGAAGTTTTGCGCGCGCGCGGAGGCCGCCTTGGGCATGAATGGCGGCGGCGACGAATCCGTTGAGTTGCACTCTGGGCGCACGCCGGGTGGCGTCGGGTTGGGGGAAGTGAGTCATAGAGAAGGCCACTATGACACTGGGGAGGAGGCGAAAGCAGATTACCAAAGCGCCTGCCCAAGAGCGTATGCTTAAACCAAAGCAAAGGATCAGGTTGGCCCGCGGTTTGCGATAATAATAAGAGGAGTCACTTTTCGTGAATGCGGCCCGAAAGTAGCTTTGGGCAAACGGCGCTGGCAACGAAAAAGCTAGGGTCATGTGAGGGGTTTGAAGACATGCGGGAATTTAAGGCTTGGTGGTTTCGCGGCGCGGTGGTGGCGATATGCGTGCTGGGAGGGTTGCTGACAGGGTGCTCGAGGGACCCGAACGTTCGCAAGCAGAAGTACCTGGAAAGCGGCCAGCGCTATTACGATAAGGGACAGTATCGCGAAGCAGCCATTCAGTACCAGAATGCGATCCAGGTGGACGCGCGCTTTGCGGAAGCGCACTACAGGATGGCGCTGACGGCGCTCAAACTCCAGCAGTGGCCGAGCGCCCTCCAGGAACTTCAGACAGCCGTGCAGATCAATCCCAACCATTATGCTGCGCATCTGGAAATGGCCAAGCTGCTGATTGCCGGGCGCCAGTTTCCCGCGGCGAAGGAGCAACTCGACCTGCTGCTTAAGGATCAGCCGAACGATCCCAACGTTTACATTACGCAGGCCACTTACGATGACACGGCCACAAAGGACACGGCGGCGGCCGTGGCCGCGCTCCACAAGGCTCTGCAACTGGATCCTAAGCGGTCCGATGCCTATTTGGCGCTAGGCATCATCGACGTGCAAGGGCAGCAGTGGGATGAGGCCGAAACGAGCCTGAAGAAGGCGGTGGAACTGGCCCCGAACTCTGTGGACGCGATCGTAGCGCTGGGAAATTTTTATCAGACCCGCGGGCGCTTCCCGGAGGCGGAACAGGTTTTCCGGCGGGCCATTCAAGCTGCGCCCACCGATCCAAATCCCAGGCTCTCGCTGGCGGGCCTTTATCTGGCGGAGAACAAGCCAAGCCAGGCGGAAGATTTTCTGCGCCAGTCAAAAAAGGACTTTCCGGACAATACCGTGGGCTACTGCATGCTGGGCAATTACTATATCGCGGGCCAGCAGATGGAGAAGGCGCTGACCGAGTTTGCCTCGCTATACCAGGAGCATCCCAAAGATTCGATTGTGAAGAAGAACTACATTCAATTGCTTATCATGCGCGACCGCACGGACGAGGCGCGCAAGTTGAATGACGAAGTGCTGAAGGCGGAGCCGACGGACGCGGACGCGCAGATTTACAAGGCGGAAATTGAGATGCACGGGGGTAAGAACACGGATGCGGTCGATACCTTGCAAAGTGTCCTGAAGAACGATCCGGATAATGCGGTCGCGCACTACCAGCTTGGTCTGGCGTTCGATCAGGTCGGCAATTCCAGCCGGTCGGAGTCGGAATGGCGCGAGGCGGTGCGGCTGCGGCCGGACATCGTGGAGGCGCACCGCGCCCTGGCGGGCTCGGCGATTCGCCGCAATGATGCATCGGCGCTGGCGCAGGAGGCCGACGAGATCGTGGCCCTGCAACCCGGATCGCCGGACGGATACTTGTTGCGGGCGGTGGCGGACATCGATCGCCAGCAGTATGCGACCGCCGAGCACTTCATCGAGCAATCGCTGCAAAAGGACCCCAACAATGCGGCCGCGTATGTACAGATGGGGAATCTGCGAATGCGCGAGAGCCAGTACCCCGAGGCACAGAAGGCATATCAGCAGGCTCTCGATATTGACCCGAACTCGACCGATGCGCTGGGGGGCGTGGTCAACGCGGACCTGGTGCGGAAGCAACCGGACAAGGCGCTGGCGCGGATCAAGGAGCAGCTGGCGAAGAATCCGAATAACTCCGGCTTTCACTCCATGTTGGGCGACCTGTTGGAACAGAAGAAGGACATGGGAGGCGCGGAGGCCGAGTATAAGCGGGCGCTGGAGTTGAATAAAACCAATGCGCAGGCCGAGATTAAACTTGGCCTGTTACAGAAAGAGCGCGGCGACAACGAAGCGGCCCTAAAGACCTTCCTCGATGGCGCGCAGAACAATCCCAAGGAAGTTTCGTTTTACGTGCTGGCGGGTAATCTCTACGAAAACAAGCAGGATTGGGAGAACGCCAAGCAGGTGTACCAGAAGGCGCTGGCCATCGATCCAAACAATGCTGTGGCCTCCAATAACATGGCTTACGTAATGTTGCAGCAGGGCGGCAACGTGGATGTGGCATTCTCGATGGCGCAGACGGCGCGGCGCCAGTTGCCCGATAACCCGAGTTCGGCGGACACGCTGGGCTGGGCGTTCTATCAGAAACGTGTATACACCTCGGCGATCGGGCTTTTCCAGGAGGCGTTGAAGAAGGATCCGGACAGCGCGCTCTACAACTATCATCTTGGAATGGCCTATGCGAAAAGCGGGCAGGCAGCACTAGCCCGGCAGCAACTTGACCGAGTCGTCAAGATCAAGCCGAACTCGGCCGAGGTCGAAGACCTGAAACGCGCGCTGGCCGCGATGAAAAGTTAGTTCGCTGTCCGGCCAGAGTGGATGATCGCGCGAAATTCTGAGCGCGGCCTTGTATGCGGCAGACTGGATATCGAACGCAATCGTAACCGCGTCTGCTCACGAGCCGGTATAGAGCTGAAACGGCGCCCAGTAAAACGGATTGTGAAAGGTGCTGGTGTGGAGCAATGAAAGTTTGGCGGTGCGGAGCGCCGCATCCACAGTGGCGCCCTTCGCCAGTTCGTCGTAAAACCGATCCATCAGCTGATCGGTGGACGCGTCGCTTACTTGCCAAAGTCCGGCGATCACGTTGTGGGCCCCAGTTCGTAAGAAAGCCCAGGCCAGCCCGACCAACCCTTCTCCCGAATATGCGCGCTCGCCCGCGCCGTAACAAGCGGAAATGGTGACGAGGTCGGCGTGCAGCGGGTGCTGAATGATGTCGCGCGCGTAGAGCTTGAACGAGTCGGGCTGTGCCGCGCTTCTGGAAAGCACAATGGCCGAGTCGAGCGGGCTTAAGCGGCTTGCGGTGCCATGCGCCACGAAGTGAATGTAGGAAAACTGCTGGGAAGCGCTGGCGATGTAAGCATCGGGCGTCGCTTGCTCGCGGGCGAACACCCGCTCGTCCGCGGCTGGAAAGTGGCGGCCGACACTCTTCATCTGGTCGGCGGCTCTGGGCAACTCGGGATATTCCTTGCTGGGAGCGATGCTATCGCCGATGAGCAGTAAGTTGGCGGGGCGCTTTGCGTTGTGGTTCGTGCTGCGAAGAAGAGACGCTTCGAGCATCCGCAGGGAACTGGCATTCACGACGTCGGCGTCTTCGATCCAGAAATGAGGATTGGGTTGGCCGGCGATCAGCGTCTCAAAGTTGAGATTGTTGAGCGAGCCGTCGGGGATGACAAACACCTTGGCATCTTTTTTCAGGAGCGGCTGTGCGGGAGCGATCAGAGTGCGATAGAGCCAGAGGCCGTCCGGATCGGCCGATTCGAGGACATCCTGCGGTCCGAGGAGCGATTGGTGATAGCGCTCGGCGGAGGCTTCGATTTCGGAACGTGGCGGCAGCGTGAATAAGGCGGTCTGTTGCGGCGTAATGGCCCAGAGATAGGATTGGCGCTCGCCCAACCAATAGAAAAGGACGGCACCGTTGGCGCGCCGGGAAATTTGCTGAGCGTTCAGCGGGGCCGGGCCGGTGGACGCGCCCTTCGGCAGCAGTCCCAGGCCTTCAGAAAGAGTGCGGGCGCGGCTGTAGTCGGCCCAGCGAAGGGCATCGTCCGTCTTTTTATTCGCAACCAGGAAATGCACGTAGTCGTCGTAGATGCGGGAGGCGTTGGTCAGGAAAGAGAGCTGCGAGTCTTCGTGATGCACGGTTTCACGGGCGCCTTCGAACGTCGTGAGAGCGGCGCGATATTCGCGCTCGGCGAGGTCGGAATGATTTTCGCTTTCGTACAGCTTTGCCAGCGAGTGCTCGGCTTCCCACTTGAGAGATACAGGACACATCTTGTCCTGGTCGAGTTCCTGGATTGTTGCCTTGGCTTTGTGGTTGTCGCCACGGCTGGCGGCGATTTGTGCCTGAACAAGCCGGGGATAAAGTTCGTCGAGGTGGTTGTTTTCTTGTCGTGCTATGTCGAGAGCCATCTGGGCATATTTGTCTGCGTCGTCGAGATTTCCTGTTTGCAATGAAAGACGCGCGAGCACGCGCAGGGCATTGTAGACATGTCTCTTCGCATTAATCCCCTGTGCAAGAGCCAACGCTCGTTGAAATGAGGACGCGGCTAAGTCAAACTTGCGCTCATCCATGTAGAAGTAGCCGACGTTAGTGAGATAGTTCTCTTCATTCCAAACGTCTGCAATCTGGGCGGCCAGATTTGCTGCGTCTATTGATAATGCCAAGGCCTTCTCGGAATCGCCGAGTTTGTAATACGCCCAGCCGATGTTGCCACGGGCGATGAGTTCAAACCGTCGGGCGTCCACGGATCTCGCGGCGAGGTACCCGGCCTCCGACCGATTGATGGCTTCGTCGTAACGCTCTCTGGTGAGAGACACATTCGCAAGGCTAATAAGGGCATGGGATTCGAGTGCGGCATCCCCGTGGGTGCGTGCGAAGTTGAGTGCAAGCTCAAACGCTTGTTCTGCCAAGTCCCACTGATTTTGCTCGCCTGCCAATAGTCCGCGCGCTTTGAAAACATATCCGCACGGCGGCGATACAGATTTGTCGCAGAGTCCGGTTGCCTCCCCGAGTAGCCTGGCCGCTTCCGGGAACTTGTGCGTCATAGTGTTGGCTTCGCCTTCAAACGTCAATATCGAGATGGCTAAATCGGGTTCTTGCAGGGGGAGGGGAAACGACTTGAGCAGGGCCAGGGCTTCTTCGTAATGGCTCTGTTGCAAGAGGGATCTTGCCTCGAGGATTCGGAATTTCCACGCCCATTCCGGGTTTGAATCCCGGTACCTTTGGCATTCCTCATGGGCCTCTTTCTGGGTTTGTTTTGGAGCGCCGTGGAGAAGGGCGTTGTAGGCATGATCGTAGGTGGTCTGCGCGTCGTCATTCTGGCGACACGACGACACGCAGACCAAAAGCACGAGGGAGATGCCAATGGCTATCCTGGACCGCCGCTGTTCCCGTTGCAGGTGACGCCGGGCCCCTTTGCCGTGCCGCTTACCGGGCAGCCCAACTGCATGTCGAACATGTGAAGTGTGAAGTAGTGGCTGTTGCTGGGAACATTGCTTTTGACGGAGGCCGGCGACGATGCTTTTTGCCGCCGCGAGAATGCGCCGCCATTGGTAGTTTTCACTCCCACTTCGATTTCGGCTAGAGCGATGGTCCCAAAGTTCGGAATGAAGATGCGATTCCCGAAGACCTTCACGCCGGGAATCGGGATGGGACCGATGCTTTTGACCAGTGAGCATTGCAGCGTGGAGTGGCCGTTCGATGAGCCTTTGCCATTGCCTTTACGCAAAGTGGCGATGTTGGCAATTCTGGAATCGTACTCGCTTGCGAGGTCTTTCGGAAGACCCTTGGTCTTCTTGATCGCCGCGAATTGACGCTCGACGCCATCGAGGAAGTCTTTATCCTCGAGATAGGAGCGGTCGTCCTTCGGTTTATTTGCGCAGAATTCCAGATCGAGTTCGATCTCAACCGGATAGCCGCCGATGCGGAAGTTCTCAAAGCGCGTCCCAAGAAACGTGACCGCGGGCACATGCTCGACAGTGCCGGCCGCGGCGTTATGCGCATGCTGACTGGAAGCCTGCGCCACCACCCGATCCGCGGTGACGATGTCGACCACGTTCAAACCTTCCAAAACCGATGTCGCCAGCGTGATAAAGCCTGCGTGATCGTTGCCGAAGATATCTTTCTTGTTCTGGACCTGGGTACCAATGACGCGGGTGTGGCCCGACTTGAAGGAAATCAGGCCTTCGATGCTTGTCTCTTTGACGCTTTGCGCGAGGTGGGTTTCGCGGCGGCTATTGGCGAGCACAACATTTCCGTAGGGTTCGATTTGCTGCTTGATGGGATGATGCAATTCGCCGCTTAAGATGTGGGCCTCGGCGTGGTAGAGGTGGGACAGCTCGGGAGAGGGATTGGGATTCGGATTTGCGGCCATACAGTGAGTTCCTCCTGCGTGGACTTATTTTTGTATTTGCAGTTCGAATGATGCCTTACCGACTTCCTTGGTATTGCCGGCGGCGGTAACTCCAAGGACGTCCAAAGTGTAACTCCCCGCCGCGAACTGTGCCGGAGGTATCTGAATGGACCAATGATCCTGCTGCGAGTCCGCTGGAATCGCGAGCGACCATTCTAACTTTTCGTCGTGGTCATAAAGGTTTGCCTTATAAGAAGCATAGCTGGCATCGCGCGGGTTGCGCACAAACAGAACAAAGCCTTCGCCCTGGTGAACCGTGAGCGACGGCCCGCTTTCGCCCCAGGTCCCAACACTGACCGAAGCCCACGGCAGCACCTGGGGTTGATGAAGCGCGGATTGCAGTTTGGGATACGTCACCAGATTCTGATAGCCGATCACGAGCAGCAGAGTGGCCATGACGGGCACGAGAAACGCGGGGCGGAGCCACGCGAACCATCCGAAAGCTGGCTTGGGCGGAGCGGGAACGGTGCGAATGAAACCTTCCTCCGGCATTTCGGCCAGGACGGCTTTGCTGCGCGCCACCAGTTCGGCGCCGGCGCGCACATCGAGCGCGCAATCGGCACAGACGAAGAAGTGCTCTTCGAACTCGTCCCGCACACCCGGGTCGAGCTCGTTCAGCAGATATCGTTCCGTCATTTTCTCTCGAACCACCATGTCGTGGTCCATGATTGTCATTCTCCCTTGCATTTTATAAACTCCGAGTGGCGGCATTCCAGGGCTTCTGGGCCGAAGCCAGGGCTGAAGACCCAATCTTCGCGTGCTTGAGATACAGCGATTTAAACGTCTGTTTTGCGCGATGCAAAAGCACGCGCAAATAATCCCGGTCCACACCCAGCTCACGGCACACGTCGTCTTTATCGCGCTCTTCCAGGAAAACCTGACGCAATAGTTGGCGGTCGCGCTTTGGAAGTTTCTGGAGGATTTCCCGGACCTTCTTCTCTATTTCCTTTGCGTTCAGCGCACCCAGCATGTCGAAATCGGCGACGGGCGAATGTCCCTCTTCTTCTACGTCGAGCGGAACGTCGCGGGCGGAGGAGCGATAGTGTTCGAGCAACACGTTATTGCAGATCGAGTTGATGAACGATCCCAGGCACTCCGGGCGAAGAATCTTTTCATCCCGAAGCGCGATAAAGAAACGCGCGAAGGTTTCCTGGCGCAAATCTTCGACCGCTTCCGGCGACCTGAGCCGGGACCCCAGCTTGATTTTGATCAGGGCGCTGAAATAGGCGGAGAAATGTTCCTGCGTGCGATAGTCTCCCGACCGTAAGCGGTCGACATAAGCTTCGTCGAAAGAGTGAAACTCCAAAACTTTGCCCCGGAAACTCTCAAGTGGCAGACAGTGTAGCACCGGAGCTTGCCCGCCCGATACGTTTTCCGAAGTCTGCGCCGGGGGAGACGTGCGTTTCAAAACCGAAAGTCCGGGGCGACGGCAGGGAGTTGACGGGATGTGCCGAACATCGCGCGCTGGCAAAGGAGATCTCCTCGATTCGCTCGTGTCGTAACGCAAGTCCAGTGGTTTGGAGAAGGCCGACAAAAAGTGCCGGAGCCGCTTCCCCTCGGCTCCGGCTCTATAAGAACCCAGCCAAATGGTTGTCCGGCCAGGTTGCGAACTGTGGTCATCGCCTCTTGGCAACGCCTCGTTCATAGGTATAGTGCGGGGAGGATAAAAATCGTTTCAGAGTTTTTTTCAGAAGCGGCGGCGACCCTCAGCCGACCGGCCGCAGCACGGGAACCCGGGCCAGGGCCGGGCGATCCCGCGGATCGACCCGCAATCTGGCCCCGGGCCGATCGAAGCGGTAGCGGGCTCCCGTGATTGCTCCGATAGCGGTCAGGGCCGTCCGGCCCATGTACTCGAACATGGGCCAGGACGGCAAGGCGCTGCTCACCGGAGCGCGCGAGGTCGCAAGGTGATTCGGAATGTTGTACTGATGTCCTACCCTATTTCTGCCGCAACACATGATCGGCCTCCTCATCTTCTTCGTCGTGAGTCGCTTCTTCCGGGCGAATTGCGTCCTGACGATCGCCTTCCCGGTCGTTCTCTTGCTCATCTTCGATATACATTGCCGCTCCTCTTTGCTCGCTGCCATGCACGAGCCGCTCCACGATGATTGCCCCGGCCGAAAGCGCGGGCCAAAGCATGAGCCGCTGCTTCCACGACTCGCCCAGAAAGAATGCAAACGGCGCCGCCACCCAAACGCTCAGACAATAGAGGCAACTAAGAAGTTCGCCCCAAAACCCGTTTCCCGCTCGTCGCCGGATCCGCTCAAACACGCGCCAAGGGCCGCTTTCCGAGGCGAGCAAGTAGCTCACCCGCCAGACCGCCAGAATGCCGAGCGCCAGCCAGTAAAAGACCATTGCTTCAAACCTGTCCAAATGGAATAAGCCGCAGGGACCCGAGAAATACCCCGGTCCCTGCGGCCGTCGTCCGTTCTAGCTCGACACCTTCAACGTCATGGTCTGGAACGCTTGATCCCACATGCTGGGGAAGCTGTCACCGTTGGTGACGCGCTTTCCAACGCGGAGGATGAAGTCGTAGCAGCAATCGACGGGCGGGTAGTACGTAATAATCTCCGTCCCTCCGACCCATGACTTGGAGGCGTAATCCGGAGAACCGAGCGGGTTTATTGTGTAGCCATGGGTGCCGGGCGGCGTAATGACGCCAGGCGCACCAGAGCCGTAGTTGACAAACAGACCGTACTCGAACAGATGGCCGTTCGCGTCATTGACGGTGACGCTAACCTGGATGTACCCACCCGGACCAATGTCGTAGGCGGGGCACTCGCCAGAGGAAGTGGATGTCACCGGTACACCGCCGGCGGTAAAGGCCAAGATGTTGCCGTTGATCTGAGCCGTGGTCAGGCCCGTATTGTCGATCATGAGCGTCAACGGTTCATCGGGCGGCCCCGGCGGCGGAATGTTGGGAGAGAGGACCTCGGTCAAGGTGGAGTCGTAGCCAACCACGGACAAGTCGACCGCGCCGGTCGGCGAGCCGCCGATCAGGTTGGACGAGTCGTAGGTGTGCGCGATCAGCCCCTGGTGGTCCCAGTAGTACGAGGCCCCCGCGACCGTCGGAAATGGCAACAGACCGGGAGGGGTTGGGCCATTCTGCCGGGCCGCGGGAGTGGCGTACAGATTTACGTGGCTCCCGTTGTTGAACGGACCCATCCTTACCGTATGGCTGGAGTTGAACGTGCCATCGCCGTTGTAGATGTAGACCACGCGATCCAGGGGCTCGGCGATCGGCGATCCGGTCCCAATCGCGGGCTGCGTTCCGCTGCGCGCAGGGTTTCCAGACCACTGTCCGGCCAGCACCTGGTAGTAGGCGACCGACGATCCGGTAGCGAACTGGCCGTAGAGGAACAACTCTCCGGCGAAGGGCATATCCCAGGTGTCGGTGCCCGCATCGCCGCTCGGATCCGCATACCCGAAGTTTATGTCGGCCACTTCGACGTAGTCGCCCACGTTCGTCCAGGCAAAGCCGTACTCAGGCGGACAGTGCGGATGGCACACGGTGCCGGTGTCCGAATTTCCCACCAGCGAAACCGAGCTGCCATCTTCGAAGCACCAGCGCGTACTGGTCGCGGGATTCTCGTTGAGAATTACATTCCCGTTCTGCGTGACGCTGAACACGATATTCGGGTCGTCACAGCACCACCACCACCACGGGAAGAGTTCGCGGATGCGAGCATTCGAGAACTTGCTGGCGATCAGTTGCGTTCGTTCCGCATCGGGAGCGAAAGCCTCGCTGCTCGCGATGCCGAAGCCCTGGCCACGCATTAAGCTGCGGGCCTCGGGCCGAATCAAAGACATCCCGCCATTCACTTGAGAGACCGGCCCCGGGCCCGGGAGCACGAGTTGCTTTTCGATCGCTTCGAGAATGCGCAGGATGTCCCACTCCCACCACCACGGCCAGCAGTGCCACCAGATGGGCCAGCACGGCCAGCAGCGGAAACAGAGCGCACAACTGCACCACTCAAAGCAGGCGTTGAAAGTGCCGTCCGCGGCGGTGGTAACCGTGGCCCGCGGCACCTTGGAATAGCCCGAGCCGGTGTAATTCACGCTGTAAACTGTCACTTCCGCGCCCGGAGCCGCGCAACCGTCCTGACCCAAAACCGTGCCCGAGACGCAATACCAGCGGCACCAGAGCCACCAGACCTTGAGCACTTCCTGCGAAATAGAAATTTCGGGAGTGCGAAATTCCTTGTCCGCCTTTTCCAGGTCGGTACGCTTCAGGGCTACCTTCGGCAGGTTCGGAAAGTGTTCGAGGTGTTTGGCCGCGCTGGCCGGAGCGATGGCCAGCGTAACGGCATACGAGCTTTTGGCCAGCGCTGCCGCGCGCGACAGATTCAGCCGGTAGGTGCCATCCGCCAAAACCGGCGCGGTGGCGAGAACTTCGTTGCAAAGCAAAATGAAAGCGCCGAGGCGTTGCGCATCGGCCTCGTTCACTTTCGTGATTTTCCCTGTGATGCTGATCATGTTCGATGCCATGTGTTTTTCTCCTTTTGACGTTTGGTCATCCGGGCGCGCCCGTCAGCGACGGTGGTTATTACGCATCCCGCTGGTTCGCAAAAGTTGCGAAGTTGCCTGCACGTGAAGCGCTCAGTGGTCCGCGGTCCTAAAAAGGGAAGTTGCGCCTGTTGCTGTGTTGAGGGCGAATACCGGAGGTTCGCGGCATCCTCTTGGGGAATAGTGCGCGAGATGGGGAAATCGTTTCGTCGCCTCAAAAAATCAGTTAGAAACAGGGCGGCCGGCGAAATACGCATGACGCGGGCGCTCTGACTTATGGAGAGGAAACTCGTGAGAGTGCCGCTAGACCGCACAATCCATAACTAAGGTCGCCTGACAATTTGTTATCGCCGTCATGGTGTTACTCGATGCGGACAATCTCGGTCCTGCTTGACGGACTTTTGTGAGTTCTGTACATTTCGTTCCACTCATCGTTTCTCAAAAAAATCGGGTAAATTTCTCAATCGAGCCCGACCGTGGGAGGTGAGATAGTATCATCCCGCAATCATAATTTTGGGGCCCACTCTACATACTCTCAGGGAGGATTCGATGCCGAACAAAAAGAAAGCAGGCAGCAAGTCAAAAGCAAAAGCGAGCAGCAAGCCAAAACCAAAACCAGCAGGCAAGGCGAAACAGGCCTCCGCTAAAAAGAAACTCGCCGCCCCAAAGCGCGCGCCCAAGACCGGCCAGGTCAAAGCGAAGGTTGCGGTCAAGAAAGCGGCTGCCAAAACGAAGCCGGCTCGCGCGCCCGAAACGCCAATCGCGACTGCCACGCTCGCGGCTCCCAAATTTGCACGCATGGCCGTTGCCGATGTCGCGCCGGCAAAGCCCTGCTTGCCGCTGCCGGCCGCGATCGCGCTGGTCCGAAAGTGCTTCAACGCGCCCGGCAACCTGCCACTGGATACGCAACTGGGCGTGCTCATCCCGGACCCGGCCTCGCGCAATTCCTGCTGCCAGTGCGTGGCCAACGGCGTTCCCATCGGCCGGTCGGAAATTCCATGCGGCTCTTCCGACACTCTGCAAGATGTGGTGGATGCGATTGCCTGTTAGGAGGTGGAATGAAAAAGGGCGTGGCGTGTTTTCTTTTGTTGTTTCCCGTGCTGGCGAATGCGGCGTCTCCCAAGCTGCATTCGGCAGGCATGGGGGGACCGGCGAACGAGATCTACGTCGAGTTTGAGCTCAAGGGCGTGCCCGTGGATTGCGCCGTCGAATTTCCGGCGCCGGCCACCTGCCCGCCCGTTCCCGCGGCTCCGTGGACGATCGTGGTCTATGACTCTTCCTTACATCCGTCGGTGTTCGAGGTGGTCAAGTCCGTCATCACCGGCACTCCGTTTGCAGGCAGTGGCGCGGTAACCCTGACGCTCAAGCAAGGGGTTCCACGCGACTACAAGCGGATCGATGTGACGTTCAATCAACCAGACTATTCGCACGTCTCGATTGAGGCGAAGCCGACCGGGACGGCGCCCCCCGTTGAAGCGAACGCGCCTGTTCCCGCCGGGACAACGCCTGCCGCCGCACCCGCCGCTGCACCGAAGAAGTCGTCGATTGAAGCGGCAAAAACCAAAGATGAGGCCAACGTCTACCTCAGCGGCACTTTCTCGCCCGCCTCGGGATCGTCTCCCGACTACAGCACCGACTCGAAAGTAAACTGGCCCGCCTATTACTTCGACAAAACGCAATCGTGGGCGCTCGCCCTGGCGGCCACCGTGCAGACGGATAATAAAGGCTCCGCCGATCCTGACGGCTTCACCTGGGGAGTTCCGATTCAGCATGTCTACTCGAGCCTGCGGGAACCGGTCACGCTATGGAATTGGCCAAACTCCGCGCAGTGGTCCGTGGTGGGAATGGAATTGGACAAAAGGGGCAAGGCGGTGAATTTCATCTCCGCGCCCAGCATTACGCGCGGCTTCTATCACGATTTCAAGGGCCCCGACAAAAAACGTCCGGGACTCGAGGCCGTCAAGACGTCCGTCGCAATTGACTTCACGGCGGGCGTCGAGTTCGGCAGCAATCTCCGCCAGGATTTCCCGATCAAGAACCGGCCTGGCGAGCAAGAAGGCGCGATTTTTCGCGGCGTACCCTCCGCGACCGCCTACCTGGACATTCCGAATGTGTTACATCTCAGCAAAATCACGCTCAGTTCTTCTTACACCGCCCGCATCCCGACTACAGACGAGCTATTCCTGGAAACCCGGAACACGAAAAATCCGATTCCCCTCATGAGCAGCCAAACCAGGCATTGGGTTCAGAACACGTTGCAATTCAACATTACCGAACTGGTCGCGATTCAAATCAAGCATCAATACGGGACCTTGCCGCCCGCGTTTAGCTTCGTTCAAAACAGCGGCTCCATTGGGTTGGTGTATGCGTTCAAGAAGAAGTCGCCGAATGACAAGACTCAAAAGTGATACCCAAATGTCAGCGCGACCAGGATTCGTCGCGACCACAATTCGTCACGGCGAAGATTGGCCGTCAGTGTTTGTGAGATCGAATTGAGAGAAGATTTGCCATGATGGGCAGGGCCAACAGAACGCCGGCGCGCCGCATTCTCGCAATGGCTGCGGGGTGCATCGTGTTGGTGATGGCCAGCTACTCTCCCGCGACTTACGGCGCCGATAGCGGTTTGCCGTCCGATCCTCGGTCGAACACGCGGCGCGTGACGTTTGTTCAAATGACGGCTCCGCATCTTTTCGACGCCGGCGTCGACCGGCACGCCGAAGGAGTTGAAGAAGAAGCCCTGGATAACCGCGCGGCTTTTCACTGGGCGGTGCTGGAAACCAATCGCATGGTTCTGGCGGAGCATCGCACCATCGACTTCGTTGTAATTACTGGCGGGTTCGGGCTGCGAAATGTCAGTCTGTCTTCCGCGGCGAAGAAGTGCGAGTGCCCGAAGCGTGACAAGGGAAGGGAAGGGCCGATTGGCTCGGTTTCGATGGCCGAGGCGGTCGGGGAAGTAGCGCGCGAATTGGACGCTCTCGAGGTGCGGCGCATTTACCTCGTCCCGGGCAATGACGATTTGTGCGATGAGAGTCCAACCGATCGCCATCGCTGGGCCACGTTCGTATGGCTCTTGCAGGCGGAATTGAAGGCCCGGCAGAAGACGCGCGAAGCGGCGCTGAAGTTGAGCTATCCGGAGAAGAAAGATGTCCAGGTTGCCGAGCCGCCGGAGGTCGTGGATCTTTCTTTCACCCTGGAACGCCTGCGTGCGGACAAAGATCCGAGTGTGAGCGGCCTCGGTGATTCGACAAACGCGACCATCCCCGACCCGCCGGTTGTCGACGGCTTTTCTCTGCTCGGACTGAACAGCACTTATTTCAACTCGCACGATAATCCGAAGATTCAGACGGCAAGCAAAAACGAGATCCCGAAAGAAATCGCATTCCTGCAAAATCGCATCCAGCCGGGGGGTTCCTATCTGATCTTCACCCATACGGCGGACGTTTTGGATCCCGATGCGCCACCCGCGAATCCGGCTCCTGGCAAGAAGGCGGACAAAAAGACGGATAAGAAGCCCGACGCGAAAGCGGATAAGACGGCAGACCAGAAGCCGGACAGGCAGGCAATACCGGCGCCCGACTCGGACTCGACCTCGCCTTGGGTGTTGCCGGCTGACACTCGCAAAGTGTGGCACGACCAGATTCTCCCGAACACGCAGATCGTCGGAGTTTTTGGAGGACATTTTTACTCCGGCAATCGCGGGCTGTACCCGCACAGTTTTAACTCGCCTGACAAGCTCACGTCCGCGAAAACGTGGCTCGCGCCGCCGCTCAGCGCGCGCAACCAATGGACCATGCCGCCGGAGAAAACGGCGCGCGGAATACTGCTCGTGACGGTGACCGGCAATGGCACCGTGCTCTCAACTCCGATGTGGTATACGGTGCCCGATCAGGCGGCCGCGATCGACGGGCAGGAGAAGCTCATTCAGGCCCGCGCCGACGAAGTTGAAGGAAACTGGGATGCAGCGGCAACGTTGTACACACAGGCGCTCACCGCCAAAGATTCTCGCGTCCGCGCCAGCGCCGCGCAGGGATACGAGCGCTGCCGCGCCGTCACTCGAACCTGGTGGTGGCAGCTTGGCAAGTACTTCCCCCCGCTGCGGTGGATTGCCATCTACCCGCGCCGCATGGCATGGCTGATTCCGATTCTATTGTCCCTGTTGGCGGCGTTCACCCTGCTGCGCTGGCTGCGCTTCCTCTATCTGGGCGAACTGATCAAGTTCCTAATCATCCCGCGTTTTCGCGGAAGGGCGCTGCTCCATGCAACGGTCGAAATGACCAAGGACGCGCCTACTGGGCAATTCCAGGCGCAGATGCTGGCTGCGCAAGAGGAGATTCGCACCCGCCTCCTGGGCGAACAGGAGAACTGGATGGCCGGACACGTCGCATTGTTGACTCCCGCTTCGGAGTCGTTTGACACGCTGGTCGCTTCCATACCCAAAGTGGGAGAAGTCGACATCCCCGGACTGGTCAAATTCCTCGTACAGTTGGCGCGCGCTTTTCAATGGACGGTTGACTCGGGGCTCGCCGTCTTATCTCCGGACACACCGTCGGCTGCCGGCGCATCGGGCGCCGATCCAACGGCATTGCCCCCGGGAGGAGAACTGAGCGCGTATGCCGTGCTCCAGTGGGCGTGGCTTACTAAGAACAGTTGGCGGCGCAAGACCAAGATTGTCGACAATTCTGCGGTGCGGGAATTGGCCAGAGAATTGGCGGAATTGATTTTCGGCGAAGCGTTCGTCTGAACGCGCTTCGGGATTAAGGGTCATGGGCTGGTGGTTTTCAAAAAACGCTCGCAGGTTCACGACGGCAGAGAGTTTTCAACTCTACATGGAGGGTCTGCGCTCGCTTCAACTGTATGAAGAGATGGCCCGCGAGAGTTCGGTTGACCACCCCGCGGGGCGAACAGCCCTTGAAGAGCGATTAAAGGATGCCGCCGGCAATCTGGGCGATTGCGTCGCGAAGTATTCGAACGACTTATTGCCGCTCTACTACTACGCCATTCTGCTCAGCACGCAGGCGCAGCGTGAGGAAGCGGTGCAACTGCAAAGTTATTTGGCGAACTTGACGATGCCGCCATGGCCGAGCGAACGCGCGGAGCAACTCTTAAGGCAGTCCGCAGCGCAGTTTCAGGACGTCATTGACAAGTCTCGTGGAGAGGTCAGAAGATTTGCTCAGTACAACCTCGCGCAAGTCCAGGCAAAAATCCTGGATCCCGCGGAATGGGAGCGCGCGCTCAAGTTGCTCCGCCAGTTGCAATCGGAAGACCGCGGCTGGAGAGGGGTCTTCAGCTGGGAGTCTTTCCTGCCCGCTGTGGGGTGGATACTAAGCCAGATTTGGTTGTTCATACGCTCGGGCGGTCCGAACGATGGCACAACCGGCCAAGCGGCGTCGGCCGCCACCGCGGTTGCGGAGAGAAACGCGTTCGATGCGCAGGTTCGAATGCTGATCGATTTTCTTCTGGTGAGGCTAGCCGCCCGCGGGCAAAATCTCACGATGGCGGACTTTCCCGTGCCGCCGTCCGGACCGGACCCGAAAGCCACGTGGTCTCAGGCCGCCAGTCACCGCGTTCTAGATTTCCGGAGTTCCAGCAATCCGGAAAATAGGCCAGTGCAGACATCTCCGAGTCCTCCGCGCTGCGATGGCGAGAAAGCCAGCAGAGATCTGTTCACATTGATCGACACGCTTGGGGAGAAGCGCCTGCCCAGTCAGGCCAAGTCCGATCTCCCGGCCGACTATTGGAACAAATGGTCTCGCATTGCTCTCGAATGGGCGGTGCTCCCCGGCCGCAGTCCCCAGGAGATTTGCAAGCTCATCGACCTGGCGAGCGACTATGCGTATGCCGCGAGCCAAGAGAAAAAATTGACGTGGACGCCGGCGCTGTTAAATCGCGCGTTCGCGCGCACCCTGGCAGGAGAAAACCCCCAGGCCCTTCTGACCGCCATCGTGGGCGTCGAAGTTGTCGCCGCCCCCAAACCGGAGCTCAAGACGCCCGACCCCGAAGAGATCGCCAACTATATTGCGAAGATGCCGCTCGGCACGCCCGCCGCAACCATCGCTGACCTCGTAAGGCGCGCCTTTGGTCCCCTGGACGCGCCCACCCTCCAAAAACTGGTTCGCGCACTTGACCGCGCGAAAGTGAAGATGGAAATGATCGACGAAATCACCCGGTCGTTAGAAGTCCGCGATGAGCCGTCAATTCTCGACTGATGGCGCGCAAACCGGTGCCGCAGACGAGGCGGTCCTGCGCGAACGACTTTATTGCGCCGGGCACCCGTTTAACCGAAGCACAAACCGGCCCGCGCCGCCGCCATGCTCGCGGAGGTGGAACAAAAGCTGCGCCAAGCTCTTCCACCTCTGTGCCACCTGGAGTTTCACGAACAGCTAGCCCGCTTTAGCGAGGGGCACATCAGACCCCGCCACGCCTGACCGCAGCGATCGGAAGCCCGCGCGAATCTCTTCGGAGAGAAGTTGGGGCTGTTCAAATGCCGCAAAGTGACCACCCTTGGGGAGCCGGTTGTAATGGATCAGTTTGGGATACGCCTGCTCCGACCAGCTCCGCGGGGCGGGATAGAGTTCGTCGGGGAAGACGCTCACGGCAACCGGGATGGAGACGCCTTTGGCATCGAAATACCCGAGTTTGCCCCAATTCTCCCAATAGAGACGGGCGCCAGAAAGCGCCGTGTTCGTCAACCAGGCGATCGTGATGTTGTCGAGGATGTCGTCGCGCGTGAGGCCTTCGGATTTTCCCGCAAAGACGCGCGAGATCAGCTCGTAGCTGCGCGCGTCGTGATCGAGGAAATAAGCCGCGAGGCCGACGGGTGAATCCGCGATTCCGTACAACGTTTGCGGTCGGAGACCCATCTGGAACCCGTAGGCGATTCCCTTTTGATAGACGAACTGCAAACGCTCGTAAGCGACCTTCTCATCGGCAGACAGACCGGATGGCGCCGGCGCCCTTGAGGAGGCCGCCTTGTCAATGTCGTTTGGAAAGATGCCAGGCATGTTGGTGTGAATGCCGAGCAATTCCGGAGCCGCATCCAGGCCCATCTGATCGACGATGACCGCACCCCAATCGCCGCCTTGCGCCACGAATTTCGTGTACCCGAGGCGCTTCATCAGCACGACCCAGGCCCGCGCAATATGGGCAACATCCCACCCGGGCGCGGTCGGTTTGCCTGAGTATCCGTAGCCCGGCATTGACGGAATCACCACGTCAAAAGCGTCCGAGGCGCTGCCGCCATGCGCCGTGGGATTGGTCAGTGGATCGATGATCTTCATCTGTTCGATGATCGAGCCGGGCCATCCGTGGGTGACGATCAGCGGCAATGCATTTTCATGTTTCGAACGGACGTGGATGAAGTGAACGTCGAGTCCATCGATCTCGGTTATGAAATTCGGCAGGGCGCTCAGTTTCGCCTCGATCTTGCGCCAATCGTAATCTGTGGCCCAATAGCGCGCGAGCGCCTGAGTGGTCGCCAGCTGCACGCCCTGCGATGCATCAGTGACCGTTTCCCGTTCAGGCCACTTGGTTGCCTTGATGCGCCTGCGCAGTTCGGCAAGTTCCGCTTCCGGAACCTTCACGTGAAACGGACGAATAGCATTCTTGTCAGCAGGTTTGCTGCCTTGTTGTGAAGCGCTGGTTTGGGCCATCGTCTCCTCCTTCTTGGCAGTTTTGGATTTCCCGCCTTGTGCTGTGGTTGATTTGCGTGCGGTCATCGCCTCGTTCCTTTCTGTAGTGGTTCTTGGAATTAGGGTGCGTAACGGGTGAAGACAAAGTCTCGAGCCTTGACGGGCTCGTGGCAGGGAAAGCAGGTTTTGAGCTTTGCCTCATCCGCTGAAGGTTTGCCGTCCTTATTGAATTGAGCAAACCCCCAGCCGCCCGTCGCGGCGTACTTTCTTGAGTCCTTGACCATAAACTGCAGGTACCAATCCGGGGCGGGCCCGGGAACGAAAGATTGGGCACGGCCAAAGACTTTGTTGTTTTCCTCCGAGGGGACGTAACTCCAAGCGATTCGGGCAATGATCGTGCCGTCGGGGAACGGAAGCTTCTCTTCCCGATACGCCCTGATCGCTGTGTCATTGCCCAGAATGGCGCGAATATCGTTGAGGTCGCCTTCTTCGTGGGCTACAGAGACCAACTTCCAGTCGCGGTATCCGGGGGGGATTTTGATTCCGAAGAGCGGGGCAGCTTCTCCATCGGCGTGTCCAGATGCGTGGGCCATGTGGATGACCAGGGTGGCCACCGCCGCGACTGCAACCAGTAGGAACGCGATCCGTTTCATAGTGTTCCTCCTTCTTGTTTTTCGGCTTGTCCGCGCACAGGATCACGCAACATTTGCCACAGGTTTGGTTTCGACGTTCGTGACAACATTGATGTTGCCGTGTGTAGCTTTGGAATATGGACACTCCTGGTGCGCGCCGTCCACCAAAGCCTGGGCGACTTTGCGCGAAACACCCGGCAGGCTGACGTTGAGGCGAGCCTGGATCAAGTACCCTCCGCCGGTTGTGCCCAGGTCTACTTCGGCGTCAATGGCGAGATCAGCCGGCAGCCTGACTTTCATTCTGGCAGCCACGATCTTGATTGCCGACAGGAAGCACGCCGACCACCCGGCGGCGAACAACTGCTCGGGGTTGGTGCCGGTGCCGGGAGTGCCCGGAACCGAGAGCTTAACATCAAGGCGGCCGTCGGAAGTGAGTGACGCTCCGCCATCACGGCCGCCCGTGGTGTGAGCTTTTGCGGTATAGAGCACCTTTTCGATTGGGGTTATGGCGTTTGTCATGGGGCATTCTCCTTCATTAGAAAATTGTCCGCTGCAGGCTTCCGATTCTTTCGGAGGGGGTGCACAGTGGTGATTAAGCCAGAAGAGCGGAGAAGAATCTATTGGACGATGGTATCGGTCGACACCTTGGCATGGGTTGAGGGCGAGCTGTCCACAATTTGCAGTCGTGCGATTGAAATGGCACAATGGACATATCGTGGGTCATGTGGGGACCCCAGCATCACTTCTTTTTCAACAATTGAGAACGGGCCATTCATGGCTCGCTGCGGATTCGAATTCCACGGCACGGAGGTTGCTTATGCCCCTCGATGGTCAGTCCCGTAATCCCGCACGGTCGCGAACCGCTGGGGATCAAGTCCACCTCGAGGGGTTTCCGCTCTGCCAGAGCGCACACATCTGCGCGATCTTTTCCAATCCGGCCTAAGTGTTGGTAGTGGGGCGGGTACATGGGAACCGCTCAGGAGACGAAAGCTGTGTAGAGACCCACGTTGCGAAGATTCATGTGGGAGGAATGCACCATGAAAAGAGTAGCGGCGCCCATTTCCCTTGCCGGCTCCCAGCTCGGCGAAGTACGTCATGTCTGCGCGTTTTTCAACAGCGACGAGGAAGAGTATCGCGTGTTGCTTCCGTTCATTAGGGACGGGTTCGAGTGTGGCGACAAGGCGGTTCATGTCGTGAATCCTGATCAACAGCGTGACCATTTGCAACGCTTGGCCGCGGCCGGGATCGACGCGACGGCCGCCCAGCAGAGTGGGCAACTCGAACTGCTCACCAACACCGAAGCGTACCTCCGGGACGGCCGTTTCGATCAGGATCGGATGCTCGAGGTATTCGAGCAGTTGGCCAGCGGCAACGCCAAGGGAGGATTCCCGCTCAGTCGTATTTGCTGCCGGATGGACTGGGCGATTGAAGACCGATCGTACGTCGACGACCTTGTTGAGTTCGAATCGCGCGTCAATGATGTGTGGCGTCGCCACGACGACACGGTCATCTGCACTTACCATCTTGCGAAATTTGGAGGAGATACGGTGATTGACATCATGCGGACGCACCCCATGATTATTATCGGCGGCATCCTGCAGCAGAATCCATTCTTTGTGCCGCCACCGGAGTTCATGGGTGAAGTCCGCGAACGGCGGTCCAGGCGGTTTATGCCATCCTCTACGGCGGCCTAAGATGGAAGAACTTCCCGCCGACGAGATCAAGCGCCTTCGGCGTTGTAATAATGACTTGGTTAGCGTCCTCGCTCTTCCTGCGATGTGGAGCGGCGCCGAGCCCTCCCAGATTGTTCATACCTTCCTCGACGCACTCCTCGGAATGCTCGGCCTGGATCTCGTCTATGTGCGGTTGAAAGATCCAATCGGCGACTCTCCGATCGAGACGGTCCGGATCGCCCAATCGAGAAAGCAGATGCCCCAGCCGCAAGAGGTCTGCGACTTGTTTAACCGATGGTTCGGAGATGACCCACAGAAATGGCCTCCGCTAGTACGAAACCCCATTGGAGACGGAGACATTTCGATCGTGCCCGCACGATTGGGGTTGCACGGTGAAATCGGTCTACTCCTAGCGGGGTCTCAGCGCGCGGAGTTCCCGTGTCAGACCGAGAGACTTCTTCTGAGCGTAGCGGCGAATCAGGCGTCCATCGGGCTGCAAGAGGCGCGGCTCTTGAGCGAGCAAAGGCGCGTTGCCAAAGAACTCGATCAACGGGTCGCGCAGCGGACTACAGAACTCGCGCAAACCAACCAAGAGCTGAGAAGGGAAATTGCCGACCGCAGGCGGGCAGAAGAGCAGTTGCGACGCAGCGAGGCATTCCTCACGGAAGGCCAGAAACTGAGTCGCATCGGCAACTTCTCCTGGCTGGTGCCGACGGACGACATCAAGTGGTCTGAGCAGCTTTACCGCATTTTCGAGTTTGAACTGGGTGTGCCGGTGACATTCGAGTTGATTGGATCTCGCGTTCATCCGGAAGACCTGCCGTTGCTGTATGACATGATTGGAAAGGCGCAACGGGCCGTCAGCAGCTTCGAATATGAACACCGCCTCCTGATGCCGGACCACTCCGTCAAATACCTGCACTTGATCGCCCATGGGAGTCGAGACAATCAGGGCCGACTGGAGTACATCGGCGCGGCGCAGGACGTGTCGCAGCGCCGGCTCTCGGAAGAAGCTCTTGCGAAGGCGAGATCGGAACTCGCCAACGTGGCCAGGGTTACGAGCCTCGGAGTGCTCACGGCGTCAATCGCACACGAAGTCAACCAGCCCCTTTCGGGCATCATCACCAATGCCGGCACGTGTCTGCGGATGCTCTCTGCCGATCCCCCAAACGTCGATGGCGCTCGCGAAACCGCCCGGCGCACGATTCGCGATGGCAACCGGGCGTCGGACGTGATCACGCGGCTACGCACTCTTTATAGCAAGAAGGATCTTTCACCTGAATCCATGGACTTGAATGAGGCGACTCGAGAGGTGACTGCGTTGTCGTTGAGCGAGCTACAGAGTAAGCGTGTAATTCTGCGGCATGAGCTTGCGGACGACCTCCCGGCCGTCACCGGCGATCGCGTCCAGCTTCAGCAAGTCATTCTGAATCTGCTGCGGAATGCTGCGGACGCGATGAGCGCAGTCGACGATCGCCCGAGAGAATTGCTGATCAGAACCGAATGCGATGAGGGAGATCGGGTGCGTCTTAGCGTGAAAGATGCGGGAGTCGGTTTCGCAGCTCAAGCCGCGGACAAGCTCTTCGAAGCGTTTTTTACGACGAAAAGCGATGGAATGGGAATCGGGCTATCGATCAGCCGCTTCATTATCGAGGCTCATCACGGACGTCTATGGGCGACAGCGAACGATGGCCCAGGAGCCACGTTTGCATTCTCTATTCCTTGCGCCGCGAGGGCATGGCCGACGCCGAAAACTCGCGTCAACCAGGCCGATCCGTTGACCGGCGCAGCATGATGCAAGTCTGGTCGAGATATCGTCGGCCGAACCAATACCTAAGTACAATGGACGCCTCTCATGGAGTGGAGCAATGTTGACTTATGAAGTTTCACCCAGAAGGGAGCGCCACCGAACGTCCGCTTGTATCGCTAGTTGATGACGATGAGTCAGTGCGCGAATCGCTGCCTGATTTGCTACGGGAGTTCGGGTTTGCAGCCCGTGCGTTCTCGTCGGCGGAAGAGTTCCTGGTGTCAGATTGCATCGGCCAGACTGGATGCCTGATCCTCGACATTGCCATGCCGGGGATGACCGGGCCTGAACTTCAGCAGGAATTGAAGCGCCGCCGGCAAGAGATTCCAATCGTCTTCATCACCGCTCAGAGAGATGAGACTGTACGCCCACGAGTGCTCGAACAGGGTGCGGTGGAGTGCCTGTTCAAGCCATTTAGCGACACGGCTCTGCTTGATGCGCTCAATACAGCCCTTCGCCTGAACTAAGCGCCCCGCTATTACCTTACGGGGTTGGGAATATACAATGAATTTAGCGCGCCCTTGGCCGTGAAGTGGGGTCACCATCCATGTCGCCCGTCACTCCAATCGTGTTTGTTGTTGACGACGACGTATCCGTGCGTGAATCGCTGGAATTGTTGATCCGCTGCGAAGGCTGGCAGCCCGCGATATTCGCGTCTGCACAAGAATTTCTCACCTGCCCACGAGCCCTGGTTCCGAGCTGCCTGGTGCTTGACGTTTCTCTTCCCGGCCTCAATGGCCTCGACGTGCAGAAGCGCGTCGCCTCCGAACGGACGGACATGCCGATCATCTTCATCACGGGCTACGGCGACGTGCCTACGACGGTTCAAGCCATGAAGGCGGGGGCTGTCGAATTCCTGACCAAACCGTTCAGCGATGACGTGCTGTTAAGCGCTATCCGACAAGCCCTCGAACGCAGCCGTCTTGCAATGGGCCATGAGGCGGAGATGCGAGGGCTGCGCGACTGTTACACCTTACTCACCCCGCGCGAACGACAGGTCATGGCGTTGGTGGTTTCCGGCCTGTTGAATAAACAGGTGGCCGGCGAACTTGGCATCAGCGAGATCACGGTGAAGGCGCACCGCGGCAAGGTAATGCAAAAGATGAAAGCCGACTCTCTCGCCGATTTGGTGAAAATGGCCGCGAGGCTCCGGCTCGCACGTGTACCCGGCTCTAACATTCCCCCGGCCGCATGATCATCTGTCTCTTTGGGACAATGTACTTTTCGAGTTGTTGCGGTCAGGACAGAAGGAACAGAGGTTCTGCACCATACCCAAGAAAATTGCGGGCGCTACGGAACTCGACCCGCAGCCTGCATTGTGTTGAGCGGCGATACCAGCACTGGGCTCTGTGTGAGAATCACTGATCGTTCGAACACCCCAGCGGAGGATAGGGCAATGCGCATCGCAAGTGCGGGTCATGTGGTCTTTGCGGCCACCATGATTGGCGTCGGAATCCTGGGCCTGATCAAAGGCAATTTCACCGCGATATGGCAGCCGGTACCGCAGAGTGTGCCGCTTCGCGAAGTACTGGCCTATCTCTGCGCCTTCATCTCCCTAGCATCTGGCATAGGCCTGCTCTGGGAGCGCGTCGCCGCCCCCGCTGCCCGCGTGCTGCTCGCCTTCCTCCTACTTTGGTTGCTGGTGTTGAGAGTGCCCGGCTTCTTGCGCACGTTCACCGTGGACGTTTACTGGCCATGGTGCCAGACCGCGGTGATGGTAGCGGCCGCCTGGGTACTGTATGCCTGGTTCGCCACTGACTGGGACAGGCAGCGCCTCAGTTTCGCCACAGGCGATAAGGGTCTGCGCATCGCGAGAGTGTTCTACGGCCTAGCCTTGATCCCCTTCGGTGTGGCCCATTTCACCTATCTCAAAAACACCGTCTCGCTGGTGCCTGGTTGGCTGCCGGCGCACGTGGCCTGGGCGTATTTCACCGGCGGTGCATTCATCGCGGCGGGCGTGGCGGTGATCATCGGTGTGTATGCACGGCTGGCGGCCGCGCTCTCGGCGTTGCAGATGGGCATGTTCACGCTGCTGGTGTGGGTACCCATCGTGGCGGCGGCAGGCCCCAAGAGCGTCTTTCAATGGAACGAGGCCGTGCTCTCTTGGGCGCTGACGACCGGCGCCTGGGTGGTGGCGGATTCCTACCGCGGCATGCCCTGGCTCGCCGTGAACAAGCGCTAGCACCGTCACCTTCGATGCACGCGCCCGACCGCGTTCGCATTTGTTTCTGCGTGTGGCAGAAGAGGGGAAAAAAGTAGTTCCCGGGGGATCGTGGGCAAACAGGAAGTGATCCAGAAACGGGCTTCTGGGAGGTGACGACTCCCGCACGCTTGAAGACGCGGAGCGAGACAGATCCCTGTGCCGTGGGCGCCGTCACATCGCCAGAGACAGACGTGATGTTTTCCCTGTGAAAGAAGGCAATCCGAGTCCGAGATGGAGGAAGAACGGTGGAGTTGCTTCGTCGCCCTCACGCGCACGAAGGAGTGTTTAGTACTGAACCGGAGAACAAAATCACAGGGGTTGGCAGAAAGAACCATCAAGGTTTTGTGGGGCAGAGGGAACCTGTATCGCACGATATGGGTGGCAAAGTCTTATGTTGTTCGGCTCAAATCATGGTCACAGCTCCAAGGGGTATGTCTCACCCTCCGTTGTGATGTTTCTCACTGCGGAACTGGTACATCGCCGCAGAAGATGCAAAAGGAGGGATTGCGCCTCTCCGGTAGATCGCGACTCTGCTCCCCGGAACCGCAGGGACAGTCGAGGTCTCCTCTTAAGCAGGATCCGGAACGCTAAGGCAGCAAGGAGGAATCCTCTATGTCACGCGACACGCTCACAGTCACTGATAGCCGCAGCGGCCAGACCTACCTGCTTCCCATCGAGAACACAACCATCCGGGCGACAGATTTGCAGAAGATCAAAACCGGCCCCGAGAACCATGGGTTGGCCACATACGATCCTGCGTTTCTCAATACGGCCTCTTGCCGCAGTTCGATCACCTTCATGGATGCCGATCACGGCATCCTGCGTTATCGGGGCTATCCCATCGAGGTTCTGGCAGAGTGCCACAGCTTTCTCGACATTGCATATCTCCTGTCGTTTGGGGAACTGCCGCATGGACCCGAGCGCGAGAGCTGGGTAAGTGAAATCACCCATCACACCATGCTCGACGAAACCGCCAAACACTGCATGGAAGGTTTTCTGCGTGATGCCCATCCCATGGCCACGCTGGTAAGCACGTTGTCGGCGCTCTCTACGTTGTATCCGGAAGCGCACGATGTCTGCGATCCTTCCAACCGTCTGCGGCAGATCAAGCGCATCGTCGCTAAGGTTCCGTCGATCGCCGCCATATCCTACCGCCATAGCTTGGGTTATCCCTACGTGCCTCCGGACAATGATCTGAGCTATACCGAAAACTTCATGAACATGCTGTGGAAAATGGTCGAACCAAAGTACATGGCTAATATCGTGCTGGCTCACGCCTTGAACACTTTGTTCATCCTGCATGCCGACCATGGACAGGATTGCAGTACGAACATTATGCGTTGCGTGGGCAGCGCTCAAAGCGATCCTTACCTCACGACTGCCGCTGCCTCCGCCGCTTTCGCCGGTCCGCTCAACGGGGGCGCCATCGAAGAAGTCTTCAAGATGATCGAGGGGATCGGTTCCCGGCAGAACGTGCCTGCCTTCATCAAAGAAGTGAAGGAAACGCGCGGCAAACTTGCCGGATTCGGAGACCGCGTATACACGAATAACGATCCTCGCGTCCAGATCCTCAAACGGACGGCGGAACAGGTATTCGACGTGACCGGACGCGACTCGAAAGTCGAGATTGCGCTTGAACTTGAGCGCATCGCGCTCGAAGATGACTTTTTCGTGATACGCAGACTTTATCCCAACGTCAGCTTCTATTCCGCGATGATTTACCAGGCCATGGGCTTTCGGCGTGAAATGGCAACGGTGCTGTTAGCCATTCCGCGCACCGCTGGATGGCTTGCCCACTGGCACGAGATGCTCAGCGATCCGGAGCAAGAGATGGCGCAGCCGAGGCAGATCTATGCTGGGCGCGAGCAGCGTGAACTTCCTCCCTCTGAACTGCACGCGGTTGTCGAATCGGAAGCGGGGAGTTGGGCTTGCTGAGCTGCGCCGGGCAACGTGTTTACGCCCGAGACGCGAACACGATGACGAACTTGTTCCACCGTACACCGAATCAAGCATGAATCTTGCATTTATGAGATTCCATCGCAGAAGGGGGAACGAACAGTATGAGTCTTAGCCAGCTTGCCCGGACTATTCGGGAATCTGCAACTCTCAAGCTAAATGAAACGGCCGCTCTGCTCCGCGAAAAAGGGGAACCCGTTATCCACCTCGGAGGCGGTGAGCCCAAGAGCAAAACGCCGATCGACGCCGTTATCAACTGCTCGGCGGTGCTCAATACCGGGGAGATCCGCTATACGCCGCCGGATGGAATTCCCGCGCTGAAGAAAGCCATCGTCCGCTACACAGAGGAGCACTATCAGAAGCTGGTTTCGGCGAAGAACGTCATCGCCTCCGGCGGCGCCAAGCAGGCGTTGATGGTGCTGCTGCACGTTATCCTCGATCCGAAAGAAGAAGTCATTTTTCCCGCTCCCTACTGGGTCAGCTACCCCGAGATGATCAAGCTGGCGGGCGGCATTCCTGTGCCCATTACTGCGGAAGATGGAACATTCTGTCCGAGCTTTGACGAGATCGTCGCTGCCGTCGGTTCCTACACCAAGGCCATAATTCTGAACAGCCCCAACAATCCCTCGGGCGCGATGTACTCCCGCGATTTCATCCGTGAGATGGTCGAATTCTGCGAAAAGAAGAGCCTCTATCTCATCATGGACGATATCTATAACCGGCTGGTCTTCGATGCCAAGACTGCTCCGATCTGCTATGAGTTCACCAAAGCGCCGATCGAGGAATCGAAACTCGTCGTGATCAATGGCGTCTCGAAATCTTATGCCATGACCGGGTTTCGCATCGGCTGGGCCATCGGCAATAAACAGCTCGTCGCAGCCATGGCAACCATCCAGTCGCAACAGACCTCCGGGCCGGCCTCGCCATCCCAGTGGGCGGCCGTGGGCGCGCTCAATGGCGTGCAGTCGTGCGTAGAAAGCCTGCGCGTCACCCTGGAAAACAACCGCAACGTCATGATGGACCGCCTGAGGGCCTTCACCGGCGTGAAGGTGACAAAGCCCGATGGTACCTTCTACTGCTTCCCCGATTTCAGCGCTTACATGAAGAATTCCCAGGAGTTGTCGCGATTCCTGCTCGACAAAGTGCGCGTTGTCACCGTGCCAGGCAAAGAATTTGGCTTCGAAGGCCATCTGCGGCTCAGTTATTGTGGAACCATCCGCGACATCACCGAAGGCCTCGATCGCATCAAGTGGGCCCTCGATCCCAACTCGGCTAATGAGCTCTTTCTCGGCGAGCGCAAGCTGGTCAGGGAGTGGTTATGAACATCTATCTCGACGTTCAATCCCCAGCGGTGAACGAGGCTGGCAGGCTCGCCAGCTGCTACGGTCTCGAAAATCATGGACTCGTCAACTTAAGGCGAGTCTATTGGAATCTGCCGACTCCGGCTCTCTACGAGGAGAGCATTTTCCGCTCCGAGGGTAGTATCTCTCACCTCGGACCGTTCGTCGTCAACACCGGCAAACATACGGCGCGCGCTGCCGCGGATAAGTTCGTCGTGCACGAAGAGTCTACCGAACACAAGGTTTGGTGGGGTCAATACAATCGTCCATTCACGGGCGAAGGTTTCAGCGCACTTCTTACACGTCTACAAGGCTATCTACAGGGCCGCGATGTTTTCGTGCAGGACGTCTTCGCCGGCGCTGATCCCGAACACAGCCTGCCCGTCCGCATCATCACGCAAAAGGCATGGCACAGCCTCTTTGCGCGCACCATGTTCCTCAAAACACGCAATCAAGACGCGCTGCGGCGGCATGTGCCGGAGTTCACCGTCATCGCAGCGCCGTCGTTCCAGGCCTCGCCGATGGTGGACAGCACGCGCACGGAGACGTTCATCATTATTAACTTCCGCGAGCGGCTCGCGATCATCGGCGGCACCAGTTACGCCGGCGAAATCAAGAAGACAATTTTTACCGTACTGAACTTCCTGCTGCCGCTACAAGGCATTCTCTCCATGCACTGCTCGGCCAACGTGGGTACCGACGGCGACGTCGCGATTTTCTTCGGACTCTCCGGCACCGGCAAGACGACTCTCTCCGCCGATCCCAGGCGCTATCTCATCGGAGACGACGAGCACGGCTGGAGCGACACTGGCGTCTTCAACTTCGAAGATGGCTGCTATGCCAAGGTCATCCGCCTGTCGCCCGAGGCTGAGCCGCAAATCTACGCCTGCACGCGAATGTTCGGCACCGTGCTCGAGAATGTCACTTTCGACAACGTCTCTCGGCACCTCGACCTGAATGATTACACGGTAACGGAGAATACCCGCGCGGCTTATCCCCTTGCCTATATCAAGAACCATTTGCCCGAAAAGCACGCGGGCCATCCGAAGAATGTTGTCTTTCTCACGTGCGATGCCTCGGGTGTGATGCCGCCGATCGCCAGGCTGACACCGGACCAGGCGATCTATCACTTCATCTCCGGCTACACCAGCAAGATCGCGGGCACCGAAATCGGCCTGGGCGTCGAGCCCGAGATCACTTTTAGCACATGCTTTGGTGGCCCGTTCATGGTGCACAATCCGCTCATCTACGCGGAGCTTCTCAAGAAGAAAATCCAGAAGCATGATGCAAATGTGTGGCTGGTGAATACCGGCTGGACCGGCGGTCCTTTTGGGGTAGGGAAGCGCATCAGCATCCATCACACGCGGGCATTGTTGAACGCAGCTCTCAACGGGTCGCTGCTCAGGGTGAAATATAAGAAAGATCCTGTCTTTGGCTTTGACGTGCCGGAACAGTGCGAAGGCGTCTCGCCTCAGATTCTCGATCCGGCAAATACCTGGCCGAGCAGGGAGCAGTATTTCCAGAAGTACGACGCGCTCGCGGCGCGCTTCATCGAGAATTTCAAATTGATGATGTCGGAATGCCCAGAACATATCTTGGAGGCGGGCCCGAAGCGGCTTACAATGTCAACGGTCTGAAGCTCAGCGAGATTCCCCAATTCCCTAAGCGCTAGTTTCGCGCACGCGCGCTGACTCCCCGTGCTTCCAGCGTGATCAGCCGGCTGGCTCTTCGAGGCCCATCATGAATCCTCGCCTCGCTTCTCAGTGAGTCATTCCGACCGCCTTGCGTATTCTGAACTTCAGGTCGCCTGGGACGGGCGGATCAATGTCTCTCTGGCTTGTGACGCGCATAACAGCAATCAAGGGCAGTACTCGAAGAGAATGAAGATGTACCAGGACTGGCCAGCCGGCACTATTATGCAGCGCCCTCTAAAGATCTCTTGTGCGACCGGTCCTGATTCAATCCACATCATGGGAGCCGATATGAAAGTCGTCGCGTTTAACGGCAGTGCCCGCAGACAGGGAAACACCGCAATTCTGCTCAAATACGTTCTGGCCGAACTCGAAAAAGAGGGGATCGAAACTGAACTGGTGGAACTTGCCGGGGCCAAAATCCATGGCTGTCTGGCCTGCCGTAAATGCTCGACGAAGAAGAACCGGCGCTGTTCGCAGGAGGGCGACGACATGGGGAACGTGTGCATCGAGAAGATGGATGCGGCAGACGGGATCCTGCTCGGTTCGCCGACCTATGTCGCGGACGTGTCGCCGGAGATCAAGGCGCTGATGGACCGGGCGTGTCTAGTATCGAGAGCGAATGGCGGGATGCTGCGACAGAAGGTGGGCGCGGCAGTGATTGCGGTACGCAGGGCGGGGGCAATGCATGCTTTCGACGCGCTTAACCATTTTTTCCTTATTAATGAGATGATCGTGCCCGGTTCTTCGTATTGGAATATCGGGATCGGATGGGAGCCAGGCGAAGTGGAGAAAGATGAGGAGGGCATACGGACCATGAAGGTGCTAGGCCAAAATATGGCGTGGCTCTTGAAAAGGCTCCACTCCTCCTGCTAGAAATCGTCAAAATTCTCTAGCCCGTACTCAGCCCGCGATTCCGTGGCCTCACCACTCAGAACACTTCTAAACAGGCTTCCAAAAGTTCTCTTCTGCTACGCCTCGCGCCAGAGGCGATCATGCCGCCTGCGGCACTCGAAGGCAGAGCGGATGGTTTTAGAGGTAGGTTCTCATAGTGGGTCAATGACCGCTCGCTTCGCCGCGGGTCACGCGCGACAAGAACCCGGGTGCGCCAAGGAGCGCCCGTCCGGGTCCGTGCGGGGGCGATCAGCCATGATCGTCCCTACCGCGATCTCACTATCCCGTTATTGAGGAAGATCGTTGTGTCTGGATACCTGGACTAGCGTCTGGGAGTGCAGAAGGGAATAGAATAATAAGGTAAGCAATCAAAGCGCTGAGGTGGGCTTATGCTTCATGCCACAACCGCCGCCCACGCCGTCGGTCCTTCTCTTCAGGGCCTTCATCAACAGGATGAATTGATCGACAGTGTCTCCGATGTGGGATTCTCCGTCCCGTTGTTGACCACCGCTGGCGCGCCCACGGATCGCAGGACATTAGATCGCAGGACATTCCTAAAAGCTGCAACTCTGCCCTGCGTGGCCGCTTGCGCAGCCGTTTGTCTTCGTGGCACGCCGGCGCACGGCCTGGCGCTGTCGTCTGTCGCAGAAGACGATGCGCGCTTTCGCGTGGAGGCTAGATTCTACGAAAAGCTGCCGGGCAAGAACGTGCGGTGCCACCTGTGTCCGCGCAGCTGTGTCGTCGCGGCCGGTGAGCGTGGACATTGCCGCATCCGCGAAAATCGCGGAGGAACGTACTATACGCTGGTCCATTCGCGCGTCGCGGCCGCGCACGTCGATCCGATCGAGAAGAAACCCTTCTTCCATTTTCATCCCGGGATCGTGGCCTTCTCGCTGGCTACGGTGGGCTGCAATGTGACCTGCAAGTTCTGCCAGAACTGGGAGATTTCGCAGGCCAAGCCGGAAGAGTTGCCGGCGCGCTATATGCCACCTGCCGACGTCGCGTCGTTGGCCAAACAGAACCAGTGTCCAGCCGTGGCTTTCACCTACAGCGAGCCAACGGTGTGGAACGAGTTTGTCACCGACGCTGCCGATGCGGTTCGCGAGCAGGGACTGAAAGCGGTGGTGGTGTCGAACGGCTTTATTCAGCAGGAACCGCTCAAGCGCCTCTGTCGGCACGTGGACGCGATCAAAATTGACATGAAGTCATTTTCGGAAAAGTACTACCGCGAGGTGGTCGATGCGGAGCTCAAACCCATTCTGGACACGCTGGTCACCACGCGCAAGGAAGCGAAGTGGATGGAAATCGTGCATCTGGTCGTGCCCACGCTGAATGACAGTGACGCCGAGTTCCGCGATCTGGCGCGCTGGATCAAGGCCAATCTCGGTACCGACGTGCCTATCCATTTCACGCGCTTTCAGCCTTTGTATTTGCTCAAGAACCTTCCGCCCACGCCGGCTGAAACTCTGGAACGCGGCAAGGCAATCGCAGACGCCGAAGGCTTGCAGTACGTTTACATCGGAAATGTGCCGGGACATCGCGCCGAGAACACGTATTGCCCAAAATGCCGCCATCTCCTCATCGAACGTGCCGGGTTCACGGTCACGCAGAATCATATTCGCAAAGGAAAGTGCGAATACTGCCAGCATGCGATTCCGGGTGTGTGGAGCTGAGGCGGCAAGAGAATTGGAGTTCCTATGAATGCCAGACTCAGATTTACGCTGCCGATTGCAATTCTCTTCCTGGTGGGCTGCTCGGTGGTTGCTGGGAGCCCGCCGGCGGAATCAGAACACATTCGGCAAGCCGCGGTCGCGGGGGCCTTTTATCCTGCTGATCCAAAAGAACTGGCCGCGATGGTGGACGGATTCATTGCGCATGCGAGCGTGCCCGCCCATGAGGGGGAAGTCGTCGCGCTGGTCGCGCCCCACGCCGGGTATCCGTTTTCAGGCGGCGTGGCGGGCTATAGTTACGCAATGATAAAAGGGCGTCCTACGCATCGCGTCGTGGTAATCGCGCCTTCCCACTTCGAGGGGTTTTCGTTTACCTCGGTTTATGACGGCTACGCTTATGTCACTCCCCTCGGTAAGGTTCCCGTGGACAAGGAATTCGCCCGGAAGCTTGTGAGCTTGAACCCGGAAATCCGACTCTCCAGCAGTGGGCATGTTCCGACGGCTGCCGGTCCGGAACACGCGCTCGAAGATCAATTACCGTTCTTGCAGCGGGTGCTCGGTGATTTCCAACTGGTGCCGATCATCATGGGTGAACAGAGCTACGAGGCCAGCCGCGCTCTGGGAGTCGCCCTCGCAGAGTTGATTCGAGGAACAGACACGCTGATCGTTGCCAGCTCCGATCTCTCGCACTACCACCCGTACGCTGAGGCTGTCACGATAGATGGGAAAACGTTGAACGCGATTGGCGAATGGGATTACCTGACGCTTTCCGATAATTTTGCAAACCGCACATGGGAGGCGTGCGGAGGAGCGCCCATCGTTGCTGCCATGATCGCGGCCGAGCGGCTGGGAGCGACTCGCGCGCAGGTGATTAAGTACGCAAACTCCGGTGACGTGACGGGCGACCGCAGTCGCGTTGTAGGGTACAGCGCGGTGGCGTTCCTGAAAGAGGAAGGCCGCCGTGAGGCGACGCCAAAGTTCTCGCTGACGTCATCCGAAAAACGGCAACTGCTGGAGATCGCCAGAAAATCAGTCGAATCCGTCGTAAAAGAGGATAAGGGTTACGAGCTTCCTGCGAACCAGCCGGCCAATCTGACGCGGGATCGCGGCGCTTTTGTCACGCTGAAGGAAAATGGCGAGCTTCGCGGCTGCATTGGATACACGGTGGCGATGGAACCTCTGGCGGAGACCGTTCGCGATGTTGCCGCCCATGCCGCCTTACGGGATCCCCGCTTTCATCCGGTGGCCGCCAGCGAATTGCCTTTGCTGAAGTACGAGGTTTCCGTGCTCTCTCCGTTGCGGCGCGTCTCGGATACAAATCAGATCAAGGTTGGCGAGCACGGACTCATGATCGTGAAGGGGCGCACGCGCGGGCTTCTGCTTCCACAGGTTGCGCCCGAGCAACACTGGGATCGAAACACATTGCTCGACGAGACAGCGATGAAGGCCGGATTGCCGGCGAAGGCTTGGCGCGACAAAGATGCCGATCTCTTCATGTTCACGGCGGTTGTTTTTGGAGAAACGGAAATCTCGCGCGACCTCACGCCTGAAGTTCCCGCTTTGCCCAACCAACGCGGAAAGCCAGGAGAGCCGGTACCAGGTTCACCGCCGCAATGAACATCGCCGCCTTGAGGAAACCGAAGAGCGGAAGCAGGAACGCGCTCAGCACGAGCGCACCCAGGCACGCACCGATCAGATCCACGGCGTAGAGCATTCCCATGCTCGCCGGTTGCGATTGCGCATCTGCAAAGTAGACCTCCGTAGCGAGAGCGAATTCGTAGCCACCCAGCGCGCCCGCGAGCAAAGCCAGTGCCGGGAACAGAGTCAGGCTCGCCACCGCCAGCGTACTCATGCTTCTTGTGCCGGCCAGCGAATTGAGTACGAGATACAGCGCGAGTGGAGACAAAGCGGCCAGAATTTGCAGACCTGCCAACTCTGTGAGAGCCGCACGCAGCGCGGGCGCATTGGAAGAGCGTCGGGCGAACCGCAGACGCCGCCAACTCCCCAGGGCCATGCCCGACATGAAAAGTGCAATCAAGATGGCCAGTTGGTGGTAGACGTAGCCGTAAATCGCCTGAAACCCCAACAGGAGCAGCACTTCCAGACCGATCATCGTCAGGCCGGTGAGCGCAGCGCAAAAGCCGGCGCTCCCACGAATGCGGGCATCATGCCAGGGCCAGCAGAAGATGACCACAGCAATGGCAACCAGCAGAGCGGCAGCGCACTCCACCAGCCGTCCAAATCGAATTCGCGCGATTGACTCGAAAACATGCTGATATTCGCGGTTGAATTGCGTGCTCCAGAGTTCGACGTCGAAGTAGTAAGCGATGGGCGCCAAATCGCGGTTGATGGGCGTGTCGTTCAGAGGCCGAATGTTCTCGTCGAGATCGGCGACGCGGTCGGGCATCAGGCGAAACGGAATGTAGTACTCGCGCACATAGCTGGTTTTCAAGTGCCGCGATCGCAGACGCGAGAGGAGTTCGGCGGAATCGGCGGCCAGAATGCCATCCCGCTTCGTTGCGAAGAAATGCACGATGTCGCCGGGGATCGTCTGCACCACGGGAAATGCCTCATGCAGTGACTTGACGATGCAGCGTAGGAAGGCGCTCAGATCGGGGCTCAGGTATTCTTCCGCGGCATGCAGTTGAAAGGAGAAAACTCCGTCGCCGGCAAGCTTCTCAGCGGCCTCGCGAAAAAAGTCGGAAGTATAGAAGCGATTCAGCTGCGCGGTCTGCGGGGCGGGGAGATTGACGATGATGACGTCAAAAACCTGGCGCGTGGTTTTCAGAAACAGCCGTCCATCGGCATGGTGAACGTGCACCCGCGGATCCGCGCGCGCCGCAGCCCATTGCTCAGGGAAATATTTGTCCGCCAGTTCGAGCACGGCGGGATCGAGTTCAACATAGTCCACCCGTTCAAGAGTGCGATGTTGCAAAGCCTGGAGCAGGCTTCCGCCGGCACCGCCTCCAATAAGAAGAAGACTCTTCGGAGACGGGTGTTCGAGTAAAGCGAAGTGCACAGCTTCTTCCGCGGAGGCAGGGTCTGGAGCGTTGAACATCAATAGTCCGTTCTCGAGCAGGCTGCGAATTCCGCCTGTTTCAACGACCGCAAGATTCCCGTACACGGAATTGCGAGTATCAACCACGCGAAAGCCAGGCCAGAGGCGGGCGAGAGAGACGGCTTCCAGCCGGCGGCCTTGCGGCAGAGCCGCAACTACAAAGGCGACGAACAAGATCGCAACCGTCGCCAGCCGATACGATCGCTGGCGCAGGCTCAGAAAGGCTGCGGCCATCAAATTCAGGGCGCTTATCAGAAATGCAATCTGCAGGGAGTTCAGCGAGCGGAGGAAAACCAGGCTGGCCAGAACTCCCCCGAGTGCCGAGCCCGCCGCCTCCAGCAAGTACACGGAATTGACCGCGACCGGGGCCGAGGAGCCGGATTCGCGGGCAAGGAACCGGCCGCCCGCAACAAACGCACAGCCCGATACAGCGCAGAAGCAACTCAATGAGATCAGACAGGCGAGAAAGATCGGGGCGGGTCCGAGAAGTTCTCCCGGAAACGCGTGAAACAGACCGCGGGTAGCACGCACCGCGAAGACGGTCGCGGGCAACAGAACCGCGAGCAAGACCTGCAATGCGGCCATGAGCTTCGCCGGATTCGATGCCCGGGCTGCGAACCGGCCGAGCACGCTGCTCCCCAGCGCAGTCCACAGAAGCCAGGAGGCAAGCATTACTCCAAGCGAGATCTCGTTGCCATAGGAGACGACCATCAACTCGCGCAGAAGAACGATCTGAGCAACTGTCGCGGTGAAACCGATGAGAACCAGAACGGCGCGAAGCTTCGGCGATGCGCGGCTTGCTAACGGGAGTGGCGGTTCCGAGCTCACAGCAAGATCATTAGAATTCAACATTTGCGAAAAGCAAAGCCATAGCACTTGGCCCGCCCGGGGGACTGCATGTTTGCGCTTCGCAATTCCGCGCCGATTTGCCAAAGGGGATTCCGGTAAAGATGCGCATACTCGCGTTCCTGCGGTTCGTGCTGCTAACGCTTTTTCCCATCGAGCGCTCAGACGTTTCCGCCTGATCCCAGCTCCGGAATCCAGGTCTCCAGCCATATCGCGTTATTTTTCCTTCGCCGCCCCTAGTCGAGCAGCAGTAGAATCGGGGCAAAAAATTCCGCGCCTCCCCGATAGAGCTTTTGTCAGGGAGTTCATAGATTTTGTGGGGCGAAAGACCCGAACGTACTGCCAGCGATGGATGCTCTCCTAGCGACGGGCACGCAAGAAGCGGCTGCCGATTCAGTGGCATTACACAATGGCGATTCGGCCGGATGTGCCATCGCTTGCGTCAATTGGGCGAGTGTTTCCTGACAGGGAGAATTGCTCGGTCTCGCCACTGCCGCGTGACAAAGAACACAACTCGACTGTAACCGTCACAGGAAGTATCCGGTTGACGAATACTGTGGCCTGGAAATAATGCGCGCCTAATCGTGTTTGTGGTTTAGGGGCGAGCCACGGTCTACGGTCCATGTATTCCCCACCGGGGGTCGATTCCCAAGTGCTTCCTGTTCGGTTGCAAAGTCGTGCGCTGCAGTCGCATCGCCGACCTACTCATCCCTCCGATTCGTCCTTCGCTCTCACGGATACTGGCAGAATGGGTTGGCGTTCTTGCATGTTGCGTATGCAACAGTTATATGTTGCAATAGCAACATTGAGGTACCTATGAACGACATCCTGGAAGCGCTCTTCCATAGGCGAGCAGTTAAGGTCTTTGAGCCGGTCAAAATCCCACAAGTACTGCGTGAACAAATCCTCGATGCAGCCCGCCATGCTCCCTCCAGTTTCAATATGCAACCGTACCGGTTCTTTTGGGTGGAATCGTCGGCGAGGATGGCAACCGCGGCGAAACTCTGCCTGGGACAGATGCCTGCGGCAACGGCGTCGGCACTGGTGGTTGCGGTGGCCGACATCGGGTCGCTGGCAGCGACCTCGCAAGCCCAGTTGGAATGGATGCGGAGGAGCGGATTCAGCCACGCCAAAATCCGAGACTATGAGCGGACGGCGAAGATCGGCCGGATCCTGTTCATGCCAGGACCGCTCGGCATTTTTGGCGCGGTCAAGTGGGCGATTTTCCGGCTGGTGAATTTGTGGAAGGCGATCGGGATGCCACCACTGTTTCGACAGGACGTATTAAAGTGGGCGACGAAGAGTACATCGCTGGCCTGTGAGAATCTGATGATTGCCGCCGAAGCGCTGGGGCTCAACACGTGCCCCATGGAAGGATTTGATAGCCGCAGACTCTCCAGGTTTCTCGGGCTGTCAGTTCGGTACCATGAAATTGTGATGGTGATTGCGATCGGGAAGAAATCGCCTGCTTATGCGGAACCGCCCCAGTGGCGGCGACCTCTCGATGCCACGGTAACCGTTCTATGATCATCGTTCCAAAGAAGGATATTCCTCAAGACATCCTGAGGGACTCAGTACTTGCCCACGTTTTTGCAGCCTATTTTTCCGTCGGGAAGAGACTTGAACGAAAAACTCGGTGCTCTGCGACTCGTGGCTTCATCCTATCCACACTCCGGGGCGGTGCCGCGCTCAATCAGAATCAAATCGCCACACTTCTCGGTTTCGACCGAACTGTCGTGCACCGAGCCATCAAGTCGATGGCTCAGGAAGGGCTGGTGTCTGAGAGAAAAGCAAAATCGGGCAGAGCAATTCACGTTACGTTGACGCGAAAAGGCCACAAATACAGGAGACGCCTGATCAATGCGAGGATAGCCGCTGACGATAAACTCCGAAAAGAACTGACTCCGGAAGAACGCACAACACTTCTTCGAGTCTTGAAGTTGATTGCCGAATTAGAGTTCTAAACTGCGCCGCCGGCCATTCTGGATGGGGTGGTAGCCTACGCGCACTATCCAGAAACGGCTTGGAGGAGATCAATGGCAATCTCCTCGAAGCGGGCCTATGGCCAGTGTGGTCGGGAGCGGAGAAAATCACAAAAACTGAGAGGCAGTCGATCGCCTGAGTGATCGTTCTTTCTTTGGGAGTTGTCCCGCAGGCTCTGAAAATGCCCACTAACGACGAGTACAGACAAGCCCCGCTCGACTAACCGATCATTTTGCGTTGATCTCTGATGCGGCGGTCGCGTTCATTTGCGAATCGCTTCACACCCTCGAAAATCGAATCGGTATCGAGGTGTGCTTCCGCGATCACGTCCGCTTCGAGGCCGCCGCTTCTCCAGGAATTGTCGAAGTCGGACGTGAGTGAATACTCATCCGTCAATGGACCGAGATTGCGCAGCGGCCACATGCGTCGCGTGCCCGTTGATACCACCATCAAATCGTAGCGAGCCTCGGGCGGCAGCACGGAATCGCGATACGCCTGCGGCTGGCGATCGAACAACTCCTCGCTGATCACCGCGACCGCCTTCACGTTCACACCGGCCGCTTCGAGTCTTGGCAGCACTTTCACGAGATTCACAGTCGAGCTCGATCCTTGCGCGATCACGTAGCCGTGGCGCGGCTTGTCCGGCGCGAAATCGCGGATCACGTAGAGGCCTTTTGCCGCTGCGCGCAGATCGGCGTCGGCGAAATGGTTGCGGTCCGCGACCGGGAAGTCGGGACGCGCCACTTCCAGCGTGATGATGCCCACAAGCGGATCGCGCGCCGCGATTGCCGCCGCCGCGAAATAGCCGGGCGCGACATCGTTGTAATCCCAAAAGCTCAAATTGATGGCTTGACTACGCGGGAACAGCTTCCACACTTGCGGCGCGAAGATGCCGAAGTGGGTGCGGGCATCCGCCGCGGTTTCAGGGCCGGAGTGCGCGGCGAGAATATGTAGCACGCCCATGCGGAATTTGCTGTCCTGATTTTGCTGACTCCAGACCCGCGCCGGAGTGTACATCAGCGGCGTGAATGCTCCGTACGTGCCGCTCAAAGCCCAAACGCCGGCGAATTTTTCCGGATCGACGGAAGCGCTTTGACTCACCAATCCGATGGCGGTCGAAACATTGCCCGCTTCTTGTATGGGCGCTTTCAAACGCGTGCCCAGCGGATTGTCCGTGGGACTGTAGTGCCCCCACAAACTGCCGTGCTCCACGTTGATCGACTCCGAAAGGTCCGCGGCCACCGTGAAGAATCGTCCTTCGGTGACGTAATTCATCCACTTGATGATTTCCGAAATCGCGCGCCGCGCCCCGGCCACCTCGCCCGGCTTCTTGAACAGGGCAATGCTGACCTGCTTTTCCGTGCCGGAGATCGCATTGTGAATTGAGACCTTCTGTGGCTCTTCCGGTAGCGCCGCAACGCGCAGGCGATCGTCGAGGAAAGGATCGCTCGAGGCTGAGATGCGCAACTTCACGTCGTCGCGCACCGTGTCGCCGATTTCCACGAGACGATCGGCGAGGCGATCGCCCAATCCGTTGCGGTCGAGTATCGACATCACGATGTCGATGTTCGTCTTGAACTGGATCAATCGCTCGCGATTGTTGGCAACCGGACCCTTGCGAATTCCGTCAAACTCCACGCCGTAACGCTTCTCGAAGGTCGAGGCCAGCGCGACAAAGTACTCCGAGTTCATCTTCAGCGCGTAGGGGTGGCTTGGGTAACTCACGAGTTGCTCGCCGCCGTAGCCGGGGATTTTTCCGCCAACCGCGTTGGGCCAGTAGCCCTTGATCGTTTTGCCGATCGCGGCGATGGGACGGCGGTCGTGCGGGTCCACTGCGTCCATCGCCTTCAGCACCGCGGCCACCTGGCCGTAATCGTTGCCGTTCGTCAGCGTAAAGACGTTCCATCCATACGACGTCCATTGGCTCACGATGTCATAGCCGTCGAAGCACGCCGCGATCACGCCGCCAATTTTTCCGCCAATCAGGCAATCGTCGATGCCCGCGTTGTTGTCGGAAATCAGCACGCGCAAACGCTTGCCCACTTGCAGCGCGAGCGCCTGCGTCTTGAACTCTTGCGCGTGACCTTCGGTGAGCGCGAATTCGCCCTCCAGCGCGATCACTTTCGGCGAGGTCGGCGCGCCCATCACATCCCAGAATGCCGCTTTGCCCGCGGCCGTTGCGATGCCGATGCCCGACGGTCCGCCGTTCACGTCGTTGGTGCAGTCGGTGCTTTCGGCATGTCCGGAGAGCGCGCGAATGCCGCGGCCTTTCGCCTGCGCGAATAGCGGGTTGTCTTCCAGACCCGTATCCCGCAGCAGCGTCTTCAGCGCGCCCGCGCCGCGCCGGAATCCCAACGCGTCGATCGGCAGCATCGCAACCAGTGGGTCGACGTGATAACGCGGATCGCCAGTCTGCTGATATTTGCGATACAGCGCCTGGCCCATGATCATCCACAGCGCATAGCACGTGGGGATCGAGTGACCAGCCGCGAGCATGAATTTGTCGCAGTAAGGATGCTTTGGCCGGCGGTAATCGTAACGGAGTCCACCGTTTTCAGGCCCGACCAAATGCGCCGCAACATTGTACGGTGTGTATGCGAGCGGTCCCCCGAGATGCCCGGTCTGCGCGTAGTTTCCCAGCAGCACCAGGGTCATGCAGGTCATGTATCCAACGTCGTCGAGCAGCGGATCGTACGCCAAAGGTTGTTGCTGGAAGGGAGAAGGAACTACGTGAGTGAGAGATGTCATAGACGGTTTTAAAAATCATAGCATCCATGAAGCACAGGACTCTCACGGATTGTTGGAGAGACCCAAAACGACCCGGACGATTCGACGTTCTACACCTCGACCCCTACGGGTCCTCAGCTTTGCGGAAGAAATCCGAATTGCTTTGGGCTGATTCCGACTGGGGGCGGCACGTTCCTGCAAAATCCGTATGGCAAGGAGGTGCCGGAAGCAGTTCGGTGGGTGGTTGCAGCGGGCGCCACGCTGCAGGATTACAAACGCTTTTCAGCGAGTTTGCGCCTGCGCTATTTTGGCCCGCGCCCTTTGACTTCCGACGCAATTTACAACTCACCCTCAACGACGTTGGTCAACCTGGGAGCCAGTTATAAAATCAACAAGAACTGGAGCCTTTGGGGCGAAGTTTTGAATTTGTTCAACCGCCGAGATCACGACGTCAACTATGCCTATGTATCGCAAATAACGCCAGCAGTCGGGCTGGGGCTACCAGCCACACCGCCAACAACCTTAGCAGGGCAGGAGCAGGTTGCGAGTGTTGTGAACGCTAACGCTGCATTCACAACGGTTGTGCACTCCATAGAACCAGTTCAGGCCCGATTCACTTTGCGTTACAGTTTCGGTCGCTGACGCAAACACGTTTGTCGCTGGGTCCTTTTTGAACTTCGTCGGCTTGAAATGTATCGTACGTCCCGTCTTATCGTCCCCGGGTTTTGCTCTGGAACGTAGAACACTCAGTGACAGGTTGGAGTTCAGTGGCTTCCGTTGGATTCGTTTGCAAGGAGCCTTCTCTCGCCGGAAAGTTGACGCAGCGGCGCCAAATCCTGAGTGTGTTCCACGGTGCCCAGGTACTTGCCTTCGTCGTTGCGAACAGCGAAATAACGGATATGGACGAACTCGTTTTGAAAGTTGATCCAGAACTCAGCGACGTTCTGACGGCCTGCGCGAAAGTCGTCCAGGATTTTGTTAACCGTGTTGGCGCTGCGGGGCGGGTGGCAATGTTGAACCTTGCGTCCGATGATTGCTTTACTGCGCGCGAAGATACGATCAGGGCCTTCGCTGAAGAAGGCAACGCGGTCCTCAGCATCGACGAATGTCAGATCGAGGGGCAGAGTTGAGAGCACGGCCGCCAGTTGTTCGACCCTGACGTGGCCGGCCGGCATCATGATTGTTCCATCCTTCGGTTCGTTCGTGAAACGCTCGGGACCGAAGAATAGACTCCTCTTTCTGTGGATACTGTCGCGGGTTCGCATATGCGGAGTGATGCCGCGATCCGCCAACCACTGCAAGAACTCCCCGTTCCCATAGGTCGTGTCGGCGCCCACCGATTCGGGGGTTCGTCCTTGGCACTCGCTGAAACGGGTGAGCATATCTTGCGCCGCCACGGCTCTTCCACCGGGTTCTGCTCTTCCAGTTCCTTCACATACTGGCGCACGCTTTGATGCACCTTGGCCGCTTCCGCCAACTGCTCCCGCGGAATGCGGCTCTCCTTCGCCGCATTCGCTTCTACGAAGGTGCCATCGACCGACAAGTGCTGGCCCTGCACCAGTCCCACGTCCACACACTGCCGCACGATCAGCTCAAACAATTCCTCGAACAAATTCGATTCCTGAAACCGCCCGTGCCGATTCTTGGGAGAACGTCGAGTGATGTGGAATTTCCTGATCGAATCCCAGTCCGGTGAACCAGCGCCAAGCCAGATGCATGCGCAGTTCCTGCACCAGCTTGCGCTCGCTGCTGACACCGTACAGATACCCGATCAGCAGAATGCGCAGCAACAGCTCGGGATCGATTGAGGGACGCCCGGTCTCGCTATAGCTGTCTTTCAGTCGTTCGCGCACGAAGTCGAAGCTGATGTGCTTCTCGATCAGCCGCAGCAGATGGTTCTCGGGAACTTGATCTTCCAGACGAAAGTAGTAAAACAGCGCTTCCGAACGATCATGATGTCCCATCATGAGCAGCAGGCCTCCGACGATGGCAAGGATGCAAAGCATGGCCAGGATCTCTTCCTTGTAACATGCTTTCTCGCCATCTCGGCCTCTAATTACCGTGACTTTTTCAACACCCACTCCCCATAACGCTCATTGACCCACAAAAAAGCGAATGGAAGGCGCGAACTCGACGACATCGCCTCCACGTCATTCGTTGAATGCTGGTCATTTGGCAGGAGTCCATCGACCTTTGCCAAGTGAAAACAGGAGATAGTCAGTAGCCGCATCCGACAAGTCGGAGAATTCCTGAACGCACTGGCGCTTCAAATCCCTCGTAAACCAAGCAACTGTGAATCCGTTGCCCTTCTCCTCAATGTAGGTCGCTGGAGTATATCGTTTGTCGTAGGAGTCCAACAGTAAGGCTCTGGCGGTTTCAGGATGCTCACGAAAATACTTTGCGATGTCCGAAGGCGGAAAGCCGGATATTGCCCTCGCGGCGTTGATTTCTATGCGCTGAACCTTGAACCCCTCAGGGAATCCTTCGGGAAATACTTTAGGATTTGATTTGGCCGCTTTTACTCGGTCGACCATTGTCTGGACGATTACGTGGACGGCAGCGTAGACGGCGACTGACAGCAAAACACCCAAAACGAGAAGAACAAATCTAGTGACGGTCATGGCGGCGGAATCCAGACCGGATTCTAATGCTTTCGCTCAGTTGGCGAAACATCCCTATAGCACCCATCAACCTGCAAAGAGGCGAAACAAAAGCGCAAGCTTGTGCAATCGTTTTCGCCAACAATCTCCCTCGGCTACGCCAGGGTTTGGGCCGAGTGTCGCTAATGCCCGTTGGGGCATGTGACCTCGCCCCTTTGCCCCTCACAAGCTCAGGTGACGGTTGTACTAGCGTAGACCGCGATGGACTACCATACTTCCTCTGCACGTTGCGCGCATAAGGCCTTCGGCCCGACGAGCATGCGTCCTCCCTTTACTCCGTCAGCCTGGGTCTCACCTCGCAGAGCAAGTCAATTCAATCCAGAGAGGTAGTCCCATGAAACTTCGCATCTTTTGTTTGACACTTTTATCTTTCTCGCTCGCTCTATCTACACATGCGACGACCTGCAATCAAGCCACTGTGAACGGAACCTACGCGGGCAGCGCTATCGGCCAGTTAGGGAAGGGCTATGGAGCTGCGCTTAGCCTCCGCACTAACAACGCGGGCAGTTTTAGCGGGGTGGGCGCGGAGAATTTCAACGGCACCCCTTATACCGATGTGACGATCAGCGGTACCTACACCGTGAATGCGAACTGCACTTTCACCGAGACTACGACCGACAGCAACGGCAACACTATCCATTTCTCAGGCAATATCTTTGGAAATGGGGCCGAGATCGTTGGAATTTCCACCGACGCCGGATCCGCATATCAGTTCACTTCCTACCGGCTAAAGAAGACGCTGTGCACCGAGGCCAGCGCCAAGGGAAGCTTTGCCGAAGAGTTCCAGTGGCCAATCACACCTTATGGCCCCGCAGTTGAAACCGCACAGGAGACGATAAGTTCTAAAGGCGCGCAATCGGGCTCCGATGTGATCAACTTCAACGGTGGAACGATTCAAAGCAACACGTTCACCGGGACCGTTTCTGTGAATTCCGACTGCACCTTCACTGCGACGATAGACGTCTCGGGAGGGCCCACGCTACACTTTTCGGCATCGGAGGCATCTCGCAGAATGGCGTAGAGCACCTGTTGCTAGATGTCGATAGCGGCTGGGTCGGCCTAGCCATTGGCTACTAGGGGTGCGCCCGGCACCTAGAGACAAGGCGTGACCATGGTTGGCGAAGAATCGCGATATCGCTCATCGTCGCTGAAAAAGGCGAAGGAAAGGCGCAAAGTTGCGAGAACGCCTGCTTACGCCAGTTATCTTGCCCCTTGCAGAGAAAAGCCTTATGGTTCATTGAGAACGAGGCGCGTGGCTCCCTTTTGACGATTGCGAAGTAGTGTAGCCACAGAATCGGAATCCATTTGGTCTATGGCATTTCCTAAGCGGTACACATTCGGGCTAATCGTCTTAGCCTTGCTGGTTGCGGCTGTTCCGCTCCTCATCCATTACCAGAACACGCGAGCTCAGGCATGGTCTTTAACTTCGCCACCCGGACTTGGAGATGTCGCTACTCAAATGGCCGAGCTTGGAGAGAGAGAACAGTTTGAAGATGAGATTCAACTAGGGCTGCGCTCACGGACAGGACGACCGTCAGACTATTTCATCTACCAGATGGTTGCTCAAGCGTACGCTATCCGGGAATACAGAGATCCCAACAAAGACCCCAAGCAAGCGGCACAGTGGGCCGAGCTTGCCGCTCAATACGCAGAAAAAGCATTGAGCGCAGAGCCAAACGATCTGTCTAACATTTTCAACGTCGGGCAGACATACGAACTTGCCGGAGATAATCTGCCCACCAGTGACTCCTGCCGCTATTTCCAACGGGCTGTCGAAGTGCTGGAGAACTTGTCTCCAAAGCTCCAAGGCAACCGCGCCACAATTGAGGGAGAAAGCTTCCGATTGGCGCCCTTTCGCCAACACAATGCAGAAGAGGTGTCCCGTGTGAAAAGAGAACTCGCATCCTGTGGCGATCGCGTTCCGACGAACGAGCCAAGCGCAAACCCTGTGATAACAAAAGCAGCGTCGGAGATGACGCGATACGCTCAAAAGGGGGACTACGAAAAGGCCGTTCAAATTGGGTTAGCCGCCGCGAGGGAAGCGCCCGGCCCAGTGATTTACCAACAGATCGCTATGATGTACGTGATGCGGGCGCATGAACAACCAGCAGCTCGGGACAGCTGGCTGCGTGAGGCTGTTCTATACGCAAACAAATCCTGCGAGACGGAATCCCATTCATCGGGAGATTTCCTAAACCTCTACGAAGCGGGACGCATTTTAGAAGATGCAGGCGACCTCTCCTCTGCGGGGCGATGTGAATATTATCGGGATGCTGTGAAGAAACTGACAGATCAGGCCCCGCTGCTTGAGGGTGATTCCATTGCGGCTTTTGGCTATCGGCATCAATTGGCTCCGATGCGGAATGAGAACCAAAAAGCTCTGACCAGAGTCAAAGGGAAGTTCGCGGATGCGGGCTGCAAGTGAGGAATTGTCCATAACTGGTGCAAAATCGCCATAGCACTCATCGAGCTTCAAAAAGGTGAAACAAAGGCGCAAGCTTGCGACATCTCCCGGTGGCGACAGTTAGTGGCCCAAAATTCCTCGTGATGCAAGAAGAGCCGCCCACTTATGGAGCGGCTCAAATGAAATAGCGTCCAAGCGAAGATCGACCTGCTTATGCGATCTGACTTCTGCCTTTACTTACGGCGTCAGTGCAAACACCACCCCTGCTCCGTACAATCCTCCGCCCGGCGTCGTACCGTAAAGCGTGCCGGTCCCATCCAGAATCAATCCGGCCATGGAACCTGCTCCATCCGTACCGTGGAAACTCCATAGGATTTTCTCCTGGTACACGCCTCCGCCAATTGGGACTAATTCGAAGACCGTTCCGTAATCAAGCTCGCCACCCTTTTGCGTGGTGCCATAAATGTTCCCGGCCCCATCCAGCACCGGCTGTCCGATCGGCATCGCGCCATCAGTCCCGCCTGCAAATGAATAAAGAATCTGCTCCGTCCACTGCACCTCGCCCTTGGCATTCTTGCTTGGGGTGAGCTCGTACACGGTTCCGTTGTTCGTCGCACCGCCGGAGTAGGTGGTTCCGTAAAGGTTCCCGGCCGCGTCGATCACAGGAGCCATCCAGGGACTGATTCCGTCTTCAGGAGCCCCCGTGAAAGTGTAGAGCACGGTCGCCGTCCACCCGCCGTTACCGTTTGGCGAAAGCTCGAACACCGTCGAATTTGTGGTCCCGTAGAGGTTTCCCGAGCCGTCCATGGTCAGCCCGCAGCTCGTCGGCGCATTATAGATCGCCTGCTCGTGCCAAAGCGTGCCGCTATGGGCGAGTTCGAAGACGCCTCCCGTCGCCTGGTACTCCGACGTTGTGCCATAGAGATTGGCTTGTGCGTCCATCACCAGACCGCTTGCTGGATGCCCGAAGCTGTTCTTGAAGTTAAAGCTGTACAGGGTCCTGTCCTTCCAGCCCTTTTTTGAATGGCGCAGTTCGTACACCACGCCAAAACCATGCTTGCCGCTGAATTCCGTCGTGCCGTAAAGATTTCCCGACTTATCGAAAATCACGGGAGCAATAAATGGATTCGCCCCATCCTTCCCACCGCCGAAACTGTAAAGCACGTTTTCGTTCCAGCCTCCGCCGTTCGGCGAAAGCTCAAATACCACTCCACATCCAACACCCGAGCATGGCAAGTACCCTCCCTGCAACGTAGTGCCATAGAAGTTGCCCGCACCGTCGCGGATGAGGTTGGCCGTGGGACTGAGGCCGTCAGTGCCGCCCGTGAAGTTGTAGAGCACGGTTTCCGTTTGCGCCTGCGCTGGCTGAGCGGCAATCAGCAGCGGCGCAACAAGCACAGTTAGTGTCAGAACCCAGCGCGTACCATTCATAGGTAGAACCCTCCTTTGGGAGTTTCGCCTCAGGGGGTGCTGCCTCTCAACGGGCGGGAACGGCTCTTCGGAGAGGCGAGACGCATTTATTAAACACGAATGAGCGCGATCTGTCAGTTAAATTGGTCACATCTTGATGTGAAGTGTTGGCCAAGAGCAGCAGCGCACGGCAAAACTGTGAATTGGCGAAAAATCCCGATAGCGCTCAAAATCCGCGAAAAACGCGAAACAAAAGCGCACGCTTGTGCTATCGCGTGTGGTGGCTGACCCCAAAGAAATAACAGGACGGCTGTCGAGGCTCCTGAATCATCGCGAGCGTCACACCAAAAGGACTGACCGCGTTCTCAACGTGCTGCGAAGATCGACGTAATCACGATTGTCTTCCCTTATCTGAAGTGGTTGGGGGCCTGGCTCGCACGCTGCGCGCCGGATGGCAGATTCGCAAACTCAGCTTTAGAGGAAGCCCGGCTCAGGCTCCGCGCGAAGGCCATCCAGGGGCTTGGTCAGAGAAACGTCATTAATTGGTTCGATAAGTAGAGCCCCTTGCTACCTTTACTTTTCACTCACATTCGCGGTGTACCGGGGAAACATTTGTGTCGGTGCGATCCCGCAAAGCCTGGCCATTGATCCACATGGAAAATTCTTCTTTGTTCCAAACACAAACTCCGGCAACATTTCCAGTAGATTGGGGCTGGGAACCTTCGTTTTCTTGACGAGAAGGTCCACCAGCTGATCTTGTGATCGCTGGAAACCTGTAGGTTCTGTGATACCAGTCAGCGGAGTATGACTGACGGCCGATCAGCCATCTTTTATTCAATCAACCTGAATATCCGTACTTTGATACCGCATGACTGCGCCATTTGTGTGCCTCTGTTGCGAGCCAAGGAGGAAACTCTATGGCTCGCAAAGTTGGACAGATCATCGCACGAGGCGACCGCAGATGGCTCATCCGAGTCTACCTCGGCCGCGACCACGGAACCAAGAAACGCAATTACCACAACCGAACCATCCGCGGCTCGATGCGGGAAGCGCAAGCATATCTGACGAAGAAGTTGCGCGAACGCGACTTGGGCCGTGACTTGGAAGGTGCAAAGATTACACTCAACGAGTACCTTGATCGCTGGCTCGACACAGCTGTGAAGCCACGAGTACGACAGAAGATCTGCCAGGATTATGACGCCCGCGCACTTGTGTGTCCGTTTCTTCTCCAACGCCTCTCACGCAACTTTCCGCATGCGCTCTGGCTCATCTCGGCCGCTACTCCGACCATCTGCACCGCATTCCCATCACGCCTCGCCGCTCTCCCCAAGCTCTGTTCAGATCCACGCTACCGTTCAAATCCCATAGCGCACCGCGTCCGCCGCAAACGCCAGCGGCTTCCTCCTAGTCTCCTTATCGAAAACGCCTCGGGACAACGCTGCTTTCACCCCAAAGTGTCCGTCCGAGGCGTTTCCGATCAAAGCTAGCGACCAACCGGGAGTCTCTTCTCCCGAATCGCAAGGCCGTGTGTGGCCACGCTGGATGGCCGGGTACAAAACAGGTGCTGGGCTCGACACGCTCGGTCAGATCTGCCATCCGTTGACTGGTCGCTGCCGCATCCGTAAGATGAAGCGACCGGAAAGCTGAGCATCTTTTCAGTGATCGGCCAGACCATTTCGCACTACCGCATCGTCGAGAAACTCGGCGGCGGTGGCATGGGTGTGGTCTACAAGGCCGAGGACACGCGCCTTCACCGGTTCGTCGCCCTCAAGTTCTTGCCCGATGAAGTTGCCCGCGATCCGCAGGCCTTAACCCGTTTTCAACGAGAAGCGCAAGCCGCATCGGCATTGAATCATCCCAATATCTGCACAATTTATGACATTGGCGAGCAGGAGGGCCAGGCATTCATCGCCATGGAGTTTCTGGAAGGGGTGACGCTGAAACATCAGGTCGCGGGAAAGCCCTTCGAAACCGATGTCTTGCTCGGTCTGGCAATTGAGATTGCCGATGCGCTGGACGCGGCCCATAGCGAAGGTATCGTTCACCGCGACATCAAGCCGGCTAACATCTTCGTGACTAAGCGCGGCCACGCCAAGATCCTCGATTTTGGCCTGGCCAAAGTGACGGGGACGAGCACTCGAAGCACCAGCCAGGGAGAAACCGAAAGCCTGCAGGACGAACATCTCACCAGTCCGGGCTCGGCAATTGGAACGGTGGTCTACATGTCTCCCGAACAAATTCTGGGCAAGCCAGTGGATGCGCGCTCGGACCTTTTTTCTTTCGGGATCGTGCTCTACGAGATGGCGACCGGCCAGCTACCCTTCAAAGGCGATACCTCGGGCGCGATCTTCGACAGCATCCTTCATAGGGTTGCGCCGCTGCCGGTTCGCTTGAACTCCGAGATAACTGCGGAACTGGAACACATCATCTGCAAGGCACTCGAAAAGGAACCGGCGGTGCGCTATCAGCACGCCTCCGAAATGAAGGCCGACCTGACGCGTGCAAGACGCGATTCGACCTCCGTTCGTTTGGACCGGGAAGATCTCAATCGAACCGTTAACTCAGCCGGACGAACGCAAATCCAAAAGAAGATGCCGTGGATCGTCGGCATCGCAGCGGTCGCCCTGGCTGTGAGCGCAATGGCAATGCTTCTTTGGAACCGCCGGACACATCATGCAGCCTCAACTTCCCCCGTCCCAACCGCCATCGCCGTCCTGCCTTTTCAGAATGTCGGGTCCGATAAAGATGCCGACTACCTCCGTCTCGCCTTGCCCGACGAAATTGCCGGAACACTCAGCTATGTGAGTTCCTTGTCAATCCGGCCGTTTGCGGTGACAAGCAAGTATGTTGGACCCGACCTGGACCTTCAGAAAGCAGGCCGGGACATGCACGTGTCCACCATTGTCACCGGACACTACATGAAGGAAGGGAATCAACTCCAGGTAACGCTCGAAGCTGTGGATGTCGAGAACAACCGTACAGTCTGGCAATCCACGCTCAATGTCGGCGCGTTGGACATGATTTCCATGCGCGACCAGGTGACAGCCAAAGTGCGGCAAGGATTAGTTCCGATGCTGGGCGTTTCGGCGGCCACGCCGGAGGCGGGCACGCATCCGAAAAATGAAGAGGCCTACAACCTGTACCTGCGGAGTGTGGCTTTGCCGCATGACGCCGTGCCGAACCGGGAAGCCATTGCCATGCTGGAGCGCGCGGTGGGACTCGACCCGACTTATGCGCCGGCGTGGGAAGCCTTAGGGCTACGCTACTACTACGACTTCACTTTTTCGACGGGCGGGGAAGAAATGTTCCAACGCTCCAACGTCGCCTATGAACGGGCGCTCGCCCTCGACCCGAATTTGCTGGTGGCGGCGGGCCAGTTGATTACCAACCGCGTGGAGCGGAGCGAATCGGGCAAGGCCTATGCCGAGGCGCAAGCCCTGGTCAAGCGTCATCCTGAAAGTGGACAAGCACACTTCGCCTTGGGCTACGTGCTTCGTTACGCTGGGATGCTTGAGGAAGCGATGCGGGAATGCAACACTGCCCTCGCGTTAGATCCGGGAAACTACGCCTTCCGCTCCTGTGCCTGGGCCGCGATGGAACTTGGGAACACGCAGCGGGCCGCGGATTTCATCCGGTTGGATGCCGGCTCGGAGTGGGCTTCGTACGTCACGACTTCCTTGTTGTTGCGAGAAGGAAAAGTGGAGGAAGCACGGGAGGCCGCAAAACATATCCCAACCGCTCCTCACTATCACAGCAATCTGGTGCAAGCTTGCCTTCATCTGCGTGCGGAAGCTGAATTGGACACTCTGGCGCACGCGGCCGAGACCGGCCCCTCGAATGATTCTGACCCTGAGCTTTTGTACTATCAGGGATCGATCCTGTCTTTCGGCGGCAGGAAAAACGCTAGTCTGCAGATGATCAAACGCGCGATTGAGCATGACTACTGTTCGCTTTCCCAGTTGCGATCTGATCCTTTGCTCGTCAATATACGCAGCACACCAGAGTTCCCCCCGTTAATCTCCGCCGCCGCGAATTGCCAGAAGAAGTATCTGGCCGGGGCGAGCGAGGCGCAGTAACTTTCTTTACGAAAGACCATACGACCAAGGCTGAAGTGTGCGTGAGAACACTAATGACTATCCAGTGGGACTACTCTTAGCAATGAAACCCCGAAGCCCCTTGTGAAAAACCTTCTGACCCGGCATAACCGGATTGTCCGTCATGCGGGTCGATGCCCGCTAACCAGTTTCACGAGATCGGGATCCGGTAAATATTTCTCCGAACGTTCGTTATAGTGTACGAGTATTTTTCCGGACCAAACTCCGAATCCACTCCTTTTGTCAGTACGCTGACTCGATGCGCTTTCCTTGAAGCCTCAGGAGTGGTAAGTCCTTCTGGCGGCAGATCCGGAAGTCCGCGTTCGACGCTCACCGGCAACAAGAACGTTTCTTCGGAATGAGGCGGCGGGTAGAATTGGAAAGCCATGTACTTTCCATCCAGGCTCCAGTGTAGATAACACAAAGCGCACAATGTTACCGGTTTTCCGCCTCCTGTTGGATAGGCCAGCGTTCGATAGGGGTGATCCTTATCCGTGTCGTCCTTCTCGAGGACTGCTATCCATCGCCCATCTGGCGACACCGCCGTCAGATCCAGAATCGCTTGCTCCAGCAATTTCTTCCTACCTGCTCCGTCCAGTTGGCGGGTGTAAATGTAATTTTTTCCACCCTCGCTCGCCCGGTAAACCAGACTACCATTCGGCAAAAATATGGGTGAGTCCTCGTTTTCCACGGAGGGTAGTTGATGAGGCGAAGTCCGGTGATCTGTTGATGCTATCCAGATATGCGAAATCTGCTTTTCGTCCCTCTTCAAAAAGGCCACCCAATTTCCGTCCTGTGTAACAGCGTAGCTCATGTCGTAGTTTGGAAAAGTTGCGCCTATCCCATATCCAGGCACGACCCGGTCGCTCCTTCTGCTCGTCAGGTCGGTGCTCCACAATTCGGGTGCGTCGTCTTGCCCAGCTCTCTTCAAGTAAAACAACCTCGTTCCGTCGCTTGAGAATCTCGTTGTGAATACGTCTCCCTCTGACGACATCTGGTGTTCCCCTTTTGCATCGTGAATCCAGATCGTCGAATATTGTGTCCCCACCGACGTGAGAAACGACCTGCCGTCCCGGGCCATCGCGATCCCTTCTTCTTCGGTTAACCCGGATGTCACTTGCTCCGCCTCTCCTCCAGGGAAACGTTGTCTCCAGATGTGATATCGGCCGCCCGGGTTCGCGCTTAGGTAAATCCACTTGCCATCCGGCGACCAGGCTCCTGTCGAACAACTCGCACCAGCCGGCCCAACCAGCTGCTGGGTGCTGCTGCCATCAAAAGGCACTACGCGACATTGAACGATTTCCGCCATTTCGTTCATTTGCACTACCAACACCCATCTCCCGTCTGGCGACAGATAAGAGTGGTGTGCCATGCTCCGGTTTCCCACGGGCAGATACACATCCCGGCTCTGTCCACGCCCCTCATCCGTCGTCACCACTCCCATATGCAACCCGTTCTTGATCTCGGAAAAAAGAAGCCGCTTTCCCCCCTCAATCCAAGTCAGTGACGACGCGTTGCGCATAATGAGGCGCGGTTCTCCTCCCAGTACGGGTACCTCCCAGGTGTCCCACGGGTCTGCCGTCCCATACACGATCCGCGTCCCGTCTGGCGAAAATGCAGGACTCAATTTCCCCAGAAACCCGCCATGCGTCAGTTGGATCGGCTCACCTGACGGCAGCATCTTCACGTACACATCACCCAGGGTCAGAAACGTACCTCTCCCTCGGATGAACGCGAGCAATCTCTCGTCCGGCGACAACGCCGGATACACCGCCGAATCGGTAAAGAAAGTCAGTTGCTCCCATTTGCTGCTATCGTTCGCCGTGGTTCGCGTGGCTCGCACATATAGGTAAGTTGCGAGAGCGGCGGTGAACAGCACAACACCGAAGAATGCGAGCGCGAGCATTCCTTTGTGTTTTCTTGCTTCACCCAAAAGCATCGCAGCACTCGATGACGGGGCAAGTGGCAAAAGCGTCACGGGGGCCGAAGCGCTATCGGGAGTTTCGGCGCCGGAACGGCCGGTGTCCCGCTTCAACCGCTTCAGTTCCGAACGCATTTCTGACGCGCTTTGATAGCGGAAGTCGAGGTCTTTCTCTAAAGCCCGATCTACGATCTCCTCGAATTTCGGAGGAATTTTGCCATTGATGAGTGTCGGAGATACCGGGGTCTTATTAAGAATTGAATTGAAGATGGCTGCCGGCGTCTCGCCTGGAAACGGCAGCATTCCGGTCGCCATTTCGTAGAGTACAACGCCAAACGAAAACAGGTCAGTGCGAGAATCTAAGTCTTTGCCAAGCGATTGTTCCGGCGACATGTACGCAACGGTGCCCACTGCGGTCCCAGGACTGGTGAGGTTTTCTTCCAGGGTCATGGTCGATTGCGCCGTCGCTCCAGGTTCGACGTCGTTCGGGACGGGCGTCACTTTGGCTAGCCCAAAATCCAGAATCTTCGCGTGCCCGCGCTTCGTGATGAAGATATTCGCTGGTTTTATGTCACGGTGCACGATCCCGGCAGCATGAGCGGCGTCCAGCGCGTCGGCAATCTCGATGGCCAAAGAAAGAATCAGCTCAGTGTCCAGTGGACGACCCGCGATCTTATGTTTCAGCGTCAGGCCATCTAGAAACTCCATAACGATGAACGAATGGCCCTCGTGCTTGCCTATCTCGTGGATCGTGCAGATATTGGGATGATTTAAGGCAGAAGCGGCACGGGCTTCGCGCCGGAAACGCTCCAATGACTGCGGATCACGGGCCAGGTTTTCTGGCAGGAACTTTAACGCGACAAAGCGCCGAAGCTCGGTATCCTCAGCCTTATAGACCACTCCCATGCCGCCGCCACCTAACTTCTCCAACACCTGGTAGTGAGAGATCACGCGGCCGGCCAAGGAACCTGAGCCAGCGGAAGTGTTCTGGTTTTGCCTCTGCGCGACGGCTTCGGCAGCAACTACTATGGCCGGGCTTTCGAGGAAGCTGCCGGCTTCTTCTTGAGAAGCCAGCAGAGATCGCACCTCACGCTCCAGTTCGCCGTCACCGCCGCAAGCCTGACGTAAGAATCCGTCTCGCTCGCTCGGCGGGCGTTCCAGCACAGCCTGTAGAAGGCTATCGATCTGTTTCCAGCGATCAGAGTCCATCGAATTTTTCACCGCTCAACTCGCGATAGAGCCACGCCTTCGCCGTGTTCCAATCCCGCATCACGGTGATGGGAGAGATCTTTAGGACCTCTGCGGTTTCTTCTACGCTCAGTCCTCCAAAGAAGCGAAGCTCCACGACTCGTGCTTTGCGAAAATCAAAGCGGGCCAGCGCGTGCAAGGCTTCGTCTAGAGCAACCAGGTCGTCATCGCGCTCGCCCACAATGGCGCTCTCCTCCAGCGACACGTGCTGGACTCCAGCCCCGCGCTTTAAGTTGTGGCGCCGAGCGTGATCCACCAGAATCCGCCTCATGAGCTGCGCCGAAACAGCAAAGAAGTGAGCGCGATTCTCCCAGCGCATGCGCTTGCAATCAGTCAGCCGGAGGTAGGCTTCATTCACAAGGGCGGTCGTCTGCAGGCTATGCCCGGTGCGCTCTGCGCTCATGTAGTAGCGAGCCAAGCGTCGCAATTCTTCGTAGACGATCGGCGTCAGTCTTTCGAGCGCTTGCTCGTCCCCATCGCTCCAGGCGCGGAGAAGATTGCTCACGTCCTCGCAAGGCGGCGCTTTCGCGTCGCTGTCGTCAGCCGGCATTGGCTTCCCCATCCCGCCCCAAGCTTCCGGAATCATAGCCCTGCGAAAGAATCCGTTCAAGAAAGTTGATCCCGCGATGATAGTTCCCCCCGCCCGATTGCGCCTATCTAGGTGAGCCAGCGAAATCCGCCCCGCAGCCCGATGGGGCGAAACGCTGAAGGAAATAAGGAGGTAACAACATGAAATCCACAGTTCAAAATTCGATGTTGGCGGTGAGCTTACTAGCCGCGCTAGCGGCGACGATCCCTGTAGTCGCGCAATCCGGCCAGACAGCAGGCCCGCGTTACCGGCTAATCGAGCTCGGCACGTTGGGCGGAACCTACAGCCAGCCGTTCTATGTGAGCAGCAAGGGTGTCACCAGCGGGGAGGCGAGCCTGGCTGACGGAAACTGGCACGCGATCCTCTACCAAGGCCGGTTCAAGACGGATCTCGGCACGCTTGGGGGCTTGAATAGCTCAGCTTTTGGCTCACCGAATGCAATCGGCCAGGTCGTGGGTGCGGCTGAAACCTCTCACACTGACCCGAATGGTGAAGACTTCTGCGGGTTCTATGGATCAGGAGCTCCGTGGTCAGGTACGACATGTCAGGGCTTTTTGTGGCAAGACGGTTGGATGATTCCGCTGCCAACGCTCGGAGGCCACAACGGAGCGGCCAGTGCGATCAACAATCAAGGCGAAGTGGCTGGCAATGCGGAGACCGCGACGACGGATTCCACTTGCCCACCTTATGATCCCACCCAAGGCCAATATCAGGTCTTGCAGGACAAGCCGGTGGTTTGGGAGAACGGCCACATCAAAGAGCTCCCCACATACGGCGGCAACCCGGACGGATTCGCCATAGCGATCAACAATCACGGCCAGGTGGCCGGCGCGTCGGGAGTTTGCTCGACCCTCAACGTTATCAACGGTCTCTATCTTTCACCGGTCCATGCCCTGCTCTGGGACCACGGCAAGGTAACCAATCTCGGCAGCCTGGGCGGCAACTTTGGAAACCAAGCCCATAATATGAATGATCGGGGCCAGGTGGTAGGCGTCTCAGACTTGGCCGGCGATGCGGTTTTTCACGGCTTTGTCTGGAGCCAAAGCACCGGAATGCAGGACATCCCCCCGCTCTCGGGGGACACCTACAGCGTCGCCCTGGCCATCAATGACCCGGGCGTTGTCGCCGGCGTCTCGATTGACGCGAGTTTCACAATCCTGCGCGCGTTCGTGGTCGTGGACGGGGTGCCGACCGACCTCAACACTCTGATTCCGGCCGACTCTCCCCTGCAGCTGCAGACGGCATGCAGTATCAATTCCCGCGGGGAAATTACGGGCCTGGCCGTAGAGAAGAGCACCGGCCAGTATCGCGGCTACCTCGCGATTCCTGTGGCCGGGACGGACTCTGGGCGTTAGACCCTGCATTCGGCAAAATAGAAGTAGATGGTGCCGCTCTGCTGGTTTTCGATCAGCAGAGCGGCTTCCAGGGCCCTCGATATTGAGTGGATGACGCTAGTGCTTTTTCGGACGCGACGCCGGCATGAGTGCTCAAGGCTGAAAGAAGGTGAGAGGCGTCGTGTTCGAAAAAGCCGTCAGAAGGAA